>Ga0207882_1000009_pt1 | contig 427207 bp, 415 predicted proteins | sample MalvirmetaMSP103_FD_184228 | JGI IMG/M metagenome (GOLD analysis project Ga0207882, IMG submission 184228) | Marine viral communities from the Deep Pacific Ocean - MSP-103 (SPAdes) | ecosystem: Environmental > Aquatic > Marine > Oceanic | place: Pacific Ocean | collected 2011-05-15 | reverse complement strand
ATACCACATCCCCGGGGGGAGACATGGCTGATAACGCGCCCAGATATCATCTAAGCACATCCACCTAAGCTCAAAGGGTATTCTCATTGATCCAATCTCACCACCCAACCAGCACCCTAAAGTACCAACCAAGCAGCTCAAACGTAACTTGACTATTCATCAAGATACACAATCAACCGCAGCCACAAAGACCACCGCCAACCGCGTATCCCTTCCATATATCAACAATGTCAAATAACAAAACTCGGTACTCATTCCGACACAGTCGCCAAAAAAGAGGCCGAATTTTCCCTCACCCACCCGATTCGGGTTGGCGCAAGATTTCAGCTTAATCTTTGATCTGCTACGCTTCAATCAAAATCGACGGTTAAAGTCGAGAGACTGAAGCGCCGGGTCAGTGTGGCCACCGGGTTGGACCCCGCTGTCTCGCTGACGGACGGGGTATAGGCCCCAGCGCCGACCCGTGCAAGCAAAAATTACGAAAATAAGTCGGTTTTTTTCAATTTTTTTCGAGACCCCGGATTGCCGCGCTTTACCACGCCCCCAAAGCCCGCAGTTCCGCTGCGAGAGAGGCTGGCAACGCATCATTTTCAGTCCCGGCTTTTAAATCTGGCGGCGCGTCATCCGCCTTTAGATACCGCCATCCCTGAAACGGGCGATGCGGCCAGGGATCCGTCGGCACCAATTCTGGGGAGAGTATAATCCGACAATAAGGGCGCGAATCCGGATCATCGTCCTGAGGTTCCGGCTCAAAACCGAGTATGCCTTGGCGCACCGCCATCTGCCCCTTGATGATCCAGTAAAGTGACCCCCCTCCCTGCAATATCTCCTCAAACCGTCTGGGCCAGGTGCGGGTGGTGTGCCAGATCTTGCCGCCATTCAGGCGCAGCCGACCGGTCTGCCAGTGTTGCAGATCCTCGATACTGTCCGCTCCGACACAGAGTTTTCGGATATTCAGGGCCATGGGGTTTGTCTCTCACCAATAATACGACAGACACAAAGGCTATGAGATTCTGGAAGGGGAACCAACCCTGCACGCACGCCCCCGACTTTCAGAACCTCATTGAACATCAATAAACATCGACGCATAGGAATCGTAGTCAGTGACGCGGCGCTCTCTGCCGACCCAGAGCGTATTGCGGCGGCGTCGATCCGGCCCGAAATAGCTTGTTGTGCGAATGTAACGGCGCGGATGGTCAAGCACCTGGGTGATACGCCCATACAGAGAGGGGGCAGAGAGCGGCTTTGCAATGATTTCAGTCGCCCCTGCATCCCGGGCTTCCACGACGCGCCTGGGGTCCGAATTTCCAACCATCATAATGATCGGAAGATAGGGATTGCTGCTGTGCAGGGATTGACGAATGAACATTGTAATTTCGATCCCGTCCGTTGGCGTCACATCCACATCCAGGATCACTATATCCGGCAGCGTATGGCGGAACTGAGCCAAGGCGGAAGTTCCATCTGAAAAGTCCGGCCCGTCCGGAACCCCAAAGGACCGCAAGAAACGCCGCACAGTTTTCCGAATGCGCGGGCTGTTATCAATGATGCTTATGGTAAGATTTGAAAAGTCACGATCCACGCAGACATTCCCTTACCGATGCGCAAACTTTACTCAAGAGACGCATCCGTTGCCACAGGCCACCCTGCCCGCAGGCCCCATCGACACTGCGGTGCGGCTCAAAATCTAGCGGCAGATCAGGATCAGTTACAAGGTCTGTCAGACGCTAACCAGCGCGTTTTGTCAGCAAGGCACGCCCAACCCGGGAAGACACATCACGCCGCACCATTTTAGCGGAAAACTGAACCGCATCCAGCAAACGCTCCATATCAATACCGGTCTCAATCTCACTTTGCATGAAGCTGTAGACCACATCTTCTGTCGCGACATTGCCAGTCGCCCCCTTGGCGTAGGGACATCCCCCCAATCCCCCGACTGAGGAGTCAAAGGTCCGAATCCCACATGCCAAAGCAGCCCAGATATTGGCCAAAGCCTGACCATAGGTGTCGTGGAAGTGGCCGGCGATCTGGGCCATCGGCACCTTTTGTGAGACGGCCTGGATCAACGCCCTGGTTTCCACCGGCGTGCCGGTCCCGATCGTATCCCCCAGAGAAACTTCATAACAACCGAGTTGAACAAGTCTTTCCGCAACAGCAGCAACGGCGTCCGGGGCGATCTTTCCCTCATAGGGACAGCCCAGAACGCAAGAGATATAGCCGCGCACTTTAAGGCCCGCAGAAAGCGCCCCCTCACAAACGGCAGCGAAACGATCAATCGACTCTGCGATGGAACAATTGATATTGCGCTGTGAAAAACTCTCAGACGCAGCGGCAAAGACGGCGACCTCTTGCACACCATGGTCAAGCGCGGCCTCCAACCCTTTCATATTCGGGGTCAGCATTGGATAGGAAACGCCAGGCAACTTTTCAATGCGGTCAAACACCTGCCCCGAATCTGCCATTTTCGGCACCCATTTCGGGGAGACAAAACTGCCAACCTCAATTGCTGGCAATCCAGTCTGGTTCAGCAGATGGATCAAGTGAATTTTATCTTCTGTCGAAACCGCTGCCTTTTCATTCTGCAGCCCATCCCGGGGGCCCATTTCGACGATTCGAACGCGATCCGTCATGACGCTGTCTCCGGCTCCTCAAATGTAATCAACACCGCGCTGTCTGGCACCTGCTCTCCGACCGCGAAGGGAAGCGTTGCGACGATCCCTTCTGCGGGGGCCTTGATGGTATGTTCCATTTTCATCGCTTCCAGAATCATCAGCGATTGTCCGGCCGCCACTGCCTCCCCGGCCGAAACAAAGACGGCGGTGACCTTGCCGGGCATTGGTGCCGTCAGGGCATGATCCAACTGGTCTATCCCCGCAGCCATCGCAAAGGGGTCCACCTGAACTAGGCTGATCGTTTGATCGCCCAGGAACAGCGTGATGCGATCCCCGGTCTGGGTATATCCGATATCATAGCGAATCCCGTCAATGCGCCCGATGAGCCGATCATCCGTCCGGTCCATCAGAACCGCAGAATGAGTGTCCCCCGACGCCAGATCAATCTGCCAGGCGCCGTCTTGATAGATTGCTGCAATTTGGCAAGTGCCCTCCACATCCTGGAAGATCAAATCCACGGCCGCAGCGTCACTGAGGCGCCATCCATTGGTACGTGCCCAGGGACTATGGGAATCTGATCCGGCCATAGCAATCTCGCGCGCCGCTTGGGCTTGCATGTCGAGCGCCAACAGGCTGGCAAGGGTCAAGGCGATCGTCGAGGCGCGCACCTTGCCGGGCAACAACACATCTTCTTTTGCCGCGATGAACCCAGTATCCAGCATCCCGGATTTGAAATCTGGATGAGAGAGAACCCGGATCAGAAAATCACGATTGGTGGAAATCCCCGCGACCTCTGTGTCCCGCAGCGCCTGAATAAGAGTTGCGATGGCCTGATCGCGATCATCCCCCTGGGCGATCACCTTTGCGATCATCGGATCATAGTAAGGGGAAATGGCATCCCCTTCGCGCACGCCGGTATCAATACGCACGCCGTCTGATTCCGCTGGGAACCGCAAATGGGTCAGGGTGCCAATGGAGGGCAGGAAGCCGCCATCGGGATCTTCCGCATACAGTCGGACTTCAACAGCATGGCCAAAGGCAAAAATCTCTGCCTGTTCCATCGGCAGTCTTTCCCCCGACGCGACGCGCAATTGCCATTCCACCAGATCCTGGCCGGTCACAGCCTCCGTCACCGGATGTTCAACCTGCAGGCGGGTATTCATCTCCATGAAGAAGAAATCACCGGGCGTGCCATCGGCTTTTGTCTCGGCAATGAATTCGACTGTCCCGGCCCCCTGGTAACCGACGGCTTTGGCAGCCGCAACGGCCGCATCACCCATCTTAGCGCGCAGGTCTTCAGGCATACCGGGCGCAGTTGCTTCCTCCACGACCTTTTGATGGCGGCGCTGGATGGAACAATCCCGCTCGAAAAGATGCACGGCATTACCATGACTATCCGCGAAAACCTGCATTTCAATATGGCGGGGGCGGGTCACGAAACGCTCTACCAGAACCCGATCATCGCCAAAGCTGGATGCGGCCTCTCGTTTGCACGATGCCAGCGCTTCCTGAAAATCCGCCGATTGCTCCACAAGGCGCATGCCTTTTCCCCCACCCCCGGCGGACGCCTTGATCAGGACAGGATAGCCAATCCCGTCGGCTTCCATCTGCAAATGATCCGGATCCTGATTGGCCCCATGATAGCCAGGCGTCAGCGGGACGCCCGCCTTGTCCATCAGGGCTTTAGCCTCTGATTTCGACCCCATGGCCCGGATTGCACTGGCAGGTGGGCCAATGAAGACAATGCCAGCCTTTTCGCAGGCTTCAGCAAAATCCGCATTCTCGGACAGGAATCCATAGCCAGGATGGATCGCCTCCGCCCCTGTATCCTTAGCAGCTTTGAGAATGACATCACCCAGCAAGTAACTTTCCCGCGCCGGGGCGGGGCCGATATGAACCGCCTGATCCGCCAATGCCACATGCAGCGCATCGGCATCGGCGTCGGAATAGACCGCGACCGTCTCCACCCCCAATCGGCGGGCCGTTGCGATGACCCGACAGGCGATTTCACCCCGATTAGCGATTAGTATCCGCTTAAACATCCCAGTATCCCTTTAAAAGCATCATTCCGCCGCGGCCAGGTGACGGGTTACATCCGGCATTTCTGCCATCCATTGCTGAGCATTGGGAATGGCATCCTGCAAATGTTGATCGCGCCAATCCTCAAAGGACCAGGGCTGGAAATCGATGGATCCATGCAGCCGATGGATCGCCTCGACATCGGGCACGAAGGCCTGAGCCTGTTGACCATCGGACAGTGTGAATCGGCCCAGCTTGTATTCGTCCCATTCATACCAGGCGACACGCAGGGCTTCTTGCGCTGACAAATCCCGGATCAACAGACAGTCCAGAAGGGTGTCTTCCTGTGTCGGGAAAATGCCTGGAAATCCATCCCCGGCAATGATCCGGGCCAATTCATGATTGGGCAGGGTGACGGGCTGAATATCCGCACTGTCCATTGATCGCCCAACGACAATCTCAAACACAGCCGATGCGCGCAGGGAGCCATAGAACAGGCTGGGCAGACCCAGGCTGTGAGACTCCTGCGCCAGGAAACTGGCGCGTTCCCGCTCTACCGTTGCAAAAACATCTACTTTTTCCATGCGGGACTCCGTTTCTCAAAAAAAGCGGCCATGCCTTCCTTCGCTTCCGGTGTGGCGCGCAGGCGGGCGATGCGGTGAACAGTATCTTCGATCACCTCTGCGGTGATTGGGCGATCAACGGAAAAAACAAGATCTTTTGCTTCCCGCGCGGCGATAGGCCCGACGGCCAAAATTGACTGAACCACCGCATCAACGGCGGTATCCAAGGCGTCTTCCTCAACCACGTCATGCAGCAAGCCAAAGCGCAGGGCTGTTGGTGCGTCAAACCGTTCCGCTGTTTGGAAATACCGCCGGGCGGCGCGCGCGCCAATTGCATCGACCACATAGGGGCTGATGGCAGACGGAATAATGCCCAGTTTCACTTCCGACAGGCAGAAACTGGCGCGGGTCGATCCGATGGCGATGTCGCAGCAGGCGACCAGTCCAACGCCACCGCCAAAGGCCGCACCCTGCACCCGGGCAATCACAGGCTTGGGCAGGAAATTGATGACCCGCAGCATTTCAGCCAAGCCCCCCGCATCGGCCAGATTCTCGTCGAAAGAATAGCCCGCGACACGCTGCATCCAAGTCAGATCTGCCCCGGCAGAAAAGCTCTTCCCCTCCGCCTCTAGAATGATAACACGGATATCGGAGTCTTCTCCTAGCGTTGTAAAAGCCTCGGTCAGGCCCAGAATCAAGGCATCATCAAAGGCATTATGTCGATCAGGGTTGGTCAGTCGCAGATGCGCGACCGGACCGTCCCTTAGGATTGTGAATTTCTGATCAGGCATCGGGTCTCTCCTACATCCGGAACAGGCCAAAGCGTGTCGGCTCAATGGGCGCATTCATCGCCGCCGATAGGCCAAGACCCAGGACCATACGTGTGTCTTTCGGATCGATAATGCCATCGTCCCATAACCGGGCAGAGGCATAGTAGGGATGCCCCTGATCCTCATATTGCTGGCGGATCGGGTCCATAAAGGCCGCCTTTTCTTCCGCAGACCAGGAGGTGCCTTTCTTGGTCATATTGTCTTCTTTCACCGTCGCCAAGACGCTGGCGGCCTGTTCACCCCCCATGACGGAGATGCGCGCATTGGGCCACATCCACAAGAATCTGGGCGAATAGGCCCGCCCGCACATGCCATAATTCCCTGCCCCAAAACTGCCGCCCAGAATGACGGTGAATTTTGGAACCTGTGTCGTGGCAACGGCGGTCACCAGCTTGGCGCCGTCCTTTGCAATGCCGCCAGATTCATATTTGGACCCGACCATGAATCCGGTGATGTTCTGCAGGAAAACCAGCGGAATGTTCCGTTGCGAACACAGTTCAATAAAATGAGCGCCCTTCAGAGCGGATTCTGAAAACAGGATTCCGTTATTGGCAATGATGCCCACGGGGTAGCCCCAGATATGGGCAAAACCGCAGATCAAGGTCGTGCCATAGAGTTTCTTGAACTCGTCGAACTCCGATCCATCAACGATACGCCCGATCACTTCACGCACATCGTAGGGCTTCTTTAGGTCGGTCGGGACAACGCCATACAGGTCATCCGGGTTCAGCACGGGATCGCGCGGCGGTAGGGTTTTCACGCCCATGGGCTTTGTGCGGTTCAGATTGCCAACGATCTTCCGGGCAATCGAAAGAGCATGGGTATCATTTTCTGCAATATGATCGGTCACACCAGAGACACGGGAATGCACTTCTGCCCCTCCCAGATCCTCCGCAGAAACCTCTTCACCGGTCGCGGCCTTCACCAAGGGCGGGCCACCTAAGAAGATCGTGCCCTGATTGCGCACGATGATGCTTTCTTCAGACATTGCCGGGACATAGGCCCCGCCGGCTGTACAGGACCCCATAACAACCGCGATCTGGGCAATGCCTTGGGCGGACATATTGGCCTGATTGTAAAAGATACGCCCGAAATGATCGCGATCTGGAAAGACCTCGTCTTGGTTGGGCAGGTTCGCGCCACCAGAATCGACCAGATAAATACAGGGCAGATTATTCTGCTGCGCGATTTCCTGGGCACGGACATGTTTCTTTACGGTCAGCGGATAATAGGTCCCGCCCTTTACCGTCGCATCATTGGCGACGATAACGCATTCCTGACCCGCGACGTGACCAATCCCGGTTATGACACCCGCCCCGGAAATCGTGTCATCATACATGCCATACGCTGCCAATTGCGACAGTTCCAGGAAGGGTGATCCAGGGTCAAGTAAGGTGCGCACCCGATCATGCGGCAACAGCTTACCACGGGACAAATGACGCTCCCGCGCGACCTCCCCACCCCCCAATTTAACGGCGGCAAGCTTTGCCTTCAGATCCTCGACAAGCGCAGTCATTGCCGCTGTATTGGCAATCGCCTCTTCCGATTTGGGATCATACGCACTGGTCAATTGGGTCATACTGCGTCCTTTAAGTCCTATAAAAACAATCAGGCAGTAACCCTAGAGATTACCATCCACCCCGTGTCATCCAGGCATCCATCATATCCATGCGATCGACGCCCCAGAATCTCTCTCCATCGATGAAGAAGAAAGGCGAGCCGAATACACCCCGGTCCATCGCCGCCTGTGTTTCTGATTTCAACAGGTCTTTCATCGGCTGTGACCGGATAACAGCCGCCACTTCATCAGAATTCAAACCGACTGACTCTGCCGCTTCCAATACAGGGACGACCTGGGCCACATCCGTCCCTTCTGCAAAGGCCTTTCGAAAGACCGCATGAATCAACGACACGGCCTTTTCTGGATATTCCTGCTGAACCCACAGCGTTGCCCTGGCAGCATTGACGGTCAAGACGGGGAAAACCGGCGGCCAATGGAACGGAATGTTGTAGAAGCCGGAACACCGTTCGATATCATATTTGGAATACGGCCCCTTCATCGGATAGCTAACCAGGGATTGTGTCCCTTCCTGCTTAAAGATTGCCCCTAACAGAATTGGTTTCCAAACCACAACACGACCATGCTTTTCCGCCAGGGCTTCCACCATTTCTGATGCGAAATAGCCATAGGGGGAGGAATAGTCGAAATAGAAATCCAGTGTCTGCTGTGCCATCGCTCGCCCTATCGCCCAATCAGGCCGCCAGAGAGCGGGCGATCAGCATGCGTTGGATATCGCTGGTCCCCTCGTAAATCTTGGTCACGCGCACATCGCGCGCCATGCGCTCAAGCGGGAAATCCTTCATGAAGCCATAGCCACCTAAAGTCTGCAGCGCATCAGAAACCACGCCTTCTGCCATTTCAGTCGCGAAAAGCTTCGCCATAGAGGCTTCGGTCAGGCATGGCTGACCGGCATCCTTCATCGCAGCCGCATGCAGGATCATCTGGCGTGCAGCATGCAGTTTGGTTGCCCCATCGGCCAATCGGAATCCGACCGCCTGGTGCTGCATGATCGGCTGGCCCATAGAGGTGCGTTCCTTGGCATAGCCGACGGCATAGTCCAGCGCGGCCCGCGCGATGCCCAGGGCCTGGGCGGCAATCCCGATGCGGCCGCCTTCCAGATTGGACAGCGCGATTTTATAGCCCTGTCCTTCTTCGCCCAACATCAGGTCGGGCGTCACCTCTACCCCTTCAAACCGCAGGGCACAGGTATCAGATGCATTCAGGCCCATCTTCTTTTCGATCCGCTCTACGACATACCCTTTGGTATCGGTGGGGACCAGAAAGGCGGAAATCCCGCGCTTGCCCGCATCCGGATCGGTGACAGCAAAGACCAGGGCAACGCCCGCAGTCGATCCATTGGTGATGAATTGTTTAGACCCATCAATCACCCATTTATTGCCGTCTTTGCGTGCCTTGGTTTTAATTGCGGACGCATCGGACCCGGCATGTGCCTCGGTCAGACAAAAGGCACCGATCATTTCGCCGCGCGCCAAGGGCTTCAGGAACCGTTCTTTCTGTTCATCGGTGCCATATCGCAGGACCGGCATGCAGCCGACAGAGTTATGCACGCTCATAATCGTCGATACAGACCCATCGCCCGCCGCGATTTCCTCCAGTGCCATGGCATAGGAAACCGTGTCCGTGCCAGCGCCATCCCATTCGGGCGGGACCATCATGCCCATCATGCCAAGCTGCGCCATCGCGTCGATCGCTTCCTTGGGGAAACGACATTCACGATCCCATTCCTCGGAATTAGGCGCCAGTTGCTCGGTCGCAAAGTCCCGCGCCATTTCGCGGATCATCATCTGCTCTTCGGTCAAAATCATGGTCGTTTCTCCCAGTTCGGTCAGCCTGATCCGGCTGGCTCTATTTGCCCATAAGATCCGGCACGCTGTCGACGATACTGAACTGACCGGTTTTCGGATCATGGGCCAGCATGTTGCCGGTATTGATATCAAACCACCAGCCATGCAGACGCAAAGAACCGTCATCAACCCGGCTTTGAATCCAGGGAAAGCCTTTCAAATTACGGATAGACGTTTTGATCGTCGCCATCTCCACGGCAGCCTCGGACCCCGGATCATCGGCACCATGCATGGCGCAGGCATCTTCCGCCAGCGCCATCCACGCCCCAATAAATTCCCGATCTTCCAGTTTATTGCCCTGATGGATGGAGCGCATGGCCTGCACACCGCCGCATTGATGATGACCCAGAATAACGATTTCCCGAACACCCAGATCCTTTACCGCAAATTCAATCGCCGACGATGTCCCGTGATGGGATGAATCCGGACTGTATGGCGGCACCAGGGCGGCAACGTTGCGCACCACGAATATCTCCCCCGGATCCGCATTGAACAGGATCGCCGGGTCAACGCGGCTGTCAGAACAGGCGATGACCATAATTTCAGGCTTCTGACCTTCTTCTGCCAATTGCCGGGTCAGGTCGCCGCGCTTTTCATGATACAGCGCCCGATAGCTGCGATATCCCGCCAGCAGTCGATTGATTGGATTCACCAGGGAAGCTCCTTTCCATCATAATTAAAGAATTGACCTGTTTGGCCAGCACCCAGCCCATCAACGACGGCTTTCATGCCACCGGCGGACTGGTTGGTATCGATATCTGCCTCGTCCCCTCCCATATCCGTGCGCACCCATCCGGGATGCATCACCACGGTTCTGATATCACGCGGGGCCAGTTCTTTCGCCAGGCTGGATACCGCCATATTCAAGGCGGACTTAGAGGATCGATAGGCATAGGCACCCCCGGAGTTCAGGGCGACAGACCCCATCTTGCTGGTTGTGAAGGCCAGTTTGCGCTGGGTCGAGGCCGCAACGTTCTCCAACAGGGCGCGACATAACAGGATTGGCGCAATCGTATTGATGCGAAATGTTTCCAGCCATTCCTGCGCAGACAGGTCCATCAACATCTGACCCTTGTCCAGATAGACCCCGGCATTGTTCCACAACACGTCAATGGGACGTCCCGCCAATGATTTTGCTGCGGCAGCCACGGATGCTTCATCGGCAACATCCAGCGTCAAAGGCTCCCCCACCAAATCCGCCGAATTCGGATTGCGACAGGCGGCAATCACCGTCCATCCCTCGGCATCATACAGTTCCGCCAGGCGTTTTCCGATACCGCGATTGGATCCTGTGATCAGGATTGTTGGCATATTTAATCAACCTCTTTCTTTTACTGCAGGCGTTTGACCGCCAGGGCCGTGGCCTCACCACCGCCAATACATAAGGAGGCGACGCCCGTCTGCAAATCATAGGTCTTTAAAGCATTCAGCAGTGTGACCAGAATACGCGCGCCAGATGCCCCAATTGGATGACCAAGCGCACAGGCACCCCCATGGATGTTCACCTTATCACGGGGCAGGTCAAGGTCATGCATCGCCGCCATGGCCACAACCGCGAAAGCCTCATTGACCTCATACAGGTCCACCGCGTCTTTCGACCAACCGGCCTTGTCCAGACATTTGCGGATCGCTTCGACCGGGGCGGTCGTGAACCAGGCGGGGGCCTGTGCATGGGTCGCATGCGACACAATCTCCGCCAGCGGAGTTAGGCCACGACGCTGTGCCTCTGACCGGCGCATCAGCACCAGGGCCGCCGCACCATCGGAAATGGAGGAGGAATTGGCGGGCGTCACCGTGCCATCCTTCGCAAAAGCAGGCTTCAGGGTCGGGATCTTATCTGGATTGGCAGTGCGGGGTTGTTCATCCAGGTTGACCGTCACCTCGCCTTTTCGGGTTTTCAGGGTGATCGGTGCGATTTCCGCCTCAAATGTGCCATCGGCTTGCGCCTTCTGGGCACGGGTTAAGCTTTCAATCGCAAAGGCATCCTGGGCGTCGCGCGTGAACTGATAATGGGTGGCGGTTTCCTCCGCAAAGGTCCCCATCAGGCGCCCCTTGTCATAGGCATCTTCCAGCCCGTCCAGGAACATATGGTCGATCACCTGACCATGGCCCAACCGCATGCCGCCCCGCGCCTTAGGCAACAGATAGGGCGCGTTTGTCATGCTCTCCATCCCGCCTGCAACCATCACATCGGCACTGCCGGCGATCAGCAGATCATGGGCCAGCATCGTCGCCTTCATGCCAGACCCACACATTTTATTGATCGTGGTGCAACCCGCCGATTGGGGCATACCCGCCCCCAGACTGGCCTGACGCGCCGGGGCCTGACCCAGACCGGCGGGCAGCACATTGCCGAAGATCACTTCGCCCACATCCTCGCCCGACACACCGGCGCGAGACAGTGCCTCACGGATCGCGACCGAGCCAAGCTCAGGGGCGGTCGCCTCCTTCAGGTCGCCCTGAAAGCTGCCCATAGGCGTGCGCGCGGCACCGACAATAACGATTGGGTCCTGTTGGGTCATCGTTGCGTTCCTTTGGTTACGCCGTCTCGTTAAACAATTCGCGGCCGATCAGCATGCGGCGGATTTCTGAGGTGCCCGCTCCAATCTCATACAGTTTGGCATCGCGCAGCAGGCGGCCCGTCGGACTTTCATTGATATAGCCCATGCCGCCCAGGACCTGGATCGCCTCCAGCGTCATCCAGGTTGCCTTTTCTGCGGCATACAGAATCGCACCCGCCGCGTCCTTGCGGGTTGTTTGACCACGATCACAGGCTTTGACCACAGCATAGACATAGGCCTTGCAGGCATTCATCGTGGTATACATATCGGCCAGCTTGCCCTGCATCAGCTGGAATTCTCCGATGGCCTGGCCGAACTGTTTGCGCTCGTGCAGATAGGGCAGCACCACATCCATACAGGCCTCCATAATGCCCAACGGACCGGCCGCCAGCACAGCGCGCTCATAATCCAACCCGCTCATCAGGACTTTGACGCCCCTATTCAGACCGCCCAGAATATTCTCCTCTGGTACTTCACAATTTTCGAATACCAGTTCCCCGGTATGGGAGCCGCGCATCCCCAGCTTGTCTAGCTTTTGCGCGACGGAGAATCCTTTGAAATCCTTTTGCACCAGAAAGGCGGTGATGCCCTTGGATCCAGCGTCTGGGTCGGTCTTGGCATAGATCACCATGGTATCGGCATCAGGGCCATTGGTGATCCACATCTTGGTGCCATTCAGGATATAGCGATCGCCCTTCTTTTCGGCCCGCAGCTTCATGCCCACAACGTCAGAGCCCGCGCCGGGTTCAGACATCGCCAAGGCCCCGACATGATCCCCGGAAATCAGTTTCGGCAGATAGCGCTGTTTCTGCTCTTCCGTACCATTGCGGCGGATCTGATTGACGCACAAATTGGAATGGGCGCCATAGCTGAGGCCCACAGAGGCAGAGGCGCGGCTGATTTCCTCCATCGCGATGGCATGTTCCAGATAGCCCATGCCAGCGCCGCCATATTCTTCCTCAACCGTGATGCCCAACAGCCCCATATCGCCGAATTTCTTCCACATATCCATTGGGAATTGATCGGTCTTGTCGATCTCCGCCGCGCGGGGGGCCAGCTCGTCAGACACAAAGCTGGAGACGCTGTCACGCAGCATCTCGGCGGTTTCGCCCAGATCAAAGTCCAGCGTCGGATAGGAATTGGAAATCATGGCTTCGTTTCCTCACGTTAAGTTTCAGTAAGCCGCTCTTGTTCTCAGGCGGCCTTATCGTCGGACATACCGTCCATTGTCATTAAGGTGCACAGGGCCGTCGCGCAGAGTTTACGCTTACCCGCTGTCTCTCCATAAATCCGCGCTTCACAGACTGTCAGGCGGCGGCCGGGCTTTAGCACCTGCCCCGTCGCAATCAGGAACTCGCCCTTGCCGGGAGAGACGATGTTGATCTTGTATTCCACCGTCAGGATCGAATCCTGGGGCGCCAACAGCGTGAAGGCGCAGTATCCCCCGGCATTATCGGCCATGGTCCCGATCACGCCGCCATGGAAATAGCCATGCTGCTGGCTCAGTTCCGGGCGATATGGCAACCGTATCTCAACATGACCTGGGGAGACAGCGGTAAGCTGCGCGCCCAATGTCGCCATGAACCCCTGACGGGCAAAACTGTCGCGGGTGCGGCTTTCAAAATCTGGGTTGTGGACTTGAAATTCACTCATGCCGCAGCCTCCGCAGGCAAAGGTTTCAGGATAGATGTGATCCGTGCTGCAACCGAGCCTGGAAACTGTGTCGCCTTATGGGCCGCGCGATCCAGGCATGCCACGGTGTAGGTACAGGTCGCAGCTAATGTTTCGACACCGTCTTGGCCATCATCGATCAAAACATAGAGGCGATGATGAAACCGGGCTGTTTTCGGCTTCAGCCAAACGAAGCGACTGCGCACCAGGAAGCTTTCCCCCGGAAATAATTCCCGATGATAGGTCAACCGGGATTCCAGGGCTGCAATGCCAATTTGCTGATCCTGCATAACCGTCGGGGTCATTCCAACGCTGTTCCAGAACGCCCAGGTCGCCTCATCAAATTTACGGGTATAGGCTGCGACATTCATATGGCCCATATGATCGCAGTCATCGCTGTAGACCGTGCTGCGGCCCGTGATATCATCAGAACCGAAATCAATTGTTGTCATTCCGCCGCCTCCTTCGATCCTGCACGGGCCAATTCTGTCAGGCGTTGGCGACAGGTCCGGTCTACCTCGTCCAATTCTTTCAGGGTTAACTCAATATCTTTGCGTTTTTGTTCCAGGTCGTCCCGACGCTCCTGAATTTTGTCGAGGAAGTGCTGCAACTGACCCAGCTCCCCCGGATCGGCGTGATACAGGTCAATGATTTCGCGAATTTCCGCCAGGGTGAAACCCAGCCGTTTTCCCCGCAGGATCAAGGTCAAACGAACGCGGTCGCGGGGATGATACAGGCGCTGTTGCCCCTGACGTTCCGGGGTCAACATGCCTTCAGCTTCATAAAAACGGATGGTCCTGGCCGTGACACCAAAGTCCCGCACCAAGTCTGCAATGGTATGAACCTTGTTCCCCGGCATCGATGGTCCTTCAAAAGGGTCAATGGTGGCAGGTCTGAATTGCGGTGTATTAAACCACCCTCAAAAAGCAAGACACACCGTAGTTAACGTTTACGTAAACGTCAATTATGATTCTTCAGATAATTCTTCACAGTCACGGTCATCAGGCCGACAGCCATCTTACTCTGTAGTGGACTTCTGAACCGGATCCGGAAGCGTCAGGGCCGGGTTCAACAACGCCCGCGGTTTCTTCCCACGGTAGGATTCGCGGTACAGAATATACAGGCCCGCCCCGACGATGATACTGGCCCCAATTATCGTCCAGTGGCCGGGGACTTCCGACAGAAAAATCCAACCGGCCAATGTGCCCCACAAAACGCCGCTATATTCAAAAGGCGCGACAATCGACGGCGATGTTCGGGCATAGGCGCTGGTCAACATGATGAATCCGAAAGATGCGATTAATGCCGTCAAGGCGATCAGGCCAAAATCCGACAGATCTGGCATAATCCATGGGCGCAGCATGAATTGAATACTGGGATGATCCGCCGGATCAAAGAATGCCCCACCGCCCAGGAACAAACCCAACAGGATACTGCCGACGATAAAGGACAGCATCTGATAGAATGCGATGCTGGCCCCGGACATTTGCGAACTCAGCTTCCGGGTCAGAATCGCCATGACGGCATAGCTGACGCAACTTAAGACCGCGAAACCAGCCGCCGGGTCCAGGATATTGCCCGACGGCCCGACCACGACAATCACCCCCATAAATCCAACAAAAATCGCCACCCAGCGACGCCACCCAACGGCCTCACCCAACAGAAACACCGATAGCAAGCTGATCACAATGGGGCTGCAATAGGTGATGGTCACGGTCGCTGCCAATGTCAGCTTTGCCATTGCCAGATAATAGCTCATAAAACAGGTCATGCCGCAGGTGCCCCGCAGCACGATGATCCAAGGTCTTACGATGCGAAATCCAGCCCAGCCATTGCGCCAGTAAACATAAAGCCCCATCAGCCAGATCGCCAATCCCCCCCGCATGAAAATCAGTTCATGAACCGGATAATGGGGGCTGAGTGTCCGCACGATGACATCTTGCAGGGTGAAAATGAATAACCCCCCGCTGAGCAGAAATACCGATAACACGGTGGACGGTTCGGCCGTTGAAACCGGGGGATCATTCAGAGGGGCAGAGGCAGAGCTCATATCGGTCCTTATCACAGTCGCCAAGCCTGATGAAAAGGACTGACAGACTCAAATCTGCCGTGAATTGATCAGGCCATCCGATCCAACAGCGTCCTACATTGCCCCGCCAGCGACGCCTGCCCAAGGTATCCCCAAGGTATCCTATGGGACACACACCCCGTGAGTGCGTAAAAACCAGGCCAAAAGAGAAAGCCATTCACAACCAAACACTCTTATAGGGTGTCTGGAAAAAAGAAAAATGCGACCATTGCGATTTTATACTTCACCCGACATGGGAATGGTGTTACCTATTTTATGTGGACGTCTTCAATATGTGTTCACACATTCCCTCCCCGCTACCGCTCAGGCCCCATCCTGGGCGGTAGTCTTGTCTGGGCAACCTGTGTGAGCTTTATTCGAGCGCATGATGCTCTAAGCGCTGAAAAGGGCGATGGTAGATGGGGGCAGGCTCATTAAATCTGTCATGGCGCCAAAGGGACCAAAGCCACCACTGGTCTGGCGATCTTCCGCCTTATCCCGCGCGGCATCCATTTGGGCGTAGAGGGATTGTTCTGCCTGCAACAAGCGCAACTGCCCCAGAACCGCCTTCGCACCGCGCAGCGCCCGAGGGTCCGCGTCATTGTCGCTGAGATACTGAATTTGCTCTTCCTGCTGACGGATCAGGTCCAAAGTGCGGCTGCCTGTGCTGCTGCCCTGTCCCAAAGCGCGCGCGAAGGCGGCAACTGGAGAGGTTGAAAACACACTGTCCACCCCAAAAGGCAGCGACTGCATGTTGTACTGCATCAAATCCGTGTCGGATTGATCCAGCCGCCCCGCATTTTTCAAGTCATCTGCAAGGGAGATGATTTCATCCACCGACAGGGCGCTGAGATCATAGCGTCGCGCAATATTCTGGTCCGCCGAGTTTGATATCCCAGAGTTTCCATAAGCCTGGGCAGCCTCATCCGCACTGGCCAGGGCATTACCGGGCAATCCGTACCGCCCTTCCAGTGCATCATAGAACCGCGCCCGTCCCAAATCTCGGGCCAGATCGGCGGCATCCGGCGCAACGGTTTGTGACTGTTTCGCGGCCTCATAGGCTGTAGCGACCCGGTAAATGCTGGAATTGTTTGTCGGTAACATCGTGGCGGCCCTGTGTTGCAGAATGTATCTGCAAAAAGCCAAAGCAAGCGCCGTGCCTAATCAGACAAGAACCAATGTCGCCAGGCCCAAGAACACAAAGAAACCGACCACATCCGTGATTGTCGTCAAAAAGACTGTCGAGGCGATAGCGGGGTCCTGACCGATCCGTTCGATCACCAGGGGGATCAGAACGCCACTGAACCCCGCAATGATCAGATTCAGTACCATCGCGAAGGCAATTACCGCCCCCAGAATAGGATCACTGAACCACAACCAGGCGATTACCCCCATAATGGCGGCAAACAGGAAGCCATTGGCACAGCCCACCAGAACTTCCTTGGTCATGATTCGAACCGCATTGCGTGCCGTCAATTCATTGGTCGCCAACGCCCGCACCGCAACGGTCAGTGTCTGGGTCCCCGCATTTCCACCCATGGAGGCGACAATGGGCATCAGAACGGCCAGAGCCACAATTTTGCCCAGCGCATCTTCAAACAACCCGATCACCAGGGAGGCAACTATCGCCGTCCCTAAATTCACCAGCAACCAGGAAAACCGCAGACGGGTTGTTTCGAAGAAGTCAGAATAGAAGTCATCCTCACTAACCCCCCCAAGTTTCAGGATGTCATCCTCATGTTCTTCGTCCATGACATCGACGATATCATCGATGGTAACGACCCCGACCAGGACCCCGTCCGCATCGACAACCGGGGCTTCGACAAGGCCATATTGACGAAACAGAAAGGCCATATCTTCCTGATCCATATCCGCAGGCATGACCTTCACGTCGGTTTCCATGATGGCGGAGATGGGCACCACCCGCTTGGTCCGCAGCAATTTTGAAAGCTGTACCAATGCGACCGGCTTATGCGACGGCGTGACGACAATGATGTTATAGAAATCATCGGGCAGGTCGGTATCTTCACCCCGCATAAAGTCTATGGTCTGACCAACAGTCCAGAAATCGGGGATGGTCACGGTTTCCCGCCGCATCAATCGCCCGGCGGAATACTCCGGATAGCTCAGCCCCTGTTCATAGAGGACCCGGTCTTCGGCAGAGACCGTGTCGAGGATCTCGCGCTGATCCTCCTCGTCCAGATCTTCCAGAAAGTCGATGACGTCATCGGAATCCAGATCACGGACGATGTTTGCCAGCACGGAATTGGGCAATTCATCGACGATATCCTCGCGCACGGATTCATCGATATAGGAGAAAACATCGGAATCCAGCTCATCGCCCAGCGCATGAACCACCGACAGCCGGTCATCCGGGGACAGGCGTTCCAGCAAGTCCGCCAAATCCGCAGCATGCAGCGGCACCACCAGTTCCCGGATGGTGTCAGGCGGTGCGCCTTCATCAACGGCAGCCTCAACGGCCTCTACAGTCTCGTTTGATAGACCATACAGTTCGTCGAAGGCGTCGCCGTCTTCGCTATCCGTCTTTTCTGCCGCTTCCGACATAAGTCAGAATCCCTGTTTCAGTACTTCAGGCCCTCTTTTCCGAGGTGCGTGTTTCCATTTGCGCATCCACAACAGCAACAGCCGTCATATTCACAATGCCCCGCGCTGTCAGCGAGGTTGTCAGAATATGCACCGGGCGCGCCGATCCAATCATAATCGGCCCAACGGACAGCCCGTCTCCCAGCATTTTCACCGCATTATACGCTATATTCGCCGCATCCAGCGTCGGCATAATCATCAAATTCGCCGAGCCGGTCAGTTTGTTTTCCGGCATCAAGGTTGCGCGCAGCGTTTCATCCAACGCGGTGTCGGCATGCATTTCACCTTCTACTTCTAAATCGGTCTCGCGCTGCAGAATGGCAACCGCCTGGCGCATTTTAATTGAAGAGGGGGAATCCGAACTGCCAAAATTAGCATGGGACAGCATGGCGATCTTCGGCTCGATGCCAAAGCGGCGCACCTCTTCCGCCGCCAGGATCGCCATTTCGACCAGTTCCTCAACGGTGGGGTCGAAACTGACATGGGTATCGCAGAAGAAAAATATCCCCTTGTTCAGGATCAACATATTTAGGGTAGAGAAGTCCCGCGCCCCGCTGCGCACACCAATCACACGGCGGACATGTTTCAGATGATCGCGGAATCGTCCCATCGTCCCACAGATCAGCGCATCGGCCTGTCCCAGACGCACCATTAGCGACCCGATCACCGTGGTCCGTGTGCGCACGACTTCCCGCGCAAGCTCTGGCGAAACACCCTGCCGACCGGTCAACTCATGATACAATGTCCAGTATTCCTTATAGCGTGGATCATCTTCGGGATCACATAATTCAAAATCCCGATCAATCACCAGCCGCAGGCCCAGGCGTTCAATCCGTTGCTCAATAACTTTTCGACGGCCGATCAGGATCGGATGGGCGATACCGTCATCAACGACGATCTGTACCGCGCGCAGCACCCGCTCCTCTTCCCCTTCCGCATAAACAACGCGACGGGGATCCGCGACCGCACGATCAATGATCGGCTTCATCACGGTGCCGGAGCGATAGACGAAAGATTCCAGCCGCGCATTATAGGCTTCGAAATCCTCAATCGGGCGTGTCGCCACACCAGACTCCATTGCAGCCCGCGCAACGGCGGGGGCAATTTCCAAAATCAACCGTGGATCAAACGGTTTGGGAATCAGGTGATCCCGCCCGAACCCACCGGAACTGCCATAGGCCTTGGCAACAACCTCGGAAACTTCGCGACGCGCCAGGGCGGCGATGGCTTTGACCGCAGCAACCTTCATTTCCTCATTGATCGTGGTCGCCCCAACATCCAATGCCCCCCGGAAGATAAAAGGGAAGCACAGCACATTATTGACCTGATTGGGATAATCCGACCGACCCGTCGCAACGATGGCATCCGGGCGGGCCTCCATCGCATCTTCGGGCAGGATTTCAGGATTCGGATTGGCCAGCGCCAGGATGATGGGCGCTTTGCCCATGCGCTTGACCATTTCAGGCTTCAGGACATTGGGGGCAGACAGGCCCAGAAAGACATCCGCCCCGTCGATCACATCATCCAGGGTGCGCATATTGGTTTGTTTGGCATAAATGCCTTTATATTCGTCCATCTGCTCCCGGCCTTCATAGACCAGGCCGTCAATATCGGTGACCCAGATATTCTCCCGCTTCGCGCCCATCGCGACCAACATCGACAAACAGGCCAGCGCCGCAGCCCCCGCGCCAGACGTTACGATCTTGATATCTTCAAACTTCTCGCCCAACAGTTCCAAGCCATTCAAAACCGCCGCAGCGACAATGATCGCGGTCCCATGCTGGTCATCATGAAAAACCGGAATTTTCATCTTCGCGCGCAAGCGCTTCTCGATTTCAAAGCATTCCGGGGCCTTGATGTCTTCCAGATTGATGCCGCCAAAGGTTGGTTCCAGTGCGGAGACAACGGCACAGAATTTGTCCGGATCGGTCTCATCGACCTCGATATCAAACACATCGATACCGGCGAATTTCTTGAACAGGACGGCCTTACCTTCCATCACCGGCTTGGACGCCAGGGCACCAATCGCCCCCAGGCCCAGCACGGCGGTCCCATTGGTGATCACACCCACCAGATTGGCACGCGCCGTCAGATAGGCGGCCTCAACCGGGTCACGCTCAATCTCACGACAGGCTGCGGCCACACCGGGGGAATAGGCCAGGCTGAGATCGCGCTGTGTCGCCAGCGGTTTGGTTGCGACGACCGCCAGTTTCCCGGCAGGTGACATACGATGATATGCCAACGCCTCCTGGTCGAAATTTTTCGCCATGAGTATGTATCCCCTTGAATGCGTGATTGAACTGTGCAGAGCACAGTCCTAGACACCGGCCACTCCGCTATACTGCGGTTGATGCCAGCATCTTATCCGAATTTACAGGAGGGGAAAGGGGCTGCGTTGAAAAACTCTTTTAACAGAGACGCTCAGAACCCTTTCAGACAAGACATGGTGCGGTCGAGAAGACTCGAACTTCCACCCGTGTTACCGGACAGCGACCTCAACGCTGCGCGTCTACCAATTCCGCCACGACCGCACACCATGCCATGCTCGGGGGCTTTTGCCCGCGAGTGCGCGATGGTATAGCCAATCACCGGCCCCCGATCAAGCGGGGCGATGGCTGTGTGCAAAGGAATTCGACCCGTTATGGATTTAAGCGCCACCCCCGACAAATCCTGTTCCCCGGACCGCTGGTCCGAAACCGCACGACCGGATTGGCGCGTCAGTGCGGAGCCGGTCGCCTATGACACCGCCGTGGCAGAGATGGAAGCCCGCGTTGCCGCGATTCATGCCGGTACCGCGCCAGAGCAGATCTGGTTGTTGGAGCATCCCCCGCTCTATACCGCTGGCACCAGCGCGAAGGCGCAAGACCTGCTGACGCCCGCGCGCTTTCCCGTGCATAAGACCGGGCGGGGCGGACAATATACCTATCACGGGCCGGGCCAGCGCATCGCCTATGCCATGTTGAACCTGAAAGAGCGCGGCGCGGATGTGCGCTGTTACGTGCACGACCTGGAAGAATGGGTGATCCGCGCCCTGGCCCATTTCAATGTTGTGGGAGAGCGCCGCGAGGGCCGCGTCGGGATCTGGGTCGACCGAGGCAAGGGACGCGAGGACAAAATCGCCGCCATCGGTGTGCGGGTGCGCCATTGGGTCACCTTCCACGGGATATCGATCAATGTGGAGCCGGATCTCAGCCATTTCGACGGCATCGTGCCCTGCGGCATCGCAGACCAGAATTTGGGCGTCACGTCGCTGGTGGATTTAGGCCTGCCGGTAGGGTTGCCCGATTTGGATATCGCGCTGGAAACCGCCTTTGCGGAAGTCTTTGGACCGATTGGAACGCGGCTTTAAACGATCCAGACACAGTCAATCAGTCGGATGAGGCCCTTTACAGGGGTGATCCTGATTTTGCTTTGGTTCATCGCTCATTGTATCGACCTTCCCAATGATACCAGCCCCATTCGGGGTCATTTGGTTAATGGCCGTTCTGGGCGATGACACTGCAATTGCGGATCGTCGCACAGGACTTACAGTAAAGCCTAAAGAAAAATCATGATAAAAATCGCCAATCTGCGACATATTTGCGACGCAAACCACCGAATTCTATATATCTCACATCGTGTATTGCGCTGCACACTAAAATTTACTGCACTGCCAAATAAATATTCCTGTTCATTCTGCCTATCCCAAAGCTCTTTTCTGGTGAATACTGTAAAATCGCGAATACAGGAAATTACCGCTATTCCATCATCACCCATCACGACGGATCTGAAACCCATCCTGATCGGGTGCCTGGGCCGGATGCGGCGTGACCGATGTCACCTGCGCATTGGGGGGCCCGCCGTGACAGGCGGCCACCATTTGATCAACCGCCGCCGCGGGACCACTGAACAGCGCCTGAACACTGCCATCAGGGCAATTGCGCACCCAGCCCTTCAGCGCCAGAGCACGCGCCTGCTTTTCAGTCCATGCGCGAAACCAGACACCTTGGACCTTGCCCTCAATCCGAACCTGAACTGATTTGGTCATAGAACACTATCCATCTTGCGCCAGAGACGACAATTCCCGGATCACGGTGACGAACCGATGCAGCGTGTCAGAGATCGCCCCACGCGGCAACATCACCTCAACCAGTTGAAATTGACTGTCATCAGCAAAAGCGGCTTCCAGCGCTGCAGCCAGTTCTGCGCGGGTACTAGCCCTATGGCCGCGCCCGCCCAACCCATCCGCCAGGGCCGCATAATGCCAATCGGGCAGATCGTGATAGGCCGGGCCGGGCTGAAACACGCGCAACATTTCCCAACTGGTATTGTTGAACAGCACAACAATCGGGTTCCAGCCATATTTGCGGCAATTCCCAATTTCCCAGCCGGTCATCTGAAATGCTCCGTCACCTACCAGAATCAAAGGCCGACGTCCGGTTGCCGCCTGTACCCCCAAACCGCCCGGCACGCCAAATCCCATGCTGGCGTAATAGCCCGGTGCTGCCAGTTCCGTATTATCGATATCCATCGCGGTAAAAAGGCAGTCTCCCATATCGGACGTCATTGGCATCACCCCGTGACGGGCAAAAAGTTCATTGATGCCCCGGGCAATATCCATCGGGTGGATCGGCTCCCCATCGACCTGCAACGGGCCAAGACTGGACGAATCCGCTCGATGTTCTGCCTGACCCAATGGTTTCGCCTCCGCAATCAACGCGTCCAGAAAATCTTCCAACAAGACGTCTGGATAGAAATGCAAGCCAACCCGGACCTGACCATCGAAGGCGTGGATGGCATTCCTCATATCGATCTTGCCACCCGACACACCGAAATTCGTATCGCTGACAATCACGCCCAGCATCAGCAAACAATCAGACCCTTCGACAAGATCACTGACTTCAGGTTTCCCGGCTGCGCCCAGATACGTGCCGACCAAAGGAACATCCTGTCCCGCCAACAATCCCCGGCTCATAAAACTGGTGGTGACAGGGATACGCAGCTTCTGCGCCAGTGTGGTAACCTGGGCTTCCAAGCCATAGCGTTTTGCCTCAACGCCCACCATCAGCACCGGATTGTCCGCCGCCGCCAATCGCATCAGCACTTCCCGGGCGGCTGATTGTGCGGCTTCCGGATTGCCCTGTGCCGGTGTGAAGACAGGAACCTCCCCAATCTCAGTCAGCACCATGTCACGAGGAATTTCCAAATAGACGGGACGAGAATCATGCAGGCAACGATCCAGGACACGGGCAATATCCTGTGCCGCTGTGGCGGGGTCATCCAATCGCGCCTGATCACAGGTCAGTTCCTTGAAAATCTGCCATTGGGAATCCAATCGCTTGACCTGATGATGCAGCAACAGGCCACGCTGCCCTTCAGCCTTACCGGGTGCGCCGGAAATGATTACCATCGGCGTCTTTTCTGCATAGGCCTGGGCAACCGGATTGATCATATTCAATGCCCCGGCCCCATAGGTCACACAAGCGACCGAAAGCCCGCTGGTGAACCGCGCGGCTCCATCGGCTGCAAAGCCAATCCCCGGCTCGTGACTGAGTGTATAGAGCGGCAAAATATCACTGCTTTCAATTATCTTAAAAAAGGGCAACGCGAAATCGCCGGGTATACCGAAAACCTCCCCCGCCCCACGGTCCTTCAATGCCTGTAAAACGGATTCCGCCAAACCTGCCATGATGGTGTTCCCTGTTCTTTGAATGGTTGATTTCAACTATGGACAGGTGAAAATTTCTGCGCAATCCCGGCCCTGAAAAAAGAAACAATCGGTATGCATCGGCCGAATTTCGTGAAACCCTGATCGCGTATCGGCACCGCGCGCGTAACACAATTGCCGCGCTACAACACAAGGGAACAAGCATGAAAATTGGTTTTATCGGTCTGGGCAATGTCGGGGGTAAACTGGCCGGCAGCCTGTTGCGCAATGGCAAGGATGTGATGGTGCGCGATCTAAACGACGCGCTGGTCGCAACCTTTGTAGAAAAGGGGGCCAAGGCTGCCGCAAGCCCCAAGGCTATGGCAGAGGCGTGTGATATCACCATCACCTGCCTGCCCTCCCCTGCCGCCAGTGCGGCAGTGCTGGAGGCAGAAGACGGCGTCCTGGCAGGCCTGAGCGCAGGCAAGATCTGGGCGGAAATGAGCACGACAGACGAAGCCGAGGTCAAACGCCTGGGCGCGATGGTCAAGGCAAAGGGCGCAGAACCGATTGATTGCCCAGTCAGCGGCGGGTGCCATCGTGCCGCCACGGGCAATATAGCCATTCTGGCAGGCTGTGACCGCGCTGCCTTTGACCGCATGCTGCCGGTTCTGACCGTTCTGGGACGCCGTGTGCTGCATACCGGCCCTCTGGGCAGTGCATCCGTCCTGAAAGTCATCACCAATTATCTGGCCACCGCCAACCTGATCAGCCTGACAGAGGCCCTGACCACGGCGAAGGCAGCGGGCATGGATTTGGGCACCGCCTATGAGGCGATTAAGATTTCGTCGGGCAATTCCTTCGTCCATGAAACCGAAAGTCAGGTCATCCTGAATGGCAGCCGCGATATCAGCTTCACCATGGATCTGGTGCTGAAAGACATCGGCCTGTTCCAGACCATCGCGGATCGCGCCGGCGTGCCCCTGGAGTTGAACCCGAAGATGATTGAAATCTTTGAAGACGGCCAGCGCCGCTATGGCCCGCGGGAATGGTCACCCAATATCATCCGCCGGCTGGAAGATGCGTGTAACATCAAAGTCCTGGCCCCCGGTTTCCCTGCGGAAATACTGGACGACGAGCCAGAGGAGCCAGGATATGAGGTGATCCCAAAGGGTCGGGTGACAAAGTAAATGTGGCTTAGTGGCCCCCTCCCCCAATGCGGGGGAGGGGATCAAAACAGACTTAGGACTCGCGGCGGCGTTTATCTTTTTTACGCTCGTTGGGGTCCAGGATCGCTTTGCGCAGACGGATGGATTCCGGTGTGACTTCCACCCGTTCATCATCCTGAATATAAGCCAAAGCTTCTTCCAGCGTGCGACGGATCGGCGGGGTCAGTTTGACGGTATCTTCCTTGCCAGATGCGCGGAAGTTGGTCAGCTGCTTTGCCTTGATCGGGTTCACTTCAAGGTCATTGCCCTTGTTATGCTCCCCGATCAACATGCCGACATAGACAGGATCACCTGGATCAACGAACAAGGCACCACGGCCTTCCAGATTGGTCAGGGCATAGGGTGCTGCAGAGCCTTGTTCCGCAGAAATCAGCACCCCTTCGCGACGACCTGGGATCGGACCCTTATGGGGCGCAAAGCCCTTAAACAAGCGCGACAGAATGCCGGTGCCGCGCGTATCTGCCAGAAACTCGCCCTGATAGCCGATCAAACCGCGAGACGGGATGTCAAAGACGATCCGCGTCTTGCCGCCACCGGATGGGCGCATTTCGGTCATTTCACCTTTGCGCAGACCCATCTTTTCAACCACGACGCCGGAAAACTCTTCATCCACGTCGATCTGGGCTTCTTCCATCGGCTCCAGGCGCTTGCCGTTTTCGTCTTCACGATACAGCACGCGGGGCGGCCCGACGGTCATTTCAAAGCCTTCGCGGCGCAACTGCTCCAGCAGCACGCCTAACTGCAATTCACCGCGACCGGCAACTTCGAAGGCATCCTTCTCTGCGCTTTCCGTCAGTTTGATCGCGACATTGCCTTCAGCCTCACGGATCAGACGATCCCCGATCATGCGACCAGTCAGCTTGTCCCCTTCGCGACCTGCCAAGGGGCTGTCATTCACCGATACAGTCATCGCCATGGTTGGCGGTGAAATCGGGCGGGCGGGAATCGGTTCCTCCACAGCCGGATCGCAGATCGTATCGGCGACCGTGGTCTTACCCAAACCGGCGACGGCGACAATATCGCCCGCCATGGCGCTATCGACCGGTTCGCGCTTCAGGCCCCGGAAAGCCAGCAACTTGGTCAGACGCGCCTGTTCCACTGGCTTGCCGTTTCTGCCCAGCCCTTTAACCGTGCGGTTTACGGTAATGGTCCCAGACAGAATACGCCCGGTCAGAATACGCCCCAAATAGGGATCGCTTTCCAGCGTCGTCACCAGCATTTTGAAGGGACCATCCGGGTCTGCGACCGGTGGCGCAACATGGGCCAGCACACGGTTGAACAGCGGCGTCATATCTGTTCGGTCTTCTTCCAGTGTCTCAGCCGCCCAACCCTGCTTGGCAGAGGCGTAGAGAACCGGGAAATCCAATTGCTCGTCAGAGGCATCCAGGGCAATGAACAAGTCGAACACCTGATCGATCACCCAGTCCGGGCGGGCGTCAGGCTTGTCGACCTTGTTGATCAGCACGATCGGTTTCAGGCCCAGGTCCAACGCCTTGATCAGCACAAACTTGGTTTGCGGCATCGGCCCTTCGGCGGCATCAACCAATAGAACCACCCCGTCAACCATAGACAGGATGCGCTCCACCTCGCCCCCGAAATCGGCGTGGCCAGGGGTGTCGACGATATTGATGCGCGTGCCCTGCCATTCGACAGAGGTACATTTCGCCAGGATCGTGATCCCGCGTTCCTTTTCCAATTCATTGGAATCCATGGCGCGATCTGTCAGCGCACTGTGCGTCTGTACCGCCCCGGATTGGGTCAACAACTTGTCCACCAGGGTGGTTTTCCCATGGTCAACGTGGGCGATAATCGCGATATTCCGCAGGTCCATTTTCAAATCTCAACTTTCAAGGGCTTGGGTCAAAAAGGCACCGATCCAGGTGGCAACGCGGTCGGCATCGGGTGCGAGGGAGGTCTTTGCAACAGTGGTTAATGCCGCATCGACTTTTTCCTCACCGATCCGCGCCCGGCGCACATCATAAAGGTCCCCAACATAGGCACTGGGCATTTCCGGATGGCTTTGCAGGGTCAAAATCTTGTCGCCAATCGCCAGCATGGCGTTGTTGCAGAAATCACTGCTGGCCAGAACTGTCGCGCCAGGTGGCACTGCCGTCACCTGATCCTGATGCGAGACATAGGTGTCAAAGTTATCATTCACAGAGGCGTTCCCCATCCAGGACGGTGCCTGCCGGATGGTATAGCTGTGCGCCCCAACGCCCCAGCCTTTCTCTGACTTACCCGCCTGACCACCAAGGGCCTGGGCAATGATCTGGTGGCCAAAGCAAATGCCAACCATCGGCACACCGGCCTTATGGGCATCCTGAATGAAATCAATCAGCCGCCCAATAAAGGGGACATCATCATAAACGCCATAGGCGCTGCCGGTGATCAGCCAGGCATCACATTCGGTCACAGTTCGGGGAAAGCCGTCTTCTATGACCGGATAGCCAATGACTTCTGAGCCGTCCGGCAGATGCGAACGCAGCAAATCCTGAAACATGCCCGGATAGGTCCCATGTTTTTCATCAAGCGGCGCAGGCGGCCGCCCGGCTTCTAGAATGCCGAGTCGCATTGAAATCCTCTTTCAGGTATATACTTTGCGCGGCTTGTAGCCGAGCGCAGGCCATCCGTCCAGCAAGGTTTAGTGTGGTGCGCGGTTATTTGGGGTCAACCAGGACGTTGTTTGCGGCGCTCCGGTTAGGAGCGTTTCGCGAAGCGATGCGGGGCATCGCGAGAGGAAGGCGAGGCGGCCCGGAGCGCCGCAAACAACGCCTTTGGTCCCTTTATCGGCCTGTCGGACAGCGTTGAGGGTGCTTGACGATGAACCACATCGCCTGCGCGCCCTCTCCTAGCCGACAGGCCGATAAAGGGATCCTGGTGATCCCAAATAATCGCGCACCACACCAGTTGTCACCGCACTGCAGCATCCTATGTAAGGATTCAAGGCTGTTTTTCACCATAAGGAGCATCCCAATGACCAAGCCAAAAATCCTAGCCTTTGCCGGCAGTGCCAAAAAGGAATCCCTGAACAAGAAGATCCTTGCCGTTGCCGTACAAGGGGCCCAGGAGGCCGGGGCGGAGGTCACGGTGATAGATTTACGCGAATATCCACTGCCGATCATGGACGAAGACCTGGAAGCGGCAGAAGGTATTCCGGCCAAGGCAAAGGAGCTTCGCGCCCTGTTTGCGGACAATCATGGTCTGCTGCTAGCCTGTCCGGAATATAACAGTTCCATCACCCCCTTGCTGAAAAACACCATTGATTGGGTGTCACGCCCCGATCAGGACGGATCAGGATTGCGTTTCTTCAATGACAAGACAGCCTCCCTGATTTCCGCATCGGGCGGCGCTTTAGGGGGATTGCGTGGGCTGGTTCATGTGCGCGCCATTCTGGGCAATATTGGGGTCCATGTCCTGCCCAAGCAGTTGGCCGTATCGGGCGCGACGAAACTGTTCAATGACGACGATTCGATCAACGATCCCGACCGCGAAAAGCAGTTGAAAGATATCGGGGCAAATCTGGCGCAAATGACCGATAAGATCATCGCGTGATAGACGCCAGAATGCCCCAATGTCCAGCGCCCTAACCCAGGATCGCTCGTGAAATTGCGTCCTGGTCCAGGCCTTTCAGGCCAATGATCACCAATTCTGACTGACGGGTTTCATCGGGCCGCCAGGCGCGATCAAAATACCGGCGCAGGCGCGGCCCGACGGCCTGAACCACCTCGCGGCGGGCGACGCCGGGGCGATCCAGGAAGCCTTTCACGCGCAAGATATCATGATCGCCGACCGCTTTCAGGATGCGCGCTTCCAATGCGTCGGCATCCGCAACGCTGCTAAGGCGCAGGGTGAAGCTGTCAAAATCATCATGGTCGTGATCATCTTCGCCATCGCCATGATCATCATGATGGCTGGGACGATTGGCCAGATCATCCTCAGCCTTTGCATCCAGACCCAGCATCACGACAGGATCGACTGCGGCCTCTCTGGCATGAACAAACCGCACACCAGGGCGCATATGAGCCGCCAGTTCGACCTGAATGCGATCAGCGACCCCATCCTCAAGCAAATCCAGCTTGTTCAGAATAACCATATCGGCACACAGCAATTGATCTTCGAACACTTCCTCCAACGGATTATCGTGATCAAGCGATTCATCCGCCTCCCGCTGGGCCTGAACCGCAGCCTCATCATCGGCAAAACGACCTTCAGAAAACGCCTTACTGTCGACTACGGTGATAACGCCATCGACCGTGATCCGTGCCTTCACCTCAGGCCAGGAGAAAGCCTTTACCAGGGGTTTTGGCAGGGCCAGGCCTGACGTTTCAATAAGAATGTGATCGGGCGGATTAGGCCGCGCCAGGATCGCCTCAATCGCGGGCAGGAAGTCATCGGCCACGGTACAGCAGATGCAGCCATTGGACAGTTCCACCACATCATCCTCGTCACAGCCTTCTATGCCACAGCCCAGCAGCAATTCGCGATCAATGCCCAAATCGCCAAATTCGTTTATCAGGAATGCTAGGCGCTTACCGCGATTGTTTTCAATCATATGGCGGATCAGGCTGGTTTTGCCTGCACCCAGAAAGCCAGTGATAACCGTAGCGGGGATGCGTGTTGCCATGAGAAAGTTCTATCCTTTTAACGTCAGAGGAAGGCCAGCTGCGATAAATTCCACACGATCCGCGACCGCAGCGATGGATTGATTCAGTCGGCCCTGATCATCCCGGAACCGACGGGCCAGCGCATTTTCTGGCACGATGCCCAGTCCCACTTCATTAGAGACGACAAGCACAGGTCCGGCTGCGTCCTGCAAGGCCTGAATCAGAATTTGCGTTTCCGCGCTTGTGTCCCGCTGTGCAAATGTCAGATTGCTGAGCCACAGGGTCAGACAATCGATCAACAGAATGGTCTTTGTGCTGGAACTGGAGGTGATCGCTGCGGCAAGGTCGATGGGGGCTTCTACCGTGCGCCAATGGGGGCCGCGCTCTGCCTTGTGCCGATCGATGCGATCCTGCATTTCGGCATCAAAGGCCTGACCTGTCGCGATATAGACCGGTGCTTTGCCGCTGGATTCCGCTAAAGAAAGCGCGCGGCGCGTCTTGCCGGACCGGGCACCGCCCAGAAAAAAACTGATTTTTGGAGGATCAGACTGTGTCATCGCAGTGGCTTTCCACCCGGCGGGCGCTCTCCCGGCAGCCGATTCACCAGGACGGTCCGCCAGCTTAACTGTCCCTTGCCCGGCTGTGGGTCTTCGGGTCCGGTTTCGATACGGTCAATGCGCGTCAGGGAACAATTATCAATGGTGAAAGACAGGGCGCGTTCTGGATCCAGGCCCAAGGCAATGGCCAGGGCCGCACGGATCGTTCCGCCATGTGCAACAGCCACAACATCACGGCCTGGATTTTCGTCAGAAATTGCCTCAATCGCACACGCCACCCGGGCGATCAGGTCAACGAAGCTTTCCCCACCAGGCGGGCGGCAATGGGCGGGGCATAGCCAGAAATCATGCACGACACGGGGGTCGACCTTTTCCACATCGGCGTAATGCTGTCCCTGCCAGTCGCCAAAACTCTGCTCTGCCAGATCCGGATATTCCAATCGTTCTGGAAACGTTAATCCCGCTGCCTTGATCGCATCCGCAGTCTGGTGCGTGCGCATCAGGTTGCTGGTTACCAGCACCGCATCCTTGGGCAACAGCGCCGCAATCCCGGCATACAGATCCGGATCATCGGTTTCACAGGGCAGGTCCGCACCGCCATATATCCGTCCCTGATTGGCTGTCACCGGGGCGTGTCTGATCCACCACCATCGCGTTACTGTCGTCGCCATACCTATTGCCCCTTAGGTCCCTAAAATAATTGCCAGTACGATAAGGCACGTAATCTCGCTGATCTGTTCTGTCGCCCCCAAACTGTCCCCATTCACGCCCCCCAGCTTTGACCGTGCCAATCCCCCCATCAACATCGCGACACCACATAATATCGCCATCAGAACCGGCAGGATCCATAGCGGGATGAAGATCAGAACAAAACAGGCTAGAAACGTCGCCAGAATTAAGCCTGCAATGACTGTGGATCCATTCGGCGCGCCAACCTGTGCAGCCAGCCCGGTCTTTGCCGCCATGGGAAATTGCATCATTGCCAAAGGCAGGGCCGACCGCGCCATTGCGTGAACCGCAACCAACATAGACCAGACGGCATAAGGACCCCAACCAACAACAAGATCAGCAATCAGCATCGCCTTGATGCCTGTTGCCAGAATAAGGGCCAGCACGCCATAGGCACCGCTGCGGCTGTCGCGCATGATTTCCAGGCGCCGTTCTGGCGTGTGCCCACCCCAAAACCCATCGGTGCAATCAGCCAGGCCGTCTTCATGTAATGCACCGGTCACAAGCGCACTGGCTGCCAGGGCCGCAAAAGCCGCAACCAAAGGCGATAATCCAACCGCCAACATTCCCCACAGCACTGCCCCGGATAGAGCACCAACCAACGCGCCGGCAAAGGGAAAGGCCCAGACAGTCCGCGCCACCGGGACTGTCCGATACGGCACGGGCAGGCGCGTCATAAATCCAATCGCGACGCATAGCTGGTCCAGGCGCAACCGCACCTGATCCCCCAGCCCCTCAGGCTTTCCATTTTCCGTCTTGCCGGTCATGGTGCGAAGGCTTAATGCCAAGGGCGAATACGCGCAAGCTCGGACTGATGCCAGCCAAGGAGATTTCTATGACCGATGACCCACAGCAACAGGCGGAACCCCAGACAGAACCAAGGGCAGACCTTAATGAAATCAGGTCGCTGATCGCTGCATTTCCCGGTCCGGATTTCGCCGCCAGGGACGCCGCCCGCGCCAGAGAAGCAACCCTGACCAAGCCTCCTGGATCTTTAGGCCGTCTGGAGACACTGGCAGAATGGGTCGCCGTCTGGCAGGCCCGCACCCCACCCCGGATCGACCGCCCCCGCGTGGCTGTTTTTGCCGGCAACCATGGGGTCACAGCAAAGGGCGTGTCTGCCTATCCGGCCGATGTCACAGCCCAGATGGTGGCAAATTTTCAAGGCGGTGGTGCGGCAGTCAATCAGCTATGCGCCGTCCATGATGCGGAATTGCGCGTCTATGAAATGGCGCTGGAGAACCCAACCCAGGATTTCACCCAGGGGCCCGCGATGACAGAGGAAGAATGCGCCACGGCCATGGCCTATGGCATGATGGCGGTGGATGAAGGCATTGACTGCCTGTGTCTGGGGGAAATGGGTATTGGCAATTCGACCGCAGCGGCCGCCGTCGCGCATGCGCTGTTTGGGGGCACCGCAACCGACTGGACCGGGCCCGGAACCGGCGTGACCGGCGATGCCATGGCGCGCAAAATCGCCGCCGTGGATCAGGCCGTCACCCTGCATCTGCCCCAGACCACGGACCCGTTCGATGCGATGCGCCGCATGGGGGGATTTGAACTGGCCGCTATTACCGGCGCGATCATCGCCGCCCGCATTGGTCGTGTCCCGGTCATCCTGGATGGCTATGCCTGCACTGTCGCAGCGGCCGTCTTATTCCAAATGGATCATCACGCCCTGGATCATTGTATCGTCGGGCATCTATCTGCTGAACCCGCCCATGCAAACCTTTGCAAGGTTTTGGGAAAGCGTCCCGTGCTGGATTTCGGCATGCGACTGGGTGAAGGATCCGGAGCAGCCCTTGCGCTGGCCATCGTGAAATCCGCCGTTGCCTGCCACAGCGGCATGGCCAGTTTTGAAGAGGCCGGTGTCAGCAACAAAGAGGGTTGAGTAATGACCGGATCGGAAAAAACACAGGACCATATTATCGCCTTCCTGTCTGATCCGGCGACCCATGGCGGTGAAACACCCCAGCGGATAGAAACCCATGGGGCCATTGTATTTCTGCTGTCCGACCGCGCCTATAAGCTGAAGCGCGATGTCGAATATTTTTTCATGGATTTTTCCACAATAGAAAAGAGACGAGCGGCTTGTCGCAATGAAGTTCGGTTGAACCGGCGCACGGCCCCAGAGCTTTATCACGGCACCCGCGCCATCATTGATGGTCCGGATGGATTGGCCTTGTCTGATCTGGATACGAACCCGGCAGGTACCCTGGACACGGTCATAGAAATGGCCCGATTTGAAAATACCTTTGCCGACGTCCCGCCCAGCGATCCGGAATTGCGCCTAGTGGCGGAGACAATTGCAGATTTTCACGATGCCGAACCTGCCCTGAAAAAGGCTGGGGGCTCCATACCACTGGGCAAGACACTCTCTGGCAATCTGACCATGTTGGCGGAAGAGCCGACCTGTGATCAGGACACTGTCCGACAGCTTAGAATGACGGTCACAGAGATAATAAAGCGTGTGTCACCCCTGCTGGACCAGCGTGCAGCGGAAGGATCTGTGCGTCATTGCCATGGCGATTTGCATTTGGCCAATATTTGTCGCTGGCAGGGCGTACCGACCTTGTTTGACTGTATCGAATTCAATGACGCCTATGCCCATATTGATGTCCTGTATGATCTTGCCTTCCTGTTAATGGATCTGGGGGCGCATGATCGGCGAGACGGGGCGGCCATCGTGCTCAACCGATATCTGGAGCGGCGGCCCGCAGATATTGCGGGTCTGAGCCTGCTGCCCCTGTTCCTGTCTATGCGCGCGCAGGTTCGCGCCAAGGTTGGCTATGCCGCTGCTGCCTTTGACCCTGCTGAGAAGGCGGCAACACGTCGTGCCACGGCGCGTGATTACTTGAACCGGGCATTGGGCTATTTGTCCACCAAACCGCCCGTTCTGATCGCTGTTGGCGGACCATCTGGCAGCGGGAAATCCACCATCGCCCGGTTGCTCAGTCCCCATATTGGGGCAGCCCCTGGTGCCCTGATCGCGCGCAGCGATGCGATCCGCAAGCGCTTGTATGGTTTGAAGGATGAAACAGAACGATTGCCGCCTGAGGCGTATCGTGAACCCGCCAGCATCGCAACATATGCGGAGATGGAACGACTTTGTGCGCTTGCCCTGTCCCAAGGACACAGCGCAATCGCCGATGCCACCTTCACCCATCCAGACAGCCGCGAACACATTAAGGCCATTGCCCAAAAGACGGGCGTGCCCTTTATTGGTATCTGGCTGGATCTGGATCAAGCCACCGCTACAGCCCGGGTCGCGGGCCGGACCGGCGATGTGTCCGATGCGACGATACAGGTCGTGGCACAACAGTTTAAAAATGGCTGGGGCGAAATGACCTGGCAAAAAATTGCGGCGACCGATCCCACAGAAGATCAGGTCGCCGCTATACTCAAAAGCCTTTAAGCTTAGATCTTAAAACAGACCTTCGATCTGGCCTTCAGCATTCAACTTGATGACTTCTGATGACGGCTTGCGCGGCAGGCCCGGCATCGTCATCACTTCGCCACAGATAGCGACGATGAAGCCAGCACCCGCTGACAAACGCACTTCCCGAACCGGCACGATATGGCCGGACGGCGCACCGCGCAGGGTCGCATCGGTGGAGAAGCTGTACTGCGTCTTGGCCATACAAACCGGCAGATTGCCATAGCCATCTTCTTCCCACTGTTTCAACTGATCCAGGACCTTCTTATCGGCAGTGGCTTCTGCAGCGCCATAGATTTCCTTGCAGATCGTGTTGATCTTATCGAACAGGGGCATTTCATCTGGATACAGCGGCGCAAAATTAGCCGTGCCACCATCGATCAGGCCAACCACATGCTTGGCCAGGTCTTCGGTGCCTTCTGAGCCTTTGCCCCAATGTTCGCACAGGATGGCTTCAACGCCGTTGGCTTTGGCAAATTCCTGAACCGCTGCGATTTCCGCCGGGGTGTCTTTGATGAATTTGTTGATCGCGACCACGGCAGGCACACCAAACTTTTTGATGTTGCTGATATGGCGACCCAGATTGACCAAGCCCTTGTTTACAGCCGCGACATTCTCGTCGCCCAACCCATCTTTCGCCACACCGCCATGCATTTTCATCGCGCGGATGGTGCAAACAATGACAACAGCTTCGGGCTTCAAGCCCGCCTTGCGGCATTTGATGTCGAAGAATTTCTCAGCACCCAGATCGGCGCCAAACCCGGCTTCCGTCACCACATAATCGGCGACTTTCAGGGCGGACTTGGTGGCAGAAACAGAGTTACAGCCATGGGCGATATTGGCGAACGGGCCCCCATGAATGAAGGCCGCATTGTTTTCCAGGGTCTGTACCAGATTTGGCATCAGCGCGTCTTTCAACAGCACCGTCATAGGGCCTTCGGCCTTCAGATCACGGGCCAGGATCGGCGCGCGGTCACGGGTATAGCCCACCACGATGCGGCCCAAACGCTCTTCCAGATCTTTCAGGCCATCGGCCAAGCAGAAAATTGCCATGACTTCGGACGCGACCGTGATGTCAAAACCGGTCTGGCGCGGGAACCCGTTGGCGACACCGCCCAGGGAGACGACGATATCCCGCAGGGCGCGGTCATTCATGTCCAGCACACGACGCCAGGCAACACGGCGCTCGTCAAAGCCCAGGGAGTTGCCCCAATAGATATGATTGTCGATCAAGGCCGACAACAGGTTATGGGCCGATGTGATAGCGTGGAAGTCACCGGTGAAATGCAGGTTGATGTCTTCCATCGGCACGACCTGGGCATATCCGCCGCCAGCAGCACCGCCCTTGACCCCAAAGCATGGACCCAGCGAGGGTTCACGCAGGCAGATCATCGCCTTCTTGCCAATGCGGTTCAGGCCATCGCCCAGACCAACCGTGGTCGTCGTCTTACCTTCCCCAGCCGGCGTCGGAGAGATTGCGGTTACCAAGATCAGCTTGCCATCGGGCTTACCTTTCAGGGAGTCCAGATAGTCAAAGCTCATCTTGGCCTTGTTCGGGCCATACTGCATCAGTTGATCGGCAGGAATGCCCAGTTTTGCGCCGATCTCTGTGATCGGTTTCATTTTGGCTTTCCGGGCGATTTCGATATCGGACATGCTCATTCCCACCTTTCAAAAGTTCTATTGCGCGTGAAGTCGCGCGAATTGCGGTGTCTCGTATTCCAGGAACCCCCATCGGACCCCCTGTTACGGACAGACATAGTGCTACGGGGATTGAGGCGACAGCGAGCGCGCCCCCGCGACTTATTTTGCGGTTAAGACGACATCCGATGACGCAAAGGTCGCATCGAGACTAATTTATCCGGCAAATGCCTTTTCGATCACGAACTGACCTGGTTTGGCGTTGGAGCCTTCTTCCAGCCCGGCGGCTTCAACCACGGCCTTGGTGTCGTTCAACATCGCCATGGAGCCACAGATCATCACCCGGTCATTGTCAGGATTGAAAGCAGGCAGGCCCAGATCGGTGAACAATTTACCGCTTTCAATCAGGTCGGTGATGCGACCGGTATGGGGATGATCTTCCCGGGTTGTGCTGGTGTAATGGATCAGGCGCCCATCCACCATTTCCCCGACCAGTGGATCGTTGATCGTATCGGCCACCAGTTTTTCGCCATAGGCCAATTCGGCCACGGTTCGGCAGGTATGGGTCAGGATCACACGCTCAAACCGCTCATAGGTGTCGGGGTCCCGTATCACACTTGCAAAGGGTGCAATGCCGGTCCCGGTCGACAGCAAATACAGCGTCTTGCCCGGCAACAGCGCATCCAGCACCAGCGTACCCGTCGGCTTCTTGCCCAACAGGATTTCGTCACCCACCTGGATTTTCTGTAAGCGGCTGGTCAGGGGGCCGTCCTGAACCTTGATCGAATAGAAGTCCAATTCATGGTCCCAGGCCGGGCTGGCCACCGAATAGGCGCGCAACAGCGGCTTGCCATTGACCATCAGGCCGATCATCACAAATTCACCGGAGCGGAAGCGAAAGCTGTCTGGCCGCGTCACCCGAAAGGAAAACAGCGTCTCGGTCCAATGATGGACATCCACCACGGTCACCAGATTGACCGATCCAGGAATTGTCTGCGGCTTCATTTCCATTCTACCCACTCCGTTCCAGCGCTCCGCCCAAGAACAAGAATATCAATCCCCATCCACGAAGTCACCCATGCTGTCGATAGGCCCATATACAGACTGCATAGGAGAAATTGCAAGGGGCCGAGCCATTTTTCTCAAGAATTTGTGTTGTTAATTTTATTCTACAATAAAAAATAGTTAATATTTATATTTTCATGATTCTCTTTTCGCCCCGACGCACTCGGAAACCTGAACGAAAGCGCCAGAAGAGGTAATCAAAGAACTGTTTGATCAGGGGAAATTACAAGTTCAACCCTTTCGGGTCCGACCCCAGTAAACTGCTGAAAAGGCCAGCGAGAACCCGAGTCCAAAAAGAACAATAATATAAGGTGTTAAGTCCCAGAGCGTTTCAACAATTAGCTCCCTTGTCCGGGGGTACGAATATTCAATTAGGATTCCATCAATGCTGAGAGCCAACCCATATGTCAGTCCCGCCCCCAATATAAGACATAAACCAGAGAAGACGACACAGAGAGTTATCCCTAAACCGGTAAGTTTTCGGTTGGAATACAATGCTTTAATCATGAAACTAGGTTCCTCTCTCACACAATGATCATAGAACAACTGTAAAAGACACTCTTCAATAAGGCTTACTCTCATGATAAGAAAGTTAGAAATCAGAAAAAGATCAACCTTTAAGGGTGGCGTCGAAGGAAAGCCGCATGATTGCAATTGCCTCTTTACGAACCAATCGCTGGTTCATGTGCATATCACTAACTTTCGCTGTAGTCGCGCTGCTATGGCCAAGACCTGTTCATGGCCAAAGCGATGAAAACCCCTTCGCCGATATTCCGGAACTGCACATCAACTGGCGGTACGCTCATAATGTAGACTCATACATGAAATTTGAGTGGTATCCCCAATTCACGATCCGGCAATGCGTTTTTCAGATGAATTTGGCGCTTGCACCCGGCGTAACGAAAGAAAGTGGCATCAACGGCGACAATACGGATGAAATGATTTTCAATGGCATATTTTCCTTCTCGGAATATCGCGATCGTGAACTGGGGCTGTCTTATCTGGACGGGACCTTTGAAGAACGCCTCGTCGTCTTTGCCGGCAATTGTGAACGACGGGCGGAGATCGTCGCTGAACTGCAGACCTATCTCAACGACCTGCAGCCCCTTGTTGTGATCACTGCCTTTGTGCCGAACCAATCCGTTTTGGCCAACTACAGCGACACTGAATTAACCAACTATTTCTCTTACACAGAAAATATGATTGCAGCCAAAAAGGCCGCGGTTGAGGCCGAATGTGACCCGGCGCTGTGGCGGCGATTTGGAGCCATCATGGCAAAGGAGGGACCTGAGCCACGATTATCTGAAGCCATTTTGTCCCTTTACAATGCTTATGCAATGGCGATTGAAGGTCAGGATACCCAGCCCGCCATCTCGACGAAACTGCCAGAGGACGAACGGGATTACGTCATGAAGCTCGTCACCTATCAAATGGAACATGGTCCCTGCGGGGGGTAGGAATAGGCAACGATTTAACATCCATAATCAGGGTGAAAGAGTCTCGTGTGGAAAAATAGAATAAATCAGTCAAAAGTGTTCGAAACGATGACACAAGACGGATTTCGCAAAACCATATTGGCCGTACTGGCGGTCATTATGCTGAATGGCGCTGGTGCAAAAGCTGAAACAGCGGACACGCCGTATTACCTCAGCATTCCAGAGTTTGCTGACGCGCGAAGAAACGACACCGCCTTGGGGGCGTTCCTCAGTTTTGAATGGTATCCCAAACATTCTGTAAAAGACTGCACCTTCATCGTTACGACAACTTTAAACCCTGGCACCAGAGCGGATCGAATGGAGGGTATGCTGCTGACGGGAATGATGTCGTTTATCGCCAATGAAGACCCCAAGGTCGGCCTTTTCTCCTCATCAGGTACGTTTTCCAGCAGCACATTTGTTATGACGGGAAGTTGCGACCGGCGGGAAGAGATCACACGCAATTTCATGAATTACATAAACTCGAAACAGGATTACGCAGTTTTCAAGGCCTTCGTGCCGGATGCAGCTTTTCTGGCCCAGTATGAGAATCAAGGCCTTGTTGCGGCAAGTGCCTATTCTAAGAGCAGGTTGGCCCTGGCCAAGGCGGCAATAGAAACGCAATGTGATCCAGAATTATGGCGCAAGGTTGGAGTATCCTATGCAAAAGAAGCGGCGACAGATGCTGTAGCAAAATCCTACCTAAAGGCTCTCTACAACGCCTACGCCAACGCAATCGAGGGCAAAGATATCGCGCGCAACATTCCAGCAGAAGTTTCAGATTTAGACCGCGCCTATATCCTAAAACTCGTCGCCTATCAGATGGAACACGGCCCCTGCGGGCGGTAGAGATGGGCACAGAGTCTTGGGAAAACCGAGCGGAAAGATCTCTCATGCGACCGAATAAACATGAAGTCCCAATATGCAGTCGTATCGCGTTCCGTGCTGTGGTGCGACACGTCCTGTGCGTCTGCTTTGTCATTGCCATTACAATATCTAATGCGCCAACCGTACTGTCGGAAGATAAAGAGCCATTTACGGGCATACCGGCCTTTAAAGAAGCCTGGACACGAACGGAGGGGCTGGAAGCCTTCATGCTCTTCGGCTGGTATCCACAATACCCAGTAAAAGACTGCGTATTACAGGTCGATGCGGAACGCAGAACCGACGCAGAAGGCCCACACCCCACCGAGTTGCTGTTAGACGCATTTACAGCCTATATCGTGAATGTGGATTCCACTATCGGCGCAATCTCACTGGCTGGAACCGGTGAAACCCCACTGGTAATTCTGACGGGAAACTGTGATCGCCGCCAAGAGATCGCGGAATCCTTTAACGCTTACATAAATGCGGTCCAACACTACGGCCAGTTCCACGCATTTGTACCCAGGGCAGACGTTTTGGAGCCATTCGAAAGGCGAGGATTGTCTGGGGGAGAAGGTGTTTCAATTGCCGCCCTTAAGCCGAAAAAAGACGCCGTCGAAGCGCAATGCGATGGCAGTCTATGGCGTCAATTGGGCCACTCAGAGGCGACAGAAGACAATGGCTCGCGCGGGCGCATTCTTCAGGCCCTCTATATTAGCTATGCAAACGCAATCGAGGGAACCGATCCCGCGCACAGTATTTCATCGGAAATCACACCAGAAGAACGCGCCTACATCCTAAAACTCGTTGCCTATCAAATGGAGTATGGGCCCTGTGGGCGGTAGCAAAGATTACTCCGCTGTAAAGACCGGTTTGCGTTTTTCCAGCAGGGCGGTGACGGCTTCGGCATGATCTGCCGTGCCGTGCAGCAGGGCTTGATAGGAGGCGCAGAGCGACAGATGGTCTTCAAGCGTCTGATGCGGGGCCTTGCGCAGCAGACGTTTGGATAATTGCAGGGCCAGCGGCGCGTTGGCGGCAATTTTTTCTGCCAGCGCGTGCGCCTCCCTCATCAGCGCGTCAGGATCAACCACGCGGGAGACGAGGCCCATTGCCTTGGCCGTATCGGCATCCACCGGGTCGCCCGTCAGGATCATTTCCGCGGCATGGGAGGGGCCGACGATCCGGCTTAGGAACCAGGCCGCCCCATCGCCGGGCGCGATGCCGATCTTAACAAAGGGCGCGCCGAATTTTGCTGCCGTGCTGGCAAGGCGGATGTCGCACATACAGACCAGATCCAGCGCCGCGCCAAAGGCCGGCCCATTGACCGCCGCAATCACGGGGATTTCCAGTCCCCACAGCTTTGGCGGCACCCGATGAATGCCCTGGGCATAGGCGCGTTCGATATCGGCCGCACTGCCCGCGAACATATCGGTCTTGTCGCGCATATGTTTAACATTGCCCCCGGCGGAGAAGGCCCGCCCCGCGCCGGTCAAGATCACACAGCGCACATCCGGTTCCGCAGAAACCTGATCCAGGGCGGCTAGAAACGCCTTAATCATCGGGGCCTCTGAAAATGCGTTTAACTCATCCGGGCGATTGAGCGTCAGGGTGACAATGCCCTGTGACTTTTCAAATAGAACGCGGGGCTCTGTCATCTGTATTTATTCCTTACGCTTCTGGTGCGCGGTCGCGGCGGGGGGAGTGACCGAAAAATTCCCGGTAGCATTTCGCAAAATGACTGGCCGAGACAAAACCGCTGGCCAGTGCGACATCCAGGACAGACATGCTGGTCTGGCGCAACAGGATGCGCGCACGCTGCATGCGCAATCCAAAATAATATTTACGTGGTGTCGAATTCAGATATTTGCGGAACAACCGCTCCAATTGGCGGGTTGATAGGCCGACAACCTCTGCAATTTCCTCCCGCTCCAGCGGGGTTTCCAGATTCTCTTCCATGAACTGAATCGCGCTTAATAACTTTGGATGGCTGACCCCGACCCGGAAGCGCAAAGCCATGCGCTGATGTTCCGACTGTTCCCGGATCTGTTTGTGCAAAAACCATTCCGATACATGGGTCGCCAGATCATGCCCATGGGAATGACTGATCAGATGCAACAGCAAATCGATCGACGCGGTCCCGCCCGAACAGGTGATGATCTGACCATCGATTTCAAACAGCTCTTCGGTAATATCCAGATGGGGAAAATCCTCCCGGAAACTGTCCAGATACTCCCAATGGATGGTGCAGCGTCTGTTATCCAGCAGACCGGCATAGGCCAGCAGATAAGGCGCAGTCGACACCGCCCCGATCACTGTTCCAACCCGAGTAAGCTTGCGCACAAAATTCAGAGCGCGCGGATCGCGGATTTTCTCTGCCCCTGTGCCGCCAACAACGAAGAGGTAATCAAAATGCTTCTCTGTCGCGACGGACGTATTGGGCATGATATCGATTGAATTGGACGCCGGCACGGCCTGGCCATCCATTGAAATCATCGTCCATTCATACAGCTTGCGACCCGCAATCGTATTGGCTGCGCGCAGCGGTTCAACCGCTGAGGCAAACGCCATCATCGAGAAGCTGGGCAACAGCAAAAAGCCAAATTGTTCGGGATCACCCGTCGCGCGCATTTTCATGGCGTTAAAATACTGCCTTATACCGAAAGAAAAAGCGCGAGTTTCACAATAATATTCAATTAACGCCGCATGAGGCTAAAAAGCGACACCTGGCCCTATGGTTCGCCCGTACCAATGGATTCCTTGCGTTTGGCAATATAGGCATCGACCGATTCCAGACAGGCTGGATCAATCGTAGGCTCTTGATATTCCTCCAAAACCAATTGCCACATATCCGTGGCACGATTGGTGGCTGTCTTCCCCCCTGCGATCTGCCAATTCTCGCTATTGGTCCAATCCGACAGGAAGGGTGCATAAAACGCAGTTTCATACCGTGCCATCGTGTGATCAGAGCCAAAGAAGTGGCCCCCAGGTGCGACACCGCCTATCGCATCCACGCCCAATTCCTCGACGGAGGTATCAATGGGCGACAACATGCCCAGCATATGCTGAATAATCTCCACATCGACAATCAACTTCTCGAAGGAGGCGACCAGCCCCCCTTCCAGCCAACCGGCGGCGTGGTAGATAAAGTTACCATGCCCCATGACGGCACCAAACATTGCCATCATGGTTTCATAGGTCGCCTGGGCATCCACCGCATTGGACGCGTTACAGGCGCTGGTACGATAGGGAACCTTGTACCGCCGGGCCAATTGTCCACCGGCCAGATTGGCCTTGGCATTTTCCGGTGTGCCAAAAGCAGGCGCGCCCGATTTCATGTCCACATTAGAGGTGAACCCACCATAAACCACAGGTGATCCCGGCCGTACGATCTGGGTCAGGCACATGGCGAACAGGGCTTCCGCATTCTGCTGCACCAGGGCCGCGCCCATCGTGACCGGCGTCATCGCCCCCATCAGGGTGAAGGGCGTGACAATGGTCGCCTGGTTCAGCTTGGCCATCTGAATAAGGCCGGTTGCCATATGCTCATCCAGCTTACGGGGGCTGTTGACATTGATATTGCCGATACAGGCCGTCTGTTCTGCAATCTGATCCAGGGTCTTACCGCTGGCACGGGCAACAATTTCACAGGAATCCAATGCCCGTCCTGCCCCGATCAACAGATGATTAAACGCCTTGTCCGTATAAAAGATATTGGCGCGGGTTGAGTCCATGTGGCGGGTATTGGCAGGCAGATCAGTCGGCGCAACTGCCTGATTCCCTAAGAAGCGGATGCAATTAAAAAACTGCGCGAACTTTGCCAGTTTAATATAATCCGCATAATTCCCGGCGCGGCGGCCATTGATCGCGTCATGTACATTCGGCGGACCAGAGACCATGCCAAAGTTGATGTGATCCTGACCTACATAAATCCGGTGATCCGGATTGCGAGGAGTCAGAGTAAAAGTTTCTGGCGCAGTGCTCATCAACTGCATCACCAAATTGCGGTCCATGCGCACCATTTCATTGGCGCGGTCCACCTCCGCCCCGGCCTTGGCATAGTAATCCAATGCTTCTGTGCCGTTTACTTCCAGACCATGCTGTTCGATGACATCCAGACTGGCCTCATGAATCGCTTCCAACTGATCGGCCGACAACGGGCACATCGGGGGATAAGGATTGATGACCGTTTTTGTCCAGGGAAGCTGCTTGATCCCGGCAGACTTGCCGCGCCGATCCCGCATTGCTTGACGGCTTGATATTCGGGTCATTGCACTTTATCTCCCCTAGCGGTTTACACTGCTCTTCTGGCGACAAGCATCCGCTATTGCGGGGAGATCAATGTGCTATCTACGACATAAATTGCTTGTTTTTGCCATATAGTTTGGTTGGCTATGTGGGATTGCTGCGGGAAGTCGCAGGCAAAGGCTTGCTCAGTCGAGTCTCACGCAGCGCGATATAGGTTGCAGCCCCGAAGATCACCAAACCACCCAGTACCGTATAGAGGCCTGGCTGTTGCCCAAAGATGAAAAACCCTAGCAGGGCAGCCCATAGCAATTTGAAGAAATCCATTGGCATGACGACGGCGGTCTCACCCCGGCGCAAGGCCTCTGTCAGGCCCAACTGTGCCAGGCCGCCTAAAATGCCAATCCCCACCAGCCAGACCCAATGGTGCGGCTGTGGCCATATCCAAACCGCCAACGCGAAGGGCAAAGACAGGGGCGTCAACATGATCCCCATATAGAGAGTGATGGTCAGCGAACTGTCGGTTTTTGAAATCTGCTTGATCACCAGCATTGCAACCGCCCACAGCAAGGACGACACCAGGACCAGCCCGTGGCCCAAATCAATTTCGGAAAACCCTGGGCGGATAATGATCATCGCCCCCAGAAAACCAACGGCAATGGCCGCCGTGCGCCGCCAACCGACCGTTTCCCCCAGGAACGGAATGGCCAGCGCCGTGGCAAAAATCGGCGCGGTGAAGCCCAACGCCGCGACATCCGCCAATGGCGCCAGGGTCAACGCACTGAAAAAGGCCAACATCGCGCCCAAATTCAAAATCGCCCGGATCGTCAGCAATCCAGGGCGGGTCGCTTTCAACGGCGCGAATCCATAGCGCAAGAACAGCGGCGACAGGGCCAAAAGGCCAAACAAATTGCGGAAGAACGCAATCTCAAACGGATGCAAATCCTGCCCCACATAGCGGATCGACGCATGCATACCAGAAAAGCATAACCCCGCCAGAAACATCCATCCCATCCCGATCAGATTGGATCGGCGCATGTCTGTCGGGTTTAGCATAATCTATCCAATACTCAGTGTCGGGAAATATCAAGGATGGCGGGTCAATCTGCTTTTAGTCCATCCTGCACCAAATGTGAAACAGCACGCACGCCAGAAAAATAAGCCCCATGCGCCGTGGTCTGCTGATCGGGAGAACTCGCCTCCCCCGCCAGGACAAGACGCTCGTCAAACCGCTCTGACAGGCCCGCGCGAGATGCAGAACACCCTGGCAATGCCGCAGAATAGCCGCCTAGAATCAGCGGGTCGGTCGACCAACAACTGGACACACGATCCAGGATTTTTGATCGCAGGGCGCTGCCGAACATTTCAACAGCAGCGGTCTCTGTATAGTCAATCAGGGCCGCGCGCCCCCCGGCATCGGTCAGTTCCCGGGCCAGATCTCCTGCGATATAGCCTTCCACAATCGGCTTATCGAATTCATGCACTTTGACGATCAGCATCTTACCTGCCTTTGGAATAGTATGAGCGGAAATCCGCTCCCCCGGTGGCAGGATTAGGCCGTCAGTGAACAGGGCGATCCGCTCCGCCAGGCCCATCGGTACATCCACCAGCGCCTTGTCCACAGCGGCAGGCAAGGCGGGCGTGAAGTGGATCGATCCTGATTTCAGAACCGCCGGGGATACCGTCACGACGACTGTTTTTGTGCGCAGGGTGCCTTCCGCACAGTCGACGGTCACGGATGATCCAGTTCGATCAATCGCGTGAACCGGGCAATCAAAGGTAACGGGCAATCCCTCTGCAAAGCTGGCGATCAGGGCACCATAGCCATCCTTCACCGGCCAATCCTCAGCGGTTGCCTTATAGCGCTGAATATCATGGGTGGAGACCCGCGTCGGCGGCACGCCATTCATCGCCTCGCACCAGCCCGTATAAACATCATAAAAGGGGGATGTGGTGTCGATTACCGAACTACCCGCAACATCATCTTCCGTGACTTCATAGGCATTGTCGCTGACCTGATAATATTTGGAACAGGCCTGCCGGGTCACCTCATCCTGGCGCACACCGTTTCGATAATAGGCTTCCGGCAGCGCATCATGGGTCAGGTTGATGGAAACCTCCTGACCGCGCGACAGGGCTGTTGCGGCAAAAGGATTGCGCGACGCATGGTGCAGGTAATGGCACCCCAAGTCATAGGTCACACCGCCCCTGGATATCGTATGGGCCCGGCCACCAACGCGATCGGATGCCTCTAATATCCGAAACTTCAATCCCGCCGCACGGGCTACCAAACCAGCCCCGATACCCGCCGCACCGGCACCAACAATCACCAAATCCAAATCAGTTTCACCCGACACACGAAGCCCCTTTATAAAAGTCCATCTTGTTTCAAAAGCCTGTCTTGATTAGCAGCGCCATCCTCGCGACACTGCCGGAAGAAACAAGTCATAAGCGAGGAACCCTATGTCCGTCACGATTTATCACAATCCCCGTTGCTCAAAATCACGCCAGACACTGGCCTTGTTGGAAGAAAACGGTGTCACGCCTGCTGTAGTTCTGTATCTGGAAACCCCGCCCGATGCGGCAACGATTAAGGAGATCATTGCCAAGTTGGGCCTGGACAGCGCCCGCGACCTTATGCGCAAGGGAGAGAGCGCCTATAAGGAGCAAAACCTGAAAGATGTGATGGAAGAGGCGACCCTGATTCAGGCCATGGCCGATACCCCGATCCTGATCGAACGCCCCATTGTTATCAAAGGCCCCAAAGCCCGCATCGGTCGCCCACCGGAAAGTGTTTTGGAGATTTTGTAATTGGTAACAGGAGACGGACGCGCTACTCCTTTGCCAGTATCGCTTCCGTTCTATCGGGCCAAAACCCATGCTCAACTTTCCAGTATTTTTCCAAATCTCCGTACTGTTCTTCCTCGAACCGAATACGGTGATCGGTCTCTTCGCTAGATCGAGAGCCGATGCCTACAATTGTCTCGAGCCTATCTTTAAAAACAGTGATATCCGTCCGGGTGATATCATAAAGACCTGAGACCATGGGATAATAGCTTGTACCCAGAATGTTATTCTGCCAGTAGCGTCTTTCGTGTTCGTCTGCTTCTGCGAGAACTTTCTTTGTATGGCGAAGTATTTCGACAGAGGTTTCCGCATTTTCTTGCACTTGATGTGTATACCGTTCGAAAGACGCAACCATCGTCTCATCATATCTGATCACCGAATCGCACAATAAATCCTGTACCCGCTCGGTATATAGTGCGCAGGCACCAGCCAGGCGCGCGCTAATCACTTGATACAATTGAAATTCATTCGTGAATATAAGAATTTGAAATACATCGGATTTGTCTATTAGATTTTGCGGGTAATCGTCCTCCCATCCACCTCGCTGCATTATTTTTTGATTCATGCGAATTTGTATGATCGCGAATGTTAGTATTGAAAACCGCAAAACATCTTGCGCCGTCGGGACTTCAGGCGCCCCATGCTTTTCCAGCGCGATGGCTTCCGCTTGAAGTGCATCGGCATAGGCTAGATATTGGTCGACCAAAGAAGCCTCTGCCTCACTTGAGGCCTTCTCACGAAGATCCATAAAGGCCTTGCGGTCGAATCGAGCCCACCATTGTGACGCAGTGGCAGAAATCGCATCGGTTTTTGCGATATCACGACAAGGTGCCTGTGGCGGATCCGTGCAGACCGGAAACCCGGAAAGGCGAAGCTTTGCAGGCTCGATTGCCTCAGGTGCGGCTAAATTATTGCGAAGCCAAACATCCATAAAAGAGTAATGCCAAGCTCGATCCACAATTGGCGTTTCCGCCGCCCGCGATATAGCAGCCCCCAAAATGAAGCCACAGAAAACCACCACAACAGAAGTCTGCCCCACTGCGGCACTTTTCAACATCGTTCAACCACTTCTTGCCTCTACACCGAAGCAGCATATCAAAGAATAAAACACGATCATAGAGTGCGTTTTTTCAACATTTCATAATTCACTTTGGAAATCCCAATCGCGTGCTTTCAAAGCCGGTTCGCTTCGTGTATGCAACGCGCCTAGCCCCCAGGGTCGCACTATACCGTAACGCTTCGATCAACCGGAGGCGCGTCCGCCCATGCCAAAACGTACTGATATTGATACCGTCATGATCATTGGGGCTGGCCCCATTGTCATTGGTCAGGCCTGTGAGTTTGACTATTCCGGCACCCAGGCCTGTAAGGCCCTGAAGCAGGAAGGGTATCGTGTCGTTCTGGTCAATTCGAACCCAGCGACGATCATGACCGATCCGCAAACGGCGGATGCCACCTATATCGAGCCGATCACCGCCGATATGGTCGCCAAAATCCTGAAACGCGAACGCGCGGAGCGCCCCAATGAAAAGCTGGTTCTGCTGCCCACAATGGGGGGGCAGACGGCCCTAAATTGTGCGCTGGAGCTGGAGCGGCGCGGCGTTCTGGATCTGCTGGATGTGGAGATGATCGGGGCCAATGCCGATGTCATCGACAAGGCGGAAGACCGCCTTCGGTTCCGCGATGCAATGGACAAAATCGGGCTGGAAAGCCCGCGCAGTCAGCAGGTCGGTACCATGGAAGAAGCCATGGTCGCCCTGGACATGGTGAAACTGCCGGCCATCATCCGCCCGTCTTTTACCATGGGCGGCACCGGCGGCGGCATTGCCTATAATAAGGATGAATTCCAGAAACTGGTGAAAGGCGGCCTGGCCGCATCGCCCGTACATACGGTGCTGGTAGAAGAATCCGTGCTGGGCTGGAAAGAGTTTGAGATGGAAGTCGTCCGCGACAAGGACGACAATTGCATCATCATTTGCGCCATCGAAAATTTTGATCCGATGGGCATCCATACCGGTGATTCGATCACGGTTGCCCCGGCCCTGACGCTGACGGATAAAGAATACCAGATCATGCGCAATGCGTCGATCAACTGCCTGCGGGAAATCGGTGTCGATACCGGTGGATCCAATGTTCAGTTTGCGGTCAATCCGGTCGATGGCCGTTTGGTAGTGATTGAGATGAACCCCCGGGTTTCGCGCTCCTCTGCGCTGGCATCGAAAGCAACCGGCTTCCCGATTGCCAAGGTCGCGGCCAAGCTGGCGGTCGGCTATACGCTGGACGAATTGGACAATGACATCACCCAGGTGACGCCTGCCAGTTTCGAGCCCAGCATCGACTATGTCGTCACCAAGATGCCGCGCTTCACCTTTGAGAAATTCGCAGGTGCGGATCCGACACTGACCACATCGATGAAATCCGTTGGCGAGGCAATGTCGATTGGACGGACCTTCGCGGAGAGCCTGCAAAAGGCCCTGCGGTCCATGGAAACCGGCCTGACCGGCCTGAATGAGATTGATATCGGCGACGACAAGGATGCCTGGCGCGCAGCGATCTCCAAGCCCCTGCCTGACCGTATCCTGAAAATCGCCCAGGCCTTCCGCTTTGGCATGACCGTGGCCGAAATTCACGCCGCCAACAAGGTTGACCCCTGGTTCCTGGCCCAGATTGAAAGCATCGTGAAGGCCGAAAACTCAGTGCGCGAAAATGGTCTGCCGAAAGACCGGTTGGGCATGCTACGCCTTAAAAAGCTGGGCTTTTCCGACATGCGTCTGGCGGAGCTGACGGGTCAGGAAGAAGCGGCTGTGACCGAGGCGCGCCATGCGCTGAATGTCCGTCCGGTCTATAAACGAATCGACACCTGTGCAGGCGAATTTCCCAGCGCTACCCCATACATGTATTCCTGCTATGAGGGCGATGGTCTAAATGAACCGGAATGCGAGGCAGACGTCACCGACCGCAAGAAAGTCATCATCCTGGGTGGCGGGCCAAACCGCATCGGCCAGGGGATCGAATTCGACTATTGCTGTGTTCATGCCTGCTATGCCCTGTCGGATGCAGGATATGAAACGATCATGGTCAATTGTAACCCGGAAACCGTTTCCACCGATTATGACACATCCGACCGTCTGTATTTTGAGCCGCTAACCGGGGAAGACGTGATCGAATTGGTCCGCAAGGAACAGACCAAGGGGCAGGTTATGGGTGTCATCGTCCAATTTGGCGGCCAAACACCCTTAAAACTGGCCGGGCCGCTGGAACAGGCGGGCATTCCCATCCTGGGCACATCACCCGATGCGATTGACCTGGCGGAAGATCGGGAACGGTTCCAGCGCCTGTTGCAGGATCTGGACCTGCGCCAGCCGCCCAATGGGATCGCGACCTCTGCCGATCAGGCCATCGCCATTGCCGCCCGCATCGGTTATCCGGTCGTGATTCGCCCGTCCTATGTGCTGGGCGGCCGCGCGATGGAAATCGTCCATGACGAGGCGGAATTGCGCCGCTACATCACGTCTGCCGTGATTGTGTCTGGAAAGAGCCCCGTGCTGATCGATTACTATCTGCGTGACGCGATTGAAGTGGACGTGGATGCGCTGTGCGACGGCGATGATGTGCATGTTGCGGGCGTCATGGAACATATTGAAGAGGCCGGCATTCATTCCGGCGACAGCGCCTGTTCGCTGCCGCCCTATTCCCTGCCCGATGCGGTGGTGGAAGACATGAAACAGCAGACCCATGCCCTGGCAAAGGCGCTGAAAGTGGTTGGCCTGATGAATGTGCAATATGCCGTTCAGGGCACAACCGTCTATATCCTTGAGGTAAACCCCCGCGCCAGCCGCACCGTGCCCTTCGTGGCAAAGGCGACCGGCGTGCCCATTGCTAAGATCGCTGCCCGGTTGATGGCAGGCGAGAAATTGAAGGATTTCGATCTGGTTTCCCATGCTCTGGGCAATCATATCGCCGTGAAAGAAGCAGTCTTCCCCTTCGCCCGTTTCCCTGGCGTCGATGTGATCCTGGGGCCGGAAATGAAATCAACCGGGGAAGTTATGGGGCTGGATGTCGATTTCGCCCATGCCTTTGCAAAGGCGCAATTCGCCTGTGGGGCGGATCTTCCGGTAACGGGGACGGTGTTTATTTCGGTCAAAGACAGTGATAAGCCGTCAATCCTGGCCCCGGCCCAGATGATGGTCGATTGCGGGTTATCCATCGTCGCGACCGGCGGCACGGCCCGCTATCTGGAAGAAAATGGCCTGCCGGTCCGCCAGATCAACAAAGTACTGGAAGGTCAGCCGCATATTGTTGATGCCATAATCAATGGCGATGTGCAGGTTATCTTTAACACAACAGAGGGGCGAAAAGCGCTGGAAGACAGCTTTTCCCTGCGCCAGGCAGCCCTGAACATGCAGGTTCCGTACTATACGACGGTGGCAGGTGTGAAGGCTGCGGCACTGGCAATTCAGACGTTGAAGCAAGGAACCCTTGAAGTCGCGCCGCTTCAATCGTACTTTCAAGGTTCGGCTTGATTGGAAATGATCGAATTAAGCGGCGGGGCATTCTGAAACGACGTCCCTGATGGATACAGCAATGTCGGCGGGCATTTTACCGATGCCTGACGATTTTGGTGTGAGATAAAGGCCTCCAAGGGCGCGAAACACCCTGGGCCAAAGAGATGATGGATTGAAACGATGCAAAAGGTCCCAATGACGTTGCAAGGCTATGACGCGATGACGTCAGAACTGAAGTTCCTGAAAGGAACCGAACGTCCGGCTATTATCCAGGCGATTGCGGAAGCACGCGAACACGGCGATCTGTCGGAAAACGCAGAATATCATGCCGCCCGCGAACGCCAGAGCTTCGTAGAAGGCCGTATCGCGGAATTGGAAGACCAATCCAGTCGTGCAGAAGTCATTGATCCAGCAAAACTGAGCGGGGACAGCGTGAAATTCGGCGCGACCGTGGTGATTGCTGACTGCGAAACAGATGAAGAATCCACCTATCAGATTGTTGGTGAATTCGAAGCCGACCTGACAAAACGCATGATTTCCGTCACCAGCCCGATGGCCCGTGCCATGATCGGGAAAGCCGTTGGCGATGTGTTTGAAGTCAACAGCCCTGGTGGCACCCGTGACTATGAAGTTGTCAGCGTCACGTTCAAATGACCCTGTTTCAATAGGGGCCTATATAATGAAAGATGCTCATGAACGAATTCTTCGCCCCCGTCAGCGGCTGGCTGAATGACCTGTTCGGGTATAACCTGTCAATTCACGGTTATATCGCGATTGTCCTGGCCCTGGTCGGGGTTTTTGGCCTGTACATTGGGCTGATGATCCTGATCCGCAAATCGCACACATCAGGCCATGATGACGCTGTACAGGATTATCGGGATCCGCGGACCTAAGCTACAGGTGATTGGATGACATGGCACACCAAGCATGTGGTGTTTCCGTCGTCCAATCCTTGAGAAATCCCCCGTTTCCTTGACGTTTTCCCCGAAAAATGATGAACAATGACTGCCAAGAGTTTTGACCAATCATATTTTGATTTAAATTTGGTTCGCCGATTTTACAGCTTGATTTGAACTATAATGAAAAGCGACGGCCATGGATGATATTCATGCATTTGACCGAGGTGACCTGGAACGGACTACACGCCGGGTTCAGTCATTTTATGACTATTGGGTGCAAATTTGCGGGGACCGGAAAATGCCCACGCGCCGTGATTTTGATCCGATGGCAATACCTGGTCACCTTCCAGGAATTCTTCTCGTCGATGTTCTGGGCGAGACCGAAACGGGATTTGGGATATTCCGATATCGCTTGGCCGGGAATCTGGAAATCGAAGTACGCGGTTTTAATCCAGCGGGGATGCTGGTTCAGGATGCTTTTATCGCCAAAAACGCTCAGGACGCGCTGGATGTATATGAATATGTTCGGACCCGAAAATGTCCTCTGCTGACACCAGTAACCTACACCACCCGTTATGATGTCAGAATTGAAGAATTCTGTCTGTTTGTCCCGCTTTCCAACAATGGAACCGATGTGTCACAAATTCTCGTTTTTTCTGACGAAAAGCCAAGTCGCTGATCATTAAATTTTATGCCGAGATTAACGCATCTATCCTGATACCGTGCGCCCTCCTGTTACGCACAACGCCGTTGGTAATATCCTTTACGCATTTTGTAACCCGATGGATATGCCTGCCCCCTGTTAAGGTAATCGCGCTGATATCCCCCGTGTCAGAAGATGGCCCAACGGAGTCACAAATCCTGGCCTATTCCGAGCGGTGCGAACCCTGAAAAGCCCACAAGTTTAATGGCAGTTTCATTGCAATATCGCGACAAATCCCTTCTGGCCACCAGTTAAACATCACTGGCGCGTCACGGCGTCGCCATGCCGGAGTCACGGGAACAAGGCACGATAGGCCTCATCCAATGAAACCTGTGGGAGCCTTCGGAATGAAAAAACTCTTCGCCACGCTTGCTTTGATGTTTGCCTTTGCCCTCTCGGGCACGGCAGCCAAAGCAGAGCCGATTAAACTGGCTGTGACCGATCTGGTCGGCCTGGAAGAATTGCAACGTGAATTCGGTGCTTTTGTAGACGTTCTGGAAAATGCGACCGGCAAGGAGTTTGAATTCCTGCCCGTCACCAACCGCACCGCCGCTGCTGAAGCCTTGCGCTTTGGCAAAGTGGATTTCGTGCTGACCGGCCCGGCTGAATATGTCGTCATGCGCAAGCGGACCAATGCCGAGGTCGTGGTTGGTTTTTCTCGTCCTGATTACTTCGCCGTTCTGGTAACGATGGCGGAAAATGGCTACACCATTCCGACCGATATCAAGGGGATGAAGGTCGCCATGGGATCTGTCGGCTCCACGTCCAAGCATCTGGGGCCCATTCAGATTCTGGCTGACTATGGCCTGGACCCAATTAATGATGTTCAAATCATCAACACCAAAGTGCCCGTTGGTTGGGAAGCCATGAAACGGGGCGATGTTGCCGCGGTTGGCATGAACAACACGAACTTCATGAAGTACCGGGAAAAAGAAGCTGAAGACGGTACGTTCCCACCGGGGGCCTTCCGTGTCATCGGGCGTGGTCCGGACCTGCCCAATGATGTTCTGATGGCAGGAACTCATGTTGATAAAGCCATCGTCGATACCGTTCGCCAGGCATTCGTAGAGAAGTCTGATGACCTGATCGCGGCGATCCTGACTGGGGACGACAACAAGAAATATGCCGGCATGCGGTTCCTGACCAATATCAAAGATGCCGACTATAACTATGTTCGCAGCATGTATGCCGCAGCAGGATATCCTGAATATGCCGACTTCATCGGCAATTGATCGGATACGGGTGGTCGATGGGCCTGGTCCCATTGACCCAGAAAGAGAGGGCGCAGCAAACGCGCCCTCTCTATCCCGCTTTACGCCGGCCCCTGAGCCCAATTCCAAGACCGCGTTGGCGGTGTCGGGTCTGGGTAAGACCTATACGGGTCAGACGGGTTCCAACACTGTCTTGCGGGATGTCAGTTTCGCGATAAATGCCGGTGATTCCGTTGCCATTGTCGGTGCGAACGGGTCTGGCAAAAGCACCGCCCTTCGCTGTGCCATGCGGTTGATCGAACCAACCACCGGCGAGATTCATGTTGATGGGTGCCCCTTAATGGGGTTGAGCGGGCAAGCGCTGCGCCAAGCCCGCAGCAAGGTTGGTTTCGTATTCCAAAAGCATAACCTTTCCACCCGTTTATCGGTGCTCAGCAATGTTCTTCATGGCGGATTTGCCCGCGGCCGTGGAATGCGCAACTGGTCCCACAGCATCGCCCCGGCGGAAGAGCGGGACCGCGCCATGGACTGTCTGGATCAGGTGGGCCTGGCCGACCTGGCCGGGCGTCGCGCGGATCGACTGTCAGGCGGGCAATCACAGCGTGTCGCCATCGCCCGGGCCCTGATGCAGGGACCCAGCATGATTTTCGCCGATGAGCCCGCCGCCAGTCTGGACCCAAAGGCGGGCGAAGACATGATGGCGCTGTTTTCTGATTTGTGTCGGCGGACGGGCCTGACCCTGGTGGTGGTTTCCCACAATCTGGAACATGCCCTGTCTTATGCGGATCGTCTGATCGGCCTGCAGGCCGGATGCGTGGTTCTGGATCGCGAAACCAGGGGTGTCAGCCGCGATGACCTGGCCTGGCTGTATGAGGAGACTGGCGCATGAGCCTGAACGAAACCCTATCGCGGGCCATGCCGGACCGCTGGCAGGCGCCAGGCCTGTTGCCCAGCATCCTGTTTTGCGTGTTCGTTGCCTTTTTCGCCTGGTCCTTGAGCCGGGCGGGAATTTCAATCCCCGCCCTGATTTCGGGCATACCGGCAATGGGCACTATTGCCTCAGAAATGGTGCCGCCAGCCACCGACCGGCTTTTACCGATGATGAATTCGGTGCTGACCACATTCCAAATGGCGCTGGTTGGTGCCGGAATCGGTATTGTCCTTAGCTTCCCAATCGCCATTCTGGCGACCCGCACGCTGTCTCCGCACCCGATTGTCTATACTGCAACCCGCGCCTTTGTCAGTTTTGTTCGGACTGTACCGGATTTGGCCTGGGCCCTGTTCTTTGTCGCCTCTGTCGGATTGGGGCCCTTCGCCGGGACGTTGGCGCTGATCATGGACACAATTGGTTTTTGCGGTCGTTTCTTTGCAGAAAGCATGGAAGAAGTTGATCCCGGCCCCAGTGAAGCCCTGGCCGCGATGGGTGCCAAGCGGACCGACATCATCGCCTGTGCGGTGGTGCCAGCCGCAACGCCAGGACTGACCAATGCCAGCCTGTATTCGCTGGAAAAGGCGGTCCGGTCCTCCGTCGTTCTGGGTCTGGTCGGGGCCGGAGGAATCGGCGCAGAGTTGGCCGTATCGATGGAGATGTTCCGCTATGATCAGGCGGCGACCATTGTTCTGATGATTTTCGTACTGGTGCTGGGTGTTGAGCGTTTTAGTGCCTTTGCCCGCAGCAAGTTCCTGGATGGGGCCCGGCCTAAACTGTAGATAAGCCGTACTGTGTAGAAGAGGATATTTTATGCCAGATTCCGTTTCGACAGCAGAAATTACGGTTATTCAGAACGCCCGTGCCCTGTTGCCCGATGGATTTCAGGACGGAATTTCCGTCACCTTTCAGGGCGGCAAGATCATTGAAATCGCTGATCATGCCACCCCTGCGGACCGTGTCATTGACGGGTCGGAAATGACCCTGTTGCCGGGTATTGTCGATTTGCATGGCGATGCCTTCGAGCGGGAAATCGCCCCGCGCCCCGGTGTTTCCTTCCCCTTGGATCTGGCGATTGAGGCAAATGATACAGCCCTGATTTCCAATGGCGTGACGACATTTTTCTATTCCATAACCGATGGCTTCGAACCCGGCGTTCGCAGCCGTGAAACTGTCCGGGGCCTGATTGACATTATCGAGGCGAAACGCCCGACCCTGCGCAGCGACAGCCGCCTGCATATTCGCCACGAGACCGCCGCAACAGAGGGTCATGATGAGTTGCTGGATTGGATCGGGCGCCGTCGCATTGATCTGTTGTCCTTGAACGATCACCTGCCGCCCCTTGGCGATGAGGCGAAGACTGCACGTTACATCAAGGGTGCACTGAGGCGCGTCACGATGACAGTCCAGGAGATGGAAACCTTTATCCAGGAAAAACAGGCCCAGCGCGGTCTGGGGGAGTCACAGGTTCTGGAACTGGCCGATGCCGCCCACACAGTTGACCTGACGCTGGCCTCGCATGACGAGCGAACGGAAGATGACGCCGCGCAAGCGGAACGGTTGAAAGTTGGGATATGCGAATTCCCCCTGACAGAATATTGCGCGGAACGCGGTCTTGCCAGAGGGGCTGCGGTGGTGATGGGCGCGCCTAATCTGGTGCGCGGCGGCAGCCATGTCGGCGGCACCAGTGTGCGCGATGAGGTCGCTGCCGGGCGGGTAACTGTGCTGGTCAGCGACTATTACTATCCATCCCTCCTGCGCGCGCCCTTCCTGCTGGCGGAACTGAATATCAGATCATTGGCCGATGCCTGGCAGCTTGTTTCCGGTAACCCGGCAAAGGCAGCGGGCCTGTCGGGTATCAAGGGACAAATCACCCTGGGCGCGGATGCGGATCTGCTGGGCCTTAAATCACCATCCGGCGGAAAACTGCACGGCTATTCAGGTGAATTGGCGCTGGTTACAAGCCGCGGTAAGATCGCTGCCGCGCGCTAAGGCATTCCAGGCCATGGGTGCTTGACCTTAACACTGAGGCTTTTGTAGTAGTGTGGGTGCCGGGGACTGTAACGAAGGTCCTCTGCGTCAGCCTTTCACCAGCGTCGCGATACCGACGCGCCATCAATATTCAGAACAAGGAATTCAAACCATGGTTCAGCTATCCGGTAAGCGCGCTTTGGTTACAGGTGGCACCGGTGGTATCGGTATGGCCTGTGTCGAAGGTCTGGCGCAGTCTGGTGCCCATGTCACGATTGCAGACTTGCGTGAAGACGACTGCAACCGTGTTGCTGAGGCAATGACCGCCAAAGGTTACAGCGTTGACTGGCAGGCCTTTGATGTAAGGGATCGCGGTCAGGTCGATGCGGCATTCGATCATTTGGAGTCAAGCGGGGGCGTCGATATTCTGGTGACATCCGCTGCTATCGTGAAGGCGGCACCGATCCTGGATTTTGATGTCGATGACTGGAACAATATTCTGGCCGTTAACCTGACGGGAACCTTTCATTGTTGCCAACGCGCCGGTCGCCACATGGTCTCGCGCGGCTGGGGACGGATCATCACCTTGAGTTCCGTGAACGGACAAATCGCCAATACGGGACGGGGCGCCTATTCGTGCACGAAGGGGGCTGTCGATATGTTAACAAAGCTATTGGCCGCCGAACTTGGCAAGCATGGCGTGACCGCAAATGCGGTCGCCCCGCCGCCTGTTGATACCCCGATGATCCTAAACGTGCATGGACCACAGGATCGTCAACGCTGGTACGACCAAATGCCGATCAAAAGATATGCACAACCGTCAGAAGTCGCCTCTGCCGTTTGCTTCCTGGCATCGGACGATGCTGCCTTTATCAACGGGCATATCCTGAACGTCGACGGCGGATTCATGGCGTCAGGCATTCTGCTGGACTGATCCGTCCCGATAGGCTGAAGCCCCCACCTGTATACATCGGATGTTTTTCAACAATATCCGATCCTTTTTGGCATGCTTCTTTCGTTTTGAAATTCCCTATTGACCGAATCTTCCACTTAAGAAACTATATGCAAATGGATATAGTTTGACACGATCCGCTAAAAACTCGGCTCGGGGCGCGGCTCTGGAAGCAGGGTACAACCATCATAGGGAGTGAACCATGAAGAAGACGATTGCACAGGCCGCCTCCGTTGCGGTCCTCCTGGCAGCAAGTTTTTCTGCCGGACCTGCTTTGGCTGAAGAAGTCACATTGCGCGGAACCACCGCCTTTGCGCTGGGAACCACCTTTTCGCGGCCTTACGAAGCCTTTGTTGATTGGATCAATAAAAATGGCAAAGGCGTGCTGCAAATCCAAACGGTTGGTGGCCCCGAAGCCATGCCCCCATTCGAAGTGGGCAATGCGGTGTCATCCGGTGTTGTCGACATCGCCAATGTGACCGCAGCATTCTATACCAATATCCTGCCGATGGGGGATGCGCTGAAGCTGGCTGAAAACACGATTCAGGACCAGCGTGCCAATGGCTGCTATGACAAGGTTGACGCCATGCACCAATCCCAGATGAATGTAAAATATCTGGGACGCACCGGCGACCATGTGAATTTCCACCTGTACCTGACCAAGCCGATTACCGGTGCAGACCTGTCCGGGCTGACCATTCGCACCACACCGGTTTATCAGGCAATGTTCCAGACCCTGGGCGCGAACCTGATCCGGACCCCTCCAGGTGATGTCTATACCGCCCTGGAACGCGGCACGATTGATGGATATGGCTGGCCGATACAGGGTATTCTGGATCTGGGTTGGGATGAGCAAACGAAATATCGCGTCGATCCGGGTTTCTATCAGGTTGATGTCGAAATTTTGGTCAACCTGGATAAATGGAAAGGCCTGAGTGACGAACAGCGTGCCCTGTTGGAAGAAGGCATTGCCTACACTGAAGCGTTGAACGCCAACAACGTCGCCATCAACGCCGAAGAAGCCAAAAAGCAGGAAGCCGCAGGGATCAAAGTCATTACCCTGGAAGGGGACGCGCGTCAGAAATGGCTGGATACCGCCCAGACTGCTGGTTGGGATAAAGTATCAGAGATTGATGCGGATGCCGCAGCCTCTCTGCGCAGCTGCATGCAGTAACGCGGGCTAGCAATGCCTGTTCTTGAAAAAGCCTATTGCGGGTTAGTGACCGCGCTTGCCATGTTGGCAGGCGCGGTGCTGGCCGCAATCACCACTGCCCTGGTGATCAATGTCGTGCTGGTATCTGCATTCACCACCAACATTTTCGGCATGGCCGATGGCATCGAGGTGGGGTTAATGGCGGCAACCTTTTTGGCCGCACCGTGGGTGTTGAAAAAAAATGCCCATGTCGCGGTTGATATCGTCACGGCCAGTTTGACACCCCGCATTCAGCGCCCGCTGCACATCGTCACGATGAGCTTGGGAGCTGTTATGTCCGGTGTATTGGCCTGGTCATCGTTTCAGGCGCTGTTGATCGCCTTTGGTCGCGGATCGATGATTCAGGGAATCCTGGTTTTTCCGGAATGGCTTGTAATGATTCCTGCCTCTCTGTCCGGCGCATTGCTGGCCATTGAATTTATCCGACAGGCCATTCGCAGCCCCGCCCAAGACCGCCTTCAAACGGGACTTTAAGCATGGATTGGATGCTCATCTTAACACTGATGCTGGGCGGATTGGTTTTTCTGCTGGCAATCGGACTGCCGGTCGCTTTTGCCTTCATCACCGTCAATGTCATTGGCGCATACTTCATTCTGGGCGGCACCAACGGTCTGGTTCAGATGGCTCGCAACGCGACCAGTTCCGTTTCCAATTTCCAATTAGCCCCCATCCCGCTGTTCATCCTGATGGGGGAGATACTGTTTCAGTCACGGGTTGCCCATCGCGCGATAGACGCGATTGAACGCATTGTTATGAGAGTACCAGGACGTCTGGCCGTGGTGACGGTTTTTGGCGGAACGATCTTTTCCGCCCTGTCCGGGTCAACGATTGCCAATACGGCAATGCTGGGATCCACCCTGATGCCCAGCATGTTGAAGAAAGGGTATCATCCAACGCTTGCCATGGGGCCGATCATGGCCTCCGGCGCGATTGCGATGTTGATTCCCCCTTCTGCGCTGGCAGTTCTGCTGGGTAGCCTGGCAGGCATTTCGATTTCAAAGCTGCTGGTGGCGGGTATTCTGCCAGCCATCCTGCTATCGGTCCTGTTTGTGGTGCTGATCGTTACGATTTCGATCCTGCGACCGGACCTTGCCCCGTCTGATGACCCGCCCGCCATGACCCTGTGGGAGCGCTGGAAACCCTTCTGCATTTATGTTCTGCCCCTGTCTGGCATTTTCTGTGTGGTAATCGGCAGTCTGTTGATCGGCATTGCCTCCCCCACCGATGCGGCGGCCCTGGGATGTCTGGCGGCTGTATTGGCCAGCATGGCCTATCGGTCCCTAAGCCTGGCCAATCTGGGGGCCGCCTTGATGGAAACAGTAAAGCTGACGGTTATGATCATGTTCATCATCGCCGCCAGCCAGACCTTCAGTCAGATCCTGTCCTTCAGCGGGGCAACAAGCGGCCTGATCAATTTGATCAATGGCTGGGACTTAACGGCATTGCAGGTGCTGATTGGCATGATTCTGCTGCTGTTGTTCCTGGGCTGCTTTATCGATCAGGTTAGCATGCTGATGGTGACGATCCCTATTTTCGTCCCGCTGGCCCGCGCGATGGGCATTGATGAATTGGTGCTGGGGGTTGTCTATCTGCTGACCATGGAAATCGCATTGCTGACACCGCCTTTTGGTCTGCTGTTGTTTGTCATGCGGGGTGTGGCACCCAGCACTGTCCGCATGAAACAGATCTATGCGGCTGTCGCCCCATTTCTGGTCATCAAGCTGTTCGTTCTCACACTGGTCGTCGCAATCCCCGCATTGGGAACATGGTTGCCAGCATTGATCAGTAAATAGACGTCTGTCGAAGGAGTTCACGCCATGGCCGAAAGATCATTCAAGAAAGAAGTCCAACAGCTGAAGATCGGCGCTGGTGAAGAATTTCGGGGTGAAGGCATTCTGGCAATCACCAAGGCGCTGTTGGAATCCGGTGTCGGCTATGTTGGCGGCTATCAGGGCGCACCGATTTCACACCTGATGGACGTTCTGGCCGACGCGCAGGAAATCCTGGGGGAATTGGGCGTCCGGTATGAAGCGAATGCGACTGAAGCCTCCGCTGCGGCAATGCTTGCGGCGTCTGTCCATTATCCCATTCGCGGCGCGGTTGCCTTCAAATCCACCGTTGGCACCAATGTCGCGTCTGACGCGCTGGCCAATCTGGCCTCCGGTGGGGTGACAGGCGGTGCGCTGGTCATCGTTGGGGAAGACTATGGTGAAGGTTCCTCCATCATGCAGGAACGCAGCCACGCCTTTGCCATGAAGTCCCAGATATGGCTGCTGGATCCGCGCCCAAATCTTCCCAGCCTGGTCAAGGCCGTGCAGGATGGCTTTGAATTGTCAGAGGCCAGCAACACCCCTGTCATGCTGGAAGTGCGCATTCGCGCCTGTCATGTGCATGGCGTCTTCACAGCGAAAGACAACAAGGCACCCCCGCTGACCGTCCGCGATGCCTTAAAGAACCCACAGCGCAAGACGGACCGCATCGTTCTGCCACCCGCCGCCTTTACCCACGAGCAGGAAAAAGTAAAGACACGCTGGCCTGCCGCCGTGAATTTCATCCGTGATCGCAAAATGAATGAAATATTCGGCCCCAAGACCGGCAAGACGGGGATCATCCTGCAGGGCGGTATGTATAATACCGTCATTCGGGCCTTGCAGCGTCTGGGCCTGGCCAATGTGCATGGCGACAGCGCGATTCCGTTATATGTGCTGAATGTTACCTATCCCCTAATAGATTCAGAATTCCTGGAATTCTGTCAGGGGAAGGAATCGGTTCTGCTGGTTGAAGAAGGTCAGCCGAATTATATCGAACAGGCCTTTGGCGCAATGCTGTACAAGGCACGCCACAAGGTCTCGCTGTCCGGCAAAGATTATCTGCCCCCTGCTGGCGAATATACCGGCGCAGTAATGGTGGATGGCATCACGAATTTCCTGCGCGATGCTGATCCCGCCCTGTTGCCCGCGCGCCATCGTGCACCGAACAAACCTGTCGAAGATAAGACCTTTGATGATTTGGTGAAAACGGTTCCCGCGCGGCCCCCTGGATTTTGCACGGGTTGCCCGGAGCGCCCGATTTTTGCCGCGATGAAACTGGTCGAACAGGAAACCGGCCCGCACCAGATCGCTGCTGATATCGGGTGTCACCTGTTTTCCATCATGCCCCCATTTGAAATTGGCGGCACAACAATGGGCTTTGGTCTGGGACCAGCCTCTAACGGGGCCTTTGATGGGGGGGGCGACAAGCGCGCGATTTCGATCATCGGCGATGGCGGATTCTGGCATAATGGGCTGACGTCCAGCATTGGCAATGCGGTCTATAACAAATCCGACAACGTTATCATGATCGTTGATAACTATTACTCTGCCGCAACTGGTGGGCAGGACATTCTGTCGTCGCGCGCCGATAATCCCACCAAATCGACGCAGCATCCCATTGCAGACGCGCTGAAAGGCGTTGGGGTGAAATGGGTGCGCCAGATCGACCGGACCTATGATGTCACGAAAGTCCGCGACACCCTGAAAGAGGCCCTGACAACGACGGAGACCGGACCCAAGGTTATCGTTGCATCGTCTGAATGCATGCTGAACAAACAGCGCCGCGAACGCCCCATCCAGGCGAAAGCCATAGGGGATGGCAAACGGGTTGTGAAACCACGCTTTGGGGTGGATGAGGATGTGTGCACGGGCGACCATGCCTGCATGCGCCTGTCCGGTTGTCCGTCCCTTGGCATGAAAAGCCTGGAGGATCCGTTACGGGATGATCCAGTCGCCAGCATCGATGAATCCTGTGTGGGATGCGGGAATTGCGGGGAAGTGGCCGATGCTGCCGTCCTGTGCCCATCCTTCTATCGCGCCGATATTGTTCATAATTCAGGGCGCTTTGAACGGGCCATGGCGCGGTTCAGTCAACGGATCATTGGGGCATTGCAAAACCGGCGCGCGAAGAACCGACTGACCTTTGGAGAGGCCGCGTGATGAGCACTTCTGAAAACACCTTTCAAGCCGTCGCCGGTCAGGATCAGACAAAGAATATCATTAAGCTGGCGATCCTGGCGGTTGGCGGTCAGGGCGGGGGCGTGCTGTCTGACTGGATTGTTGATGTGGCGGAGCGGAATGGCTATCGCGCCCAGGCGACCTCCGTTCCTGGCGTGGCTCAGCGCACCGGCGCAACCATTTACTATGTGGAAATGATGGCGGCATCGGACCGCGATCCGGTCTTTGCCCTGATGCCTGCCCCCGGCGATGTCGATATCCTGATTGCCGCAGAAATCATGGAAGCCGGCCGCGCCATCAATCGGGGCCTGGTGACGGCGGACCGCACCACACTGATTTCGTCCAGCCACCGCATGTTCGCTGTTTCTGAGAAAATCGTCCCCGGTGACGGCCGCGCCGATAGTGCTGTTGTTCTGGCTGCAGGGCAGGAAGCTGCCAAGGCCTTTATCTGCTTTGCCATGGATAAGATCGCGACAGAAACGAAAAGCCATATTTCGTCCTGCCTGCTGGGCGCATTGGCGGGGTCCGGGGCCCTGCCCTTTCCCGCAGAGAGCTATCGCGAAACCATCCGCGCCTCTGGCCGTGGCGTTTCTGCCAGTCTGAAAGCCTTTGACCGTGCCCTGGATCAGGCCAAAACCCAGGAACCCGCCCAAAATACCGACCAGATCGCCCCGACAGACAGCATCACCGTGCCCACGGACCTTGCCGGTCCAAAGGTTCTAGTCGATAAATACAATTTACTGGTAAAACGTATTCAATCCCTACCGCAACCGGCCCAGGAAATTGCCGCGCGGGGACTGAATAAGGTCATTGATTTTCAGGATCTGGCCTATGGCGGAGAATATCTGGATCACCTGGAACAGGCGGCAATCGCAGATCGCCAAGCGGGAGGAGAGACCCGGCACTTCCGCTATACAAAAGAACTGGCGAAATATCTGGCCAATGCAATGGCCTATGACGATGTTATCCGGGTCGCCGATTTAAAAACCCGTGGAACCCGGTTTCAGCGGGTCCGCCGGGAAATGGATGTCGATGCAGAAACAGTAATGCAAATCACTGAATTCATGCATCCCCGCGCAACGGAATTCTGTGGTCTGATGCCGCACAGGATCGGTCGCTTTGTCGAATCACGCCCCAAGCTGGTCAGGCTGTTGGACCGCATGGTCAATCGGGGACGGCGGGTGCGCACCGATGCCATTCTGCCGTTTCTAAGCCTGTATCTGGTATCCGGTTTGCGTCGCTGGCGGCGTTCGCTGCTGCGCCACCATATCGAACAAGCCCATTGGCTGGAATGGCAAGCCCGCGCGCAGAAGACCCTGACCACAGATTACGCCCTGGCGGTAGAAATCGTTCTATGCCGACGGCTGGTCAAAGGATACAGCGATACCCACATCCGTGGCCTGTCCAAATTTGACCGTGTCCTGGCAGGGGGCGACCTTGTCGCAGGGCGGTCAGATGCCGCAGATTGGCTGCGTCGCCTGCGGGAAGCGGCCCTATTGGATGAAAAGGGGGAGGCCCTGGACGGGGCTCTGGCAACAATCCATTCCTTCATCGATGATACGCCGAAAGCGGCGAGTGCCTAGAAAAGTATGATTGTCCATCCGCCTTGCAAATGAAAGCCAAAGGCGGTGTGATTGACACCACCGCATTCAGTCAGGATTGCTTGCCCTATGACCATTAAGACAGAGTCGGATATATCCCTGCCAGGTACCATACCGCAAAAGCCCGACATCGTTCTGGAGCGGATTCTCCCCTATTTGATGAATTGTCTGACATTCCGTCTCAATCAATTGCTGAATCAGGATTTGCGCAAGCTTGGCCTGACGATTTCCAACTGGCGCATCCTGGCGGTGCTGGATGTGAATGAGACCGCCTCAATCAATGAATTGGTTGAATATGCCATGATCGAACAATCCACTGTCAGCCGCCTGATCTCGCGGATGGAGGAAGATGGTCTGGTGCGACGTGATCGCATCGACGAAGACGGCCGCGTGCGTTCCATTTCCATGACGGAGGAAGGCCGGGAGAAATATGATATTGTGCAAAAAATCACTCTTTCCCATTCGGAACGCGCCTTGATCGGTCTGTCCGGCTCGGAAAAGGCCCTTCTGGAAAGCCTGATTGCCAAAATGCGCTATAATATAGAAACTTACCCTTTGCCCAAAAACACGGCCTAGATCCCTTTGGTTCAGCCTGGGCAATCCCCCCTAAGCGCCGCGAATAAGGATGTCCTGCTCTATCAGGGTTTCAATCTCCTCTTCCGAAACACCCCAACTGCGCAAGGCGACAGGATCACTGATGCTGGCTGCTGCCGGGCTTATAGAAATCGCGCCTGGCGTTTGATCAAAGCGGGGGGCCGGTGAGGATTGGACAACACCATCTACTTCGCAAAAAACCTTGCGGGCTGCGTTATGTGCCTGTGACGGGGCTTCATCCAGGGTCAGAACCGGTGTCACACAGCCATCGCTTCCATCAAACAGATCGATCCAATAGGCCCTGTTCTGACTGGCAAATCGGGCAGACAGGATGGCGGTACAATACGCTTCGTCATCAGCGGTGCCGGACAAAAATCTGGGGTCTTGGGCAAGATCCAGTCGCTCCAGCAGGATTTTACGGAAGGCCGGTTCGATAGCCCCCACCGCAAGGGGGGCACCATCGGCACAGATATAGGTCCGGTAATAATGCCGACCGCCATCCAGCACATTTCCCCCCGCCTGGATATCATGCAGTCCCATCGCCGCCAGGGCCGACAGCAACGTAAACAGATTGGCCGATCCATCGACAATATTGACGTCCACGACCTGACCCTGCCCCGTGCTGCGGGCATGCAGAACCGCCGACAGACAGCCAATCACCGCAAACAGCGCCCCACCGGCCATATCCCCGATCAGGGGTGGAATGCCCTGTACCGGCGCACCATCGCGCGCAAACAGGGATAGCGCGCCAGACACGCCGATATAGTTCATGTCATGCCCGGCCATCCGGGCCATTGGGCCCGATTGCCCCCAACCCGTCACACGGATATAGGCCAGCGCCGGATTCAGCGCATGGCACGGTTCCGGGCCCAGCCCCAGACGCTCCATCGTTCCGGGACGGTATCCCTCTATCACCGCATCGGCTGTACCGATCAGGCGCATCACAAGATCCTTGCCGGCCTGACTTTTCAAATCCACCCGGATCATGGGCCGCGAGCGATAAAAAATTGATGCCCGATCCATGGCGGCAAAATCCAGGGAGGGGTCTGGGGCAGGATACCCTCCCGGTCGATCAATGCGGATAACCTCGGCCCCCAAATCCGCCATAATCATCGCGGCATAGGGGACCGGACCAATGCCTGTCAGTTCGACAATCTTAACGCCACTTAACGGGCCTGCGCGATCAGGCATTCAAGTGCATCCAATTCAAAGGGGTACGGTGAGGCAGCATCACATCTCCTGATCATATTGGGCGGCTTCCCGACCATTCTTCACGCGGATGGACCCTTATGCAACATGGCCGGTCCATAAGCGGCAGCCCGTCACCAGAAGCAGCACAAAATGGACAGCCTTGTCTATTTTAGGCATATATAATGTCCAATACGGGCGTAGCAGCAATCCGCATCCTGCAGGACGCTCAGCCTCGAATTAGAATCATAATGCCATCCATCCCCTCTATCCTTCAGCCATGGAGACGTTCCTTGGACGCCAATCAGGATCCGCTGCTGCAGCCCTTTCAGTTAAAGCAGCTTGTTTTTCGCAATCGCATCATGAGCACCAGCCACGCAATCGGGTATGGCAAGGACGGCATGCCCGCCGATGCTTATCAGGCCTATCACGAAGAAAAGGCCCGCGGCGGTATCGGGTTGACGATGTTTGGCGGATCTTCCAACGTATCGCCGGATTCTGGATCGGTTTTTAACCAGTTGAATCTGGGCACGGATGAGGTCATTCCATTCTTGGAGGGTATGGCCACGCGGGTCCATAGGCACGGCGCAGCAGTCATGTGTCAATTGACGCATCTGGGGGGGCGCAGCCACTGGCGCGCCGATCGCTGGCTGCCAACAATCGCCCCGTCCCGCTTTCGCGAACCGTCCCACCGGGGCTTCACCCGCGCGATGGACCATGCGGATATCCAGCGCGTGGTCCATGACTTTGGTCAGGCCGCCCGACGCTGTAAAGAGGGCGGGCTGGATGGTCTGGAGCTACATGTGCACAACCATCTGATCGGCCAATTCTGGTCGCCAGAAATCAACAAGCGGGAAGATGAGTTCGGCGGATCGCTGGAGAACCGATGCCGCTTTGGCATTATGGCCCTGGAAGAAGTACGCCGACAGGTTGGCGATGATTATCCCGTCGGCCTGCGCATGGCCGTCGGTGAAGGTCGGGAAGAGGGAATGACATCTGCCGATTACGCTGAAATTGCGCAATTATATGACCGCAGTGGATTGGTGGACTTCTTTAACCTGACCTTCGGGCGGATTGATACACATTTAGGATTGGCAAACTATATGCCGGGCATGCATGTCGGACTGGCGCCGCAATTGCGCCATGTGGCCGCGATGAAGGGCATGCTGTCCAAGCCAATCTTCCATGCCGCGCGGATCAACGATATGGCAACCGCCCGCTATGCCATCACAGACGGGTTGCTGGATATGGTTGGCATGACCCGGGCCCATATCGCCGACCCCCAGATTGGCAAAAAACTGGCTGCAGGGCAGGAAGACCGCATTCGCCCCTGTGTCGGGGCGACCTATTGCTCCTGGCATCGGCGGTGCATCCACAATCCCTCTATTGGCAATGAAACCATCATGCCAATCGACCTGACGCCAACGGAAACGCCCCGTCGCGTGACCGTAATCGGCGCAGGCCCAGGCGGTCTGGAAGCCGCCCGCGTCGCAGCCGCACGGGGTCATAGGGTGACAGTGTTCGAAGCAGGCCCGAAGGCGGGGGGACAATTACTGTTGGCGACACGCGCACCGCGCCGTCGCGACCTGATCGGCATCATCGACTGGCGCGTTTCGGAATTGGAAAAGCTGGGCGTTGAAATTCACTACAACACCTTCGCAGAAGCCGAAGATATCCGCGCAACGGATCCTGATGTCGTGATTGTGGCCACAGGCGGCATACCAGATGCCATGGAAGATGCTGTCAAAGCGGACGTACCGCCTGAAACCGTTTGGGACCTGTTGGAAGATACACGAGAGGGATCAGGCGATATCCTGTTATATGATGCCCTGGGCACCATTACCGGGGCCAGCGTCGCGGAAATGCTGGCTGAATCAGGACAACGGTTGACGGTCGTGACCCCCGACGAGCAATTGGGCAAAGAGATGAGCTATCTGGAACGCCCCCATATCATGAAAAGCCTGTATACCGCCGGTGTGAAAATCATTCCCGATCAGCGGCTGATCGCAACGGAAAAGCGCGGCAATCGCATTGCAGCGATTTTCCAGAATGAACTGACAGAGGCTGAAAGTGTCATAGAATGTGATCGCCTTATCCTGGACCATGGCACCATCCCGGTTGATTCCGTATTCCAGGATTTGCGCGACGAATCCAGAAATTCCGGGGTGCATGACCCGGAAGACCTTGCCGCTGTCCGAATGCCAAATACCCAAAGCGACGCGGCGAGGTTTGATTTGTTCCGCATCGGGGACGCCGTATCATCGCGGGATATCTATGCCGCAATCCTGGAAGCGAACCGGATCAGCCGGGCTATCTGATGCCAACAGGCCAACCATTGAAGGTAAAAGAATGAAACTGACAAAAGCGCGTATCTGGCAATTCAACAGTGGTGGGCTGAGCCCGGTTCTATTGGAACTGACAACTGATTCCGGCATCACCGGATTGGGTGAGGCAGGCGTTGCCTATGGCCTGGGAAGCGCCACAGCGGCCCCAATGATCCAGGAGATGGTTCAGAAACACCTGTCAGGCGGCATTGACCCAATGCCGACAGAGCGCATCTGGACAGAAATTTACGATACCAGCTTCTGGGCAAAAGGCGGCGGTCCGTTCTTTTTCGCAGGTCTAAGCGCTGTCGAACAGGCGCTTATAGACATCAAGGCGAGGGCGCTGAATGTGCCAGTCTATGAGCTGTTGGGCGGGCGCATTCGCGATACGCTGCGCTGTTATTCCAATGGCTGGTATTTTGGCGCGAAAAGTGATGATGACCTGCCTGGAATGGCCGAAGCCACGGTTCGGGATGGGTACAACGCGATCAAATTCTATCCCTTTGTTACCATCTTGCCGACCGGTCGACTGAAACATCCGGTTCGGCGCGGGACCGATGCCCCCGATATCGTGCCACGCGCCCTTAAGAATTTGGCCGCCGTGCGATCCGCCGTTGGCGATGATGTGGAGATCATGGTCGATCTGGCATCTGCCCTGGCACCGGATGATACGATCCGCTTTTGCCGTGAGGCAGATCGCTACGGCCTGTCATTCGTCGAAGAACCCTGCGAGCCAGGGGACATTCAGACCTTACGGAAGATTGCCGATGCCATTCCCCAGCGCCTGGCAGTTGGGGAAAGACTGTACACCCGCTACGGATTCCGAAATCTGCTGGAAAGCCGGTGTGTTGACATTCTGCAGCCCGATATCGGCAATACAGGCGGCATTCTGGAAGCCCGTAAAATCGCTGCCATGGGGGAAGCCTATAGCCTGAAGGTGCAACCCCATATCTGCGCAAGCCCGCTGTCCACTGCAATCGGCATGCATTTCAGCGCCTCCATTCCGAACTTTTACTTCCAGGAACACTTCCCCTATTGGGACCGCATTGACGGATACCGCCAAGTCCTTAAAAATCCTGTGGAAGCCACGGTCACAAATGGCACAATGCCCGTCAGCGACGCGCCGGGTTATGGCGTGGAACTGGACCATGCCGCCTTAAGCGACTGCCTGTTTCAGGAAATCAACCTTTAGGGAGACCGGCTTGTACAAAATCGCCTTTCTGCTGTTTCCAGAATTCCAGCTTTTGGGGTTCACAAATGCGATTGAGGCCTTGCGGGTTGCCAATTCCCTGTTCACCGAACCGAAATTCGACGTTCGTATCGTTCATGATGATCAGGAAACCGTGCTTTCTTCAGGGGGCATGCCGGTTGTGGCAACCCACGGTCATGTCGCAACACAGCACGACGCCGACAGCCTGGTGGTGTGCTGTAGCTTTCACCATGACCAGTATTTCCGCGACAGCACGCAACATCTGATCCGTCGTTTTGACCGACATGGTATGCGCCTGGGGTCAATCGAAAGTGGGGTTTATCATCTGGCCCGCGCCGGCGTTCTGAATGGCCATTCCGTCACGGCGCATTTCAACAATCTCCCGCTTTTTGCCCAGCTGTTTCCTGATGTCAGTTTCATCCGCCAGGTCTTCACCTTCAGTCCGACCCGCATGACCGCCGCCGGGGGAACCGCCTGTCTGGACATGATGCTGGCCCTTATTCGGGAACAATTAGGACCGGATGTTGAGGCCCGCGTCGCCAATATGCTGATCCACCCCTATCGCCGTGAAAGTGCGACATTCCTGGACGATATGTTTACGTCAAGCCATAGCGGCCTGCCTTTGGCGGTGCGGAATTGCTGCAAGATAATGGAACAGCATTTGGATCCCCCTCTGCAGGTGGAAGATATCGCAAAGAAGGTGAGCCTGTCCCGGCGGCAATTGGATCGGATTTTTCTGCAGTCGATGCACTGTACAGCGGCGGAACATTATCGCCTGATCCGCCTGGCCCGCGCCCGCAAGCTGATCAAGGCGACCAGAATTGATTTAGCTACAATTTCAACACGATGTGGCTTTGGATCTTATTCTCATTTTCTGCGCCGCTATCGTGAAACCTTTGGCTCCACACCCAGCCATGACCGGACCAAAGCAGATATCAAAGGGCTAAACACAACCTTCACGCCGCTGCAGGACCTTCATCCCCATCAGCAACAGATGGACCCAATTCGTCTGATTTGACAGCAAAAATTTCATTCAGGCATATCGTGCCATCAGCGCGCGGGCCGTGAATAGATCCAGATGCGATGCCCCGGCATTCTTAAACAGGGTAACGCCATCCAGGTTCGCCAGACATCCATATCCGGCGGTTGATGGCGCTAGTTTAACAATATCAAACAGGTCACCCAACAAATCATCTTGCGATATCAACCCGCTTTCCAGCGCCGTTTTGAATTCACCATTTTGCGCCGCCCGTGCACGGTGATCGATATACAAATCAGCACGGGTTAACAGCGCATCATCGCCTTCCCGCATAGCGGCTGTGAATGCGCCGATCAAATTGACATGCGCGCCATTCCGAACGGCGGCACCAGAGATTATCGGCGTTTCAGACATGGTTGCAGCGACAACAATATCTGCCCACCCAAAGCCAGTCTCTCGATCCTGCACCGCTGTGATTTTACATTGCGGGCTGTCCATGCGCTGCGCCAGGCGCTGTGCTTTTTCAGGGGAGCGATTCCAAATACGCACCTCTTCCAGCCCTGGCCGCACCGTGCGCATGGCCTGAATGACAAACGGGGCCAGGGCCCCTGCACCGACCATCATCATGTATTTTGCGTTAGGGGAAGCCAGATAATTCGCCGCCAGGGCGGACGTTGCGGCTGTTTTGCGGAAAATCATTGCCTCGCCATCCAGAATGGCGCGGGGTTGGCCCGTCTGTGGATCAAACACGGCATAGATGGAGTTAACTGTCGGCACACCATGCCGGACACTGTTTTCCGGAAAGGATGTGATCAGCTTACAGCCCAGGTCCTGACCGGGAATCCAGGCCGGGGCGGCGATCAACACGTCTGACTGACGATCAGGATGGGGGCTTTCCAATGCCAAACGACCGATCATTGGCGGGGCCTCCCGATGGGCCTGACGCATTGATTCGATCAGGTAAGGCCAATCCAGCAGATTGTGAATTGCGGCGGCATCGATAAAATCTAACTTCATAATCCAACGATCTTTTTAAAAACACCCAAGGCGCACCCCTATTCAGGCGCATCAGTCCCCCGATTGTCGGGGCTCAAAATTATCCAGGCATTGGGCACGATAAGCTTCGCATTCCTGCTTTTGCCGCGCAGGGCTCCAATTCAGTTCAGGGGCGGCAATGGCACAGATACGCTCTGCCTCATCAAGCCCCATATCAGGCTCCCACCCGGTAGGCAGCCGCCGCATGATCAAATCCGTCAAGGTCACGACATGTTCGGTGCGAACAGCATGCAGAATCTCGGCTTCCGACACCCCGGACTCGGTTCGAATCTCTGCGGGCATAAGCCGTGCAGTATAGCTCAACGCCTGAGGGGCACCTGTCGGGCGCAGCCGCTTCTTCACGCGTTTGGCGATTTCTCTACCCGCATGACGATGGACCATAATCGGGGTGCCTGTTACTGCCAGCATATTGGGCAAGCCATCCTCTGCCAGATCATGGACCGTCAAGGCCTTAGACCCGGAAAGATTGCCTGAATTGGTACGTGGGCGCACCCCGGACCAGCGATAGACAACGTCCTTTTCCGTCAGGTTAAGGCTGGGGAACAATCTGTTTGCTTCTCCCAGAAGATACGCCACCTCATCCGGTTTAACGCGCACGGTATCGGGATCATCCTCAAACACCGTATCCGTCGGACCAAAATAGTGATGATCACCCCATGGGAACATATAGAATGGATGCTTCAGGGAACTGATCGTCTCAAGACCATGCCCTTTGAAGACATCCGGCAGACGCACCAACAGGTTGACGCCCTTTAGGCCCGTCAGGCGTCGGCGCGCCTGATTGCTGACCCGCCCGATTATTCGATCAATCCATGGACCGGCAGCGTTGATCACCATCTGGCATTGGACCTGGGCCGTGCCGCTTTCCCCCGGTGCGGATTCCTCCAGATCCAGGGTCCAACCCGTATCCTTGTCATGCCGTAAATTCTTAACCGCACAATAGGTGCGCAGCGTCGCACCCAGGCGTTCCGCATCCAACGCGGTATCCGATAGAATGCGTTCCGGCCAGAAATAGGAATATTCTCGAAATACCGCCGTAGAGGTCAGGCGGGAGCGGTCCATATAATCGATCATCGGAAATTCTTCAGCCGCCTTTTCCGCCGATAAACGGCGATAGGCCAGCGGGGCGTCACGACTGCCAAACAGGCCAAGAGCGCGATATCCCAGATCAACCTTCCATCCCGGAAACGCCCCCCCGCGAAACACTGGAAAGAAGAATGTGGCATGCCGCAGTCTTTCCGGCATGGTTTTCACCAGTTCGGTGCGGCATCGCATCGCCAGCCGCGCGGTCTTAACCCGCTGAAACAGCTCGCGCGGGTGCAGGATATACTGCCACAATGGGAAATCCGGGGAAAAATAGGCAAGCCCGCAATACAGCAATCGGCTGGAGCGGCTGGATGTGCCGCTGGCAATGTCGCTTTTGTCCAGCAACAGCACCTTGTAGCCAAGTGCCGCCAAATGCTGCGCCGAAGAACACCCGACCGCGCCCGCCCCTATGACGACGACATCATAGTTTTGACCATCCAGAACTTTCAGCGCGGGACGCATATTTGTATCTCTCCCCAATATCGCATTTAAGATCGATGCACCCTTGGCAGTCGCCATCAAACGAGTGGGATGGCCCAAGCCGTTAGCCCTAAAATGGACATTTCAATAGTCGATATTGGACATGCCTAGAATGGACGTGTCAGATTGGATCATCAATCACGGGACCGGGCAGCGGCCAGCGGAATGCTGATCAACAGCACAAAACTGGCCAACCACCAGGCCGACCAGATGGAGAAATTCGAAAGAGAGCTGGTCCAGAATGCCCCCATCAGGAATATACCGGCATAAGCGGCCGGGTGGGACCTATTGGCGACCGAACTGCCGCTGGCTGCGATCTGGAACAGCATTTTCAACAGAATGACCAAAACGGTGACCAGTGCCGACAAACCAACAATGCCACTTTCAGACGCGATTTCCAGGACGAAATTGTGCGGATGGGCCGGAATGTATTCCTGATTCAAGCCTGGCACAATTTCACTGGCACCGGGCACCATGTTGACCGTATTGGGGCCAACGCCAAGGAGGGGGTTATTCAGAAAGACATCCAATGTGAACCCCCAAATGACCTGTCGATGCCAATCTGGCAAGGGCAGGCCGGGGGTTTGATGTTCCACCACCGGCGGCGACGGAACATGGGTTAGAATATAGGCCCCAACCGCCATCGCCAGAAGAACCACCCCCGCAATCAACGCACGGCGCTGTCCTGATTGTAACCGCAGACCGATAAGAACCAGCACCAGCAACAGACTGCCGCCCAGGACGCCCGATATCGCCGATTGGCTGGTCTCTTCGCCATTTCCATAGATTACCAGCGCAGTCAGCGGAAGCGCCGCCAGGCCAAGTCCCATCCAAACTGATCCCAGCCGTCGCCCGCCCCAAATCATTATTGGCAACAGACAGATCGTGGCGGATGCGAACATCTTATAGGCCCTGGGAGCATCAAAGGGGGTCGATAGACCCAGATATCCGCGCAAAGCATCACTGGCATTGGGTAGATACTGACTGAAGACGACAATCGACAAGGCGATAATACCGGTGGCAACAACAGTCTTGCAGGCAAGGGCCAAGGCTAAAGGCGACCGCAGAAACAGCTGGAAACACAAATATCCGGCCCCCAGTGTCAACGCAACCCGCACGGGTATCGCAAGCGCTTTTCCAGAATGTTCGGACAGAGCCGCACTCAACAAAAGGCATCCGATGAAAACATACGCCGCCCAGGCTAATGGTGTCGTTAAACCTGCCCATATCCGGGCGCGGTCCGCCCCCCGTTCTGAGGAACGGATCAGCCCGATTCCTGCGCACAGAACACCAAAGCCGAACAAAGGTGCCATTGCGGCCTTACCGAGGATCAAGGCAGGCACGGCCGCCCCCAGACACACCCCAGCAATACAGAACAACCAGGTTCGGTTCGTGACATCCAGGTCATTATCGCGGGGGTCTGAAATCAAGTGTCTCTTTCCAGCAAGGGTAAAGATTGCTTCCCAGAAAGAGGGCTTCAGAAGGAATGGCATAAAATGCATGAAGCGCAATGCTGGAAGCGGTGTCGTTCTTTGCGATACCCCAAACCGCCCCCGATGATCAAGCCAAGATGCCCGAAACGCCTGATCCGACACTACTTTGGGCCTGAAACATGGAGGCTTCAACCGCGAATGTTGTATCCGTTGTCAACATACACAACATTGCCCGTCATACCCGTCGCCTTATCAGACGCCAGAAAGGCCGCTAATGCGCCCACCTGATCAATGGTAACCAGCGCGTGGCGGGGCGCCCGCGCTGCTGCGGCTTCCATCAATTCATCGAACCGGTCGATCCCGGACGCAGCCCGTGTCGGCACCGGCCCCGGAGACAGCGCATAAACCCGAATGCCCTGTGGCCCCAATTCTGTCGCCATATAGCGCACACTGGCTTCCAGGGCTGCCTTCACTGGCCCCATCAGATTATAGCGATCGACGACTTTCTCTGCGCCATAATAGCTCATCGTCATCAGAACGCCGCCCTCCGCCATCAGGGGTTCAGCATGACGGGCCATGCGCAGAAAAGAATGACAGGACACATTCATCGCCATATCGAACCCTTCCTGAGAGCAATCAATGACGCGGCCATGCAGGTCATCGCGCGGGGCAAAAGCAACAGAATGCAGCAGGAAATCCAGCTTTCCCCAGTGCTTTCCGATACTGTCGAACAAGGCTTCTACCTGGCCGGATTCCCGAACGTCACAGGGCTCAAAAATCTCTGCCCCTAACCGCTCCCCTAACGGTGTGACATAGGGTTTCGCCTTTTCATTCACATAGGTCAGCGCCAATTCCGCCCCTTCAGCGCGAAACGCCTGGGCACAGCCATAGGCGATGGATTGATCATTCGCGATCCCGACCACCAGCCCCTTCTTTCCCTGTAAGATACCACCCATTGCACTGCCCCCAAACCTTAACGGATGGGTCAGTTTAAACGCACCCCTATTGTGCAGCGCAACATTAAATTGGAATGTCACAGAAAGATCATGAGCGAACACCCCTTTCAAACTTCCGAATGGATACACTTTAATCTTGCCTAACACGAAAAAACGCACTGAAAATACAATCAAGGATTTTAAATCTACTGTAGGAATTTTTCCATGCTGAAAGCCGCCATTGTATCCTTTGCCATCTTCACGCTCGTCGCCTGCCAATCAGATGATAGGGATGCCAGCGGCACCCCTATAAAATTAGCCCCCGTGCGAGAAAAAACTCTAGCAGAGGCAATCATTTGGCTGCCCGCCCCGATTATTCACAATACGACCCAATACACACAGACAATGAGAGACAATCAGCACCCGCAAGAGCGGCTGTTAATGTCAAGAAGCGGCAGTTTCTTTGGTCAGTATCTTGGTGGATACTACGTCTTCTTCTCAGAGCAATCAGCCTTAACCATTTACGACGAGGACGAATTCCTGCGATGGGCAATATCCAAAAATCTTAGCCACACCGAATTGGTGGACCGCCATAAATTCGGTTACATGGGTGCCCCAAATGGGGGATGGTATGCATTTTACAAGCTAGGTGCTTTGCCCTGCATTGTCGCGCGGGTAGGTGCAAATATGGGTCCAAGAGCCGCCGACCGGATGCCTTTTGACAGTATTATTGATGCCAAATTTTGTGGAACCCAGGACGAGGTCGATGAAGTTCTGGCGTTTTTGAAACGACCGCGCAGGGTGACGGATCGCGATGCCTTTAAGGCGCATGTTGAGGCGAACTCTTGATCTAAAGCAGTCCTTCAGCCCTTTAAATACTTGACCACTTCTTCGCCCGCCGCGCGGCCATGGGCCATGCAGGTCGTTAGCAGATAACCGCCGGTCGGGGCTTCCCAGTCCAGCATTTCGCCTGTAACAAATACGCCGGGCAGCGCTGTGATCTGGCTTTGCCCGGTCAGTGCATCAAATGAAAGTCCCCCCGCTGTGCTGATCGCCTCTGCCAGGGGGCGCGGACTTTGGATCGGTAGGGGTAAAGCCTTGATCCAACTGGCCAGCATAGCCGGATGCTTGAACATATCCGCGGGCACGCATTCCCGCAGCAGGCCGGCCTTCACACCGGTCAAACCTGTCGCCTTGCGCAGATGATTAGCAAAAGAACCACTGCCGGTGCTGCGCCCCAAATCAGCGGCCAAGCGTTGCACGCTGCGATCCGGTGTCAAATCCAGGGTCAGGACCGCGCCACCGGTTGCTGCGATTTCATCGCGCAGAGGGGCTGAGACTGCATAAATTCCGCTGCCTTCCACCCCGGTTTCGGTCACGACAAATTCGCCTGATCGCGTGATCTCCCCCGCAGATAAAATAACGGGTTTAACCGGCTCTCCTGCAAAACGGTTTCTGAAATGCTCGCTCCATCGAACATCAAAGCCCGAATTTGACGGCCGGAAGGGCGCAACTTCGATTCCCATTTCCACCAACCAGGGACGCCAGGACCCATCACTGCCCAATTGCGGCCAACTGGCCCCACCCAGCGCCAGAATGACGGCCTGTGATTCCTTAGTGATATACCCGTCTGGTGATTGAAACCTCAATGCGCCTGTTGCTGTCCACCCCAACCAGCGATGCCGTGTATGGGTTTTCAAGCCCGCAGCCCGCAGGCGCGACAGCCAGGCGCGCAGCAATGGCGCGGCTTTCATTTCCTTCGGAAATACACGACCGGACGATCCCACGAAGGTTTCCACCCCCAAACCCTGCGCCCAATCCCGCAAGGCCTGATTGTCAAAGGCCGTCAGGGCCGGAGTCAGAACAGCCGCTTTATCGCCAAGCCGCCCTAAGAATTGAGGCATCGATTCACTGTGCGTCAGGTTCAGGCCGCTTTTTCCCGCCATCAGGAATTTTCGACCCAGGGACGGCATCGCGTCATACAGATCCACGCCAATACCGTTGTTCAGAAGTATTTCGGCGGCCATTAAACCGGCTGGGCCGCCGCCAATGACAACGGCGGACTTGCTCATACTGCCAGGACCTCTGCTTCCGAGATTGGCCCAGGACGCAGCACTTTGGCTTCTGATCCGCTGGCATCAATGATCGTGCTGGGCATAGCGTATCGGGTCTTTTCCTCCAATACGCTAAACAACAGGTCCGGACCGATTTCCGCCGCCAAGGCCAGCGCAGCCTCTCCCGTAACAGCCTCTGATCCGCCACTTAGATTTGCACTGGTCGCCGTAAACGGACGTTCAAACGCAGCCGCCAACGCCAGACAAAAGGGATGATCCGGCACCCGGAATCCCAAAAGGTCCGATGTTGGCGCCAGTGATAAATATCTGTTCCCCTTGCGCCGTGCCAATAGGGTCACGGGTCCCGGCAATAGAGTCTCCGCCAGCCGAGACACCAAAGGAGATGCCTCAACTTCCAGAAGCGCGTGATCCGCAGAGGCGAAACAGACCGAAAGGGATTTTGCCTGTGATCGACGTTTTGCGGCGAATAAAGCATCGATTGCTGCGGGGTTCAGGGCATCAACGCCCAGGGCAAAGGTCGTGTCTGTTGGATACAGCAGGATCTTTCCCGCAGACAGGGCGTCAACGCTGCTTTCAACTGCATCCGTGATGGATAGCTCATTCAACCAGACGACACCCATGGTTAATATCGCTCCCGATACTCGCCCAATACGGCGCTGGGCGTTGCATCCCAATACCCTGTCTCTGCCCGATCCGCCCGCAGCAACAGCCCCGCCGCATAGGCAACCATGGCTGCGTTATCCCCGCAATAGGTTCGCGGGGCGGGCACAAAGCTGACGCCGATATCCGCGCACATTTCCGCCAAGGCATCACGCAATTCAGAATTCGCTGCAACACCGCCAGCGGCGGTTAACCGCTTGCGGCCCGTTTCAATCAATGCTTGGCGAGATTTCGCCACCAGAACATCAACAATAGCGCCCTGAAAGCTGGCGGCAAGGTCTGCCTGTTGGGCTTTTACCTCTTCCGGTTTCATTTTCTGGACCATAAAGCGCACGGCCGTTTTCAAGCCGCTGAAGCTGAAATTCAGGCCTTTTTCATGGATCATCGGTCTGGGAAAGGCGAAGGCGTCGCGCCTGCCGGTCTTGCTCAGGGCATCAATGAGAGGACCACCCGGAAAACCCAGTCCCAATTCAATGGCAACCTTGTCAAACGCCTCCCCCGCACAATCATCCACCGTGCGCCCGATGATGCGATATTTTCCAAACGCTTCGATATCAACCAACAGGTTATGGCCCCCCGCGACCGCCAGGCACAGGCTGGGCTCTATCAGTGTATCGCTGCCGATTTCCGGCGACATCAAATGCGCCTCGACATGATGGACGGAAATCAGGGGTTTCCCCAGTCCAGCCGCCACCCCATTGGCGAAGGCGACACCGACAGAAACAGAGCGGATCAGCCCATGCTTGTTATTCACGGCGACATAGTCGATATCGTCCGGCGCGACCCCCGCCTCTTCCAGCACTTCCAGATACAGTCGGTCGATGAAGGCCAATTGTTGACGCGCCGCCAATTCCGGCACGATGCCGCCATATTTCTGATGCATCAGGCTTTCGGTCACGACCTTATGCGTAACGATTTCCGGCCCACGCGCTATTGCAATGGCGCAATCATCACAGGCGGTCTCTACGCCCAGGATGATCGGTTGCGACTTGGTGGATACATGGCTCATGAAACTATTCCCTCACCGCCTTATTGTTTCGGGGGATAGGATGGCATGAAGGGTGTTTTCAATCCGTCCGCGCCAACCGCGCCATCCGCCGTCGTCGCGATATCAAAGGCCCGCAGCATCAAGTCTGCCTGGAATGGTTCGTCCAACAGGGGTGCGTCCCGCCCCACATCAAAAAGCACATGGGTTTTGCGATCAAACTTGCCTTCAGTTACCTGCTGCAAGGTCCAACTGCCAATCTCAATCGGCTCGACTGCGGCAATACGCGCACCATTCCGATAGGTGGCATGCCAGGGTTCGCGCTCAGCCGCCCAGATCACCACCCGGCCCGATGCCCCCGGATCACGACCGGCCCAAACCAGATCATGGGTCGGAATCATCGTCACCGGACACTGGGTTGCCAGGGCCAGTCCCTTTGCCGTCGCAATGGTGATCCGTGCCCCGGTCCAGGATCCCGGCCCTACCAGAACCCCCAGCGCATCCACACCTCCCATGACATGTAATGCACGGGCGGTATGCCTTGCCATAAAGCTGGATGTCGTGCGGGCGGCGTTTTCCGCCTCCAGAAAGACGACCTGTTGATCCTGGATGGCGGCAACATAGACGCGAGACGAAATGGCAGAGATTAGAATTTTTCGCATAAGAATTCAGACACTTTTACAGATCAAAGGCGAACGGCTGGGCCGCACTGAGGGTGATGATGCGGTCCTCTTCACCGGAACCAAAGGCGATGGCAATGGTTAGGGCATCCTGCGGCATGACATCGGCAATCCGCTCTGGCCATTCGACGGCCTTTATCGTTTCAGCTTCATTCAGATATCCCAGCAACCATTCGACATCTTCCGCACCGGGAACCGCAATGCGATACAAATCGATATGCACCAGTCGACACGGATCACCATGTTCATGCACCAGATCATAGGTCGGGCTGATCACATGGTCCTGTTCCGCCACCCCCAGCCCTTCGGCCAGCCCCTTGACGAAATGAGTCTTACCCGCACCCATTTCCCCCTGCAGACACATTACCGTACCCGCCGGAACAACCTGACCAAGCGCCCGCCCCAACGCCAGCGTTTCTGCGACGCCGTGGCAGTGTTTGACGATGCGATGCATGGGACAAGCCTTCTGATCTGATTGCACATTAGGGTAAATGCGCCGTTGCTGTAGCGTTTCAAGGTGAAAATTGTCAAGCACGCCAAAGAAAACGCCCCCTGCAGAGGATCTGCAAGGGGCGCTTTGCACCATAGTGAACAGCGGCTTAACCGAGTTCTTTTTCCAGGGCCGGCACGGCGTCGAACAGGTCCGCGACCAAGCCATAATCGGCAACCTGGAAGATCGGGGCTTCGTCATCCTTGTTGATCGCAACGATCACTTTGGAATCCTTCATACCCGCCAGGTGCTGGATGGCACCAGAGATACCAACGGCGATATACAGATCCGGTGCCACGACCTTACCGGTCTGGCCGACCTGATAATCGTTTGGCACAAAGCCCGCATCAACCGCCGCACGGGACGCGCCAACAGCGGCCCCCAGCTTGTCAGCGACCTTTTCCAGCATGCCGAAGTTTTCGCCATTCTGCATGCCACGCCCGCCAGAGATGACGATCTTGGCAGAGGTCAGTTCAGGACGGTCACTGCTGACCACGGACTGACCGACGAAGCTGGACAAATCCTGTGCACCGGTGCCAGACACGGTCTCAATGCTGGCGGACCCGCCTTCTGCTTCTACTGGTTCGAACGATGTCATACGGACGGTTATGATATCGGTCGCTTCCGCAGATTTCACCGTTGCGATGGCATTCCCGGCATAAATCGGGCGTTCAAAGGTCTTATCACCCAGGACTGCCGAAACTTCGGACAATTGCTGAATGTCCATCAGGGCAGCAACGCGGGGCATCACATTTTTACCGAACGTATTGGCCGGGGCGAAAACCGCGCTGTACCCATCGGCCAATTTCACAATCGCCGGGGCAACCGCTTCGGCCATCTGGTTTTCATATTCGGCGCTGTCAACCAACAGGACCTTGGTAACGCCTGCAATCTTTGCAGCGGCATCGGCAGCGGCCTGACAGCCTGACCCGATCACGGCGACATGAATGTCCCCGCCCGCAGCCTTGGCAGCAGCAATGGTGTTTAAGGTATGCGGTTTGATTTCCGCACCATCATGTTCGGCGATGACCAAATTGCTCATCTTCATTCTCCTTAAGGTGCGGGTTAGCTGATGACTTTTGCTTCGTTGCGCAGCTTCGAGACCAGTTCGGCCACATCAGCAACCTTCACACCAGCCTGGCGCGGGGGCGGTTCGACAACTTTGACCGTGGTCAGACGCGGGGTCGGGTCGACACCGAAATCCGCTGGGGTCTTCATGTCGATCGGCTTCTTCTTCGCCTTCATGATATTGGGCAGCGAGGCATAGCGCGGCTCGTTCAAGCGCAGATCGACCGAGCAGACGGCCGGAAGTTTGACCTTGATGGTTTCCAGACCGCCATCGACTTCACGGGTCGCGGTCGCTTCGCCATCGCCGATTTCCAGCTTGGACACGAAGGTTGCCTGGGACCAGCCCAACAGGGCTGAGAGCATCTGTGCGGTCTGATTGGCGTCATCATCAATCGCCTGCTTGCCGCATAACACGATGCCAGGGCCTTCCGCATCCACAATGGCCTTCAACAGCTTGGCAACGGCCAGCGGCTGCACTTCGCCATCATGCTGAACCAGGATGCCGCGATCTGCGCCCATGGCAAGCGCCGTGCGAATTGTCTCTTGGCTCTGTTGCGGGCCGATGGAGACAGCGATGATTTCATCAGCCTGACCGGCTTCTTTCATTCGCACAGCCTGTTCGACAGCAATCTCGTCGAACGGGTTCATCGACATTTTCACATTCGCCGTTTCGACACCCGTCTGGTCCGCTTTCACACGAATTTTGACGTTATAATCGACGACGCGTTTGACCGGCACCAAGACCTTCATACCCGCGTGCTCCTTTTTTGCAAATTACAGAGGGCTTCCCCCACAAAACTTAGCGGGAATGTGTAGGTCGCTCCATCCGGGTGGTCAAGCTTGGATGGGGCTAAAATCACCTGCTTTGCGACATCCATGTGGGATTTTCAGCAAAATGGATGCTTCCAGTGACATGCCTGGCGAAACCATTATGCTGTTCTTACCGACCCCAGGGCCCGCGCTTTTCCGTCACGGGAATGCGGGATTTCCGCGTCGGCTGAACCCGGGGAGCGGAAGCGCGCTGGGATGGGGAGCCAACACCCATTTCCCGCGCCAATTCCTGCAGGGCGGCGATGCGGTTTTCCGTCGCGGGGTGGGTCGTAAACAGCCCATCCATGCGACGTGCATGCAAGGGATTGATGATAAACATATGTGCCGTGGCCGGATTGCGTTCCGCCGCCTCGTTGTCAATGCGCGCTGCGCCGGCGTGCAATTTACCAAGCGCTGAGGCCAGCCAGAGCGGATTGCCGCAGATTTCACCCCCCATGCGGTCCGCAGAATATTCGCGCGTCCGGGAGATTGCCATCTGGACCATGGCTGCTGCAATTGGCCCGACCAACATCACGATCAACGCACCCAATCCACCCAGCGGGCTGTTGCGATTGCCGCCAAACAGGCTGCCAAACATGGCCATACTGCCCAGGGCGGAAACAGCACCGGCGATGGTTGCCGTCACCGTCATGGTCAGCGTGTCGCGATTCTTCACATGGGCCAGTTCGTGGGCCATGACGCCCGCCAGTTCTTCGGGGGACAGCAGGCGGATCAGGCCACTCGTTGCCGCGACGGCCGCATTGTCAGGATTGCGCCCGGTCGCAAAGGCATTGGGTTGTTCCGTATCGATAATATAGACCTTGGGCATGGGCAGATCCGCACGCTTGGCCAGTTCCGCCACCGTATTGTACAGTTGGGGTGCGGAATGCTGATCGACCTGTTTCGCATTATGCATGCGCAGCACGATCTTATCAGCGTTCCAGAAGGCGATCATGTTGCTGATCCCGGCAAAGGCCAGCGCGAACAGCATCACACCCTGCCCGCCGATCAAATAGCCGCACACACCCAGCAGGGCCGTCATCGCGGCCATCAACAGCGCCGTGCGCATCGTGTTCATTGGTGTCTTTTCCTATCCTACAAAGTGTGGAACCCCCCTAAAGATGGGACGTTTTGGCGTCAGATCAAGATAGGTCAGGGGGCCGCAATCCCCTTGCCCTGCGCCGTTTTTCGCCTATATCTGGGGGTATGAGCAAACTATCCGGCCTATTCAAAACCTCAAAACCATCGGCGGCAAAGAAACCCGCCCCGATGGACCTGCCCGAAGGCGTCACACAGGACGACCTGAAAGGCGTCGACGAACGTCGCCTGGCCGAATTAAAGGCGGAGGCCGCCGGCGAACGCTGGCGCAAGGACGCCGAAGCCAAGGGCGACGTCGAAAAAGAAGTCGGTGGCCCAAAAGGCCTGGAACCCACCCGCTATGGCGATTGGGAAAAAGCTGGACGCTGTTTTGATTTCTAACTGGCACTTATTTCAGATAATCCGGCAGAGATATTCCCGGCAATAATCGCGGATCATCTGCTGGCGCGCCCCAGATTTCGTGGCGTGGCAGGACACCAGCCCAGACCCGTTCTGTTGCATAATCTTCCTCAGGATCGTCCGGTGGGCCGGTTCGGACCTTGGCGGCGGCATCGTCGATTGGCATTTCAACCACGGTTGTCGCCTTCAACTCCTGATCTGTGCTGGCGCGCAATTCGGCCCAGCGACCCGGAAACAATCCCTCCATCATAACCCGCAAGGCCTCTTCCTTCGCGTCCCTGTCCGTCATCGCCTTGGCGGTGCCGTACAGCATGGCGGTGCGGAAATTGGCGGTGTGTTCAAACGAAGTTCGGGCCAGCACGAACCCATCGAAATGGGTGATTGTCACACAGGCCGGAAGCCCTTTCTTCGTTGGCTTCAACATCCGGCTGGCGGATGAACCGTGCCAATACAGAACATCGCCCACCCGCCAATGCAGCGTCGGCGTCACATAGGGCTGGCCGTCAATGCTGTAGCCGACATGGCACAGCGGCGTTGCGTCCACGATGGCATAGACGGTTTCCTTGTCATATCGCGCCTTTTCATGGGACCGGCGAATTCTGGACCGATCCGTTGGAATAAAAGCGTCCGAACTGTCCGTCATTTAGGGTCTTCCTCACTCAACAGTCATTTCATACAGATTCATCAGTGACTTTGCGCCGATCTGATCATACAGCGCCCGGGCACGGTAATTGTGATCCTGGGTCAGCCACCGCATCACTGTCCAGCCCCGATCCCGACAGATTTGTTTCAGATGCTCAAACATGATCAATCCAATACCCCCACCCCGTGCGTCGGGAGCGATGAAAAGGTCATCCAGGAACCCCATCATCATGCCGTGCAGAGGCCTTGGCATTTCGCGATAATGGGCCAGCCCGATCAGGCGACCCTGCCGCTCTATCACCAGTCCCTCAACGACATGGTTGGGGTCCAGAACCCAATCAAACACGATGCGGCGCTTTTCCACACTGCTGGCGACTTTGTAAAATTCCGCGTAGCCGAGATACAGCGGGTCCCAGCCCTTATAGTCGTCAGCGGTGATCGGGCGGATGATCAGGTCGGTCATTGAGTAAATCCTTATCAGACTTCGAAACTGTCGCCTGTATGATCGATAAATGGCTTGCGAGTAAGGGCCGAATTGGAAGATTGTATGGGTCCACTTAACAATTCGGGCATCCGGCAATGGCGCGGCGTGTTTCAGATGGCACCGTCCTCCCCCTATCATTGGACCGTCACGCGGCGGAGCCTATGCATCGTCAGCTCTATGACCAGATGCGGGCGCTGATCCTGGATGGGCGCCTGAAGGCCGGATCGCGCCTACCGTCCAGCCGGACCTTATCGCGCGAACTGGCGATTTCCCGAAACACGGTGACCGGGGCTTTCGACCAGCTTTTTGCCGAAGGGTATCTTGTGGGAAAGGTTGGGGCTGGATCCTTCGTTTCCGACGAACTGCCCGAAGATGCGCTATCCCTGCGCAAGGTGGATCAGAATCCAGGCGCGAGGAAACCCCGCCGACAAGGTCTGTCCCAGCGGGGGGCCAGACTGGCCGCGCTGCGCGGCGGGCGCAGCAATCGCGGTACACCGGCTTTTGCCATCGGCCTGCCGGATCTGGACAGCTTCCCGTTCGACGTCTGGTCCCGGTTGATGACCAAGGCCTGGCGACGGCCACCACGTGCCCTGTTGGCCCAGGCGGAACCTGCGGGCTATCTGCCCCTGCGCCAAGCCATTGTGGATTATCTGGCAACCGCCAGAGGGGTGCGGTGCGAGGCGGAACAGGTGATCATCGTCGCTGGCGTTCAACAGGCAATCGGCCTGGCCTGTCATGTTCTGTTGGATGAAGGCGACGTCGCCCTGATGGAAGAACCTGGCTATCCAGGCGTGCGCGGGGCCTTACTGGGGGCGGGGATCCGGCCCGCGACGGCACCGGTCGATCTGGAAGGCATCGATATCGATGCGGGCGAAGCCAAGGTTCCGGGCGCGCGCCTTGTCTGTGTCGCACCCTCCCATCAATATCCGTTAGGCGTCACCATGACCCTGGCGCGGCGGTTGAAGCTGTTGGACTGGGCGCAACGCACCGATGGCTGGGTGCTGGAAGACGACTATGACAGCGAATATCGCTATTCAGGTCGTCCGCTTTCTGCATTGCAGGGGCTGGATCGTGATGGACGCGTTGTTTATGCAGGCTCCTTCTCCAAGGTCATGTTTCCATCCTTGCGCATCGGCTATCTGGTGGTGCCGGCCGATTTGGCGGAACCCTTTCGGTTGGCCCGTGCCGCGCTGGACGATCATCCCTCCACCATCGCCCAGCCCGCCCTGGCCGCCTTTATCGAGGAAGGGCATTTCGCCGCCCATTTGCGGCGCATGCGGCGGCTGTATGCGGAACGCCGGGCCGCCCTGGATGCGATGCTGAAAGATCGCTTGGGGGACAGGATTATCATTGCCCCGTCAGAGGCGGGAATGCATCTGCTGGCGCGGTTCACACCCGATGTTGCCCCCGGTATCAGCGACCGTGAAATTCAGAGCCGCGCTGCCGAACTGGGGGTGGCTGTATCGGCGTTAAGCGCCTACTATGCCGACGAAACCACAGACCGGGGTCTACTGTTGGGATTTTCCGCAGTACCAATCGATGCGATGCCGGAAGCTGTTAACCGATTGATGCGTGCATTGGACCTATGAACGATACCACGACATACCCGCAAGACCCGTTCCATCCCGACAAAAAGGGGGGCGAGTTCGTCCTGTTCGACCTTGAATTCACGGCCTGGGAGGGAAGCCTGGAGCGGGGCTGGTCCGAACCCTGGGAGGCACGGGAAATCATCCAGATCGGCGCTGTCCGGGTGAAGGACGATGCCAAACTGACAGAGGTCGGTCGTCTGGTCATGTTGGTGACGCCGGTCAAAAACCCCCAGCTATCAGACTATATCATCGCCCTGACGGGAATTGATCAGGATGCCATTGATACCGAAGGCTTCGATTTTGAAGAAGCTTTGGATGTGTTCATGGATTTCTGTGAGGGAGCCCGCGCCATCCTGTCCTATTCGGGCGACCCCGATGTTCTGGCAGAGAACTGCAAACTGCACGGTGTCAAACCGCCGAAATGGGCACGCTTTGCTGAGATTTCAGAGATTCTGGGGCGGCGTGCAGGCCCTGAATTTGCGACCAGCCATTCCAATCAATTACCCAAGCTGGTCGGCCTGGAACCGGACGGCAAAGCCCATGACGCAATGGATGATTCGCTAGCCATCCTGTCAACACTGCGGGTCTTAAGAAGCCGCGGCGTTCTGTAATCCATGACCTAGTGTGGTGCGCGGTTATTTGGGATCGACCAGGACGCTGTTTGCGGCGCACCGGTTAGGAGCGTTTCGCGAAGCGATGCGGGGCATCGCAAGCGGAAGGCGACGCGGCCCGGAGCGCCACAAACAGCGCCTTTGGTCCCTTTATCGGCCCGTCGGACGGCGTCGAGAGCACTTGACGATGAACCACATCGCCTGCGCGCCCTCTCCTAGCCGACAGGCCGATAAAGGGATCCTGGTGATTCCAAATGTCCGCGCACCACACTAATAAGAAAAGCCCGCGCCATGGCGCGGGCTTTTCCATCATTCATCATGAAACGCGATTTCAGTGTTTCACATTCCGCCAGACATTGCGTTTCACCGCAATCATCAGGCCCGTGAAGACCGCCAGGAACAACAGCACTTTGATGCCAGTTTCTTTGCGGGTTTCGAAAGCCGGCTCTGACGCCCAGGTCAGGAACACGGCGACATCATGGGCCATCTGTTCCTTGGTGGCGGGGGTGCCGTCTTCATATTCAATCGAGTCTTCATACAGCGGTTGGGGCATCTTGAGATAGCACCCGGCGAACCATTTGTTGAAATAGGTTCCAGGCGGGCCTTGATGCTCTTCGAGACGGGTTTTGTAGGCCTCGTCTGATTCACCCGCATTTTGCGGCATGCACAGCATTTTATCTTCCAAGGTAGGCTCTTCTACATAACCAGAACCAACCAAGTGAGAGACATAATCCGTGCCACTGGCATAGCCTTTGATTTGCAGCATCGCCAGGAAGTTCTGCCCAATGCCGCCATAACCTTGGGCGCGGCTTTTCACGATCAGCGACAGATCTGGCGGCACGACGCCCCCATTGCTGGCTGCCGCAATTTTCTCGTTGCCGAACGGGCTGATGAAAGCATCTGACGGTTCTGCGGGACGATCAAACATGTCGCCATCATCATTGGGCCCATCCGTGACCTGAAAAGTCGCCGCAAAGGATTTGATCTGGTCTTCGGAATATCCCAAATCCACCAGATCACGATAGTGAACCAAATCCATACCGTGACAGGCGGCACAGACCTGCTTGTAGACTTGCAATCCCCGCTGCAATTCCGCCCGTTCAAAAGAGCCGAAGAAGCCGGTGAAGCTATAATCCGTTGTTGGCGGATGTGCGCCGGTTGCGGCCGATGCCTGGCCGCTGACACCCAGTGTCAACAGCGCTGCGGCAGCAAGTGATAATCCGAATTTACGCATCAGGACTTCTCCATCTTCGCGGCAGAGGCACCTGCAAACTGGGCACCGCTTCCGGCTTTCAGAACAGGTTCAGAGATGCTGGCAGGCAGCGGCTTGGGGCGTTCAATCCATCCGATCAACGGGGTGAGGATCAGGAAGTGGAAGAAATAATACATTGTCGCGCCCTGAGCGATCGTCACATAGGGCTCTTCCGCCGGCTTGCCGCCGACCCAGCCCAGAATGATGAAATCGATCAGGAACAGGATCACCGCCCATTTGTAAATCGGCCGATAGCGGCAGCTGCGCACCTTGGAAGTATCCAACCAAGGCAGAACAGCGACGATGATCAGCGAGCCGAACATGGCCAACACACCAGCCAGTTTCGCGGCAGCCCACCAGCCAAAGAAGATCTCATAGATCCACCAGCCGTCCACAAACGACCGCAGGATGGCGTAATAGGGCAGGAAGTACCATTCCGGCACGATATGCGGCGGCGTGACCAGCGGGTTCGCCTCGATATAGTTATCGGGGTGCCCCATATAGTTTGGTGCGAAGAACACAAAGAAGGCAAAGACCAGCAGGAATACTGCCAGGCCCAGCGAGTCCTTGGCGGTGAAATACGGATGGAAAGGCACCGTATCCTGGGGACCGCGCACCTCAACCCCATCCGGGTTGTTTGATTTCACGATATGCAGCGCGACAACGTGCAGCGCGACCACCGCGATGATGATAAAGGGCAGCAGATAGTGCAGCGCAAAGAAGCGGTTCAGTGTGGGATTGTCGACGGAGAAGCCGCCCCATAACCACTGCACAATCGACTCCCCAATCAACGGGAAGGCGGAAAACAGGTTGGTGATCACCGTCGCACCCCAGAAGCTCATCTGGCCCCAGGGAAGCACATAGCCCATGAAGGCAGTCGCCATCATCAGAACCAGGATCACAACACCCAAAATCCAGAGCAATTCCCGCGGATTCTTGTAAGATCCGTAATACATACCGCGGAAAATGTGGATATAGACGACGATGAAGAACATCGACGCGCCATTCATGTGGATATAGCGCAACAGCCAGCCTGAATTCACGTCGCGCATAATGCGTTCAACGGAATTAAAGGCCAGGTCGACATTGGGCGTGTATTGCATGGCCAGCATGATCCCGGTCAGGATCATCACCATCAGTACGACCATGGCAAGCGCACCGAAATTCCAGAAATAGTTCAGGTTCTTCGGCATCGGGAACACGCCATATTCGGCATGTACATAAGAAAACACGGGAAGGCGGGAATCGACCCACCGGATCACCGGGTTCTTGAAATTAGGGGCGGGATGATTGCTCATTTCAGAAGCCTCCGTTACCCGATTTTCACAGTGGAATCGGTGAGGAATGTATATGTCGGGACCACCAGATTCTTCGGCGCCGGCCCTTTGCGGATGCGGCCAGAGGAATCATAATGCGACCCGTGACAAGGACAGAACCAGCCATCATATTCACCGCGAGGCTCCCCATCAGCGGTGCCAAGTGGAATACAGCCCAGATGCGTACAGACACCGACAACAATCAGCCATTGCACTTCTTTAACACGCTCCGCATCCGTTTCCGGATCAATCAGCGTGCTGATATCAACATCTTTGGCTTCTTCAATTTCCTTTTCGGTGCGGTGGCGGATGAACACAGGCTTGCCGCGCCATACAACCTTGATAGCGGAGCCTACATCAATCTGGCTCAGATCCACCTCAATAGAGGCCAATGCCAAGACATCTTTTGATGGGTTCATGCTGTTGATGACCGGCCAGGCAAAGGATGCCGCACCGACTGCGCCAACACCGATGGCCAGATAATTCAAAAAGTCCCGCCGTCCCGAATCTTCTTCGTGATCCGAATCCGGCTGCGTTGCTTCCGCCATTTCGATTCCCCTCGAAACCCTTAAGAGCCTTTGGGCGTCCAAAAACCTCGACGCCCAGTGTCAACCATAGAACCTTCACCAGGAATATCGAGCCTGTTTGCGACAACCTGCCGCAACACTAACCATAGAGGATTTCACGAAATTGGAAATCCACCTTGATTTTGCTGGCTCGAACCCCCAGCCATGGCTTCGTATACTGTATTGTTTCCCGGATTGAAAGTGTCGCATGGTCACAATTGACAGGCTCAGGCAAATGCAGTCCCTATTGAGCCCCGTCACATTATCCAGGTGCCAGAGTCCATGCCCTTGCGCGTCGCCTTGTTCCAACCCGATATTCCCCAGAATGCCGGGGCGATTTTAAGACTATGCGCCTGTTTCGGCGTGCCGTTGGAGGTGATAGAGCCATGTGGCTTTGTCTGGACGGACGCTAAACTGCGCCGTGCGGGAATGGACTATATTGCCAGTGCCCATCTGACACGCCACGCCAATTGGGATGCCTTTCGTGCGGCCCGACCGGAACGCCTGGTACTGGCCACGACGAAAGGGGCGGTATCAGCCTACCAATTCGAATATCACACCAACGACATATTGCTGTTTGGGTCAGAAGGGGCCGGGGTTCCCATAGATGTTCATAATGCCGCTGGTGCGCGCCTGCGCATTCCGATGCGACCAGAGGCAAGATCCCTGAATGTTGCAATGTCTGCCGGCATGATACTGGCCGAAGCCTTGCGCGCAACCGATGGACTTCCCCAATAGGGCGCGACATTGTATGTAAAGTAATATTGACACAAAACACCCTGCTTAAATCAGGACATAATGGGAGAGCTGCGCATGACTGAGGCATTAGAGAGCCGGAAAACCAAGGCAACGGATTGGTTCCGCAGTCTTCGGGATCAAATCTGCGCCGCGTTCGAGCAGATTGAAACGGAACTACCCTCTGACCTGCCCCATGCTGACCTGCCTGCGAAAACCTTTGAACGCAAGGCATGGCAACGGCCTGATGAATCAGACTCCCAGGGCGGCGGTGGTGTCATGTCCGTGATGCGGAACGGCCGTGTCTTTGAAAAGGTGGGGGTCAATATTTCTGAAGTGCATGGCACTTTTTCCGAACAATTCCGCACCGAAATCCCAGGTGCTTTAGAAAGCAATGGGAAATTCTGGGCTGGCGGCATTTCCCTGGTGGCGCATATGCGCTCCCCCAAAGTGCCTGCGATCCATATGAATACGCGCATGATTGTCACGTCGAAAAACTGGTTCGGCGGTGGCACGGATTTGAACCCCATGGTCGAAATCCCACAGGATACAGCGGATTTTCATGCGGCCCTGAAAGCCACATGCGATGCCCATTCCTGTGCGAATTACCCGCGATACAAGGAATGGTGTGACGAATATTTCTATATCAAGCACCGGAATCAGGCGCGCGGTGTCGGCGGGATCTTCTTTGATTACCTGGATTCCGGCAACTGGGATGGTGATTTTGCCTTCGTACAGGATGTCGGAAAATGTTTTCTGGATATCTATCCGGCCCTGGTGCGCCGGCATTTGGGTGAACCCTGGACGGATGCGGATCGCGCCTGGCAGTTGGAAAAACGTGGCCTGTATGCCGAATTCAATCTGGTCTATGATCGCGGAACGCGATTCGGCCTGATGACAGGCGGCAATCCTGATGCGGTTTTGATGTCCCTGCCCCCTTTGGCGACCTGGCCGTAAACATCCTGCATTTCAGATCAAGAACCTACATCTGCGGAACTGCGGCGGGTAGCTGCGCGGCCAGATAATCCAATATCCGACGCTGCTGAAAATACCGGAAACAGTCTTTAAAGACCGTTGCATGGGGAACCTTGTTCTCGCAATCCATGCCATAGAGGGATCGACCAGATAGGGTGACATAGGTGACACCCGGAATCGCGCGCAACCACCCCATCACCTGGGGCGGCTCGAACCGATCCTGTTCGAACCCAAATACCAGCGCATTCAGTCGGGATGCCTGGGCGATATAGGCGGCCTGGCGGTCCCGCTCCTGCTGCCAGACGTCTTTGCGGCGTCCGGTATGCCCCGCGAATGCCGGGGCGAATGCGACCAGACCGGCGACTGGTGTCTGATCCCGTCGTTGCACCAGCAGACCGGCCCACCCCCCTGCCGATTGCCCCATGACAAAGGTGCGTTCGGGCGGAAACCCGATGCGTGCAATATAGGCCAGCAAGGCCTGAAGTTCATCAGCGCGGCGGATCACCTTGGGCACGCCATCGCCATCGGGCTGATTAAACCCCCCAATCTTGGTCGGGGTGCAAAAAGCATACAGCAGAATTTCATACCCCCCAATCCGCTGTCCCACCAAATCCGTCGCCGTCTTTGGAATATTGATGCCCGGCCTGCTGGTGTTACACGGATCAGGCTTGGATTCCGCGGTCGATCCATTGACATAAATAATCAGCACATATCGATCCGGATCCCGGAAGGCGAAGGGGTGTCCTGGCGTTATGCCAGCAGGTTGATGCACCATAAAACGGCTGCCTTCGCCCATCGGGGGCACAGTCGGATACAGGATCAAGGCAATGGCGATCATCAGGGCAGCAAACGCACTGCCCCCAATAGCGATAAGCCGGATCGATGGTTTTTTGAATTTAAATAAGGTCAAGCGCCTGCTTACCCCCCGTAATGCCGGACAATCTGATGGACGCGTGTGCCATAGCCGCCACCGAAAAACATAGCATGGGCCAGCAATGGCTCCAATTGATACAGCATTTGGCGCTCTTCAAAAAACAGGGGGTCGATGGGTCGATGCGCATGATATCGTTCAAAAAACGCAGCCCCGACGCCGCTGAACAAGGGCAGAAAGGCCAATTCAATCTCTGCATCGGCATAATAAGTGGCTGGATCGATCAGGGCTGCTAAACGCTGTTGTCGAAACAGGATGTTTCCAATCCAAAGATCGCCATGGATCAGGCTGGGCGGCCGGTTCATCGGTATCCATCGATCCAGCTGGGTGCAAAGCTTTTCAAGCCCCGCGAAGCAGCCATCGGGCAGACGCCCCGCCTGTTGTGCCAAATGCCCGAAAAACATCAATCGCTGATCGCGCAGGAATGACAGCCAATCCTCGCTCCAGGCATTGGGGCGTTGCACTGGACCAACTGGCGTTGGCCTGTCGAAGCCAAAACGCGCTGCCGTATGGATATGCAATGCCGCAAGGACATCGGCCAGCGCAGTCTGCCCCGTATTCGACAGGGCCTCCTGATCGCAGTCCACGAAGGTTAGAATCAGTAAATCCGGCGCCACATGAACGACATCTGGAACCGGGACCACACCCGTTTGGCGCAACCGGTCCAGCATAAAAGCCTCATCCTTCAGCGTCGCCTTGGGCAAAGTTCCGAAGGTAGGATGCGGCGATTGCCGTCGCGGCACCATATGCTTGACGACCAAATCCCGCCCATCATCGGTTGCAATACGGGTGGCCTGGGCTATGTTTCCGCCACTCAGGGGCTGACTGTGCCGGATTCTGGACCCCAGTGCGGCTTCCGCCCTGCGTCGTACATCAGGAGTCACGCAGTGCCTTGCAGGTGGCTTACCCAGCCACGGCATCCCATTTCAATCAGATCCAGCGCGTATTCATAATCAGTGATATCCCCATAGTAGGGATCGGGAACATCCACGCGACCAGCCTGGGGCGCCCGTTCCAGAAACATCTTTATCTTATGGTGCGCCGTGTTTGGACAGGCTTTCATCAAAATGGCGTGATGCCCCTCATCCATGGCCAAAATCAAATCGAATTCCTGATAATCTGTAGCCTGCAATGGTCTGGCCTTGACGCCGTTGAAATCATAGCCCCGCGCCTGACCCGCAACGACGGCTAGACGGCTGGGGGACTCACCAGTATGCCAGTCGGCAGTGCCGGCGCTGTCGACTGATATTCTATCGCCCAGGCCCGCATCCTCAGCCATATGGCGCAACACGACTTCCGCGCTGGGGGAACGACAGATATTTCCGGTACAAACCATAAGAACGCGATGGGGCTTTGTTTTTGTCATCGAATCGCCTCTCGTAAGACATACGAACCTTGGATATCATGACGTCACGATGACAGAAAGCAACAGCGCCTTTCCTATTGTGATACTGACCGGAGCTGGCATCTCGAAAGAATCCGGCCTGTCGACCTTTCGCGATGCAGACGGCATCTGGGCGACGGTTCGGATAGAAGATGTCGCCACGCCCGAAGCCTTTAAGACCGATCCGAACCGCGTGCATGAATTCTACAACGACCGACGACGCGGCCTGTTGGACCCCGCCATCAAACCGAATGCGGCCCATGAGGCCCTGGCAAGGCTGGAGCGGGAATGGCCCGCAGAGGTCTTGGTGGTCACCCAGAATATCGACGACCTGCATGAACGCGCCGGCAGCCGGAATCTGATCCATATGCATGGCGAATTACTGAAGGCCCGCTGCAGCAGCTGCAATGCCGTTTCTTTTTGGGATATGAATTTAACGGTCCAGACCAGTTGCGTTTCCTGTGGTCGCAAGGGCGGGATGCGCCCCCATGTCGTCTGGTTTGGCGAAATGCCTTTCATGATGGATACAATCGCGGAGGCGCTGGGGCGATGTGGCCTGTTTCTGTCCATCGGCACCTCTGGCAATGTCTATCCAGCGGCTGGATTTGTGCAAACCGTCCGCCAGGCCGGGACGGCGCAAACGGTCGAAATCAGCCTGGAACCATCGGAAGGGGCAAGCCTGTTTGATGATGGCGTCTATGGCCCCGCCACTGAAATGGTGCCCCAGGTCGTCGACCAGATATTGCGCTATACCGCATGAGCCTGAATACCCTGTTGAAAGAGGTACGCGCCTGTACCCTATGTGCCGACCATCTGCCATTAGGGCCGCGACCGGTTGTGCGTATGACACCATCCGCGCGGCTGATGATCATTGGACAGGCGCCGGGCACGAAGGTTCATGAAACCGGGATTCCCTGGAATGATCCATCGGGGGAGCGTCTGCGAGACTGGATGCAGATCAACCCGGACCATTTCTATGATGACCAAAAGGTCGCCATTATGCCGATGGGCTTTTGCTATCCGGGGCGCAATCCAAAGGGGGGCGATATGCCGCCCCGCCCGGAATGCGCGCCAACATGGCATGATCGGCTGCGCGCGCATCTGCCAAACCTGACCCTGACCCTGCTGGTTGGCAGCTATGCCCAACGGCGCTATCTGGGGTCAGGCCAGACCATGACACAGGCGGTTCGCAACTTTCAGCATCACCTGCAAGCAGGTATTCTGCCCTTACCCCACCCATCCTGGCGCACCGTCGCCTGGCAACGCAAAAACCCGTGGTTTGATACAGATGTGCTGCCCCTGTTGCGCGAAAAGGTTGCACAAACGCTGCACCTGGTTTCTTGAGCCCCCAACTTTACGGCCTGTAGCGGTTTTTCAGTAAGGTTTAATCTCTATCTCATTGACAGAAACTCCCTTGCCCGGCACTTTCCCGCCTTTGCTTCGTCGGGTATAGGTCCGCCGAAGTGTCCCTTAGCAGAAAGAGAGAACGAGGAGATGTCTGACTCGACCCAATCCGCAGTGATGAACACCTATGCCCGGTCGCCGATTGCGATGGAGCGTGGGGAGGGCGTCTATCTGTGGGATACGACGGGGCGACGATACCTCGATTTCTATGCCGGGATTGCCGTCAACAGTTTGGGCCATGCCCATCCGCATCTGGTGAAGGTCTTGCAGGATCAGGCGGCCAAGCTGTGGCATACATCGAACTTATACACGATTCCGGAAGGGGAGCGTTTGGCCAAGCGGCTGACGGAATCCTCCTTCGCCGATCGCGTCTTTTTCACCAATTCCGGCGTTGAAGCACTGGAAGGGCTGATCAAGCTGGCCCGCCGCTATCACTCTGTTTCGGGCCATCCGGAACGGTATCGCGTGATCACCGTGGATGGTGCGTTCCATGGGCGTTCTCTGGCGACGATTGCTGCGGCCAACAACAAGAAATATCTGGATGGGTTTGGGCCCAAAGTCGACGGATTCGATAATGTTCCGTTTGGAAATATGAACATGCTGCGCGATTCCATCACACCCGAAACTGGCGCGATCCTGCTGGAGCCGGTTCAGGGTGAAGGCGGCATTCGCCCGGCAACGCTGGATTATCTGAAACAATTGCGCCAGACAGCGGACGAATACGGTCTGTTGTTGATTCTGGACGAAGTGCAGTCCGGCAATGGTCGAACCGGCAAAATGTGGGCCCATGAATGGGCTGATATCAAACCCGACGCAATCGCTACAGCAAAAGGCATTGGCGGCGGCTTCCCGATGGGGGCCATTCTGTCGACAGAAGCAGCAGCCCAGGGTCTGACACCCGGAACCCATGGCACGACATTTGGCGGCAATCCGCTGGCAATGGCAGTTGGCAATGCGGTGATGGATGTCATCCAGGCCCCCGGATTCCTGGAGGGCGTTGAAAAGACGGGCCAATATTTCTGGTCCCGCCTGGAAGACCTGGTTGCCCGTCACCCCACAGTCTTTGCAGCCGCACGCGGTGCAGGCCTGATGCAGGGCCTGGTCTGTCAGCCCGATGTCAGCAACCTGAAAGTCATCGACGCCTTACGGGATGCGGGACTGCTGACCGTTGGGGCTGGGGAAAATGTCATCCGACTGCTGCCCCCGCTGATCATCACAGAGGCACAAATTGATGAAGCCATCGCACTAATCGACGCGGTGGCCGGGGCCTGGAGTAATGATGATGCAGCCTAAACATTTTCTGGACCTGGATCACTTCGACGAAGCGACCTTGCGGGCCATGCTGGATGCAGGCAATGCGGTGCGCAATCCAGCCCCGTCCGCTGCCAAACCTTTGGCAGGGAAGGTCCTGGCCTGTATCTTTGAAAAGCCATCGACCCGCACGCGAATCAGCTTTGACGTTGGTATGAAGCAATTGGGCGGCGATGTTGTCGTCATGACACCAGCAGAAACGCAATTGGGGCGCGGTGAGACGATTGCCGATACCGCCCGCGTTCTGTCCCGCTATGTCGATGCCATCATGATCCGCACAACCGCCGAGGAAAAGTTGCTGGAACTGGCAGAATACGCGACGGTTCCTGTTATCAATGGCCTGACGGACCGCACCCATCCCTGTCAGTTGATGGCCGATGTCATGACCTATGAACAGCATCGCGGTCCGATCACGGGCAAGACCGTGGCCTGGGCAGGCGATGGCAATAATATGGCCACCAGTTGGATCCATGCGGCCGCTCGGTTCAAGTTCAAGCTGCGTATTGCCTGCCCGGAGGAGCTTCAACCGCCCCGCGATGTGGTGGATTGGGCCATCGAACAAGGATGCAAGCTGGAAATTCTGCACAATGCGGATCATGCCGTGGCCGGTGCGGATTGCGTTGTAACGGATGTCTGGGTCTCCATGGGCGATACCGACGCGCCCGTGCGCCATAATCAGTTGAAACCCTTTCAGGTGGACGAGGCCCTGATGGCCAAGGCCGCCCCCGATGCGATCTTCATGCATTGTCTGCCCGCCCACCGTGGCGAAGAGGCGACAGAAGGCGTCATTGACGGCCCGCAATCGGTGATCTGGGATGAAGCTGAAAATCGCATGCATGCCCAAAAGGGCATCTTGCTGTGGTGCCTGAACCAGATCTGAGCGCCAAACTCTTAAGCATTAGAAAGAAGGTAAGCCATCATGGCCGATCCTATACACATGACTGAACCAAACAGCCTGGATACCGGCGGCCCAACCGACGACTGTATCCAGCCCTATATGATCGACAAGACCGGTCTGCATGGCCGCATGGTCAAGCTGGGCCCATCGGTCGATGCGATCCTGTCGCGCCATGGCTATCCCGATGCCGTGCAGTATATGCTGGCAGAAATGCTGGCTTTATGCGCCGGCCTGGCCGCCGCCTTGAAGTTTGATGGCGTTTTCACCTTGCAGACAAAGGGCGATGGTCCAGTGCCTATGATGGTCGCAGACGTGACCAGCGACGGTAAAATGCGGGGCTATGCCCAGATCAAAGGCGAAGTCCCGCCGCTACACGAAGCGATTGCCGCCCCGATCCCCAAACTGCTGGGTGAGGGCTATATGGCCTTTACCGTTGATCAGGGTGACAAAATGGAACGTTACCAGGGGATCGTTGCTCTGGAAGGAGCGACGGTTGCCGAATGCGTGCAACGCTATTTTGAACAATCCGACCAGTTCGCTTCGGCAGTGAACCTGTCTGCAGGGCGACGCCCGGATGGAACCATTGGGGCCGCCGCCTTACTGGTTCAGCGCCTGCCGGAAGAAGGGGGCGATAAAAGCATCGGCTATGCCGATCAGGATGCATGGCAACGCGCCATGGTGCTGTTGAAATCTGCCAAACCAGAGGAAATGCTGGATCCGGACCTGATCCCCAACGAATTGCTGTTCCGCCTGTTCCATGAAGACGGGGTGCGGGTATTTCCTGCCCGTGCGATCACGGAAGAATGTCGCTGTTCACGCGAAAAGATCGAGAATGTGCTGAAATCCTTGGAACCGGGATCGATGGAAGACTTAAAAACAGACGATGGAACCTATGAAGTGACGTGTGAATTCTGTTCCCGCACCGAAGTCTTCACCGATGCGGATCTGGGACATACATCTGCCTAACTGTCGCCGCATTGATCCGGGATGATTGCGGCAATCATCAGAATCATGAGACCAAGACGGAACGCGGCAAACATAAGGAAATGGCAATGATACGGCGTGGCTTTTTGATTTTAATGGCAGGACTGTTGGCGGCATGCACAACGCCAGTTTCAGTACCGCGCTATGCGGACATCACCTTTGCCCATCTTCCAAAGATCAAGCTGGATGTCGCCAAAATCACAGTGGTTGAGGCCTATCAGAACCAAACCACGGCCCCGAATGTCGACGGCGAATTCCCCGTGCCCCCCATGCAAATGGCCGCACAATGGGCCAAAGACCGCCTAGAGCCTGTCGGCACTAGTGGTGAATTGATCTTCACCATCAAGGATGCCAGCGTTGTTGAAGTCCCCCTGAAAACGTCGACCGGGTTGACCGGTCTGGTGACGGTCGATCAGGCTCAGCGATATGACGCACATCTGGTCGTTGAGATGAGCGCCCAAAACCCGGATGCGGGGACAACGGCGGCTTCTGCCACAACAGTGGAACGCAAACGCTCTGTTGCCGAAGACATTACCCTGAACGAACGGGAAGGTGTCTGGTACAAGATGACGGAAGAAATGGCGGTCGACCTGAACAAACAGCTAGAAGGTGGCCTGAACCAGTTTTTTGGGGCATTCCTGCGCTAGACCATCATGCTAGCTATTGCTCTAGCGCGTTCCTGTTAGGGATTGTAACGGGCCATAAAGGTCTGTGCGCCGATCCCGGAACACACCCCAGGATGCCCGCATGGAGCGGATCGCATCCAAATCAAACGTTGCCGTGATGACACCCTGGTTTTCGCCGTCAGCTTCAGCGACCAGACCGCCCGTCTCATCGGCGATAAATGACCCGCCATAGAATGTCATATCCGCCGTCTCATGCTGTTCCGAACCAATCCGGTTGCTGGCCAGCAATGGCATGATATTGGCCGCAGCATGTCCCTGCATGGTCCGTTGCCAATGCGGTTTGGAACTATAATCGGGCGCAGAGGGTTCACTGCCAATCGCCGTTGGATACAGCAGCACCTCCGCCCCTTGCAGGGCCATGATCCGGGCGCATTCCGGGAACCACTGATCCCAGCAAATGCCGACCCCGATCCGCCCAACGGCGGTGTCCCACACTTTGAAACCGGTATCGCCAGGACTGAAATAGAATTTTTCCTGATAGCCCGGATTATTCGGGATATGGCTCTTGCGATACAGGCCCAGCACAATTCCATCCGCATCCGCAATTGCGATGGAATTGAAGAAAGTGTTGTGCCAACGCTCAAAAAAGCTGATGGGCAGCACCACCCCCAATTCCTTTGCCAAGGCCGAAAAACGCGCGATCAGGGGATTCCCCTCCATCGGCTGGGCCAATTCCAGATACTTGGCTTTCTGATCTGGACAAAAATACGGGGTTTCGAACAATTCCTGCAACAGGACCAGCCCCGCCCCTTTCGCAGCAGCCTGACGCACCAGCGCCTCTGCCTTGTTCAGGTTATCCTCAATATCCCAACTGCAGGCGAATTGAGTTGCGGCAACGGTCAGACTGCGGGTCTCACTCATCGGTCTTCATACCCCATCAAAACATTCACGGCGTTGATGCCGATTTCTTCGACGGCATAGCCGCCTTCCATGACAAACAGAGTTGGACGGTTCAGTCCGGCGATCATCCGGCCATAGGTTTTGTAATCATCGCTTTCCAGTTTAAAGAACGAAATCGGATCGTCCTTGAACGTATCCACGCCCAGCGAAATCACCACCGCATCCGGGCCATAATCGTGAATGCGTTTGATTGATGTCGCCAGGGCATCCCCCCAGGCATCAAAGGCCGTACCAGGCGGCAAGGGATAGTTTTCCGTGAACCCTTCCCCTGCAGAAGCGCCTTTCTCATCGGCATAACCCAGGAAATACGGGAAGGCATCCTCCGGCCTGCCATGCAGCGACTGAAAGAATACATCATCCCGACCATAGAAAATATCCTGCGTGCCATTTCCATGATGGAAATCCACATCCAGGATGGCAACGCGCGACGCACCCTGATCCAGGAAGGCCTGGGCGGCGACGGCGGCATTATTGATGAAACAATAGCCGCCGAACATATCCGCAGCAGCATGATGTCCCGGCGGGCGGCACAGGGCAAATGCCGACTGGGCCCCTTTCGCAATCGCGGCCTGCGCCGTCAGGGCGACATTGGCGCTGGCCTGGGCTGCCTCCCAGGTGCCATTGCTGATCGCAGTTTCAGACGCCAGACAATAGTACCCGATCTTGCCATCGATGAAGCTTGGCGGTTTCACGCGCATACGCCGCGCGGGCCAAGAGGTCGCGATGGCTTCCCCTTCAAAGCCTGCCGCCTGCCATTCATCCCAGCAGCCCGCCAGAAATGCCAGAAATTCCCCATCATGAATGCGCCGGACCGGTTTCAGCCCAAAATCATCCGGTTCTTGCACCGGTCCCAGATTGACTTGCTGCACACGGGTTAAAATTCGGTCGACGCGCGCCGGACATTCAAACGGGGGCACCAGCAATCCACCATGCAATTCGGTCTTTGCATCCCGCAATTTATGCTTATCAGTTTGAATAGTCAGCATTTCCGACAGACTCCCCTTCTCAGATCGGTATATTTTAGCGTAGCATGAGCCAATTACGCATTGCGCGTAAATATCCCTTTAGGGATGGGATGATTAAAACAGGGAACTATATTGCGTGTATCATTTGGCCAGGCCAAAAACAGATACCGTGGAGGAAGCGCTGGCGGCAGCGATTTCATCCGTGGGGACGGCTGACTTCATTCCAACGGGACTGGACTATCTGCGATACATTGCACCGTTCAGAGGATGCCTTCTGACGCTGTTGAACGGCACGCGGCGACCCGTCCATCTGTATGACAATGTGCGCGTGGAACGCCGGTCAGAAGTTGTCGATCGCTATCTGGATGGGGCCTATCTGCTGGATCCGTTCTATGTGGCCTATCGGGACTATGCCCCGTGCGACGCCCTGCGGCTCAATGACGTGGCACCGGATCGGTTTCAGCAATCGACCTATTTCAAACAATATTACCATTCGATCCGATTGCGCGATGAAATGGCGATCCTGATCGACCTGCCCGCGGGTAAACATTTGTTCTATTCCATCGGTCGATTGATAGACGAACCCAGATTTACCGCACGCGAGATCACTGAATTCCGGCGCGTTCTGCCGGTTTTCAGTGCGCTGAACAGACGCCATTTCGTGCATGAAGCCTATAACAACGGCCCCTCTGATGAAGGGGTGCCCGCCGAGGAGATTGATGCCGCTCTGGCCCGCTTTGGAACCGATCACCTGACCGAACGGGAACGGGAAATCGCCAGTTTGATTCTGAAAGGCCATTCATCAAAATCAATTGCGCGAATAATCTCGATCAGCCCAGGCACAGTTAAAATCCATCGCAAGAACATGTACAGAAAATTGCAGATATCCTCACAAAGCGAACTGTTTTCTTTGTTTTTAAGCGCCTTATCCGGCATCGAGAGGGTCTGAACATGGGCCGGTCAGCCTGCGACAGACTGCACATACCCCCAGGATACTACCCCTAGGGGGATATTTACGGGGCCGCATGGGGCGGCGTACCGTTTTAACGCTAGAGATGACTATCGCATATCTTGTTTAAACAAACATGACACGTCAGATCATGTGACAGATAGCGATAGAACAATTCTCAACAGGGGACTTTAAAATGAGCGAGACAAGCACTCTTTCCGACGCATCGAAACCGTCTGGGGAAAAGTCGCAGCGGCCTATGGTCACGGCGGAGAACGTGACCAAAAGCTTCGGCAGTGGCAGTTATGCTGTCACCGCCTTGGACAATGTATCGGTAACGATCCGCGAGAACGAGTTTTTCACCCTGTTGGGTCCATCAGGTTGTGGAAAGACAACCCTGTTGCGCCTGATCGCCGGTTTTGAATTGCCCACCAAGGGGTCTATTTTGCTGGATGGTCAGGAAATCGGCCATCTGCCGCCCTATAAGCGACCGGTCAATACCGTGTTTCAGAACTATGCCCTGTTTCCCCATATGACGGTGGCACAGAATATCGCCTTCGGCCTGGAAATGCTGAATAAGCCCAAGGCCGAAATCGACGACACTGTGAAGAAGATGCTGGCCCTGGTGCAAATGGGCAAACTGGCCGACCGACGTACCGACCAACTGTCGGGTGGACAACAACAGCGCGTCGCGCTTGCTCGCGCGTTGGCCCCGCATCCCAAGGTATTGCTGCTGGATGAACCCCTGTCCGCGCTGGATTTGAAGCTGCGCAAGGAAATGCAGATCGAATTGAAACGCCTGCAAAGCGAAACCGGGATCACCTTCGTTTTTGTCACCCATGACCAGGAAGAAGCCCTGACCATGTCGGACCGGATCGCGGTCATGGATACCGGTCATATTCTGCAGGTCGGCGGTCCAAAGGATATCTATAATCATCCGGCACGCCGTTTCGTGGCGGATTTCATTGGCGATATCAACATCATGAACGCCGAAATGCTGAGCGTATCGGATGGACATGGTACGATCCGACTGAGCAAAGGCAATGAGGTGAAGGCCCGCCTTTCATCGGACACGCTCAAGCCCGGTTCGGTCAGTGTCGCCATACGGCCGGAAAATGTCCGCCTGTGTGACAAAAGTGATTCAAACTGCACCGTTTCCGGTACGATTTCCAACGTCGTCTACTTCGGGTCGGGCACAAATACCCACATCACCCTGGAAGATGGGACCGACGTTATCGCGCGCAGCAGTTCCGGTGGCGGTAATCCCGGCGAGGCGATCGGCCTGATCTTTCCCGACGAACACTTACAGGTATTGATCGACTGATGGACGCGCCGGGATCAAACGCTTCGACACTGGATAACGCAGCGCAGCGTTTGGCCCATGCCAAAGCGGCCCATGAAGACCGCGCCCGCAAGACTCGCCGGTTCCTGTTGTCGCCCGCAGTACTGGTCATCGGCATCGTCGGGCTGTTTCCCCTGACGATCACAATTCTGTATTCCGTTCTATCGCCCGACACCTATGGCGGTGTTGTCTGGAAACTGTCTGGCGAGGGGTATCTGCAATTCCTGTTCGAACGGGATATTTTCGACGATACGCTGACTTTCTCAACCTCCTATCTACAGATTTACGGTCGGTCGATCGCATTGGCCTTCTTCACCACGATCGGCGCGCTTTTGCTGGGATTTCCCACAGCCTATTTCATCGCCAGCAAGCCCCGGGAACAGCGCACGATCTGGCTGTTCCTGATAACCTTGCCGTTCTGGGTCAATCTGCTGATCCGCACCTACGCCATGTTGCTGATTTTGCGGGATGAGGGGATCATCAATATCAGCCTGATCAAAATCGGGCTGATCGATGATCCGATAAACATCCTCTACACCAGCACCGCCGTCTTCATTGGCTTGGTTTACAGCTATCTGCCTTTCATGGTGTTGCCGCTTTATGCATCCCTGGAAAAGCTGGACTTTAAATTGGTTGAAGCCGGATATGATCTGTATGCCACGCGTTTTCAGGTGTTGCGCAATATCATTCTGCCGCTGACCAAACCCGGCATTGTCGCGGGTTGCATTCTGGTCTTCATTCCGGGACTGGGTGCCTATATCACCCCGGAACTGCTGGGGGGTGGTAAGGAGCTGATGATCGGCAACCTGATCGCCCTGCAATTTGGCAGTTCCCGCAACTGGCCTTTTGGCTCAGCCGCGGCCCTGATCCTGATGGCCGTCGTGATGATCGCCCTGCTTGTCTATGTCCGATACAGCGGCAAGGAGGGGGCACGACATGGCTGAGACCAGTAAAGCGGCACCGCGCCGCCGCATGATGGATCTGCGCAAACAGCCCGGATTTGATCAGATCGCCTGGATTTGCATGTTCTTCCTGTATGCGCCGATCCTGGTGTTGATCACCTTCTCCTTCAATGACAATCGATCTGTTGTACTGTGGACCGAATTCAGCCTGCGCTGGTATGAATCGGCCCTGGCGAATGACGAAATTCGGCGCGCCACGATGATTTCCTTGCAGGTTGCGCTGGTCGCAACCGTATTTGCCACCACATTTGCAACAATGGCAGCCCTGGCAACCACCAGAGTGCCGCCGTTCAAGGGCCAGACCCTGGTCTATGCCATCATCAACCAGCCCTTGATGATTCCCGAAATCGTCACCGCCGTATCCACCCTGGCATTTTTCTCTTTGATCAAGCAACTGACCGGCGTGACGGGCATTGGCTATCTGATGCTGGCCCATACCGTATTCTGTATCCCTTTTGCCTATATGCCGATCCGCGCGCGGCTGGAGGATATGAACCTGGTAATGGAAACCGCCGCAACCGACCTTTATGCGACCCCTTGGCAGGTTTTCCGGCGGGTCACGCTGCCCCTGATGATGCCGGGCATCGTTGCGGGCGGCATGCTGGCCTTTGTTGTGTCGCTGGATGACGTGATCATCACCCTGCTGGTTGCAGGTCCCGGTGAAACCACCTTGCCAATCTTTGTTCTGGGACAAATCCGGCGCGGTATCACGCCGGAAATCAACGCAGTGTCCACCTTGTTGCTGGGCCTGTCGGTGTTGTTTGTTGCGCTGTTTTTCATTCTGGGACGAAAGCGCAAGTAACGAGGGGTGCGGGGACCATCCCGTATCTTGATAACAGAGGAGGGTTAAAAATGAAGCGTACTCTTTTAGGCCTGGCCACGGCGACAGCCGTCAGTCTGGCAATGGCGAGCAGCGCCTATGCTGCTGGTAAATTGAACATCTATAACTGGGGGAACTACACCAACCCCAAGCTGATCGAAAAGTTTGAGAAAGCCTATGGCGTCGAGGTGACGCTGGACGGCTACGATTCAAACGAAACCATGCTGGCCAAGGTTAAAGAAGGCAGCACGGGGTACGACATCGTTGTGCCGGGCGATTACATGATCAAGATCATGATCGGAGAAGGCCTGCTGGCCAAGGTAGAGCCCAACAAAATGGAAAACTTCAGCAATATGGACCCGAAATGGGTCGATGTCTGGTGGGATCCGGGCCGCAGCTATTCCGTGCCTTGGCAATGGGGCACGACATCCTTCACCGTTGATACCAAGGTCTACACCGGTGATATCAACACACTGAAGCTGCTGTTCGAACCACCGCCGGAACTGCAAGGCCGCATCAACATGCTGAACGACATGAATGATGTGATTAACGCCGCCCTGCGCTATCTGGGATATCCCCGCTGTAACGGCGACAAAGATCAACTGAGAGAAGCCACAGAACTGTTACTGAAGGCCAAGCCCTATTGGCGCACAATGGATTACAGCATCATCGAAAAACTGACCTCTAACGACGTCGATCTGTCGCAAAGCTGGAACGGGGCTGCCATGCGGGCCCGCGCACAGCGCCCCAGCCTGGCCTATGCCTATCCCAAGGAAGGTTTCACCGGCTGGATGGATAATGTTGCCGTCCTGTCTGATGCACCGAACATGGAAAATGCCAAGCTGTTCGTGAACTTCGTCATGGATCCGGAAAACGCGGCCCTGATTTCTGATTTCGCGAAATATGCGAATGGTATCTCCGGCAGCGACAAATTCATGGATCCGGAAATGCTGTCCGCCCCTGAAATCGTGATGCCGGCAGATGCGCCGACGCCTGATTTCGTGCAACCCTGCCCACAGGAAACGGTCGACCTGTATAACAAGATTTGGACCCGCCTGAAGCAGTAAAGCCTTTTCGAGACAGGAGGCGGGTCCTATAACCGGGCCTCGCCTCCTTCTTGAAAGTCAGAAAATTGGATATTCCCTTTATGCCTTCTGTCCCTCCATCGATGCCCAGCCAACGCCCCCACACTGCGCGGGAATTGGGGATCATGCAGGGGTTCCCGCCGCGTCCCGAAAAGCGACCGACATCCAGCAATTGGGATCTTCCCCCGTTCAATCGATGGTCTTTTCAGAATGTGCGCGCCTTATTGCCTACCGTTGATGTAGATCGCGGCACCGGACCGGTTCAGGACCTGCCCAGCGCCCATCAAGACGTATCGGGCGTCAAATTCACGGCCCTGGACGGCACGACCAAAACCATAAAACAGATGCTGACAGAAACCTATACCGACGGTTTCCTGGTCATGCATCGCGGTCAGGTCATCACCGAACAATATTTCAATGATATGCATCCGCGCAGCCTGCATCTGGCGCAATCAGTATCTAAATCCCTGGTCGGCACGCTGGCAGGCGTGCTGCATGGCGAAGGGAAGCTGGATATGGACGCGCCACTGGCCGACCGCATCCCAGAACTGGCCTATTGCGGCTATGGCGATGCAACGCTGGGCCAGGTGCTGGACATGCAGACCGGCGTGCGCTTTGTCGAAGACTATGGCCTGCCCGATTCCGACATGACGCGGATCGATATTGCCAGCGGTTGGCGCCCCCCGCATCCGGGTGAGCCTGTTCCAGCGATCCGGGATGTCATTCAGACCTTGCAGAAAGAGCGCCCCCATGGGGAGCGTTTTGAATACCGGTCGATCGAAACCGACATGCTGGCCTGGGTTCTGGAACGTGAAACCGGCACCAGTCTTGCGAAGCTGATGTCTGATCGCATCTGGTCCAAAATCGGCGCTGATCGGGATGGCTATTTCACCGTCGATCATGCCGGAACAGCCCTGGCCGACGGCGGCTTCAATGCCACACTGAGAGATTTCACGCGATTTGGCCTGATGATGCTGCAAGGTGGCCGTGTTGGCGATAAACAGATCGTTCCCAAGGTGTGGGTCGAGTCCTGTCGCACGGGCGAAGCCGCCAAATTTAACGATCCCTATCTGGCGACATCCCCCAACGGGGCCTATCGTCGTCAATGGTGGGTGCACGACGTGGACCGCGGCGACTATATGGCCCGCGGCGTTTTCGGTCAGTTGATCTATATCGATCCTGAAGCGGATTTCCTGGCAGTCAAATTATCGACCTGGCCGGATTATTTGATCCACAGCTTCGGACTTGATAGCCTGAATGCGGTAATCGCGATCCGCGATGGATTAACCGCCACCTGATCGTGGCTTGTGAACGTAAGGTGAGGACGATGACCGATACGGTATCGATTACCCTTTGGGCAACCAATCTAGGGCAAACTTTGAACGGGCCTCAGGACTGGCTGGACGCATTGGACACCGTTGCGACCGAAGCCAAGGCCGCAGGCAGCGACCTGCTGGTCGCGCCGGAATATGTTTCCGAACAATGGCTGACCTATTGTGGGCCCGATATCGACGTCACCAAGGAACCAGCCGCAATGGCGGAAGCCGCCAAGGCGATTATTCCCGGCGTTCAGGCCCTGGCGAACAAGCATAAACTGGACATTATGGCTGGGTCCTGGCCGGTTGCTGATGGAAAGGGGGGTTACAATAACGGTGCGCATCTGTTCACCGTGGGCGGTACCACCCCCTTCGTTCAGCGCAAAATGTGCATGACCCCGCCAGAGAAAGCCCCTGATAGCTGGGGCATCGTGCCCGCCAAGCAGATGCAGGTATTTGAGTGGAACGGTCTGCGGTGCGCCATCATCATCTGTCTGGATATCGAATTGCCGATCCTGTCATCCATGTTGGCACAGGCCGCGCCGGATCTGGACCTGATCATCTGCCCGTCGATGACGGAGAAAATGTCCGGCTATTCGCGTGTATTCAGCTGCGCCAAAGCGCGGGCAGTCGAATTGTTCACCACGGTTGCCGTGGTCGGCTGCATTGGTGCAACGCCGCTGGGGGAAGGACGCAAGAACGTCTCTGGTGCGGCTGTGTACCAGCCTTGTGAGGCGGAATTGGGCTTCACCGGCCGCTTTGCAGAGATCGGCCCCTTCCACGAGGCTGAAAAGGGGGATCCGCTGGGCCCGCGCCTGCATGCCAAGGACATTCCCATCGGCATCGTGCGCAAGCTGCGCGCGACCCAACCGGAAGTCTGGCCTGGCGCCTGGACAGGCGAGGGTGTGAGTATTTCTGTAACCGGCGCAAAGCCCGCGTTGAAGAAATCCGCTTAGGCTTTGACCCCTTAGATAGAGACGTTTCGCCGCGTCCCCTGCTTTCAGTCTTTTCGAAGCGCATTCGGCACGTTACATAGGAATTATGACAACACTAGCAATCATAATGATGGTCGTCGCCATGCTGGTCACGGTGGGGATCTTGTTCGTCGGGATCATTGGCATGGCCCGGGGTGGCGAATTTAACCAGAAATGGGGCAATCGCCTAATGCGATACCGCATCGTCGCGCAATTCATCGCGCTGGTGATGTTTGGTATCTCGATCATGCTTCTGCGTGCTGGCGGCGGTTGATCCCCGATGGTGACGCTGTCAAAGATCTATACACGGGGCGGTGATTCTGGACAAACGTCGCTGGGTGATGGATCGCGGCGCGACAAGCACGACCTGCGGGTTGAGGCCTATGGCACCGTAGACGAGGCGAATGCGACCATCGGGCTGGTGCGTCAGCACACGACAGGCCCCGTCGATGCCTTGTTAAGCCGCGTGCAGAATGATCTGTTCGATCTGGGGGCGGATTTATGCACACCGGAAGGCGAAGGACGCCGCCAAGAGGCCTTGCGCATTCAGGCCAGCCAGGTCAAGGCACTGGAAGATGCCATCGACGCCTATAACGAGCCACTGGAAACCCTGAAAAGCTTCATCCTGCCCGGTGGTACGCCTGCGGCTGCCTATTGCCATCTGGCGCGCACCGTGACGCGGCGCGCCGAACGTCTGGTCGTTGCCCTGGCGGGGGTAGAGGCCGTCAATGCCGAAGCGGTGAAATACCTGAACCGCCTGTCTGATCTTTTGTTTGTCCTGGGTCGACACGAGAATGACGGCGGCAAGGCCGACATTCTGTGGGTCCCCGGCGCGAACCGATAAGGGCCGACCGGTATGGCGGCCGCCGATACATGGGTCTATTACTGTCAAATCCTGCTGATCATGCTGTTGACCCTGTGCTGTGTGGCCGGGTTTGTCCTGCAATTCTATGCGTGGCGTCATCTGAAACCGGGCATTCCGCGTTTCGGTCATAAGGATGCCATGTTCCGGAAAAAGGACCAGTATTATGAGCCAGAGGGACTGAAATACATCGATTGGCAGAAAAAGATCATGCATGTCATGTTCGTGCTTTTCGCTGGCCTGATCATCTTGATTGAATGGTCAGCCCCCTAAAAATGATCCTGGAAGCGCTGGAATATCTGACCACCCCCTGTCCAAAATGGGTGCGGGATATGGGCTATCTGCGCGAGGCTATTGCCATCCGGCACCGCGCGCGCCGCTGTCATGCGGACTGGGCGCAGCATCAGACTAATACGAAGGATGCCATTCTCTCCGCAGTCCGTGCCTATGGGCATTTGCCAGACATCACCATCCTTGGTGCCGGCCTGTGCCTGGACGTCCCAGTGCAGGATTTATCGCCCCTGACTGACCGGCTGACCCTGGTGGATGCGGTGCGGTTAAGAGGTGTCCGCCTGCCCCGGAATGCGCGCTATCTGTGTCAGGATATCGAAGGCAGCGCCGCTGCCCTATATGCTGGAACGCCCCCCGAACGGCCACTGGCTGATTTTCAGGGACCAGGTCTGCTTATCTCGGTCAACCTGCTGTCCCAATTGCCGTTGATCCCCACCCGGTGGAGCGATGATCCCCTGCTGGGTCATAGAATTCTGCAGCGTCATGTTCAGTCTCTGCGCGATCACACAGGCCCCGCCTTACTGATCGCCGATGCCATGCGATGGACCTTGGATTCAAAGGGGGCCGTACTATCACAAGAGAATATCGCGCGGCAGGCCGGATTGCCGCCCCCGGATCAATCCTGGCGCTGGCCTATCATCCCGGCCCATGAAGCGGGAAAGGGCCCCCAAATTCATTCAGATGTTGGTGTCTGGCATCTATAACTCTTCAGAACGAGACTTGGTTCGTTTTTCTTTTTCGCGCTTCAAATCCCGCATCTGCCAGAAATAGAAGGCAAGCGCGCCGCCGAAGACTAGGCCCCCTTCCAGCAGAACCATGGTCAGACCGTTCATTGCGTTACTCCCAGAAAATGAGAGGCCGGGTTAAGACGCTGCATTGTCATGTTCAGCACGAAAGCAAAACTGACCCAGGCCAGATAGGGCACCAACAGCCACCCTGCCAGGGGATCTATTGGCAGATAGAGGGCAATCATCGCAACGATGCTGAGCCATAAGGCGCCCATATCAACCAGCGCGAGGCCAAGGCGGCGCATCCCGAAAAACAACGCAGACCATGCGGCATTCAGCACCATATTCAGCACAAACACGGCAACGGGCAGTGTTTCCGCACCAGGTTCTGCCACCATCCAGGCCCGCCAGGCTGAAACAGCAATCATGATATACAATACCAGCCAAACCGGCCCGAACAGGTATCCGGGCGGTCGCCAGGATGGCTTCTTCAAATCCTGATACCAGGCACCGGCGCGGAAAATTCCGCCGCTGGCCGCCGCTGTGAAGCAGATTGCAATGAAAATCAGAATTGTCCAGTCGAGTGCGATGACGCCCTCCTAACCGGCCTTTCCCACATCCATCATTACCGATGTCTGCAGGCGCTGGGCCGGATTGTTTGCGGAACGTGCCTGGCGGTCACGCTGTTCCATTTCCAGGAACAACTGCAATATATGCCCCGCTGGCGCATCCAGTACATCCGCCATACGTTGCCTGCGGCGACTTGGCAACCGTCCCGCCTCTGCCTCTGTTGCGGCACGCACCAGAAATTCGGTTTGCACAAGCGCCGGGTCGTGGAAACCTCTGGCCAACAGCGGTGCCTCTAATGTCGCGCTCAGCACCAATCCCAGTTTACGCCGTGTCGTAACAACGGCCCGATCACTGACAGAGTCATGATTGTTGCGCGCCACCACACGCCCTATTGCAGCATAGAGTTTGCGGGCCGCATTGATCGCGGGACGACAGGCCAGCGGCAATTCTGCAACCCCAGTTCCAGACCGCTGGTACAGGGTCTCCGCTGCGGCCAGGAGCCTTGCAATGACCTGGCCCAATTCCGGGCTGTGTCGGGGATCTGCCAGGAAGGCATCCGGGTCTAACCCAACCTCTCTCAACCAGGACTGGGGCAAATACAGTCGCCCTTCCCGCGCATCCTCCCCCACATCGCGGGCGATATTGGTCAATTGCATCGCGACCCCCAGATCACAGGCTCTCGCCAAAGTGTCTGCCGCGCGGTTGCCCATCAACAGGGTCATAATTGCCCCAACCGCCCCCGCGACCCGCGCGCCATAGCCATAGAGATCATCCAGTGTCTCATAGCGACGGCCTTCGACATCCCATTGGAAACCATCCAGCAGAGCCTCAAACAGGTCCTTGGGCACGCCATAATCCCGCACCGTATCCGCCAAGGCCCGATCCGCCGCAATACCTTCTGGATAACCGCCATAGACGGCATCCAGCCGCTGACGCAGACGCTGCAAGCCTCTGGCAGGATTGGTTTCCAGATCAACTTCGTCATCTGCCAATCGACAGAAAGCATACACTGCATAGGACGGCACCCGCATTGCCTGGGGCAGCAACAGCGACGCCGCATAAAAGGATTTTGATCCCGTCTTGATCAGGGCACGACATGCGGCCTGATCTGCTGAGTCGGAGAACCGACGGTTAGACGCGGGCATCGGCATGGGGCACCACCTGATCCAACACACGGGCAGACGTCAAAACGCCGGGAATGCCAGCGCCCGGATGGGTGCTGGCCCCGACGAGATACAGCCCGTCTATTTGTTCACTGATATTGTTCGGGCGGAACCAGGCGCTCTGCCAGATAACCGGTTCCATGCCAAATCCTGCACCACGATAGGAGAGTAACCGCGTTTGGAAATCCAGCGGCGTCATCATACGCGACGAGATGATGTGATCGCCCAGCCCCGGCAATACCGTTTGGGACAGATGCGCCTCAATAGCCTGGCGATAAGGTTCTGCTGTTTCAGTCCAATCGATATCTGCCTGCAAATGCGGCACGGGGGACAGGACATAGAATGTGTCACAGCCATCCGGGGCCAGGCTGGGGTCCGTCGCCGTGGGGCGGTGCAGATACAAACTGAAATCCTTCGCCAGGACTTTCCGCCCGAAGATATCCTTCAACAGACCTTCGTAGCGCGGCCCCAACAACATCATATGATGGGGCACATCCTCATACCGCTTGTTGGTTCCGAAATACCAGACGAACAGCCCATTGGAATAGCGCGCCCGTTCCAGCTTGCGGTCGGACCAGCGGTCGCGCCGCCCATTGGGCAACAGATGCTTGTAGGTCCAGGCACTGTCCGCATTTGAGACCACAATATCAGCCGAAATCCGCTCCCCCGTTTGCAGGCGCACGCCGGTGGCGCGATCTTGTTCGACGATGATTTCTGCAACATCAGCGTTGCATCGGATGCTGTTGCCTTGTCCTTCGATCAGATCGACCAGACCTTTCACCAGACTGCCTGTACCGCCCATTGCGAAATGAACACCATATTGTCGTTCCAGATGATTGATCAGGATATAGATCGCCGTAACCGTCGTCGGATTGGCCCCAATCAACAGGGGATGCAGGCTGAACACCATACGTAGTTTCGGGTCTTTGATATAGCTGGAAACCAGCCCGAAGACTGTTCGGTGACCCTTCAGCGTCAACATCTTCGGCACGACCTTGATCATGTCCAGGATTGAAGCAAAGTGCTTCATTCCCAGCTTTTCAAAACCAAATTCATAGACCTGCTTGCTGACCGCCATAAAGCGGCGATAGCCCTCTACATCGGTGGGATTAAAGCGCGCGACCTCTGCCTCCATCGCCGCGGCATCGCCGCTGTAATGGAACACGCTGCCGTCATCGAAGCGGATGTCGTAGAAAGGATTCATCGGACGCAGATCGATATGGTCGGAAAACGTCTTACCGCAGAGGTCCCAGAGTTCCTCTAGCAGAAACGGGGCGGTAATGATCGTTGGGCCCGCATCAAACCGAAACCCGTCCTGTTCAAAGACATAGGCACGGCCGCCCGGCTTATCCAATCGGTCCAGAACCGTCACTTTGTAACCCCGGGCCCCCAGCCGCACTGCTGCGGCCAAACCTCCAAAGCCACTGCCAACTACAACCGCGTGCGGTCGCTTATCGTCACGGCCATCAGGGGCACTTCCAGCACTGGGAGAGTACGGCTCTGTTCTCATTAGTTGACACTATACAATGTCAATAAATTCCGCAACGGTACAAAAAGTAAGCTTATTCCAACCTGGGAAGGAACCTCAGAAAGCACAGACAATCTTGCCGATATGCTCGCCTTTGGTCAGCCGTTTCAACGCATTGGCCAGATCGCCAAATTCAAAGGTCTGATCATCCAAAACAGGTTTTGTCTTATGCAGGGCCATTGCGGCCACCATTTCCTGCAACATGTGATGACTGCCAACCGTAACGCCCTGAAGCCGGATATTCTGGGTCACCACACGCCCCAACGGGAGGGATGCATCCGACCCTCCCAGAACACCAATCAGGCTGATTGAGCCACTGATGCGAATCGCCGACAGTGCCTTTTCCAGTGTCCCCGCGCCGCCGATATCGACGATATGATCCAGGCCGCGCCCATTGGTGATTTCCCGTGTCACACGATGCCATTCGGGGGTCTGTCGATAGTTGATCGTATGGTCTGCGCCCAGATGCGCGACCCGCTCCAGTTTCTCATCACTGGAAGAGGTCAGAATAACCTCCGCCCCCTGCATCTTGGCAAATTGCAGTGCGAACAGGGAGACGGCACCCGTGCCTTGAATCAGAACCTTATCCCCCGCCTTGACACCACCCTGGCCGACAACCGCGCTCCAGGCCGTAAGCGCCGCACAGGGCAGGGTCGCGGCCTCTTGCATCGACATATGGGGCGGGGCCTTCACTATGGCACTGGCCGGGACCGGCATTAATTCACGCATGGTCCCATCCAAGGGGCCTCCATGGGCGCCGGTATAGGTCTCTTCTGCGGGACTGCCATGCAGCCAATTGCGGCTGAATGCCGGGATGACGAAATCGCCGACGGTGAAATTCGTTACATTGGTCCCCACGGCGGCAATCACGCCCGCACCATCGCACAAGGGAATCAGCGGCGGCGTGCCCCCTTTGCGACCATAGCCTCCTTGCATCAGAATGCCATCACGCGGATTGATGGACACAGCCTCGATCCGGATCAACACCTCATCCGGCGCTGGTTCTGGATCCGACAGCGTGACCTGTTTCAGGTTTTCCAGTCCCCAGTCCTCAAGACGCATGGCTTTCATAAATCCCATTCCTTCCTGTATGCGGTTCCAGATTGACACCGTAGCGAAAATGCGGCGAATTCCCAACCACATACAAACCATACAATCCGTGGGGAGAAACAATATGGAGTTCGATTACGTCATCGTCGGTGGCGGCTCCGCAGGATGTGTTCTGGCCAATCGTTTAAGTGCGGACCCCAAGGTCACTGTGTGCCTGTTGGAGGCCGGGGGCGAAGACCGCAATCCGTGGATTCATATCCCCGCTGGTTACATCAAGACGATGGTCAATCCTTCGCTGAATTGGCTGTTTGAGACCCAACCTCACCCCAAGACCGGCAATCGCCCGATCCCGGTGCCACGCGGCAAAGTGCTGGGTGGGTCCAGCGCCATCAATGCCATGTTATATGTGCGCGGTCAGGCTCAGGACTATGATACCTGGGCCCAGATGGGCTGTCGCGGCTGGAGTTTTGAGGACGTCTTGCCCTATTTCAAACGTGCCGAACATCGTGAGCAAGGCGCTGATGCCTATCACGGTCAGGGCGGCCCGTTGAATGTGACGCTGCCAACCCAACGCTATGATATCTTAGACAAAGTGATCGCAGCCGGGGGCGCCCTGGGCTATCCAATGGATCAGGATTACAATGGGGCCGATCAGTCCGGTTTCCACTATTTTCAGGTCACCCAGAAGAACGGCACGCGATTCAGCGTCAAATCCGCCTATCTGAACCCGATCCGCAGCCAGCGGAAGAATCTGCATGTGGAAACCTATGCCTTCGCCAAATCCGTTCTGTTCGATCAGGGGCGGGCGACAGGCGTTGCCTATGAAAAGGCCAACCACGAACATGAAGTCCATGCCAGACGGGAGGTCATCCTGTGTGCCGGTGGCATCCAGTCACCACAACTGCTGGAATTGTCCGGAATTGGGCAGGGTGCGCGGTTGCAGGCGCTTGGCATCCCGGTCACCCATGATCTGCCGGGCGTCGGGGAAAACTTACAGGATCACTATATCTCGCGCCTGTCCTGGCGATTGAAAGATGCCGACAGCCTGAACCGCCTGACACGGGGTCTGCCATTGATGGGCGAACTGGCGCGGTTTCTGTTACACCGTAAAGGGGCCCTGACCATGCCTGCCGGAATTATAGTGGGCTTTGCCAAAAGCAATCCGAATATGGACCTGCCGGATATTCAGTACCACATTGCCCATGCCACCTTTGCGGACCCAAAGAAGCGCACTTTTGATAAATTCCCCGGATTGACCATAGGCCCGTGCCAATTGCGCCCGGAAAGTTATGGACATGTCCACGCGGTTTCCCCCGACTATCGCGTGGCGCCTGAAATCCAGCCAAACTTCCTGAGCAGCGAAACCGATTGTGCGGTCCATGTGGCTGGATTGAAACTGGCCCGTGACCTGGTCAAAACCGATCCGATCCGGGATAACATCGACGACGAAATCTCCCCCGGTCCCAATCTGCAAAGTGATGAAGAGCTTTTGACCCATGCCCGTACTACCGGGGCAACGCTGTATCACCCCACCTGCACCTGCCGCATGGGAACCGATCAGAAGGCGGTTGTTGATCCCAGCCTGCGCGTGCGGGGCGTAACAGCCCTGCGGGTTGTCGATGCGTCCATCATGCCCCGCCTGATCAGCGGCAACACAAATGCCCCAACAATCATGATCGCAGAAAAAGCCGCCGATATGATCATCGAAGCCAATCGCTAACCTTCTGATTTCCGGGACAAGGCTTGCAATGCCTGAAGGGCGCGATCTGCATCCGCCTGTGGCACGAAGATATGATCATGGTAATATCCGGCAACGACATTGGCCGATATGCCATGATCGGTCAGGCAGGCGGAAAAGGCCGCAGTCAGCCCCACAGCCTCCAATGCAGAATGCACAGAAAGAGTAATTCGCTGAAAACCCGCCCCACTCACCCCCTCTTGTTCCGCTTCCCTTTGGGACAGGATCAGGGTATCCCCCTCGACCTCCCGAAAGCGCATCAAGGGCGGGACCGTTGTCTGGTATTCATGGGGAACGGTCACAATGCTATACACTATTGGATCCAGAACAGGATTCATATCCGCCAACAAAAGCGCCAGGTTGCGTTCACCGCTCATCATTTTCCCTCCCTACGCCGAACCACATGCATTTCAATTTCCCCCGCCGGACGGGTTGCCAGATGGCTGATCGGCCGGACCTTCTGTGGATTTGATGTTTCGAAGTCGTACCGCCGGATCAGGCGGCTCAGTATCAGTACCGCCTCCACCGTGGCAAACGCCGCCCCGATACAAATGCGCGGCCCCAAACCAAAGGGTATATAGGCGCCGGGCGGTTGCGTCTGCTCACGATCTGGCATGAACCGGTCTGGGTCGAACCGATCTGCGGCCTCCCACAACCCTTCGTGACGATGAATGATCCAGGGCGAAATCATCACCATCGCACCGCGCGGTGTCGGCACACCCTGAATCACTGTGTCAAACAGACTGACGCGCGGGATAAATCCCAATGGTGGGTAAAGGCGCAAACTCTCCCGAAAGACATTGCGCGCCGTGGCCAATTTCTTTGTCACCGCAAAGCTGATTCCCCCCGATCCAGCGACATTCTGAACTTCGTCGCGCAAGCGCTGCACCATTTCCGGCTGCTGCGACAGGATAAAGAAGGCCCAGGTCAGGGCGCTGGCGGTTGTTTCATGTCCGGCCAGGAAGAAAACACCAACCTGATCAATAATTTCCTCCCGATCAAAACCTGTCCCTGTGACGGGGTCACGGGCGGCAATCAAATCGCCCACGATATCCGCCCGCTTCGGGGCTCCCAGCTCCATTCGCTGATCTACCAGATGCCCCAAATGGGATCGGATCACCATTGCCGCCTCTTGCGCCAGGGGTGGTTGTACCATTGACGTCCATGCTTTTCCCAAAATCAGACTTTTTAAATCGATGGTCGCGACAGAGTCCTGAAAACTGGCCCAGGCGTCAAAAAATTCAAACGCAACTGAGTTTTCCAATTTTTGTGAAAAGATTGTCCTGGTAATGATATCCGCGGTCAGGTGGCTCATTTCCCGTTCCAGTGACAGGGGTTTTCCCTTGTCAGACAGGATATCCCATCGGGCTTCAATATCGGCAACCGCCCCGACCATAGCGTCGAAGGCGCGATTGACCCGCATGTGACTGAAAGCCGGGTCGACCATTGCGCGCTGTCGGGTCCAGGTTTCCCCGGTTGATATGAACAGGCCGTCATTGATCAAAGGGGAAAGAGACCCCACCATCAGATCACTTTTCGGGAAATTCTCAACCTCTTCGATCATCACGCGACGAATGGCGGCAGGATCATTGACCAGGATTATCTTGCGCCTGGAAAATCCCAAGGGCGCAACGCTGCTGTGATAGGCCTGTTTGGGGATCAGGGCCAACAGATCCCGATCCCCCGCAACCAGGCTGCGCATCAAGGCCATGACAGGCCCGATTGGGGTTGGTGCCGGCGGTCGGTATAAATCCTTAGTCATCTTTTACAATATTCGTGCAGTTTGTTAGAGGATAAACTCCCTCCCATTTCCCATCTATCTGGAGTACGCGAAAGCGCGCGAACAATTCCTCACTAAACCAGCCCCCGGCGCGAACCGCCTGTACCGCTTCCCCATGCCATTGGCGATAGGCAAAGGCATCCATGGCGGCTTTGTTTTCCCAAATCGTGAAAGTCACCTGATGCAGCCAGGGCACTTCCCCCAAACCAATTTTGAATTGCAATTGATCCTGACTGCGGATCGCTGCACTGATATTGGGAACCTGACGCCAAAAATTGAGAATGTGGCAGGGTTTGATTGTTGCCCGTGTCAAAACAGCAACGGATTTGTTTTCCGCCTCGATAGGCTCCTCCCCCACATCAAAGGGCCGTATGCCAGCCCACTGCCCCCGGCAGCGCACTGCAGATAAATATACCGTACAGGTTTCCACTGCATGGCGGCGATACCGTTGAAACACTGGGGCTGACGCAATCTGGGTCTGCGCGTCTTCCTGCGTGGCCCACGTTGCCAGAATTCCATACACGCCAAAGTTCGGATAAGGATGAAATCCCTCCCGCGTGCCAGACCCTAAAAGTTTGTGAAACCCGATCCCCGGTACGGACTTCAGCGGATAGCGAGCAGCCAGCATCTGCGAAAAGGCCCACAGTTTGTTGGAAACCCCCTTAAACCTGAAAAAAGAAAGGGTTATTACCTGCATCGCCTCGCCGGATATGGTTGTTTCCAGGATCGTCGCACCCTTTGCAAAACCGTGCAACATGTGGCGAAATCATCTTACAGTATTGGTGTAAGGGTTCGAAGTTTGAAAGATTCCCTCATAAGGGGACGACACTTCGCATTTTATACCCGTAATAAGAACTGATTTTGGGGAGTTTTCTGTGGCAATACCGTTTCCGTTTTCCGCCCTGGTTGGGCAGGACGAAATTAAGCTGGCGTTATTGATCGCCGCAGTAGACCCCTCAATCGGGGGCGTTTTGATCTTTGGTGACCGGGGAACTGGAAAATCCACCGCTATTCGCGGGTTGGCCGCCCTGCTGCCAAAAATGCAGGCAGTCGCCGGATGTCGCTATTCCTGTAGCCCGGATGCCCCGTCTGACCTGTGCCCGGACTGTTCTGGGGAAAAGAAGAAAGCCTCTAAAACTGTTGAGATTTCTGTTCCAGTTGTCGACCTGCCCCTGGGTGCGACCGAGGATCGTGTGGTCGGCGCCCTGGACCTGGAACGTGCCCTGACCCAGGGCGAGAAGGCCTTTGAACCAGGGCTGCTGGCAAAGGCCAATCGCGGATTCTTGTATATCGATGAGGTGAACCTGCTGGAGGATCACCTGGTTGACCTTTTGCTGGACGTTGCTGCATCAGGGGAGAACCTTGTCGAGCGTGAAGGACTGAGCATCCGCCATCCCGCCCGCTTTGTCTTGATTGGCAGTGGCAATCCGGAAGAAGGGGAACTGCGCCCACAACTGCTGGACCGGTTCGGATTGTCTGTGGATGTGACAACCCCAGGCGATGTCAAAACCCGTGTTGAGGTTATAAGGCGACGCGATGACTTTGAGTGGGACCCGGCCGCCTTTCGCGATAAATGGATGAAAGAAGAAGACAAAACCCGCAAAAGCCTGATGCGGGCAAAGAAGTTACTGAAAGAGATTTCCGTGCCCGACACGGTATATGAGAGAGCCGCAGAACTCTGTCTTGCCCTGGGCACCGATGGTCTGCGCGGTGAGCTGACCTTGATCCGGGCCGCGCGCGCGCATGCCGCCCTGCATGGAAAAAAGACCGTAACCATCCAGGATTTGCGCAGCGTGGCTCCCCTGGCCCTGCGCCACCGCCTGCGCCGCGATCCCCTGGACGAAGCAGGATCCGGCACACGGGTACAACGCGCCATTGACGATGTTTTCGCCCCATGACGGGTCTGGCGCTGGATATTGCCTTTCGCGCACCAGCATTGCCGGATGATGCCTGCCGGGCTGCCCTGCTATTTGCAATAGACCCATTCGGTCTGGGGGGCGTGTGCCTAACCTCTCGTGCAGGGCCTCAGCGGGAGGCCTGGCTGACTTTTCTGCGTGCCCGATTGCCCCCGGACATGCCGGAACGCCGCCTGCCCAACGCCATCGCCGATGACCGATTGTTGGGAGGGCTGGATCTGTCCGCGACCCTGTCGTCCGGTAAGCCAATCGTTCAGCGGGGCCTTTTAGCCGATGTGGATGGTGGCCTGCTGATCATTCCAATGGCCGAACGCCTGGACCAGGGCACAGCCGCGAAACTATGTGCAACCCTGGACCAGGGGGAGGTACGGCTGGAGCGGGATGGCCTGACCGCCTGTCACCCGACCCGATTTGGGACAATCCTGCTGGATGAACGCACAGAAGATGAAGAACCCCCGCCAACTGGGTTGTGTGACCGTCTTGCCTTCCTTGTGGCATTGGACCCGACACAACAGGGTGATCCCACAATGTTCGAAGCTGCAGACCGGGATGCGATCCTTCTGGCGAGGGAGATTCTGCCAGGCGTTGAAATCGCACCGGAATATCTGGATGCGATCTGCGGAACGACCCTGGCCTATGGTGTTGCCTCCGCCCGGGCAGCCCTCCTAACTCTGCGGGCCGCCCGCGCTGCTGCGGCTCTGGAGGGGCGCAGTCAGGTCACGCAAGACGATGTGGCCCTGGCCGCCAGATTGGTCATCGGTCCCCGCGCGACGCAAATGCCCGCCCCACCAGAAGAGCCAGAGGCCGAGCCTGAAGAGGCCGAGCAGCCGAAACCACCACCAAATGACCTGCCGGAAGACCCGCAGGATGAACGCGATGCACCGCAAGATCCGCTGGATCCAAGCGCGCTGCAGGAAATGATGATTGAGGCAACTAGAGCCTCTCTTCCTGCCAATCTTTTGGCATCCCTGGCCTCAGAATTGGGCCGTGGCAAATCCGGACAGGGCGGGCGCAACGGCCAAACCCAAATGGGAGATCGCAGAGGACGCCCCATTGGCACACGACGCGGCATCCCAAAGCCAGGCCAGCGGCTGAATGTGTTGGAAACCCTGCGCGCCGCCGCCCCCTGGCAGCCCCTGCGCCGACACCAAAGGGCCAATGATGCAAAATCCGGTACGGTGCCGCGTATGGAAATCCGTCGGGATGATTTTCGCATCACCCGCTATAAGCAGAATGCTGAAACCGTCACAATTTTTGTCGTCGACGCTTCCGGCTCTGCTGCGGTGAACCGACTGGCAGAGGCCAAAGGGGCGGTCGAATTGCTGTTGGCGGATTGTTATATTCGCCGCGACAGCGTTGCCCTGATCACCTTTTCAGGCCGATTGACAGAGGTCGCCCTGCCGCCCACACGCTCCCTTGTAATGGCGAAACGCCGGCTGACTGGACTGCCGGGCGGGGGCGGCACGCCAATGGCAGCCGCCATTGATATGGCCGCCGACCTGGCACTGGCTATTCGCCGCAAGGGGCAAACGCCAACGCTGGTATTCATGACCGATGGCAAGGCGAATTTAACCCGCGAGGGTAAGGGAGATCGGGCACAAGCGGGTCAGGAGGCAATGACCGCCGCCCGTCAGTTGGCTGCTTCTGGCATTGGTACGCTGATGGTGGATATCAGCCCCCGCCCAAGCACGCCTGCCAGAGAATTGGCTGCTGCGATGCGGGCGAAATACCTGCCTCTGCCCTTTGCGGACCCCGCGAAACTGTCTAACGCCGTGAAGGGAGCGACGGACCATGTTTGAGCGGGATCGTCTGTCGCTGGACATTCATGGAAAGGACTGGCCCCTGCGCCAGCACAGCCGAACCGTCACAGCGGGGGGATTATCCTGGCATGTGCAGATCATGGGAACCGGTCCGGTTTTATTGATGCTGCATGGGACCGGGGCGTCGACCCATACCTGGCGTGCGCTGATGCCCGAACTGGCGCAGCATTATACCATCGTCGCACCGGATCTTCCTGGGCATGGATTTACCGGAGCCCCCACACGGCAGGATTTAACAGTCGGGGGCATGGCCCGTGCCGTTTCCGCCCTGCTGAAGGTTTTGAACCTGACACCAGACCTGGCTGTTGGTCACTCTGCGGGGGCGGCGGTCCTGATCTGGGCAACATTGGAGGGTTTGATCCATCCCAAGGCGCTGATCGCCATCAATGGGGCCCTGCTGCCATTCAAGGGGGCCAGCGGTTGGATATTCCCGACGATGGCGCGGTTGCTTTTCGTTAATCCCTTTACCCCCCGTCTGTTTGCCCGTCAGGCCAGCGCGGAAGGGGTCGCCCGCCTGATACGCCAGACCGGATCAACATTGGATGAAGGCGGGATTGATTATTATCGCCGCCTGATGCGCAGCCCCGCCCATTGCGCCGCCGCCCTGGGCATGATGGCAAATTGGGACCTGCGCCCGATGGGCCGCCTGTTTCCCAGATTACAGACACCCCTGCACCTGATTGTGGGGGAAGAGGACGAGGCGGTAGATCCAGATGATATGGAAATTGTTCTGAACAAGGTCCCCAAAGGTACGGGATACCGCCTGCCAGGGTTAGGACATTTGGCCCATGAGGAAGACCCGCACCAGATTATCGCCTTGATCCGGAAGATCGATAGGGACCTTCAGGGCACCGACCCCCCAGCGGCATGACCGCTGGACCAGGCCCATTGGAAATTGTAACCGCCCAGCCAGCCAGTGACATCCACAGCCTCCCCGATCACATACAGGCCAGGGACCGTCTTTACCTCCATTGTGCGCGATGACAGGGCATTGGTGTCCACGCCCCCCAATGTCACCTCAGCCTTTGCATATCCTTCTGTTCCCGACGGCGTGACACGCCAGGCATTCAGGCGGTCCCCCAGGGCAACCAGGTCTTTATCAGCGATTTCGCCAATTGGGCGCTTTGGCAGGTGATCGGCTGCAAAGGCGGATGCCAGACGCGCCGGGAGAAGTTCTGACAGCGCCGTTTGTGGCTCAATCTTTGCCCGTCCGCGCTTACGCTGACACAAATAATCCGCTGCCGATTGATCGGGCACCACATTCAGCGTGATCTCCTCCCCTTCGCGCCAATAGGAGGAAATTTGCAGGATCGCCGGGCCGGACAGGCCACGATGCGTCAACAGCATTGCTTCGCGAAAGCTGCGATTGCCACACTGGGCAATACAGTCCAAGGCAAGCCCGCTCAACGACTGCATCAGCGCCAGGTCCTGCGCCGCCACTGTCAGGGGGACCAGGCCAGGTCGCAAATTATGCAGCGGCAATCCGAATTTCTGCGCAATATCATGGGCAAAACCGGTCGCCCCCATCTTGGGGATCGACAGGCCACCGGTTGCCAAAACCAGAGCGGGCGCTTTAAACGCACCGTGATGGGTCGAAACCGTAAAGCCATCAGAATGGCTAACATCTGTGACGCTATGGCTGGTCCTGATATCGACCCCGACGACCTGACATTCCGCCAGCAACATCGCCACGACGGCGCGCGCAGAGCCATCGCAAAACAATTGCCCCAGGGTCTTTTCATGCCAGGCGATTTTGTGCTTTTCGATCAGGTCCAGAAAATCAAACTGGGTATAACGCGCCAGGGCGGATTTGCAGAAATGCGGATTGCCAGACAGAAAGTTTTCCGCAGAACAGCCGATATTGGTGAAGTTGCAGCGCCCGCCGCCTGAGATCAGAATTTTTTTCCCAACCTGATCGGCGTGATCCAACACCAGAACCCGCCGCCCCCGCGCACCCGCCGTCATGGCACACATCAGACCAGCCGCCCCAGCGCCGATGACAATCGTATCGAACTGCAGTGTCTGCACCAGGATTTACCACCAATTTTAGGAAGAATGGTTAAGGACAAAACCGATAAATTAAACGCGATACTGATCACCTGTATAACAAGGAACATGCCTGTAAAAGATTAAAATCTGGAGCAATATTTTATATATTTTTTGCTATAAATTTAGCTTAAGGGAATCATTTCCGCATTTTTATAGCGAAATCAATATTAAAATAGTATAATCTGCACCAAAATGTTATTTTATAGTAAAATCGCTATCAAGGCATACTATGATTAAGAGTCCCGACCAAAGAATATCGACGCCGGCTGAAATGGGAACCGTGATCCATCGGCGGAGACGTGCGCTTAAACTCAGCCAAGCCACACTATCCTCCATAAGCGGTGTAGCGCAACCGAACCTGTCTAACATCGAGCGGGGAAAGAGCTCGGCCACACTCGATACATATCTACGCCTGCTCACCGCCCTTGGCATCGACCTGTATGGAATTCCGCGATCATGAAACTGGATGTCTGGCTTGAAGGCAAAATGACTCCCGTTGGGACGCTAGAAAGGCTGGCCGACAAGACGCTGCGATTCACGTATTCCAACGATGCGACCCTTCCAATTTCCGCATCAATGATCGTCAGACAAGCATCCTATAGCGATGCAGCCTGCGTCGCATACTTTGGGAACCTTCTGTTCGAAGGCCAGGCATTGGAACACGTTGTTGCAACTCATGGCCTTGATCGCGATGACATCGGAAGCCTTCTGTATCACCTTGGTACCGATTGCGCTGGTGCAATATCAATTACGCCAGAAGGAACGGGACCGGGCAAATACCCAGGTCGATTCCCTCATGACTATGAAGAAATTGACCACAATCGGATGCGGACAATCATCACCTCGCTGCATCGGCATGGTCGGTTACCGGATGGCGAACGAGACCCATCCCCCGTGGCTGGCATCCAACCGAAGCTGGCGGTTGTCTATCATGACCAGAAATTCTACCAACCCAAAATCGGCAGTAAGGCGCCAACAACGCATATCCTGAAAGTATCCCCAAGATCCGATCTGGCAATCGCAAAATATGAGGCTGCCCTGTTGGGATTCGCTACAACAATTGACATCGTTTCTGCTGAAACCCAATTCCTGGAGTTTATAGGAGATGACGGCGAAGAAATTGGGGCTGTGTTGTCCACCAGGTTTGATAGACGTGTCGATGACAGCTGTATCTCCCGTCTGCATTGCGAAGACTTCTGCCAGGCGCTAGGCCTTTCCAAAGTTTTAAAATATGAACGAAACGCCCAGCGCGACGATCTCCGTTTCTCAGCAAAAGCCATAGGACAGATCGCTTCTCAAACTGCCGTCCCAGCAAATTTTCAAATCGATTTCTTTAAGCAGACATTGTTCAATCTTGCGGTCGGTAATACCGATAATCACGCAAAAAACGGAACCATTCTGTATCGTGGGAATTATGGAGTATTGGCACCGCTTTATGACGTTGTCCCGATCACGATAAACCCGCACTTTACGCACCAACTTGCTTTCAGAATCGGTGATGCTAAATGGACCGAAGACGTCACAGTCGATAACATCGAAAAATTCATGGGAGATATTGGTTTTCGACGAAAAAAGTTTGAAAAGAGATGGCTCGATATTCTGTCTCACATCGCGAAAGAAAGCGTGCCATATTTTGCGGCACAGGGGGGAAAACCGCTCGCAGATGGAATTGCAGCACAATTGACCGTCCTTCAGGAAGCCCTCAAACTCAACTTGAACATTCCTGAGCGGGACTATTTTCCGAGACCAATTCGGGATCAAGGGTGACATATCGAATTGTTAGATAAGGCGGTGTCCGAAAAGGACTGCGGTTTCGCAGAACGCGATTTTCTAGCCACCAACAATATCAGATTCCAGCAAGACACTGGTGAAGGTTCGAGATGAAACATACAGTCGCCAGCAACGCGACCGGATTAACCGGCCGCAGCGCGCGACGAAGGAATGGTGGGCCATGTAAGATTCGAACTTACGACCTGCCGATTAAGAGTCGGATGCTCTACCAACTGAGCTAATGGCCCGTACCGATTTTGTCGAACGGTGGCGCGGTATAGCGTCTGTGGACGGGCTTGTCGAGACCGAAGATGACCTTAAAGGCCATTGCTTTCGCCCTGTCGACCAATACGAAGGTCGCGATGGACATAGACATTCATAATCAACGCGAATCCGAACATCACCGCCAGCAGGGCAGACCCGCCATAACTGACCAGGGGAAGGGGCAAGCCGACCACGGGAATAACGCCCATCACCATGGCGATGTTAATGAAGACATAGAAAGAAAATGTCACGATACAGCCCATGGCCAGCAAACGGCCAAACTGGTTACGGGACCGCAAGGCGATGCCAAAGCCATATACCATCAAAACCAGATACAGCGACATCAGCGCCAGGCACCCGATCAGGCCGAATTCTTCCGCAAGCATCGTGAATATGAAGTCAGTCTGTTTCTCTGGCAGGAAATTCAAATGACTTTGAGACCCTTTGGTAAAGCCGCGCCCGACAATGCCCCCCGCCCCCATCGCAATTTTAGACTGCAGGATATGATACCCACTGCCCAGCGGATCAGATTCAGGGTTCAGCAACACCAGGACACGGCGTTTCTGATAGGGGTGCATCATGCTCCAAATCAAAGGACTGGCCGCCAGACCGGCAATCCCGACAACGGCGAATTTCCACCAGCGAACCCCTGCCAGCAGGAACATCACCACACCGCCGCCGCATAAAACAATGGCAGTTCCCAAATCAGGCTGGCGCAACACCAACAATGTCGGGGCGGCGATAAACAGGGCGGGAACCATCAAAACGCTGAAACGACCGACATCCTCGTAGGACAATTTATGAAAGTAGCGGGCAAGTGCCAGCACCAGCGTGAATTTCATTAATTCTGATGGCTGGAATGTGCCGATAAAGGGGATCGCGATCCATCGCGTAGCGCCGCCCCCGACAGCGCCCTTGATTTCCACGATAACCAACAGCAGAAAACTAAGCATATAAATAAGATAGGCATAACGCATGATGATGCGGATATCGACCAGGGCCAGCACCAGCATCCCGACAGAAAACGCCAGATACTTTGTCAATTGACTATGTGCCCAGGGGTCCCAGGACCCATTGGCCGCCGAATATTGCATCGCCAGCCCAACCCCGACACACAGGCCAATCAAAAGAAACATGATCCAATTGATCTGCCAGATCTTTTGACCCAGGGTCATTTCCGGTTGGCGCAACTCTCCATGGCGAATCGCCATCAGCCTGCCCCCTCGGATCCGGTTTCATTGGTTTTGGCGTCCGCCGTTGCAAATCCCTGCAGGCGCAGAACCTCTTCTAAAACATCGCGCGCGACAGGCGCAGCGGCACGTGATCCCCCCTCTGCATGTTCAACGACAACCGATACGGCATATCGGGGATTGTGAACCGGTGCAAAACCGACAAACAGAGCATGATCCCGCAAGCGCCAGGCAATATCATCGCCGGACCGAATGCCGGCATCGCGCTCCGCCTGGGAAATTCGACGAACCTGACTGGTTCCCGTTTTGCCGCCCATCGTCAAGTCGGCAAAGCGAAGGGCTGATTTTCGTGCCGTCCCATGAACCCCATTGACCACCGCATCCATACCGCGAAGAACGATTTCCAAATGATCCGGATGAAATCCGGTATCTTGAAAATCTGGGCGGGTGGCATCCGGCGGCGGGTTAATGGACCCGGCAGCTTCCGTTGCAGCCGCCAGCTTCTGTTCCGGCGACATCTCTTTGGAGGGGATATTTTGGGCATCATCCGACAGGGGTTTCCCATCCAGACCAAACCCTGGCACAGGAAAGGTCATACGCGGACGCACGGCCTTGCCGCCATTCACAATACGCGCCGTCATGACTGCTAGTTGCAGGGGAGTCGTTAACACGAAGCCCTGACCAATACCGACGACCAGTGTCTCCCCCATATGCCAGGGCTGTCCGCGTTCTTCACGTTTCCACTTGCGGGTTGGAATCAGTCCTGATCGTTCGCCCAGCAGCTCAATTTCAGTAGGAATGCCCAGCCCCAATCGGGCACAGACCTCTGCAATCCGGTCCACACCAACCCGTCTTGCGACATCATAGAACCAAACGTCACAGGATTGTTCCAGGGCCGAAACCATGTCCATGGAGCCATGGCCATAATGCTTCCAGCAATGGAACCGGCGATCCCCCAGTTCCATAAAACCGGGGCAATAAACGGAATGATCAGCAGCAATACCATTTTCCAGTGCCGCTAGGGCCACGGCGACCTTAAACGTGGAACCAGGTGAATACTGCCCGGCAATCGCCTTATTGGTCAGGGGACCATAGGGATTCTTCACCAGTTTCTGCCATTCGGTGGCTCCGATCCCTTCACTGAATGCGTTAGGATCGTATGACGGCACGGAAACCAATGCCAGGACATCGCCATTATGCACATCCATCACAACGACGGAGGCCGCCTTTTCATCCTTCAGACGATTTGCGGTGAATTCCTGTAACCGCATATCCAGTGTCAGGCGAATTTCACGGCCGGGTTGACCTTCCTGGCGGTCGATTTCCCGGATCACACGTCCCAGCGCATTCACCTCAACCTTGCTGGTGCCAGACGTTCCGCGCAAAGCAAGGTCATAATGCTTCTCAATGCCATTCTTCCCGACACGGAAGCCTGGCAATTCCAGCAAAGGGTCGCCGGTTAAGTCCTTTTCCGATACAGCCGCCACATAGCCCACGACATGCGCCATATTCTCCCCATAGGGATAGTGTCGGATCTGTCCGACATCAATACTGACCCCGGGAAGGTCGGGTTGATTGACCCCGATCCGGCTGACATCTCTCCAACTGAGATTCTCTGCAACAGTGATTGGAACGAAGGCCAGGCGGCTTTGCGCCTCTTTCAGCACCCGCGCGATGGTATGGTCCTTTAAGTCAATCAGCGTTGCCAGCTTGTTAAGCACCGCCTCTATGCCGCCAGCCGCCTGAGCCTGTTCCCGGACCAACACGACACGATAGTTCTGAACATTGATCGCCAGGTAGTCACCAGCACGATCCACGATAAACCCTCTGGGCGGTCCAATCAGGCGAAAATTGATGCGGTTCTCTTCCGCCAGCATGGCATAGCGTTCACTCTCCAGCACTTGAAGGTAATAGAGACGCGCACCAAGCCCGCCCATGACCAGGGTCTGTCCGCCCATAAACAGGGCGGCCCGGCGGGTAAATACTTTGGCCTTGGTCTTATCCGGATTCATTGTGTGCTAGATCCTATGCATCCGAGTCTCGTGCAGGCACCGCTTTATGGGCTTGTGATAACAAGGCAGCCAGTGGTGGATACAACATAATCGTTAACAGCAAACCAAAGGTCGCCCCCAGTGGATCAATGAACTGACCGGCCAACATGACATGGATCATCCATGTCACCATTGCGCCGCCAAATGCGATCAGCATAAAGCCCCACCATACGACACCAAAACTCTTGCCATGAAAGAAACGGCGTTGAGATACAACGACCAGATAGGTCAACAACAGGATAAAGGACGTGATGCCAATTGGCGCCCCGGTTAACATATCCTGCAGGGCGCCCAGCAACAGGATGTAAAACGTGTTCAACAGGTCCGGTCGATAAATCGTCCAATAGTAAACCGCGATCAAAGATAAAGCCGGGGCGATAAGGGGTAACATCGGCAAACGGGTCGGCACCGCGCTGACGACAACGATGACCAATGTGCACAGCAGGGGCAGCAAGCCGCGCGCAAAGTGATCCATTTTGTTAAAAAGTCCGGTTCTCATCGCCGTCCCATTCGTGATCCGGCGCCTGTGCCGTTCACCGATGCACTTTGGTCAGATTCTTAGAGCATCATGCGCTCGCATGAGCTCATACATGATGCTCTAGCCCAATGCAGAAATCGTCTTAGTCACTTTGTGACGTTTGGCCAGACCTGATCATGCCGTCCCCTAAAATGCCATCCAGCCCGAATTCCATCAACCGGACCAGCTCCGGGCGCTCAGACGTGGCATAAGGCATGACCCGAACGCCATTCTCATCCACGCTTGAAATAACGCCAACCGGCAGGCCCGGCGGAAAGGCCGCTGCATCACCCGACGTCACAACCCGTTGGCCCAGTTTCAATTCAGAATTGGCGGCCCCGTAAATCAATCGTGGAACGGCCGTGTTATCCCCGGCCAGAATTGCCCGCGCACGCGAACTTTCGATGACAACAGGAATGCGGCTATTCAAATCCGTGATCAACAGAACCCGCGAAGAGCGGCGACCAACTTCTGCGACGCGCCCGATCAGCCCGGCACCGGTCACGGCAACCTGTCCCTTTCGAACGCCATCCTGAGACCCGACATTCAACAACAGGGCCCGAACGAATATTCCCCCTGTACCGATGACGCGACCGGTTACAAATCGTTCTACATCCTGGCGCTGAAATGCCAGAAGGTCACGCATCTGGGTATTTTCAATTTCAAGATTTCGGGCAACGGCCTGCCATTGCTGCAGGCGCGCAACCTCTTGGCGCAGACGCGCATTGTCCTGATACATATTGGCAAATGCATCAATGCGATCAACCAAGAGATTGGCAGCATCGATCGGGCGCGCCAGGGTATCTAGGATTGGGGCAGCAACATCGGTGACCTGCGTGCGCGCCCGTTCAAATGCAGCAGGATCGGTTCGCCCAATGATCATCAAGGCGACGGCCGACCCCAGGAACAAGAGAAACAGAATCCTTTGCGCTGCCGTACGAAGCGGCTGCGCCGTTCTGATTTCCGGCCCTTTCGCGCGTTTCGCCAAGGTGGCCCCCGCCCTTTCAGATTCTATAAAACCAAACGACTCGCCAGAGAGTCGACCTTTTGAAAGGCAACCAGTTAATTATACATACTAATCAAGACGTTCTTCAAGGTTCGCATCTCTTCCAGACACCGTCCCGTCCCCAAAGCGACGCAGCTTAATGCTTCGTCAGCGATCGAAACAGGAAGACCCGTGGCATGACGCAGAACATAGTCCAGGTTGCGCAGCATCCCGCCGCCGCCAGTCAGAACAATCCCTTTATCGACAATATCAGCAGCCAGTTCCGGCGGCGTCTGTTCCAATGCGACTTTCACCGCCTCGATGATCGCGCCAACCGGTTCAGCCAGGCTTTCAGCAATTTGGCGTTCTGAGATGTTCAATTCCTTTGGCACACCATTCATCAGGTCGCGCCCTTTGATCTCCATCATTTCGCCATCGCCCTCTTCCGGCGGACAGGCCGAGCCGATCTTCTTCTTGATGCGCTCTGCAGAACCTTCCCCGACCAGCAGGTTATGATTGCGGCGAATATAGGCGATAATCGCCTCATCCATCTTGTCACCACCGACACGCACGGATCGGGAATATACGATCCCGCCCAGGGACAGAACCGCGACTTCCGTCGTGCCCCCGCCGATATCAACGACCATGGAGCCCGTTGGCTCGGTTACCGGCAGATTGGCCCCAATTGCTGCTGCCATAGGTTCTTCGATCAGGAAAACGCGGCGTGCGCCGGCGCTTTCTGCAGATTCCTGAATGGCGCGGCGCTCGACCGCGGTGGATCCGGACGGAACACAGACAATGACCTGCGGGCTGGCAAAGCTGCGGCGGTTATGGACCTTGCGAATGAAATGCTTGATCATTTCTTCGGCGACTTCGAAGTCGGCGATCACACCATCGCGCAATGGGCGAATGGCCTGGATGTTTCCAGGGGTTCGGCCCAGCATCATCTTCGCCTCGTCCCCAACAGCCAAGACCTGCTTTTTGCCCTTCACATCTGCGATTGCAACCACGGACGGTTCATTCAGGACAATACCGCGCCCTTTCACGTAGACAAGAGTATTGGCCGTGCCGAGGTCGATTGCCATATCGGCGGACAGAAAACCAAGTAACCGAGAAAACATAGTGGGTGCCTTTAGCCTCTAACGCTGTGTGATCCTATTTATCAGGATCTGACAGTGGGATTGTTTCATGCTCTGGTTAAGGGATCTGATGTGGTTTATAAAATTGGACCGCCTATTCCAAGCTAGGTCTTCTGGATGTACGCTGATTCATGCGACGCGGCAATTCTTTTCTCCGCAGAAAATCAGGCAAAAGTAAGGCATTTAACCAGATTGAAACCGTTGCTGTTGCTACTGTCTTTCTATAACCGGAACGGCGGGGCGGTCGTCTGTGCGCAAGATGCCAAAGGTGTCATGATCCTGCCATCGGCCATTTATGCATAGAAACTTGCGCGCGCGCCCTTCCAACTGGAATCCGGACTTTAGCAACAACTGGCGGCTGGCCTCATTATCAATCAGACATGCCGCCTCCACCCGGTGCAAATTGAGCTTGCGGAAGGCGAAATCCAGCGTGATTTGAAGGGATTCCGACATATAGCCCTGGCGCGCATATGCTTGCCCGACCCAATATCCAATGTTGGCGGATTCCACCACCCCATGGCGGACATTCGCTAGGGTGATCCCCCCAACCAGGCTTGAGGTTTTACCGTCAAATATAAAGAAACCGTAGCCGATACCCGAGCGCCATTCCTGTTCAACCCGATGAACACGGCGACGGAATGCCGCCGCAGTCAAGGCATCGCGCGACCAGGCAGGTTCCCATGGTTCCAGAAACGCCTTGGACTCTCCCCGAACCTTCAGCCACTCCTTTTGATCGGCCCATTTGGGGGGGCGCAAATAGACCCGTGGCCCAGAAAAGACACATCGTGGGGGAGAGCTTCGGAAAAAGTCAAACATCAGTCCCGCCGTCAGTTCAGGCGCAAACGATCTGAGATACGCTCATAACTTTCAAGCTGAGAAAGCGGCCCAATCGCCGCCAGGCTAAGCGGCGAGGCAAACACCCGCCGCGCCATAGCGGTCAAGGCATCATGGTCCACAGCGTCCAGCGCCTTGAGTTGATCTGCTTCGGACACTGGATGACCATGCGCCAGCATCTGATTTCCCAATTGATCGCTGCGGCTGTTCGTGCTTTCCCGCGACATCAGCAAGGACGCCTTGGATTGCGCGATTGCACGACTGATTTCAACTTCCGTTAGAGTGTCAGCCAGCGCACATATTTCGTCCGTCACAACGGGGATAAGTTCGGCAACATCCTTTTCGCTGGTACCGGCATACAGCCCAAACATGCCGCTATCGGCAAAAGTCGAACTGAAGGAATAGATTGAATAAACCAATCCACGCTCTTCCCGGATGGACTGAAACAGGCGAGATGACATGCCGCCGCCAAACAAGGCGGACAATACACCAGCCGTGTAATAGTCCTGACCTTCGAAGGAAGGCCCCTCAAACCCCATCAGCAGATGAACCTGTTCGCTGTCGCGGGCTTCGCGATACTCTCCCCCCCGATAGACTGCGCGGGGATTATCAGTCTCTTGTGCCGGGCCCAGATTCTGGAATTTCTCTGCCGCCAATTGGGCGAATTGTTCATGATCCAGTCCACCAGCGGCACACAGGACCATATTCTCCCCCGCATATCGCTTTGCCATAAAGTCACGGATTGCATCACGGGGCATATCGCGCACCGTATCAACAGTACCCAAAACAGGCCGCCCCATCGCCTGGCCGGGATAGGCGACTTCCTGGAACCGATCATAAATCACGTCATCGGGCGTATCATGACACTCCCCGATTTCCTGCAGGATGACGCCCCGTTCCCGCTCTAATTCCTGTGGATCAAAGGTTGAATTTTGTAGAATGTCGGCAATGATATCCAGGGCCAAAGGTAAATCATCGGCCATGACCTTGGCATAGTAAGCGGTATTCTCGCGCGACGTATAGGCATTCAGCAACCCACCAACCGCTTCAATTTCCTCGGCAATATGGCGGGCACTGCGCCGTTTTGTGCCCTTGAAAGCCATATGCTCCAGGAAATGCGCGACACCATTTATCTCCGCAGGTTCAACCCGCGCCCCGGCCCCGACCCACACGCCGACACTGGCGGTGCGCAGACCTGGCATCGGATCGGTTGCAATCCGCAAACCATTGTCCAGTGTTGTGATCTGGGGATCACTGGTCATTGCACACCCGCCCGATTAGACCCACGGCGCACATAATCCTGAACCGCACTGACGGAATTGGGCAGACGATCATAGCGCTCTTCCCGGTCAAACAAATCCAGCAGACGCGGGGGTAAACTGGGATGCAGCCCCGTTGCCTGCTTGACCACATCAGGGAATTTCGCGGGATGCGCCGTCGCTGCGACAACAAGTGGCACGCTGGGATCATGACGACGGGTCCAACCTGCGACAATGCCGATTGCGCTGTGCGGATCAACCAGTTCGCCAGTCGATTCCAAGACCGCCTTGATGGCTGCTATCGTCTGTTCATTAGACAATCTGTGACTGGAAAACAGTTGCAAAGCGTTTTGCCAACGGGGTGTTTCGATATTCAGATATCCCGACGCCCGGAAGGTTTGCATCAAATGGGCCGTCGCCGCGCCATCCCGGTCCATCAATTCAAACAACAACCGTTCGAAATTGCTGGAGACCTGAATGTCCATAGAAGGCGAATGGGTTGGCACCACATCGCGCATCGACATGTCGTTGCTTTCAAAAAAGCGAGTCAGAATATCGTTCTCATTGGACCCCACAATCAGTTGGGAAATGGGCAAACCCATCTCCCGGGCCGCATAAGCTGCAAAGACATTCCCGAAATTACCGGTTGGAACAGAAAAAGCGACTTCCCGATCCGGTGCCCCCAGCGACAGGGAGGCATGCACATAATAGACGATCTGACACATGATCCGCGCCCAATTGATCGAATTGACGGCAGACAGATGCATGTCATCCCGAAATTCCAGATCATTGAACAGGGCCTTTACGACATCCTGACAATCATCAAATGTCCCATCAATGGCGATGTTGTGCACATTGGATGCTGCTACCGTGGTCATTTGACGGCGCTGCACGTCCGAGCACCGCTGATACGGATGCATGATGAAGATATCAATCGCATCCCGGTCGCGACAGGCCTCGATAGCCGCGGACCCGGTATCACCCGATGTCGCACCAACGATACAGATCCGTTCTCCCCGTCGGGTCAGGACATGTTCGAACAAGCGTCCAACAACCTGCAAGGCATAATCCTTGAAGCTGAGTGTCGGGCCATGAAACAGTTCCATCAGCCACGTGTCAGCGCTGAGCTGCTTTAGCGGGGCAACGGCATCATGATCGAACCCGCTATAGGCATCGGTGGCGATGTCGGCGAAATCATCTTCTGAAATGACATCCCCCAGGAAGGGCATGCAGACCCGCACCGCCAATTCGTCATAGGGCAGGCCGCGCATTTCCCGCCATTCCGCAGCGGAGAATTTCGGCCAGTCGGATGGGACATACAAACCGCCATCCCGTGCCAAGCCGGTCAGCAAAACATCGTCAAAACCTAAATCAGGCGCAGAACCACGGGTCGAAACATAGCGCATCGCTGTATCCTATTTGGCGGGAACCGATGATGTTGCGACCTTTGACTCTGTGGTCGTGACCGGAATCATTCGCATATCCCGCTGCGGGAATGGAATGCTGAGCCCAGCGGCTTCGATCTGTTCCTTGGTCCACCGGGTCATATCCCACTTCAGCCCCCAGAAATCGGCGCTGTTTGCCCAGAACCGCATGGTGATATTGACCGAATTGTCGCCCAGGGTCGTGACCATGCATTGCGGCGCCGGATCCTTCAGGACGCGATCATCCTTTTCCATAAGACCATTCAAGACAGTCATCGCAACGCCAATATCATCCTCGTAGGATATGCCGACCACCAGATCCATCCGGCGCCGTCCGTTGCGGGAATAATTTGTCACCTTTGCATTCCAAATGCTGCTGTTCGGGCAGGAAACATAAACGCCATCAACCGTCGTGAATTGGGTCGTGAACAGGCCGATTTCATCCACCGTCGCTGAGACGGGACCAGCATCAATAAAATCACCGACCCGGAACGGGCGCAGAATCAGCAACATGATTCCGGCGGCAATATTCTGCAGGGTACCTTGCAGGGCCAGACCGATTGCCAAACCAGCGGCACCTAAAATCGCAATAATGCTGGCCGTCTGAACACCAAACTGGTTCAGGATCGCGATGATCGTGATAATGACAATCAAATAGCGCAACAGGCTTGCGAACAGTGGTTTCAAGGTACCATCGATCCGCTGGTACTTGTTCAGACTGCGTCGTGTCCAGCTTGACAAACGCCCCGCCAACCACAGCCCGATAATCAGGATTATCAAGGCCTGCAGAATGTTGCTGCCATAATCCAGGGCGGTGGGCACCAGCCAGTTCCAAACTTCTTCCATTTGTTCGGTCGAAAAATCCATCATCTCTATCCTTCCAGGTACCGTCGATGCAAATGACGCTTAAACGCCGTTGCGTCCAACGTGCGACCGGTTGCTTGGGTGATCAATCCATCGGCTTCCAGGTACGATCCTTTGGTATGAATGGCATCACCAAGCCACTGCATCAAGGGTGAAAAATCCCCGCGCGCAAGGGCTTGTGGGATTTCTGAATTGGCTTTGTGGGCCGCCTCCGCCAGTTGTGCGGCCAGCATCGCCCCCAATGTGTAGGTTGGGAAATACCCGAAGGCCCCGTCATACCAGTGAATATCCTGTAGGCAGCCACGACGATCATCTGGCACATCCACGCCCAGCAGTTCTTTCATCCCCTGATTCCAGGCGCCGGGCAGATCCGCCAATGGCAAATCCCCCGACAAAAGCGGTCTCTCTAATCGTGTGCGCAAAATAACATGGGCGGGGTAGGTCACTTCATCCGCTTCGACACGAATGAAATCCGGTTGAACCCATTGTTGCAGGCGTCGAAAATTCTCCGGCGCATAGGCGGGATCCGGGCCCAGAACATCCGATGCCTGAACAGCCAACCAACCCAGAAATTCTGAAGACCGACTGGCCTGCATTTCGACACTTAGCGACTGGCTTTCATGCACCACCATGCCCAGGGCTTGTCCAACAGGCTGTCTTGTCCAGGCGGCAGGCAATCCAGCCTCATAAGCGGCATGACCACATTCATGCAGCACTGCCATGACCGAGGCCATCGGGTCATTTTCGCGATAAGAAACGGTGATGCGCTGATCCCCGCGATACCCGGTTGAGAAAGGATGTGCACTGACATCAATGCGGCCTGCCTCAAAACGAAAGCCGGTTGCGCCTGCCAGGCGCTCCACCAGTTTCTGCTGCTGCGCCACTGGCACTGGTTTTGGCAGTACGGGCAATCCCTTTTGCGCCTGACGCGCGGTCACAGCTTCCAGGAAATCTGGCAGAAAAGCAGCATAATCATTAAACACCGGGTCAATATCAGCCGCCCGTACTCCCGGCGCATAGGATTCCAGCAAGGCATCATACGGATCCAGGTCCAAGGCCTGCCCATAGGCTTGGGCGCTTTCCTGGGTCAAATCTATCACGATCGACAGCTTGTCTGATACGACAGCAAAATCCGACTTGGCCCTGGCGTCGCGCCAGACATGCTCACAAGTACTGGTCGCATTGCTGATGGCCGCGACAAGATCGTCGGGCAGCGCTGTTGCAAATCTATGGTCCCGCCGCATTTCGCGCAAATTTGCGCGCTGCCAGGACTCCAGATCTTCCTGTTCTGCTGCGGAGAACAGATCCTCCATCACTGGGTCGGTTAGGGCGCGATGACCCAATACCCGTAATTCGGACAATTGCTCTCCCCGTGGCGACGCCCCTTCCGTGGGCATCATCGTGGCTGCATCCCAATGCAGGACGCTGGCCACTTCACCATATAGGGCAATCTGGCGAAACCGCGCTTCTAGTCTCTTATAGGCGGAATTCTGTTCCATCGCGGCATCAGGCATCCGATTGAGGATCCTGCTTCGGCGGGCGGTGATACAAAACAAATATGACCGCCAAGGCAATCGCCAGGAAGAACCATGTCAGCGCATATTGCAGATGATTATTTGGAATATCCAAACGCCACTGACGCCCCACTGGAAAGAGACCCGGTACCATGTCATTACCATCCACGACATAGAAGTTTGGTAAGGATGCGCCAATCTGAGTCCCCATCTGGGTACTGTTGATCGAATACCACATGTTTCGTTCCGGCTCATTCTCCGGAAGGAATACATGCTGCAGCCCCGTGATTGGACGCTGGAACCGCACAATGCCATTCACCGTGGTCTGACCATCGATCAGACCTTCCTCGCGTGTGGACTGTTCCTTTTTATCGAAGGGAACCCATCCGCGATTGACCAGGATCACAGGAGCGCCAGGCACATCATCCCGCTGAAACGGTGTGATGACATGCAAGCCGGGATTTCCATTCAGTGATCGATTTAACAGGAACATCTCCGATTCATTCAGGAAATGGCCTGTCATTTTAACCTGCCTGAATTCCATGTCGTCCATCGACAGGTCGCCCTGCGGCAATGTCTCTGCAGCCATTGTCGAGCGTTCCTGCAACTTTGAGATCAGGTCCGCCTTCCATTCCATCCGCTGCAGTTGCCAGACACCCAGCGACACAAGAACGATCAGTGAAGGGATCGTAAACAGGGTCGGAACCAACTTTAGACGCGAGAGCATGAAATGTATTTCCTTTTAGACGCAGAACGTCGAAATTTATGAGTTTTCCGGGCCGTCTGTTCCGCTATCACTGGCCTGATTCACATATTGCAGCGCGATCAGAAGACCTTTCGCACGGGGCATCAAAACCAGAGTCAGGAGTATCACAACCGGAACCGTCACCAGGATTGGCACCCAAACAGCGGTATCAAAAGCCAGCAGCACCCATGCGCCAAGCCCGACCCCGATTGCCCCAATAATCAGGATCAGAAACGGCACCGCACCATCACCAGCATTTTCAAAGTCATATGTCAGGCCACAAAAACCGCATCCCTGTGCAACCTGCAAGAACCCTGAAAACAACCGCCCTTCACCACAGCGCGGACAACGCCCCTTATACCCGGTCTTCCAGGGAGACGGGAGATCATAATGCGAATGAGCCATCGTTGGGGGCCTTTCAGGTATGTTGAAAACTGCAGCAAGGCACGTCTGTATAAAAGATCAGTTTTCAAACAAAGGGCCAGGGCGCCGCCATGACATCCCTGACCCCCTGATAAAAAGCAGACGTGTGAGGTCAGCCGCCCCACCAGTAGACACAGACAAACAGGAACAACCACACCACATCAACGAAATGCCAGTACCAGGCGGCCGCTTCAAAGCCGAAATGCTGTGTTGGCGTGAAGTCACCACGGTTCACGCGCACCAGGCAGACTGCCAGGAAGATTGTTCCAACCAGAACATGGAACCCGTGAAAGCCGGTCGCCATATAGAAGGTTGAAGAATAGATACCTTCGGTAAATCCGAAGGACGCATGACCATATTCATAGGCCTGTATGGCGCTGAAGCATGCCCCCAGGATGACCGTAAAGATCAACCCCTGGATCGTTCCTTTGCGGTTCCCTTCGCGCAAAGCATGGTGCGCCCAGGTCACCGTGCAGCCCGACAACAAAAGGATCATGGTGTTCAACAACGGCAGATGAAATGCATCCAGGGTTTCGATGTGAACCGGTGGCCACTGCCCCCCGGTTGCTTCGACACGTGCGAACTGGATCGGATCGGCGGTAAAGATACTGACATCGAAATACGCCCAGAAGAAGGCTGCGAAGAACATGACTTCCGATGCGATGAACAGCGCCATACCATACCGAAGGCCCAATTGAACCACTGGCTTGTGGTCGCCGCCATTGGCTTCCCGCACGACGTCGCGCCACCAGAAATACATCGTCAACAGGACCATAATCAGCCCGATGAGAGTGCCCGCCAGGCCAATGGAAATGCCCCCCATCATATCCGGATGGAGATACCACACCGTCCCAAAGGCCAGTATAAAGGCGCTTAACGCCCCAAAAGCCGGCCAGGGACTCGGATTTACAAGATGATAATCGTGATCGACCGCGTGATGATCGGCTGCCATGGTCTTCAACCCCCATAGTGATCCGCATTGACCCGTCCCACCACCGGAACGCCCAACACCAGACTCTTGTTTACGCCTCTTACCCTATGCCACGTGATGTGACACAGAACCACATTCTTCCACCGCGTCAATTGACCGGCTGGACACTATCAAGCGCTGCTGTGTTTTCATTTTCAGCTGCAGCCTTCTTGTCTTCCGACTCTTCCACATCCTTCTTACGATAGAAAGTATACGAAAGCGTGATCGTATTCGTATCATCCAGGTTACTATCTTCCAGGATGCCGGGGTCAATATAAAAACTGACCGGCATGTCTGCAACTTGGCCCGGATCAAGCGCCTGTTCCGTGAAACAGAAACATTCGGTCTTCACAAAATACTGTCCGGCCTTCAGCGGCGTGACATTGAAAGTCGCCGTGCCAACGGTCCGTTCATTGGATACGGATTCCGCCCTGTAAAAGGCCATGCCGGTTTCCCCGACCCGCACCGTGATCTCTCGCTGTTCCGGATTGAACTGCCACGGCAAGCCCTTGTTCATCGACGCATCAAATCGAATCGTAACCTGACGATCCGACACAGCATCCTGGGTTGGTGCCGTGCCGACCTGGGTCGTTCCACCATAACCCGTTACGCGGCAGAAGAGATTGTACAGTGGCACGGAGGCGAAGCTCATCCCCACCATAAAGCCGACGACCAATACGCAGCCGATCATCAGCCGTTTGTTTTTCCGTGCAATGTCGTTTTCTCTGCTCATTGGACAATCACCCGCCTGCTGATGCGTCAATACCCGCCTTGATGCGGACGACGGACACCACAAATACAATCACCACCAGGGCCGCCACAGACAGGGCGACAGCGATGTTCCGACTGCGTTGGCGGCGACGGATTTCATCGTCCGTCATCGTCAATGTGTCTTTAGACTCAGTGGCCAAAACAACCGCTCCTCAAAAACGTTACCCGATCAAGCCAACGCCACGATCCAGGATCATCGCGCCAAACAGGGCAAACAGATAGAATATCGAATAACCAAACATGCGCTTGGCCGATTTGTCACTGTCGTCCCGCCATACTGCGATTGCCGACAGGATAAACAATCCTCCCAACACCGCTGCGGCCATACCATACAACGGACCTGCAACGCCCAGCCAATAAGGGGCAACGGCACAGGGAAACAACAGCAGGGTATAGATAAACATCTGCTTTTTGGTTTCACGCACCCCCGCGACAACAGGCAGCATCGGTACGCCAGCATCGGCATAATCGCCCCTGCGATAAAGCGCCAGGGCCCAGAAATGCGGCGGCGTCCACAAAAAGATCAACCCAAACAGAACAACGGATTCCAGCGACACGCCGCCCGTCACTGCGGCCCAGCCAATCATCGGCGGGAAAGCACCGGCAGCACCGCCAATCACAATATTCTGTGGGGTAGAGCGCTTGAGCCACATCGTATAAATGAAGACATAGAACAAGATCGCAACCGCCAGCAAACCAGCCGCGACATAGTTCACCGCCAATGCCATGATCACGACGGACCCCAGCGACAGCACAGTTCCAAAGGCTAGTGCGTCATCCGGGGCAACCTTACCACGGGGGATCGGACGACCCCGCGTGCGCACCATGATCGCGTCGATATCACGATCAAACCACATATTGATGGCACCCGCTGCACCAGCGCCGACAGCAATACACAGCACAGCAACCGCCGCCAGAATCGGGTGAATGGAACCAGGCGCAACAAAAAGACCCGCAAAACCGGAAAACACGACCAGAGACATAACGCGCGGCTTCAACAGACGCACAAAATCACGGACCTCCGCCCCTTTGGAGGCAGACAACCCAGTCTGATCGGACAATCCCCGATTTATCAGGGCATTCCCTTCCAGGGTGGCGGATTGAAAAGTGGTATCACTCACGCTGTTTCAGTCCCAATCATGGTTCGTTTCGGTAGCGGCATCGACCATACGATGGCTTCCTGGCGACGCCCGCCAAACAATGGCTGGGCAAACCAACCCCGCCATTGGATTCTGACCAATGGCGGGGAAATCCTGGCTTAGTGGCCGCTGCCACCCCCAATGCGGGGCAGCGTGCTGAATGTATGGAATGGGGGCGGTGAACTGACCGTCCATTCCAATGTCGTCGCACCTTCACCCCACGGATTGGCCGCCGCCTTGCGGCCTGCAACCAGCGTGTAGATCACCACGATGACAAAAAACAGTGTCGATGCGAATGAGATATAGGCCCCGATCGATGAGATCAGATTCCATTCGGCAAACCCATCCGCATAATCGATGTACCGACGCGGCATCCCGGCCAGCCCAAGGAAATGCTGTGGGAAGAAGGTCAGGTTCACGCCAACGAAGGTGGTCCAGAAGTGCACGTAACCAGCCCAGGTCGGGATTTCCCGTCCGGACATTTTGCCCATCCAGTAATACATCCCCATGAACAATGCGAAGACAGCGCCCAATGACAGAACATAGTGGAAATGCGCCACGACATAGTAGGTATCATGCAACTGCAAATCCATGCCGGCATTCGCCAGAACAACACCGGTCACGCCGCCAACGGTGAACAGGAAGATGAAGCCAATCGCCCACAGCATCGGCACGGTGAAACGGATGGAACCGCCCCACATTGTTGCGATCCAGCTGAAAATCTTGATCCCGGTCGGGACAGCAATCACCATTGTTGCCGCAGTAAAGTAGGCCCGCGTATCGACATCCAGACCCACCGTGTACATGTGGTGCGCCCAGACGACAAAGCCCACGACCCCGATTGCGACCATGGCATAGGCCATGCCCAGATACCCGAAAATGGGCTTCTTGGAGAACGTGGAAACAACGTGGCTGAGGATGCCAAAGCCAGGCAGGATCATGATATACACTTCCGGGTGACCGAAGAACCAGAACAGGTGCTGGAACAGGATCGGATCCCCGCCGCCATCCGGACGGAAGAAGGACGTGCCGAAATTACGGTCCGTCAACAGCATCGTAATGGCGCCCCCCAGAACCGGCAGCGACAAGACCAAAAGGAACGCAGTTACCAGCATTGACCAGGCGAACAACGGCATTTTATGCAAGGTCATGCCAGGGGCACGCATGTTGAAAATCGTCGTGATAAAGTTGATCGCCCCCAGGATCGAGCTGGCCCCCGCCAGGTGAAGGGCGAAAATCGCAAAATCCACAGCGGCGAGATCATGCCCGGTAAACAATCCCTGCCCGGTGCTGGAAAGCGGCGGATACATTGTCCAGCCGGTTCCGGCGCCGCCACCAATCAATGTCGACAACAGCAACAGCGCAAATGCAGGAATCAACAGCCAGAAAGAGATGTTGTTCATACGCGGGAAGGCCATATCCGGCGCGCCGATCATCAATGGCACGAACCAGTTCCCAAAGCCCCCGATCAGTCCGGGCATAACAACAAAGAACACCATGATCAGACCATGCGCGGTGATCACCGTATTCCATTCATGCCCGCCCGACATAATCTGAACGCCCGGTTCCTGCAATTCCATCCGCATATAGATGGAAGCCGCACCCCCGATCAGTCCTGCAATAATCGAGAAGATAAGATACATCGTCCCGATGTCTTTATGGTTGGTTGAAAACAACCAGCGAGCAATACCCGTCGGGGCTCCGTGATCATCATGCGCTGCTGCGGCATATCCCATCGAAATTCTCCGTCTTCCCTTTTCGGCCCCAGGCAATACTGGTGACCTAAATTACATGGTCCAGGCGTCGAACGCGCCCGGCGCTCCGTTATTCGACCGCTTGGGCCGGCGAGGTGGCAACAGCGCGAGACACCGATGGCGCTTGTGCTTGTTCGACCGGATCATATTTTTCCCGCGCCTGTTCAACCCAGGCCGCAAATTCCGCCTTTGGCAGAACCTGAACCTGAATGGGCATGAATGCATGCGCATCCCCGCACAATTCAGAGCAGAAACCGTAGTAAATGCCAGGCTTGTCAATCTGGGTCCAGGCTTCGTTCAAACGACCGGGAACCGTGTCCATGCGGACGCCAAAATCGCTCATGGACCAATTGTGGATAACGTCTGCTGATGTCATCTGAAGGCGAATTTTCGTATCAGCAGGCAACACGAACATTTCATCTGTCGCCATCAGGCGGTGGACATCCTGTTCCTTCGCCTCTTCTTCCGTCGTCGCAGCAATGCGCGCTTCGATGAAGAAATTGCCATGATCCGGATATTGATATTCCCAATACCACTGATGCCCGACGATCTTCACCGTCATTTCCGAATCCTCAACTTCATCAGTTGCATATAGCAGCTTGAGAGAGGGGAAGGCCATGACCACCAGAATCAGAACAGGGATACCCGTCCACAGAACTTCCAGCATGGAATTATGGGTTGTCTTGGACGGCACAGGATTCGCGCTTTCACGGAACCGCCAGCAGACATACAGCAACAGGACCAATACGAAAATTGTAATGACCGTGATAATCGGCAACAGCCAGTAATTATGAAAATCGGCCATCTGGTGCGCCAAGGGCGTAACCGGATCCGGTAACCCCATTTGCCAAGGTTCTGCTTTGGCAGCCAAGGCTTGACCGGCACTGGCAATGGACCCAACGCCCGCTGCAGCCAAACCGGAAAGAATCGTAAAGAGCTTCCGCACCCTTAATCTCCCGTTTCCCCCGCGATATTCAATTGAACCAACCGTTCAACCGATCGCGCGTTACACCATGATCGTAAGAAACCCTTAACAGTGTCGGACCTGCGAGCCTTGCACGTCGTGTCACCAGATTTCCTACCCATCTCCATACTATCGTGCTCTGCGTCTCATTCAAGGTACACAGACTGTGGGACCCCACGTCTGACCCAAAAAGACGGACTTGCGAGTTAAACACCAGCCCGGCCATGAAATCAACGAATTTCGCCTAATTTCGGGGCATCCAGCCCATGTTCATATCCCAAGCTTGCGCCAACTTTGGGTAAAATTAAAGACGCGGAACCAATCAGCGACAGATTGTAGCACCTGACGATCCTGAGAAAATTCCGGCCGTCAATCGTCTAAACGGCTGTGTTTTCGGGCCTGGCGCAAACCGAACCAAACACCGATCGCAATCACCGGCACCGCAATACCCTGCACCAGCGGTGGGTAAACCGGCAGCCCGAACTCCATCAGCGCCTTTGCCGCATATCCAACCAATCCCACAGCATAATATGTTATCGCGGCCACAGACAGGCCTTCAACGGTCTGTTGCAGGCGCAATTGCATTTTGGCGCGCCGATCCATAGAGGTCAGTAACCCCTGATTCTGACGCTCAAGTTTAAAATCAACACGGGTGCGCAATAAGTTGGCGGCACGGGTGGCGCGCCGGGACATGCTGGCCATCCGATCTTCTACCGATTCGCAGGTTCGCATCGCAGGGGCCAGACGCCGATCCAGGAATTCCTGAATGGTCTGATATCCTTCAACACGCTCCTCGCGCAATTCTGTCAAGCGCGACCGAATCAATGCGAAATACGCTCTGGATGCCGAAAAGCGATAGCTGTGCTGGGAATTCAACCGTTCAATCTCTGCGGAAAGCTGCATCAATTGGATCAACAGCTCTGATTCACGGTGCGTGGCCCCCGTTTGTTTGGTTAAGTCCGGCTTGCTTCCATCGGGCCCGGATTCGACCAGGGATGCCGTTTCCGCCGTCAGTTTTGCCAAGCCACCGTCAATTCGGGTCAATTCCGGTCCGACTTCTCGGGCGGCAGGCAAGCCCAACAGCGCGAAATTCCTGTAGGCCGCAATTTCCAGCAATCGCTGCACAACACGCCCCGCCTTCGCCGGGGGCAGATCATAGGGTTTCAGGAGGATTCTATTATGACCATCGCCATGAATGCGCAAATCCGTCCAAACCTGTGCCGAATTCCCCGAAAGTATGCTGTTGACCAGGCTTTCCGGCACGAACAGGTCAGATAGCAGCTCAGGATCCGGATCGGGCCCTTCAACAGGAAGTATCGCGACATGAATGGCCAATAACACCTCCCCCGGCATGGATTCCAGCCATTCGCGCGGCAGAAAGTCAGAAGCGGGCTTTTCAAACGGCACATCAAAAGACCCATGGCGCAGCACCGTATAGGAGGCAAATTCAGTATGCCGTTCGAACCGCAACCGGAAAGGCCCAAAATCCGCTGAGAAATGGTTCATATCGCGATGCGGCGGATTGACGCCGTATCGATCACACAATGCTTTCAGGTGATCGAAAACGCCTGATCCAGCACCTTCGCCCAGAACGGTCGCATACATGCTGGTCTGTACCGGCGGCGTCAGCATCTCAAAAGGACGGGCGTGCAATTCGTTTGTCAGGGCATATCGCAATGGGTGTTCCTTCGGAAACGCGAATTTCCGCACACCATCATTTACCAGCCCTTGCTGTTCGGACACATCCGACAAGCTCCCTTCCGCGGGAGCGGGATGCTTGTCGATTGGTGCTTGGGTCTTGCCCATGGCGGTCCTGCTCCTATCTCAAATAAAGCAACACAATTTTACCTAAGCGCCCCAGGTTCCCGAAATGTCAGGAAGTCTTGCATACCCCGTTGCGGCAGGTAACGCTATGATCGTCGCAACCATCCTTTGAATTTTATGCTCACGTGTAACATATATGCGCCAACACCGTGTTTAGATCAGTGTCTGACCTGATTTACAGCCGTCCACGCCCGATCCATTTAGGCCAGTCAGTCTGTGGCCGAACAGTTAAAAGGGAATGATCATGTCTGATATCGCCATCACCGACGACCTGTTTTACGGTCGCACCGAACTGGACCAGGGACGGGTGGAACGGCTTGTCGCCGACAGCCTTAAAGGCGCTGAAGATGGCGAATTATATCTGGAATATGGTCAAAGTGAGAGCCTTGTGCTGGACGATGGGAGCATTCGCAGCGCCAGTTTCGATACTTCTCAAGGCTTTGGCCTGCGGTCTGTCGTGGGTGAAGTCTCAGGCTATGCCCATTCCGGCGAATTAAGCGAGGCGGCGATCAAGCGCGCGGCGACGGCGGTGCAGGCTGTGCATGGCGGCCATGGCGGCGTTCTGGCTGATGCCCCGCCCCGCACGAATATGGCGCTGTATTCCGACGTAAACCCGCTGGAAACATTGACCTTTGATGCAAAAGTCGGGCTTTTGAATGAAATCGATGCCTATGCCCGGGCAAAAGATCCCCGAGTCAGACAGGTCACGGCCTCTCTGTCGGCAGAATGGTCTGCCATCCAGATCGTGCGCCCGGATGGGGAGCGCGCATCCGACATCCGCCCCTTGGTGCGCGTCAATGTAAGCGTCGTCGTCGAACAGGATGGGCGCATGGAAACCGGCAGCCATGGATGTGGCGCGCGCATGGATTTCGCGACATTTGTCTCCCCAGACAAATGGCAGGCACAAGTGGATGAGGCCTTGCGTCAGGCACTTGTCAATCTGGAGGCGATCCCGGCCCCGGCTGGCGAAATGACGGTTGTTCTGGGACCGGGTTGGCCCGGCATTCTGCTGCACGAAGCGATTGGGCATGGCCTGGAAGGGGATTTCAATCGCAAGAAAACGTCCGCCTTTGCGGGATTGTTGGGTCAGCGCGTTGCGGCCCCAGGCGTGACGGTCGTCGACAATGGCACCCTGAAAGACCGCCGCGGGTCCCTGACCGTCGATGATGAAGGCACACCGACCAGCGAAACCGTGCTGATCGAAGACGGTATTCTGAAAGGCTATATGCAGGACCGCATGAATGCGCGCCTGATGGGGGTTAAATCGACCGGAAACGGTCGCCGCCAATCTTACGCCCACTGTCCAATGGTGCGGATGACCAATACCTATATGCTGGCGGGCGACAAAGACCCTGGGGAAATCCTCGCCTCCGTAAAGAACGGCATCTATGCCACCAATTTTGGCGGTGGTCAGGTTGATATCACCAATGGCAAATTCGTTTTCTCCTGCACCGAGGCCTATAAAATTGAAGATGGGAAGATCGGTGCGCCGGTGAAAGGTGCGACGCTTATCGGGAACGGCGCAGATGCGCTGACCAAAGTCTCCATGATTGGCAATGATCTGAAACTGGATGATGGTGTCGGCACCTGTGGCAAGGAAGGTCAAGGCGTTCCTGTCGGTGTCGGTCAGCCCACCCTGCGTTTAGACGGCTTGACCGTGGGCGGAACCGGATGATTCTGGACCAGGACTAAGATTTAGCGGTAGAATGCGCCCGTAAACAGTAAACTGGGAATGGGTTAATCTGAGTGCCGGATGAAGGTTATTTTATATGGGTGCATGGAAACGCGTAATGCTGGCGGCCCTTATTATGGGCGGCATGGCTGCCTGTGATGACGCGGATGATACATCTGCGCAAGAGACGACAAACCAGTCTGACCCAAGCGGCATCAGTACGGCCTGCCTGAAGGAATTGCCAGAGCCCAGCGTGGACTCCCAAACGCCCGCCCGGTTGAACCTGACACTCAGCGATTTCGTCTATTCATTTGAAGAAGGGCGACATCGCTTTACCCATGACCGCCGCTTTAAGGAATCAGCGGGAATAGGCCTGTTCATCTATCGCGGTAAGGTCTGCGTCGAAGACGGCACATCCTGCGCCGATGCCTGTGTGCGCTATCGCATTGAACCAGGCGGCAGCCTGACCCAGCGCGATCATCATTTCGCAACACCTTTGGACCCGGATCGCATTACCCTGCAATACTGGGCCCGCGACGATGCGGGACATGTCATGACACTGAAGCAGGAAATCCAGACAAAGGGCAGGGCGGCAACTGTCATGCCGAATTAGGCACCTTTCTTAAATCGCTTATATATGACGGGAATAACCGACAGAACGGCCAACCCTGCCAAGGCGATAATGATTTCCGGTGTCAGGACACTGCCCAATGTAAAGGCCTGCCCGGAATCGAAGATACTGCCCAGCCCGGTCCCAACCTGGGCATAAACAAAGGTTCCTGGAATAATGCCCAAAAAGGTTGCCGCGATGTAAACCCGCACAGGCACAGCCGCAAAAGCGGGCGCGATATTGACCAGAAAGAACGGGAATATCGGCACCAGCCGCAAGACCAGCAGATAATTAAACGCATCCTGACGAAATCCGCTCAGCAGCCTGTCAACCCGACCACCGGCTTTGTCTCGTAAGGTGTCTCCCATCGCGGTCCTGGCCACCAGAAAGATGATCGTGGCACCGATCGTCGCCGCCACAACCGTGTACAAGGTCGCAAGAATACTGCCAAACAGGAAGCCGCCCGCAACCGTGAATACCGTGGCACCCGGCAGCGAGGCGGAAACCATGGCCGCATACAGCACCATATAAACCAACACGGCCACTATGGCGTTAGCCGCGACAAAATCCTGCAACTGATCCCGATTTTCCCGCAGCGCGTCAAAACTGACATACCGCCCAAGATCCAAGGCAAAAAAGACAGCGAAAAGCCCCGCCAGAATCAACAGTGGCATGACGCGTTGCCACAGGGGTTTCTTCTTTGTGGGGTTTTCAGGGTTCACAGTGCTGCTCATTATCTTGTCTCGGATGATTGGCGATGTTCCAGGCCATCATCTAGTACGTCCAGCGACAATCCACTAATGACGTTACATGACAACTGCGTGAGGCATCGAGCCTGCCCCCTGATGCGAGGGCAGTAATATCGCCGCTGCCGCTTCTGCCGCTTCCCGGCCCTTCTTGTCAAAATGCGCGCTGAAGAAATCCAGATGATCCGCGTGATCATGAAAATGATGCGGCGTCAGCACCACGGACAGGACCGGCACGCCTTCATCCAACTGCACGCGCATCATGCCGTCGATCACCGAACGGGCCACGAAATCATGTCGATAGATACCCCCATCGACAACCAGAGCGCAGGCGACGATTGCATCAAACCCACCCCGCCGCGCCAATCGCTGACACAAGAGTGGGATTTCATAGGCGCCTGGCACAGTGAATTGTTCCACCTGCGCACCTGATAAGCCAACCTTCGGCAAATGTGAAACGAAGCTGGATGCCGCGCGATCCACAATATCGGCATGCCAGCGCGCACGAATTACCGCGATTTTGGGGGCCGTATTCTGATTGTCATGAGGCGACGTCATATAAATTTCCTTTCCGAACGATCCTAACCCAGCGGGGCGCACGGAAAGACGCAACACAGACCTGCCCCGACCATAGATCGCTGGGATCTGCGCACGCTTCCGTTCTCTACCATCCGGACTGTAACCGTCGGCGTCGGTTTCTCACCGACTCTGCTGACCTTTCAAACTGCCCAAACGGAATAAATTCCCAAACGGGCAATTTCAAAGCGCTCGCGGGCTTGGCCCATCCGTCCTGCCAGACGTCAGACCTTACCGCCGGTGGGGAATTTCACCCCGCCCCGAGAACATTTCAATCAGATTAGACCGAAGCCTGGGGGCTTCGCAAATGCTTAAGAAACTTTCTGTGAAATGCCCCATAGCCCGGCGTCTGCTCCGCGATACGGTCCTGAAACAGCGTATGAACCTGGCCCAGCCGATGAAAGGGAACGGCCATAAAGGCATGGTGTTCCGTGTGATAGGGCATGTTCCAGGCCAATGCCCGGACCAGCGGATTGGTCAGGGTCGTGCGGGTATTTCGAAACATATCATCAACCAACGGGCACAGCCCATGTTCCGCCAGCAGATACAAACGCAAGAACGGCTGGGCCAACACGACGGGAACCATCCAATAGATCACCAGGAACCAGCTTCCCAGCCACAGCGACAGCACCGCTGCACCGGCATAAAGGGCCAGATAGACTTGCGCCTCCCGCTGCACCGTTTGAATGGTGCGCCCGGTCAGGAAATCCTCCATGCCCCGTCCCAAAGCATGCATCACCAGGCCCGTCACCGCAGCCCGCCAATAGGGGATACCGGTCACATGCCACAGATACTGGCCCAGGGTTTCGATCCTCTTGCCCGCCAGTTCGGGATCTTTTCCCGGAATTTGCGTGTATCGGTGATGTTGTAGATGAAACGCCCGAAAATACTGCGGTGGCAGGATCAGCACCCACCCGGCAATGGCGGCGATGGCATCATTTAACCAGCGTGTGGCAAAGGCTGTGCGATGCACGCATTCATGGGCAGGCGCAAATAGAAATACCAAGGCGACACCCAACAGAAACTGCAATGGCACAGCCGAAACCCATCCCCAGACATCCTGAACCTGCCATGTCCCGAAACCAAGAAGACCGATCAGGCCAAAATGACCGATGACCTGCACCAAACCACGGGCATCTGATCTTTGACTCAATGCCTTCAGCGCCAATCGGTCCGCATGGCTTAGATCAGTTTTTGTCGTCATGTATCCTCTCGCACCCATTGTAACAGAATTAGACCCAGGATCAGGAAGGGAATGATCGTCGCCATACCAATGCGTTGGCTGTCCGTGATATCAATCACAACAGCCAGAAGCGCCGGGCCCAGAAAGGCGGTCGCCTTACCGCTAAGCGCATAGAGACCAAAAAATTCCGTGCGCAACGCGGCGGGCGCAATACGTGCCATCATCGACCGGCTGGCGGCCTGGGAGGGCCCCAGAAACAGGCCAAGTCCCATCCCCAATGCCCAGAAGACGGATTTATCCGTCACCATCAGCATTGCTATCCCGATCACTGCGATCGCCCCGACCGACAGGGTGATCACAGGCTTCGGCCCCCATTTATCATCCAGAAAGGCAAAGCCCGCCGCGCCCAGTCCCGCCGTGACATTCAGCGTAAGCCCGAACATCAGAACCTCATCGCTTTCCATCCCGAAACTGACCGCCGCAAAAATACCCCCGAATGCAAACAGCGTGTTCAATCCATCGGTATAAAACATCCGGGCGATCAGGAAGCGCAGAACCTGTCGATATCGCCCCAGATGCCGGATTGTCCCGATTAAAGTCGAGATACCTTCGCGAATGGCTGTTCCTGCCGAAATGCCGGTATCCTGTCGATCCGGCGTCCAAAGGAATAAGGGAATCGCAAAAAGCGCCATCCAGACCCCGGCCAGAACAGGGATCGCCCGGATATGCTCGCTGCTGTTTTTGTCCAGCCCAAACCAGGCAGGGTCAGGCTGAACAAAGACCACCAGGCTGATCGACAGGGCGGCAAGCCCCCCGCCGTAACCAAGCCCCCAGCCCCAACCGGAAATCCGGCCCGTCATGCCGTCCGGGGCAACATCGGGCAGCATGGCATTATAGAATACCATCCCCAGCTCAAAACAGATTGTGCCCAAAACCATCAATCCCAATGCCAGCGGGACTGCGGAGGCATCGGGCAAGGCCCACCACAGCGCCGCTGTTGCCGTCGCCCCGATACCGGTCAGAACAAACAGCCAGGGTTTGCGCCGCCCGGCCTTATCCGACACCGCCCCCAGAATCGGGGCAGAAAAAGCCACAATCAATGCCGCGACAGAAGTGGCATACCCCCATTGCGATGCTCCCTGCTCCGGCGTTTCCGCAACCGCCTGGGTAAAATAGGTGGCAAAGACAAAGGTAGAAATCAGGGTGGGAAAAGCAGAATTGGCCCAGTCATACAAGCACCAGCCCCAAATTGCGCGTTTATCCGTCTTTTGGTTCATTTCTTTCCCGATCCAGCCTATAAGATTGCCCACAGGGTTTAGCACAGCAGGAAGGAGCATCCCATCATGATTGTCACCACCACCGAGTCCATCGAAGGTCGCCGCATCACCGATTACAAAGGCATTGTCAGCGGAGAGGCGATCATCGGCGCAAACATCTTCCGGGATATGTTTGCAGGCATTCGTGACATTGTCGGTGGCCGGTCCGGATCCTATGAAAAAATCCTGCAGGATGCCAAAGAGGCGGCCATCGAAGACATGACCGAACAGGCCAAAGGCCTGGGGGCCCATGCCATTGTCGGCGTCGACCTGGACTATGAAGTGCTGGGCAAGGAAAACGGCATGCTAATGGTGGTCGCCAACGGTACCGCCGTTACCTTAGGATAAACGCACCATCCTATATCAGTCGCGGCGGCGATGGGTTTAGGTCAGTCGCGGCGGCGACGGCGCGCCCGACGGCCGCCATCTGATCCATCGTCACCGCCTGCCCCGTGGCTATGGCCATGGGCAGGCTTATCCGTGACCCCGGCCAGCGGGCCCAGCTTGGCGACCACCTGATCCATGGTCGGCGGTTCGCCAGGGACATAGCCATCCAGGGCGTCACGGATTGCCTTCAGCACGACACCCGTTGTGCCACAGCAACCGCCCACAATCCGTGCCCCGGAATCCCGGGCCAGCCGTGCATAATCCGCCATCAATTCAGGGGTTCCGGTATAGGTGAAGGCCCCATTCTTAAACTGTGGCACCCCGCAATTGGCCTTTGCCACCATGATCGCGTCCGGACCGATGGCTTCGCGCATGCCCAGAATCGACAGCACATTTTCCGTCGCACCCAAGCCGCAATTTGCCCCGATTGCTGTTGGTGCGGTCGGCAGGTCGATCAAATGGCGATAGGCATCCGCTGGCGTGACACCCATCATGGTGCGCCCAACCGTGTCGAATGTCATGGTGGAGACAACAGGCCGCCCCGTTTCTGCCGCGCCTGCAACCGCTGCTGCGCTTTCTTCCCGGGACGAAATCGTCTCAATCCACAGGATATCCGCGCCGCCATCAATCAGACCGCGCGCCTGTTCGGCAAAGGCAGCCTTGCCCTGTTCAAATGTTACCGGGCCGACCGGTTCAAACAATTCACCAGACGGGCCGATAGAACCCGCAACCACCACAGGACGCCCGGCCTTATCCGCCACGGCGCGCGCGACCTGGGCCGCAGCCTTCGCCAGTTCATAGGCGCGATCCTGGGCATCATGCAGTTTCAGCCGGAAACTGTTTCCGCCAAAGCTGTTGGTCAGGATGATATCTGCGCCCGCATCGACGAATTCCTGATGCACACTGGCAACCCGGTCCGGATGGTCGATATTCCAAAGCTCTGGTGCATCGCCGGACTGTAAACCGCGCTCAAACAGATTGGTGCCCATCGCACCATCGGCGATCAGGTGGCTGCGCTCTTGCAACAGTTTCAGGAACAGATTCTCGCTCATAGGTCAGATACTTTCTGTCAGTGGTGTCACGCGGTCGCGATTGCCAGCGCCCGATCCAAATCCCGGATCAAATCTTCTACCGTTTCCAGCCCGATGGACAGTCGGATCACATCGGGTCCCGCCCCTGCGGCTGTCTGCTGTTCTTTCGTCAATTGATTATGGGTTGTGGAGGCCGGATGCAAGATCAGGGATTTCGCATCGCCAATATTTGCCAGATGGCTGAACAATTCAACCGCATTGACCAGCTTGCGCCCGACCTCATACCCACCCTTTAATTTGAAGGTGAAAACCGATCCCGGCCCTTTGGGCATATATTTGCGTGCCAGGTCATAATAAGGGCTGGACGGCAGACCGGCATAGCCAACGGACGCAATCGCCGCATGGCCGTCCAGATAATCCGCCACAATCCGGGCATTGGCGATATGACGGTCCATCCGCACCGGCAGCGTCTCAATCCCCAAAATCGTCAAGAAAGCATTCATCGGCTGTTGCGTCGGACCAATATCGCGCAGGCCAACGGCATGCCCATATAATGTATAGGCCAGATTGCCAAAACTCTCCGTAAAGGTCAGGCCATGATATTCAGGGGCTGGCGTTGCCAGGCTGGGGAATTTCTCTGGATTGTGGAAATCGAAACTGTCACAATCGATTACCGCGCCGCCCAGCGCCGTGCCCTGGCCCGACAGGAACTTGGTTGTCGAATGGGTCACGATATCCGCGCCAAACTCCCCCGGGCGGCACAGATAGGGCGTTGCCATCGTGTTATCGACGATCAGGGGAATGCCCGCGCCATGGGCGATGGCAGCAATCGGCTCCAAATCCACCACGACACCGCCTGGATTGGCCAGGCACTCGACAAAGATCGCCTTTGTCCTAGGCGTCAGCGCCTTTTGAAAAGCATCAGGGTCGCTGGGATCTACAAAGCTGACCTGCCATCCGAATTTCTTGAAGGTATGGCCCATCTGGGTGATCGACCCGCCATACAGCTTTGACGACGCGATAATGTGATCGCCCGGCCCCATCAGGGGCAGCAGCGCGATCATCTGGGCGGCATGGCCGGACGCGGTTGCCGTCGCGCCAATCCCCTTTTCCAGGGCCGCGAGGCGTTCCTCCAGCACCGCAACGGTCGGATTGGTCAGGCGGGAATAGATAAAACCAGGCTCCTGCAAATTAAACAGGGAGGCCGCATGATCCGCATCGTCAAAGACATAGGACGTGTTCTGATAGATCGGTACCGCCCGCGCACCCGTCGCGCTGTCGGGGGCCGCACCAGCATGCAGCGCCAGGGTCTCAAATCCATATTCGTCTTTTGCCATCAGGGCCTCGCCTTTTTCCGTCCCGCCCTGTTATAGAAGAGGGCACGTCCCCCGTCGAGGGGGCTGGGAAAAGACAAAAGGAGCCGCACTGAATGAATACCGTAAAAACCTACAAGGCGACCTGCCATTGCGGTGCGGTTGAAATGAAGGTGACCTTGCCAAACGGGATCACCGCGCCCAGCCGATGTGATTGTTCCTATTGTCGACGGCGCGGCACAATCGTTGTCGAAACTGGTCTGGAAAATATGGAAATTATGAAAGGCGCAGAGTCTTTGACGCTGTATCAATTCCATACGGAAACAGCACAGCACTATTTTTGCAAAATCTGTGGCATTAATACCCACCATAAACAGCGCATGAACCCTAATCGGTTCAGCATCAATGTTGGCTGTTTGGAAGGCATCAATCCGTTCGACCTAGGCTCCGTTCCAACAAATGACGGCATCAACCATCCTTCGGATGGCGATGGGTCATAGGATGATAATGCCCCCTGCTCCTAAAATTGTCGCCGCGGGCAGTTTGAAACATGCTTTCACTTCGGACGATTCCGTCTTTGCGGATTATGTCCCTGACCCTGACTTTGAGTTCGGCGCGTCCGGCACCGTCGCTAGAAGGATAGAGAATGGCCTGCCGTGGGACCTGTTCTGTTCAGCCAATGCGGCGCATCCAGATCGCCTACATGCGGCGGGCCTTGCCAGTCCCAGCAAGATATTTGCGACCAATTCCCTGGCGCTTCTGATGTGCCGCGATATTCTGGACACAGGCCCGGACGACGCGGTTTCCTTGCTCAGGATGCCTGGATTGCGCATCGGCATGTCGACCCCGGCAGCAGACCCCAGTGGCGATTACGCGCTGCAACTGTTTGATCGACTGGCCCAACGCGCCCCGCAGGGTGATGCAGAGTTACGAAAGCGCACACATATTGTTACCGGCGGTGGGGAGGACACACCGATCGTCCATCCCGATGGCGTCTATGTTGGCGTTGTGCAGCAGGACAGGGTGGATCTGATGCTGGCCTATCGCACGATCTGCCTGGAAGCCTGCAGCAAGGAACCGAACCTGACCTATCTGACCTTCCCGCCAGACATTGAGGTGAGGGCACGCTTTGCCGCCGTCTTTAATGTGGCATCACCGGAGCTTGGCGCAGCCCTGTTACACTATCTGGTTGGACCTGTAGCACAGGCACGGTTGGCACGCTTTGGGTTTGGACCGCCGGACTGACCCCTGATCTTATTCAGCCAATCGCCAGACCCCGGCATTGCGCAGATCGGTATCTTCCATCAGGCCCGTCGTTTCCCCCGCATAGCGCGCAATCCGTTCCAGCCCCATATTGGGCAGATAGAATCGCCCCGGATCACCGATCAGGATTTCGCGCCCCTTGGCTTTTAATTCCTTGAGCCAGGGCAGCACCAGATCGGCGATCTGCTGGTCATAGAATACATCACCCACCAGGATCACCTCATAATCCTTGCTGATGCGCCCGATCACATCTTCGGTCACGATATCCAGAAATACGTCGTTCAGGTCGGCATTCATCTGCATCGCATCTGCCGCGACGGGGTCGATGTCATTGGCGATCACATCAAACGCCCCGGCCATGGCCGCTGCAATCGCCACCATGCCGGACCCAGCGCCGAAATCCAGCACCTTGCGCCCGCGCACGACTTTCGGATTGTCCAGAATATAGCGCCCCAGTGCCTGACCGCCCGCCCAGGCAAAGGCCCAATAGGGCGTGCCGATGCCCAGCGCGTCCAACTCATCCTCCCCCATGCGGTAGAGTGGCACATCGTCTTGCGCCAGATGCAGCTTCATCTCCGGCAGCAGGCGCGGTGACATGATCTTGGTATTCTCACGGATCAACTGTTGCACGATCAGACCGCTACCATGCCCAAAGCCAGACCAAGGGTGACCAGCATCCCGGCATGACGATTGCCCTTGAAATGCTTCAAAAGGTTTATCGGATCGTCGAAATCCAGGGTTTTGATCTGCCAGGCGAAATGCAGCGCAGCAGCAGCCCAGCCTGCCCAGAACAAGGGTCCAACCACCCCGTGCAGCCAGGCCGCCGTGGCAATTAGGGCCAGGGTCAGGACCAGAAACCCCGCGATGATCGGGCGGGTCTTGCTGCCGAATTTCAGCGCCGTGGATTTCACCCCGATTAACACATCGTCTTCCTTATCCTGATGGGCATAGATCGTGTCATAGGACATGGTCCAGCAGAAGCCCGCCAGGAACAACAGTATGATCTGTGGTTCGAAATGTCCGATCAGCAGGGCACCTGCAACCAGCGCGCCCCAGTTGAACGCAACCCCCAGGAAACATTGCGGGAAATAGGTATAGCGCTTCATGAAGGGATAGACAGCCACCACGCCCAGGCTGGCAATCGCCGTGATGGCGGCAGGCAGGGTGAACTGCGTCAGCACCGCCAACCCGACCAGCGCCTGAAGAACGATAAAAGCCAATGCCTGTTTCACGCTGACCTGACCCGATGGAATGGGCCGTGTCGCGGTGCGGGCAACCTTGCCATCGATATCCCGGTCGGTGATGTCATTCCAGGTACAACCCGCGCCCCGCATGGCCAGCGCGCCAATGCCAAACAACACCCCATACCACAGCAACATCAAAACACTGTGCCCGGACCCATGCCCAAACAGCGCAACGCCCCACCAGCACGGCAGCAGCAATAACCAGGTCCCAATCGGGCGGTCCCAGCGGGCCAGGCGCGCATATGGCCTGGCAAAGGGTGGCAACCAGCGGTCCACCCAATTGCCTTTGGGAATATCCGTCCGGTCCTGCGAAGAAATTTCTGTCGGCGATGGCGTCATAGCGCTTACTGATCCTTGCTCTTTCAGGCTGAGGCAGAATAGTCTGCGCCATGGCTACATCAACCCGCCTTTTTGTGACACAAGACCTGACCCCGGATCAACCGGTCGTCGCGACATCAGATCAGGCCCATTATCTGGGCCGGGTGCTGCGGTTGCAGGCGGGCGCATCGGTTATACTGTTCAATGGCCGTGATGGGGAGTGGTCGGCAACCCTGTCTGAAATAGGCAGATCAACCGGGCTTTTCACCCTAACGGAACAGATACGCCCCCAGATTGGCTCACCCGACCTGTGGCTGGCCTTTGCACCCGTCAAGAAAACACAAACGGATTTCATCGTTCAGAAGGCAACGGAGCTTGGTGTGTCGCGTCTGATCCCATTGCTGACAGAACGAACCCAATCGGAGCGGGTCAAAACCGACCGGCTGCGCGCAACAGCAATCGAGGCCGCAGAGCAATCTGAGCGACTGGATATTCCAGAAATTTCCGAACCAGTGCGGCTGGATCGGTTAATTCTGGAATGGCCGAAGGAGCGCACGCTGTTTGTTTGTGCAGAGGCAGGCACCGCCATCCCGCTGGCAGAAGCCGCGCAAGCCCGGAAATCTGGCGCTGTCGGATTTGTGACCGGACCGGAAGGCGGTTTTTCCGCTGCGGAACTTGACTTTATGCACCAGTCGCCTTTAGTCCTCCCCGTCGGCCTTGGTCCGCGCATCCTGCGGGCGGAGACGGCAGCGCTGGCAGCCTTGGCTGTCTGGCAGGCTGTTGCAGGGGATGGGATAAGCCGTCCACCCCGGCGCGGTTAAATACAGCAAGGGCCCCGGTGAGAGGCCGTTTTTGATGAGGAAATGCGCCGATGTCGTCTCCCACCGCGTCCGATGAAACGCTGGTCGAATCCAAGTCCCAGCTGATTGATTATATTGCGTCTGGCGAAAAGCCCCAGACGGATTGGCGCATTGGCACCGAACACGAAAAATTCCTGTTCTGCACAGACAGCCATCGTCCCTTGGCCTATGAAGGCCGCCCTGGCGTGAAGGGGCTGTTAGAGGCCCTGTCCGGCCCGGAATGGGAACCCGTTCTGGAGAATGGCAACATTATCGCCCTGAAAGGCGCGGATGGTGCCTCAGTATCGCTGGAGCCAGGCGGACAATTTGAATTGTCCGGCGCGCCGCTGGAAAACGTCCACCAGACCTGTGCCGAAGTCCATCGCCATTTGGATCAGGTCGTCGCAGCCTGTAAGGAAGTCGGCGCCGGAACGGTTGGCCTGGGCTTTAATCCCCTTTGGAAGCGCGATGATATTCACTGGATGCCCAAGGGTCGTTATAAGATCATGAAGGCCTATATGCCTAAGAAGGGCAATCTGGGCCTGGATATGATGAGCCGCACCTGCACCGTCCAGGTGAATCTGGATTTCGGCTCTGAGACCGATATGATTGAGAAAATGCGGATCTCCTTGGCCTTGCAGCCAATGGCCACCGCGTTATTTGCCAATTCTCCCTTCACCGAAGGCAAGCCAAACGGATTTCTGAGCTATCGCAGCCACATCTGGACCGATACGGACCCAGACCGGTGCGGCATGCTGCCCTTCGTCTTTGAAGACGGGTTCGGCTATGAACGCTGGGTCGATTATGTCCTGGATGTGCCGATGTATTTTGTCTATCGCGATGGCGTCTATCACGATGTGTCGGGGAAAAGCTTCCGCGATTATATGCAGGGCAATCTGGAAGGCTTTGAGGGGCAATTGCCCACCATGACCGACTGGACAGATCACATGACAACGGTCTTCCCGGAAGTACGGTTGAAGAAGTTCATCGAAATGCGCGGCGCCGATGGCGGCCCCTGGGGCAATCTCTGCGCCCTGCCCGCGCTATGGGTCGGCCTGATCTATGATGCTCAGGCACAACAGGAAGCGGCCGACTTAATCAAGGATTGGACCGTCGCAGAAATCTCCGCCATGCGCGACGCCGTGCCGAAACAGGCAATGGGCGCAAGATTCCGCGACGGGACGGTGCGGGATGTTGCCCGCAAGGTGCTGGAAATTTGCCAGGGCGGCTTGAAGCGTCGTGCCCGACTGAGCGCAAGTTCCGGCCTGGACGAAACGCAATATATCGAACCGTTACACCAGATCGTCACATCGGGCCGTACATTGGCGGAAGACCAGTTAGAAGCCTATCACACACGCTGGAATCAATCCGTCGAACCGATTTACGAAGAATTGAAATACTGAGCCGCTGCGTCAGGCAATAATATCGGGTAATAGAAAGCCGTTCAGCCGGGCCATTTGATCCTTGATCGCCAGCTTGCGCTTTTTCATTCGAATCAACTGCAACTGATCAAAAGGGGCGGATTCGGAGACCCGGGCGATCATTTGATCCAGATCGCGATGCTCTTCTTCCAGGGCCGCGATCCGTGCGCGGATTTCAGATTCTTCAACTTCGTCCATAACAGCCTTCAAGAAACAGGCAACCCGCCGGGTTAGGCGGGCCGCGTGGTATCACCTGTGAAATTATCATTCTATGCGGGCGGACTATAGCAGCCTCTGATGCAGGAATGAAGCATGTCCTTGCATACATTGGACGGCACCGTCACTCTATGGCTATGTCACAGGATTCCTTGCCCGAGAACGACACGTTTCGCCAGTTTTGCCTTACCCTGTATGAAGCAGAGGGGGTGGAAGAGGCCTGTCTGGATTTGCAGGATCGCTTTGACCTGGATGTCACGCTGATCCTGATGTGCTGTTGGGTTGGTCAACATGGCGTGCGATTGTCACCTGAGTCTCTGGCCCAGGCGGAACAGTCAATAAAGCCTTGGCGAGAAACAGCAATCGACCCTATCCGCGCCCTGCGGCGCCGCCTTAAGGAAGCGGTTGGTCCGATTGATCCAGAGCGCGCGGCATCCGTGCGCGACCTGATCAAACAGGCCGAACTGGCAGCAGAATTTGTCCAGATGGATCATTTGCTTCTATTGCTGGAACATCTGCCCGGGCGTGATGCCCGAATGGCGGAACGTGCCGGTATCGTTCGCGGGAATTTGTTGCGGTATACGGCGATCAAAGGCGTCGAAACAGACAGGCTTCCCCGCACGGCGCTGGAGGCGCTGGTGGCCCAGACCGTAAGGCCACTTTACCAGGATGAAGAAATTGACGACGGGATAGACACAGAGACAATCGACACCGGACCAAAGGATTCAAAATCCTAGTCTTTTACGTTGGTGGCCAATTCTGCATTGCGTTCCCGCAATTCCCCCAGAAGCGATTCCACCTTCCCACCGCCACGGCGAATTACAGAGACGAATTCTTCTTTCTGGGTGGTGACCATCGAAACCCGCTCAACGATAATATCGATGATCTTGTTCTGACCATCCACCTTGTGGACGATCCAACGGACCTCAACCGGCGGCTCACCATTTGTGCGTCGAATTGCCACCGTCACTTGCTGCATATCCCCGCGCAGAGACTTGGTGTCGATCAGTTTAATGGCTTCACCGGAATAGCCTTTGAACATGATGGCGTATTTCCGGACGATATTCTCTTCCAACAGGGAAATGAATTCCTTCATCTCTTCATCTGTGGCGCGACGCACATAGGGCCCCAGAACGCGACTTGCGACTGTTGGAATATCCATGCCCTCTTGCAACAAATCGCGAAATAGGTCCGCGCGTTCGGCGTTGGAAATGTTTTCGTCAGTCAGCGCTGTCAGGGCCTTATCAGCGAGTTTCATAATAAACGCGCCGGCATCCTGATCGGCATGAGATGAGGGGGGAAGTCCAAGTCCCATCAAAACAAAGAGAACAACACCTGCAGATACACTAATGAAACTACGACGCTGCATTGTCACTCCACGTTTAATTTAATGCGCTTGGAGAGGGGATTTCAGCCTGCGGCACACCTTCTTCCGCAGGAGAGATCTCTTCATACCCAATTGTCGGGATCGAGTCGTTATTATCCATCCCGTTCCTGATCATACTCTGACGCTGCTGGCGATACAGGCTGCGGACTGTTGCATAGAAATCCAGCGAATTTTCCTCTAACGCTTGCATCTCACGGTAATTCCGGGAGCGGCTATCAATCAGTTCAACACCAGCACGGATCACCGTGTTGTACTCGATCCACGTCCGGTCCGAATGATATCCCCACCACCGGAAAGGATCGAGCCCGGAATCCACAATAAATCCAGCCAGAGCCCGCGGCGAAGAAGGGCCCAAGAAGGGCAGCATTATGTAGGGGCCTTCATCCACACCCCAAACCGCCAGTGTCTGGCCAAAATCTTCCTCATGATACGGAATGCCAGCAGCGCCAGCGACGTCAAAAAGCCCGCCGCCCAAAAGTGTATTGGTCAGGAAGCGCCCCATCGTCTGGCCCGCACGCTCCGTCTCACCCTGCATCAAATCATTGGCAAGGATCACAGGCGTTTTCAGGTTCCGGATAAAGTTTCGCACGCTATCGCGGACAAGATCAGGCAGCAGAAAGTCATAAGCCTTGGCAATCGGGCGAACAATGACCTTGTCCAGCGCCATATTGAACTCAAAAATCGCTTCGTTTAGGGGTTGAGCCGGATCATTGGCTTCTTCATAAATTTCGCGCTCTACTGGGTCGGTCGGCGCGGTTGCGCAACCAGCAAGACCCATTGCGAGAATGAGACCCAGCCCCGCACGCCGCAAAACAGAAAGGAAATCAGAGCCAGTCGACATTCTATTAAAAATCCCTCAACCCAAATGCCGACTTTATACCCCAAAAGCCAGCTTAGACGTATGCCACTTCTCTAATATAAGATATTGGCATTACGCAACAAATCATATCCATGCCGTTCTACAAAGATATGAAAACCCATCCTGAATATGTCGTTCTAATCTGGCAGACCAATCTATGATCACGTCCACCTTGCCCTTGCCGACACACCCGAAAACTCAACACTCAGTACAGACCTGAAATCCCTCAAATAACTGTACATTCAGGGTCTAGCACACAGGCCCGGAAGGCACCACAGAGCAAACCACACCACCTATATTTCCCTGAGTCACTGTTGCATTTATGCCAACCCAAACAGGGCATGGCAGGTCCTTTTGGCTTGCCCTTCCATCCGCTTCTCCAGCACACTGGGTTCGCGCCAGAAAATCAAACAACCGGCAGGATTTACGACGAATGGCTCATTCTACACACCCTGTTTTCGATGACTCCCTGATCAGCAGCGCAACACCTTCTGTGATCGCGGAATGGACGGATTATAACGATCATTTCAACGTCGCATATTATGTTCAGGCCTTCGATCTGGCAGCACAAGCATTTCGCCATGATCAGGGTATTAACCTGCCCTTCGAAATCAAAACCAATCGGGTGTCTTATCTGCGCGAGGTTCCAGGCGGGCGAAAGCTGACGCTGACCACTCAACTCATCGGTTTCACTGACAAAGGATTGCATACGGTCCAGGCACTCTATGCTGAACCGGAGCGATATCTGGCGGCCGTTGAGGAGCGCTTGGAAATGCCCATTTCAGGCACGGCTGAAGACATTGCCCAAATCACATCTGCTTTAAAACCTATCCTAGACGCGCATGTGAAGATTGCGCTTCCTGAAGCCTGGAACACATTCTAAATTGATATAAATGATGATAGGCTCCACTCAGAAGAGTTGATTATCATTTGCCAAAATGGTTGAGGGTCGGGGACAATTTGATAGCATAATACTATAAATGCATATGTCTTCCGCGAGATAACCAGAACGGGCACGGCACATCCTGCAGGGCCAGTTTACAAAAGTCACTGAGATGGAACCAATATGCATGGATGAATGGTTGGTATTCTAGTATGTCAGAGTAATAATCAGGACCTGCGTGTTCAGGCGGCGGATGGGGTCTGCCCTGACCAGCGAAAGGTTGTTCATAAAGTCTGTTCTGGGGAGGATGAGTTTCGGTGCAGTATTCTGAAGGGATTGAGTTGGCGCAGGAATATGCAGAGCGTGCGCTGGAAATCATGAAGTCCAATAATATTCCCGCCACGCCACGCAATTTCGCGATCTGGTACACCTATGTTAATGAAAAATACCCCGATCTGAAAAAGACACTGGATGTCCTGATCAGCAATAAGCAGATTTTCACGTCGCAAAAAAATGATGAAGTCTACGACAAATTCTTCACAAACTCAGATGAAGGTGTCGCGCTTCAGGAAACGTCACAAAAAATAGAAAACCAGGTCGGGCGTGTTCTGGAGATGATGGGGGATGCCTCTGGCGGCGTAGCGGATTTCGGCAAGACCCTGACCGAAAGTCTGGGTGCTTTGACAGATTCGAAGGGCCTGGCAGGGATTCGCGAAGCGGTACAATCGCTGGCGCTGGAAACCCAGAAAATGCAGAAATCAAACTCTACGCTGCAATCGAAACTGAAAGAGTCATCTCAGGAAATTGCCAGCCTCAGGAAGAACCTGGAGGATGTTCAGCGCGAGGCGATGACGGACGCCCTGACAGGAATTGCAAATCGCAAGATGTTCGACACGACCCTGCGCCAGCGTGCGATGGAGGCGATGGAAGATGGCGAGCCGTTGTGTCTCGCCCTGGCGGATATCGACTTTTTCAAAAAATTCAACGACACATATGGACACCAGACCGGGGATCAGGTTTTGAAACTGGTTGCCAATATTCTGCAAGGCAATGTGAAGGGCAAGGATCTCGCAGCGCGATATGGCGGGGAAGAATTCGCGCTGATCCTGCCCACAACGAAACTGTATGATGCGAAAACCGTCTGCGATCACATCCGAAACGCGGTTTCCACCAAACGCATCCGAAACCGCACCACAGGTGAAGAAATGGGCAATATCACCTTATCCATTGGTGTCGCCCTGTATCACCCCGGAGAATCGCTGACCGATTTTATCAGCCGGTCTGATGAGGGGCTGTATTTCGCAAAGGGTAATGGTCGCAATCAAACCGTTCTGGAAACCCAGTTGGAAGTCATTGACGCCGATTAAGATCCACCGAAGACGCTGCAATCGATTTTCCCGAACATCATTCAGCACCATGCCTTGCCGTGCCCAGCCGATTCTGGTCTTGTCTGAGGCCTAGTATATCAACGCAACAGGGTCGCATCCGGGGATGTGCGCCCAGGCGGGAGGGTCGGCCGTGGCGACGGTCGCGCCAAACAGCAAGATTGAACGGTTTCGACGGCTGATCAGGAACGATCAGATCCGATTGGGGGTGCTGGCGATTTTTATCGGTGCCTTGGGCGGCGGCACCGGGATCGCTTTCCGGGAGGCGATCGGCCTGGTGCAAACGCTATTCTTTGGATTTTCCAGCGACCGTTTCCATTCAAATGCAGCAGGGGTATCTCCCTGGATCATCCTTCTCGCCCCGGCGGTCGGCGGAATTCTGGTCGGTTTGATCGTCTATTACCTGATGCCGGATCGCCGTCCCCAAGGCGTCGCTGATGTCATGGAAGCCTCCGCTTTTCGCCGCAGTAAGATGAGCAAACGCAGCGGCTTTGGCGGCTTTGTCGTTTCCGCCATTACCATTGGATCGGGCGGGTCGGCGGGTCGCGAAGGGCCGGTTGTTCATTTCGCCGCCTTTCTGTCGACCCTGATTTCACAGATCCTGAAACTGGACCCGGAAACCCGTCGCCTGCTGTTAGGGTGCGGTGTGGCGTCTGGTGTGGCGGCCAGCTTTAACGCGCCGATTGCAGGCGTGTTCTTCTCTCTGGAGGTGGTCATTGGGTCCTATGCATTGCGCAGCTTCGCCCCTGTCGTCATCGCATCAGTTGGGGGCACCCTGGTCAGCCGCTCTTATTTTGGTGATTTTCCGGCCTTCACCATCCCGGTACACGAAATCGCCTCGTTCTGGGAATTCCCCGCCTTTGCGATTCTTGGCTGTATCAGCGCTGGTGTTGCAGTCGCGCTGTGTGTTTCCATTGACATCGTCCGGCATACGCATAACCGATTGAACATCCATCCCATTCTGCGCCCAGCGCTGGCAGGCCTGGCCGTTGGTGGGATAGGCCTGTTCCTGCCGCAGGTCATGGGCGTGGGATATGAGGCAACGGACGAAGCCTTAAATGAGATGCTGCCCCTGACCATGCTGATCACCCTGCTTGTATTCAAGACGGCAGCAACGGCGATGACGCTTGGCTCCGGCTTTGGCGGGGGGATCTTTTCGCCATCGCTGTTTCTGGGCGCGATGTTAGGAGGGGCGTTCGGCTTCGTCGCGACAGGTATTTTCCCGTATCTCTCTTCCGGGCATGGGGCCTATACATTGGTCGGTATGGGCGCAGTAGCCGGTGCCACATTGGGTGCCCCGATATCAACGATCTTCATCGTCTATGAACTTACCCGGGATTCCGCGCTGACAATTGCCGTGATGATCGCCACGGTCATCGCGACACAGATTTTTACAGCGACGTATAAGCGCTCTTTCTTTCACTGGCAGTTGGAAGCACGCGGAATCAATCTGATGGGCAGCCGGGAATCCCGAATTATCCGACAAACCAATGTCCGGGAAGTGATGGAACAGGACTATGTTACGGTCCAACCTTCCTCTCTGCTGCCGGAAATCCGCCAGAAACTGACCGCCACCCGCTACAGCGAGGTCTTTGTCGTTGATGAGGAAGGCTGTCTGGTCGGGACCATCATCTTAGGGGATTTGGGGGCGGATGCCTTTGAACATCTCCATGACTCGGACTTGCGCGCCATTGATGTCTGTCGCCGGACACCGCCCCTGGCCACCGTCGATACGGACCTGGAAGACGCGATGAATTTACTGGAAGAGTGTAACGAGGAACATATCGCCGTGGTCAATAATCTGGATGACAAGCGTTTGATGGGGGTTTTGCACGAACATGACGTGATGGCGCGCTATCACCAATGCATCCTGGATACCCGGCGGGAGGAAGCGATATGAGCGGCCCGACGCCCCCCACCATCCCGGCCCCCAATCTGCCGCAGCCCTTGCGTCCAACAACATCTGATCTGCCAACCAAAGGCATTGCCTTTTCGATTATGGGGTCATTTCTGCTGACCCTGAATGATACGATTGCGAAATTCCTGACCGCAGACTGGCCGGTCGGAGAGATCATGGCGCTGCGTGGTACTGTCATTCTGTTCGTGATCATTGGCCTGTTACAACTGAAGGGCCGTATGAGTGCGTTGCGCATTCAGAACAAGACGGCGATGGGCGTTCGGGCGCTGGCGATCACGGCGGCGACCTTCACCTTTCTGACCGCGCTCAGCCTGATGCCGATGGCGGACGCACTTGCAATCGTCTTCATCTCGCCTGTCTTCTCAACCCTGCTGGCAATTGTTATTCTTCAGGAAACCGTCGGGTGGCGACGTTGGATTGCCATGGCCGTTGGATTTGTCGGTGTCTTTATTGCGCTTAATCCCGGTGGACTGTTATCGGACGCGCCTGCAGCCTATGGCTGGCAGGTGGCGATGCTGCCCCTGGTCACGGCTTTACTGACCGCGATACGCGATGTCTCGTCGCGCCGACTGGTCTCAGGCGATGATTCGCTGGCCATTATGTTCTATACAGTGCTGGCGGTTGTGATATCAGGCTATACCACTGTGACAGCCGGTTCGTGGCAGATGCCGGGCCTGTTTGATATCGCCCTGATCCTGGGCGCTGCTGCCTTTATGTTCGGGGCGTATTTCTTTCAGATTGAAAGTTTCCGCTTCGCGCCTGTCAATCTGGTCGCCCCGTTCCGTTATATCAGCCTGATCTTCGCGGCTGGAATGGGGTATGCGATCTGGAACGATATCCCGACTTGGAATATGGCCTTGGGCAGTATCATTATTGTCGCCAGCGGCCTGGTGATCTGGTGGCGGGAACGGCAGGGCGCAGCCAATCCAACTGAAGCGGAGAAAATGGAACCCCGCCCATGAAACCCAGAATCAGCATGATCACGCTGGGCGTGGATGATCTGGAAAAATCAATCGCCTTTTATGAAAAAGGCTTGGGACTGCCGCGCATGGAATCCCCACCCTCCGTCGCCTTTTTCACCTTGAATGGAACCTGGCTAGGCTTATTTGGCCGCGACTCTCTGGCGGAAGACGCCAATGTGCCGTGCGAGAAAGCCAATTTTAACAGCTTCGCCCTGGCCCATAATCTGGGTTCCGAGGCAGAAGTCGATGCCCTGTTCGCAGAGGCCCTTGCGGCCGGGGCGACGGCTGTAAAACCCCCTCAGAAAGTTTTCTGGGGCGGCTATTCCGGGTATTTCAAGGACTTGGACGGCCATTTGTGGGAGATCGCCTATAATCCCTTCATGTGGGTTGGCCCCGAAGACACAGAATGATCCCATATTTTCTGTCCCTCCACCAACGGGTGGGGTTTTCCGCGCGCGCCCGAAGGCTATACTAGACCCTATGTCAGACCCACTGGATTACGATGATATCGACTTCCCCGCTGTGCCCAGCGGCCCGGCCCCCGCCTATCCGGGGCGCAGCAATTCCGCGCCACCGCCCTGGCTGGACACTCTGAATGATGCCCAGCGTCTGGCGGTGGAGGCGATTGACGGACCCGTCCTGGTGCTGGCGGGGGCTGGCACCGGCAAGACCCGCGTGCTGACCACCCGGCTTGCGCAAATTCTGCATCAGGGCAAGGCGAAACCCTATCAGATCCTGTGCGTCACCTTCACCAACAAGGCCGCCAAGGAAATGCGCGAGCGCGTCGCCCATCTGGTTGGCCCGGCGACAGAGGGCATGTGGCTGGGAACCTTCCACGCATTGGGCACCCGCATCCTGCGCAAGCATGCTGAACTGGTCGGCCTGAAATCCAGCTTTACCATTCTGGATACCGACGACCAGATCCGCCTGTTAAAGCAGGTATTGGAAGCCGAAGGCGTGGACGAAAAACGCTGGCCCGCCCGCATGCTGATCCATGTCATCCAGCGCTGGAAGGACAAGGGCCAAGTCCCGGAGCGTGTCAGTGCGTCCGAATCCGGCGACATTGCCAATGGCCGTGCTGTTGAAATCTATCGCCAATATCAACAGCGGCTTAGTACCCTGAATGCCTGTGACTTTGGCGATCTGCTGCTGCATAATCTGACGATCTTCACCAAACACCCCGAGGTGCTGGAGCGGTATCGCCATCTGTTCCAATACATCCTGGTCGATGAGTATCAGGACACCAACGTCTCGCAATATCTGTGGCTGCGCCTGCTGGCCCAGGGCCGCAAGGAAGGCGAAAGCCAGAATATCTGCTGTGTTGGCGATGATGATCAGTCGATCTATGGCTGGCGCGGGGCGGAGGTTGGCAACATCCTGCGTTTTGAGAAGGATTTTCCCGGCGCGAAGGTCGTGCGGCTGGAACGGAATTATCGCTCCACCCCCCATATCCTCGGCGCGGCCTCTGGCCTGATTGAGAAGAACGAGGGACGACTGGGCAAGACCCTGTGGACCGACCGCAATGACGGCGACAAGGTGCGCGTGCGTGGCCTGTGGGATGGCGACGAGGAAGCCCGCCTGATCGCCGATGAGGTCGAAGCGCTGCAATTGAAGAACGAGCCGCTGGACGAAATCGCCATCCTGGTCCGCGCCGGATTTCAGACCCGTGAATTCGAAGAACGCTTCATCACGCTGGGCATCCCCTATCGCGTCGTCGGCGGCCCCCGGTTCTATGAGCGCGAAGAGATCCGCGACGCCATCGCCTATCTGCGGGTAATCCACCAGCCCGCCGATGATCTGGCCTTTGAGCGGATCATCAACAAGCCCGCGCGCGGCATTGGTAAAACCACACTGCAAGCGCTGCACAAGGCCGCCCGGGCGCAAGGCCTGCCGCTGTCCATCACCGCCCAGCGCATGGTGGAAACCGACGAGTTGAAAGCGGCTGCCCGCAGCAAGCTGTTCGCCGCGATGGACATGTTCGACCGTTGGCGCCGTCTGTCCGAAGGCGTTGATCATGTGGAACTGACCGAAACCGTGCTGGAAGAAAGCGGCTATACCGATTTCTGGAAGCAGTCGAAAAAGCCGGAAGCCGCTGGCAAGCTGGAAAACCTCAAGGAAATGCTGTCGGGCATGGAGGAATTCGACGACCTGCCCGCCTTCCTGGAACATATCAGCCTGGTGATGGAGGTCGAATCCAACACGGTCGGGCCCATGGTCTCGGTCATGACGCTGCACGCCGCGAAAGGTCTGGAATTTGAGACCGTCTTCCTGCCGGGATGGGAAGAAGGCCTGTTCCCCCATCAACGCGCCATGGATGAAAGCGGCCTGGCCGGGCTGGAAGAAGAACGCCGCCTGGCCTATGTCGGGATCACCCGGGCCAAGCGCCGCTGTGAAATCAGCTTCGCCGCCAATCGCCGCATTCACGGCTCCTGGAATGCCGCCCTGCCGTCGCGCTTCATCGATGAATTGCCCCAGGACCATACCCTGATCGAGGCCGACCGCGGAGTCTATGGCGGCATTGGTGGCGGCCGCGCCGAAGACCGCGCCGCCTTCACCCAGGTTGGCTATGGCCGCAGCAGCAGCTTCGGGGGCGGCACGACTGGCGGCGGATTTGGTGGTGCGAAAGCCTCAGACTTCGATTCTGGTTCCACTTACTCGGCCCCCACCTATTCTTCTCCGGGCGGCGGCCCCGGCTGGCAACGCCTGAAACAGCGCGGCCTCAGCCAAACCCGCGCGCCGGTGATCGATGCCAGCTACAGCAGCAGCACCGACCACGATTTCGGCACCGGCGAGCGCGTCTTCCACCAAAAATTCGGCCCCGGCACCATCACCGCCATAGACGGCGACCGCTTGTCCATCGAATTTGATAAGGCAGGCAAGAAGACGGTAGTGGCGAGCTTTGTGGAGCGGGGGTGAAGGGCTAAGGGTATTTACACAAAGGACTGCATTGAAAGCATCGCTATACTTATTTAAGAGTAAATAAAATCAGCACGTTAGATAAATCTAATCTATTAAAAATTATCAATCTAAGAAAATTAAATACACTTAGTTACCTCCAAAGAGTAACTTCTGTTACTTAAAACAGATTGATAGAACTGCACATCTAAATGTCCAATTTTACAGTATTCTTTTATTTTTTGCTTTTCTTCTCCTGGCATGAGCGCACCAAAAATTACACCCTTTAATAATCGAGCCGGAAATACCTGTATCCCTGGTCCTTTTTCAAAATCTAACAAACGCCACTCTTTTTCATAAGACCAATTTTTTGCTTTAGTTAAAACAGTTTTTTCTAATCTTTCTGTTTCTTTATCTCTTAATGGATTCACTACAGGAAGCTCTTTCCGGTAGATAACTTTTTGGGCGCGAGATACAAAGAAATGTGTGTTATCATCGATAAATTCTAAACAATATCCTTTGTGAGAATCTGAATAATGAGACCACATGAGTATATCATCATTGACCTCTGAAAGACTAAATATACCAATCTTATTCATTGAATTGAAAATACCTCGTTCAACTTTCTCTTTGAAGTAAGGGTCTGTTCGAGCTTTCAATCTCAACTTACTCGCCTCGTTCCGTATCTTTGTTGGGCTCCAATTAATCGCTCGTGCTGCAACTACATTTCTAAAATAAGAATCTTGCTCTGCAGGAGTACCCTCAAACTCAAAACTTGAGCGGCAATCAAAGGGGTCATTAAACTGGTTTCGTGATGCAAAATACAATTCTCTTTTGGCAAAAATGTTTTTTGTCCAATCAATTGGAACATCATTGATTTTACGGTATTTATATAAATGTTGAATTTTGTATTGCTCCAACGATTTTACTCACCGCCAAATGTTCAATTAGAAATTTTGCATTAAAACATATTAAGACCGACAACATCATAGAATATGGCCATCAAATATTTAAGGATGAATTTTGAGCGCTCGTCCTCATGTTAGGGGTAACCTTAACAACAACGGGAGCCCTAAATGGCTGATCCTAAGAAAGTTGCTATCATTGTTACCTCGCATGCCAGTATGGGCGATACGGGGGAGAAGACCGGCGTTTGGCTGGAGGAATTTACGACGCCTTATTACCATCTGCGGGATGCAGGTCTGACGGTGGATGTGTTCTCCGTTGCGGGCGGCGACATTCCAATTGATCCGCGCAGCGTGGAAGGCGATGCCCAAAAAGAGGAAAGCGTCGCGCGCTATCTGAAGGATGAGAGACTGCAAACGACGGTGAAGACAACCCCCTCTGTCGATCAGATTGATCTGGACGGCTATGATGCGGTGTTCTTTCCAGGCGGTCACGGAACCATGTGGGATTACCCACCCAACGGCGCCATTGCGGAAGTTGTATCGCAAGGGCTGGATGCCGGGAAAATCATCGCCACAGTCTGTCATGGTCCCGCCTGTCTGGTGAATGCAAAGACCAAGGCGGGGGCCCCTGTCGTCAAAGGTCGCCGCGTGACCGGTTTTAGCAACAGCGAAGAAAAGGCCGCCGGTTTGACCGATGTCGTGCCGTTCCTGTTGGAAACGAAATTGCGGGAACTGGGGGCGATGTACGAAAGTGTCGACGACTTCCAGCCCTTCGCCATTCGCGATGGGGACCTGATCACCGGTCAGAATCCGGCCTCGGCCAAGAAGGTCGCCGACTCGCTGATTGAGGCTTTGACGCATTCAGCAAAACGCCGCGAAGTCGCGTAACTGCGCATATCGGAGTCTGATCGCGTCTCACCCGCGATTGGACTCCCTTAGCGCCGATACATCAGCAGCATTGTGCATCCGCCCTTGGACCCGGCCTCATGCATTGCGCCGATGGCGCGCTGACAGTAATGACCGGGGCCATAGCTATGCTCTGCGTCATAGAAATCGCCATCCAGGACATAGATTTCTTCCAACTGGTCATGGGCGTGATCCGGGGTATAGGCACCGGGATCGATTTTCATCAGCGCCGTGGACACGCCGGTCTGGCTGTCCTTAAAGATCGGTTTCATCCAGAAGCCGGGCGAGCCGGTTTCCTGCCAATCGTTTAAAGTCGTATCGATGCGGTGAGAGCCAGAGTGCTGGCGGTCAATGGCGGTCATCATGTTGCTCCTCTATTGGCGCTCGAGCATCATGCGTTCGCATGAGCTCACACAGGACACTCTAACCATTTGTTTCTTTAGCAAATGCGTCGTCGCAAACAATTCCGTTTGCTCGGGATTTGCGCTAGTGTAGGAAAAACGGTGGTCTGTGGGAAGAGGTCTGCAGGACACAGGATTTTGTCTTTCTCGGCTCAACATGGATACAGCACGATGACCCATTTCACATTGGTACACGGTGCCTGGCACGGCGCGTGGTGCTGGGATGCCCTGTCCAAGATCCTGATGGCACGGGGCCACACTGTGTCCTGTATTACCCAGACCGGATTGGGGGAGCGCGCGGGGGAGTTGTCGCCGGATATCACCCTGCAAACCTTTGTCGATGATGTGGTGGCGCATATTCAGACCCGGGACATTCGCGACACGGTGCTGGTCGGGCACAGCTTCGGCGGTATTGCCATTACCGGGGCTTCGGCCGCCTTACCGGACCGGATATCGGAACTGGTCTATCTAGATGCGATGGTGCCCCTGTCTGGCGTCGCGCCCCGGGAGACGGTTGCCCCGGATGTCTGGGCCGCCCGCAAGGCCGGTGCGATCATGGTGGGCGAAACCCTGTGCCTGCCCCCACCCAAGGCGATTGCCATGGGCCTGACGGACCCGACTGAGGCGGCCTATATTGAGACCCGCATGACCCCGCATCCGATCCGTACCTATGAAACGGCGATCACATTCAACGGCCTGCCGAACAATGGCGTGCCTGTCCGCTATATCCGCGTCACCGATCCGATCTACCCGCCGCTGGAATCCCATCGCCAGCGCGCTGTGGAGATGGGCTGGCCCATGCAAGACATCGCCAGCGGCCACGACTGCATGGTCAACGCGCCACAGGCCCTGGCGGATTTACTGCAGAAATAAACCCATTTTCAGAGCCCCCTGGCACAAACGCTCCAATCGCACGTGCTGCTCTGGACCCCGGATCAAGTCCGGGGTGACAAAACGGAGTGGTCGTCATACCGCCTGCGCTAATCCTGTGCTGGGGATTTTAGAAGAAGGAAACCGCAAAGGACGCTGAGGACCGCAGAGAGCGCAAAGACGACTACACCGCCGTCTTACCCGCGCAGGCTGGTATCGAGAATCGAACACACCAATTGCACCCGCTGCTCTGGAGCCCGGATCACGTCCGGGACGACCGCAACAAATGTCATGCCCCCAGCGCCCTTTGCGCCTTCTCCGCGCCCTTTGCGGTAAATCTTCAACAAACCCCGTCTCTCCCGCGCAGGCGAGTGTCCAGGGCCACACGCACCAATCGCGCTTGCCGCCCTAGGCACCGGATCAAGGTCCGGGGTGACGATGGTGCAGACAAAAGCACCCTCACCCTGAGGAGCGTAGCGTCTCGAAGGGGGGCCCTGCTGCACGCACCATCCTTACAGCACCGCCTCAGGATGAGATTGGGACGTTTTGTGGACGTGTCAGTTTCACAGGGCTAGGCAAGTCCTGCGGCGTCTTCCAGGAAGGTGACAATTTCCGGCACGCCCTTATTGTCTTTCAGATTGGTGAACAGGAAGGGACGGTCGCCGCGCATCTTTTTCGCGTCCCGATCCATTACCGACAGGTCCGCACCGACCAGCGGGGCCAGATCGATCTTGTTAATCACCAACAAGTCCGACCGAATAATCCCCGGCCCACCCTTACGCGGAATTTTATCACCGGCCGAAACATCTATTACATAAATTGTGATATCAGCAAGATCCGGCGAAAATGTCGCGGCAAGATTATCCCCCCCGGATTCGATCAGCAGCACTTCCAGTTTAGGAAATTTCGCAACCAGATCGTCCACGGCGGCTAGATTGAGGGACGCATCTTCGCGAATGGCGGTATGGGGACAACCACCGGTCTCAACACCAACAATCCGATCCGGCGACAGCGCGCCGCTGCGGGTCAGGAACTCAGCATCTTCCCGTGTGTAGATGTCGTTGGTGATGGCGGCAATGTCATAGCTGTCGCGCATCGCCTTGCACAGCCGATCCATCAGCGCCGTCTTGCCAGAGCCGACCGGACCGCCAATGCCAATGCGGACCGGGCCTGTATGGGAAACGGGTTTCGTCATGATCTAAACAACCTCGTATACTGGGTTTCGTGAAACATTGCGGCCAGATCGACCGCCACACTGGCGCTGGAAATCCTGTCGAATGGTGTTTCCATCGCCTTTTGCGCAAATTTGGTAATACATGGCTTAAGGGCCATCAAAGCCGCCACCCCATCCCGCTGACCCAAGGGAATAAGGCGCTGGCCCGCAGACACCAGATTGGCAACCGCACCATGCATCCAGGATTCAACAGCGGTTTCCAGCGGAATGCCCGCATCTGCACAGGCTGCACCAAAAGCAACGGCATGAGGAATTCCGACATCAGGCATCGTATTTTGCAATGCCGACAAGCGGGGATAGTGTGTCCCTTCCAACTGCAGCGCCTTGATAAAGGCACGGCCCTGGTTGACGGACTCGGCTGCCAGTTCCGACGCCCCCCTTAAACTAACCGCTTCCTCCAACACCAAGGCCAAGTCCATGTCATTGCCGCGATGAGCGGCACAGAGGAAGGCCGCGTCGGCCTGCAGATCACCAAATTCCAAAAGAGCCCGTATGAAGGATTCCAGGCTGGTGCGGTCGGTCACCTGGCCTGTCTCCACCAGCCATTCCAACCCATGGGAATAACTGAACGCCCCCACCGGAAAGGCGGGCGAGGTCCACAGCATAACCGTCTGCAACCAGTCCGGCGCGCGTGTCACGATCCAACCCTTACAGATTGGTGATCATGATTGTGGGGATGGCCGTGTCCGTGGTCGTGCCCGTGATCATGATGATGTCCATGCCCGGTGCTGGCGGCATCATAGGCCCCGGCCTCTGGTGTGAAGGGGGCTTCGTGACGCTTTACCGTTGCCCCAAGCCCTTCCACCATTGCCTCTATCACCGCATCGGCGCGAAAACGGATCGTGCCATCGTCCAGGATTTGTACCGGGAGATGCCGGTTGCCCAAATGCCAGGCCAGACGGGCGGTTGCCGCTGGACTGACCCCCAGAGCATCGGCCACCGGTTCCGACGCCTCCACGATTCGAATCATGCCGCCATCCTGCAGGGTCAGCCCATCGCCCTGTCGCAATGTTACGGCCTTAGGCAGATCCAGTAAGAAGGCTTCCCCCTGATCATCCTGCAGCTTGATGCGCCGCCGGTTGCGTTGATCCAGGTCCAGCGTGGCACTGACAGCATTGCCATCATCCACCCAGCTGCCTGCCATATGTCGTTGCGTTGCGCGCCGCATCACATCCTCAGAACAGGAAATAGCGTTGTGCCAGGGGCAATTCCGCCGCTGGCTCACAGGTCAACAGCTCACCATCGGCCCGAACCTCGTAGGTTTCCGGATCGACCGTGATTTCCGGCAAGGCATCGTTCAGTGCCATATCCGCCTTGGTCACGGTCCGACACCCTTTAACCGCCAAAACCTGTTTGGACAGGTTCAGGGAATGCTTAAGACCTGCATCAACCCCGGCTTGAGACATGAAAGTGACGCCCGTTGCCCCCAAGGCACCGCCCAAACTGCCAAACATCGGGCGATAATGCACCGGCTGTGGTGTTGGGATAGAGGCATTCGGGTCGCCCATAGCCGCAGCGGCAATCATACCAGAGCGCAAAACCAGATCCGGCTTAACGCCAAAAAACATCGGCTTCCAGAGCACCAGATCCGCCAGCTTTCCAACTTCGATAGACCCGACATGCTGGGACAATCCATGGGCTCTGGCGGGGTTTATGGTGTATTTGGCGATATAACGACGGGCGCGCAGGTTATCATTGTCACCCGTTTCCCCGTCCAGACTGCCGCGCTGCATCTTCATCTTATGGGCTGTTTGCCAGGTTCGTGTAATAACTTCGCCAACACGGCCCATTGCCTGACTGTCCGACGCGATGATGGAAAACGCGCCAATGTCATGCAGGATATCTTCAGCCGCGATGGTTTCCTTGCGAATCCGGCTTTCCGCGAAGGCGACATCTTCTGGAATGCGGGGGTCCAGGTGATGACAGACCATCAGCATATCCAAATGCTCATCAACTGTATTGCGAGTATAGGGCCGCGTTGGATTGGTTGAGGAGGGGATCACATTGGCCAGACCACAGACCTTGATGATATCTGGCGCATGACCACCGCCCGCCCCTTCCGTGTGGAAGGCATGGATGGTGCGTCCCTTGAACGCGGCAATCGTGTTCTCGACAAAGCCGCTTTCGTTCAGCGTGTCTGTGTGGATTGCGACCTGAACATCGGTTTCTTCCGCAACACTGAGGCAGCAATCAATCGCCGATGGGGTGGTGCCCCAATCCTCGTGCAGTTTCAATCCGATGGCTCCGGCAGCAACCATTTCGATCAGGGCATCCGGGCGGGACGCATTACCCTTGCCAAACAGTCCGACATTGACCGCCATGCCATCTGCCGCCTCCAGCATTCGGGCCATATGCCAGGGGCCGGGTGTTGCGGTTGTGGCATTGGTGCCCTCCGCCGGTCCAGTGCCGCCGCCCAGCATGGTGGTCACGCCGGACATTAGCGCGTCTTCCGCCTGCTGCGGACAGATCCAGTGAATATGGGCATCAATCCCACCGGCGGTAACAATGCGCCCCTCGCCCGCGATGATTTCTGTTCCAGGGCCGCAGATTATATCGACGGCTGGTTGCACATCGGGATTGCCCGCCTTACCGATGGCGGCGATCTTGCCGCCCTTCAATCCGATATCAGCCTTATAGACGCCGGTGTAATCCAGGATCAGGGCATTGGTGATGACGGTATCCATCGCGCCTTCTGCGCGGGTGGCTTGCGATTGGCCCATGCCGTCACGGATCACCTTTCCACCACCGAATTTGACTTCCTCGCCATAGATCGTGCGGTCACTTTCGACCTCGATGATCAAATTCGTATCGGCCAGGCGCACCTTATCGCCTGTGGTGGGGCCATACATGTCGGCATAGGCCTGTCTGTCGATTGAATATGCCATGACTTATTTCCCCCCATCCAGCGGGCCCTGAACCGCACCATTAAATCCGGTCACGATCCTCTTGCCCGCATAGGCGACCAGAGTGACGTCTCGACTTTGCCCTGGCTCGAAGCGCACGGCAGTTCCGGCTGGAATATCCAACCGAAAGCCCCGCGCTGCCGCCCGGTCGAATTTCAAGGCCGGGTTGGTTTCAGCGAAATGATAATGACTGCCAACCTGAACCGGGCGGTCCCCGCCATTTGCGACAGTCAGCGTCAAGGTTTCACGCCCATCATTCAGGGTGATTTCACCGGCGGCACAAAGGATTTCTCCTGGAATCATGATATCTCTCCTTTGCCTCAGCGGATTGGGGTGTGAACGGTGACCAGCTTGGTCCCATCGGGGAAGGTTGCCTCAACCTGGACCTCATGGATCATCTCTGCGATGCCATCCATGACTTGATCCCGGGTGATGACCGTGGCCCCATCGCGCATCAAATCGGCCACAGCGCGGCCATCGCGGGCGCCCTCAACGACATAGTCACTGATCAGGGCAATCGCCTCTGGATAGTTCAGCTTCACGCCCCGCGCCAATCGCTTGCGTGCCACTTCGGCCGCCATAGCGACCAGCAGCTTGTCTTTCTCTCTGGGTGATAAGTTCATTTGCCCCGTCTCCTCCCATCAACAATGAATCAAGGCTGGCAGCCGTGCGGGGCGGCCAAAAGCCTGGTGCCGCAAGACAGACCATACCTGCATATAGCGCGCCCGCATCGCGGCTGGATCCTTGCCTAGGAACCGCAGCAGCAGAAGCGGCCCCATCACGGTCGCCCCCGCAATCCCCCCTGGCAGGTCCATCAATAAGGGTCGAACCCTATCGCGCAATGTTTCTGGCTGTGGCGCGGCACAGATCAGGGTGGCCATCGCCGTTGCCCCGTTCAAGCCGAAGGGGCTGATCGCAACAGCCGGGTTCAGGACAAAGGCATCACGCCAAATCGTCCTGCCTGCCAATGTCAGCCTCCAGTTTTCCTGAAACTGGCACTGGCGCACGGTTTCACCCATGGCGCCGCGTCCGAAAATCACCATCTCTCCGGCCATGACATGGGCGGTTTCTGTTGCAAGATCGATCCTGGTGGACCGGACCAGACGCGCCCCTTCGAATAGAATCGTCTCCTGCGGCAGATATTCCAGGCAGCCATTCGCACCAGCCTTCAAAGTCAGCGTGACTCTGGCCGGCTCCGCATCCTGGGCTCGATATACCTTCTCTGCAGCCTGGGCCAAGCTCAATACCTGCGCATTTTCTTCGGCATTGATAGAGACGTCGATCTGATCGCCCCCGACAAGGCCGCCAGAGACCGTGGTGATCGCCGCTGTAATCACATCATTCCGTGCGGGCCTTGGAAACAGCACGCGCATGGGATGGCTGTGATACAGATCGCTCAGCCCCGTCTGATCGCGCTTTGCATCATGACGAAAGCCCAAAATGACCGCGCCCCGCGCCCGTTGCGCGGCGGGTTTTGTGGTGAGTGTTAAGGCGATATCTCCATCCATCACAACACGCTACCCCTAGAATATGTCTCAGCGCAATATGTTGCAGCGCAAAACCGTCATCCTGGGGCGTTGGGATCTGCTATAGAAGTTGAAGAGGCGGCAAACGCATGGCACTGTCCCTTCCATCATGAGGACCGTTCTACATCACACACATGCACCCAACGTTTATGCGTCCGGCCCCTTGGATAGGGCGGATCGTCTTCGTGGCGATCAAGAGGCGTTGACGCTTGCCATCAGCAGCGAGACTGCGCGCCTGTTCCCTGTATGGCGCGGTAACAATCTGGTGCAGATGGGGGACACAATACGGGGCTGGACCGTGCAGGCAACGCGCACGGATCTGATGCAGCACGCCAAGTTGTCCGTTTTTCTGGGTTTGGATTCCACCGGCGCCCCCCATTTCGCCATTGATTTGTCTGATTTTGAGGAACCGCCCGAATTTGAACCCGGTACCGCCTTCGAAGACCTTCGGAAAGTTGGTCCGATGCTGGGGGATGATGATGGGGCCATATTGGCTTATGCTCGTGGCCTGGTGCATTGGCACCGCCGTCATCTCTTCTGTGGTGTCTGCGGCCGCCCGACAGACTCCCGCAAGGGGGGGCATGAAAGACGCTGCACAAATCCAGACTGTGGCGCGCCCCATTTTCCCCGCACGGATCCCGCCGTCATCATGCTGGTGCATGATGGCGCTGACCGGATCGTGCTGGGCCGCCAGAAGGACTGGCCACCGGGCCGATGTTCTGTCCTGGCAGGCTTTGTTGAACCGGGTGAAAGCCTGGAAGACGCAGTCGCCCGTGAAGTCATGGAAGAAGTCGGCTTACCAACCACCGATATCCGCTATAATTCCAGCCAGCCCTGGCCCTTCCCATCTTCCATTATGTTGGGCTTTAGCGCCCGCGCGACAGCAGAAGAAATGACCATTGCGACCGATGAAATCGAAGAGGCCCGTTGGGTTTCCCGCGCCGAAATCGCCGCCAGCCCGGAAGACGAAACCTTCGCCCTGCCCCGCCGCGATTCCATCGCCTACCGCCTGATCCAGGACTGGATGGCCCAGGGCAACTAAGCCCCTTTCATCAGATTTCAAATGCCCGCCCTGTTCTGCCAGCCGCCCTGGACCCCGGATCACGTCCGGGATGACAATGTTGCAGACAAACACACTCTCACCCTGAGGAGCGTAGCGTCTCGAAGGGTGACCTTTCTGTAAGCACCGGACTTGCAGCGCATCCTTCGAGACGGCGCTATCGCGCCTCCTCAGGATGAGAATGGAGTAAAGGGTGAGACCGGGCCATTCGCGCAGGCGGGTATCCAGGGCCGACCGCACCAATTGCGCTCGCCGCTCTGGATCCCGAATCAAGGCCGGGATGACGACAGTGGGGAACGCAGAGGGCGCGGAGAAACGCAGAGGGCGCAAAGGCAAATTCAGGCTCGTCTCTCCCGCGAAGGCGGGAGTCCAGGGCCACAAGCACCAATCGCGCCCGCCGCCCTGGATCCCGGATCAAGTCCGGGATGACGTAAAAGTGTATGGGTCGGCCGCTCTGCGTCCTCTGCGCCTTCTCAGCGTCCTTCGCGATAAATCTTCAAAGGTGGCAAAGCTCACACACTCTTCCTCACTCCTCCGCGCGATAATCGGCCTGGCGATAAGTGCCCAGCAGTTTGATCTTGGTGGTGAAGAATTGAAGTTCCTCCATCGCCTGATCGACTGATTTATCTGCAGGATGTCCCTCAATTTCTGCATAGAATCGTGCGCGGCTGTCGTCGCCGACGCTGATATAGCTTTCCAGCTTGATCATATTCACCCCATTGGTGGCAAAGCCGCCCAGGGATTTGTACAGCGAGGCAGGCACGCTGCGCACCGTGAAGACGAAGCTGGTCAGACAGGGACCGGACCTTGGGTCTGGTTCAATGCGGGTCCGCGACATCACAATGAAGCGAGTCACATTGCCGATCCGATCTTCAATCCGGGGACGCAGGATATCCAGCCCGTAGGTTTCCGCTGCTAGAGTGGAAGCAATGGCTGCAATGGAAGGGTCATTCAGCTTCGCCACATCCTGCGCGGCCCCGGCTGTATCGGCGGCGATGACCGGCTTGATTTTGAGTTCCCGCAACGTGTTGCGGCACTGCGCCAAGGCCTGTTCGTGACTGCGCGCTTCTTTCACGGTCTCAAAGCTGCCGCCTTTCGGAACCAGAAGGCAATGATGCACCGGTTGGAAATATTCCCCGATGATGAACAGGTTCGACTCGGGCAACAGATGATGAATGTCCGCCACACGCCCGCCCAGGGAGTTTTCAATCGGGATCATCGCCAGGCCGGCACGCCCTTCCTCGACAGCGGCAAAGGCATCCTGAAATGTTGGACAGGGCAAGGGTTCCATCGCCGGAAATGCCCCGCGTGCCGCAAGATGGGAATAGGCCCCCAACACCCCCTGAAAAGCGATGACAGGATTATCCTGTGCCGGATTGACAATCGCGGTGGGAGAGGGAGTCGACATCGTTCTATGGCCTTCCTGAAAATACGAAACGGAACCCAGGGCCCCGGTAAATGCACCAGTGCCATGCTCTAAATCCAACACTGTCACCCGCAGGGCTGCGGCCAGCTTTGGCATCATGCTGCGCTTTGGCGCGGTCTTACCTGTCTCCCACAAGGCGATGGTCGACTGGGTGACGCCCAGTCGTTTCGCCAGGTCGCTCTGGCTTAACCCCGCCGCAAGACGGGCCCCTTTCACTGCCGAAGACAAGCTCATGGCGAGGCATTAAGCGTCAAAATACCTTAAGTCAATATTTTTATTAATCATAAATATGAGAAATACTAATTTTTATCATAGGCTCGCATGAAACTCATGGCCTGATTCAATAAGGCCATGCGGGCCGTATCACCGGTATCACTGTCTGGATGGTGAATGGTCGCCAACTGGCGGTACCGGGCTTTGATTTCCGCAGCTCCAGGACGGGAATTTGGCGGGAAGCCCAGGACGAAATGGGCTTCATCCTTGGTGCGCACCGCATTGGGCAGACGGTCCCCAGCCAGAACCTGAACCGCCGCGCGCAACCGATGCAGTTCAGCCTTCAATTGGGCGTGCTCGACCTCGCGGGTCGGGTGATGGCTGGGCTCCAGCACCATACGCAGGGCACCGCTGTCCAGCGCCAGGGCCAATCCCAATGCCTTACGCAACAGGACCGGATCATATCCATCCGGCAGTCGGACCTGCAGGCGGGGCTTTCGCCGCCAGGGCTTGCCCTTATCCGGGCCAGACTTCAGGGTCACCGTTTCGCGATCAGAGGCTTTTGGATCACCCGGATCTACCGCCGCCGCAATCATCGATTCAGGCAGCATCAGAATGACCGACCGCGCCAGGTCCGCCGCGTTGACGCCACGCGCTTCTGCAAGGGCAAGGATCTGATTTCGAAACCGTGTGCTGCAGGGAATGGTATAAGAGCGTTTGTGGCCTGAATTTTCATCGGGCGGGACTATATCGGTTTTGGAAACAGTCTCTTGGCTCATCACCCCTTGTCCCTAGCCTGAAACGCGCCAAATTGGCAATGATTTGCAGCGTCTCTCGACAAAGAGGCGGTTTCCTGCATGATGAACCATATCCTGAGGCCTTTTACATCAAGGTCCGAAATTTGAGAGAAGGAGGGCCAAATGGCCGTCGTTGAGATTTACACCCGCCCCATGTGCGGATTCTGCTATCGCGCCAAGAAGCTGCTGGACAGCAAAGGCGTCAGCTATTCCGAATATGACATTTGGGGCGAAGGCAATCACAAGGAAGTCATGGCCAAGCGCGCGCCGGGTGCCCAGACCGTACCCCAGGTTTTTATCGATGACGTTCTAATCGGCGGCTGTGATGATTTGATGGAAGCCGATGCCAACGGTAAACTGGACAAACTGTTAGGCACTGCGGCCTAATCATGCGCTGATGGATCTAAGCAAGGGAGACTGAGATGAAAGAGACATTGACCGTGGGTCTGGTCCAAATGACCTCGACCACATCGATTGACCAGAACATCAAGATTTCCAGTGATTTGATCCGACAGGCGGCGGCGCAAGGGTCAGAACTTGTCGCCCTGCCTGAAGTTGTGAACCTGATGCAGCGGGATCGATCACAATCGTCGAAGGTTGCAGCCCTGGACTCTGAAGATGCCTCTCTGGCGGCCTATAAGGCATTGGCGCAGGAACTTGGCATCTGGATTCATGCTGGGTCGCTGGTCATTCGCCTGGCCGATGATGATCGCTTCGCCAATCGCGGTTTTCTGATCGATCCCACCGGACTGATACAGGCGCAATACGACAAAATCCATATGTTCGATGTCGATCTGGCGAATGGTGAAAGCTATCGGGAAAGCAACGGCTTTCGCCCCGGCACCCATGCGACCCTGGCCCAGACGCCCTGGGGCGGCTATGGCATGGCGGTGTGTTATGATCTGCGCTTTCCCCATCTGTTTCGTGATCTGGCGAAGGCCGGCGCGCGCATTCTGGCGGTGCCCGCTGCCTTCACCCGCACAACAGGACAGGCCCATTGGCATACCCTGTTGCGCGCCCGGGCGATCGAGAATGGCTGTTTCGTCGTGGCACCGGCGCAATGTGGCGACCATGAGGATGGCCGCAAGACCTATGGTCATGCCCTGATCATTGATCCCTGGGGAGAGGTTCTTGCCGATGGCGGGGAAGCACCCGGTGTCGTCACGGCAACACTGAACCTGAACCGCGTTTCCGAGGTTCGGGGAATGGTGCCGTCGCTGAATAATGATCTGCCTTACGATAAACCCCAGGAAGTCGCGCTAAACGCCGCCGCGGAGTAACTATTCGCGGGGCTCTCCACAGAAGCCACGGACGGCATCGCCAATGCGGCGGATGTCAGTGCTGTCACGTGTTGCTGGATCCGCAGGGGCCCCATCTGCAATGCGAAACCCCGTAATGCTATAGGGCATGAAGGATACAACAGACCCACCCCGGCCCTGAGCGGATGGGATATTCTGTATGCAGTCCCCGGCCATTTTGATCGGTGTTCGCCAGAAACCCAACGCATAGCGACCGGCACCGTTTGGATAAGAAACCCCTGTTGGCAGGCCTTTATCTCCCTGTGTATCCAAGGCATCGGTAACCATATCGCGCGACAGGCCTGTCAGGGTTTTGCCCCCCGTACTGTGTCGCAGAACCAGGATCAAGCGCACCAATTCACCCGTCGTAGGGTATAAACCGTTCCCCAAATCGGGAACCCGATGTTCGGCCGTATCCCCAACAGTCATCTGCATTTGCAGCCGCGCAATCCCGATTGCCTTGAACAATCGATCCTGCAATATCCAGCGCAAGGAGGCCCCCGCCCCATCCTTTAACTTGACCAGTCGATCCAGCGCCAAAGACAGGACAAAACTGTCCGATGTCCGAAACCGGAATACTGTGCCCGGTGCCCAGGGGTAATATGGGAATTGCTTCGCCACCGCCAGTTTCTCATCAACCGTTCGTGCCGCGCGGATTGCCTGGGCAGAGGGATCAGAATCCGCCGCAACGAAATTCACTGTCCGTTCCGGAGCAATTTCGCCAAGCCCACTGGCCATATTGATCATATCCAGTATTCGAGTACGCCGCCATTGCGGGTGATTGGCTAATTCAGGCACCAAATCCCCGATCGTCATCACCAGAATATCATGGCCTATACGATGGGCCAGATGGGATACCGCCACAAACGCCAGAAAACTGGGCGTCATGCTGGATATGCCGTGACGCATTTGACGGCAGAAGGGATACAATCCATGCCGCGTATTACAGCCAGACAGATAAACTGTTTCATCCACGATCAATCCGCTGACCGAAACCGCACCTTTCGATCCCAACGGGCCGTTGAAACCGGAAACAGCATCAACCCCAAAGCGTGCCGCCAGATCTGCCCAATCCTTATATTGGGGCGCACTGGACATCCGATCCTCATAGGCGGCGATTCTACTTTGCGCGCCCTCCACTTTGCCTGGGATAAATTCCGTCGACAGGGTCCCCCATATATCCGCTTCACGCTCCGCAGCGGTTTCCTGAGAAAATTGCAGAACCATATTGGAAACAGGCTTTCCATTGCCATACAGAAAACTGGCCAACCCATTGCGCACAGCGCCAAATTTGCTGTCGACAATACTGACTGGCAACAATGCCCTGGACTGACCGCGATCCCCCGGCTCAGTCCATATTCTCCCAACACCAAATAACAGCGTAAACCGCCGCCGCTGATCGATGACAACAGTTTCGGGCGCGGGAACGGGAACGATGCGATCTCCATGGGTGATGAGACCCAGCGTCTTTTCCGGCAGCGTCAGCTGCGACTCTCCCAATGCGCCGATGACATTAATCAGAAGGGCGCTTTGCCGCAGGGTCAACTGACCCTGAAGCGCTTCTCCTTTCCCTATTGATCGACTCCCAGGGAGAAAATTTCTCAAGGTCATAGGGGATTTGAGCGCTTCAGGTAAAAAGAACACGTCCGGTCCCAAGGCGCGACGCGTGTCATCCCAAGAAAATTTTGACAATTTAGCATCAGAATCGAGGTCCCTGGCCGGGGAACCATAATGTTTCTGGATGCCGGTCTCTTCCGCCATGCTGCAGCGCATGAAAAATGGTAAAAAAACCGTGCTAATCAGCAGGGACGACAAAGTCAGTGAGCAAAATTTAAGCATTACAAAAATCCTCTACCACTGTGATTTTCCGCCGCAGCCTGCACATTCGCAACAAAGGATTTTTGATTAAATCGCCAGAAATCGGGAGAAATCAGAGAGAATTTCCGACCAGGCTATTTTTAGGGCGGAAAATTGCCTAATATTTGTGCGTTGCAACACGATAAGAACGCTTGATTTCGAATGTGTTATCTGTCAATTATTGCACTGCAACATGATCCGCCTAATCATGTTGTGACGTGAACACTGCAGTTTGTGCTTTAGCACTGTAAACCTGCGCTGTTACGTCCGTATTGGGCGTTTCCTCCCTAAACTTGGGCCGCGTTTCGACGCGGTCCTTTTTTTTGCAGGCATAACGCATCGCATGAGCAGCAATTTCTGAGGGAGGGGGAGCTATACCGCCCAGACCATCACCCGGTTGTGGCGTAAACCACCCAATGGCCCGCTTCTGTCAGACATGCTGTTTCACGACCGGAAACCGTATTACCGTCGACATTCACCTGTGCATCATATTCGCGACATATACGACCCTGCGCATTCAGGAAGGTACGCATGGGGGTGATGCTGCCATGGGTGCCGGTGGATTTGTTCTGCCACGTCGCCGTTTCCCCGGCGGGAGCCTGTGTCAGGCTTTGATATGCCGTCTGCTGCATGGAGGTCCTGTCATACCGGGTCAGGTTATCCGACAGCAGTTTCCCGCCATAGGCACCCGCAGCCCCTAATCCCAGTGCCCATAACAGCCGGGTATCATCATTGCCAAAATACTCATACCCGATCAAACCGCCCACAACCGCGCCGGCAACAGCACCGATTGCCAGTTTATCGTCCCGGGATAATTCTTCCTGTCCGGTCGTACACGCGACCTGAGAAAATAGAAGACTGCCAGACAGCACCAAGGCGCACAGCCGTTTCGCTATCGGTCGCTTACTGGGATGTGGCGTTAGAGTGGATGCAAAAGCCGGGACAATTGCCCCGCAGGTCGGATGGTTCTTCATTCCGTTTCTCCTGGCAAAAAGGCGGAAAATCCTTCTGGGCCGCCCCTGTTCACCATCTGACCTACCAGAATTTGCAACGAAATGCCACTGTAATTAAGATTTTAAGACTTCCCGTAGACTGGCTGCTCTACCACGGGGGGCGCAATGGCGGTAGACGTTGGCACCAGAACACGGGAAAGATCGGGTACCAGAATGCGCAACGGACGACTGCCCAGTGCAATTTCCATTGGCGCCTGACCGATCAGATCACCATCAGACTGAATGGGTTCCCCAACCGGGCCATCAATACGCACCCGCCGCGCCCGCAACAGCGTCGCATCCGGCAGTTTAGCGACACGATTGGTCAACAGGGCAAATCCATATCGAACCAACGCCCATCGACTGGTACCCTTCAACAGCACGACACTGATGCTGTCATCACCCAGCCTGGTATCAGGGGATATCACGAATGGCCCCGCATAGTGACTGGCATGGGTCACAATCGCCAGTCCCGCCTGATGGGTGTGGCCGTCAACGGTAACCGTGATCGTGGTTTCGGCGTTACGTACAATTTCCCGAACCGCCGCCATCACATAAGCCATTTTGCCAATAATGCGTTTCAGCTTGCTGTTTACTTCCGCGACCACGCGCGCGTCGGGACCTGCGCTGACCATCAACAGGAAGCCACGCGCGCCCGCCAGAGCTGGATAAATCTCAGCAACGCGCCCCTGTGACGGCATTTCTGCGGCGCGCTTCAACTTCAATCCCAGGCCTAGTTCAAAGGCAAAGACATTTGCAGTTCCCAGAGGAGCAATGGCCATCGGGATCGGGCGCCCGATCAAACCATTGGCGACCTCATTAATTGTGCCATCCCCGCCTGCGGCCACGACAACATCAACTGTGGCAACATCAAGTTCCGCTGCAATATTCGTCGCATGACCGGGCCCTTCGGTACGGCGCAAGACGACATCATGACCGCGCGCGCGCAAATGCTTCAAGAAACCACGAAGACGACCGCGCTGACGAAACCCTGCAACAGGATTATAAATAACCGCCACCCGCCTGCGAATCGGGTCCGCAACTTCCTTTTTATTTACCACTGATAAGGTTCTCCATTACGACGAAACAAGGGAAATAGAGTGTCTTAGATGTAATTTCTATTTCTTTTTTGTTAAACTTAGGTGAAAGAAAATAAGAATTACCATAATTACTTATTTTCTTCACACTACACCCGTATTCCCTGCGGATCGAAAGATTTAAAGGCGGATACGGATATGCACGGGTTTCGCGGCGTCAGTCGTTATCGCACAGTATGGATCTCTGACACCCATTTGGGAACCAGGGGATGCAAGGCGGAATTCCTTCTGGATTTTCTGCAACATACGGAGTGTGAAACACTTTACCTGGTTGGCGACATTATCGATGGATGGCGCCTGAAGAAATCCTGGTATTGGACCGCAACACAAAATGACGTTGTACAAGAAGTTCTGAGGAAAGCCCGCAAGGGCTGTCAGGTAATCTATGTTCCTGGCAATCATGATGAAGTGCTGCGCGACTACACCAACCTGTTTTTTGGGGGCGTGTTGGTCAAGGATGAAGCAATCCACAAAGGTGCCGATGGACGCAGCTATCTGATCATCCATGGGGACAAGTTCGATTCCGTTGTGAAATACGCCAAGTGGTTGGCCTATCTGGGGGATTGGGCCTATACGATCCTGCTGTCGACCAATCATTACTTCAACCAGGTGCGACGTTGGTTAAACCTGCCCTATTGGTCGCTGTCTGCATTCTTGAAGCAAAAGGTCAAGAACGCCGTCGAATTCATCAGTAAATTCGAAGAAGCCGTCGCGCATGAGGCCAAACAACGCGGCGTGGATGGTGTGATCTGTGGTCACATCCATCATGCCGAAATGCGCGAAATCAATGGAATATTGTACTGCAATGATGGCGATTGGGTCGAAAGCTGTACTGCCCTGGTGGAACATGCCAATGGCCGCATGGAAATCATCCAATGGACGGACAACACAGCACATGTCCCGGTCCTGCAGGACCATAGAATGACTGCGAAGGCACCTGTATGAACGCCGTGACATCAAAGAATATCAGCGTGACAACGGCGCAACCCGATATCTCCGCCGTGCCGGGCCAGCGGCTGGTTATTGTCAGCGATGCCTGGTTGCCACAAATCAATGGCGTGGTGCGCACATTGGATCGCACCCGACAGGAAATGGAAAAGCTGGGGCTTGAAGTGCATGTCATCGGCCCGGATCGTTTTCGGACCATCCCATGCCCGACCTATCCAGAAATCCGGCTGGCGATGAATGCCTTATGGGCCCTGCCGAAAATGCTGAAGGACCTGATGCCGGCTGCCATCCACATCGCAACCGAAGGTCCGCTGGGATCTGCGGCAAGACGCTTTTGCAAAAAGCACAAGCATCCCTTTTCCACCAGCTTTCATACCCGCTTTCCAGAATATATTCATGCCCGATGCGGCCTGCCGGTTTCCATCACCTATGCCTGGATGCGGAAATTTCATGGCGACGCATCGGTGACCATGGTCACCACGCCGACCATGCGCACCGACCTGGACAGTCGGAATTTCAAAAACCTGGAAATCTGGTCCCGGGGCGTTGATCTGGAGCTGTTCCGTCCGCGCCCGAAAGACATTCTGGATTTCCCCCGCCCAATTTTCATGAATATCGGCCGGGTTGCGGTGGAGAAGAATATTGGGGCCTTTCTGGAATTGGGTCTGCCCGGCACCAAGGTCGTCGTTGGTGGCGGCCCCCAACTGGAAGAACTGAAGGCCGCGTATCCTGACGTTAAGTTTCTGGGGCCCAAGACGGGCGAAGACCTAGCGCGCCACTATGCCGCCGCCGATGTTTTCGTCTTTCCCAGCCGAACGGATACATTTGGGTTGGTTCTGCTGGAAGCCCTGGCGTCCGGGGTGCCGGTCGCGGCCCTGCCAGTGCCAGGCCCCATCGATGTGATTGGTGACAACAGTTGTGGTGTTCTGGATGAAGACCTGCAACGCGCCGCCATGCGGGCCCTGGAAATTGATCCTGCCCTGTGCCGTCGTCATGCGGAAAAGTTCAGCTGGGAAGCATGCTCCCTGCAATTTTTGCAAAACCTAACGGCAAATCAAAAGCCAAAACCTGACCAATCATCCTAAGCCATTTTGCTTATTTGGTCGCCAGCAACTGAATCCCGGATTTACCAAAAGACCAGGTTCGCTTGTGCATCACATCCGAAAAGCCAACGCGCTTTAAGAAGGGAACAATATTTTCCCGCGTGAAGTACAGTTTATGATCGGGTGCACCCAAAAACCGGGTCACAGCACCATCAGGCGTCAGATATTCTTCCAAATCCGGCGTTGTTAGATACAGTACCCCGCCCTTGCGCAACAATTGAAACAGGCGTGCAGCAAAATCGAACGGGTCGATCGTGTGCTCGATGACTTCAGAACAATAAATTGCATCGAACTCCCCGGGCCCTGAATACGCCTCCAGTGATGTGCAATGGAACGGAATTTCTGGAAACAGTTCAGCGGATTGACGGGCAAGATTCTTGCTGATTTCAATGCCTTCCGGCAGAAGCCCGATTTCTTTCGCCATGGCACAGAACAGACCGACATTGCTGCCGACGTCCAGTACCCGACTTCCACCCGTCATGTGGCGTTTCAACCATTTAGCACGGGATTTGGATCGGCGGGCTTTGCTTTTCCACTTCGGCGTCATAACACGCATATAGTCGCCGCCAATTTCGTCCTGGATGTCATCAATTTCATCCACGGACGGCATATGCTGCAGGCAGACAAAACCGCTGTCGGGGAACCGTATCCAAGTCACTGTGCCCCCATCCGGATCAGATTGGACACAAAACTCCTCGATACGATCCGATCCGGAAATCGGACAGGTAAGCGTCACTGTTTGAGAGGTCATGGGCGATCAACTATGTAGACAAAAAGAATAACGATGGCGCAAATATTCGCGCCGATTATAAAAAGACCATCCAGCGATCCCGCCTTAATCGGCACCCAAAAAACCGCCACCAGGATCGGCAAAAGGCAAACGCTGATCGCCAGGAGTATTTTAGGAATGTTCATTCCGACTTAAGCCTGTTCCAGCATAAAATTCGACCCTATCCATTGGGTAGCACCGCATCCGCAACACCCGGCATAAACCCAGCACCAAAGCATTCCTGATGCATTGCCTTGCGTATACCGCACTATCCCCAGCCTGTCCACGTCCGCCTGATGATTTGCCGCCGCTTCATTAGGATGGGTTACCGGCGTGACGCCCCGTGCGACCCATGCTATAGGGCGGATATCGTGAAAACCTTAAACCAGCGAACCGGGATCAACGGTGGCACAGAACGACTCCCAGACACAAAAAACAGGTAGATTTCGGTTTGATCCGGTCACCAAGAAACTGACCTGGCGCCTTTGGCGTGACTATATGTCCGAACATCTGCGCATGATCATCCTGGCGACCTTCTGGATGTTGTTGGTGGCTGTGGCCAGTGCCGCCCTGGCAAAGCTGATTGAACCCGCCTTGAACGAGGCCTTTATCAATCAAAGCGAAGTCTGGATCTGGTATTCTGCGCTTGGCTTTTTTATCGCATCCTTCTTCCGCGGACTGGCAAATTTTATGCAATCCGTGCTGATGCAAATGGTGGGTTTGCGGATCATTGAAAAAATGCAGAACCAGATGTTCCGATCTCTTCTGCATATCGAGATTCGATATCTTGAGCAGGAGGGAACGGCGCGCCAGTTATCGCGCTTCACGTCCGATTGCTATGTTCTGCGCGATGCCGTAACGAAGGTTTTTACCGGTTTTGGACGCGATTCAATGACGCTGGCGGCGATGATCGGGTTGATGGTTTATCAGAACTGGCAATTGTCGTTGTTTGCCCTGTTCTTCTTTCCAATCAGCATTTTCCCCATCGCCCGCATCGGTCGGCGCCTGCGCAAAGTGTCCGAAGCCACCCAGGTGGAATTCGGGCAGATGACATCTGTCCTGGACGACAGTTTGAAGAATGCCCGCCAGGTCCGGGCCTATTCCATGCAGGAATACGAAGCCAAACGGGGATCCGGCGCATTCCTGACCACCTACAAACTGTTGTTGAAGGCGGTGCGCACTCGCTCGCTCAGCTATCCCATCATGGATACGCTGGCGGGATTTACCCTGTTTAGCATCATTGCCCTGGGCGGGTATCAGATCCTGGCGGGTGAGCAGACGGTTGGGTCCTTCATGTCCTTCTTTGTTGCGGTCTTTGTCGCCTATCAACCCTTGCGCAGCCTGGCCAGCCTGAACAATTCCCTTCAGGAAGGTCTGGGGGCGGCAAAGCGCAATTTCGACCTGATTGATCATGTGCCCGCCATTCAGGATGCGCCCGATGCGGTGGAAATGACCCTCGGACCGGGTCGGGTTACCCTGAAGGATGTGCATTTCGCGTATGATGCGGATGCGCCGGTTCTGGATGGCATAACGCTGGACATCACAGCGGGTGAAACGGTCGCATTGGTTGGGCCGTCGGGTGCTGGAAAATCTACGATCCTGAACCTGATCCCACGGTTTTACGATGTGACCGCCGGACACGTCCTGATCGATGGTCAGGACATTCGACAGGCGACCCTGACGTCTGTCATGGGACATATCGCCTTGGTCAGCCAGGAACCGGCATTATTCAACGACACGATCCGCGCCAACATTGCCTATGGCCGTTTTGGTGCCAGTGAAGACGACATCATTCAGGCGGCCAGGGACGCTGCCGCCCATGACTTCATTCTGGACCTGCCAGATGGCTATGACACGATGGTTGGCGAGCAGGGATTGCGCCTGAGTGGGGGACAACGCCAGCGTATCGCAATCGCCCGGGCGATGCTGAAGAACGCCCCGATCCTGCTGCTGGACGAAGCAACATCGGCCCTGGACGCGGAATCCGAACAAAAGGTACAGGAAGCCCTGTCCCGCCTGATGATTGGGCGCACCACGATTGTCATTGCCCACCGCCTGGCTACCATCCGGCGCGCTGATCGCATTTATGTCCTGGATAAAGGAAAAGTTGTCGAAACCGGCAGCCATGCAGAATTGATCTCACAGGACGGCCTGTATGCCCGCCTGTCGAAGATTCAGTTCCAAGACCAACCCAAAGAACAGAGTGAAGACCAGCCATCCGCCCCCAGCGTTGCCGTGGCTCAGGATTAGGGCAACCATGTCACTGATCAAGGCTCTTTCCAAACAGGCATGGGTACACAGATTGATCTGCAGTCTGCTGGCGGCCTATATCCGCTTTGTGCGACTGACGACCCAATGGACCGTGGAAGGAACCGAGGCGCGGGACCGTCTGTTTGCCGAGGGGAAGCCCTATATCATTGCATTATGGCACAATCGTATCTGCATGATGCCCTATGCCTATGCGGAAAAAGCCGATCAGTTATGTGTGGTCACGTCTGGTCATCGCGATGGTCGCCTGGTCCTGGATACGATGGAGCGTTTTGGTTTTGATGGTATTCCCATTGACAGTAAGGACGGTGCCAAAGCCACCCGCGTGATAATCAAGCGATTGAAAGCGGGGGGCCATGTCGGCATTACGCCCGATGGCCCGCGCGGTCCCGCCTTGGAGGTGAAGGAAGGCATTATCTTCATTGCCGCGATGGCGGGCGTCCCAATCGTCCCGGTCAGTTACGCTGTTAAGAAACGCCGCATGCTGAATACATGGGACCGTTTCCAGGTCCCCTTGCCGTTTAATCGGGGAATCTGCCGATGGGGAGAGGCCATCATCTTGCCTGCCAAGCCGGATGCAGAAACCCGGGAACGGTATCGCCAAATGCTTCACACAACCCTGCAGGATCTGACTGCGTCTTGCGACCGGGATATGGGGCATGTGCCATGATCGCCCGCAGCCTGTATCGCATCAGCACAGTCCTGGCGGCCCCATTTATCGCGCGTTACATGAAACAGCGCCTGGCCGAAGGAAAAGAAGACCCCCATCGCTTTTGCGAACGCCAGGGAAAGGCGACGCTGCCCCGCCCTAAAGGACCGTTGATCTGGATTCATGCCGCCAGCAATGGGGAGGCCATGTCAGCCCTGCCCTTAATCGATCTGTTATTGGAACGAGATCCCAACGGGCATGTTCTGTTGACCACCGGCACCGTGACCAGTGCCCGTCTGATGGCCGACAAACTGCCGGCCCGGGCGATGCATCAATTCGTGCCGGTCGATCGATCCGCCTGGGTCGCGTCCTTTCTGAGCCATTGGAAACCTGATGCCGGGATTTGGGTGGAATCCGAATTCTGGCCTGCCCTGATCTGGGAAATGCGGGCCGCTGGCAAGCCTGTCGCCCTGGTCAATGGTCGGGTTTCCAAACGCAGTCTGGCCCGATGGCGACGCATACCTGGCATTGCCGCCGATTTGCTGGCCGGATTTTCCCCCTGCCTGGCACAATCCCCGGCCGATGCGGATCACCTAAAGGATCTGGGCGCATATCAGGCGGAATGTGTTGGAAATCTGAAATTATCCGTTGCGGCACTGCCTGCTGATGCGGATGCCTTATCGGCTGAACAGGCTGTGCTGGATGGTCGACCTGTCTGGCTGGCAGCCAGCACCCATCCCGGGGAGGAAGACATCGTTGCGGAAGCCCACGAGAAACTGCGTGAAACCGTCCCATCCGTGGTCACAATCCTGGTTCCCCGCCATCCAAAACGGGGCGGTGAGATATCTGAGCGCCTGACCCGGCGCGGCCTTAAGGTGGCCCAGCGCAGCATGGGTCAAACGATATCGGGCGAAACCGATATTCTGGTTGCCGACACGCTGGGCGAATTGGGCCTGTTTTTCCGACTGGCGCGGGTTGCCTTTATCGGGGGCAGCCTGCAGGGCAATCATGGGGGTCACAATCCCATCGAGGCCGCCCGGCTGGGCTGTGCGCCCCTATACGGGCCAGACATGGCTAATTTCAGCACGGTTGCCGCAGATCTGGATGCCGCAAAGGGCGCCGTCACCGTAGCGAATGCAAAAGACCTGGCAGATCACGTTGCCCGACTGCTGACCGATGATCAGGCCCGCAATCAACTGGTCATTGCCGCACAACGGGTTGCACAGGAGGGGGAAGGGACCGCCCTTCGTGTGCTGGCCAGACTGGAGCCGGTTTTACCCCCCGTCACACCCCGCCCGAAAGGGGATGGGTGATGCATGCGCCGGATTTCTGGTCTCAATCTGATCCCGGCATTCTGTCACGGCTGCTGTGGCCGACATCCCTGATCTGGAGCGGCGTTAGCGCCCTGCGCCATCGATACATTTCCCCCGTCAGAATGGACATACCCGTCTATTGTATCGGAAATGTGACTCTGGGGGGCGCTGGCAAGACACCCGTTTCCCTGGATCTGGCACAGCGGTTGATCAAGCAGGGCGCGCAACCGCATTTTCTGTCCCGCGGCTATGGCGGCAGTGCTTCAGGCCCGCTGCGGGTGGATCCGGCCCATCACAGCGCTGCACAAGTCGGGGATGAACCACTGTTGCTGGCCCGGATCGCGCCCACCTGGATCGGGGCAGACCGCGTCGCATCCGCACGCATGGCCCAGAAGGCTGGTGCAACGCATTTAATCATGGACGATGGATTCCAGAATCCAGGCCTGCACAAAACGGCATCCCTGCTGGTGGTCGATGGCGCGGTTGGGTTTGGTAATGGCTGTGTCTTTCCAGCCGGCCCCTTGCGTGAACCGGTTGCGTCCGCGCTGGCCCGGACAAACGCAGTGCTTATTCTTGGGGATCAGGCCGCGCCGCATCTGAAAAGGGATCTGAGCGGATTTCCTGGTCCGATCCTGTCGGTTCATGTGGTGGCGGATCGACCTGATGCGCTGCCGATTGGGGCAAAATGCATCGCTTTTGCTGGAATTGGGCGGCCGGAGAAATTCTTTGCAACCCTTCGGGGGCTTGATCTGGACCTGCTTCTGACGCAAGAGTTCCCGGACCATCATGATTTTAGTTCACAGGATATTGAGGCACTTGAGAAACAGGCCCAAACGCTGGGGGGAACCCTGGTGACGACAGAGAAAGACGCAGTACGGCTTCCAGCAGCGTTTCGCAGCCAGGTGGTTTCGGTCCCAATCACTTTGGACTGGCCGCCCAGTGTTGATCCTTTGTCTCTTCTGACACAGGGGCGCGCGCATGCTGTTTAAGCAAGCGCAACAGCGCCGGGGCACCTTTCGCGCCGTCACCTATTACATCGAATACTGTATGGCACGTGCCGTACTGGCGCTTTTGGCGGCGCTGCCAAGAACCGTTGCCTCCGCAATAGGGGGGCGATTGTTTCGTCTGGTCGGCCCCTTTCTGAAAGCAGACAAGATCGCCCGCCGCAATCTGGCGCAGGCTTTTCCAGATTGGGATAAGGCCAAGATTGATGCGACCGTTCGGGATGTTTGGGACAATCTGGGGCGGGGGGCCGGGGAGTTTCCACACGCAAACAATCTGAATGTCCTGGATCCCGACGGCCCTATTGAAACAATTGGTCTGGAACATCTGTGGGAAGCAAAGCGCAAGGGCGCTTTTATGATGGTTTCCGCCCATATGGCGAATTGGGAGTTGGCAACAACCGTTGCAAGCCAGCATGGATGTCCTATGACCGCCATCTATCGCCCGGCGGATAATCCCTGGATGGATCGATACTTTCGCGCTATCCGCAGCGGCTTTACCGGAAAACTGCTGCCAAAAGGGCGCAGTGGCATGCGCGATGCTGTTATGACGCTGAAGGAAGGGCGACCCCTGGCCCTGTTGCTGGATCAAAAGCTGAATGAAGGGATGGCGGTCCCTTTCTTCGGGCGCGAGGCTATGACGGCAAGTGCGCCCATTGAAATGGCCCTGCGTCAGGGCGCGCCAATTCTGCCGGTACGGATTGAACGCATTGAGGATACCCGGTTTCGAGTCACCATTCACCCGCCCCTTGTTGCGCCTGATACAGACGATAGACACGCCAAAGTGCGCGCCATTCTGGTACAATATAATACGCTGCTGGAAGCTTGGATCCGCGAACGGCCCGGTCAATGGTTCTGGCTGCATAAACGCTGGCCAAATTAAGCCCCGCACCGGAGTCCTGGAATGACACAGAGCCCTTTCAAGGATCACTTTTCCAGCACGGCAATAGATTATTCCAAGTTCCGCCCCGACTATCCGCCCGCTTTATTCAATGATTTAGCGGCCCGCGCACCGCAACGTCGGCTGGCCTGGGATTGTGGATGCGGGGGTGGTCAGGCGACCAGACATCTGGCGCGCCTGTTCGACAGGGTTGTCGCAACCGATCCCAGTGCGGCACAGTTGTCGACTGCACCACAATTTCCCAATGTCACGTATGGCACAGCCCCTGCAGAGCATGCGCCCATTCTGCAGGATCACAGCGTCGATTTGATCGTTGCCGCACAAGCCGCGCATTGGTTTGACCTGCCTCGTTTTTACGGGGAAGTCCGCCGTGTCGCAGTCCCTGGTGCGGTGCTGGCGCTGATCACCTATCGTCCGACACAAATTGTCGACCCAGCCGCAAATAGGGCGCTGCAGGATTTTTACACCACAACCGTTGGCCCCTATTGGCCCGCAGACCGCCGACATGTCGAAACCGGCTATCAATCACTTGATTTTCCCTTCCCGGAAGAGCCCGGACCAGAGATGAAAATTGAGGTTCGGTGGGACCTTGAGCAATTGGTTGGCTATGCTGGAACATGGTCAGCGGTAAAAGAATATCGCGGCCAGTGTGGCGAAGACCCGCTGCCGTTCTTGCGGCAAAGCCTCGCTTCGGTATGGGGCGCGCCGGGTGACAAGAAGACGATCTTCTGGCCGCTTTCCTATCGCATCACCCGCCTGCCCTGAGATGCGCTAGAAATCTTTCGGCATCGGCCCCACGAACAGGGTTGCGTCCAGCCGATTATCAAACCAATTGATACGCCAATCCAAATGCGGCCCGGTGGCGCGGCCCGTCGCGCCGACAGTGCCTATTTCATCACCCTTTTTGACCTGTTGCCCAAGCGCGACTGAAATGCTTTTCAAATGCAGGAAGGTGGACGCCAGCCCCCGCCCATGGTCAATCATCAGTGTCCCGCCTGAGAAATACAGATCCGGTTCCACCAGGGTCACAACCCCATCCGCAGGCGCGACAACGGGACTGCCCTCCGGGGCTGCGACATCAACGCCATAATGCGGCTGTCTTGGTTCACCATTCAGTATTCTTTGGCTGCCATACACACCGGTAATTGGTCCCCGCGCCGGCCAGATCCAGCCACTGTCATACCAGGTTTCCTGGCTGTTCTGCGCCCGTGCAGCCCGAACTTTTGCCGCTTCAGCAGCGATCCGGTCCAGCACGTCCTGGGGGGGTGTTACTTTCTCTTCCGGCAATCCATCCAACCGCTGAACATCATACTCACGGGACTGGATATTCATTGGATAACGCTGTTCGGTGCCATCGGGCAGGACCACGGTCAAGACGGTATCGGCGGGTTCATCACGGTGAAAACCAATCAGAAAACGACCATCCGGCCCGACGATCACATCATGATCGTCATAGCGCACCTGACTGCCCGGCGGGACTGTCCCTTTGGCAAAGCCACCCTGGATCAGGGTACCATCCAGCGAAAGTGTTTGTTGCGCATATCCCGTTATTGGCAGGAAGAGAGCGAAAACAAAAAGAATCCGGCGAGCGAATGGAGATATCATTTAAACAACTCCGGTTGGACAGAGGTCGGGATCGGCGTTTTTGCCGGTTTCCTGGATTTTTCACCCTTGCCAGCAGGGGCGACACTTGCCCCGTCTGTGACCAGGGCAGAGACACGCGTATCTTCCTGAAACTCAATCTCAACAGCCATGCCGCTGCGCACCGCATCCCCTTTGGTGATCAATCCGCCATCAGCGCCCCGCACAATGGCATAGCCTCGTGCCAGCGTGCCCTTATAGCTGAGTGCCTCAACAGCCGATCCCGCGCGCGCCACACGGTCCTGCCAGCCAGTAAACCGACGATCCATCGCTGCCTGTATTCTGTCGCCTGCACGCATTTCCAGCGCCTTACGATCCGCCCTGGCGAAAATCGCCTGTGTCGTGCCGTAAAGACGCTGTCCCTGGTCAGAAACCTGTGCCATCGCACGGGACACCAGTTCTGCAGGGGACCGCAACCGCGCAACGCGGGTCTGCAACCGCTCTTCTGCCGCCCGCACCAAACGAGGGGTGGATTGATCCAGCCGTTCTGTCAGATCATCCAGTCGCTGCATGGCCGGTTCCATCAATCGACGGGGCTGGGGCAATCCCCGCGCCAAGCTTTCCACAAACCGAGTCCGGTTTTCGATATTCCGGGTACCGGATTGAATCATCCGATGCGTGAACCCTGCTAGATCCGCCATTAATTCCGACCGAACCGGCACAGCGATTTCCGCAGCGGCGGTTGGCGTTGGTGCACGTTTGTCGCTGGCATAATCGATTAATGTTGTATCCGTCTCATGCCCGACAGCGGAAATCAGCGGGATGTCACTGGCAGCGGCCGCGCGCACAACTATTTCCTCATTGAAGCTCCACAAATCCTCCAAAGAGCCGCCGCCCCGCGCAACGATCAGGACATCCGGGCGGGGGATTGCACCGCCAGGGGTAATGGCATTGAACCCTTCGATCGCAGCCGCCACCTGCGCTGCTGCACCGTCCCCCTGAACCAATACCGGCCACAACAAGACATGGCGCGGAAACCGGTCGGCCAACCGGTGCAGTATATCGCGGATCACCGCCCCGGTCGGCGATGTGATCACACCAATCACCTCGGGCAGGAACGGCAAGGCCCGTTTGCGGCTTGCATCGAACAGTCCTTCTTCGGCCAGGCGACGCTTGCGTTCTTCTAATAATTTCAGCAGCGCGCCCTCGCCCGCCAGTTCTATATGATCAATGACGATCTGATATTTCGACCGCCCGGGATAGGTCGTCAGGCGGCCCGTCGCGATGACTTCCATGCCGTCTTCCGGTCGAATATCCAGCTTGCCCGCACTGCCCCGCCAACAGACAGCATCGATCACTGCGTCCTGATCCTTCAGCGCCATATACAAATGGCCGGAGGCCGCCCGTTTGAAGCCCGAAATCTCCCCCCGAACCCGGACATGAGAATAGGCGTCTTCCACCGTGCGCTTAAGCGCCTGGGACAGTTCGGACACAGAAAGTTCTTGGACATTGCGCATCATAGCGCCCTTAGAATGACATGCACCGCGCCAAGATTAAATCACTTGTTTGGTGGAAATTTATGCACGCTTAAATGGTCTTTCTTTTGTGTGTTAAATTTTAACATCAATTATACAACTTTTACGTGCTTATATTATTCAATTCTCTTGCATGATATTTCAACATTTTCTAGTAGATACTTATCTTTGCAATCTAAAGGGAGAGGGTAAAATGACACTTCGCGCACAAAAGAGTGGCCTGAAAAAACTAGTTTCAAATAATGGAATTTCGATTTGGAGCTATCATTGTACCAATCATATACTTGATGTGATGATAAAACCGCGATTTTTTGCAAGGCTTTCTGATCCCTTTGAACCAGGCGATATCATCTTGGTCGACTGTCCTGGATACTATGAAATACTGCGGTTCCTGGGATACCCACCGCGTCCGGTTCATCGCCCCGGGGGCGGGGTACTACAGGTTGAAACCAAGCAGGAATCCGGCTTGATGACGTTACGAATTGTCGGGCGCGGGTTAAGACGGTTTGTCAATGCCGGGGAAAATGCTATTCCGGGATTCTTCGGGCCTGATTCCGCCAGCATGTCCCCGCAGGTGCCGGAACCAGACATACCGGCTGAAACGGATCACAGCGGTGCAATGATCGCATGATCCAAGGTCCGAAGACGGCGGTGCCAGATCGGCCCGCCGTCATCGTGTTCCATGCTGGGTCGGCGCGCCTGATCAACGTCGACGTCCAACCGCATTTAGATTGGGAGAAACCATATGCGTTGTCTTGTCATCGGCTCTGGAGGGCGTGAGCACGCATTATGTTGGGCCCTTGCGGCATCGCCTCTGTGTGACGCATTGTTCTGTGCGCCGGGCAATGCAGGTATCGCCCAGGATGCCCAATGCCGCCCGGTCGCCGTCGATGATTTTGACGGAATTGAGGCCCTGATTGCGCAAGAGGCGATTGATTTTGTCGTCGTCGGTCCCGAAGGGCCCTTAGTGGATGGTCTGGCAGATCGCCTGCGCGCGAAAGATATTGCCGTCTTCGGGCCCAGTGCCGCCGCCGCCGCACTGGAAGGATCCAAGGGGTTTAGCAAAGACATCTGTGCAAAATACAACATTCCAACCGCCGCCTATGGTCGGTTTACCGATGCGCAGGCTGCCAAGGACTATATCCGTTCCCAGGGTGCCCCGATTGTTGTAAAGGCCGATGGCCTGGCCGCCGGAAAGGGCGTCACCGTCGCAATGACCGTCCAGGAGGCATTGGATGCGGTGGATGCTGCCATGGTGAACGGCATCTTTGGTACCGCTGGGACGGAAGTGGTCGTCGAGGAATTCATGGAAGGGGAAGAACTGTCCTTCTTTGCGCTGGCGGATGGTGCAACGGCACTGCCCTTGGCATCTGCCCAGGATCATAAGCGTGTAGGCGACGGTGATACCGGGCCCAATACCGGCGGCATGGGTGCCTATTCCCCGGCACCTGTTTGTACGCCAGAGATGGAAGCCCGAATCATCCGGGAGATTCTGACCCCGACAATCGATGCAATGCGAGCAGAAGGCGCCCCCTTCCAGGGCGTGCTTTTCATCGGCTTGATGATCACAAAAACCGGTCCCCGGGTGATTGAGTATAATGTCCGGTTCGGAGATCCGGAATGCCAGGTCCTGATGATGCGCCTGCAATCAGATTTGCTGCCTGCCCTGCTGGCAACGACCAATGGCACATTGCGCAATTTTGATCTGCGTTGGCACGCGCAGTCTGCCATGACCGTTGTGCTGGCCAGTCAGGGTTATCCCGGCACCTATCAAAAAGGCACCGTGATCCGCAATATAGAGGGCGCAGCGGCCGCACCCGACGTCGTCGTGTTTCATGCCGGAACCGCGCGCAATGACGCCGGGGAGCTGATCGCAACCGGGGGCCGTGTGCTGACCGTGACGACGATGGCACCGACAATTACCGAGGCAAGAAACCGCGCCTATGCCGCAGTTGACCTGATTGAATGGCCGGAAGGGTTCTGTCGCCGCGACATCGGTCATCGCGCGCTTAATCGTGAATAAGGGATACAGGCGATGCCGGACGCCATTGCACGCAGCCTGGATAAAGTTTCAATTCTGCTGGGCCTGCCTGTCTGGATAATTCTTCTGACACTGGTCTTTTTGATCGTCATGACGATTGGAATACGACTGTTGGCGCGCAACAGTGATGATTCGGAATCCAAACTGGACTGGCGCCGGGACCCGGACGAAATGGCGGACATCTCCCCCAATCTGCGCCGGGCGCGGATGCAAATGATCGGTGCGGGCCTGGGAATGGTGGCACTGCTTTTCATTGCCCTGCTTAGCCTGCTACAAGACTGACACGCTGATCCACCCAAGTGCACAGCCCAGAAAATAGAAAGACATACCATGACCGTTGAGACCGATCCGCTTGTCCTGATTCAAGACCTTGTTGAGCGCGCCCTGAAAGCAGGCGCCGATTCAGCGGATGCGGTCGCCGGACTGTCGACCAGCATCAGCCACGCTCAGCGGCTTGGTAAAACAGAAAAACTGGAACGTCAGGAATCCCAGGACCTTGGCTTGCGGGTGCTGATTGGTAAACGCCAGGCGATAGTTTCTTCCAATGACTGGAAACCGGACGGATTGGCGCTGTTGGTGGAGCGTGCCATCGCCATGGCTAAAACCGTCCCGGAAGACAGCTTTTGTGGCATCGCAGATCCCGATCAGATCGTTGGCGACAATTATCCGAAGCTGGAAATGTTTGATCCACAGGAACCCAGCGCCGAGACCCTGATCGCCCGGGCGACGGAAACAGAAGATGCGGCCCTGGCCGTCGCCGGGATCACCAATTCTGAAGGGGCAGAGGCCTCCTGGGGCCAATCCCGCATCGCATTGGCCGCCAGCAATGGTTTTGCCGGGCGCTATCAAGGCAGCAATCACAGCATTGCCGTGTCCGTTCTGGCAGGAACCGGTACTGCCATGGAATCAGATTATGACTATTCCAGCGCAATATTCGGATCTGACCTGACCGATCCGGTAGAAATTGGCCGCAGCGCAGCAGACCGCGCCTTAAAGAAACTTGGCGCGCGCAAGCCCCCTTCGGCAAAGGTGCCGGTCGTGTTCGACCCCCGCGTTTCCGGAGGGTTGGTGCGCCACCTGACCAGTGCAATCAACGGGGCTGCGATTGCCAGGGGCACCTCCTTCCTGAAAGACAAAATGGGTCAGGCAGTCATGTCATCGGGAATTACCATTGTCGATGATCCCCACCGTGCGCGCGGCCTGGCGTCCAAACCCTTTGATGCGGAAGGTCTGGCAAACAAGCGCCGCAATCTGGTTGAAAATGGCATTCTGCAAACCTGGATTCTGGATTTGCGCGCGGCCCGGCAATTGGGGTTAACATCGACGGGGCACGCCAGTCGCGGCACCAGCAGTCCCCCATCACCATCGACCACCAATCTGCATCTGGAGACTAGCACCGTTTCCCCAACAGACTTAATATCCGATATCAAAAGCGGGTTCTATATCACCTCAGTGATGGGTATGGGCGTGAATATGGTGACCGGTGACTATAGCCGCGGGGCTTCCGGCTTCTGGATCGAAAACGGACAGATCGCCTATCCGGTGAACGAAGTCACCATTGCTGGCAATCTAATGGACATGTTCCTGGCAATGACGCCAGCGGATGATCTGGATTTCAAATACGCCACCAACGCGCCGACCATTCGCATAGACGGCATGATGGTCGCAGGAACTTGATTGATTACAGTGAGCGCCGTTCCAGATCCGTCCCCTGAACGGAGGCGATGTCATTCAGTCGTGCTGGAACCTTAAGATCAGGTTCGACCTGTATCTTGGATTCCGCTTCCGACGCCCTTTTTAACCATCGATGCGCCGCCGTCAGATCACCATGTTCAGCCTCTTCAAGCCGCGCCCATAGCCGACACAGAACTGGCGGAACAGGATCCCCCAGGATATCCGTCGCCTTCGCCAAATGGGTGCGGGCCTCCCCCCACAGGGAGGCATCCAGGGCCGCATCGGCTAAAGCGATATGACTTTCCGCCGCATCCGGTGACAGCGACAGCAAAGTCTCAAACCGTTTCACCTTTGCAATCGGGGTGGCATCACTTGCCGCCAAATTGCGGTATGCCTGTGCCAGAACCGGCGTGGGCTGTTGTTTCCAGGCGGACTCGATCAGTTTTTCCGCCTTTCGGGTATCGTTGCCCTGCTGCATCAAATCGGCAGCCAAAGCAACGGCAGCGTCATTGGACGGGTCTGCCTTCATCGCCTTTTTGACAATTTTCAGCGCGTCCCCATTCTGACCGGACTCCTTAAGGCGCGCGGCCTGACGCAGGGACAAGCGTGCCCGCAATGGTTTTGCTTCCTCGGTAGATAATGCCCCGGTTTTTTCCGCATCTTCCAGCGTCGCCAGAGCGCGATTCCAGAAACCGGCTTCCATTTGCAGGTCCAACAATTCCAACAGCACCCATTTCGCCGATGGCCGCAGCTTGCGCGCATCTTCCGCCAAAGCCAGCGCGCGTTCGGAATCTCCGTCGCGCAAGGCCTGTGTCATCAATCCCCGAATGCCCAGGAAGGACACTTCCGGATTGCCACGCATATCTTCGAAATACTTTGTCGCTGCCTGATTATCGCCGTTCAACTGGGCGGATTGGGCCTGCAACAATTTCGTCAGCGGCGCCTGGGTCAATAGATCCGTGGACCGTCGGGATTGACGCTTTGCCTCAACAGCGTCGCCGGCTGCAACAGCAACCATGCCCAGCGTCAGGGCGCGATACCCTTTCATTTCCCGAATGGCTTTGCGATGGGCGCGCCATCGACCGGGGAAGCGAAACACAGTCTGGCGAATCCGCTCTGCATAGACCAACAGCAAAACAAACAACAGCACGATCAGGGCGAAAACCCCGACTGGCATATCAACCGCCCAGCCCTGCCAGTCAAAGGATACACGTCCTGGATTCGTCGCAAAGAACACCGCCAAGGCACCAAGGACACCAATCTTGATCAGAAAGAAAAATACGCGCCACGTCATGACGGATCTCCCGATTTGGCAGGTTCGGGTTCAGGTGATGTCGCAGGGGCCGGGGCAGGGGCAGGGGCAATCGCCAGTCCCGCAGCAACGGCATCGCGCAAATCCGTCAATGCAGCCTCAGCCGCCAATCGCGCCTCAGCCTCATTCAGCCAGGCCGCGATGGTTTCAGACGTTTCCCGTCCCTGGGACAGGGCGGCGACAGCGCTGGCCAGATCCCCCCTGTTCAATGCGGCTTCTGCGCGGCTGACTGGCGGGGCATCTGCAGCTTCCCCTTTCTTCCGGATGGAAACCAGGGACCGCGCCCCCTCCATCAAAACATCCAGGACATCGCCATCGGTGCGGTTGACCTCGGACTGCATCGCGGGTGCATTCTGCTGAAAAGCAGACATCAACGCCGCACGGGTTACCACACCCCGGGTGGCATAGGGCTGCAATTCGGCAACGGCACTCTTGATAGCCGCATCACCCCTGGCCAAACCAGTCAACCGATCCAGGGCATGAGTAAACGGACGGCCCGCAGATAAAGCGGATTCTACATCGCCAACGGCCAAAGCAAGACCGGCCTGGGCTGCGCCTTCCAGAGCGGGGCGGGCTTTCAGAGCTGCGATATCTTCTGCATTCTGTGCCGCTTTCGCATCCACGCCGGCCAGACCAGCCGTGGCACGCTCTGCCTCTTTGCTGACCTGTTCCAGCATGCTTTCAATAACGCCCATACGCTCCAACAGGCGGGCGCGGGTTGTCTCATCCCGTTCGACCGATGCGGCAAGGGCATTGCGCGTTTCCGTCAGGGCATTAGCCGTTTCTTCACGGATCGCCTGCAAGGATTCTGCCGCATCACTTAATGCCTCAACATCATTTTCCAGACTGTCCAATCGGCTGGAAATGTCCCCTGGGACGACCGCGCCATCCCCCGTCGCGACCGGGCGTGACTCTACCTGTGACAATCGATCAGAAATCGAGGAGAGCGTCGCCTCTATATCAGAGGGGATATCCCCGGAAACTGCCACCGCGGGCGGCTCCACATACTGCGCCAGATGTGTATCGACATAGGGGCCCCAGACGGGCCGTGCAACAACCGCGACGAGCGCCACACCGGCGACCAACAAAGCGAGCTTTCCTGAACTGTTGGGGCCAGACTCACCTGCGCCAGAGGCGGCCGTCGGTGTTGATTGCGATGGAGCATCTGATTGTTGTTCAGCATCGGGACGATCTTCATCATCCAGTGCTTCATCAGGCGTCGCCTCTGCAGCCTGCCCCCCCGCGTCTTCAGTCCAGGGAGACATCACTGGTTCAGACACCGCCGGTTCAGACGCCTCCGGATCAGATGCGGTTGGGCGCTTTTCCGCAGGCATGGCGACACTGAGGTCAATCTGATGGGCCGAGGCGGCGGTTATGATATCGCGCCACCGGTTTTCCGGGATATGGCCCCGGTTCTTCCATCCCTGTACCGTACTGACCGCGACATCCAGCTTGTTTGCCATGGGGCGAATACCCCCAAAAGCATCAATTACGGCATCGGTATCAAAATCACTGACCGCTTCTGCGACGTCAATAGATGCATCATCCTCATTCGAATCGGTTTCAGGGGTACTGATTTCGGGGGCATTCTTTTCATCAACACCCTCGTCGCTTTTCTTGTCGTCAGCCATTGTCATCATCCTACCCAGTTGATTTCCGACCCCAAACAAGGCCTTGATCTCTGCGATCAGGGCGGGCGTATCGGGTGTTGCCGCACGCTTGATCCCCAACCATTCTATTCGCGCCGCAGCCTGCGCAACAGCGTCACTTAAGCAAACCGCCGAAACCGTACGCGCACAGGGTGCACGTCCTTCGCCTTGAAGTACAGTAACAAACGACTCCGCCGTTCGGGGAGAAAAAAATGTCACCGCAGCAATGCGCCCCGTATCCAATGCCGAGCGACAGGCTTCGCTGAACGCCTGTGTTTTTACGGATCGATATAGGGCAACACGCTTGACCGTGTAGCCCAGCGATTCCAAATCACCCTTTAAATCACCCGCCGTAACAGAGCCCGCCGCATGAAACAGGGCGCCGCCTTGAACCGGAAAGCGCGCGCGCACGGTCTCTATCAAGGCCTCCACATCGCCGCCGGATGCCTCAATATCCTCAAACCCTGCCTCGGTTGCGGCCTGGGCACTGCTGGCACCAACCGTCACGACTGGTAGGTTGCGCACCGAACTGATCCTGGCGAAGGCCCGAACGCCATTCGCGGATGTAAACAGAATCACGCGGCAATCCGTCAGATCAACCACGACATCGGAGACAGGCTCAATCCGCAGCATCGGTTCGACCAGCGCATCAAATCCCTCTGCCCGCAAGGCATCGACCAATCCAGTCGCATCCTCTACCGGTCTGGTAATCAGGATCAGGGGGCGGTCCACCTGCGCGACATCCAGATCAGTCGAAGAAACCATCACCCATCTCTTTCAACAGGGCATGCCCGGCGTCCTGCGCCAGGGTGACAGCCTGATCCACGGGCCCTGACCGTTCCACCGTCAACAGGCGCGCGCCATCTTCCCGGGCAACCAGGCCCCGAAACCGAACCGTCGACCCACTGATTTCAGCAAGACCGGCAATGGGCGTGTGGCAACTGCCATCCAGGACATCCAGAAAGGCCCGTTCCGCATGAACCCGAAGCTGGCTTTCACCATGATTCAACGGGGCGAACAATTGGGCCAAATCAGATCGCGCGCTGGCAATCGTGACCCCCACCGCACCCTGGGCACAGGCTGGCAACAGGGTTTCGACCGCCAGCGGGGCCGTTGCCAGATGCGCCATGCTCAAACGATTCAGCCCTGCCATTGCCAGCAAAGTCGCATCGGCGACGCCTTCTTCCAGCTTGCGCAGACGGGTTTGCACATTGCCCCGGAACAAGACGACTTCTAAATCCGGGCGCTTTGCCAGAATCTGAGCTTTCCGACGCAGAGAGGATGTTCCAACTTTGGATCCGGGCGGCAAGGCCTCCAGACTATCGGCCTTATGGCTTAAAAAGGCATCGCGGACATCCTCCCGCTTCAAAACACATGTCAGCGATATTCCCTCGGACAGCCAGGTTTCAACATCCTTCATCGAATGGACCGCCGCATCACACCGGCCATCCATAATGGCGCGATCCAGTTCTTTGGTGAACAACCCCTTACCCCCAACCTCCGCCAAGGCCCGATCTTGAATCTGGTCGCCAACCACCGTGATTTCAGCGATTTCGACCGTCAAACCGGGATTTGCCGCAATCAATCGATCGCGAACATCATAGGTCTGCAACAACGCCAGGGGTGAGCCCCGCGTGCCAAGGGTGACGGAAGTCGGTACAGTCTTGCTCATAAAACAAACCTCACACAGTAAACCAGGACATGGATTATCATGCCCAAATGAGACAAATGCCAAGAGAACCTGTAGCGCATCCGGACGTCATAGGCTACATCCTGACGGTGATGAAATCAGTTGCGTTCGAATTATCTGTGTGAGGAACCAAGAATGTCAGGCCATGTCGCAATTTTAGGGGGCGGTGCCTGGGGCTCTGCCCTGGCCTGTGTTGCACGCCGGGCGGGTCATCCGGTCCATGTCTGGGTCCGCGACGCCGAAACAGCGGCTTGTATTCAAGACGGGTCAAACCCCATCCGCCTGCCAGGTATCCCCCTGGCGCGCGGCATTACCGCCGGAACAGACTTGGCCTTTGCCGTGTCGGGTGCAGACTGTATCCTAATCGCGGTCCCCGCCCAGGCCCTGCGATCCGTCGCCCGGGCAGTCGCCGCCCATGTGCCTTCAGGCATGCCCATTGCGATTTGTGCAAAAGGTGTGGAACGCAAAAGCCTGAAGCGTATGTCGGAAGTCCTGGCGGAAGAAATTCCTGCTGCGCGGGCCTGTATTTTCTCTGGACCGACCTTCGCCGGAGAGGTCGCAAAGGGATTGCCCACGGCGATAACACTGGCGGCACAGGATCTTAAAGCCGCTGAAATTATCCAGACCGCCGTTGGATCCGGCAGCCTGCGCGCCTATCTGTCGGACGACCCGATAGGCGCGGAAATCGGTGGTGCCGTGAAGAACGTCGTCGCCGTTGCAGCGGGGATCGCGACCGGGCGCGGCCTGGGGGAAAATGCCCGCGCTGCCCTGGTCAGTCGGGGCCTGGCGGAAATGATGCGCCTGGCCGTGGCCGAAGGAGGACGGGCGGAAACCGTCATGGGCCTGTCCGGCGCCGGGGACTTAATCTTAACCGCGATGAGTGCAACATCCCGGAACACTTCTTTTGGCATCGCGCTGGGGGAAGGCCGGTCCGCGCAATCAACCCTGTCCCAGCGCAGCGCCGTGACCGAAGGATACTGGACAGCCCAGGCCGTTGTTGCCCTGGCAGCGCGTGCGGGCATTGAAATGCCCATCGCCCAGGCCGTCAATTCAATCCTTGGGGGCGATGTCGACATTGACGAAGCGATTGGAAAATTACTGGAACGCCCCGTCACTGTTGAATTCTGATGTTACAGCATCATGCACTCGTATGAGTTCACACATAATGGTTCTACCAAAAGCCCTATTCAGCCGGGACGCCAGGTTTATCCCCAGATACCACGTCTTCCCTGTTTTCAGGTGTTTGGGTGCGTTTGGACCGGCGGCTTAAATTGTCGCGCATTTGCAGCCAGCAGGGTGTGACAACCAGGGTCAACAATGTCGCAAAGGCGAGACCAAATACAATCGCCGTAGACAATTGCACCCACCACTGTGTTGACGGTGCCCCATGCGACACATGACGGGTTACAAAGTCAATATTGACCTGCATTGTCATAGGCAACAGTCCCAGGATCGTCGTCACCGTTGTCAGCATCACTGGCCTTAGGCGCTGTGCCCCGGTCCGCAGTATCGCATCCCGCACCGTGGCGGACGATTTCTTCAATTGATCAAATGTATCAATCAACACGATGTTGTTATTCACGACAATCCCAGCCAGGGCGATGACGCCAATTCCACTCATAACGATGCCAAAGGGCTGGGAAATAACCATCAGGCCGATCAGAACCCCAGCAGTCGACATGATGACTGCAAACAGGATCAGGAAGGCTGAAAAGAAGCTGTTGAACTGGGTCACAAGAATGATCGCCATCAGGAACAGCGCGACGGCAAAGGCCTTGACCAGGAAGTCCTGAGCCTCCTGCTGTTCTTTGTCCTCACCCTTGAATTCCACAAAGACCCCATCTTTCAGGGGGCGTGATTCAAACCACTCCCGCAAATCCTTCACAATTGTATCGGGCAACAGTCCTTCCGCCACATCTGCACGGACGAACCCAATGCGGGATCCATCAACACGGCGCAGAATACCGGTATTGGGCTGGGCCGTGCGCGTAACAAAATTCCCAGCAGGAATGCGCCCGGACTCCGTCGTCACACGCAACCGGTCCAACTGATCTATGGACCGGAACTGCTCCGGGAACCGGGCGACAATATCGACCTCTTCATCGCTGTCATCAGGGCGATAATCAGAAATCTTCAGGCCATTTGTCACCAGTTCAATAAAGCTTCCCAGAACACCGATACTGGCGCCAAACTTCGATGCCTGCGCCCGATCAACCTTGTATTCCCATTGGATACCCGGAATGGGCCTTGAATCTTCGATATCGGTCAGCCCGTCGATACTGTCCAGTTTTTCGCGAACCTGTATGACAGCTTCATCCAACAGGTCAATATTCCGGGCCGTTAATTGAATCTGGATTGGTTTCCCGACCGGAGGACCGGATTCCTCTTCACGGACCTCAACAATAATTCCAGCCAGATCGGCGGTGCGCTCGCGAATATCTGCCTTGATATCCGCCGCCGGGCGCCGCAACTCCCAGTCCTTAAATTCAATCGATATCTTACCGATGACGTCTTCTGCTTCGTCATCCCGAACCGGAAAATTGCCGCTGGATACATAAACAGATTTAAACTCGCCCGTTTCGGCTCCCAAGGCCAGAACCCGATTCTCAACCTGGCGGGTCAAGGCATCTTTCTCGTCAACAGCAAGATTGCCCCGGGCATGTACATTCACAATCATCAGTTTCGGTTCAATTTCCGGGAAGAACTCAACGCCATGGCCTTTGACCTGATAGAGTGCAACCGTCCCCACCAGCGTGCCTGCCGCTAACAACAGCACCAGCCAGGGTGCCCGCAGACAGAGGGACAGGACAGAAACGTAAACACCCGTCAAACCGCCGACCTTGCTGGGATCCATGGTCTGGTCAACATCGCTGTCGTCAAAATTTGAAGGGCCGGCCAGCGCCTGAGCCTTTTCCGGGTCCCCTTCGACACGTTCCAGCAGTCGCCCGACAACACCGCCTAACCAATACCCCAGAACAACCCCCAGCACAGCACCAACCAAACCCAGAACGGGCGCGATTGGGGTATTTGGTCCCATTATTTCAATGGCTATGTCAGAGACGATCCCAAATCCCACCACAGCCAGCGCGAGGGTCATCACCACACGCACCACCACGGCCAGATTGGCCCCAAGGACGGGTACGAAAATTAATGCCATCGCCAGCGACGCCGTTAATGTTGCAATCAACGTAATGGGCAGGAACTTCATGAACTCGCCGACTACACCGGGCCAGAACAACAGGGGAAGAAAGGCCGCCAAGGTAGTCGCCGTGGACGAGATAATGGGCCAGGCCATCCGTTTTGCCGCCATGCCGTAAGCGGTCTGCTTGGGGACGCCTTCCGTTAGTTTCCGATCCGCAAATTCTGTGACCACAATCGCGCCATCAACCAGCATCCCGACGGCGAGGATCAGCGCGAACAATACGACCACATTGACCGTCAGCCCCATAATGGAAAGGGCCATGACCCCGGCCAGAAATGATCCCGGAATAGCCAATCCAACCAACAGGCCACCACGCACACCCAGCGCGCCGACAACCACAATCATCACCAGCAAGATCGCAGATAAAACATTGTTCTGCAGATCCGTCAGCATGGTTCGGATGTCTTCGGATTTGTCATTGGAATAGCCAACGGTCAGACCGTGCGGCCAATACGGGCGTTCCTGCTCAACAATTTCCTGCACGGCGGCAATCGTCTCAATGATGTTTTCCCCCGTGCGCTTCACGACTTCCAGGCCCAGGGCCGGATTGCCATTGACCCGCGCAAAGGTGGTGGGATCCTTGAAACTGCGGCGAACCTGCGCAACATCGCGGACCCGAACGATGGCGTCCCCACTGTTCACGATAGGCAGGTCCAGAATGTCATCGGCAGATTCAAACAGACCCGGCACCTTAATGGCAAAGCGCCCGCTGCCGGTATCCAGCGCACCCGCGGCAACCAGACGATTTGACGCCCCGACCCGGGCCAAAAGATCTTCAGGTTCCAGGCCATAGCTTTCCACCAGTACAGGGTCTATCAGAACCTCGACAACCTCTTCACGCTCTCCCGTGATGTTGACTTCCAGAACGGTTTCCAGGCCTTCAAGCCGATCCTGCATGTCCCGTGCAATCCGCAACAACATGCGTTCCGGCAAATCACCCGATAAGGTGACGACCAGCACGGGAAACAGACTTAAGTTAACTTCATTGACGGTGGGATCATCTGTATCTTCCGGCAGATCGGGACGCACCAGATCCACCTTATCGCGCACATCGCTAAGCGCCGTATCAGAATCAAATCCTGCTTCGAATTCCAAAAGAACGTTGGCCCCACCTTCATATGCGGTGGAGCGCATTTCCTTTGATCCCTCAATCCCGCGCAATTCCTGTTCCATGGGGCGCACCAGCAGGCGTTCTGCATCTTCCGGCGAAATCCCCTCGTGATGCATGGAGACATAGATGATCGGGATATTGACGTCTGGATCAGATTCTTTCGGGATGGTGATATAGGATATTGCGCCGGCAACCAGAATGAATGCCAGAAGCCCCAGAACGGTCCGGGAATGTGACAGGGCGGCGCCGATAATGCTCACGAACGATCTCCCGTCGTGTCGCCGACACTGACCGCCGGGGCGGGATTGGCCGGTGAGCTGGGATCTGTTGAAAGATCATCCGCCTCTACCGCCTTCACCTTAACACCGGGCGCGACAAATGCCTGTCCAACAGTGATCAGTGTCACCTGTTGCGGCAGTCCATCGATCCACATGCCATCGGCCGTATCCTCAACAATGTCGATTGGATAGAAAATGACCCGGCTTTCCGCATCAATGGCCTTAACGCCTACCGTACCCTGATCATCCAATGTCAGCAGCGCTGGGGAGATCAGATGTGCCATAACCTGCTGCGCGGGTAACCTGACTTTTGCCGTCACACCGTCCCGCAGGACAGCATTTTCATTCTCAACTTCCAATTCCACTTCGAATGTCCGGGTAGCATTATCCGCCGTTGTCGCGATCCGGCTGACGATTCCGGTCAGGCTTTCATGTGACACCAGGTCAATCGGCGCAACGACCCCCATTTCAATGCGACTGATTTCTCGCTCGGACACCTGAATGGTTACAACGATGGGGTCAAAATCAACAATCCGCGCGATTTCATCGCCCCGCTGAACATAGTCCCCAACCTCAACTGCCCGGGATTCAATGATCCCATCGAACGGGGCTTCCAGCGTGGTGCGCGCCAAGTCCACCCGGATTTCCTCCAGTGCTGCCTTCGCAGAAGACAAGTTGGCCTCAGCTTCCGACCGGGCCGATTCTGTTTGGAACCCTTTGCCTGCCAATTTCTTTGCCGCGTCATATTCAATCGTGCGCTGGCGCACCAGGGCCTCTGCCTTGTTCAACTGGGCATACCGATCACTGGGCGCCAGTTTCACCACCAAAGCACCCTTATCCAGGCGGCTGCTGACTTCCGCCCCAATTTCTATGACACGGCCTTCTGTTTCCGCACGCAATACAGCGCGCCGATCCACTTCAGTCCGACCGGTATAGGTCAGGATCGCCCGATGCGGCACAGCTGATGAATCCTTGATACGAACCGACGGCAGCTCCTTTGGAGCAGAGTCTGCCGGAGCGTCCGCCGCGGCATTCTGCGCCTCGGTCGTGCCCTGGGCGCTGGCGAATGGGTCATTTTCCATCTGCCCTGAATAAATCCAAGCCACCGACAGGACCGCCAAAGCCACTGCTATGATCAAAGAGGGTTTCAATCGCACCTTCATCGGTCTTCCTTTGTCAGGTCCAGGAACCACAGCCAAACGCTATGGTTCCCAATTCAGGGTCACTGTTATTCCGCCGCAGATGACAGGGGAGATTTTGCGTATCCCGCCACTGCTATGAACGCCTCTCTATTGGCAACCAGATAGTCCAAGGAAGCCTGATATACGGCCATCCCAAATCCCAACACCAGACTGCGCCCCATCGTCTTTTCAAACTGCGTGCCACATTCCGCCATATGATCCAGTTTTTCCCGGTAATAGGCGATGCGGGCATCAATCACGCGGGCAATCCAGTCTGGGCTCTGCCAGTCTGCAAAAAACAATACGAAAAGCAGGTCAGATTTGATCTTATCCTCGCTGGGAATCTTTTCGCGCATCGCCGCTTCCAAATGGGACCACCCGGCATCCGTGATGTGATACACCTTCTTGGCCGGTCGCTTTTCCTGCTGATGGGCCGTGCAGGTCACAAGGCCTTCCTTGGTTAATTTCGTCAACGCGGGATAGATCGAGCCGAAACCCCCTTCTGCAAAGTGACTGAAGGGTCCCTCTTCAAAAGATTTCCGGATTTCATATCCGCTGGCATCCCCCAACATCAGGACGCCTAGACAGGTGGTTTTAATATCCATCATTCCCCGTGTGCTGAGCGCACGATTCTTTCCCAAACGCAGTATCGCCTTCGGGCAGAAGGGAAATATCCCATCTCAATTTCTATATCAAGTAAAAATATATCAAATTGATATATAGCGGATTAGGGTGTGCCTTCAGTTCTCTTTGGCTTCTTCAATCCAGGGAATTGCTGCTATGGGCACGCCCTCCTCAACCAGCTCTTGGGCTTCTTCACCGGTCGTTTCGCCATAGATCCCGCGTTGTTCGGTTTCGCCATAGTGAATTTTCCGGGCTTCTTCGGCAAAGCGGGTCCCCACATTTTCGTGGGTGCTTTCAATTTTTTCCCGGAATTCGCGTAACGTTTCCCGGGTTTTGCGCATGACTTCCGCCTGAGCCGACGATTGCGTTTTGCCTGAAGAAATATTCGGGCGGCTCAACGCCTTTTCAATCTTATGGCTGCCACAGACCGGGCATTCGATATCCTTGGCGGCATTCTGTGACTCGAAAGCGCCAGAATCCTTGAACCAGCCTTCAAATTCATGATCTTTCTGACACCGTAGCGTAAAACAAATCATCGTTTCGACCATTTCTCTATCAACGCCTCTTTGGGCAACGCCTCTTTGGGCATAAGATATGATTTGGCCCCGAACGCCACCGCTTGCAAGAAAAATTCCAACTATGGGAGCCCCCATGTCAGACCATTTAGTAACGAAACATGCCGGATTTCAGGACCCAAGCCCCTGGATTATGCGCTGGGCGGATTTGGCCCCGACGGGCATGTCCGTTCTTGACCTGGCCTGTGGGGGCGGACGTCATGGCAGGCTGTTCTTGGACCGTGGATTTCCTGTGACCTTTCTGGATCGAGATATCAGTGCGGTTTCCGATCTAACCGATCAGGCCGGGGCGACATGCCTTCAGGTTGACCTGGAAACAGGCGCGCCCTTCCCCTTAAGGGCACACAGTTTCGGGACCGTGGTTGTGACCTGCTATCTGCATCGCCCTATTCTGCCCGATATCTTAGACACGGTCGCAGCCGGTGGCATTTTGTTGTACGAAACTTTCGCCCAGGGCAACCAGGCCTATGGCCACCCGGCGCGCGAATCCTATTTGCTAGCGGAGGGTGAATTGCTGGATGCCGTGCGACAGAAATTCACGGTGCGCGCCTACGAACATGGTTATGACGCCATACCAAAGCCTGGCATTCGCCAACGCATCTGTGCAATCCGGAAATCTTAAGGTTTCAGCTTGTATCCGGTGGCCAGCAGGCGGGCCGCGATTGAATAGAGAACCAGGAACAGCCCGGCCGTCACTGCGGCGCTGAGCCAGGGATCTGATTCCAAGCGTCCGGTTGCGGACCAGCGAAAGCCATCCACCAGATAGTAAATCGGATTAATCTGAAAAACGGATCGCCAGGGTCCTTCCGGCACAGCGCTGAGCGGGAAGAACGTGCCGCTGAGAAAAATCAACGGCAGAACGACGAAGGTTTCCTTGCCAGAGAATGAATCCCATTTCTTGGAGAAGACAGCGCCAATCAGGCCCAGCATGGAAAAAATACCGCCTGCGATGCACAGAAAATACACCGCTGCCAATGGATGGACAGGCAGGCGCAGCCCGAACAAGGACATAACCAGCCAAATGAAAAGGCCTATGGAGACCGAAACCGCAATTGCTGTCGCCAGATAGGCGGTCAAAATCTCCATCGGTGTCAGGGGGGCCCCCAGGATATCCTGCAGCCCGCCGCTTTCCAATTTGTCGAACATGATGGAATAGCCTGTGGTTTCCAGCGCCCGCTGCATAACGGCAGAAATCACCAATCCGGCCCCCAGAAATTCCAGGAAATTCCATCCATCCACCGCCATACCCTGTTCCCCGGCGGCCAGGGAAAAGACCGTAGCGAACAATGCGGCCTGAATAGCGGGCCCCACCAGTGCCATACCAAACCAGCGCAATTCGCGAATTGCCTCGCGTCGCATCAGGCCAAGCAAGCCCACCCAATTGACCCGCCCGAAATGACGCGGCCGGGGAATGGCCCCAAAAATGGACGCAACACGCGCCACTGGGTCGGATGAAGGTGCAGACATGCCCGCGTTGCTTTCGTTAATTTTTCAGCTTGTAGCCGGTTGCAACCATCCGCCAGGCAATCAGCGCCAGGACCAAATTTATGCTGAACATAACCAGCATGCCCAACCATGTCGGTGCATCCGCCACGCCAATCATGCCGCTGCGAAACCCGTCGATCATATAGAAGAACGGATTGAAATACGCGATGGTGTGAAATGGCTCGGGCAGTCGCTCAATCGAATAAAAGGTGCCGCTTAAGAATGCGAATGGGGTGATGACGAAATTGGTGATCGCCGCCATATGATCGAACTTATCCGCCCAAATCCCACCGATGATCCCGATCAGGCTGAGCATCAGGGACGCGGAAACCGCGTGATAGGCGACCAGTCCCCAATTGGCGACATGAAAGGGCACGAAAATCCACATGAACAACCCGGTCGTCATCCCAACAAGCAGGCCCCGGGAAACCCCGGCCAGCGCATAGGCTGACACCATCTCTATGGAATTGATCGGCGGCATCAAGACATCGACAATGTTCCCTTGAACCTTGGATATGACCAAAGAGGAAGATGTATTGGCGAAAGAATTCTGAACCATCGCCATGACAATCAGACCGGGTGCCAGAAACACGGGGAACAGGACGCCCCGAACCATCTCAACAGCATGCCCCAGCGCCAGGGAGAAAATTGCCAGAAACAGCAAAGTCGTCACGACCGGCGCGGCAATCGTCTGGGTCGCGACATTCAGAAAACGCCGCACTTCCTTCATATACAGACTTTGCCAGCCAATCCAATTGACGCGCCCAAAGCTGCGGGGTCCCAGATGTCGGCCAGCCTTTGATGTACCGCCCTGGGATACGCCAGACTGTTCCGGCGTATTCGACGCAGCATTCGGGGTTATCTCGCGAGTCAAACTCATGGACAGGCCATCCTGTATCGGTTTCTAGGAAGTGTGCTAGAACCTAATACCCCACCCCTGAAACACAAGCCCCCTGTTGGCACAACCCCCTGAAGAGCGGGATCTAAACCGCTACAACGCCGCTTTCGTCGGCCAACAGATCGAAGGATGCGGCCATCAGGGCCTTGGTATAGGCGTCCTTGGGCTGATCAAAGATTTGTGCGGATGGGCCGGATTCTACGACCTTTCCATCGCGCATCACAATGACCGTATCGGCCATCGCACGCACGACTTTCAAATCATGGCTGATGAACAGATAGGCCAGCTTGTGTTTGCGTTGAAGGTCACGCAACAGATCGACGATCTGTGCCTGAACCGACATATCCAGGGCCGATGTCGGTTCGTCCAGAACCATGAAACGGGGCCGCAGAATCAAGGCCCGGGCGATGGCGATGCGCTGGCGCTGGCCACCGGAAAATTCATGGGGATAGCGATGGCGGCTTTCAGGGTCCAACCCGACCTCTTTCAGCACATCAACGACCATCGCATCGCGGTTTTGGGCATTTTCACCGATTTTATGAACTTCCAACCCTTCGGCGATGATTTCACCCACCGACATGCGGGGGCTTAGACTGCCATAGGGATCCTGGAACACCACCTGCATGCGGCGGCGCAGGCCCCGCAGGGCGCGGCCATCCACAGCCTCAATAGGCACCCCCTCAAAGGCAATCCCGCCTTGAGACGAAATCAGGCGCAACAGCGCCATTGCCAGGGTTGTCTTGCCCGACCCGCTTTCCCCCACAACGCCAACCGTTTGACCTTCATGGACTGTGACATCGATGCCATCTACGGCCTTGATATGGGACACGGTGCGCCGCATCAGCCCTTTCTTGATCGGGAACCAGACCTTGACCCCATCGCCTTTCAGGATCAGCGGCGCGCCTGGCGCAACGGGTTCTTTCTTCCCCGTTGGTTGGGCTGCCAACAGCGCCTGTGTGTAAGCATGCTGCGGGGACTGGAACAGGGCGGTGGTATTGCCGGTCTCCACAATCTCCCCCTGTTGCATGACGCAAACCCGGTCGGCGATGCTTCGCACGATCCCCAGATCGTGGGTGATGAACAGCATCGCCATGCCGGTTTCCTGTTGCAGGTCCTTCAACAGTTTCAGGATCTGCGCCTGGATTGTGACATCCAGCGCGGTCGTCGGTTCATCGGCGATTAACAGGTCTGGCTCATTCGCAAGCGCCATGGCGATCATCACCCGCTGGCGCTGCCCGCCTGATAATTCATGAGGATAGGCACTCAGCCGGCTTTCAGCATCGCGTATCCCAACCTTTTCCAGCAGTTCAAGCACCCGCGGGCGAGCCTTCGCCCGGTTATAGCCCTTGTGAATGATCAGTGCTTCGGAAACTTGCTTTTCCACGGTATGCAACGGATTCAGGCTGGTCATCGGTTCTTGGAAGATCATTGCGATGGCATTGCCCCGGACCTTGCGCAATTCGGGTTCCGCCGCGCCCAGCAGGTCCTTGCCCTTAAACAGAATGCGACCATTGGGATGGCTGGCGGCTGGATAGGACAGCAATTGCAGGATCGACAGCGCGGTTACAGATTTCCCGGACCCGCTTTCCCCCACCAAAGCCAGCGTTTCCCCCTTGTGAATGGAAAACCCAACATGACGCACAGCCTCTATCGTGCCACCTGGGACCTGAAACGCGACAGAAAGGTCTTCGACTGTCAAAAGCGGCTGAGCCTGAGTGTCGTCGGTAGGGGTCATGGCTGTGCCTGTTTCTATTTAGCTGTTTTAGTATCAGTTTTCCGGGGATCGAAGGCGTCGCGCACACCCTCCCCGATGAATACCAGCAAGGTCAACATGATCCCGATGGTAAAGAAGCCCGTCAAGGCCAACCAGGGCGCCTGCAGGTTTTCCTTACCCTGCTTCATAAGCTCCCCCAGGGATGCCGATCCCGGCGGCAGGCCAAATCCCAGAAAATCCAAGGCCGTCAGGGTCGTCACCGACCCCGTCGTGATGAAGGGCAAAAAGGTGATGGTCGCCACCATGGCATTGGGCAAAATATGGCGCAGCATGATGGTTCGATTGCCAACGCCCAACGCCTTTGACGCACGCACATAGTCAAGATTGCGCGCTCGCAGCGTTTCCGCCCGCACCAAGCCGACCAGCGCCGGCCAGGAAAACAGCATCATCAGCAATAACAGCCACCAGAAATTCGGCTCCACAATAGAGGCCAGGATGATCAACAGATACAGGGTCGGCAGGCTGCTCCAAATCTCAATCCCGCGCTGGCCCAACAGATCAATCAATCCACCGAAATAGCCCTGGATCAGGCCTATCGCGATCCCGATCACGGAACTGACCGCCGTCAAGGCCAGACCAAACAGAACTGAAATGCGAAAACCATAGATCAGGCGAGCAACAACATCGCGGGCTTCGTCATCGGTACCCAGCCAATGATTGGAATCCGGTGCCGTCGGCGCAGGGCCGGTCAGATCATAGGCCGGCGTATTGTTGCCATAGGGAATCAAGGGCATCAGATACCATCCCTTTTCCCGGATCAGGTCCTGCACTGCGGGATCGGTATAGACCGCCTCGGACTCAAAAAAACCGCCATAGGTGGTCTCTGGCACCTGCTGCACAATGGGGACGTAAAAGCTGCCATCATAATAGACCAGAATGGGTTTATTGTTGGCGATCACATCCGCAAATAATGAAAAGACAAAAAGCACGAGAAACAGGATCATCGACCAAAAGGCCCGCCTGTTATTCTTGAAATGATCGATACGCCTGCGGGTGATGGGCGACACCCGCATACCCAGAAAACTATAGCGGGGGATGGTGTCTGCTTGCGGGGAACCAGTGGCCTGTGACACAGATCAACCCTCCCGCTTTTCAAAGTCTATGCGGGGGTCCACCGCGACATACATCAAGTCACCGACCAGCCCCATGATCAGGCCCAGCAGGGTAAACATATACAATGTGGCGAACATGACCGGATAATCCCGGTTGATCGCCGCTTCAAAACCAAGGGCCCCCAACCCATCCAGGGAGAAAATAACCTCAATCAGCAAAGAGGAGGTAAACAGGATGGAAATGAAGGCTGCGGGAAATCCCGCAATAACGATCAGCATCGCGTTGCGGAAGACATGACCGTACAGAATGCGTCCTTCGTCCAGACCCTTCTGGCGCGCGGTGATGACATATTGCTTGTTTATTTCTTCCAGAAAAGAATTCTTGGTCAGCATTGCCAGCGTGGTGAAGGCCCCGACAATCATGGCCGTCAATGGCAGGGCCAGATGCCAGAAATAATCAACAATTTTGCCCCACAGAGTCAGGTCGTCAAAATTCTCTGAAACAAGACCCCGCAGCGGGAACCAATCAAAATACTGCCCCCCCGCGAACAGGATGATCAACAAGACGGCGAACAGGAAATTGGGGATGGCATATCCAGCGAACAGAACCGCGGATGTCCATGCATCAAACTGGCTGCCTTCCCGGATGGCCTTGCGGATCCCTAACGGAATCGCAACCAGATAGGTGATGATCGTGGTCCACAGCCCCAATGAAATTGAAACCGGCATTTTGTCCAGAATCAGATCGATCACCGTGCGATCGGTAAAGTAACTGGTGCCGAAATCAAACTGCAGATAATTCACAATCATCGTGAAAAAGCGCTCGTACCAGGGCTTGTCAAAGCCGAACTGAGCCTCCAATTGCGCCAGGAATTCCGGCGGCAAGCCCCTGGATGCGCGGGTTTGATTGTCCCCGCTGGTGGCTGCACTGTTTTCAGATCCGCCTGCCAGATCCCCAGCCCCACCAGAGACACGCTGTAGGGCACCGGGAGCATTCCCCTTCAGTTGAGAGATGATCTGATCGATCGGGCCGCCGGGTGCTGCCTGAATAACGGCAAAATTCAACAGCATGATCACGAACAGGGTCGGGATGACCAAAAGCAATCGGCGCAGGATGTACGCGTACATATGGGTTAATCCCTAATCAACGTGATCACGACCAAGCAGATCATCGCGGTTCACTTACGCCCGTTGCGTTCAAGGGCCGCATCCAGGTCCGCATCAACCCACCAGAAATTAGGGGATGTTCCCTGCATTGGCGTTTTCTCCGGAAAGCCGAACCGGTTCCAATAGGCAATTCGGTCGACCTTGCTGTGAAACATGGGAATAACATAAAAATTCCACAACAAAACACGATCCAACGCATGCGTCCGCGCCACCAGCACATCCCGGCTGGGGGATGCGATCAGCTCTTCAATCAAGGTGTCAATTGCGGGGTTCTTGATCCCGGCTGTGTTGCGACTGCCTTGTCGATCCGCCGCTGCGCTGCTCCAGAATTCACGCTGTTCATTGCCGGGTGAATGAGACTGCCCCCAGCTGCCGATGATCATATCAAAATCGAAACTATCCACCCGCGACTGATACTGGGCTGCATCGACGACACGAATGGAAACCTTGCCGCCCAGTCGTTCGACACCGCGTACCAATGACTGGGTATGGGGGGTGAACAGGTCCTGATTCAACAGTACTTCGAATTCAAATGGCGCGCCTGTAGACGTTTGCGTCAGGACACCATCCTTGATGTCCCATCCTGCTTCTTTCAGCAGTTCAAGGGCTGTGCGCAATTGCTGGCGGCTGTTCCCGGACCCATCAGTGACGGGCGGCTGATAATCTTCCGTAAACACACGTGGCGGCAACTGATCGCGCAACGGCTCCAGGACCTTCAATTCTTCCGGTCCAGGCAATCCCGTCGCTTCCAGATCAGAATTCTCAAAATAGCTGTCGGTACGGGTATACGCGCCATACATGATGGTCTTATTGACCCATTCGAAATCCCACAGATAGGTCAGTGCCTCACGTACTTTGACATCAGAGAAAATAGACTTGCGGGTATTCATGACAAAGCCCTGCATGCCGGTCCCGCGTTCATGGGTAAATTCACGCTTGATCAGGCGACCATCTTTTACCGCAGGCACATCATAGGCAGTCGCCCAGAACTTCGATGAATTCTCTGACCGCCAATCTATAGTGCCTGACTTCAGCGCCTCCAGCATAACCGTTCGGTCGCGAAAATACTCGTATCGGATGGTATCAAAATTGTTCTGCCCAACATTCACCGGCAGATCCTTGCCCCAATAATCCGGCACACGCTCTATCGCAATGGATTGACCGGGGCGCACCGCGCTAATTTTATACGGACCGGACCCCAAAGGCGGCTCCAAGGTGGTTTTATCAAACTCTCTATCTTTCCAGTAATGTTCGGGCAGAACAGGCAACTGGCCCAGGATCACCGGCATTTCCACATTCTCGCCAGGCACCATGTGAAACTGTACAGTCAAGTCATCCAGGGCTGTGACTTCTTCAACATTGGCATAGTAATAGCGATACAGCGGGCTGCCCTTCTCCCGCAGTGTATTGAATGTCCATATTACATCGCTGGCGCGAACCGGAACCCCATCATGGAACCGCGCGGCATCGCGCAATTTGAACCGGACATCGGTGATCACACCTTGTGCATCACTCTCCACCTCAATCCACTCTGCCAGCAGGCCATATTCACTGTTGGGTTCGTCCATGCTGGTCGTCATCAGGGTATCGTATATGGCGGAACTGCCCGCCCCAGGATTGCCCTTAATGATGAAGGGGTTCAGGGAATCAAATGTGTCTGGCACACCAAACACCACCGTCCCGCCCTTGGCCGCATCCGGATTTACATAGTCAAAATGCTTAAAATCTCCGGGATACTTAATCTGGCTGTGAATTGCCCAACCATGGGAACGGACGACCTCTTGTGCATGTCCGACCGACGGTCCAAAAGCATATCCAATTAGAAAAAAGGCGAAACAAGCATGTTTCAGGGTACACAGCATATATCCAAAGTCTCCCGGTGCTGCCGTTATTCAATCCGACTTAGGACATTAATGTGGCGCAGATCATCAAAAGCGCAAGCGTTGCGGCGCGAATACCTTAGAATTGCCTTGCAGTGGACACTATCAGGGCAAAAACGCCCGCAAGGCCGCGTCCCGCAACTGTGTGCCAGATGCCGCGATGACGCTGCCGTCTGAATCAATGGTTAGTGGCTGTCCGTTCCAATCTGTCATCGTCCCCCCCGCGCCGACAATCACCGGCACAAGGGCGCAGTAATCATAGGGTTTCAACCCGGTTTCAATGACCAGATCTATCGATCCAGACGCGATCAGCGCGAACGCATAGCAATCAGCACTGAATCGGGTCAAAGCCACCGCATCTTTCACTGCCAAGAAACCGTCCTCATTAGGGCCGTTCAGAAAGAAGTCGGCATCTGTCGTATAGAATATGGCCTTATCAAGATCAGATTTCTTGGATGTTTGAACAGCCGCGCCATTATAGGTCGTGGGATAGCCCAGGGCCCCGATCCAGCGTTCTTCCTGAATTGGCTGATCAATAACGCCCAATATAGGCACACCATCGACGCAACAGGCGATCAGAGTGCCAAACAACGGCATGCCGGAAATGAAGGCTTTGGTACCATCAATTGGATCCAGAACCCACACGGCAGGCCCATCCAACCGGGTGGAGCCATATTCCTCCCCCAGAATTCCGTGGTCTGGAAAGGTTCTTTCGATTTCTGCGCGCATCGCCGCTTCAATTGAGCGATCCGCGATCGTGACGGGACTGTCATCCGCCTTGGAAACAATATCCAATGGCGTGCGAAAATACTGCTGTGCAATCGGCCGGGCGATATCTGCCAATCGATGTGCAAGGGCAATCCATTCTTCAGGGCAGCGTTCCATGTTTTCGATACCAGTCACGGTTTTCCCTCATCAAAGCCGATAGCAGTCGGGTAAAAAAACGGGCGGCGAAGGATGCCTCGCCGCCCGTATGATTCTCAGCAACACCGACCGCTTACGGCAGGGGGGCTGGATTTGTACTCAAAGTCCGCAGATAGGCGATCAGATTTGCGCGATCTTCGTCTTTCCGAACACCACGGAAGCTCATCTTCGTGCCCGGCGCATAATCCGTCGGGGCATAAAGGAAATGGTTCAGCGCATCATAATCCCACTCCCCATCGAGTGCCTGGAAAGCAGCGGAGTAACTAAAATCGACGCTGGCTTTCTTGCGCATCACAACATCATAAAGATCCGGGCCGACCTTGCTGCCGGCGCCTTCTTCAAAATTGTGACAGGCGACGCATTTCTTTGCGACTTTTTCACCATCAGCAATATCGGCAGATGCCAACATTGGCAAAATGTCGCCAGGTCCTGCAGGCTCAGCCGGTTCTGCGGCCGCCGCCACCTCCGTGCCCGTTGTCGGCTCCGCGATCACAAAGGCCTGGCCTTCGACGCCTTCCGGCAATTCCACATGATACAATGACTCCGCTAAAATCCCGGAAACCATGGCCAACAGGCCAGCCGTCAGGACTGCTGCGGAAATCTTGTTGATGAAAAGCGCATCTTGTTTCATTGATGATCCCCGATAATTGCCGACATTCGCCGACCTGTATCTGCGTTTATCGTCTAACCCCACACACTTTAACCACAGTGCCCGTACAGTCTAGCCCAAACCAGTCTCGTGATGAGATTGCCAAGTCTGGGGAGCGATATATCCTGTCCGAACCCGATAATCAACGGTACCAATAAGCGGCGCGTCGTCGCAGTATTCAAATCACCCAGTTTTTGTGTTCCAGGAACCTGATTCCATGTCAAATAATCCAATTGTTCTGATCCCCGCGCGCCTGGCGTCGACCCGTCTGCCAAACAAGCCCTTGGCCGATATCGGCGGAAAGCCAATGATTGTGCAGTGCATAGAACGTGCGCTGGAAGCTGATTTGGGGCCAGTCGCCGTCGCTGCGGGTGACCCGGAAATATATGATGCGGTACAGGCGGCCGGCTATACCGCCATCCTGACCGATCCCGCCCATCCTTCAGGGTCTGACCGGATATATGAGGCGGTTTGCCGCCTTGATCCGGATGGGCAGCATGATGTTATCATAAATGTACAGGGTGACCTGCCAACATTGGATCCGGTATCGATTCGCGCCGCAATGGCTCCGATTCAGCAATCGGATGGGGTGGATATCGCGACCATCGCAGCCGTCATCGACCGGGAGGAAGAGCGATCCAATCCTAATGTTGTGAAAGTCATTGCCGGTTTCCCAGAGGTTTCAGATCTGGATTTTACAATCGCCCGGGCACTGAGCTTCACCCGTGCGACGGCCCCGTGGGGGGATGGTCCGCTGTATCACCATATTGGCTTATACGCATTTCGCCGCCCGGCCCTGGCCAGATTCGTGGGATTACCACCCGGTATTCTGGAGCAACGGGAGCGTTTGGAGCAATTGCGTGCCCTGGAGGCCGGGATGCGAATTGATGTCGCCCTGGTGAGGACGGTGCCTCTGGGCGTGGACACACCAGAGGATCTGGAACGCGCGCGGGCCATTCTGATGAAAAACAACCTGGCCCCCTGACAAAACACGTTGCTGTAACTGCCCGAATCACGGTCCTGTTGCGTCAGTTATTCCAACAAACAGATACTATGAGTTCACTGAACCGGCGGAGAGTGATGAAAAAGACGGATAAGTCACAATCCATGTTGTCTCGTAGCAGAATACCGCTAAGGGTCGCATTCGCAGGTGTCTGCCTTTCCGGGCTAGTGGGATGCGTCGGCGGGAATATGGGTATTTCCAGCGACCGGGGGCCAACCGCGGGTGTCCAAGCGGTATCGCCCAGCGACCGTACCGCCGTGGCACCAGAGGGGGAGTTGCCCCCCAACGTGTTGACAATCCCCGATCTTCCGGTCCCGCCCGGCTCTCAAGTTGTACTGACGGATACGGTTATTGTTGGCGATGATCTGTCCTGGACTGGGCAGGTTGTTTTGGTCGGCGATGCCAGCCAACCAGTCCAGATTGTCGAGTTCATGCGCCAGAACATGCCGCAATACGGCTGGGTCGAAACTGCGATCGTACGATCACGCCGCACTTCGATCACCTATGTTAAGGGGGATCGATTCGCCACTGTTCGCATTTTGCCGCTGACCAGTGGGGTTGAAGTGGATGTGGTCGTGGCCCCGGCTGGACGCACCGCGGAAAAAACAACGACCGGATCACAGGGCTTTATCTCCCAGCCCCAACCACCATCACCACAACAGCGCACAACACCCGGCCCGGTTATCCTGACCCAATAGCCACCATCGCATTGCCGCAATACAGGTTGCGCCACTGGCCCGGAGACAGGCCGTTGGTAGCGCGGAATTGTCTGGTAAAATGGCTTTGATCGGCGAATCCCGCAGCCGCAGCGACATGCGCCAATGGCAGAGCATCCCGCATCAGGTCCTTGGCAACCTCCAGGCGGCGCTGAATGAGGAACCGATACGGACTGGTGCCAAAGCGCCGCTTAAACATCCGCGCCAGGGTGAAACGGTCTAAACCACTGTCTCTTTCGACCTGTGCCATGCGGTGGGACTGTGTCGGCGCGTCACTCAGCCGGTCATGCAGCCGCTGAACAATCACCGCTTCTATTTGTGATGACTTGGAAGCACGAAACCGCCGCATATTATCGCTGTTTTGAAATAAGGCGCCCGCCAGCGCCACCATGGCATCCACCGCCGCGAAATCCTTCGCCGCCCGATCCGGAGTATCGGCAAGGGCTAACATCTCCAGCACCGCCAACCGTAGAGCGGGATCTTGCGTCACAGCCTGTTTGTTGAATGGTAACCAGTCTACACCATGCGCTGCGGCGATATCCTGAGGGGACACGACAAATGACCGGTACCCGAACGCCGTATTGTCGCCGGAACGTCCGTCATGCAATTCATCTGGATGTATGACGAAGATATCCCCTGGCATCGCGTGCCACGTTTCACGACGGTATTCGAAACTCTGGACACCAATTTCCGTGCATCCAATCGTATACGTATCATGGCGATGCGGGGAGAATGCAACGTCCTGGAAATAGGCATGCGTCCATTGTAGGCTGCCATATGCAAATCCCGTCTTAATCCAACTTTTCTCCGCTCGCGCCACGTCGCACCCGCTGCACAATTGTTCAAGACGCCCTTTCCGAAATAGGCCATGAATACTGTGCACTGCAATGGGAAATGACAAATGTTATCAGATCTGATCAGCCTGTGGCTGGCCGCCATACCGTTAATGCTCAGTCCGGGACCGGCTGTTTTGGGGGTGTCTGCCATGGCATCGGCTTATGGATTGCGGGCGGCAGTCCCCTATTGGGTGGGTATTGTTATTGGCACAGTGTCGGTTCTTCTGATCGTCGTGCTGGGCATCACCAGCGTTTTCTTCGCCATACCAGGCGTCAAACCAGCTTTGGTAGGGCTTGCCGCGATTTACATTCTCTACCTGGCCTATCGGATTGCCACAGCACCGGTTGCCAGTCTGAAACGTGACACAGAAAGTCGCCCCAAATTCACAGCCGGATTTATCATCGCTGTCGCCAACCCCAAAGCCTTCGCCGTGTTTGGGGCGTTATGCGCCAGTCACACCATCGTGCCGACACAGCCGGTACTGGATGGGGGGCTGAAATTTATCGCCTTATTGATCATGGCGGCAATCGCCAGTGGTTCCTGGCTGTTATTCGGATCCCTGCTGGCAAGATATCTGCAAAATCCAACCCTCAGCCGGGTCGTAAATATTTTCTTTGCCCTGTTATTGGTCCTGTCTGTGCTGAAAGCATTAAGCAGTTTTATCTGACTGCCCACGATGGGCGCGCCGTAGCCCCAGGCCTGCGGCAACGGCCAGGATGGCAGAGGTGGCAAAGAAATACAGGCCCGGCGCGACTTCGACTTCTGCCACCCAACTGGATTTCAGTGTCACAACGACGACAGCCAGGACCAGCACATCCAACATCGTCCATTTCCCAATCGCATCCAGAAACGCAATGCCCCGGCGTGCGGCAATGCCGGATCCTTCGGTGAACCGCCACAGGCCATAACCGATGATCAGTTTTGCCGGGGGCAGGACCAGCGTGAAAATCAAGACCAGAACGCCAATTGCCGTTTCATCCTGCTGAAACAACCCGCTGACGATCCCGATCAGGGACACATCATTCTGGAACATGAACAATTCCGTGACATGCAGGACGGGCAGCGTCACTCCAGCACCCCATAATCCCAGCGCCAGAATGAACCCAAGCCCCGTCAACCGATCCATACCTGATGCATGTTTATGTAATGGCACCGCCGTCTCCCAGCCTCATTTCGCAATTCGAAATGGAGTTCTGTTTACGGTTAGAATGCGCCTGCGACAAGAAGGGGTTTGTGAGCCTGCGGCGAGTGCGATAGAAGCGCGACATTCAAGTCGTGATTTATGAAGGATATGCCGCTATGTCGATACTGGAACCATTGCCTTTGGACATCGCCGAATCGAAAATCCTGCTGCTGGAGGGTATTTCCGAACGCGCAGTTGATCATTTCACTGGCTTTGGGTTTCGCAAGGTTGAACGGTTGACCAAGGCATTGACCGGCGATGCGCTGTCAGAGGCGCTGGCCGATGATGTACGGATTCTGGGTATTCGGTCCCGCAGTCAGGTGACGGAAGAAATCCTCAGCAAGGCGGAAAAGCTTCGGGTTGTCGGCTGTTTTTCTGTCGGGACCAATCAAATTGACCTGGATGCGGCGCAGCGGCGCGGCATCCCGGTATTCAACGCGCCGTTTTCAAACACCCGCAGCGTGGCTGAACTGACCCTGGCGGAAAGCGTCATGCTGTTGCGCCGGACCTTTCCACGCTCCACCGCCGCTCACGCCGGAACCTGGGATAAGTCCGCGACGGGCAGTATGGAATTGCGCGGCAAGACATTGGGCATCGTCGGATATGGCAATATCGGGACACAGTTGGCGGTTCTGGCCGAAGCCATGGCGATGCAGGTGATCTATTACGATCACACCGACAAGTTAAGTCACGGTAACGCCCATCCGATGGAAAGCCTGGATGCCCTGTTGGAAAAGGCCGATATCGTTTCATTGCATGTCCCGGAAACGCCCCAGACCAAGGATATGATCGGGGCGGCGCAGTTTGCGAAGATGAAGCCAGGCAGTTATTTCATCAACAATGCGCGCGGCACGGTCGTGGATCTGAATGCCCTGGCCGACGCCCTGAAATCCGGCCATCTGGCAGGCGCAGCGGTTGACGTATTTCCGGTCGAACCCCCTTCCAATGCAGAACCCTTCACCTCCCCCCTGCAGGGCCTGGATAATGTTATCCTGACCCCGCATGTTGGCGGGTCCACACTGGAAGCGCAGGAGCGGATCGGAGAGGAAGTTTCCCGGAAACTGTCAGAATATGCGAATAATGGCTCAACCGTCGGGGCGGTTAACTTCCCACAGGTTCAATTGCCGCCGCGCAAGGACGTTACCCGCTTCATTCAGGTTCAGCGCAATCTGCCGGGTGAACTGCGCCGTCTGAACGATGTTTTCGCCAATCGGAATGTGAACATCGCCGCCCAGCATTATCAGACCGAAGGGGAAATCGGTTATGTCGTGCTGGATGCGGAAGGACGGGTCGCCGATGCAATGGACATTGTTGCGGAAATCAAAACCCTGCCAGGAACCTTGCGCGCACGGGTGCTGCGGTAAAGCGCCTGCTATCCAAGTTTTTTAGAGCCGGGAAAGCTTTGCGTGAACAACCATGCCCGGAATTCGTCCGCCGGCATCGGCTTTGCGATCGCATAGCCCTGGACAAAATCGCAACCAAGGTCGCGCAGAAGCGTGACGACCTTTTCGTCTTCCGCCCCTTCTGCCACCGTCTGGATGTTGCGCGACCGACACATGGCAATTGAGGCCGATACGATTCCCTGGGATTCCTCTGATTCCAATAGATCCGTGATAAAGCACTGATCGATCTTGATCGTATTGACGTCGATCCGCTTGAACTGTTGCAGCGACGAATATCCCGTTCCAAAATCATCAATCGCTATTTTATAGCCAATTGCTCTGAGATCTTCCAGGGCACGGCTTGTCGCCTCGAAATCCTTGACCAAACCTGTTTCCGTCAGCTCAAGTTCCAACCCGTTGAACGCGCTGCCAAGGCGCTTTGGCAATGAATGGAGAATATCCAGGATCTCTTCATCCACCAGATCATCGGCGGCAAGGTTCACCGACATATCAATCGGTATCCCCACCTTTCGCCAGTGCTCCAGTTCCTGAACGGTCTGACTGAGCACCCATTTGGTGACGCCACTGATCAGGCCTGACTTTTCAGCCAAAGGAATGAACCGGTCCGGCGGCACATAGCCATGCTTGGGACTGTTCCAGCGGATCAGCGCCTCGGCGCTGTAGATCATGTTATCCTGAAGGGACTGTTTAGGCTGATAATGCATCGACAGGCATCCACCCTGATCAAGATCCTTATACAGATCATCCATCAGGGAAAGATTACTTTGGCGTTGTAATAAATCAGCCGCATCAAACGTGGCAACCCCATGAATTTCAGTTGCCGCCTTTTCACAGGCAAAAAGCGCCTTATCAAAAGGGGCCTGTTGATTCAGGTCATTGCTCTCAACCTCTGCTACCCCGATTGCCGGACGCACCGGAAGCCGCACATTGTTGATCCGGATATAGCGCGGAATGGCCTTGGCAAGAGCCGACAAGAAATCAGCGCCTTCCAGCAATGATCCGGGACGAACAACGCCAATCGCCGTGGAACTGATATGTAAGACCGTTGCCGTATCATCGAGCAATCGTTCCTGAAAATTTGTAAATACCTGAATCGCCGACGCCTTGGCCGTCATAAACCCAAAGACTGCCTGGATGTCAGAGTAATTGCGGATGCTGATGACACAGACAATATATTTTTCAGGCACTTTTTTGTAAGGTGCCGCATGGATACTGAATTTGCTGGCATATTGCAGGCCGGTCGACTCATCAATCTCTGCCAGGCCTTTGACGCGTTTGTTCTCGGCGTTCAATAGCGCCGCTACGATGCCAACAAATGTGCCAATCGAAACATAGAAGGCGCACCGTATGATCCAATTCTCGGTCGTTTGCGGCAGGCCCCGTGCCACATCCAATGGCATATACGGCCCCAGAAGTAGAGCCGCAATCAATCCCACCAGAATACCGCCTGGCATATTGAAAATCATACCCGCCAGGGCAATTGGCATCATCATCAGATAGGGCCACACAAATTGCGTTCCCCCACCGATGAAAACGACATGGGTGGAAATCCCCAAAGCCAATATGATGGATAGAATTGCGATAATCTGTCCACCAGGCCCGACATTCGGATGCATTTGAAGTCTAGCCATTGTGGAAAATGACCGTGGATGTCGAATCGTCATCTGCGTCTTTCATGAAGAAATAATCGATGTGAAAATGCAGGGTTCGATCATTCGATTTTTACTATATCAGAAATAAAAAATATTAATATTTTAATATTCATTTTACATGATCTAAAAATAACTTAAATTGCTTATGTGTTGATATTGTTCATCTTTATTTTTTACATTAACCTTTTTTTGCTAATGTTTTTATACCGAAAGCCACATATTACGGCGCTGAACATTGATAAAGTAATGTCAATGTTCAGCGCCGGTGAGAATAATCCTGTGGCCTGTATTGGCCGTTCTTCACTTTGTTGCGGAAAGGCAGCCGCGTAATCCGTCCGCTATATCCTGCATCAGGGTAAAATACAGATCTGTACCGGGCGTAAGCGCCGCCCCCAATGGGTCGAGTACTCCCGACGCGATACCGCTGTCATTTGTCACTATTGAAACCAGTTTCGATGGAAATTGAGGCTCCGAGAAAATGCACCTGGCACCGCTGGTGCTGAGTGTTTCCTGCAATGCCTGAACCCGTTCTGCACTGGGATTTGATTCCGGGTTAAGCGTCAGCATGCCAACGGCATGAAGGCCATAGTGATCCTCGAAATAATGATAGGCGTCATGAAACACAGCAAAGGGCTGGTCCGCGATGGGTGCCAGTGCAACAGACAGGGTCTTATCCAGGACCACAATCCGCGATTCCAGGCTCTTCGCATTCGCCTGGTACTGCACGGCATGGGCGGGGTCCCTTTCAGCAAGGGTTGCTGCGATGGCCTGCACCAGTGCGATGGCATTCTGCGGATCCAGCCAGATATGAGGATCTACGCCACCATGGTCATGCCCTTCTTCATGGTTATGTTCTTCCTCATGATCATGCCCTTTCTTATGATCATCATCATGGCCTGCATCATGGTTTTCGTCATGATGTGCCTCCCCAAAGTCGTGCTTGTCCCGGGGTGGCAGGACCGTAACACCGGGCGACTGCAACAGGGCGACGGAGACCGCGTTAAGACCCAATGTCTCAACAGGTTTTTTCAGGAAGGTTTCCAAACCGGGCCCCACCCAGAATATAACGTCTGCCTGCTGCAGGGCTTCCGCTTGGGATGGTTTCAAGGAATATGTATGCGGCGATCCTGCCCCCGTCACCAGCAAGCTTGGCGTTCCAACACCCTGCATAACACCAGCGACAAGGGAATGGATCGGTTTTATCGACACCACAACCGATGGCGATGTGTCTGCAACAGACACGGATGCAAGACCGCTCATCATCAGCCCAAGTAAAGCCGCTAATCCACTGATCTTGTTACCCACCCTTCGAAGCATCATAACCGCGACTCCCAGTGAAATGTTACATCATTACATGAATTGCGTTACGGTATAACGTATGATAAATAGTCAATCAAGTGGGAATACCCTGTGCCAGCGCACGAAGTGATCCAATGCCCGCTTTTGACCATCATCTGCCCTGATATGCGGAAAGAACCACATTATGCCAGGAAACAGCCATGCAATAGATGGCTTGCCAAAGCAGTCTACACCCCCTGTTTCCTCACTGTATTCCAAGGGTCAGAAAATGGCCGATATATTGGTACAGGCACAGCAGATTGGCGTTCAGCGAAATGGCCGGTGGCTGATCCGGGGCATTGATCTGACGGTGCGGAAGGGGGAAATCATCACTCTGATCGGCCCCAACGGATCGGGGAAATCCACAACGGTGAAGACGGTTCTGGGGGTGATCAAGCCCGACGAGGGATCGATCACCCGTGCGGCCAATCTGCGCATTGGCTATGTCCCCCAGCGACTGGCGATAGATTGGACCCTACCCCTGACCGTTGATCGGTTGATGTCTCTGACTGGTCGGATTTCCAGGGCCGACCGGCGGGCGGCGTTAGAAGAGGTTGGGATCGGGCATCTGGCCCAGTCAGAAGTCGGTGCCTTGTCGGGTGGTGAATTCCAACGGGCGCTGCTGGCCCGCGCCCTGGCCCGCAAACCCGATCTGTTGGTGCTGGACGAACCTGTCCAGGGTGTCGATGTCGCGGGGGAGGCAGCCTTATACACCCTGATCGATGAAATTCGCCACAAGATCGGCTGTGGCATCCTATTGATATCGCATGACCTGCACGTGGTGATGGCGGCGACCGATACCGTCCTGTGCCTGAACGGCCATATGTGTTGCAGCGGCACCCCGCAATCTGTTGCGGAAGATCCGGCATATTTGCAGCTGTTCGGGCCGCGCGCGGCGTCTATTGCTGTCTATGCCCACCATCATGATCACACCCACCTGCCAGACGGGCGCGTCCGGCAACAGGATGGCCGCATTACCGAAACCTGCCATGAACCGCACGATCATTCCCATGAAACACCGAAAAGCGGGGGGAATGGCCATGTTGGATGATTTCTTCACCCGCGCAATAATCGCAGGCATTGGCATTGCGCTTGTTGCTGGACCGTTAGGCTGTTTCGTGGTCTGGCGGCGTATGGCTTATTTTGGCGATACGCTGGCGCATTCGTCGCTTTTGGGTCTGGCGCTGTCTTACATATTATCCATCAATTCGACCCTGTCTGTCTTTCTGGTTTCTGCGCTGATCGCCCTGTCATTGTTATACCTGCAACGCCGGGCCAGCCTGTCCTCTGATTCGATCCTAGGGCTGCTGTCCCATTCGGCCCTGGCGCTGGGGCTGGTTTGCATCGCCTTTCTGACCTGGGTCAGGCTGGACCTGCAAGGCGTGCTGTTTGGGGATATTCTGGCCGTGTCGAAGACCGATATAGCGGTTATTTATGCGGGTGGAGCGGCTGTTCTGATCGCCTTGATCGTGATCTGGCGTCCCTTATTCGCGACCACGGTGAACCGTGAACTTGCAGAAGCGGAAGGGGTTGGACCGGACCGAATCAACGCCTTTTTCGTTATCCTGCTGGCCCTGACGATCGCAATCGCAATCAAGGTGATTGGCGTCTTACTGATCACCGCGCTGCTGATCATTCCAGCTGCTGCGGCCAGGCGGTTCGCCACCGGCCCAGAACAGATGGCCGTGCTGGCCGCCGGGATCGGGGCCTTGTCTGTTGTGGGTGGATTATTCGGATCGCTGGAATGGGACACACCTTCTGGCCCATCGATTGTCGTTGCGACCTTTATTGCCTTTCTGGTTAGTTTAGCACTACCCTCTGTCGCTCTTCGACAGCGCCTGCGTCGCCTCTGAAAGAAAGTCATGCTATGAACCATTCCCATCAGGACACCTCACCGCCCCGTGCGCTGACGAAAAATGAGGCATTGGTCTATGGCATCCTGAATGCAACGGATCAGCCGCTCAGCGCCTATGCCATTCTGGATCAACTGCGCGATGATGGGCTGCGCGCGCCGGTTCAGGTTTATCGTGCGCTGGACCGATTGCTGGAATTCGGCCTGGCCCATCGGCTGGAAAGCCTGAATGCCTTCGTTGCCTGCAATCACGATCACCCAGAAGAGGCAGCCCAGACTGCGTTTGCAATCTGTGAATCCTGCGGCAAGGTAACGGAATTTACCGATCCTTCCCTGGACGAGTATCTGGCACATTGGGCAAAGTCAGAAAATTTCACCCCGACTAGAACGACCCTGGAACTACGGGGCCTGTGCGCGGCCTGCCGATAGAAGTCAGTTTTAGCCAAAAAGCCGGGAGGTTGTTAGCCAGTCCGTCATGGCCTCTATCCGGTCAAGGCCCCGCATATCTTTGTGTCGCATCAGCCAGACATCGCGCGTCATTGTTTCCATGGCGGTTGGCCCCTCAACCCTGATTAGGCGCTTATCTGAACCAGCAATAATATCTGGTAAAATTGCACATACGGGCATTTCTGTGACTGTCGCAAATGCCGTTTCCAAATCATGCATCAAGATGCCGGCGGGCCGACCCTTGTATGATTTAGCGACTGTTTCAGTCCATTTGGCCTGCGGCAAATGACCCACCACCGGATCATAAGTCAACCATGGTCGATCCCCTAAAGGTAAATCGGGAAAGGCCCGTGTCGTATAAGCAGAGAAGGACATGCGCCCAATTCTTTGGGCCAATACGGCGTGCCCTCCCTCCCTTGGCTCACCAAACCGGATTGCCAGATCAATTTCTCGACGGGTCAGGCTAAGATTTTTGTTTTCCGGCATAAGACTGATTTGAATATTGGGATAGGCTTCGATGAAGCGACCGATATTCGGCACAATGATCCTGGTCAGGATGAACGGAACGGCGGTCAGTCGAATTGTTCCCCCCAGGATCGACTCCTGCCCCAGCAGCTTATCAGCCTCCTTTGCGAACCGTTCCATCCCCTCTGCTTGTTCCACCAACGCGGTCGCTGTTTCCGTCAGTCTCAATATTCCATTTCGATCCCGCAGGCATAGGGGCGTGCCTGACTTTTCTTCCAGCCCCTTCAATCTGCGGGAAATTGTTGTGGCATTGACCCCCAACAGAGAAGCCGCCGCCGAAACGGACTGCCCCCGCGCAATGGCCAGGAGGATGCGATAATCATTCCAATTTTGATCCTGCATAATTGCAGATGATAGATGCAAATTAACGCATTGAAAATGCAATTTCGCAGATTGAAGTTTAGACCTCATCAACAGGAGGATATCATGCTTCACACGATACTGTTTCAAGACAACCCAAACGCTGACCCAGACATTCGTACACGCCACATGGCCAATCACCTGGATTTTCTGATGCAGAATAAGGGCATCATTCAAGCGGCAGGCCCATTGAAGGACAAGGATGGGTCAATCACAGGTGGGCTGTGGCTTGTGGACGTCAATTCCACTGAAGATGCATGGCACCTGATTAAGTCCGACCCGTTCTGGCCGACCGGCCTGCGCGATACGATTGAGGTGAAGCAATGGGTGCAAGTCTTTGCTGAGGGCCGAAAGCTACTGTGACCCATACCATCTGCTGCCCCCTAGAATACGCGCCTTTCATCAGCTGATCACTTTATTTAAATAAGCGCTCAAAAAAAAGAATGGACGCTGATTGCCATCCTCTGTTATCCTTTAGATTGGATAATAAGAGGCGGTGTGCGTGCCGCGCGGATGGGTTATGGCAAATCAGTATGATGCGATTGTTGTAGGCGCAGGCCATAATGGCCTGACGGCGGGCTGTTATCTGGCGCGGGCTGGCCTGAAAACCCTGATCGTTGAGAAGAACGATTGGATCGGTGGCGCGGCGGTCAGCCGCGAATTGCATCCCGGCTGGACCTATTCCAACTGTTCCTATGTCTGCAGCCTGCTGCGCCCCGAAGTGGCACGCGACCTGGATCTGGGTCGCCATGGCCTGCAGGTGACCCCCTATGAGGGCGGCCTGTCCTTTATGGAGAATGGCGACTATTTCGGTTATTATGCGGACCACGATGCGCTGCGCCGGGAGATTAAGCGCCATTCGCCCCGCGATGCGGATGCCTATGACCGGTTTTCCCGCTTTGTGCTGCAGCAATGCCGCTTCATTCGCCCCCTTTTATTGCGCAGCCCGCCAGACCCTGTGCGGATGCGCCCGCGCGATATTCAGGAATTACTGTATTTGCTGAAGCGGTTCCATGATATGGGCCCGCGCCAGATGGCCGATACGCTGAGATTCTACACAGCCTCCGTCGCAGATTTCCTGGATGAGTTCTTTGAATGCGAAATCCTGAAGGCCCATCTGGCTGGCAGTGGCATTATCGGCACAGGCCTTGGCGTTTATTCGCCGGGAACGGCCTATGTCCTGCTGCATCACTATATGGGGGAAGTCGATGGCAGCATCGGTGCCTGGGGCTTCAGCCGGGGCGGCATGGGCGGCGTCAGCCAATCCCTGGCCTCTGCCTTCAAGGAAGCAGGCGGCGAAATCCGCGCGGGCAACGGCATTGAGAAATTCCTATGCCGAGAGGGCGAGGTGATCGGGGTCGCGCTGGACAATGGCGATGAGATTACGGCGAAAACCGTGGTCTCCAACATGGATGTCCGCCGCACCTTCCTAAATCATGTGGAAGACGGTACATTGAGCGATGATTTCGTCAAGGCCGTGAAGCGGTTCAAAATCCGCGGTTCTTCAGCCAAGTTGAACATCGCCCTGGATGGCATGCCGGACTTCCCGTCCCTGCCGAAGGGAACAATTCTGACCCAGGGCGACATGCATGCCAGCCAATCGCTGGACGAATTGGAACAGGCCTATGACGAATGGAAGGCAGGGCGCTGGTCCAAGGACCCCTATTTCGACATGCTGATCCCCTCCCTGATCGATCCGACGCTGGCCGCGCCGGGCAAGCATATGATGACGGTCTTTGTGCAATATGCCCCCTATGAGCTGGCGAATGGCGAAAGCTGGGATGGGCCGAACCGGGACGCCATGGCCGAATCCGTGATTTCCAAGATTGCGAAATACAGCCCCAATTTCCGGGACCTGATCGTCCATAAGGAAGTGCGCAGCCCCTGGGATATCGAACGGGAAGTCGGCCTGACAGAAGGCAATATCTTCCAGGGCGAACTGACCTTCGACCAATTGCTGTTTAACAGACCGGTGCCGGGCTATGCGCAATATCGGTCCCCGATCAAAGGACTGTATATGTGCGGATCTTCCACCCATCCCGGCGGTGGCGTTATGGCGGCCCCCGGTGCAAATGCGGCACGGGAAATCTTAAGCGACCTGGGTCGCGGGCAGCGTGCGGCATGAGCAACTATGACACCATCATCATTGGGGCAGGACATAATGGCCTGGCGGCCGCAACGCGACTGGCCCAGTCCGGACAAAAGGTTCTGGTTCTGGAGCAAGCAGCAACACCAGGTGGCGCCATTGCCCAGAGTGAATTGGAACCCGGTGTTTTCGCACCCCGCTTTGCCCATTTGCTGATGGGACTGGGCACACCGGAAATCAAGGCTTTGGGCCTGCAGGATCATGGGTGCACACCCGCTGTAAGTGACATGCCAACCATTGCCTTGTGCCCGACAGGTCGACACGTCGTGTTGCAGGGTGGCACAGTCCATTATGCCGATGGCACCCCCCATCCAGACGCCGCCCAATATCAGGCCTTAACCAAACGACTGACAAAATTTGCAGCGGGCATCGCGCAGATTTCAAGACAGGCCCCGCCAGCCCTGACCGGGGGCGGATGGCGTCAAGCGCTTGATCTGGGAAAAATCGGCCTGAACATGCGGTTGCAGGGCAAGGATGACCTGCGTGAATTCATGCGGGTCGCGTTGTCGAATGTCTATGACGCCGTTCTGGATGAAATCACGGACGGACCTTTGGCCGGTGTTCTTGGGTTTGATGCCATCCTTGGCGGTCACATGGGTCCGCGCGCGCCGGGTACGATGTTGAGCCTTCTGACCCGCATGCGGGAAGGGGCGCGGCGCAGCCTGCCAAAAGGGGGCATGGGCGCGCTGGCGGCCAGTTTCACCAATGCCGCCATCGCGGCGGGCGTTGAAATTCGCTGTAACAGCAAAGTCTTTGAAATCAGCGTGGCCAATGATCAAGTGACCGGCATTGTGCTTCAGGATGGCAGCAGGCTGGCCTGTGATCAGGTCCTGTCCAGCCTGGATCCGAAAACCACGATGCACCTGTCCCATATTCTCCATTATGATGCGGAAATGGTGCGTCGTGTCCGGCATATTCGCACCAAGGGTGCTGTCGCGAAGGTCAATCTGGCCCTTTCCAACGCCCCGAAAATTACGGGTCTGGATGAAAGCCTTGCCGCAGCACGCTGGGTGATGGCCCCGTCCATGGATGCCTTGGAACTGGGGTATAACGGCGCGAAATATGGCCGTCTACCAGACGATGTAATTTTCGAAGCCGTGGTGCCCAGCCTCAGCGATCCTTCCATCACGACTGGCGGCCATCATGTCCTGTCCGCTATCGTCCAATATGTACCCTACGAGTTGAAACAGGGCTGGGATACCAACAGCAATACCGATCTGGGCAATCGCGTTATCGCCGCCCTGGATAAGGTCGCCCCCGGACTGGCCGATAGTGTCACCGCGCGGGAAGTGATCAGCCCCCAGGATATCGAGATCGAAACCGGCGCACCGGGCGGTCATTGGCACCATGGCGAATTAATTGCCGATCAGATGCTGATGATGCGCCCCGCCCCTGGCATGGAACGCTATGCCCTGCCGGTATCGGGCCTGTTTCTGTGCGGCGCATCGGCCCATCCCGGTGGTGACGTTACGGCGCTGCCGGGCCTGAATGCCGCCGATGCGGTGCTGGCCGGTTTGAAACGGAAGGCTGCGTGATGAACAAGGTTCTTAAGAATTCAACCATGCGACAGACCCCCGTCCAGGTGCCACGCGGTTTGGTGCCAACCCCTTTCCACGCGCGTCTGGAACCTGCGAATATCACCCAGGATTGGATGGGCTGGTCCGGGTTCCTGTCTGCCCGCAAGTTTCAATCGGTGGAAAGCGAATATTTCGCGATCCGCAATCAGTCGACCCTATTTGATCTATCGCCCATGCATAAATACAGAATTGAAGGGCCCGACGCCTTAACCGTGGTCAATCGTCTGCTGACCCGGGATGTGCGCAAGCTGAAGGACAATCGTGTCGGCTATGCCGTCTGGTGTGACGAAGATGGCAGTACCATTGATGATGGAACCATCTTCCGCTTCACCGACACCCATTTCCGCCTGTGCTGTCAGGAACCGCAATATACCTGGCTGTGTGATGTCGCCTGGGGTTTTGATGTCACCCTGACCGATGAAAGCGAGACCGTGGTTGGCCTGTCGATGCAGGGGCCAACCAGCTATTCCGTTCTGAAAGCCGCCGGTTTTGAGGGCACAGAGGGCATGAAGCCTTTTGATATTCAGCATTTCGATGGTGACATCATGATTTCCCGAACCGGGTTTACAGGTGATCTGGGATACGAACTGTGGGCTGACGCAGAAAATGCGCTGCCCCTGTATGATCGACTGATGAGCGCCGGTCGGAATTTAGGGTTACGCCCGATTGGCTATGACGCACTGAATATGGCCCGCATTGAAGCCGGGTTTATGGTGACTGGTGTTGAGTTCCAATCCATTCATCATGCACTGCGCCCGACCCGGGGGCGCACCCCGTTTGATTTGGGCCTGGATTGGCTGGTGCATTTCGATAAGGGGCATTTCAATGGCCGCCGCGCCTTGCTGAAGGCTAAGGAAACTGGGCCACGTTATGCTCTGGTCGCCCTGGAAATCGATGGGAACAAGCCAGCCCATCAGGCCTTGGTCTATCACAAGGGGAAGACGGAGGCCGGCCTGATCACGTCGGCCCTATGGTCGCCGATCTGCAAACGCAATCTGGCGCTGGCCATGCTGAAGGCCCCCTTTGGCATCGATATCACGACGGATCTCAAGGTTGAGATCTATCATGACAAGGAAGGGAAGTATGACCGCGCCATGGTTCCGGCGAAAATTGCGGACCGTCCCTTCTTTAACAACCCGCGCCGCGCGGCGACACCGCCTGCCCTGTGCTAACCAGCCTTGTATTAAGTTCAATATTTTGGAGACACCCGTTATGAAGTCGCTTAGCAATTCAGCCGCAACCATCCGCGATTATGACAACACCCATTTCATGCACCCCTGGGAAGGAATGGCGGAGTTTGGCAGCGCGGATCGCACCATCTCTGCCTCTGCGGAAGGCATCTATGTCTATGACCAGAACGGGCGGAAACTGATCGACGGGCCCGGCGGCATGTGGTGTTCCCAGATCGGATATGCCAGGCAGGATATGGCCGATGCGATTGCAGATCAGGTCATGAAGCTGTCCTATAATTCGCCATGGAACACGGCCAGCGCGCCACCGGCCTTGCTGGCCAAAAAGCTGGCGGATCTGGCACCGGGCGACCTGAACACCGTGTTCTTCACCACCGGGGGTTCAACAGCCGTCGATACCGCCATCCGCTTTATGCATTTCTATAACAATCGCCTGGGTCGTCGCGACAAGAAGATCGTCCTGTCGCGGGTACGCGCCTATCATGGATCGACCTATTTGTCGGCTTCCGTCACCGGGCGCGATCAGGGCAGCAACAACCTGGATATCGAAAAAGACCGCGTGCGCCTGTTATCCGACGTGAATCCCAATCTGCGCCCCAAGGGCACATCCCTGGACGATTGGTGCGATGCCAAACTGGCGGAGATGGAAGCGCTTATCCTGGAAACCGGTCCAGACAAGATCGGTGCCTTCATTGCCGAACCGATCCTGGCATCCGGTGGCGTGATCATTCCCCCGCCCGGCTATCACAAGCGGACGCTGGAACTGTGCCATAAATACGATATTCTCTATATCTCTGACGAGGTTGTGACGGCCTTTGGGCGCTTGGGGCATTGGTTCGCGTCGAAAGATGTGTTTGATATTCAACCGGATATGATCACCTGCGCCAAAGGCATCACGTCAGGCTACCTGCCGCTTGGTGCCTGCCTGATATCCGACCGGTTGCTGGAACCGATCAGCGGTGAAGGTCATGAGAACACATTCTTCAACAACGGCTATACCTATTCAGGGCATCCCGTTTCCTGCGCCGCTGCCCTGAAGAATATCGAAATAATCGAGAACGAGAAAATTCTGGAACATGTGCGGGCGATTTCCCCCCGGTTCATGGAAAAGCTGAATGCCCTGCGCGATCTGCCCAATATCGGGGATACACGGGGAATGGGTCTTGTTGGCTGTGTCGAAGCCGCCGTAGACCCAAGTGACGATCAAACCCGCGCTGAGCGTTTGCAGGCATTTGGCAACAAGGTCGATCAGAAATGTGAAGAACTGGGCCTGATCGTGCGTCCCTTGGGCCATATGTGCGTTTTCTCGCCCCCTTTGGTTATTACTGAGGGACAAATAGACGATATGTTCGCTATCCTGTCGGAGGCGATACGTCTGGTCGCGACCGAGTTTTAAGCGCGACCACCGGTTCCTGTCGGCATTCGGTCGAAGGGAATCAATTTAGGGAATGACAAGAACAGGGAGACTAAAAATGCGATTTACCACCATCAAAGTGGCGTTGGCCGCCGCGACTGCCGCATGGATTCTAGGGGGATCTGCGCAGGCAGCTGATCCGGAACTGGTCGTGTTCGACTGGTCCGGTTATGAAGACCCGGAATTCTATAAGGGTTTCACAGAAGCAAATGGAGCAGCCCCGACTTTTGCCTTTTTTGGCGATGAGGAAGAAGCCTTCCAGAAACTGCGCGCTGGTTTCCAGGCTGATTTGGCCCATCCGTGCTCTCAAAGCGTATCGCGCTGGAAAGATGCCGGTTTGATCAAGCCAATGGATGCCAAGCGTATCGATAATTTCGCGGACCTGAATCCTGGTCTGCGCGACATGCCCGGCTTTGTCGAAGGCGATAAAGTTTGGATGCTGCCGATCGATTGGGGGAACACCGCGCTGACCTATCGCACCGACCTGATCAAAGAATCCGAAGTTCAATCCCTGAAGGCCTTCGCCAATCCGAAGTTTCAGGGCAAGGTCTCTATCGGTGACAATGTGGATGACGCCTATGCGCTGGCCTTTCTTGCGACCGGCGTGACGGATTGGACCAAGGCCACTGACGAGCAGTTTAAAGCCGCCTCTGACTTCCTGCGCGAAGTGCACAAAAATGTCCGCTTCTATTGGCAGGATGGTGCAACCCTGGCGCAAGCCATGGCTTCGGGTGAGGTTTCCCTGGCCTGGGCGTGGAATGAAACGCCGGTTCGTCTGCAGGCTGAAGGGCATCCGGCTGCGATGAAACGGGATACGGATGAAGGACTTTCCACCTGGGTCTGCGGGTATTCCATGATGGAGAATGGCGGCGGCAGTGAGGACAAGGCCTATGCATTCCTGAATGCTTGGCTGTCTTCACAGACTGCAGATTATCTGGTCAATGCCTGGGGCTATGGTCATTCCAACCAAACGGCTATGAATGCAATGGATCAGGCAACATTGGCCAGCATGGGCTATGACAATGTCGATTCCTTCCGGGATAAGACCTTGTGGCAAGCCCCGGTTCCGGCCGAATTGCGCGAAAAGATGATTGCTGAATTTGAACAGATCAAGGCTGGGTTCTAATCCATTCCTGGTTTGTGTGGTTAAATTGAAATTGCTGTGGGCGCGAAGGGATCATACCCTTTGCGCCCATAGTCTTTTGGGAGAGGACAATGCTGGATGACGATTTAAACTATGATGATCGCCACATCGCCTTTCTGGAGGCTTTGTGGGGTGAGGGATTCCTGAGCCCTGGCGGACCGGAAGAAGTGGCGCGCATTCTGGCCGGGCTGGATCTTACCGGTAAGACCATTGTGGATGTCGGCAGCGGCGCAGGCGGCATTACAATTGCCCTGGCCGGGCAATATCAGGCGGGCAAAGTCATCGGGCTGGATGTGGAAGAACCCGTCTGTGCCCATGCCAGACGTCGTGTTGCCGATGCGGGATTGACGGAGCGCGTCGAAATCCGCCAGGTCACACCGGGCCCTTTTCCCCTGCCCGATGCCTCTGTTGATATCGTTTTCAGCAAGGATTCCATCGTCCACATTCCCGACAAGCACGCCTTAGCACAGGATGCCTTTCGCGTGCTGCGCTCTGGCGGCTGGTTCGCCGCCTCGGACTGGTTGATATCCCATGACGGCGACCCCAGCCCGGAAATGGCCGCCTATATCGCACAGGAAGATTTGGGGTTCGGCATGGCCTCTCCCTCCCGCTATCGGGACGCCCTGGCTGCGGCTGGATTCGTCGACATTCAATTGACCAATCGGAATCCCTGGTATCGGGATGTCGCCAAAGAGGAACTGGCGCGTCTGGTCGGTCCCGAACGCCAAAAGTTTGAGGCGACCCTTGGCGCAGAGGACCTACAGGGTATGATCAATACCTGGGAGGCGATGCTGGTTGTTTTGGACTCTGGCGAACATTGCCCGCATCATTTCCGGGCGCGGAAACCACACTAAAGCTTGCTGACAGCCTCTACGGCGATCCACAGGCCTAGCGCTGCTGTCGCTGTTCCGGTGACCGATTGCAGGCCCCGATGTGTCCAGGTCATCGCGCGGGCCGACCAGGCCAGAGGCACGGCCATAAGGGAGGACAGCAAGGCCATTCCCACAAGAGAGCCAACGCCAAACAAAGCAATATAGGCGAAGCTAAGCGCACTGGATTGCATCCCAGCCGCGGTCACGACCAACAGAGCCGCAGATCCCGCCATGCCATGGGTCATGCCGATCAACAAGGTGCGCCAGGGCAATCCCGCCGGGTGGCCGTGATCATGTTTCGGGGCATGTACTTCCTGGGGATGTGTGTCCTGAACCGGAAGGGCATCCTTCGCATGGGAATGGGCGTGTAGGTGAACGGTGCCGTCCTGGTGACGGTGGCGATGAAAATGCAGCCGATCGCGCGCAAGCCGATAAATCACCTGCCCCCCCAACATAACCAGCATTCCCCCGACCAGAACCTCCAAAAGGGTGGAAAACCGGTCTGGCAGGGCCGCGCCGAACAGGATCGCACCGCCTGCGATGACGATCAGGGTCAGACAGTGACCAAAGCCCCAGATAACCCCGTGTCGCACGATGCGCCCAACGGAACGCTCCCGCGTGGCGATACAGGACACCGCAGCGACGTGATCGGCCTCAAGCGCGTGCTGCATGCCGATCAACAGCCCGACTGAAAGAATTCCTAACATGGATGAATGCTCCGATGGCCCCTGGTGACTGAATTCGTCAGGGGCTATGACCTTTCCCCGGAACAAGGCTTCGGGTCAAGTGCGAAGCAGTGGGATGTGAAAGTTTATGCGGGCAGAACCGCCGTTGCTTCAATTTCGACCTTTGCCCGGTCTTCAACCAAGGCAACAACCTGGACCATGGTCATGGCTGGGAAATTTTTCCCTAAAGTCTCACGATAGGCCTCGCCCACTTCTTTCAAACGGGCAAGATATTCGCGTTTGTCCGTCACAAACCATGTCAGACGCACCAGATGTTCCGGTCCCGCGCCGGCTTCCGCCAGGATCGCAACGATGTTCTTCAAGGTCTGGCGGACCTGTTCAATGAAATCATCACTTTCAAAGACCTGATCGCCGGTCCAACCGATCTGACCGCCCAGGAACAGGGTACGCCCTGCTGGTGCTTCGATGCCATTGGCATAACCAGAGGCTTTCTTCCAGGTGCTGGGATGTAATTTCTGATGCATGATCGGTTTCCTTACCCTAATTGCTGACGTCTATTCTGGTGCGTTCCAGGCCTGCGCGTAAATCATCCGGAAATGGGGTTGGCTTCATCACATTGATGTCGACATGCACCAGGACCTGTTGTCCCGACAGGCGCAACCCATCGGGTCCATGAATTTCAAACCGCGCCGTCAGGCTGGACCCACCCAGTTTTTCAATGCCATATCGAAAGGTCACAACATCGCCCAGGCGGCTGGGTTTCTTGAAGTCCGCCTGCAGGGAAACTGTTGGAATGCCGCTGTGGCGCTCCCCATGCAATTGGGCGAAAGAAACCCCCAGGAAATCCTCGAACCATTCCTCAACAACATTGTTCAACATTTCAAAATAGCGGGGATAAAAAACAATGCCCGCCGGGTCGCAATGTTCAAACAGAATTTTGCGCGTTGTCTCAAAAGCTGGCATCGGTATCCTCTTTTCTGTTGCGCAGAGTGTCGGGCTTGAGAGAAAATATTTCAAGCTTAAAATGTTTTTGCAAAGGAGTTTCAGAATGCAGTTTTTAACCGTGAATGGGTGCACCCATCATTATCGCCTGACTGTGCCGGAAACGGCCGGGGAGGATGCTCCGGTTGTCGCCTTTGCAAACTCATTGGGAACGGATTTCAGGATCTGGGACGGTGTCACTGACCGCCTGCCCCAGACCGTGCGGACCTTGTGCTATGACATGCGCGGTCACGGTTTGACGGCCCTGTCGGATGGTCCGGTCAGCATTGAGGCACTGGCAGATGATTTCATTGCCCTGTTGGATGCGCTGGACATTTCGACCGTCCATATGGTTGGTCTTTCCGTCGGGGGCATGGTCGCCCAAAGCGTTGCTGCGAAGGCCCCGAACCGCATAGCAAATCTTGTCCTGTGTGATACGGCCCATAAGATCGGCAGCCCGGATGTCTGGAATCCCCGCATCGCCGCTGTCCAGAAGGATGGCATGTCTGCCATTGCTGAAGCTGTGCTGCTGCGATGGTTTGACCCCAATTTCAAGGCGGCAAGCCCGGAGATCTATGACGGCGCCTGGGCGATGCTGACCCGTATCCCGGCACGGGGCTATATGGACCTGTGCGCCGCCATTCGCGATGCGGACCTGACGGAATCAACTGCACAGATAGAGGCGAAAACCCTATGCCTGTGCGGCAGTGCCGATCTGGCAACCCCACCGGAACTGGTCAACGCCCTGGCGGACCTGATGCCCAATGCCCGCTATGAAGTAATTAATCAGGCAGGCCATCTCCCCTGTCTGGAAAAACCCGACATGGTGGCACAGAAGATTATAGATTTTCTGAAAATCTAGGGACCCTGAACGACCTGCCCAACAGACATAGTCAATTCCTCCTCTCCCCTTTGAGGTGGGGGGAGCCGCATATTTTTCTCCTCCTCCCTTGAGGGGGGAGCCCCATATTTTACCCCTCCCCCCTTGAGGGGGGGAGCCCCATATTTTACCCCTCCCCCCTTGAGGGGGGGAGGTTGGGAGGGGGGTGCTCTCTCCTCCGCAATCCAGTCTGATGCAGGCGAAGGCCTTGCGGCCTTGTCACCCCCACCCCAACCCTCCCCCCTAAAGGGGGAGGGAGCAAACAAAGGCGTCCTCTCCCCTCAAGGGGGACTGCGAAACAGACATTACAAATTTAGATCAATCCAACCCCAGGACATCCCGCATGGAATACAAACCATAGGGCTGGCTGTGGGCCCAGCGGGCGGCGCGCAGGGCACCGGCGGCGAAGACCTGACGGCTGGAGGCTTTGTGGCCGATCTCGATACGCTCACCCTCTCCAGCAAACATCACTGTATGGTCACCGACAACATCGCCACCGCGCAAGGTGGCATAGCCAATCGTCCCTTCTTTGCGCGCGCCGGTATGACCCTGGCGGGCATAAATGGCGGCGGCATCATGATCCACGCCACGCCCTTTGGCAGCGGCCTTCCCCAGGCCCAGCGCGGTCCCGGAGGGCGCATCCACCTTGTGGCGATGGTGCATTTCCAGAACCTCGATATCATAATCGGGGCCCAGAACAGCGGCGACCTTTTCCGTCAATGCCATCAGCAAGGTCACCCCAACAGACATATTGGGGGCATAGACCACCGCAGAATGGCGCGACGCCAATTCCAAAGCCGCTTCATCTTCCTTTGAAAGCCCGGTCGTGCCGACAATATGGGCGGCATTGGCCTGGGCGCAGAGGCGGGTATGCTCTACCGTCGCAGCGGGCGTCGTGAAATCAATCACGGCATGGGCGCGGGCGATCACCGGGGCAGGATCATCCTCGATCACAACGCCCAAGGCCTTGATCCCGGCAAGACTGCCAGCGTCTTCACCGATATGGGGGGAGCCTTCACGGTCCGTCGCCCCAATGACATGACAGCCCTCGGTCGCGGTCACTTCGCGCACCAGCATCTGCCCCATGCGACCCCCGGCCCCCATGATCGCAATGTTCAGAATCCCGTCAGACATTCCAGAACCTCCCATTCCCAATAAAACCGGCTCCCTTTAGACGGAAATCCAGCCGATTGGTCAAGGGCGCACGCAGTTGGTATTACTCCGTCAGATCATCCCAGAATTCTTTGACCTTGGTGAAGAATCCGTCGGTTTCAGGGCTGGTGTTTTTGCCTTTGCCCTCGTCGCGGAATTCTTTCAGCAGTTCTTTCTGCCGTCGGGTCAGGTTCATCGGGGTTTCGACCGCCAGTTCGATATACATATCGCCGCGATTCTGGGTGTGCAGGACCGGCATGCCCTTGCCGCGCAGGCGGAAGCGCTGGGCGGTTTGTGTGCCTTCCGGCACCTTCACCTTGGCGCGGCCCCCTTCGATGGTGGGGACTTCAATTTCCCCGCCCAGGGCAGCGTCGGCCATGCTGATCGGCACACGGCAGAACAGGTTCTCACCTTCCCGCTGAAACAATTTATGGGGTTTGATTGACAGGAAGATGTACAAATCCCCCGGTGGCGCGCCGCGCAGGCCCGCCTCCCCTTCGCCGGTCAGGCGAATGCGGGTGCCTTCCTCAACCCCTTTCGGGATGTTGACGCTAAGCGACTTGTCCTTGTGCATGCGCCCGGAGCCGGAGCATTTCTTGCAGGGCTTATCAATAACCTGGCCTTGCCCCTGACAGGTCGGGCAGGTGCGTTCGATGGTAAAGAAGCCCTGGCTGGCGCGCACCTTGCCATCGCCGCCACAGGTACCACACGTGACAGGCTTGGCCCCATCTTCTGCGCCATTTCCGTCGCAGACATCACAGGTGACAGCCGTTGGAACCTTGATTTCAACCGTGCGGCCCTTGAAGGCATCTTCCAGAGCAATTTCCAGGTTAAAGCGCTGATCCGCACCGCGCGACGCGCGCTGGCCGCCACGACCGCGACCACCGCCACCGCCCATGAAATCGCCAAACATTTCTTCGAATATGTCGGTAAAACCGCCAAAGCCAGCCCCAGCCTGACCACCGCGACCGCCCATTCCGCCCTGTTCAAAGGCTTCATGGCCAAAGCGATCATAGGCCGCGCGCTTTTGTTCGTCTTTGAGGACCTCATAGGCCTCTCCGACTTCCTTGAACTTCGCTTCCGCTGCTGCATCACCGGGATTGCGATCCGGGTGATACTGCATGGCGAGCTTGCGATAGGCCTTTTTCAGCTCGTCCGCGGACGCGCCTTTCTGGACCCCAAGCGTTTGATAAAAATCAGCCTTAGACATAACCCTCTCCCCGTATAGGGTGAGGCCCCGCCGCGATCAAGCGACGGGGCCTTTTCCCGTGTGATGGTTAGGATTTGTCTTTCTTGTCGTCGTCGACTTCTTCGAAGTCGGCGTCAACGACAGTTTCTTCCTGGCTACCGGCAGAAGGCCCATCAGAGCCCATATCCCCGTCGCCGCCTTCAGCCTGGGCCGCCTTATACATGGCTTCGCCCAGCTTCATGGATGCCTGTGCAACGGCGTCAGTCTTGGCCTTGATGTCTTCGACATCATCGCCGTCCTTGGCTTCCTTCAAGGCCGCAATCGCATCTTCGATCGCCTGCTTTTCATCCCCGGACAGGGCGTCGCCATGATCGGCCAGAGCCTTTTCCGTGGTGTGAATTGCGCTGTCTGCGGCATTGCGCACTTCAACCAGGGCGCGGCGTTGCTTGTCACTGTCAGCGTTGGTTTCGGCATCCTTCACCATCTGCTCGATCTCATCATCTGAGAGACCGCCAGAGGCCTGGATGCGGATCTGCTGTTCCTTGCCCGTGCCCTTGTCTTTCGCAGACACGTTGACGATGCCGTTGGCGTCGATATCAAACGTGACTTCAATCTGGGGCATGCCACGCGGTGAGGGCGGAATACCGACCAGGTCGAACTGACCCAACAGCTTGTTATCCGCCGCCATTTCCCGTTCACCCTGGAAGACGCGGATCGTCACGGCAGACTGATTGTCTTCCGCCGTGGAGAAGACCTGCGATTTCTTGGTCGGGATCGTCGTGTTGCGGTCGATCAAACGGGTAAACACACCGCCCAGGGTTTCGATACCCAGCGACAGCGGGGTCACGTCCAGCAACAGCACGTCTTTCACGTCGCCCTGCAGAACGCCTGCCTGAATGGCCGCGCCGATGGCAACCACTTCATCGGGGTTCACGCCGCGATGCGGGTCTTTGCCGAAGATTTCCTTAACCGTTTCGATCACCTTGGGCATGCGGGTCATACCGCCAACCAGGATGACTTCATCGATCTCAGAGGCTTTCAGCCCGGCATCTTTCAACGCGGCCTTACATGGGCCAACGGTGCGCTTGACCAGGTCGCCAACCAGGCTTTCCAGCTTGGAGCGGCTGATCTTGATGTTCAGGTGCTTCGGACCAGAAGCGTCCGCCGTGATAAAGGGCAGGTTCACATCGGTCTGTGTGGACGAAGACAATTCAATCTTCGCTTTTTCAGCGGCTTCCTTCAAACGCTGCAGCGCCAGCTTGTCGGTGCGCAGGTCGATGCCTTGCTCTTTTTTGAACTCATCCGCCAGATAGTCGATGATGGATTGGTCAAAGTCTTCCCCGCCCAGGAACGTATCCCCGTTGGTGGATTTCACTTCGAACACGCCATCGCCGATTTCCAGAACCGACACGTCAAACGTCCCACCGCCCAAGTCATAGACAGCGATCGTGCCAGAACCCTTCTTTTCCAGGCCATAGGCCAGGGCAGCGGCAGTCGGCTCGTTGATGATGCGCAGCACGTCAAGGCCTGCGATCTTACCCGCATCCTTGGTCGCCTGGCGCTGGCTGTCATTAAAGTAAGCCGGGACGGTAATCACCGCCTGATCAACGGTTTCGCCCAAATAGCTTTCGGCGGTTTCCTTCATTTTCTGCAAAATCATCGCAGAGATTTGGGACGGAGCGTATTTTTCGCCACGCACTTCAACCCAGGCATCGCCGCCATCGGCTTTGATGATCTTGAAGGGGGCGTTCTTGATGTCTTTTTTGACTTCTGCATCGCTGAAGCGGCGCCCGATCAGACGTTTGATCGCATACAGCGTGCTTTCCGGGTTGGTCACAGCCTGGCGCTTAGCAGCCGGGCCGACCAGACGTTCGCCGTCTTCGGTGAACGCGACCATAGACGGCGTCGTGCGCGCGCCTTCGGCATTTTCAATAACCTTTGCATTGGACCCTTCCATCACTGCGACGCAGGAATTTGTGGTGCCCAAGTCAATACCAATTACTTTACCCATTGTTTACCTCCAGTGTTAAGCGGACATCACCAAGCCTGATTCCAGCGCTTCCTAGATGCCCCTTCAGAAATGTGATCGGATCGCCTTTAATTGTGACGCCGTGGTTAAGACTTCAAGGGGGTATATAGGGACACCGACCCGGTGCTGCAACCGCCAGAAATTGCAGATACGCCCCCCTGAAATAGATTTCGGGGGCTAATCCGGCTTTGCAACGGCACCAAAGGACTCTGCCCCATCCCATTCCCAGGGCGGCGGATCGCCATAGCTTTCCGCCATGTGATCGACAAAGGCCCGGACTTTTGGCGACAGATTCCGCCGATCCGAGTAAACCGCCAGAATATCAGATCCTTCATCGGCGTGATCCGGTAACACCCGCACCAGCCGTCCAGCGCGCAGATCCGGTCCGATCAGATAGGTTGAAAGACGCGAAATGCCAATCCCGGCCAGGGTCGCGTGATAGACGGCATCGGCGCTGTTTGCTTCGAAATTTCCCTTCACCCGATAGATCTTCGGGCCCGTAGGTGTGGTGAACTGCCAGTCATTCCATCGCGCGACCGTCGACAGGGTCAGACAATTATGCGCGGCCAGATCATCGGGAGTTTCAGGAATGCCATGCGCGGCGATATAGTCTGGCGCAGCACAGAAAACCCGGCGATTGGGGGCCAGCTTGCGCACCACCAGCGTGTCATCGTCAATCTGTTCCGTAAATCGAATGGCAACGTCGACCTGCTCTGCGACAAAATCAATCGGGCGGTCAGACAGTTCCAGCGCCACCCGCACATCCGGGTTTTTTTCCAGAAAGAGCGGCAGCAAAGGGAGTAGCTGCATTTTGCCGAATGCCACCGTGGATGCGACCCGTAATGTCCCCTGCGGATGGCTGCCCAGGGACACGATAGCCGCTTCTGCATCGGCAACTTTGGTCGATATCTCGACACAGCGGTCGTAAAAGACTTTTCCTTCTTCAGTCAAAGACATGCGCCGCGTGGATCGGTTCAGCAGGCGCACCCCCAGGCGGTCTTCCAACTGGCTGATCTGTTTGCTGATGGCAGAGGGGGTCAGGCCCTGACGACGTGCGGTCGCAGAAAACCCGCCATCTTCGACGACTTTAGCGAATAACAACATCTGCGGGGCGATATCCATCTATTTGTTCCTACAATGCACAAGGGATTTGAGGCATACCCAACTTCACAAGGTGCTTTCTTTGTACCATCTTATTGTGCAGTGCAATATGAAAATTGTGCATTGCAATACAAACCGCAACTCTCTGAGGAGCACCAAATTATGAGCACGCCAAACCCTGACTTAGACTACGAACCGATTGATTATGACGAAGTAATGCGCATGGCCCACGAAGGCCGCCGACTGCAAAGCATCGCCCTTCGGGACATGATCGTACGGGGCTTTAAAAGCCTGATGCATGTTCTGCACATTGACAATGCCCTGTCCGCCAAAGCCAGTCGTTAAAGGTTGGAGCTTGGGCTTACCGGCCCAGCAATAAGGCGGACCAGCCGTCCCGCCGCTGTTTGGCGCGCAGGCTGAAGCCTTGCATACGATACGCGCCCAGGACCATCGCTTCCTGCTGAACCAGCAGGCCTGACAGAATGATCAGTCCACCCGGTGCTGTCGCGCGGATGATGTCGCGCGACAGCAACATCAGGGGGCGCGCCAGAATATTGGCGACAATCAGGTCATAGGGGCCGCCCTGGCGGATGACCGGATGCCCTAGACCATTGGCCGTGGTCAGGCGCAAATGGGGCGGCAGGATACCATTGATCTGACCGTTTTCCCGCGCCACACGCACCGCTTCTGGATCAATGTCACTGCCGACGACGCGGGCCTGATGAAGCGTTTTACACAACGCCATCGCCAGAATCGCCGTTCCACAGCCCAAATCCAGGGCGCGACCGGGGCGGATTCCCATGCGCAGCAGGTAATCAATCATCACCAGACAGCCCCATGTTGTGGCATGGGTTCCTGTGCCAAAGGCGGTCCCGGCATTCACGACCAGGGGAACCGACCCGGCAGGAATGGGGTCTTCATGAAATTCCTGATGCACAAAAAACCGCCCGGCACGGATCGGCTGGAAGCTTTTTTGATTTTCGGCAACCCAATCGATATCGGGTAAGGGCGCAACAATGGGATCTGGATTTGTAATACCAGCCTGTTGCGCTGCCGAAATCAGTCGGGGCTCCAAATCTGCCATGGGCGGCAGGCCATCGGTATAGAATTCCAGCGACCACTTGGGGCCGCCTTCCCATTCAAAGGCGGCGGTTCCCAAGGCATAGTCTTCCACCGCTTCCTGAAAGGGGAAAACCGAAGCCTCATCGGGCAGGATCAAAATCGTTTTGTATATTGGCATAGCGTCTCCATAGCCCCGCAACAGCCTATCGGCAAGTGCTCTGGCGTGTCCGACGCTCCAATTTCAAAACATCCCGCCATTGTCCGGCCATTGGTCCATAAGGCATGATACCTGCCCCTCTTTGGCGCCCCATACACCGAAACCCATGGGCGGCATGCAGGATCAGGCTTGCCTTGTTTTCCGGGAAAATACCAGCGGTCAGACTCCACAGCCCCGCCGCGTCGCTGGCAGACACCAGGGCCGCCATCAGCGCATGACCAACCCCCTGCCCACGGGCCTTTTCCGCGATATAGATCGATACTTCGCAAATGCCCCGATAAATCGGCCGGACAGAGGTGGGGGAAAGCACGGCAAACCCCTGAATGTCACCATCGCCAGACTGCGCCACCAGCCGAGGATGCGGCAGTTTCCCAGCAGAGAACCCCGCCCAATCCCCAGGATGGTCCTGAAATGTCGCGTGGCCTGTCGCGATGCCCTGGGCGTATAAATCCAGCACCTTTGCTCCATCTGCGTCTTCCATTGGGCGAATTTTCCCGGCAAAGGGGCGATGGGGCAAGGGCCCCGCCAGGTCCTTCAAATCACAGACATTGCCGAACAAATCACCCTCGCTGGCGATCAGATCCAGGGCGCGATCATGATCGTCCATTTCCAGCGCCGCACAGCAATCCGCGACGGTCAGGCATTCATACCCCAAATCCACTGCCGCCCGCAGGGTCGATTGCACGCAACAGGACGTGGTAACGCCACACAGTATCAGATGGGTGATCCCCTGACTGTTCAGATAGGCGTGCAGATCGGTGCTATAAAAGGCGCTGAATCCCGGCTTATCGATGACGGTTTCTGTCGGTTCAGGCTGAAGATCGGCAATGAAATCATGACCCGGCTGACCCCGGATCAGAAACCGCCCCAGTGGTCCATCTGAAATTGCCCCCGGGCTCTTCATCCCATACCGGACGCGTTTCGCCGGGTGCATATCAGACAGGTCGGGCGCATAGCCTTCCCGTGTATGTATCAGGCACAGGCCTTGTGCCCTGGCCCAGTCACTCAGCCTGCGGATACGCGGTACGATGGCGCGCAACAACGCCGGATCATCGCCTAACGCCGCACACATACCGTCCGGATCGATAAAATCCCGCTGCATATCGATCACCAGAAGCGCGGTACGACCGGCTGGCAGGCTGAATTCTTGATTGCCGCGGCACGAAATTCGCAGATCTGGGGTCAGTTTTGGGGCTCCTCAACGCTGGTATCCAGCTCATCCTCAAGCTGCTGTGGTGTTTCCGCCCCTATGACATGGCGCGCAATATCATATCCAAAGCCCTGACGCCCCAAGGCGGCAAGATCTTTTTCGCGGGCTTCTTCCCGGCCATCCCGCCGCCAGGGTCCAAGCCGGCGCCGTCTGGCATATTGAACCGCCGCGCGCAGATCCAGATCAGGACCGACCTCTTCCCGCAAGGCCTCCAGGGCGACCCCAACGGTATCCCCGTCCACGCCTTTTACCGACAGGGTCTGTTGGATTGCCCTGGTGGATTTACCCTGCCGATGCAAACTGGCGGATCGTCCCAGGGCATAAGCCGTATCATCCAGCAGACCGGACGATTGATAGCGCTGGATCAAATCATCCACCGAATCCGCCAAGGCCTGACTGTCAGTGCCATGCAATTGCGCAGATCGAAGAACACGGCGCATCAGCACCCGACGAAGATTCTCCGCACTGGACGCATAGCGTTCCAGATAATGTAAGGCGATTTTTCCCAGGCGTTCCGGCGTAACCGGTTTTGGGCCGGATTGTTTTCCACCCGCGCTTTTTCGATCTTTTGCGGCTGTGTTGCGCGCTATACTGTTTTTCTCATCCATAGCGAAAGCCTATCAGAGAATCTGCAAGATCCCCAAGGATCAGATAATCAAAGATCGGTAGCCTATTATAGCAAAACCCCCGAACAACCCTATCAGGCTCATCCGGGGGTCAAACTGAAGACCAAATCTGTTACAGATGATTACGCCGCGTGGCTGGTGGCCGATGGTTCTGTTAACAGTCCATACAGCGCATCGGACCGGTCCGAACCCCGCAGTTTTTCACAAATGTCCCGATCCCGCAGCAAACGCGACACCCGGGCCAGCGCCTTCAGGTGATCCGCACCCGCTTCAATCGGGGCCAGCAGGGCAAAGATGATATCAACCGGCTGGTCATCAATTGCATCGAAATCAATGGATTTCGCCAGGCGCGCAAAGATCCCGACCGGATGTTCGATCCCCTGCAACTTGCCGTGCGGGATGGCAATTCCATGCCCTACGCCTGTCGTGCCCAAACGCTCCCGCTCCAGGAGGGTGTCAAAAATCGCCCGCTCATCCAGGCCCGTTATGGAAGCCGCCCGGCGCGCAATTTCTTGTAAGGCTTGTTTCTTTGACGTGACGTTCAGTTTTTCAATCACTGCATCGGCAGACAAAAGATCACACAATTCCATGACAGTTCGCTCTGTTTCGTTTGTTTGACCACACGACCAACTGCACAAAATAGCGCACCCGCCATGTGGGTCCATGATTGCCAGGGGTTTTAAGCACCCAACTTGCCAATTAAAAGCCCTTTTACGTCAGAACCTGTTCAATTTGCCACCCAACCGGCGCCAGACAGCAGGATTCACGTACCCAAAACAAGCACCAGACTGATTACACACCAAACTGACTACACGCCAAGCGGGTTATTCTCCAGACAAACTTGTCACCAGCCTTGCCATGCACCAGCCTGGCCATGCGCCGGACTGGCTACGCACCCGACTGGGGATCGACCCAGCCAATATTCCCATCCGGCCGGACATAGACCATATTGATCCGCCCATTCTTCGTATTTCGAAACATATACGCTGAATGGCTGGCCAAATCCATCCGCATTGTTGCTTCCCCAACGGTCATACTTTCGACCTCTGTTGGCATTTCCGCAACGATGATTGGTTCATCCTGCTCGTTCGATTCATCCTCTTTCGGCTCTGGTTCTGCCTGCAACACATATTGCAGCGCGGGCAAGGCATCTGCCGTGCTGAGGCGCCCTTTGTGATCGCGCAAACGACGTTTGTACCGGCGCAATCGTTTGGTTACGTGTTCGGTTGCTTCTTCCAATGCCCCATATGCGTCATTTCCGGCACCATGGGCATGCACCAAAACGCGCTTGGACACATGGACCTGGATATCGGCGGCAAACCGTCCGCCATCCTTGGAAATGGTGACGGTCGCATCCGTCGTGTTGTCAAAATACTTCCCAATCGCATCGGGCAGCGTGGTGTCGATATGCGTGCGCAGCGCATCGCCAATATCAACCTGTTTACCTTTGATGGAGAGTTGCATAGTGGGTCCGTTACCCTTTCACGGTTCTGATCGCGCCGTATAACCGGCGACTGATTTTGACGGCCCGCGTATCGAAGAGACCCGATACTGACTGGGCCATCCTTTGATTGAGAATGCTACTGCGAAATCACATCGCCCTGCATCTTATTTTTTTCATATTATGCATTTGGTTTGGCAGGTGCCGCTTTACAACGGGCATCCAATAACGAGAAATCAGAAAATTGAATTTTTATGTTAAGGCCCCTATTGCGGAGCCAAAAACAGATCAATCTATTGATTTAATTCAATAAATTTTAACTTACAAACTGGCACGCTTCTGTCGTCTACGTTGTACTGAAGATGCAATTTTCATCGCCTCACGGTATTTTGCTACCGTTCTTCGGGCAATATCAATTCCATCAGCATTCAGCAGTTCCACCAGCCGATCATCTGATAAAACGGCGTTTGGTAGCTCTGCATCGATCAAAGTCCGTATCCGGTGCCGCACGGTTTCCGCAGAATGCGTATCACCTGTCGTGCCCGCAATCGCGGTGGTAAAGAAATATTTCAGCTCAAACAAGCCACGTGGGGTCGACATATACTTGTTGGAGGTAACCCGACTGACCGTTGATTCGTGCATCTCAATGGCTTCTGCAATATCGCGCAGAATCAGGGGCTTCAAATGGCCCACGCCATGATGCAGAAAGGCGGATTGCTGACGGACTATTTCCGTTGAAACTTTAAGGATCGTGGTGGCGCGCTGTTGCAGGCTTTTTACCAACCAATTGGCCGTGTGGAATCGCTCGGCAACAAAATCACGGGCTTCCTTGTCGCGGGTCCCCTTCGCGACACGGGCATAATAACGCTCGTTGACCAGGACTTTCGGCAGGGAATCCTGGTTAAGCTCTATCGTCCAATCCCCATCGGGCGCGACCTTGACGATGACATCAGGGATCACCGTCTGCGATGGCTCAAAACCATATTCTGCCGCCGGTCGCGGGTTCAGGGACCGAATTTCCGCAACCATATCGGTCAGATCTTCTGAATCGACGCCACAGATTTTCAACAGTTTCGATACTTCCTGCCGTGCCAGAAGGTCCAGATTGTCCAACAGCGCCGCCATGGCAGGATCATAGCGGTTCTGATCTTCCAATTGCAGCCGCAGACATTCCTTTAGATCCCGCGCGAAAATGCCGGGCGGATCAAAGCGCTGCATTTGCAGCAGAACCGCTTCGACTTCTGTGGCATCACATCCCAGGCGCTGGGCGACATCTTCCAAATCATCTGTGAATCGCCCATTTTCATCCAGTGAATCAACAAGATATCGCCCGATCAGGCGTTCCCGTGGGGATCCAAGATCAACCTGGATCTGCTCTTCCAAATGCTCCGTCAGGGTACGACCGCGGCTGAGCGTCGCTTCCAGGTCAGGCAGGTCTTCATCTGCCCCCCGTCTGGAAAAATCAGTGCCGCCACTGGATGCGGTATAGGCCCCGCCTGGCTCAACACCAGGCCCCGCGATCTCGCCATCATAATTGTTGGAATAATCTGTATCCAGCGGGCTTTCAGCCCCAGCGCCAGGCATCGCGTCGGGGGATAGCAGATCGGCGCTATCCGTGCGCGACACATCGCCCTGCGCGACATCCTCCTGCGGCCCGCCTTCTTCACGCCCGGCGGAAAGCCCTTCGTCGCGCTCCAGCATCGGGTTTTGTTCCAACTCGGTCTCGACATAGGCAGCCAGATCCATGCTGGAAAGCTGCAACAGCTTGATCGCCTGTTGCAATTGCGGCGTCATCACCAGACTTTGGCTCTGCCGCAGGTCCAAACGTTGGGTTATCGACATTCCCCGCCCCCACAGCCCCGCTACAAGGAGAAGCGGTCCCCGAGGTAAACCCGCCGCACCTCCTGATTTGCGACGATTTCATCGGGGGTCCCCTCCATCAAGACACTGCCATCGTGCAGAATGTATGCGCGGTCCACGATATCCAGCGTTTCACGGACATTGTGATCGGTGATCAGAACCCCGATCCCCCGATCCTTCAAATGACTGACCAATTGTCGGATGTCGCGCACGGCAATCGGATCAATCCCGGCCAGCGGTTCATCCAACAGAACGAAATTCGGCTGACTGGCCAGCGCGCGGGCGATTTCCAACCGGCGGCGCTCCCCCCCGGACAAGGCAATCGCCGGTGTCCGCCGCAAGTGGCTGATCGAAAATTCCGCCATCAGCGCATCCAATGTCGCATCGCGTTTTTCGCGATTCTTTTCGATCAGTTCCAATACCGCCATGATATTCTGTTCCACCGTCAATCCGCGAAAAATCGAAGATTCCTGTGGCAGATACCCGATTCCCAATCGTGACCGGCGATACATCGGCAATTCAGTGATATCCGCGCCATCCAGCATGATCTGCCCATAATCAGCGGCGATCAGCCCAGTGACGATGTAAAAGCACGTTGTCTTCCCCGCGCCATTGGGTCCCAACAGACCGACCGCCTCCCCCCGCTGCACCCGCAGGGAGACATCCCGCAAAACCGGGCGTTTCTTGAACTGTTTGCCCAAGGATGTGACGACCAGCCCTTCATTCTTCGTGATCAGTACCGGTTTCGTGGGCCGGGGCCGGGCGGCCTCACGCTCCAGCGACACTACGGCAGATTTAGGGGCGTCCCCATCCACCCGAGCCTGAACCGGGGGAACAGTATCGCGCCGGTCCGTATCCAGGCGACGCTCTGCTGGTTTAGGCGTTTCCGTGCGTCCTGCTGCCGGATCCTCCCTAAGACGGGGGCGGGGCGGCTCCGGCAGGTCGCTGAAATCGATCGGCTTGCGGCCTTCTGTCTTCGAATCCGGCCTGATAGATGCGTCCGGCTTTGAGGAAGCCGATGCGTCGACCTGCTTTTGCTGAACGGGCGGAACGGATGTCTCTTTCCCTTCCGCAGGCGATGTCCTTTGCGGCGGCACAGAGGTATCTGAGGAAACCGGGCGGCGCAAAACAGGGGTTGCCTGAACCCGAATAACCGGGGGCTCCGGTGATTTGAGTGAGATCGCCTGGGGTCTTACCTCCTGGGGTCTTACCTCCTGGGGTCTTACCTCCTGGGGTCTTGCAGAATCCGAGGGAGCCTGTTCCCGAGCCGGCGTCTGTGCCGGGGGGGCTTTTGCATCCGGGGTCTTTGCGGGCGCGGAGCTCAGCACGCGGTGCGGCACATCTTCCCGTGACGGCAAAGGAGGCGGCTCAGTCGGGCGCAGAGGCGGCACAGATGTCGGGCGGCGAAGCGGCGGTGGCTGGCGACCAAAATTTGCGCCAACGCCAGGACGCGTGGCCGACAGATCCGATCCGTCTGCTGGACCCAAACGCGGCTGACGCAATTGCGGTTCCGGGCGATGCTCGCCAGGGTCCCGCACCTGACTGGAACTCACATGCGGCGCAAATCTGGGAAACCGGTCTTTACGATCACCCTCGCGCTGCGTTGAGCCTTCACCCTCGCCGGCTGTGTTTTCATCATCTTCGCGATCGGCCATACGGAAATCCCGCGCCTTTCTGTTCCGCCCTATTTCGCGCATTCTGAGCGCTATTGAAGGAGTCTAAACGCATTCTTGCGATTCGCCAAGTCATGACAACGAATTTGGCACTGGAATTGCATAATTACTGCCATGAAGCGATTGGCACAGACCGTTTAATGGGTGCGGATACGCCCTATTGAGTCTGCAAAATCAATCCTTTAACCTTATCTCCTGCAGATTTACCCTGCAATGTGCTGCGCCCGGTCAGCATGTTTACCACCGCGCATTCGCCATTCAATTGGTTCGATCCACGGGTTATTTTGACTTTTCCACAAATTGTCGCCTTTTCCTCTGGCACATTATACACGCCTTCCTTCCCGGTCACGATATCGGTCGGGGTAGAGATATGAACGCCACTGGTGGCGTCAATTCGGGTCACGCGGGAGGACTGCCCCTCCTCCCCCGGTTCGATAAAGGCGGTCAACACACCGGCCTTCAAGCGCCGCTCGTTCTGGATAGCCAAAGCATTGCCGCGGGCCACGATAATCCGCTTTTCCTCCCAATATTCCATGCTTTCCTCCGCGGTGATCGTGCCGCGATCGGTGACGACCTGCAGATCCTTGCCGACCAGAACCGCAACCTTTTTATCCAGGTGATAAACCGCCTTATCGCCGAATGCTTCTGATCCATCCGACTTGATAATCACATTCCCTTCCGCATCCAGACGGAAAATAACCTGGCGACCGTCCTCTTCCCGATAATAGGCAACCAGCGTGTCGGCAATGACGGTAACCGTGCCCCGCTTTGCCGTCGCATTGCCATAGGCCCGATATTGTTGAAGATCGCGCAGCCATTCGATGCCGTTATCCGCCTCGATCTCAATCGCGCCGTCCTGACTGCCCGAAATCAGCCCCTCTTGCGCCCAACCAAAGCCCGGTGAAAAAAGCAGAATGCCTGCCGCCAGCAACAGGGCGTAAAAAATTGGGGTTGTGCGGATTGCCATCAGGTCGCCTGTCTTCGTCGGGTTCATCGTATATTAATCGGTATCATAGATTATCACGCGGGCCTTGCCGGTCAGTTGAACCTGTTCGCCACGGTTCATCAACTGAAAGCCTTCCGCTTCCAGATATCCGAAAGGGCCTTGTCCCTGAACAGGATCAAAACCAAACGCATTGCCCTGCAGCAGATCAAAGGTGGCACTCTCAGAATGAAACTCGTATCCCAGATCATGAAACAAATTGACCTTGCTGAATAATTCCAGCACCTGCGTCTCACGGTTCAGCGTCCCGGTTTCTGCCGTCACCAGGGCCCAACTGCCATCGCTCAGATTGATGTCGGCGCGCGGCTCTGTGAAATCAACCATGATGGCGTCCACATTGGCCTGTTGTACCGATTTCGCCGTCACCGTATAGCGCTGTCCATCCTCACTGATCCCGGCATAGCGGGCCTGACTAACTTCCATATGCTCGGTAATCAACTGACCGGCACCAGTCAGGGAATCGGTGATGCGATGGCCTTCCTGCTTCAGATAGGGCCAGGCGACAACCAGGGCAATCAAGGCCACCGCCACCGTTGGCAGCAACACTTTCAGCCAGCCAACCATACGGCCATAAGACTGGTTCAGCGTGCGGCGACCAATCGAAACAGGAATACTGGCCCCGCGAACCGGCGGCGTACTGGGCGGTGGGGTTGTCCCGGCATTGCTGTCAGCGCTCGCCATAGCGCTCGCATCCTTTTCCAATTCGATCAGTCCTGCAGGGTCGGGGTCAGGCGACACCGGCGCGCAAAAAGTCGTGAATATGCACGATCCCAACCGGCTTTTGCGCCTCGTCCACCACGAACATCGCGGTGATTTTGCGATCATTCATGATATTCAGCGCCTCAGCGGCGATCATCGTTGATGTGATCATGATTGGCCCCGCCGTCATCACCTTCGTCACCAACTGCTCTGCCAGATTGTTCGACATGTGGCGGCGCAAATCGCCATCGGTCACGATGCCGATCAACCCCCCTGCATCGTCCACAACACCGGTGCAGCCAAAATGTTTTGACGTGATGGTCAGGACGACCTCATCCATGCGGGCCTGTTGTTGGACCAGGGGAATATTCTCGCCGCGATGCATAAGGTCTGCGACCTTCAGCAATTGCCGGCCCAATTTGCCACCGGGGTGCAATACGCGAAAATCATTGGCGGTAAAGCCCTTGCGCGCCATCAAGGATACCGCCAGGGCATCGCCCATCGCCAGGGTCATCGTGGTCGATGTGGTCGGGGCCAGCCCGATCTCTCCTGCTTCGGGATGCTGGGGCAGAATCAGGGCGACATTTGCTGCCTCCGCAAGTGTGGAACCAGCGCGACCGGTGATGCCGATCATGGGGATCTGGAATCGTTTCACATGGCCGATCAGATCGCTCAACTCGTGGGTTTCGCCGGAATTGCTGATGGCGATAACCGCATCCCGCTCTGTGATCATGCCCAAATCGCCATGGCTGGCCTCGCCCGGATGCACGAACTGCGCTGGCGTTCCGGTCGACGCGAAGGTAGCGGCAATCTTGCGCCCGATATGGCCACTTTTTCCCATGCCGCTGACAATGATGCGCCCGGCGCGGTCGCCAACAGCGGTCACCCCCATCAATATATCCAGCGCCGAAATAAAGGCGCCGTTCAACTCCTCGGCCATATCGCTCAAGGCGGCGGCTTCGGCACGCAAGACCGCGCGACCCGTCGCCAGATCAGAGGCCGCCTGATCCGGGCTCGCCTGGGCATCCGACCTTAGGGCCTGTATAGCGTTTTGCATCGGGGTTACACCGGCTGTCATGATTACACGTCACTCTTCCTATGCTGACCCTTAGTAGGCCTCATTGCCTCAAGCCAGCCATAATTTGGGCTCGCGCGGTCAGGAATGCGCGAAAATATCTGTTTCGGCCCAACCCATCAGGTCTAATTTGGCCCGCACGGGCAGAAAATCAAAGCAGGCCTGCGCCAGTTCACTGCGCCCTTCACGAACGATCATGCCATCCAGCACCTCTTTGATCTGGTGCAGATACAGCACATCCGATGCGGCATAGGCCAATTGTGCATCACTGAGATCCGGCGCAGCCCAGTCCGAACTTTGCTGCTGCTTGGACATATCGATACCCAACAGCTCTTTCGCAAGGGTGGAGAGGGAATGACGGTCCGTATAAGTCCGCACCAGTTTCGACGCAATCTTGGTGCAATAGATCGGCCCCATCGTGACACCCAGCCATTGCTGACAGATTGCCACATCGAATCGGGCGAAATGAAGAATCTTCAGGACCGACCGGTCGGCCAGCAAGCGCTTCAAATTAGGGGCATCATACGCGCCGGGTGCGAATTGCACCAGATGGCTGACCCCATCGCCGCCCGAAAGCTGGGCGACACAGAGCCGGTCCCGCAACGGATTTAACCCCTGAGTTTCCGTATCAATCGCCACAGAGGACCCAAAATCAAGATCCGCGGGCAAATCCCCTTGATGCAAATGAATGCTCACCCGATACACTCCTTAAATCATTGCCCCGGGCCAATGTCTTGGGCCTCTAAAGCGGCACCCCCAAAAGATCAAGTCCCGACTGGCCATCGAAAAACCACGCCCAATCAGGATCAATCTGCGCAAAACGCCGGATTCTAACAAGAATCGCAGTGTTACGTACAGCGTTTTGGCATGTTGGGACCAAATGACCCAAGGTTCATACCGATAGGGCAAAAATAGAGACCGCCCAGATCACAAAATGATCCGGCCAATATCTCTATTTTTAAGAAATGGTGCCCAGGAGAAGACTCGAACTTCCACGTCCTTTCGGACACAGGTACCTGAAACCTGCGCGTCTACCAATTCCGCCACCTGGGCATTTCCGATGGTGCGGGGCCGGAACATGTCCATTTGCGTGAGGCTTGTCAAGCGGATGATTTTCGGGGGTAAATTTATCTCTACAATCCGCGGAAAACATGGGTTTCCAGGGATCAGGGGTTGTCCTTCGCCAAGCGGCGGATTGCAAAAATATGACTTGGCCTGAATTTGTGTGCGACACGGGGTCCCGACACAGCGCTTTCGGAGCGCTTGGAACTGGCGCAGGCATTCGCTATAACACTGCTGACTCTGGTTTGGTGATTTCGTAAGGGGAGTATCTTCGCATGGTGGCCAAGGTTGTGACGGTTTTCGGCGGTTCCGGCTTTGTCGGGCGACAGGTGGTGCGCGAACTGGCGCGGATTGGCTGTCGCGTTCGCGTTGCTGTGCGCTTTCCAGACACCGCCAGTGACTTGAAACCCATGGGGGATGTCGGGCAAATCATCCCCATCGCCTGCAATATCCGTCAGGAGTCATCGGTGGCCAGGGCGCTGGATGGCGCGGATAGCGTTATCAATCTGGTGGGTATCTTGTACGAAAGCGGCACCCAGACCTTTGATGCCGTCCATCATCAAGGCGCCGCCCGCATTGCAAGGGTCGCCAAGGCGGCAGGGATTTCCAATTTCATTCAGATGTCTGCCCTGGGCGTGGCACCGGATTCGCCTGCGCAGTATGCGCGCAGCAAGGCGGCGGGAGAAGCGGCTGTCAGGGCAGAGATTCCGGAGGCCATCGTCGTGCGCCCCAGCGTCATTTTCGGCCCGGAAGATTCCTTCTTTAACCGATTTGCATCGATCATGCGCATCACACCCTTGCTGCCCTTAATCGGTGGGGGTGAACAGAAATTCCAGCCGGTTTATGTTGGGGATGTCGCCGACGCCATCGTCAAGGCCCTGACCGACAGCAGTGCGGCGGGGCGGACCTATGAACTGTGCGGGCCGACGGTCTATAGCTTCAAGGAATTGATGGAACTGGTCATGTCTGAAACGGGACGCCATGTCGGCCTGGTCCCGGTACCGTTTGAACTGGCCAGGATCAAGGCGTTTTTCCTGGAATTGCTGCCCGTGCCGCCGCTGACCCGCGATCAGGTGGAACTGCTGCGCAGCGACAATATCGCAACGGGCAACCTGCCGGGTCTCAAGGATTTGGGCATCGCCCCAACAGCGGCAGAGGTGATCCTGCCATCTTATCTGGACATTTATCGCAAGGGCGGGCGCTATAATCCCGCACAACCGGTCTGAACCGGATTACGCCGCGCCGCTGTAGACCCAATACAACAAACCAACGCCCATGATGATGCGGTAGATCACGAAGGGCGCAAAGCCTGACCGGCGCAGCCACGCCATCATTGCGTAAATCGATAGCAGTGCGGTGATGAAGGAGAATACGACGGCAATCACAATATCGCCGGTGAGCGCAAAACTGCCCGATTCATAGACATCCAGACCTGCAAGCAGCCCGGCCCCAAGGATAGTTGGGATGGAAATCAACATTGAAAAGCGGGCGGCGTCTTCCCGCTCCACACCCAGAAAACGGGCCGTGGTCATGGTGATACCCGACCGGCTGGTTCCCGGCAACAAAGCCAGAATCTGCGACAGGCCGATCACCAGGGACGTGACCCAGGATAAATGCTCCACCCGGCGAATCGTCATGCCGACCCGATCTGCAATGAACAATAAAATGCCAAAACCCAGTGTCGTCCACCCGATGAGCTCTACGGAGCGGAACACTGTTTCCACGTAGTCCTTCAGCAGAAATCCTGCGATAATGATGGGTATCGTCGCGACAATGACATTCAGTACCAATTTCGCAGGCGCCCCCCCGCGACCTGTTGCCACCCGCCCGACACCGACAAACATCTGCCAGACATCACGCCAGAAATACAGACACACAGCCGCCAGACTGCCAATATGCACCGCGACATCTATTTCCAACCCCTGATCCGGCCATCCCAGCACATGGCCCGTCAGAATAAGATGTCCTGAGGAACTGATTGGCAGGAATTCGGTAATTCCCTGAACAGCGGCGAGAACCAAAATATGGTGAAGAAGCACGGGAAACCCCCACAGGATTGATTAAAATGCTTATATCATTGGTCGCATTCGCTTGCATCCTTAACCTATCGCAAAATTAATACCGAAATGGTACTAAATTTTTAATGCCTCGTTACTCATCACCCTGATTTGGATGTTTTCAGACGATCAAAATTTAAAATAGGTCAATTTTATTGACTAATTTTTGAAAAACTTCTGGTCTTTCCACGCAACAAGCGATATAGATTAGAGGCATATGAGGGTCAGGCCTGTCAGACTTTAATCCGCGACCCCGTCGCGACGACAGGGAACAAGGCCAAAATGCCGGGCCCGAATTTCGAAATTTTAACCATTAGCATCTGAGTTGACCCCGTATCGGTTAGTACGTCAGCGAAAGGTGTTGCGAGAGTGTGAGGACATACCCATGACCACCGGCCGGATGCTTCAATTTGTGGATCGCGCTCAGGCCAATCCCGACAAACGCGCGATTGACCAGCGCCGTGTAGATTTTGATGAGATTTATCAAGGATATAGCGATGATGCGGCGGCCGACCAATCCGGGCGCTGCAGCCAATGCGGCGTGCCCTTTTGTCAGATCCACTGCCCATTGCATAACAACATTCCCGACTGGTTGATGCTGACCGCGGAAGGCCGCCTGCAGGAAGCCTATGAAGTTTCCAGCGCGACAAATACCTTCCCGGAAGTCTGTGGCCGCATTTGCCCGCAAGACCGCCTGTGCGAGGGCAATTGTGTGATTGAACAATCCGGCCATGGCACGGTGACCATCGGGTCCATTGAGAAATACATCACTGATACTGCCTGGGAAAAAGGCTGGGTGACGCCTATTTCCCCCCGACAGGAACGCACGGAAAGTGTTGGGATCATCGGGTCCGGTCCTGGCGGGCTGGCGGCGGCGGAACAATTGCGGCGGCGCGGATATCAGGTCACGATCTATGACCGTTATGATCGGGTTGGTGGCCTGATGATTTATGGCATTCCGAATTTCAAGCTGGAAAAGGACATTGTACAGCGCCGCACGAAATGGCTGGAAGAGTCCGGCGTCCGCTTTACCCTGAATGTTGAGATTGGCCGCGACATCAGCTTCGCCGATTTACGGGCAAAGCATGATGCCGTCCTGGTCGCGACCGGCGTTTACAAGGCGCGCGATCTTAAGGCACCGGGCGTGGGCCAGAAGAACATTATTCCGGCAATGGATTTCCTGACCGCGTCAAACCGCAATGGCCTGGGCGATACTGTCGCTGAATTCGAGGATGGCACACTGAACGCGGCGGGCAAGAATATCGTTGTTATTGGGGGGGGCGATACCGCCATGGACTGTGTCCGTACCGCCATTCGCCAGGGCGCGAAATCCGTGAAATGCCTGTATCGCCGCGACCGCGCCAATATGCCGGGCTCTCAGCGGGAAGTAGCGAATGCGGAAGAAGAAGGGGTTGAATTCGTCTGGCTGTCCCAGCCAGAAGCCTTTACCGGCGACGATGCCGTGACCGGCGTTCGGGCACAGCAGATGCGCCTGGGTCAGCCCGATGCAACCGGTCGCCGCGCACCACAAGCGATTGAAGGGGCGGTCATGACCCATGACGCCGATATCGCAATCCTGGCGCTGGGCTTTGATCCGGAAGACCTGCCGACCCTGTGGGGGGAATCCGACCTGCCCGTTACCCGTTGGGGCACCGTGAAGATCGATCACAAGACAAAGATGACCGCGCTGGAGGGTGTTTTTGCCGCCGGCGACATCGTGCGCGGTGCCAGCCTGGTCGTCTGGGCCATTCGCGATGGCCGCGATGCCGCAGCCTCCATCCACGACTATATCCAAGCCCGCGCCGTCGCGCCGGTCGCTGCAGAATAAGGAAGAATCGTCATGACCAACACGACGGATATGAATGACTGGGTTTCGCAGTATCGCGCGAACGCCGATCATCTGGCGCAGAACGGCATGTATCTGCCGGAGACGGAGACCGCCAATTGCGGCGTTGGCATGGTGGCTGCGATTGATGGCAAGCCCCGGCGCGATGTTGTGCTGCGCGCAATTGAAGCCCTGAAGGTGCTGTGGCATCGCGGGGCGGTGGATGCCGATGGCAAGACCGGCGATGGGGCGGGCATTCATGTGCAGATCCCGCAGGATTTCTTCAAAGAACATGTTCAGCGCACCGGACACAATCTGGGCAAGGGGCGACTGGCCGTTGGCATGGTGTTTCTGCCGCGCACAGATTTGAACCGCCAGGAGCGCGTACGTCAAATCGTGGAGAGTGAAATCCTGCGCATGGGGCATCGCATCTATGGCTGGCGCCAGGTGCCAGTGGATATTTCCATTATCGGGGAAAAGGCGAATGCCACCCGCCCCGAGATCGAACAGATCATGGTGGAAAATGCGCGCGATGTGAAAGTGTCACAGTTTGAAGCGGACCTGTATGTCATCCGCCGCCGGATTGAAAAGCTGTTCCTGCTGGAAAACCTGACAGAGGCTTACATCTGCTCCCTAAGCTGTCGTTCGGTGATCTATAAGGGGCTGTTCCTGGCTGAGCAGTTGACCTCCTTTTATCCGGATTTGAATGACGAGCGATTCACGTCGAATTTTGCGATCTACCACCAGCGCTATTCGACCAATACCTTCCCCAGTTGGTCCTTGGCCCAGCCGTTCCGTGTTCTGGCCCATAACGGCGAGATCAATACGATCAACGGCAACATTAACTGGATGAAAAGCCACGAAACCAAGCTGGATGACCCGCAATTGGGGCCCTATGTCGATGACATCAAACCCATCGTTCAGCCCGGCAGTTCGGATTCCGCGTCCCTGGACGGGGTATTTGAAGTGTTGGTGCGCACCCATCGCGAACTTCCGGAAGTCAAATCCCTGTTGATCCCGGAAGCCTGGGAAAAATCCAAAACCCTGAAACAGGCTCACCGTGATTTTTACGAATACGCAAATGGTGTAATGGAGCCCTGGGACGGCCCGGCGGCGATTTGTGCCTATGGCGGACGCTGGGCTTTGGCCGGGATGGATCGCAATGGTCTGCGCCCGCTGCGCTATGTTGTGACCGGCGATGGCCTGTTGGTCGTTGGGTCAGAAACCGGCATGGTCAAAGTTCAGGAAACCACTGTCCTGGAGAAAGGTCGCCTGGGTCCGGGTCAGATGATCGCGGTTGACCTGAACGAAGGACGCTTGTGCCATGACATGGAATTGAAAGACCATGTTGCGGGGCTGAGCCCATTTGGGGAATGGGTTAAGAGCATTACCAAATTATCGGAATTGGGTGGACAGGGCGCAGGAAAATGCGGCGACATGTCCAAGGAAGAGTTACGCCGCCGCATGATTACCTGTGGCTGGTCGATGGAGGATCTGGAACTGATCCTGCAGCCCATGGCAGAAACCGGCAAGGAAGCCACCGGCTCGATGGGGGATGACACGCCTATTGCGGTGCTATCAGACAGCTATCGCGGCATGCACCATTATTTCCGACAGAATTTCAGCCAGGTGACCAATCCGCCCATCGACAGCCTGCGGGAACGCAATGTGATGTCCTTGGCAACGCGGCTGGGCAATCTGGGCAATATTCTGGAAGAAGATGCCCGGCAATTGCAGATCGTCCAGTTACCCTCGCCCATCCTGTTGGATGGTGACTATCGCGCGCTGAGAACCTATCTGGGCGAAGCCGCCGTCGAAATTGATTGCACCTTCCCGATTGACAGCAATTCAAATGCCCTGGCCGATGCCGTGCATCAGGTTCAGGCACAGGCCGAAGATGCGGTGCGCGGAGGGGCGCAACATTTGATTCTGGACGATTCCGGGATTTCCGAAACACGCGCTGCGATCCCGATGATCCTGGCGGTTGGTGCCGTCCACACCCATCTGGTTCGGGCCAGCTTGCGGACATTTTCCAGCCTGATCGCCCGCACCTCCGAAGCGATAGACACCCATTCCTTCGCCGTCATGATCGGGGTCGGCACAACCGCCATCGTGCCCTATCTGGCGCAGGAGGCGATTGCAGACCGGTATCGGCGCAAGCTGTTGGGGGATCTGACGCTGGACACGGCGTTGCAGAACTTCAAGAAATCCATCGAAGACGGTCTTTTGAAGATCATGTCGAAAATGGGAATCTCCATCGTCAGTTCGTATCGGGGCGGCTATAACTTTGAAGCCATTGGTCTTAGCCGGTCCCTGGTTGCAGAATTCTTCCCCGGCCTGCCCAGCCGCATTTCCGGCGTTGGTTTGACGGGTCTGCACGCCAATGTCAGACAGCGCCATGAAACCGCCTTTGACGAGACGGTGATTGCCCTGCCCGTCGGGGGATTCTATCGCTATCGCCGGGGGGGCGAGGCTCATGCCTGGGAAGGGAACCTGATCCATACGCTGCAAACAGCCGTAGCATCGGATTCCTATGCCGTCTATCGACGCTATACCGAACAGGTCGCTAAGCTGCCCCCCATCAACCTGCGCGATTTGATGGATTTCAAATATGATGGTCCTGCCGCGCCGATTGACGAGGTGGAATCCATCACGGAAATCCGCAAGCGTCTGGTCGCCCCTGGCATTTCCCTGGGGGCCCTGTCGCCCATCGCCCATGAAACCCTGTCGATTGCCATGAACCGGATTGGCGCAAAATCCGACAGCGGAGAGGGGGGCGAAGATCCTGCGCGCTATAAGCCCAAGGAAAATGGCGACAATGCCTCTTCCGCGATCAAACAGGTGGCCTCTGGCCGGTTTGGCGTCACGGCGGAATATTTGAACAATTGCCGCGAGATCGAAATCAAGATGGCCCAGGGCGCAAAGCCTGGCGAAGGGGGCCAGTTGCCGGGATTCAAGGTCTCAGGCATCATCGCACGGCTGCGCCATTCGACCGAGGGCGTAACCCTGATCAGCCCGCCGCCACATCATGATATCTATTCCATCGAGGATTTGGCGCAGCTGATCTATGACTTAAAGCAGATCAATCCTGAAGCACGGGTCTGCGTGAAATTGGTCGCAAAGGCCGGGATCGGCACGGTTGCCGCAGGGGTCGCCAAGGCCCATGCCGATACGATCCTGATTTCCGGTCATTCCGGCGGAACCGGTGCCTCGCCCCAGACCTCCATCAAATATGCGGGCCTGCCGTGGGAAATGGGTCTGGCAGAGGCACATCAAGTGCTGACGCTGAACGGATTGCGCCACCGCGTGCGGCTGCGCACCGATGGCGGCATTCGCACCGGTCGCGATGTGGTCATCGCCGCCATTCTAGGCGCAGAAGAGTATGGTATCGGGACCGCCAGCCTTGTCGCCATGGGCTGTATCATGGTGCGGCAATGCCATTCCAATACCTGCCCGGTTGGGGTCTGTACCCAGGATGAACGCCTGATTGATAAATTCAGTGGATCGCCGGAAAAGGTCATGAACCTGTTCAGTTTCGTTGCAGAAGAGGTTCGCGAGATTCTGTCCCGCCTGGGCGCGCGATCGCTCAGCGACATTATCGGGCGCACGGAATTGCTGGCCCAGGTCAGCCGGGGCGCGGATCATCTGGATGATCTGGACCTGAACCCCCTCCTGACCCAACCGGGCATGGTGCGCGGTGTCTTCCCGACAGAGGCGGAAGGCCGCAATTCAGTGCCAGAAACATTGGATGCGCTGATGATCCAGGATGCGGAAAACCTGTTCCGCGACCGGGAGAAAATGCAGCTTCAATACAATATCCGAAACACCTATCGGGCAATCGGTACCAAGATCTCCTCCAAGATCACCCGTCAGTTCGGCATGAAAGCCCTGCGCCCGGGTCATCTGACCGTACGCATGCGCGGATCGGCCGGGCAATCCCTGGGGGCATTTGCCGTGCAGGGATTGAAGCTGGAAGTTCTGGGTGATGCCAATGACTATGTCGGCAAGGGATTAAGCGGCGGTGAAATTGTTATCCGCCCAATCACCACCAGCCCGCTGGAAAGCAACAAGAACGCGATTATCGGCAATACCTGTTTGTATGGGGCAACCGATGGTCGCCTGTTTGCGGCCGGCATGGCGGGGGATCGGTTCGCGGTACGAAATTCCGGTGCTTATACCGTTGTGGAAGGCGTCGGGTCGAATGGCTGTGAATACATGACCGGAGGCTATGTCTGTATTCTGGGCGAAGTCGGCGACAATTTCGCAGCCGGCATGACCGGTGGGATGGCCTTCATCTATGACCCGGATGACCGCCTGTCCCTGTATCTGAACCCTGAATCGGTCGATGTCTATTCGCTGGAGACAGACTATTGGGCGGATGTTTGCCGCACCATGATCCAGGACCATGTCGTCAACACCCATTCAAAATGGGCAGACGCCCTGTTGCACGACTGGGACATCACACGCCATAACATCAAACATGTCGTCCCACGGGAGATATTGAAGGCCCTGAAACACCCGTTGTTCGAAGATCAGGCCACCGCCCAACCTGCAGAATAGACAGCGGGCCTCCCATAAGGCCGGGCCTTGATCTGATAGAAGAGTCAGGGCGATATACCAGATCATAGTGCGAAGTCCCGACTTCCCCCTTTCGGGGCAGTCGGGGCGTCATCGCCGCATCCAAAGCCAGACCATTTACCATCAGGCATCATTTTCCATCGATTTTTTGGCCCAAGTCTCCTACATAGAGGTGGGGTAAAGGAATATTGAGTACAAATCTAGAGGTCCGGGGGACAACCAATGCCAATGGATTGGGACAGACTGCGCATATTTCATGCGGTGGCTGAGGCGGGAAGCTTTACCCATGCTGGCGAAAAGCTGAATCTCAGCCAATCCGCGATCTCGCGTCAGATTTCGGCGCTGGAAGAAAGCGTGCGCGTGCCCCTGTTCCACCGCCATGCCCGTGGCTTGCTGCTGACCGAGCAGGGAGAAATGCTGTATCGCACGGTGAAGGATGTCTTTCACAAGCTCAGCATGGCCGAAGCCCGGCTGGGGGAAACCAAGGACCGCCCATCCGGCCCTTTAAAAATCACCACGACCATGGCTTTCGGCTCAACCTGGTTGACGCCCCATATCCGTGAATTCATCGACCTGTTCCCAGAAGTCGAAGTGACCCTGTTGCTGTCGGACGAAGAGCTGGATCTGGGGATGCGTCAGGCCGATGTGGCGATCCGCATGTCCCCGCCCCGCCAGCCCGATCTGATCCAGCGACCGCTGATGAGCGTGCGGCACCTGATCTATGGCAGTCCTGAATATTTTGAACGGCGGGAACGACCAAAGACGCCGGTGGATCTGGATCATCATGACCTGATCGTGTTTGGGGAGGAAGCGCCTCAGCCATCGAAATCCATCAACTGGTTGCTGGATATCGGTGCCAGGCCGGAAACGCCGCGCCGACCGATCCTGCGGGTGAACAACGTGTATGGCATCTATCGCGCGGTTCAATCTGGTTTGGGGCTGGCCGCCTTACCGGAATTCATGCAGCCTGAACAGTTGAAGCTGGAGCCGGTCCTGCCTGAAATCGAAGGGCCGGTGACACAGGCCTATTTCGTCTATCCGGAAGAATTGCGCCATTCCAAACGCATCACCGTGTTTCGGGACTTCCTGCTGCGGAAAGTCGCGGAACACAATTTCTGATCTTTAATATTCCGGTAACGCATCATGACAGCGGATATTTCCTTTGGTGTCGATTTCGGCACGACCAACACTGTTGTCATCCGGGCGCACCGTGACGGGACCGTTTCCACCGTGCCGCTGGAGAAATCTGGCGAGACGGCAACAGATGTCCACCCATCCGTTCTGGCCTTTGAGCCGGTTGAAGTGGATGGACGCGCACAGATTGACTATGAGACGGGTCATAAGGCAATTGAGCTGGCAGCGGAATATCCCGACGACGTGCGTTATATCCAATCGTTCAAAAGCCATGTCGCCAGCGCGGCGTTCAAACACACCAATATTTTCACCAAGCGGTTCAGTTTTTCCGACCTGATGGTCAGCTTCTTCCAGAACACGACTCTATTGAAAGCAATTGCAGCAGCTGAGGGAGAAAAGGAAATCGTCCTGGGGCGCCCAGTGACCTTTTACGGGCCGTTTCCAGATGAAGCCCTGGCCCTGACGCGATATCGGGAAGCATTTGATCGACTGGGGCTTAGCAAGGTCCGTATCGCCCTGGAGCCCGTTGGAGGCGCTTTTTCTTACTTCCGGGAGCTTCAGCAATCTGTCACGGTTTTGATTGCAGATTTCGGTGGCGGGACGTCGGATTTCCTGATCACACGATTTGAACATACGACGGACGCCATTCAGGCCGATCCGATTGCCCATGCCGGGATCGGGATTGCAGGGGACAGTTTTGACTATCGCATTATCCAGAATGTCCTGTTGAAGCATCTGGGCAGCGAGTCACAGTGCCTTGTGAATGGCAAAACGCTGCCTGTGCCGCGCAAATATTACACGTCCTTTTCCAAATGGCATTTATTGACCAGTTTACGAACGCCCGTCTCGTTACGGGAATTGGATGATATAAAACGCAGCTCTACAGCCCCGGATCAGATCCAGAACTTGATCGATGTGATTGAAATGAACCGCGGGCTTGCCTGTTTCCAGGCCGTGTCCAAAGCGAAGGCGACATTGTCCAGCCAGGACACCGCCGACCTGTCGATTGATCTGGGGAATGTTGAGGTGACCGAAACGCTGGATCGCTCCGCTTTTGAAGACTGGATCGCCCCGGACCTGGCCCAGATTTCACAAACCGTGGAATCGTTACTGCAACAGGCCGACATGACCCCCGCCCAAATTGACCGTGTCTTCATGACCGGGGGCAGTTCGCTGATCCCGGCGGTGCGGAAAATCTTTACTGACAAATTTGGCACAGATCAGGTCGTCAGCGGCGATGAATTCGGCTCCGTCGCCCAGGGTCTGGCCCTGCTGGGGCTGGATCCGGATATTGACCGTTGGACTGATTAACTGTCGCCACCGGCCCCGATAGCCGTCGTCGCGCCACGTTCAGCCAATGCCGCAATCTCCCCCTCATCACAGCCCAGAACATCGCGCAGTATTTCATCCGTATGCTGACCCAGCGTCGGCGGCGCCATGCGATACTGTATCGGCGTTTCCGAGAATTTAACCGGGTTGGCGATCAGCGGGACTGTGCCGGATTGCGCCTGGGGGTGCGGCACGTCGATTTTCATGTTTCGCGCGACGACCTGCTCATCCTCAAACACCTGGGCGATGTTTTTCACTGGCCCACAGGGCACGCCCCGCGCGGCCAGCCCTTCAATCCATACATCCGTGGACTTCTGCCTGGTATAGGCAGGCATTGCGGCATACAGGGCGACCCTGTTGGCAACCCGCAGTGAATTCGTCGTAAAGCGTGGATCCTCTGCCAGATCCTGTGCACCAGCAAAGTCACACCATTTCTGGAACTGACTGTCATTCCCCACCGCCAGAATAAAATGACCATCGGACGATTCCATAACCGCATAGGGCACGATATTGGGATGTTCATTGCCTTGTCGCATGGGAACCTGACCCGACAGCAGATAATTCACCCCTTCATTCACCAGCCAGGCGACCTGTGTGTCCAGCAGGGCGCAATCGATCTGTTGACCCTGGCCGGTGCGATCCCGGTGCCTTAACGCTGCCAAAATAGCGGTCGTCGCATACATACCGCACATGACATCGGCAATCCCGACACCGACCTTCATCGGTTCCCCCTCCCGGGGGCCGGTGATGGACATCAGCCCACCCAAGCCTTGCGCCAGAAAGTCATAGCCGGCGCGTTTCGCATAGGGGCCGGTCTGGCCAAACCCAGTGATCGAGCAGAAGACAAGCCCGGGAAATTCACCCTTCAGATCCTCGTAAGACAGGCCATATTTCTTTAACCCGCCCACCTTATAGTTTTCGACCAGAACATCGCATTTTGCCACCAGACGGCGGATCAGTTTCTGCCCTTCCGGGCTGGCCAGATTAACAGTGATGGACCGCTTGTTGCGGTTAGAGCTCAGATAATACGCGCTCTCGCGGGTGGGTTTCCCATCTGCCCCTGTTACATAAGGGGGGCCCCATTTGCGCGTGTCATCTCCTGCATCCGGCCTTTCAACCTTTATCACATCTGCGCCCAGATCGCCCAGATATTGCGTCGCTGTCGGCCCCGCCAGAATGCGGCTGAGATCCAGAATCCGAACACCGTCCAGCGGCATCATCGGGGTATCACCAGTCATGGTTTCACGCTCTCTTTCCACAATCGCATGCTTTGATATCCAGGCATTTCATAGCGTAAGGTTTGAACCGCGACTGTCTTGCGATCCGCCCGGCTTGGCAAGACCCAGGAAACCTTCACCTGATTCCGATTCACGACCGGCGTTTGGCCGCCTGTACTGTGGTTTCCAATCGATTGAGAAATTGAGAACGATCCGCTTTGTTAAACGGACGCGGTCCTCCCGTAATCGCACCGGTTTCTCTGAGGCCCTGCATAAGCTCTCGCTGTGCCAGGGCCATTCCTATGCCATCCTGCGTGAAGACATCCCCATTGGGCTTCAGCGCAAAGGCCTGCTGTGCCAGGCAGCGTGCTGCCAATGGAATATCATTGGTCACACAAATATCTGCTGGCTGAATGTTTTCGGCGATCCAATCATCGGCGGCATCTGCCCCGCTGGCGACGATGACATCCTGTACCATCGGATCACGAGAGGGGCGCAAGCCGCCATCACTGACCATATAGGTCTTCAGGCCATGCCTGGTGGCGACTTTCAATGCCTCATCTTTCACAGGACAGGCATCCGCATCAATAAAAAGCGCAACCATCCAAGCCTCTCTTATCCTTTGAGCATGTATCCGACGCAAGAATAGAGGGGCGGCGTAACAAGGCCAAGGGCCCAGCGATGGATCGCATGGAACACCCGGAAATGGTGGAGCTAGTTTTCAATAAAAGATACCATCACAGACATGTCTGTCTGTTCAATCTTCCATGTCTGTCTGTTCAATCTTCACGCCAATCTTATGCCCGCGACATGGTCCGGACCAATTGTTTAACCGCCATGCGCATATTTTCATTTTCAATGCGTTGAATGTCGCGGGCGATGCGCATCGCTTCCGGATCCACCAGTGTTTTTTGCGCTGCATCCACGGTTGATTCCACCCCATCGAAAACATCCGCAATTGAAACTTTCAAGGCATCGCAAATCTGTATCAAGCGACTGGCCCCCATGCGATTCACACCTTTTTCGTATTTCTGTACCTGTTGAAAGCTGACGCCCAACTTTTCCCCCAAATCAGTCTGAGACAGTCCCGCACGCGTCCTTAACTCCCGAACCCGATTGCCAACTGCTACGTCAACTGGATGTGCCATCTAGTAATTCCTTTACCGACCAAATTATCGGCAACACAATTAGCGAATCCCTCACGTTATTCAACTTGATTGATTTTCAAAAGTTCTAGTAAAACGCGATTTTTGTGGTATCGAGGTAATTTTAAAATGACAGATATACAACTATAGTAGCATTATAGTGAACATTGCTTTATCAACAATTCAACACCCCAAGTAAGTGCCGGAATGAAACTTTCATACGTCTTTAACGATCATGCAGAAAGATTATATAAAAATTGACTGATATACGCTTTATTTCCGATCTAAATGCTATCGTCTTAGTTCATAACGGTAAATCCACCGTCCAATCGAAAGAAGGGTCGAACGAAAACCAGGATAGCGCTCAGGGTAACACTGTCCCACAGGTTGCACCGCTTCGCCTTTCGGTCGAACGCAATCGGGAAACCACGGCGGAAGATCTGGAACACTGGGGCCTTGCTGGAATGCTCGCGCCTGAGGATTTAGCAACGATTGGGGCGCGTTGCTTAAATGCAGCACTGTCGATAGATTCTGAAGATATCAGCACCGCATCGCAGGCTTTAGAGATTCTGGTGGCCCAACAATTGGCCCGGGTTGATGCCGATGACCCCGTCAAACTGGTAGAAGAAGCGATCCGATATGTCCTGCGCCAAGAGCGCTGGCAGTTTGGTATCGACCTTACGCCAAAGGAAGACGGCACCCGTTTGTCGTTGACCAATCCCAACGGCACCCCCGTGCCGCTGGCGGTGCATGTTTCTAATCGCGGCAAGACGCCCAGCTTCTGGGTCATGCAAGACAATCGCCTGGTTCAGGGCGGCCATGCCTATAAAATCCCCATCCAGGCCGCCACCGCCCTGAAACAGGCCGTCGCGGATTACATCACCCAACACGATATCGGCACGATCCGACCGTTTGGGTGATAACTGATCATTAGATACTTAGCTGGACGAGATACAGGCAGAGAAGTGACATAGATCATAAGGCCACCATAGATCAATAAGGCGGTCCGTCAGTCAGCATGTCTTGATATAGTTTACCAAGAGATTGGAGCCAATGAATGTATCCTCAGAGTTGATAAGGAAAAACCACGCCAGAGGTTCATAAAGGTTTCGTTGCAAAAAACAGTGAATACCTCATGACAATTCTACTTTTGTGTGTTTTAAGAAAATTGAATGGTTTAGGTTGATACTTGACGCAATGAGGCATCGCGATGAGTGGGACTAACAAACCGAAACTGCGAGTATCCGCGCGCTACCTAGGGCCTGTTTTTTCATTGGATCAAGAGCTTTCCGATCGTGAACAGAATCTAATATTTGCACGCAATGGGACAGGTAAATCTTTTCTCTCCCGCGCTTTGCGTTATCTCGATCAAAACGGACAACTTGAGAATATTGAGAACGCTTCAAAGAACTTGGTGTCCGACGAGTCTACAGATGGAAAAGGAAAGTTCACAATTTCCCATGGGGGTATAGCGCTTGGTGAGTTAAGTCTCGATCAGCACTCTAATACTGTAACCGCGAGTGCTTCCGACACAGTCTTCCATGTCTTCTCCGAGGATTTCGTTCACGAAGAACTACGTCAGAAGGGCTATGCGCCCAGCGGAGAAATCGATAACACTATTGCCCTGGATAGTGAGATTATAAAGACGAAGGATGCTGAAGAAGCCTTAAAAAAGGCCGTCAGCGACGAAGCTGAAGCGGCAAAAAAGCTGAACGATGCGTTCAACAGTTCCAAAGATACGGAGTTGGTAGACAAGACAGGAATCAATCGCAGGCTAGGCGAATTTAAGTCCCTCGATGTAGCGCTTTACCTGCCAGACAGCGTGGCAAAGCCGGACACTCCAAACCCCACACTTTCTGAGATCATCCAGGGACTTGACGCAATCAAGTCCCTGCCAGCCGAGCCGTTGTATCCAGAAGTGATGAGTCTTCTAAAGGCGGATGACATAGACTTCCCCGCTATGACCGAGTCACTTGAAAAGGAGACATCACCCTCAAGTGTTTCGGAAGCGGTAAAATCCCGAATCGACGCTCATCGCGAGTTCTTTGAAAAGGGAGTTAAGTTTCTTGAGCAATCAGGAGACGAGAAATGCCCGTTCTGTAAGCAAGGCGTTTCATCAGGTGATCCGAAGGCGGTGATCGATACCTATATCCAGTATTTTGAGGCCGAGGAGCAAAAGCACAAAGCGGAACTTCGAGGATACTGGAAAGCGCTGCATGAGACGGAAAGCGAAGTTCAGCAAATTTCACCGAAGTTCGCAGCACAGAAGACCCGTTATGATACTCTCAAGCGCCTTTTGCCCTCGAAAAAAGACACAGACCTTGCCCTTGGCGAACAAGAAATAAAGAACGCCTGCGCAGCCATATCGGATTGGAAGGAGACTGTTGAGTGCAAGGCGAAAGCTCTTTCGGAGAATACAGCGGCCCCAGCCTCAGACATCAAGAAGAGCTTGGAAGACCTCAACCGCGTGATCGAGCAGAACAACGCTTTGATCAGCGACCTCTCAACAGCGATACGACGCTCGGACGATGAGCGAAAGAAGCTGCAACGCGATGCTTGCGGTGCGTTCTCAATAGGTTTTGCACGGGACAACTGGGCGGATATTGAGGCTTTGCGAGGCCGTCGCAAGACGGTACGGGAGCGCCAAGCAGCATTGGACGAACTGGCAAAGGATGCGCCAAAGACGGACGGGCGCGAACGTGTTGCCGATACTTTCGAAATGCTGCTCAAGGTCTTCTTCGGCGATAGGTACCTTTTTGACAAAGTCAATTTCGTTCTACGTCGAGGTGATCACGAAATGGTCCGTGGCCCAAACCGCACACTCAGTGATGGAGAAAAGACAGCCATAGCGTTTTGCTATTTCATTGCATGTGTCCACAAGAAGGTGAAATCAGTCTCAGAGTACCAGAAGCTATTCTTGGTATTTGATGATCCGGTAACATCTATGTCTTACGACTATATCTACACAATAGCGCAAACGCTGAAGAATCTTAGCATCTCGAAATCTGGAGAAATTTCCGTGAATGCCGGAAAAATTGATGGGAATACGCGTTCCAGACCAAGACTATTAATTCTAACGCATAGCAGTTATTTCTTTAACATCTGCTTTTCAAACAGAATCATAAAATCGGAAGCGGCGTTTTCGTTGCAGAGACACGAAGCCACACACCAGCTAAAGAGCTTCAAGCGATATGTTGCCCCCTTCCAAGACCAGTTAAGAGATATCATCTCGGTTTCAGAAGGGAGAGACGCTGATCACACTACCGCTAATGCAATTCGCTCAGTCCTTGAGGCTGTCGGACGATTCTGTCGGCCCGATAAGCCAGAGCTGACAGACTTCATCTCATTTGTTGCCGCGGAAGATGGCATTGAGCTAAAGAGCACTTTAATAAACAGCTTTAGCCACGGTACTTTTTACGATGAAGTACCGTCCCATGAAGATATTCTCCAAGCATGCAAAGACACATTAGCTGTGGTGGAGCGGTATGCGTTTGGACAAATCGAGATTATTCGCAGGGCTGCGTGATCCGCCAATTAACCAAGCATAAACTAAGATAAAATTAGTGACTGATTTGTGAGATAGACGAACAAAACACTCTTATTGACCTTCAACGGCATCAAACAACAAATTCCGGCCTTTATCCAACAATTCTCAGTAAGTGCATCGAGGTCCGTCCCGTCAAATCCATACTGGGCCAGTCTTATTGTTCGAATAACCGATTCGGTTCTCACATTTGTGGGCAAACAGTTATGTTATTCGATTTGATTGTCTAAGATCTGTCCATAAAAATCCCACGCAAAAAACCAGGGTTTTCCAAATCTTAGAAAAAGCTTACTTTTCGGTAAGAAAAGATGGTGCGCCGGTTCGAACTTAGTTCGAACCTACCATCTAAACAAAGGGCATCATTTTTGAAAAAAATGGTGCCGCCTGCGTGACTCGAACACGCGACCCCCGCATTACGAATGCGATGCTCTACCAACTGAGCTAAGGCGGCTTGTCTGGGCGGGTGAACCGTCAGACACGGGGGCCTTGTATCCGTAGTCTGTGCGTTTTGCAAGTCTGCGGTGAGCCTAGCGCATCAAATCCTGAATGGTTTTGGGCAGCGCAAAGGACGCCGCATGGAGTTCGGGCGTCACATAGCGTGTTTCGATCCGGGAAGCCTGATATCGGCGGGTCAGTTCCGACACGGAAACCTGGCGCAATTGCGCATTGTCGCTGGCCCAGCCAAAGGCCATATCGCCGCCCTGATAGGTGGGAACAGCGGCCCGATAGAAATGCACATCGGCAAAGCTTTTACCCAGGCGCTGAAAGGAATTAGTGATTTCTTCCGGCTGCACGAATGGCACCCCATTCTGGGTCACCACAACACCACCGGGCGTCAGGCATCGTTTGCAATCGGCATAGAATTCCGCCGTGAACAGGACGGCACCGGGACCGATCGGATCCGTGGAATCGACAATTATGACATCAAACCGCCGCTCCGTTTCCTTCACGAATTGTGCGCCATCGGCGATGATCAGATCCAGGCGGGGATTATCAAAAGCCCCTGCAGAATGGTTGGGCAGATGGTCCTTACAAAAATCCACGACGGCCCCATCAATTTCGACCATCGTGACCAACATGTTGGAATGCTTCAGGACCTCACGCGCCATACCGCCATCGCCGCCGCCAATGATCAAAACCGTCCTAGCCGCGCCATGGGCCAGAATCGGGACATGGGCCATCATTTCGTGATAGACGAATTCGTCGCCTTCCGTTGTTTGCACCACGCCATCCAGGCACATCACCCGACCAAAGCGTGCATTGTCGAAGATCACCAGATCCTGCAGATCCGACGTGTCCCGGTACAGGACGCGATCCATGGACAGGCCCTGGCGAAATTCCGGATGAAGCGTCTCGTCAAACCAATCGGTCATTGAGCTTCCCTTGTAAATAGATGCACCAACGCGGACCCGCCAAGGCCCGCGTTTGGATGCAGTGTAGAAGATGGCGCAGGCTTAAGAAACCCGACCGCGATGCAGATCCTGAACCGTGACATTCTGCGTAGCAAAGCCCCGTTTGAGCACGGCGATGGCTTCATGAGGACGGCTGTCGCCGCACATAAAGACATCCAGCGCCGCATAGCCCATTTCCGGCCATGTATGGATCGAGATATGGCTTTCCGCCAGAACCAGAACACCAGACACGCCTTCAGGATTGAAGCGATGCAGATGGCAATGCAGCAGGGTCGCCCCGGCCACGGTCACGCATTCTTTTAAAGTGGCTTCGATATGATCGATATCATCCAGATTAGCGGCGTCCCAGACGTCGATAATCAGATGGGTTCCCGCGAAGCACATACCATCGCGTTGGATAAAATGATCCAGTCTTCCTTCCTGAGAGGGAAAAGGGATTACGGTTGCATTCGTCTGTACGCTCTTGTCCTCGTGGGATTCGCTTTGGAACACGTCCGCGGCCGTCCCCAGTCGGGAAAGAGCGATGTCGTCACGCGGCATCGGCGTCTCTCCTACCAGTAGATGTTCCGCCCCGACCCGTTCCAGGGAACGACCCTCTTGCGACTGCGTCATGCAGCCGTCGTGATCGGGATTGGTGCCTGTATGCCCGTTATACAGGTCGCTGCATAGAGTAAATCAAACGGTGTGACATGAGCAGAGAAGAACTCAGCTATGCAGAAAATGCATTCCTAACGAAAGCGCATAAATAATTGAGATATTATAGGAATTTTATCCTGAGGTAGGGAGGTTCCATGCGACCCCTCAATACATCCGCCCGCCATTTGGAACAGGCTTGCCGGGTTGCAACAAGACGACTTCCCCCGCCTCGTCCGGCGCCCCTAGAATAAGGGCTTCGGACATAAATTTACCGATTTGCTTGGGTGGAAAATTCACAACGCCCAGAACCTGTCGGCCTGGCAAACTGTCCACATCATAATGCCTGGTGATTTGTGCAGAGCTCTTTCGCTCCCCAATATCTGGTCCAAAATCCACCCACAGCTTGATTGCGGGACGGCGGGCCTCCGGATAGGGTTCAGCCCGAAGAATGGTGCCGACCCGGATATCGACCTTCAGAAAATCTTCAAAACTCAATTCGGTGTCCGTCACGTCCGTTTTCCTCTTTTCGGCTTCAAGGCGGTATTCGGGAGTAGGATACGGACACCCTTATAAAAAATAAAGCCATGACGAAAGAACGCCCCGACCCTTACGGATCGAGGCGTTCAAAACCAGCAACCTGCAAACAGGCGCAGAACTTACTTAGAAATCTTGGACATCGTAGCTTTCAGCTCGTCCATGCTTTCAACAAACCGTTTGTTGACGATGTCGAAAGCTTCAGCCTGCGACTTGGCCATCATTTCTGACAGTTCGCGCATATTTGTGATGCTATTTTCAATCGTATTCTTGACCTGATCGATTGACGCAGCCGTGTCCGGCGTGCTGACGCCTTTGCTCTGCAGTTCCTGCAGGGCCGCATTGGCTTCATCCATGGTGTTTTTCATGATTTCGCTTTGACGCTTGATCACGGCCTGTACACCTTCCGCTGCCGTCTTGTTGGCAACGGTCAAGGCTTCCATGTTCTTGCGCTGACTGTCGGTGATACCGCTCATATTCGGCGCTTCAAAACCCTGGAACATCTTGGCGAAATCGCCCTTCAGGAAAGGGTTCTTCTCAGGATCCAGAAAAGGATTGGTTTTCGGGTCCATGAAGGGGTTGTTCATTGGATCAAAACCGGACTTTGGAGACTTGGACATGGGTGTTCCTCCTAATGTGCTCGACAAACTTTGGCGGGTCGCCAAACTTGAACAGAGCAGTGGGTCAGCCCAGTGCTCTCACTGAAATATCGTCTTGCTGCACCGCAACAATTGCATGACAAATGAGGGTTCGGGCCGCAAAGGTCAAGAGAAAATTGTGCAGTGCAACATAAAATATCGGGCGTATGGAAGAAACATCTTCTACTTCAAAGGCATATCCCCTTGCGTCCTAATGTCTCAGTCGGATACGGCATCCAGTAAAACATAGGTTCGAATGGCGCTGGACAGGTTGCCGGTGCGCTGTCGATCAATTTCCGTCACCAGTTGATTGACCGACTGTCCATGCGACGACGCAATATCGCGCAATGATTCCCAGAATACATTCTCCAATGAAATGCTGGTTCGATGACCAGATATCACAACAGAGCGCTTCTTTATTTCGGCTGGATCCTCAGTGCCCTGCACCAGTGTCCTTCTGGCCAATGCCCTATGAGTATTCATCATCATTTTACAGTCACCTCGATTAATCCCGAAAGTAGCGCATATACGGTGCAAAGAGTCTTGAACGCCCCTTTAAGCTAGTCAGCACTTCTTAAGGAATGATTACCGAATGCCAGTTTTGATAGGTTACATTCTGAATACATTAATTAACAAATATCAAATATGTCACAGGAATACAGGACCACGCCTGCACTACTAGAGGTCTTTGAGGCGGAGAGTCTAAAGCCCGCTGAAAAAATCTGAGATGGAATTTGCAAGCTCTGTAAGTGCTTGCATATGCGTTCGACCTGACATTTTGCGCGGTTTCAAATCATGATCGCCGTCTTCCACCCAATGCAGAATGGCGCGCGCCGGCAGGCGATAGGAGGGAACTTCCGATGCACCGCCAAAGGGGTCCCTCGTTCCCTGGACCATTAAAATTGGAACCGCGTCCAATGCCGGAAAATGATCAACCCGCAATCTGTCAGGCTTGCCGGGCGGATGAAATGGATACCCTAACGTGACGATTGCCCCAATCTGCAATGGCGCATCCGGTTCCGCCGCCAACAGGGTGGCCATCCGGCCCCCCATGGATTTCCCACCGATGGCAAGCCGCTGAGCTGGATGGTTCGCGGCAACAGCAGTCAAGGCGTCTCGCCAGGCCGCAATCAGTTTCGGCGCACGATCCGGCGGTCGACGTCCCCCTTCAAGGCGGCGGGTCCGCATATAGGGAAATTCAAATCGACTGACCGCAATGCCCTGTTGCGCCACAGCCTGGGCAATCGCTGTCATCACGGGGCTGTCCATCGGGGCCCCGGCCCCATGAGCCAATATTAATCGCCAGGGAGCATCCGCAGGGCCGTCTTCCAGAAAAAGGGGCGGTTCGATGGGCGGCATAGGACATCTCAAGCCGGTCAATCCGGCATCATATCCTTGAAGAAATCATTGCCCTTGTCGTCAATGACGATAAAGGCCGGGAAATTTTCGACCTCAATGCGCCAGATCGCCTCCATGCCCAGCTCTTCATATTCAACAACTTCCACTTTGCGAATACAATCCTGGGCCAGGCGGGCGGCTGGCCCGCCAATGGACCCCAGATAAAACCCGCCATGGGCGGCACAGGCCTTGCGCACGATTGGGGACCGGTTGCCCTTTGCCAGCATGATCATGGATCCGCCTGCGGCCTGGAACTGATCGACAAAACTGTCCATCCGCCCGGCCGTGGTCGGCCCAAAGGAACCAGACGCATAGCCCGTGGGTGTTTTCGCCGGTCCGGCATAGTAAATCGGGTGATTCTTGAAATAGTCCGGCAACGCCTCACCCGCATCCAGCCTGGCGCGCAGCTTGCTGTGGGCGGCATCCCGCGCCACGATGATGGTTCCTGTCAGGGACAGGCGCGTTTTGATTGGATATTGTGACAGCTTGGCCAGCATGTCCGGCATTGGCATCGATAAATCGATTTCAACAACATCCCCGGAGAAACTGTCATCCGAAATTTCCGGCAGGAACCGCGCGGGATCCCGCTCTAACGCTTCCAGAAACACACCATCCTTGGTTATCTTACCCAGTGCCTGACGGTCTGCGGAACAGGATACACCAATGCCAATGGGCAGGCTGGCACCATGACGCGGCAAGCGGATCACACGGACATCATGACAGAAATACTTACCCCCGAACTGCGCCCCGATCCCCATATTGCGGCTTAATTCGTGCACAACCGCTTCCATTTCCAGGTCGCGGAAGCCATGCCCTTCTTCGCCGCCCTGTGTGGGCAGTCCATCAAGATAACGGCAACTGGCCAGCTTCACAGTCTTCAGGTTAAATTCCGCCGATGTCCCACCAATCACAACCGCCAAGTGATAGGGCGGACAGGCAGCCGTTCCCAAGGTGCGGATCTTTTCATCCAGGAATTTGATCAGACGCTCGCGTTCCAACAGCGACGGCGTGCCCTGGAACAGGAATGTCTTGTTCGCAGACCCCCCACCCTTGGCGACGAACAGGAACTTATAGGCGTCCTCAGTCCCTTCCGCATAGAGCTCAATCTGGCCCGGCAGATTGTTGCGCGTGTTCTTTTCCTCGAACATTGAGATCGGGGAAACCTGACTGTACCGAAGATTGTTATGGTTGTAGGCGTCCAGAACCCCTTTTGAGAGCGCGTATTTATCCTCTCCATTGGTCCAGATGCGCCGCCCCTTCTTGCCCATCACGATGGCAGTGCCGGTATCCTGACACATCGGCAGCACACCGCCTGCCGCAATATTGGCATTCTTCAGAAGATCATAGGCGACGAAACGATCATTATCCGATGCTTCAGGGTCATCTAGAATTTTTGCCAATTGCGCCAGATGGCCCGGACGCAATAAATGATTAATGTCGCGAAACGCCTCTTCCGACAACAGGCGCAACCCTTCAGGATCAACCGTGATGATCTCTTCGCCCTGAAACTGTGTTGTTGATACGAAATCGCTGCTCAATTTGCGATAGCTCGTCGTGTCTGGCCCCAGCGGCAGCATATCAAGAAAGGCGGGATCGACCATCGAATGGTTCCTCTTACAACTGGTTTAGCAAGGCAGGTCGTTTATTTTTTTCGAGTGAAATCCAGGGTCACGACGTTATCAGTGCGGGACTCGTCATCCTCCGCCCCGTCATGATCGGCGACGTCGTCCCCCATATTGGCATTGGAGTTCATTTCTTCGCGGCTGGGCCCCTTTTCATCAGAAGCGGCCTCGGGATGCTCCACGGTCACATTATCTTCGTCCACTTCCACATGGAACTGCAGCCCGAAATTGACGGACGGATCGGCGAAGGTGACAAGCGCCGCATAAGGTATGCGCAAATGTTCGTGCTGACGGTTGAAGCTGAGTTCCACATCAAAACCTTCATCATCCGGCTGCAAGCCCCAGAACTGGTGCTGCAGGACAATGGTCATTTCTTCCGGATACTGCGCCTTCAGGCGGTTCGGGATCATCACGTCTGGATGTTCCGTGCGAAAGGTGATGTAGAAATGATGATTGCCGGGCAATCCCCCCTTGGCAGCGCGATCCAGCGCCTTGCGCACAACGGAGCGCATGGCCTGTTCCACCATTTCATTATAGCCAAGCAGATCCTCGTTCATAAAACTTCCACTGGATAGTTCCGCAGGGTCAAGTTTGAGCCCTGTTACACGATCCAAGCCTAGCGAGAAATCCAGACAGGTCAAAGCTGAATTAAGGCTTCAATGCGAATTCGACACTATCGGTCTCGCAGGATGGGCCAATCGCCCGGTGTGAAACCGCCCGCAGTCAGGCGATCCGTCCTGGGACGCTGTACATCCTGTTCCAGTCGTGCCGCGGTTATCCACTGCTGCACCAGGGGGTGATCCAACAGCGCATTAACATAGTCCATGCATTGAGGCGACAGCGACAGGTTAAATCCGTAAACCCGAATTGCCACAGGGGCGAAAAATGCATCCACCGCCCCGAATGCACCAAACAAGTATGGCCCGGCACTGCGGTTCAAGCATTCTGTCCAGGCTGCCTGCAGAACCGCAAGATCTGCCAGGACGCCATCATCCGGTTTGAAATCCAGAAACCGGTTGGACAAATTCATCGGACAGTCCCGGCGCAGATTGGTGAAGCCGGAATGCATGCGCGCGGTCAGGGACCGGGCCAGGGCGCGATCCATGGCATCCTTGGGCCATAATCCAGCATCTGGGGCTTTTTCCGCAGCATATTCAGCAATTGCCAGACTGTCGGCGATGCAAATATCCCCGATGCGCAAGGCAGGAACCGTTCCAACGCCCCCGGTTGCGGCCCGCATAGCAGATTTATGATCAGGCATATCAAGCCAGATCATCTCTTCGTCAAACGACAGGCCTGCCTGGGCCATAACCAGCCACCCCCGCAGGGACCAACTGGAATAAGTACGATTGCCAATGACCAGGACGGGACGTGCCACCATGACGCATGGATCCTATGTTCAGGCCCGTCACACCCACTGGACGAGCGGCGAAGTGTTGCCTTAGATAAGCTGGCTTTCAAGCGCAATCATCGGATCAGAAATGCGAAACCGCCCTCTTTTGGAGGGCGGTCGCACAAACTATTTGAACACTCTATATATGAGAGTGAGATTACGCCGCGATGGACGGTTCGTTCCAGGCGCTGGTCTGCTTGCAGTTAGAGCATACGCGCTCTCCCGGCCAGGCGCTCTTGAAATCAGAACGGCACATCAGGCATTTCCGAGTCTTGGTTTCGTACTTACGGTCAGACTCGGGTTTTTTGTTCTTGCTCGAATCGCTCATTTTTCCATCCATATGATTATGATCGATCATTCATCGAGGCCTTATATAGCCCAGCCAATTTTGAAAAACCACTGTCACATTCACAAATCTGACAGAAAAATAACGCATGGCTGGAAGGGAAAGCTGTGCGTCTTACGCAAAGCCCTGGAATCTAAGCCGGAATCAAAACGAGTCCAAATGTCGTTTTTTCAGCAGTGCGACAATGTTTACCACATGAAATTTACCAATACCGCATCGCATCTGTGAAAATCTTCCGAAGTTCAGACTCCGCAATCGCCAATGGCGCATTGTCCAGCAATCGCCTTTGCGGTGCTGCTTTCGACACCAGATTGTCCAAATCGTCCATTGAATAACCAACACCTGTCAGGCCATTTGGAATACCTGTCGCCCGCATCATCTCTTCGATTCTGTTGGCCAGGGCATCTCCGGGTGCCTGGTCTGCCAGTTCTTCGGCAGACGCCCCCATCGCCTGCGCGCCCAATCGATGACGATCCGGACAGGCCGGACCTGTGAACCGGAAAACCGCTGGGGCGTTCACAATGACAGAAATTCCATGGGGCACCATTGCATGGTTGGATGGCCAGCCGGGTGGTTGATAGTCCCGCACCAGCCCCGCCACCGCATAGGACATGGCATGGGGAATGTGACAGCCCGCATTGCCAAATCCGATCCCTGCCAGCATGCCCGCGAACATCAGGGCTTCATAATCATCCTCCGTCGGGTCATTCACTGCCGATACCAGATGATCGCCAATCAGGCGGATCGATTCGCGGCAGGCCAGATCCGAATAGGGGTTGGCCCCCTGACTCAACGGCCGCGCAGAGGAGGTAGCAGGCTTTGCACGATGGGTGAAGGGACGCGCGGTGAGGCTCTCAAACGCATGGGAGAAGACATCAAAACCATTGGCCCCCAGGACCAGGGGGGGAAGGCTGGCAAGGTTGGTTGGATCTAATATTCCGAGGCTGGGCCGCAAACGAGCATTTGCAATTCCCGTTTTAGCCTCCATCTCCAGAAAATCAAAGATGGCGATCCCCGTGCATTCCGACGCCGTGCCAAAAGTCGTGGGACAGGCTATGTGAGGTTTCAGCGGGCCAGGCACCGGTTTTGCCTGCCCGACAGGGGCATTTACATAGGCCAGGAAGTCGTCTGGATAGGTCGCATACAGATTGGCCGCCTTGGCCGTATCCATGACCGATCCACCCCCGACGGAGATATAGCCGTCAAATTTTCCCTGACGCGCAAACTCGGCCGCGGCCTTGAAAGACCGATCCGTCGGTTCGACTTCCGTTTCAGTATAGACCTCGAAATTCAATCCCGCTCCTTGCAGGGCCTCTGTCACCGTGGCCAGCGCAGGCAGGTCTTTCACCACCCGGTCGGTGAATACGGCGATCCGTGTCATGCAAAGGGCCGCGGCATCCTGACCGATCTCCGCCAGAGCCCCGGCACCAAACTTGATTTTAGGTGCCTCAACGGTAAAGGCATTGTCGCCCGCATCGGTCGGCATGAAATAGGGGGACAGAGCCATTCGCGTTCCTCCAGCTTTTATCGTTCAGGGTCTATCTTTATTTTTAGTGATTTTATAGCGTCTGTGAAAGAAGCTAAAAGTATGCGGTGACGGTACCACACAATCCATGAACGCTGAAACTTGCCAATCCGATGAGACACGCAGATCGAACTGTCGATACGCAAAGCCAGAGAGAGTTTGTAAGCACGCTTCGCCGGCTTGCCGAAGTCGATTCTCGCGCCCTGCTTGAAGATAACAACAATCCAATTCTGTCAGCCTTCGTCACCAGACGTCAGGAGCACATTCGTGAATTGGTCACACCGACAGCAGGGCTTGTCATCGTCATCGAGGGACGCAAAGAGGTGTATGATGGCAGCGAACATCGCCTCTACACGGCCGGAAACGCTTTTGTCGTGACACCAGGGACCCGCTTGGATGTTGTGAACGAACCAGATGCACAATCAGGCTTTTACCGCGCTCTTTTTGTGCAGTTCTCTCGTGAGTTGATCATAAAGGCGGCCCGTCTTTGGCCCCAATTCGTTGGGCGCGGCGGCCAAATCAAATCGGTGCGGGTAAGCGCCGCTCTATGTTCCGCCATACTGCATGGTGCGCAGGTTCTATCGCACACCCTGTCGGCGTCCCCGCGCGTCATCGAGCATCGAATTCTTGAAGTCCTTCTTATCCTAGCCGAACAGGGCGTCCTGCCCCTGGTGCCAAAATATGTTGATGGATCGGTCATCGAGGCGTTTCGTTTGCTTATCCGCCACCGCCTGCATCTGCCCTGGACTGCGGCAAAAGTCGCAAAAGAACTCTCCCTATCGGAAGCGACCTTGCGACGGCGACTGCGGGCGGAGGGCCAGACACTGCGCGAGGTGTTGCGCGTTGAACGAATGAAGGCTGCCTATATGATTCTCCATGACCGAAATGCCGATGTGGCAGACGCCCTTGCCGCAACGGGCTATCGGTCGCGTTCTCATTTTTCCAGACATTTTCAGCAGCGTTACGGATTCACCCCTTCAACCATACGCCGTCAGAAATATGCGCGCGTGAACGACTGATCGGTTTAGGCGCAATTCTGATCGGAACCGGTCCATAAGGGATTGCATCCCCCTCTATACTCTGCAGCATTCAACTCAAGAGGATAGAAGAGATGATGAGGCATCTGAGAATATTAACTGCTGTGACCATCCTGAATGGAATGATCTGCGGCGCATCAGTCCATGCGGACACTGGCCACTTACATGTCAAAATCGGGGGGTTGGCGCCTGATGGACGTCTGCCGGACCAGGCCGCGTTTTGTCCACCCCCCTCCAGCACTGTCAAAAATATCAGTCCCGCCATTGAATGGTCTGCTGGTCCCGATGGCACACAGTCCTATGCGCTGTTGATGATCGATATCGATGTTCCAAAGGATTTCAGCCAGATCAATAAGGCTGGCACGATAATCACTGAGGAATCACCACGCATCACGGTGCATCACTGGGTGCTGGTTGATATTCCAGCTGCCATCACCTCCCTGGCATCGGGTGTCGAAAGTGACGGATTGGTGCCGCATGGAAAACCGATTGGCGAAACAGATCACGGCCGTCGGGGTTTCAATGTTTTTACGTCCTTCCTATCCACACATCCGGATATGGCCGGAACGTACGGCGGCTATGATGGACCGTGCCCGCCGGTCAATGATGAACAGCCGCATCGCTATATCGTGCGCATATTCGCCCTTGATGTTCCCACTTTGGGTTTGCATGGGGCATTTGATGGACCCACTGCCGAAAACGCGATGCAGGGTCATATTCTGGCCCAAAGTGACGCCCTTGCAACCTATACCCTGAACCCCAGGCTTATGCCGAAAGCAACACAATGACACAGCACAGCACCGATTTGCCGAGGGTCAGACGATGACCAAAGACGAAGTGGTGGCCTCAATTCTGTTCAGTCGCGACGCCGGCACATACGATAATCTGCGCCGACGCCTGGTTCCATGCTTCGATGATTTTTACGGAACAGCCCTTAAATTGATTCAGGAATGGCAAACCACACCAGAAATCCATGTTCTGGACATCGGGGCGGGAACAGGCCTGTTCTCTGCGATGGTTTTGGCACAAAGCCCCGCTGCCAGACTCTGCCTTTTGGATGGTTCTTTCGCCATGCTGGATCAGGCACGCAATCGGTTTTCGGGGATCGATCAGGTCGAGTATCATGTTGCCGATATGGCCAATGTTGATTTGACAGGGGCTGACCTTGGCGGCAACTGGGATTTGATCATCTCAGCATTGGCGATTCACCATCTGACTGATGATCATAAACGGGACCTGTATCGACGGATCCACGGTGCCTTAAAACCGGGTGGCCTGTTCGTAAATGCAGAACAGGTCGCCGGCCCGACAGCCATTTCAGACGCACGCTATTCAAAAATATGGCATGAGCAAATTCGGCAACTTGGTGCTTCTGAAGAAGAAATCGAAACGGCTCTGGAACGCATGTCCCATGACAAATGCGCTGCTTTAGACGATCAACTCCAATGGCTGACACAAGTTGGATTTTCCAATGTGGATTGCAGTTTTAAGGCATGGCGTTTTGCCGTGTTCAGCGGCCAAGCACCAAATTGAGGCGGTAGGCGCATGGAATTTTTATTTTGCAATGTCGCCACGGGTAATTTTAGGTATAGAACGATACTTCTTTAAAAAATTTCAATAAACTCGGGGGCAACGGCGTATGGCGAAAACACCGGAGACGGAAACGACACCAAAGACGCACAAAGCCGCCCCCGCCAAGGCGGCTCCGACCGTTGCGTCGGTTCTGGGTGAGATTTGCTGGCTATTCTCCATGACACCATCGCATCGCTATTTCTTTATGGCGGATCTGGAATGGTTGGTCATGACGCCGGTTATGAAACAACAGTTCCGCATCTATCGCGACGAAAATGGCCGCCCGATGGGGTTGGTTCTGTGGGCCAAGCTGAATGCGGATGCCGAAGAGAGATTGATTCAGGGATCGACCAGGATACGACCGCAGGATTGGACATCCGGTGATCGCCATTGGATCATTGATGTCGTCGATCTGACCGGGGGCCAGCGCGCGCAACAGATGATCGATGAAATGAAATCTGCTGTCTTCAAAGAGACTCCCTTCAAATATCATCGCACCGACAGCTCTGGAAATCGCGTAATCGTTGATACCAGCAAGGCCTGATTTTCCAAAATCATCAAAATTGTTTTAAGCTTAAATATTTTTAGCTTGAAATAAATTTCTGCCTGCGTCACGCTCAGTCCCTACCAATTGTGAGTATGGGAGAGAACGTGATGCGTGTAGCTTGTCTTGGGGGCGGTCCGGCCGGTCTCTACTTCGCGATCTCAATGAAGGTGCGCAATCCCGATCACGAAATTGTCGTGATTGAGCGCAACCGACCCTATGACACATTTGGCTGGGGGGTCGTCCTGTCGGACGAAACACTGGATAATCTTGCGCGCAATGATGCAGAGAGCGCGGCGGATATCCGCGCCAATTTCTCCTATTGGGATGATGTCGCGGTACATTATCGCGACACGGTGATCCGATCCGGCGGGCATGGCTTCTGTGGTATTGGACGGCGCAAACTTCTGAACATCCTGCAGGACCGTGCAGCAGACCTGGGCATTGAGGTTCAGTTCGAAACCGAAATCGACAGTGTTGAGCCTTATCGCGATTACGACCTGGTTATTGCGTGCGACGGCATCAATTCAAAAACCCGCAAAACTTTTGAGGATGTCTTCAAGCCCGATATCGATACCCGGGCCTGCAAGTTCATCTGGCTGGGCACCAAACAGAAATTTAACGGTGCGTTTACCTTCATCTTTGAAGAAACGGAGCATGGCTGGATCTGGGTCCATGCCTATCAGTTCGATTCAGAAACCGCGACCTTCATTGTGGAATGTTCAGAGCAGACCTGGAAGAATTTCGGCTTCGATACGATGACCACCGACGAGACCATCGCAACCTGCGAGAAGGTCTTTGAGAAATACCTGGATGGTCACAGTTTGATGAGCAACGCGCGACATCTGCGCGGCTCTGCCTGGCTGAACTTCAATCGGGTCCTGTGCGAAACCTGGTCTCATGAGAATATCGTCCTGATGGGCGATGCGGCAGCCACCGCGCATTTCTCCATCGGATCCGGCACCAAGCTGGCACTGGAAAGCGCCATTGCCCTGGCAGATATGGTGCATTCCGAACCCAGTCTGAAAGACGCCTTCGCCCGCTACGAGGCTGACCGTCGCTTGGAAGTGCTGCGCCTGCAATCCGCCGCGCGCAATTCCACGGAATGGTTTGAGGAGGTGGAGCGCTATCTGCATCTGGACCCGACGCAATTTGCCTATTCCTTATTGACCAGATCACAGCGGATCAGTCATGAAAATCTGCGCGCCCGGGATGCCAAATGGCTGGCAGAAGCCGAAAAATGGTTTGAAAAATCCGCCACTGGAAAGGCTCCCGAAGCGGCCCGCCCGCCCATGTTTGTCCCCTTCAGGCTGCGCGGCATGGAATTGATGAACCGCGTTGTTGTCTCCCCCATGGCACAATACAAGGCCGTCGACGGGGTGCCGACCGATTGGCATTTCACCCATTACACCAGTCGCGCCCTGGGCGGGGCCGGTCTGGTCTATACCGAAATGACCTGCGTGTCGCCTGAAGGGCGCATCACGCCTGGCTGTCCCGGCCTTTATTCCGACGATCAGGAAGCCGCCTGGAAGCGGATTGTTGATTTCGTGCATCAGGAAAGCCCCGCCAAAATTGCCCTGCAATTGGGTCATTCCGGCCCTAAAGGGTCGACCCAGGTTGGTTGGGAAGAAATGGATGCCCCGCTGAAAGATGGGAATTGGGAAATTCTTTCCCCCACAGCCCAGCCCTGGTCCTCAAAGAACCAAACGCCCAAGGCAATGACCCGCGTCGATATGGATATGGTCCGTGACCAATTCGTGGCTGCCGCCGAACGGGGCAACCGTGCGGGCTTTGATTTGCTGGAACTGCATTTCGCCCACGGATATCTGCTGTCGGCCTTCATCACCCCGCTGACCAACCAGCGCGAGGATGACTATGGCGGCACCCTGGAAAACCGCATGCGTTTCCCGCTGGAAATATTCCATGCGGTGCGCAAGGTCTGGCCGGATGACAAGCCAATGTCAGTCCGGATTTCCGCCAATGACTGGGTTGAAGGCGAAGGGATCGGCCCGGATGATGCGGTTGAAATCGCCGGCATGCTGAAAGAGGCAGGCGTTGACATCATAGATGTTTCCGCCGGACAGACATCCAAGCGGGCGCAGCCGGTTTATGGACGGATGTTCCAAACACCGTTTTCAGACCGCATCCGCAACGAGGCGGGGATCGCCACCATGGCGGTTGGCAATATCTATGAGCCAGACCACCTGAATTCCATACTGATGGCGGGGCGCGCAGACCTGTGCTGTCTGGCCAGACCGCATTTGGCGGATCCTTACTGGACCCTGCATGCAGCCGCCGATCTGGGCTATGACATGCAGGACTGGCCTGCCCCCTATCAGCCCGGTCGGGATCAATTGACACGCCTTGCCGCACGACAGGATGTCATGACCGGCAAAGTTTAGCGATAGAGGATACAATGGCAGACCTCAACGGACAGCATGCACTCATCACCGGCGGCGGAACGGGCGTCGGGGCGGCAATTGCTCGCTGTCTGTCAGAGGCCGGCGCAGCAATAACGATCGCCGGGCGACGCCTTGCGCCCTTGCAGGACCTGGCCAAACAATTGCCAAAGGCACAGGCGATACAATGTGACGTTACTGACGAGGAGTCTGTTGCCGCCCTCTTTGCGGCCGCTGCGGAGACCTTTGGGCCTGTAACAATCGCCGTCGCCAATGCTGGGGCAGCGAAAAGTGCCCCTATCGGCAAAACCGATATGGCGCTGTGGGAATCCAGCCTGGCCGTTAATCTGACCGGGGCCTTTCTGACCGCCAGGGAAGCGCTGGCTTCCATGCGTCAATCCAAACAGGGCCGCATCATTTTCGTTGCCAGTACAGCGGGCTTGAAAGGCTATGCCTATGTCTCGCCCTATTGCGCCGCCAAGCATGGCGTCATCGGCTTAACCAAAGCATTGGCCCTGGAAGTTGCCAAGGAAGGCATCACTGTCAACGCGATCTGCCCCGGCTTCACCGAAACCCCTTTGCTGCAAGATTCCATCACAAATATCATGGAAAAGACCGGGCGCGACGAAGAAGCGGCCCGGGCAAGCCTGTTGAAAACCAACCCGCAGGGCCGTTTCATTCAGCCGGAAGAAATTGCCGAAACGGCCTTGTGGCTGTGTTCAAGCCAGGCCAGCAGCATTACAGGCCAAGCCATCTCTGTTTCCGGGGGAGAAACATGACCATACAAGACCCCGCAACCGCTGCGCATATAAAAAGCTCAAAACCTGCCCGATTGGACGAAGCAGAATTGCTGCGCAAGATGCGGCTGCGCCTGTGGATCAATATGCTGCGCACCACGCGGCATATCGAAAACACATTACGGGAACGATTTAAGTCGGAATTCGAAGCCACCCTGCCCCGGTTCGATGTAATGGCCGCGCTGTTCCGAAATCCTGACGGCATGACGATGACCCGGCTTTCGGAAAGCCTGATGGTGTCCAATGGCAATGTGACCGGCATTGTAGAACGGCTGGTAGAAGAGGGATTGGTCAATCGATCCGCCCATGACACAGACCGGCGCACGGCGATTGTGATGTTGACCCCGGATGGTCAATCCACATTTTCTGATATGGCAGATGAGCATCATGCCTGGATCAACGCGCTTTTGGAACCGATCCCGCAGGACGAAATTGAACATCTGACGGAACTGCTGCAAGGCCTGCGCGACGCGCAGACGGCGGAACAGCAAAAGACCCGCCAGGCCAAGCGTAAGAAAAAGGACCAATGACAATGACCGCCATGAAGAATCTGAAACCAAAACACTTCCTGTGGGAAATGCAGGGGGATGTCGCCGTCATCCGCCTGAACCGACCAGAGCGCAAAAACCCGCTGACCTTTGAAAGCTATGCAGAATTGCGCGACACATTTCGCGACCTTGCCTATTGCGATGATGTGAAGGCGGTGGTTTTCGCCTCCAATGGCGGTAACTTTTCCTCTGGCGGGGATGTTCATGATATTATCGGTCCGCTGCTGGATCGCGACATGAAGGGATTGCTGGAATTCACCCGAATGACCGGCGATCTGGTCAAGGCGATGAAGGCCTGTCCCCAGCCTGTGATCGCCGCTATTGATGGTATCTGTGTCGGGGCTGGTGCGATGGTCGCCTTGTTTTCTGATCTGCGCCTGGGTACCGATGCATCAAAGACGGCATTTCTTTTCACACGCGTTGGATTGGCGGGATGTGATATGGGCGCCTGTGCCATGTTGCCCCGTGTCATTGGACAGGGCCGCGCAGCGGAATTGCTGTACACTGGTCGTTCCATGTCGGGGGAAGAAGGTCTGGCCTGGGGATTCTTTAATCGACTTGTGGACGCTGATGCGCTGGAATCTGATGCCATTGCCCTGGCACAGTCCATCGCGACTGGGCCAAATTTTGGTCATATGATGACCAAGACCATGCTGAACCAGGAATGGTCCATGACCCTGGATCAGGCCATCGAAGCAGAAGCGCAGGCGCAGGCGATCTGTATGCAGACCCGCGACTTCCGCCGCGCCTATGATGCTTTTGTCGCGAAACAACGCCCCGATTTTAAAGGGGATTAAGCGATGATGCGGACCCATCATCTTCATGAAGAAAACAGGGGCTGGCACGGTCAAAATCCCGTGCTTGCCCCGCCTCTCTTGAGGGGGGGAGCCCCATCTTTTACTCCTCCCCCCTTGAGGGGGGGAGGTTGGGAGGGGGGTGCTCTCTCCTCCGCATTCAAGCCAACTGTAGGCAAAGGCCTTACGGCCTATCACCCCCACCCCAACCCTCCCCCCTCTAGGGGGAGGGAGTACAAGAACGATTTTCTTCTGTTACAAGGTGCCAATTATGCCTGATACAACTTTTCTGGATTGGCCGTTTTTCGAAGAGAAACACCGCAGACTTGCCGCGGATCTAGACGCCTGGGCACAGGCGGAATTGAGCCATGTCGATCATGGGGATGTTGATGCGGCCTGTCGAGATCTGGTTGCACGATTGGGTAAGGCGGGATGGTTGACCCACAGCGCGCCTGATCCGGATGCACTCACGCCGCTGGATGTGCGCAGCCTTTGCCTGATCAGGGAAACCCTAGCACGGCATGATGGATTGGCGGATTTTGCCTTTGCCATGCAGGGACTGGGCACCGGCGCACTGTCCCTGTTCGGCAGTCGGGAACAGCAACGCGAATGGTTGCCGCGCACGCGCGCCGGAACCGCGATTGCCGCCTTCGCCCTCAGCGAGCCAAAATCAGGATCTGACGTTGCCAATATTGAATTGTCCGCAGAGGAAACAGCAGATGGTTACGTTCTGACCGGGGAGAAGACCTGGATTTCGAATGGTGGCATCGCAGATTTCTATGTCACCTTTGCCCGCACTGGGGAAGGCCCCGGCGCAAAGGGTCTCAGCGCCTTCCTGGTGCCAGCCGATACGCCCGACCTGAAAATTGCCGAACGTCTGGACGTCATCGCGCCCCATCCCCTGGCCCGATTGCATTTTGATGGCACCACGATTCCTAAATCTGCACTGATCGGGGAGCGGGGCAAGGGCTTCCGCATTGCGATGAGTGTCTTGGACATTTTCCGTTCCACCGTCGGCGCAGCGGCTTTAGGTTTTGCCCGCCGTGCCCTGGATGAAGGCCTATCCCGCGCGGCCACTCGCGAATTGTTCGGGGCCCCACTGGCGGATTTACAGATGGTTCAGGGGCACTTGGCCGATATGGCATTGGATGTGGATACATCAGCCCTGCTGATTTACCGCGCCGCCTGGACAAAGGATTCGGGTGCCGCCCGGATCAGCCGAGAGGCCTCCATGGCGAAGCTGTATGCAACAGAGGCCGCCCAACGAGTCATCGATGCCGCCGTGCAACTGCATGGCGGGGACGGCGTGCGCAGCGGCACCATAGTCGAGCGGCTGTATCGCGAAATTCGCGCATTGCGCATTTACGAGGGGGCGAGTGATGTCCAAAAGGTGGTCATCGCCCGTCATTTGCTTTCTGAGAAAGACTGACTTTTAGATCCGGCACGACGAAATGAGGGCACAGACCATGTTGGGACCATCCGCACACACCGATACCTTTACCAGAGACAATCTGCCGCCAAAGGATCAATGGCCGGACCTGATCCTGGACCGCCCCGAATTTCAATATCCCGATTACATCAATGTCGGTGTCGAATTGACGGATCGTATAGTTGAGCGTGGCTTTGGGGATAATACGGCGCTGATCGGCAATGGCCGCAAACGCACCTACAAGGAATTGACCGACTGGACCAATCGGCTGGCCCATGCGCTGGTAGAAGATTACGGGTTGGAGCCTGGCAATCGCGTGCTGATCCGGTCTGGAAACAATCCGGCCATGGTTGCGATCTGGCTGGCAGTGACCAAGGCCGGCGGGGTTGCGGTCAACACAATGCCGATGCTGCGCGCCGTAGAACTGGCCAAGATTGTGGATAAGGCGGAAATCAAACTGGCCCTGACGGACAGCCGCATGGCCGACGAATTGGTCGCCTGTGCCAAGGACAATAAATTCCTGCAGCAAGTCATCAACTTTGATGGCACCGCGAACCATGACAGCGAATTGGACCGCATCGCACTGAACAAATCCGTGAAGTTCCAGGCCGTGAAAACCGGGCGAGATGATGTCGCACTGCTGGGCTTTACGTCCGGCACGACCGGTTCGCCAAAAGCGACGATGCATTTTCACCGCGACATACTGGCGATCGCCGACGGCTATGCGGCAAATATTCTAAAGGTCACGCCGGATGATGTATTCGTTGGATCCCCACCCCTGGCCTTCACTTTTGGCCTGGGCGGCTTGGCGGTGTTTCCCCTTCGTTTCGGGGCCACGGCGACCCTGCTGGAAACAGCGACCCCGCCTAACCTGATCGAGATCATCGAAACTCATAAAGCGACGATCTGTTTTACGGCCCCCACTGCCTATCGTGCGATGATGGCTGCCATGGACAAGGGGGCGGATTTATCCAGCCTGCGTATTGCGGTATCTGCTGGGGAAACCCTGCCCGCTGCAACGTTCACCGCCTGGACAGAAAAAACCGGCGTTCCGATACTGGATGGGATTGGTGCGACGGAGATGCTGCATATCTTTATCAGCAACGCGATAGGCACTGCGACCGGGGGATCGACCGGCACTGCGATTGCTGGCTATGAAGCCAAGGTGGTTGATAACGACATGGTGGAAGTTCCCCGTGGCACGGTTGGCAAGCTGGCGGTGCGGGGGCCAACAGGCTGTCGGTATCTGGCTGATGACAGGCAAAAGGAATATGTCCGGGATGGCTGGAACCTGACGGGCGATGCCTTCTATCAATCCGAAGACGGGAATTTCCATTTTGCCGCCCGGGCGGATGATATGATCGTGTCATCAGGCTACAACATTGCCGGACCGGAGGTGGAGGACGCCTTGTTGCGGCATGAAGCCGTCGCGGAATGCGGTGTGGTGGGTGTGCCCGATGAAGACCGTGGTCAAATCGTCAAGGCCTTCATCGTGCTGAAGCCTGGATATGAGGGCGGTGCCCTGATGGTCAAAACCCTGCAGGATTTTGTGAAGGCGACCATTGCCCCTTACAAGTATCCCCGCGCGATCAGTTTCCTGGAGGCACTGCCCAAAACGCAGACCGGGAAGCTGCAACGCTTCCGGCTGCGCGATCAGGCTTAGGCTAGTGTCTTTAGGCCTACCGATGGCTCCCAGAAATCATGGCTCTGGGAGAATTCGGTAACCTTTGCCAGGACCGTATCGAAGCCGATGCGTTCAGCCCAGAACATCGGCCCGCCCAATTGGCGCGGGAAACCATAACCATTGCAGAACACGACATCCACATCACTGGCCCGCTGAGCAATGCCCTCGTGCAGTAAGGCACAGGATTCATTGACCAAGGCGTACAGGCAGCGTTCAACGATTTCCTGATCTGTGATCTCACGCCGGGTGATGCCGGATTCCTTCGCCGTATCTTCCGCAAGGGCCTCCACATTCGGGTCCGGGACTGGTTTGCGATTGCCTGGCTCATACAGGTAAAAGCCCCGCCCGGTTTTCTGACCAAAGCGCCCCATTTCACATAAGCGATCCGGCAGGGTGCAGTACCGTTTGTTCGGGTCGCGCAAATGCGCCGTCGCCTTGCGCTGTGCCCAGGCGATATCCAGCCCGGCCAGATCCATTACCGCGAAAGGTCCCAAGGCCATGCCGAAATTGGTCAGGGCGTGGTCGACCTGTGTCGGACTGGCGCCTTCCTCCATCAAGAAGATCGCTTCCCGTCGATAGACATTGTAAATGCGGTTGCCAATGAACCCATCACAAACTCCGGCCACGACTGGCGTTTTACCAAGCTTCTTGCCCACTGCAAGCGCGGTGGTCAGGGCTTCTGGCGACGCTTTATCCGCGCGCACGATTTCCAGCAGTTTCATGATATTCGCCGGGCTGAAGAAATGCATGCCCAACACATCAGAAACACGATCCCCCGCAGCGGTCGCAATCTCATTCACGTCGATGTAAGACGTGTTGGTTGCCAGGATCGTCCCAGGTTTGGTTACCCGAGCCAAAGTGGCGAAGATTTCCCGCTTCACGGACAGGTCTTCAAAAACCGCCTCAATCACCAGATCCGCCGCAGCCAATTCTTCAATATCCGTCACCGGTTTCAGGGCGGCCAGACGCGCATCCTTTTGGACATCTTTCAGGCGGCCTTTGGCGACTTGATCCTGATAATTCTTTTCAATCCGCGCACAGCCTGCATCCAGGGCTTGCTGCGCCCGTTCCAGCAACATGACCTGATAGCCAGCATCCAGCAGCGCGATTGCAATGCCGCCCCCCATCGTGCCCGCACCAATCACTGCGACAGTCTTAATCGTCCGCGATGGTGTTTTTGAATCGATGTCGGCAATCTTGGTCGCGGCGCGTTCTGCAAAGAACATATGGCGCAATGCGGCCGCTTCTTCAGATGCAACACAGGCTTCAAAAATTTCCCGTTCTTTCTTGGACCCTTCCGCGAAGGGCAATAGAGAAGCCTCAACGCATTCCAGACAGGCCAGCGGGGCACGCATGCCTTTCGCACGTTTGGCGGTCTGTTCCCGCAAGGTTACGAAAAATTCTGGCGCGGGTGCCTCAACGGCGCGGGCTGAAACCGCAACGGGTTCTCCAGCCTCTGCCATTTCCTCCGCGAAGGACAGGGCTGCAGGCAGAATGTCCCCGGACACGACACGATCCACAATGCCCAACTCCAGGGCCTTTTTCGCACCAACCGGCTTACCGGAAATGATCATATCCGCAGCGGCCGCAATCCCTGCTAAGCGCGGCAAGCGTTGTGTGCCGCCTGCCCCTGGGGGAATGCCCAAATTGACCTCCGGCTGTCCGACCATACCGCCCTCGACCAGAATGCGGTAATGACAGGACATGGCAATTTCAAGCCCGCCGCCCAGCGTATGGGCCTGCAAGGCGGCGATGGTTGGCTTTGGACAGGCATCCAGGGCGGCAATCAGAGTATGCAAGCTGGGCTCCCCCTCCGGCCAGGGCTTGCCAAACATGGCGATATCCGCGCCACCAATCAGACCGCGACCCCCCCCCATCAGCACAATGGCTTTCACTTGTGGATCCGTCTCTGCCGCACGCAGATGAGCAATCAGACCGCCGGGAACACCGGGGCTCATGGCATTGACGGGTGGGTTTTCGATAATGATCACGGCAATAGGACCGTGCTGTTCCAGACGGGTCAGGTCAGACATGAACTCTCTTTCTTTATGATAAATTTTCAGGCGCCACCCTAGCGACCCAGACCACTAAATTCAAACAGCCTCAATCGGTGTTCGGGTGATTTTGTCGGTATTGCGCCCCTCAATCCTCAGCAAGCGGGTCGGCCCCCTGCGCAACGGTGCATGAACCGCCCCTGTGGGATAAATATGGGCGTCGCCCGGCACCATATTATAACGACGGACCAGTTCAACCTTGGCCGGGCTGTCATCTGTTGCGGGGCGCAGAATACGCCAATCAGTCATCTCGGTTTCACCCTCTGCCTGACCATAAATCGCCCAGGTCGGCCCGTGGTCATGGGGATCGCCGGATTTCTCCCCCTCATACACATGGGCGCAAATACAGAATCCCAGATCAGAATCTTCGTACAAGACCTGCCGCTCTGGATCCTTCGGACGGTTCAGGATCGTCTGTTCCAGGAAGGTGGGGTCCGCCAGAGCCCGCTTCACATGGTCGCACACAGAAATTAGGGTCTTTTCCGATTCACCCTCCTTTAGTGTCATGCGGCAATCTTCAATCAGGGCGTCTAAAGTATAAGTCATTTTTCAATTCTCCCATATCAGGAAGCACTCTCAAGAAACCCAAGTTTTTTGGGGTTTTGGAGGCAACTTCCATGATTTTTCAAATTATTTCCGCCAAAGATTAGCGCGTTCGGACCCCATGAACCAGCGTTGGATATGTCGCATCTGCGATTTTAGAAGAGCGTCAAATTTCTGCCCTATTCCGCACGCTACACTGTATCTGTAATCTGATATTTACACTGGACGCTATGGGGTGTCGGATTATATGACGAAGCGTCAACAATCATACGTGTCCAGTTTTACAGGGCACAAAATCTAGGTGGGAGTGATACGGTATGAGCACGATCCGCAAGATCGGTTTCGCATTTGGAGCCTCCGTCCTGCTTCTCAGCAGCCAGGCACTGGCCGAAGGGGATGCCGCCAAAGGTGAAAAAGTATTCAAGAAATGCATGGCCTGCCATTCGGTTGAGGAAGGCACAAACAAGGTTGGACCTTCCCTGTACGGAATCGTTGGGCGGCCCGCCAGCCAAATTGAAGATTACCGTTATTCCAAGATCAACCACGCCGCAGAAGAAGCCGGGCTGGTCTGGACGGAAGAAAACATCTTCAACTATCTGGAAGACCCGCAGGGTTTCCTGGAAGGCTATCTGAAGGACCAGGGCAAAGATGCGCCTGGCCGCACCAAGATGGCCTTTAAGCTGAAGAAAGAAGATGAACGGCTGGATGTGATTGCCTATCTGAAATCCGTTGCACAATAAGACATCTTGATGGTGCCACACAGTGCAGAATTATGAACCGATTGGGCCATGCCCGGTCGGTTCATTTCTTTTGTGCTGGCTGGGAAAGCTGCTTTAAAACAAAATGTGTCAATTTTAGTTTACGTAAATCTTACTTTACATTTTAACAACAACACCGTTTAATGTTTGAACCATGGCGGTGTCTGAAAGTCTGACATAACGACTGCAACCCCGCCTCAAAGGCCCGGAACTGTTAGATAATGGTCCATTGCGACCACATCGATGGGATCACGGAGCTATAAAATTCCGGTACGACCGGACAGGCAATGCGGGGATGGACAAAACAATGAACATGCAGCGCGGAAAGCCAGGACGAACAGCGGCGCAAAGTGGTCAGATTGGTCCCCCTGTCGGATTGAAATCAACGCTTCTGGACGGTATTGCAACCCCCCATGATCTGCGTCTGCATGACCGAAAACACCTGTCAGAAATCTGTGACGCATTGCGTACTGAAGTAATTGATATTGTTTCAGAAACAGGGGGGCACCTGGGGGCGGGCCTGGGCGTAGTGGAATTGACCGTCGCGCTGCATTTCACCCTAAACACACCCCAGGACAAGGTCATCTGGGATGTCAGCCATCAATGCTATCCCCACAAAGTTCTGACGGGTCGGCGCGACGCCATGCGCACGATACGCAAGGGGGGTGGCCTGTCTGGATTCACAAATCGCAAGGAAAGCGTATTTGACCCATTTGGTGCGGCGCACAGCTCAACCGCGATATCCGCTGGTCTGGGTTTCGCAGCCGGGCGCGATTTCAAAGGACAGAACAATCACATTGTGGCTGTTGTGGGGGATGGCGCGATCACTGGCGGCATGGCCTATGAGGGGCTGAATAATGCCGGCGCCCAGGGGTGGCGCCTGATTATCATCCTGAACGACAACAATATGTCGATTGCCCCACCGGCTGGCGCGTTGCAGCATTTTCTGACGGATCTGCGCGACCATATGCCAGACAAGGGGGCACGCCATGCCGCCCTGAAGGTCACTCAACTGCCCTCCTTTGCGCCATCTGCAACATTGTTTGATGATCTGGGCGTTCACTATGCCGGGCCTTTTGATGGTCATGATGTGGACGAAATGGTCCAGGTTCTGGAACAGGCAAAGGCGTGGACCAATGGTCCTGTGCTGTTGCATGTGATCACGGAGAAAGGCAAAGGCTATGGCCCTGCAATGGAGTCGGGCTGTAAATATCATGGGGTATCAAAATTCGACATCGTCAGCGGGGCGCAGGAAAAAGCACAACCAAAAGCACCAAGCTATACCAATGTCTTTGCCAAGGCCCTGATTGAGGAAGCCAAGGCTGATGATCGGATCTGCGCCATCTCAGCGGCCATGCCGTCGGGCACGGGCCTGGATAAATTCGGCAAGGTCTTCCCGGATCGCACCTTTGATGCCGGAATCGCAGAACAGCATGCCGTTACATTCTGTGGCGGACTGGCCTGTGAGGGCATGAAGCCGTTTGCTGCGATTTACTCGACATTTCTACAGCGCGGCTATGACCAGATCGTGCACGACATCGCCATCCAACGGCTGCCCGTGCGGTTTGCAATTGATCGCGCCGGCATGGTCGGGGCCGATGGTGTCACGCATCAGGGGTCTTACGATATAACCTATCTGGGGTGTTTGCCGGGATTTGTTCTGATGGCACCATCGGACGAGGTGGAGCTGATGCACATGGTCGCCACCGCCGCGCAGATTGATGATCGCCCCTCTGCGTTCCGCTATCCGCGTGGCGACGGGGTTGGCCTGGACCTGCCGGATCGGGGAGATGTCCTGCCCATCGGGCGCGGTCGGATCCTGACAGAAGGCAGCGCGATTGCCCTGCTGTCCTATGGCACCCGTCTGCAAGATGCGCTGCTGGCCGCAGAAATGCTTAATGGCCTGGGCTTTCCCACCACAGTCGCGGATGCACGATTTGCAAAGCCCGTTGATGATGACCTTGTCGCGCGGCTGTTTGCCAATCATGGCACTGTCGTTACCATCGAAGAAGGATCATCCGGTGGCTTCGCCAGCCTGGTAATGGACAGCATTGCCCGTCAGAGATTGTCCGTGAATATGCGCAATTTCGCGCCCCTGTATATGCCGGACTTTTTTGTCGACCATGACAGTCAGACAAACCAGATTGCCCGGGCCCAACTGGATGCGAAAAGCATTGTTACCCGTGCCATTGAGGCCCTGCGCCCGGTGGATCGTCGGGCACGGCTTGCCCGCGTTGAGGCCCTTGATTGATCGAAAGCGTCGCGACAGATTACCGCCCTTTAGGGACAAAAAAGGACCGGGAATTGCATCACGGTCCTTTTTGGTGTCCACAAAGTGACGCTTCAGCCTGACGTTTCAGCTCGCCATGCGAATTTCTGAAGCCACATCAATCAGACGGATAATTTCGCGGCGCATTGCATCATCAGGAATTTGATGCAGTTTCGTTGCCGTCGCGATGGCCTTACGGGACAGCTTGGCATTGCTGGGCGCATCATCAGCATGGGTTTCATCAACGCCATCGAAGAAATATTCAACCGGAACGGTCAATGCCTGAGCAGTTTGCAGCAGACGGCTGGCCCCAACGCGATTGGTGCCCTTCTCATATTTCTGAACCTGCTGAAAGCTGACACCCAACCGGTCGCCCAAATCTGTTTGGGACATCCCTTTGGCAACACGGGCTTCACGTACACGACGGCCAACAAAAACATCCGTAGGATGTGGCATGGTAATCTCCTGATTTATTGATGAGAATTGCCACTGATCACAACTGTGTTCATGCATGGCAATACCCATACAGCAACACACAGGATCGAATATCGATCGGTTATAAGTGGCGATGTTGAAGCCGATACATGTTCGGCGCTGCCAGAAAGTATTAGGGCATTTTGCCAGTTGATCATTTCATCACAAGGATATGAAAACGAACAACCGATTTCCTTATACACGGCAGAAGTGCATTCAACATACCGTTATTCGGGAAATCTGCAATAAAAATCGCACCACTTATTCAAAAAAAATCAATCCACCTATGATTGACCCGCCAAAGGCAGAAAATGGCCCCCGTTTCGCCCTGTTTTGGGTCAAATCACACACCCATTTTAATTTGATCATTGTTCCCCTACACTGCAATGCAGTATAACCCGCACGCATAGACAATTTGCCGGGGGGACGCCTGGGCCATTTTCCGACCCAAAAGGGTTGAAAAAGCGTGATTGCCCGCCTCCCACCCGTTTCTTTCTTTAAAGGGAGAGTTCATCACCATGACAATGACCGGCCACGACAGCCTGAAAACGCGCCGCAGCCTTACTGTCGGCAAGAAAAAATATGATTATTACGCGCTGGACGCGGCTAAGGATCAAATCGGAGATGTCAGCACGCTGCCTTTTTCACTGAAGGTTCTGCTGGAAAACCTGCTTCGATTCGAAGATGCGCGCAGCGTAACCGTGGATGACATCAAGGCGATGGCTGCATGGTTGAAAACGAAATCGTCCGACCGTGAAATCGCCTATCGCCCCGCGCGCGTGCTGATGCAGGATTTCACCGGCGTGCCAGCGGTTGTTGATTTGGCTGCGATGCGGGACGCCATGGTAAAAATGGGGGGCGATCCCCAGAAAATTAACCCGCTATCGCCCTGTGATCTGGTAATCGACCATTCCGTCATGGTGGATTATTTCGGCGGTCCGGATGCATTCAAGAAAAATGTGGATCTTGAATTTGAGCGCAATGGGGAACGCTATGAATTCCTGCGCTGGGGCCAGACCGCATTTGATAACTTCCGCGTTGTGCCCCCTGGCACAGGCATTTGCCACCAGGTGAACGTGGAATACCTGGCCCGCGGTGTCTGGTCTTCCACAGAGAAAACCGGCAGCGCCGAAATTGCCTATCCCGATACATTGGTTGGCACCGACAGCCATACGACCATGGTCAATGGCCTGGGCGTGCTGGGCTGGGGTGTTGGCGGGATTGAAGCAGAAGCCGCCATGCTGGGACAGCCCGTTACGATGCTGATCCCGGAAGTAATCGGCTTCAAGCTGACCGGCCGCCTGAAAGAAGGCATGACCGCCACCGATCTGGTTCTGACCGTCACCCAGATGCTGCGCAAAAAGGGCGTGGTTGGGAAATTCGTCGAATTCTATGGCGACGGGCTGGACAGCCTGACCCTGGCCGACCGTGCGACCATCGCCAATATGGCCCCGGAATATGGGGCAACCTGCGGGATTTTCCCGATCGACGCCGAAACCATCCGCTATCTGACGTTCTCTGGTCGCGACGCCGATGAAATCGCCCTGACCGAAGCCTATGCACGCGCTCAGGGCATGTGGCGGGAAGCAGGCTCTGTTGAGCCGGTCTTCACCGACACGCTGTCTCTGGACCTGGATCTTGTTGAACCCTCATTGGCTGGCCCCAAACGCCCACAGGATCGTGTCGCCCTGTCCAAGATGCCGGAAAATATCGAAGATGTCTTTAAAGAGCGCGGTCATTCCGACAATGCCACCGCCGTTGCCGGCGAAGAGTATAAGCTGCAGGACGGGTCCGTCGTGATTGCAGCGATCACATCCTGCACCAATACCTCCAACCCCGCCGTGCTGGTCGCAGCCGGTCTGGTCGCCCGCAAGGCGCGTCAAAAGGGCCTGTCGGTTAAGCCATGGGTCAAAACCTCCCTGGCGCCCGGGTCCCAGGTTGTGACCGATTACCTGGAAAAGGCCGGATTGCAAGCCGATTTGGACGCGCTGGGCTTTGATCTGGTGGGCTATGGCTGCACCACCTGTATCGGGAATTCCGGTCCGCTGCCTGAAGCCATTTCAGATGCAATTGATGAAGGCGATCTGGTCACAGCCGCCGTTCTGTCCGGCAACCGGAACTTCGAAGGCCGTGTCAGCCCGCAAACCCGTGCGAACTATCTGGCCTCCCCGCCCCTGGTTGTTGCCTATGCGCTGGCCGGAAATGTGAAAATCAATGTCGCCAGCGATCCCCTGGGAGAAGACAGCGACGGCAACTCGGTCTATCTGAAAGATATCTGGCCGACCAATCACGAAATCCTGGAAACCGTTCAGCAATGCCTGACCCCGGCCATGTTCCAAAGCCGCTATGGCAATGTCTTCCAAGGCACGCCGCAATGGCAGGCAATCGACGTCACAGGCGGCGAAACCTATGAATGGAATGATGGGTCAACCTATGTTCAGCACCCGCCCTATTTTGTCGATATGGCCCCTGAACCGTCAGACCCGGTTGAGATCAAGGGCGCGCGTCCGCTGTTAATCCTGGGCGACTCCGTCACCACGGACCACATCTCACCAGCAGGCTCTTTCAAACCCGATACGCCCGCAGGCCAGTATCTGACGGAACGTCAGGTCCGCCCGAAAGACTTCAATTCCTATGGCTCTCGCCGGGGCAATCACGAAGTGATGATGCGCGGCACCTTCGCCAATATCCGCATTCGCAATGCCATGGTCGATGGCGTCGAAGGCGGCTTCACCCGTTTCATGCCGTCTGGCGAGCAAATGTCGGTTTATGATGCGGCGATGAAATACAAGGAAGACGGCACCCCACTGGTTATTTTCGGGGGCAAGGAATACGGCACCGGATCATCACGCGACTGGGCCGCGAAAGGCACCAATCTGCTGGGTGTGAAGGCGGTGATCGTTGAGAGCTTCGAGCGTATCCACCGTTCTAACCTGGTCGGCATGGGCGTCTTGCCGTTGCAATTCAAAGATGGCGCAAGCTGGCAATCTCTGAAGCTGGACGGATCGGAAACCTTCGACCTGGTTGATATCGATGCCGATCTGAAACCCCGTCAGGACGTTACCCTGGTCATCCATCGCAAGGATGGCAGCAGCGAGAAGGTTGCCCTGACCTGCCGCATCGATACGGCGGGCGAGATCGACTATTATCGCCATGGCGGTGTGCTGCAATATGTGCTGCGCAACCTGCTTGCCGAGGGCAATGCTGCTTAAGGACAGAATTCAGTATGATCGTAAAGCGGGGGCGCGCCGGTTGGCGCGCCCCTCACTATTGTGGCAATCCCGCGCCGAACGCCTGGCCAATCCAGTTTTACTGAACGATAAGCCAGTCAAAATAGCCTTCTTCACCCATCGCAACACAGACTTCCACAACATCTGGATCAAGAAGACGGCCTTTTTCCTCCTTGATGATATCAAGGGCGGTTCTAAGGCCACGACCGGGTCGATAGGGACGGTGGGACGTGATGGATTCCAGGCTATCGGCAACTGCCACAATGCGCGATTCCAATGAGATTTCTGTCCCCACCAGACCATCCGGATACCCACTTCCATCCCATCTTTCGTGATGGTGCAGAATGATATCCTGAATAACTGGCGGGAGAATTTCGCCAGCAACGATATCGCAGCCCATGGCGCTGTGGGTTTTGATCAGGTCGTATTCCTGGGGCGTCAACGCACCCGGCTTGCTGAGAATGTCGGAGGGGATATCCAATTTTCCAATGTCATGGATACGCGCGCCCAATTCCAAATTTTTTAGCTGGGGACCCTGCATACCCATCTGGCGACCGATTGATACGGCCAGGGTGGCGACGCGGTTTTGATGTTCCGATGTATACGGATCCCGGTGCGATTGCGCCTTGCTCAAGACATTCACGATCTCAAATTCTGCGCGACGCAGATGCGCCTGCATCTGCGCTTCCCTATCGACGATGTCATCTTGAGGGGATACTTTCTGCACTGACCCGACGATGCAGTCGACGCTGCCGTCTTCCATCAGTTCCGGCGTTAACGAGATATCGCCGGTAACATACGATCCGTCGGCACAGACGAATCTGGCTAATGCCTGGCAGGGTTCAATTGGACCATCGTAGAAGATACAGTACAGCGGATCATCGGGCTCACGGCTCTGGGGCGACAGCACGGATTGTAAAGACTGCGTGGCCATATTTTCCGCCGAATAGCCAAGCATTTGGGCAAAACTGGAATTCACCCTCAGAAAATTCCCTTTTGTGTCCAGATAGAATAATCCGATTGTCGCCGCCTCAAAGCTGGAACTCAACCGGTTTGCAGCAATACGCAGTGCATCCCCCTCATGACGCAGGGAACAATTTCTGCCGATCCGTTTGGTTATTTCTGACAACAATTTCTGCTCTGCGGGGATAAAGCTGGGATGTGTCTTGTTTGGTGAGGATTCCGCGTAAAAAACGTCCATCCGTCCGATAAGTCTGTCCTTACAATGAATAACGGACGATATCATCTAGGGTGACGGTTTGAAATTGGGGGATAGATAGGTGACGTCGCAACAATCAATGCGTATGCTGGCTTTCTTGGGATGCCGTAAGCCTTTTGGAATCATCGTAACGATTTCGGTCATAATCTCAGAAAATGGCCGTTCACAATCATTCAAGGCTTCAGACACTTCATAAAGACAATTAAGAATCTTTGCATGTTTCAATATAGCTTTTATGGCTGGAGTGTTTTGTTTACCGTCCGTATGAAGGGCAATATCGATCATTCTGACCAAACTGGGATCGATTTTTTGGGGGGATTTTACAACCTGCGTCATCATGGTACCCGTTTAAAAACATGCTTAACTATTCCAAATGGACGTTTGAAGTCTGTCACATAGAAGTTAATAAGACGCTAACACTTTTTCTTCCTCGCAGTGCGGTTGAATTCCTTTATAAACCTGGGAAATATCATGCAAATTTTGACCGTCCATCACCTGACCAGTTATCGATATGACCGACCGGTGCGATTTGGCGAACACGCCCTGATCATGCGCCCCCGCGACAGCCACGACCTGCGCATGATAGAGGCGTCTTTGTCCGTCTATCCGGCATCAGAGTTTCGCTGGACCCATGATGTGTTTGGCAATTCCATCGCGCGTGTTAATTTCCTGGAGGAGGCGGATCATCTGGATATCGAAAGCACAATTAAAATAGAACATTACGGACTGTCCTATCCTGATTTTTCCACTCTTGATTCCTTCGCAACGACACTGCCCTTCCCGTATAAAACGGACGAAATCGCAGATTTGGGGCGCTGCACGGAACGTCATTATCCAGACCCGGATCACAAGCTGACCGAATGGGCGCGGCAATTTCTGGTAAACAGCACGGACCCAACCAGCGCGCCCAATACGGCAGAGACGCTGTTGGCCATGAATCAGGCAATCAGCAATACCTTTACCTATGAAACCCGCGACGCCCATGGCACCCAGACGCCCATGGAGACGATGGAACGGGGCACCGGCACATGTCGCGATTTCGCCCTCTTCTTTATGGAGGCGGTGCGGTCTTTTGGCCTGGGGGCGCGTTTCGTATCGGGATATCTGTACGACCCTGCCATGGATGCCGCCTTTAAGGATCCGAATCTACCGGAAGGGGCCCATCTGCGCGGTGCCGGTGCGACCCATGCCTGGGTTCAGGTTTATCTGCCTGGCGCCGGATGGGTTGAATATGATCCGACCAATGGCATCGCCGGGGGTGCAAACCTGATCCGTGTGGCAGTGACCCGCGATCCGTCTCAGGCCTTGCCCGTTACAGGGTCGTTCTATGGCCCTGCGGAGGCATTTCAGTCTCTGTCAATTTCCGTCCAGGTTACATCAGGCTGATCCGGTCCGATGCGCGCCATCAACCAGCAGTCACCCAGATGTGATTCGAGCGGATTGCCGTTCCGGCCTATCGTCCTGCCATGACACATGATCGACGCCATTTTCTGAAACGCAGCCTGATTGCCCTGTCCCTTATCACGGCAGGCACTATGGCAGGGTTCAGCAATTCCACTGATGCAGCAGATGCGACACCCTTGGTCGTGGTTGAGTTGTTTACCAGTCAGGGCTGCAGTTCCTGCCCCCCAGCAGAAGCCTTTCTGAAAGACCTGACCAAACGGGATGACGTTCTGGCCCTGGAGTTTCATGTCGATTATTGGGATTATATCGGCTGGAAGGATCCGTTTGCGGACCCGGCCTTTACCGCGCGTCAGCGGCACTACAACACCCTGCTGGGATCGGCCTATAACTACACACCGCAAATGGTGATCGATGGGACGGCCCATGAAGTCGGATCGCGCCGCAGCGCCGTAGAAGCCAGAATTGAATCGGCTGCCATGAAGCGGCAGATGCGGGAAATGGGGTCAAACCCGCCGCAGATGACCGTAACCCCCACAACCGGGGGCGGCGCACAGATAACGCTGGATGGGATGCCACAAGACGCGGAATCCTATCAAGTATTGTTGATTGGATTTGATGCCCCGCATGAAACCGAAGTGCTGCGAGGAGAAAATTCCGGCAAAAACCTGGTCAATGCCCGCGTGGTTCGGTCCATTGAAACCCTGTCATCCAACTGGCAGGGAGGCCCGGCAAACCTGACCTTGACACCGGATCAGATGAAGGGGACGGGCGGATGTGCGATCCTTGTACAAAGCGCCAAGACAGGCGCCATCGCGGCGGCAACCACACTTGATTACTGATCGGAATGCCCCGGCCCTTTTGGGCGAACCCCATCCCCGGTCGGGATTTCTTCCGTCCCCAATGCATCGGCCAGGCGCGTGGTCGCACTGCCAGGCGACAGGGGCTTGGGCTGTGACGCGGCGGGGCGCCAACCATGCAGGAAAATCACATCAAACCGCGCCGTGATGCGCCCGTCCGGTCCCCCAAACCGTGCCGCATAAAGCTCTGCCGCGCGCATGAAGACACTGCGCCGTGTGCTATGCTTCAGACGCTCCAGAACCGCATTCGCCTCTCCCATCGCGCGCAGATCCGCCATCAGTTGGAAAGGATCGGCATAGCTGACATCAATCCGGTCCATATCCGCAACCGGCAGGGCAAAGCCGGCCCGTTGCAAGAGACCCGCCGCATCCCGCAGATCCACCATAGGGGATATACGCGGCGAGACGCCGCCCATTTCCGCAAGCTCCGCCTCCATCAGGCATTGACGCAGTTCCGTTAAGGTTTCCCCCCCGAAAATCACCCCCTGAAACAATCCATCCGGCTTTAGCGCCCTATTGATCTGAACCAGGGAACCGGGAAGATCATTCACCCAATGCAGCGCCAGACAGGATGTGATCAGATCAAAAGTCTCATCCTGCAGGGGCAGAAGATCCTCATCGGCCACAAGACTGGGATAGCCCCGCCCGGCCCCCTGTGCGGCATAGACCGGGGAGCGATCACACAGCATGATCCGACCGACCCTGCCACTGGTACGCAGCGTGTCGGCAAGCACCCCATCGCGCGACCCCAGGTCCAGGGCAAACTCAAAGGTCCGCGCAACATCCTCCAACCGCTCAACCAATCGATCGGCGATTTCCCGGAACAGAAAATCATGATCCCCTGCCCGCAGTGCCGCACGGTCCCGTCGATGACGCAAAACCGCGCGATCAAAAACTATCTGAGTGTCACCGGACACAATGGCTCACTTTCTCATTCCACAATTGGATCAAAGTCTTTCCCTACCCCGTCGCATGCTTTTACAGTAGGAAAACAGCATTCAAGATAAAGGGTTCCCGGTGTCAGTCAAAACCATCAATGTACACAGTCTTCACGCCGCCTTGTGCCGCGGGCAGGAAATTGCCCTGATCGATCCCAGAGAGCAAGGCAGCTTTGGCGCCCGCCATATCCTGCGTGCGGTCAATATGCCCCGCAGCCGGTTTGAACTTCTCTACCGCCGCATGATCCCCCGCCAGTCCGTACCGATCGTTCTGTGCGATGCAGGCGAAGGATTGGTCACAGGTGTCGCAGACATACTCGCCTTTGCGGGATGGACTGATATTTCCATTCTGGACGGCGGTGTTGATGCGTGGGAAGCGGTAGGATTTCCCCTGTTTTCAGGCGTGAACGTTCCGTCAAAAGCATTCGGAGAATATATCGAGGCGAAATTTGGGACGCCGCATGTTTCCGCTGAAACCCTGGACCAGATGCAGCGATCCGGGGATGATCTGGTCATTCTGGACAGCCGACCTTTCACCGAATTCAATTCCTTATCCATACCGGGGGGGATTGATATGCCGGGCGCGGAACTGGTTCATCGTGTCAAAACCGTCGCGCCCAATCCAACAACGACCATTGTTGTAAATTGCGCCGGGCGAACTCGCTCTATCATTGGCGCACAATCCCTCATCAATGCAGGGATCCCCAATCCTGTTGTGGCGCTGGAGAATGGCACAATGGGATGGATGCTGGCCGGGCTGGAATGCGCCCGTGGCAACACGAACCTGGCCCCTGAACCAGATGCGGCAGCGAATGATTGGGCACGGTCCGCCGCGCACAAAGTAGGGGCACATTTCGGTGTAGAAAGGCTGGATTGGGATGCGATCAACGCATGGCGCACAGAAGTCGATCGTACAACCTATCTGTTGGATGTACGCACGATAGAGGAATATGAGGCAGGGCATATACCCGGTTCCCATCATGCGCCGGGCGGGCAACTGGTCCAGGCAACGGATGAATATGTCGGCATTCTGAACAGCCGCCTTGTGCTGATTGACGACACCGAAACCCGCGCCCTTATGACGGCCGCCTGGCTGCGCCAGATGGGCTGGCAGGATGTCACCGTTTTGAAAGGAGGGATTGGGTCTCGTGGCACGGAAACAGGGTCCATTGAGGAATCTGTATTCGAATTGGGCCTGATGCCGGTTTCCGAGATCGCCGCTCAGGATGCGATGAAACTGACGGATGCCGTTATGATTGATTTTTCGTCCAGTCTGAGCCATCGCAAGGGGCATCCGCAGGGGGCCCGATTTGCCATTCGGGCCAGGGCGACAGAGGATTTGAAGTCGGTATTATGCAGCCGGTTGCTGGTATTCACCGCCCGAGACCCCCGCATCGCAACTTTGGCCGCACAGGATATGATGCGCGCCGGCGTCCATCGGGTCCGTGTTCTGACCGGGGGCACAATTGCCTGGGAACAAGCGGGCGGCCCGATGGGTTCGGGCATTGAGGATGCTTTTTCAGCAGAAGATGATGTCTTACATAAACCCTATGAAATCACCGTGGATAAGACAGCCATGCAACGCTACATCGATTGGGAACTCGCCCTGGTCCCTCAAGTACGGCGGGAAGGCACTTTGACATTCCCCGATTTCCCAATCCCTTCCGGCGCAATCGCCACAGGCCAAAATGCGGATTGAAACCTTCCCCGGTGTCGCAACCGCCCTGCCTGCGCAAATACTGCATGCCGCATTGAATTTCGTATTGCCGCCCCGTTGCACAAGCTGTGGCGTGCAAACCGGTTCGACCGGCGGGTTGTGCACGGAATGTTGGACTCAGGCGCGCTTTATCGCCGCGCCGCAATGCTGCCAATGCGGCTATCCATTTGAACTGGATTTCGGCGATGGCGTTCGCTGTGGTGCGTGCCTGTCCCGCGCCCCCTATTTTGACCGGGCCCGCGCTGCTGTCGCCTATGACGACCGGATCGCCCAGATCGTTATTGCCTTCAAACATGGGGATCGAACCGATCTTGCCCCAGGATTGGCCGCATGGATGCGTCGGGCGGGTGGCGAATTGTTGCAGGAGGCAGATATAATCGCCCCGGTACCATTGCACCGCCGTCGGCTTTTTTCGCGGCGCTATAATCAATCCAGCCTTCTGGGACAGCCCTTGGCCCATGCGGCTGGCATTCCGTTTATTGGCGATCTGGTCATTCGCCAGCGGGAAACGGACTCTCAAGGTCATCTGTCCCCGTCCGCCCGTCGCCGCAATGTCGAAGGTGCTTTTCGTGTTGCCGCCCAACATAAAGACATGCTGAAAGATAAACGTGTCCTGTTGATCGATGATGTTCTGACCACCGGGGCCACCGTGAATGCAATCGCCAGACGGTTGAAACGGGAGGGGGCACGCACCGTGGATGTCCTGACCTTAACGCGGGTCGTACGGGAAACAAGCGTTTCGTAACTGTACGCGTACGGAATATTCGCTCCGTTGATTTAACGATTCTTCTCTGCGTGGCGGGCGTTCTGGAATGCCGTCATGTGAAATTCCGCCTGGCCGGGCGCATACAACGCCTCACTCGCAATGGGACAGGCCCGCCGGGCCCGACACCCTTTTTCCAGACAATCCGTCCCTTCTGGCGTATCAATATGCGCTGCACAACGCGCAACATCATAGCCGCTGGTCGAAAATGCCCTGACGGGACATGTCGTCAGGCAGGGCTGATCACGGCAGGTATCGCAGGGATTGCCCGCCACCATGCGTGCCGGGACGGGTATCGCATCATGCAGACAGATTGCGGCACGATAGGCATGCCACAATCCATAATGCGGATGAATCAGCATGCCAATCGGGGAGGGGAAAACACTGTCAGCCTTTTGTGCCCATTTCTGAAAGGGAAAATAGGGGGGGCCGTCCGATGGATAAACCGCCCAACCGGACGCAGAGGCTGCGATGCGGTTTACCTCCCGCCGGGTCCAGGCATCCAGTGGATTGGGTTCTGCGCGACGCCCGGTCTGAAAATGCGCCCAGAATTCCGGACCCGCATTACCAACAAGGATAACTGTTCGGCAAGTCGGTGGCGCGTCATCTTCTGTTTGGGGATGAAACCCGCCCCGGGCCAGCAACCCAACCTTCAACAGGCGCTCCGCCAGCAGGGCATAGGTCACGATTCACCCTTTCCAGACGAGCCTGGACGCCAGTCAGGCGGGGCCATTTCAAAGCTTTCAAACTGAAAGGCCGGGGCAACGGTGCATCCGACCAATGTCCAATGTCCCAGACTTTCCGCAGTTTGCCAGTGATTGGCGGGCACAACAACCTGCGGACGCTGTCCCACCAACAAATCCGGTCCCAGTCGATGCGCAATGACATCTTGAGCATTTGGTGAAATCGTCAGGGCGAGCGGCCCACCTGCATACCAATGCCAGACCTCATCCGCATCGGTGACGCGGTGCCAGGCGGAACAGTCTCCGGCTTCCAGCAGGTAATAGATTGCGGTGGAATACCCCCTCTCGCCGTCCGCGGTGGCATGGCGATAGGTTTCACTATACCAACCGCCTTCCGGGTGACGGGATAATCCCAGTTTCGCAATGATATCCTGCGCCGTCAGTTCCGCCATGACCGCCCTGTCAGCCTTTCGGGATGGTTGATTGCATGGAGGGGCGCTGCATCAGCGTATCGTACCAGCCGACCAATGCCGGACCATGATGCCGCCAGGCCGCTTCAGGGATCCGCAAATCAAGATAGCCAAGCGCTGTGCCGACCGAAATCATCCCCAGGTTCAAATCCCCCTGCAGGGTATCGATTTCCTTATCCAACAGAACACAGCTCTTCTGGATCGCTGCCCATTGGCGATCAATATACCAATCCTTGGGCAGGGGCGTATCCAGCTTGCCATCGCGCATAACCTGGCTGCGCAGGTTCAACGCTGCATCGGTCATGCCCTGACCAATGGCATGCAGGCGCAGAACCTGATCGCGCATTTTCCCGGTTTCGGGAATAAGGCGCGGTCCGGTCCCGATCCGGTCCAGGTGATCACAGATTACGAAACTGTCGAACAGACCCGTTCCATCCTCCAGCACCAGACAGGGGATCTTGTTTAGGGGATTGATCTCACGGAATTCCATCTCATAGACATTGATCCGGTCAATCTCAATCTGATCCCCAAGACCCTTTTCCTGTGCAACAACTGCACATTTCCGGGCATAAGGGGAGGCATCACTGTAAAATAACTTCATGTAAGCATCCTTTAGATAGGTCCTGTCAGGGACACTGTGTTGCAAAACCTAGAAATGATCCTTTCGGGACCGCACCTCTGCGAAAACCTCTTCGGCGGATGCGCCCCCCAGACCAAGATTGCGGGCCAGGACCGGATCATCGGCCCGAAGGAAGGGGTTGGTGTGCTTTTCGATCCCAAGGATAGAGGGAACCGTCGGCTTGCCCCGGGCCCGGGTCGCGTCAATTTCCTCTGCCCGGGCAACCAATGCGGCATTGTCACCATCCACAGACAAGGCGAACTTCGCATTAGCCTGAGTATATTCATGGGCGCAATAAACCCGCGTTTCATCAGGCAGAGCCTTCAGCTTGCCAAGGCTTTTCCACATCTGGGCGGGCGTGCCTTCAAACAGGCGCCCACAGCCCAGCGCAAACAACGTGTCCCCACAAAACAGCGCATCATCCGCTGCAAACCAATAGGCGATATGACCCCGTGTATGGCCCGGCACGTCGAAGACCGTCGCCTCGTCCTGTCCAAAGGTACAGCGGTCCCCATCCCCGACTTGGGTCTGAATACCAGGGATGCGATCCTTGTCTGCTCGCGGACCGACGATATGACAGCCGGTCGCCGCCTGAATTTCCATATTGCCGCCGACATGATCCCCATGGTGATGGGTGTTTAGAATATGTGTGATGGTCCACCCCAGACGCTGTGCCTCAACCAGCACGGGCGCCGCAACAGCGGGGTCGACAACAGCGGTCGCACCGGATTCGGTTTCCCGAACCAGATAGACGTAATTATCATTCAAAACCGGTATTTGACGGATATCCAGCATGCATCCTCTCTTCCTGATCCTCTTCTGTCAGATAGAGTTTCACGGCCCCAATGGGAAGGCAAGAGGCGGCGACATTTCACATATTTTTGTTGGCTGCTCCAAGCTTAACAAACTGATATAGTCACGACCATGTGGAGCGACGTCGTTGATTTCAACCAATTCTATCGCAGCCGCCTGGGCAAGGCGGCGCGTGGCATCGTGCAAGCTGAAATCCGGGCGCACTGGCCCGATGTAAAGGGGATGAGCGTTGTTGGACTGGGCTATGCCACCCCGTATTTGAAACAATTTGACGGCGAAGCATCCCGCCTGTTGGCTATTATGCCCGCCCATCAGGGTGTCACCCATTGGCCACGCGGCAAACCCAATCGCGTCGCCCTGGCGGAAGAGACCTCCCTGCCCTTCGATGATATGTCGATAGATCGATTGCTGCTGGTACATGCTGTTGAAAACAGTGAGCATCTGCGCGCAATGATGCGGGAATGCTGGCGCGTTCTGTCTGGACAAGGCCATTTATTGGCCGTTGTCCCGTCGCGTCGCGGAATATGGTCCCGCACAGAGCGCACCCCGTTTGGTCATGGAAAACCCTATAGCAAGGCACAGATGGAACGCTTGCTGGCCGATACTTTGTTTGAACCGATTTCAATCACCCGGGCCCTGTATATGCCGCCCAGCGATTGGAACCCGATCCTGAAGGCCGGTCCTAGCTTTGAGAAGGTCGGGCGTCGCTGGGCACCAAGGCTGGGCGGGGCTCTTTTTGTAGAGGCGCATAAGCAGGTCTATGCCGCAACGCCCGCCCACCGGGTTCCCTTCCGGCGTCGATTAATGCCCGTGCCGGCCATTGCTGCCCCCTCAGCCTCCCGCCAGGAAGGTTAGAACAATATTATTCCGAAACTGCGGCCGGTTTTGTCGCCTGCCAGTTTGACAGAACGCCACGCGCGTCCTGCTTGCCCTTGGACAGGATGGCGCCAGCCTGTTGCGTTGGCGCGGTCAGTTCAATGACATAGCCATTGGGATCGCGAAAATAGATGGATTCTATGAAACCATGATCCGCGATGCCGCGCGTCTCCCGCCCCTGGGCCTTTCCCAATTCGAACATCTTAAGCAATGTCTGACGATCAACCAGCAAGGCGATATGCAGGTCGAAGTCATGCTGATCCTTGAAATCAAAGGGGGAGGAAGGAACCTCGAAAAACGCCAGGCACGACCCGTCCTGCATTTGATAGAAACTGTGCAGAACCCTTGTTTCCCGTCCGGTTTTCGTCTGAACAATTTCAAACGCATGAACCAATGGCAGCCCCAGAAAGCCTTCATAGAACATGCGCGTCTCTTCTGAATCGCGACATCGATATGCGTTGTGATGCAGCCCGTGTATCATCGCCTTCTCCCCTTTCCGATGCGTGCTTGCCCACATCGTGTGACCGGTATCCTACCTTTTCACCGGTCGCATCGCACGCAAATCATCCGGATTGAAATGCATCACGGATCCATAAACCTCCAGGGCCAGGCATTGAAAGACCTCTTTATTGGGGACCTGAAGCGGAAACATTCCAAATTCTTCCTGCACAAGGATTTCACTGCCATCTGCAATGGGAATACCCGTTTGCCCATAAACTGGCGACCCGGTCTCTATCATCAGGGCATAGGCCTGTTCCCACACCCCGGGCTCCTGAGAGGCCGGGCTCATTTCGTGCAGCCAACGCCCCGTGAAATCAAACCGGGACATTTCGACAACTTTTGTGCCGACCAATCGATAATAGACCTGATGCGTTTTGCGATTGATTTCGCTGATCACGATGTTGGGCAGATAGCGCGTGAGCTCCCAGGGTACGATAGAGTCCCGCAATGGCCAGTCTGTGCCCTGTTTTCGTGCAGTCCAATAGTGCAAAACTGCATGAATCTTCTCAGATGCAACGAAACTGGGATCATTGGACAATGACAAGAGTACACTCCTGATCGTAGTCTATTCAGCACGCCTTTCCGACAGGAAGTACGGCACGGGCACATTTACCTGAAACTGGTTTATTCTTCATTAACACGCCAATTGGCAAAGATCGTTAAGTTTTCATATTCCAGGAATGTCCCTGGCTTGACTTGTCCCAGGGAATAATAACGACCATCCGTAAAGAGTGACAGATAGGTCGATGCAACATTGTTGAAAATCAATTCAGTGATAGGACCGGGATTTGCCCCCAGGGGATAGCCGTCTTTAGACAGGGTTTCCGTCATGCGTCTTTCATCCAGAATCTCGGAGGGAAAGAATTCGATTTTCGTTTGAAATTGGACAAGATTTTGATCCGGCCAATAGTACGGCATCTCAACAGGGCTCGATTGCCGCGACCCATCCTTCTTTTCCACAACGGCGCGAAAGCAACCGCCCCGTCGAATAGCCTCGACCAGAACAGCAACATCATCGCCACGCTTAAAGTCCCAGATTTCGTGCATATCAGCGCAAAACTTAAAGTCATAGACAGTATAGTCCGTCGCACTGGAGATATTGCCATGCAAGGATTCGACGCCGGCCAGTGCCGTGTTTAGATCATAACTGCTCAATACCCCATAGATGCCATAGGAGGTATAAAAGAACCCTGCCTGTTGCACCAATCCACCCCCATGGGTGTGGGTCACATGCTGCTTCTGGGTGATCCCAACCAGTGTCTGGTCGCGCTGAAAAACATGGGGAAGCTGAAAGTTTTCCTCATAGACCCTGTCTTCAGTCAGGGTTTCGTTGGACGAATCCGGGACCAGATACAGCGCGACGCTCTCACCATTGGAGATATCAAATTCAGGGGGGTGATGCGTCATTATCCCTACTTTCGTTGAACATTCTTAAATGTATCGTGATTCCGGCAACTCACACAATCCGAGGCCTATTTGCTAAATTTCATGCTGTACAAATATGACAGTATACATAATTCTCATTTTTGGAATAATTTCTCTTTTATGGAAAATCAGTGACAACACCTCTTTCGAACCGATTAGCGGATCATTTAAAGAAACTGCGCCTGGATCGGGAATGGTCCCTGGATCAATTAGCGACACGTTGCGGCGTCAGCCGGGCCACCTTGTCGCGGGTTGAAAATGCTGAGGTCAGCCCGACCGCAGAGGTACTTGGCAAGCTGTGTACTGCCTTTGCCTTACCCCTATCGCGCCTTCTTGCCCAGGTTGAGGAGGCTTTCACGCCTCTGTGCCGCCGGGGGGATCAACCCGTCTGGACGGAGGGAATGATCGGCTATGAACGGCGCGTGATCTCCCCTGCCGCACCACCGCTTAGGGCCGAAATCGTGGAATGCACACTGCGCGCCGATACGGAAATCGCCTATGCCGCCCCGCCTGTGCCAGGGCTGGAACACCATCTTTTGCTGCAAAAAGGCGTTTTGGATATCTGGATCGACGACGATCCGTATCACCTGACCCCCGGGGATTGCCTGCGTTATCACCTATTTGGTGCCAGCCGCTTCAAAACACCCAGAAACACCGGTGCAACTTACTTGCTCGTCCTATTGTGAGGATACGATGACCCCCATCACCATTGCCACAGTCAGTAACGAGGATCTGGACGACAGCCTGGACGGTCTGGCTGAGGTGCTGCATGCAACCGTCCTGGCAGGGGGCAGCGTTAATTTCATCCTGCCCTTCTCCATGACAGATAGCCGTCAGTTCTGGCAGCATAAAATGTTTCCCATTATTCGGTCTGGGGGGCGGCTGTTGCTGATTGCCACAGTGCAGGGGCGGATTGTCGGCACGGGGCAATTGCTGTTGGACATGCCCCCGAACCAGGTCCATCGCTGCGAAATCTCAAAGCTTCTGGTCCATCCGGAATTCCGGAAACGCGGTATCGCGCGCCGCCTGATGACCGATCTGGAAGGCCACGCCACCCGATTGGGACGCAGCTTGATTACCCTGGACACCCGCACCGGGGATGCCGCAGAACCGCTATATCTCAGCCTGGGCTACAAAATCGCTGGCACCATCCCCAATTTCTGCCGCGCCACAGACTGCGACCGAATGGATGCCACGACCTATATGTATAAGGATATCTGATAGAAATTCGACCTGCATAGCGGCTTTGGTTTTTTCAAAGAAGAATGTGTTTCTGCCAAGGGTCTTTTCACCACGATCACGGCGCAATACGAACCGATTATATCTGGCTACTGGAAAAAATCCGTGTTCGGCTCCGCAAGCCTATCAGCAACGCATTCTGGAATTCTGTCGGATGCTGAATTTCACTTGTGACACTGCCAAGCGTCCGGACGAATGTGCGATCTCTGAGCGGGATTGCGACAATACCGGGAAGGGTGCAGGCCTGTGCGGCACCCTCAGGCACGACTGCCACGCCCAGATTCTGCCGTATCATCTGAAACCCGGTCACCAATTGCCGCACTTCAGCAATTGTGTTGGGCTCCACACCACTTCGATGTGCAAGGACCGTAAGCCAGTCATGCGACGTGGTGCCAGAGGGAAAGCGGATCATCGGTTGCGCCAGTATTTCTTCATCGGTCAAATCGGTATTGGTCGCCAGCGGGTTTTCTGCCGACATGACGACACAGGCGGAATCCTGATGCAGTGCCTCAAACTTTAAACCCGGCGAAGCAATGAAAACGCTGGTGATCGCAAAGTCGATATCGCCCTGTCGCACCAGGTCCAGGCTCTCCTCATTATCGATTTCAGAAATGTCCAGGATGTGCTTGGGGAACCTGACCCGCATCGCCTGAAATGTCGGTGCAATGAATAGTGCCGCAAAGGACGCGGGGCTGGCAATACGCAGGATTTGTTCTGTCCCCTGACCCAGGGAGGCCAACTGGTCCAGTATCGCCCCATTGCTTGATAACAATCGTCGAAAGGCGGGCAGCAACGCCGCCCCGCCAGATGAAAGCCGCAGCCCTTGCGTGTCGCGCACCATCAATGTCGTTTCAAGCTGCGCTTCCAATTGTTGGACATGTTGCGAAATGGCCGGTTGGGTCAGGCCAAGCACCTTCGCAGCCACCGAGAAAGAGCGGAATTCTGCCACGGCCAACAGGCTGCGCACCCGCCGTACAGAAATTTCTTCGCGCCTTGACCCATCTATAAGCATTCTTCGCCTGCCATAACAAAACGTTATTTTTCGATAATTATATAATGGATTAATAAGAAACCCCGCAAGAACGAAAGGAACCAAGAATGCCGTCCCATGACCCCGCCCTTAATAAAATCTATGCCCGCAGGAACCACAGCTGTTATGGCATGGGGCTGGGGATTATTATTCTGGATGATGTCTATCCTGGATTTCCAGGCGATGTCCGCAATGCCAGCGCCCATGGCTATCCAATCCAATATGAAATCGCCGAAGGGGTCGATATCAAGAAGCTGGTCCGGGGTGAGCACAAGGGCGACCTGTTAGCGCCGGTCCTGGCCGCCGCGCGAAAGCTGGAACGCATGGGCTGTCGCGCCATCGCGGCTGAATGCGGATATTTCGCCTGGTTTCAGCAAGAAATTGCCAATGCGGTATCCGTGCCGGTCTTTGCATCCAGCCTGTTACAGGTGCCCCTGGCCCAGACATTGATTGGCGCAAACAAGGTGGTCGGACTTCTGGTTGCCGAAGGGGACCATTTACAGGATCGGCACTTAACGTCGGTCGGAATTCGCCTGCAGTCGAATTATGTCGTTCATGGCGCAAAGGATGATGGCAAATGCCCACAATTCGACAGCCTGTGGACGAAAGACCTGCGGCCGGAAACACCGACAGCTGAATATCAGAAGGCCGAACTGGACATTGTTGCCGTCGCAAAGAACTTCGCCACCAGCCATCCCGCCATGGGGGCAATGGTTCTGGAATGTACAGGCTTTCAACCCTTTGCCCGCGCGATTCAAAGAGAGATCAACATGCCGGTATTCAGTTGGTCAACATTGCTGGACTATGCCTATTCCATTGCCGTCCATCGTGATTTCTATGGGCATGTGTAATGGTCGCTAAAAAGGGCGGCACCGATCTGGGCCGCCCTTTCAGTTTCGCCACATGTGCGGCGCATCCAAATGTGCTTACTTCCGGTTCTGGCGATTGTCGATCAGGCTGTCGACGACGCCGGGATCGGCCAGGGTGGAGGTGTCGCCCACGAAGCCCTATTTTTGCTCAGTATAAGCGTAGTGGCTTGGAAGGTGATGTTTAAAAAAAGACAGCCCCATAAAGTTTCTGACGCAGGCTATTCCGTCTTGACCGGACGGGACGGAGGCGACGATCAGCAAATCAGGTCACCCAAGAATAAGGCAATCAAACCGTTCTTCGGCGCATTCGCTGGCCAAACCGCATGGGCATGGATTGGCGCGATACGCCAATCGGTCAAAATCTCCGCCACATCCCCCTTCTCAACGTCGTCGTCAGCAAGGAATCTCGGGATGCTGCCGACGCCTGCGCCTGCCCGGATCAGCCGGTAAAGAGCCTGCGCGTCACTGCAGTGAATCTGAGGATCCGGTTTGATTGTGATTGGCTGGCACCCCGGACAAGAAAACATCAAGGGCACGGAACGCGCCGGTGTCAGGCTCAACCAATCGAATTGCAGCAGATCCTTCGGCGACCTTGGAGGCGTCCGCCCGGCGAGATACTCGGTTGAGCCGACGATCACCCGGGGTGCCTCGAAAAGCAGCTGCGTGGTGGGGCTCTTTGTGGGTTTGGGGCCGATACGGATCGCGACATCGAAGCCTGCAGCGATCAAGTCGCGACGCGCATCCGAATAATCCAGAGTGAGCCTGACGAGAGGGAAGCGCCGCGCAAACCGCGCGATCCTTGCGGTAACCTCGGAGGCCGATAGCACCGATGCAATCATCACACGGAGTTCCCCGCTCGGGCTCGGTGCCAAGGACGACATGGCGGCCAACTCATTTTCCACGGCCTCGAGCAACTTTTGCGTCGCGGCGAGCAAACGCTCACCATCACGCGTTAGCGATAGCTGACGTGTCGAGCGGTAGAGCAAAGCCACCCCAAGGCTCGCTTCAAGCTGTGAGACATGATGACTGACAACGGAAGGGGAGAGGCGCAGATGCTGGGCGGCTCCCCGGAAGGATCCGTGATCGACCGTCTTAGCAAAGATAGCGAGCTGTCGAAGCCGGTCGATCATTATTAAAGAATCCAGAACAATGAAAAAGGTTTTAACTATCTTATGCGTTTCTATCGCAATGTCTATCTTGTTGCTCGGATGATGCATTGACGGTCTGCGCCTCGGCAAAGTGACGGTTCGATTGTTTCCGCATCGCCAATACCGGTTCATACTCACAGAGGAGATTAATTATGTGGAGAATTCGAAACTTGATCGCCGCCGCCTCGTTATGCGTCATTGGGTTCGCCCAGGCAGCCCAGGCGGACGACCTTGCAAGCGTGCAGACCTTCTATGACCTTCTGAGTAATCCTGGGTCCGAAGTCCACGTCACGGCGTTCAGAGACGTCACATCGGACGCCTGGGAAAGTGTCGGCGACTATTCGGGCAAGAACAAGCCGCGCGCAGCCTTCCTTGGCCAGATGGGTCATTTCGCCAAGCTTATCCCTGATCTCGATTGGGCTGTGCAGGCCATGCACCAGGATGGCGCCTTCGTCATCGTGCGTAGCCGTGCGACCGGAACCCCAACTGGACCGCTATTTGGTGTGGACGGCCAGGGGAGGAGCTTCGACATCATGACCATCGACATTCATGAAGTGCAGGACGACAAGATCATCCGCACTTATCATATCGAGGATTGGGCTAGTGCGCTCAGACAGCTAGCGGGCAAGTGAGCGATCGCAAAAGACGCCCAACACGGCTTTCTCGCCCCGCAATGTCTGAACACTACACCTGATAAACAAGCGCAACCAAGTGTCAACAGCCTGCGCCACGTTGCAGGCATTGGTGCACTTCGCAATAACCTTCCCGGCGCATAATCGAAAAGGCGGTGCCCATCAGCACCGCCTTTTCAAATTCCTAACACAGGACACACCCTAAACCGCTTACTTCCGGTTCTGGCGATTGTCGATCAGGCTATCCACAACGCCGGGATCGGCCAGGGTGGAGGTGTCGCCCAGATTGGAGAAATCGTCTTCGGCGATTTTGCGCAGGATGCGGCGCATGATCTTGCCGGATCGGGTTTTGGCAGACCGTGCGACCATTGCAGCCAATCGGGGCTGGCAATCGGGCCGATATCTTTGCGGACCCATGCGACCAGCTCTTTCTGCAACTCATCGCTTGGCTCTTCTCCGCTGTTCAGCGTGACATAGGCATACATGCCTCCTTAAAGGAATTTCATTTGCAATACTCAATAAAAGATGTAAATTTTTAATTACGCTATCATAAAGTGATCTTTTTGGAACACCCCTTTTTTGCTGGACAGCCAATGAAAGATGCTCCCCAAAATGAAGAAACCTCGCGCTGGCTAAGTCTGATCAGGTCAGCAAGTATTTCTGTCGTCGATGCGCAGGGCATGGTCGACACCTTACGCACGAAGCGCGTAAAGAGGTTCCCCAACGAAGATGATCTCACGGCGCAATCACACGTCGCTGATGCCATTATAGAGCACTATTGCCAACTGGCTGCTTTAACTGGGGCTGGGACAGCGTTTCCGGGTATGTTACCAGGGCCCGGCACCGCTGTCGCTATCGGGGCAGGATCAATTGATCTTTTAAGCTGCATGAAATTTCAAGTCGATATGTGTCGCTGTCTTGCGATCAACTACGGCCAAGATTTAACTAGTGCCGACGCAGAGAAACTCGCCTTGCTGGTAGCGTTCTCAGCCACTATCGAGAAGACTGCTGGCCCTGCCGTATCCAAAGGAGCGTCCAAGGCTGCTGTGACGGTATTGCAGAAATACCTTAAAGGTGCCGTGCTAACTACTTTAAAACAAATGCTTAAAAAAATTGGCATCAATTTCACCAGGAAGTCACTGGAGAAGGCCATTCCTTTCGGAGTTGGCATTGTCGTAAGCTATCAACTCAACAAGGTTCTGACACGCTATGTGGGACGGCAGGCAAAGGTAATTTTCCAGACATGGGATACCGTTGAACCTGAACCACCTTCACAACAGGTAGACATATGAAATGGCCTCGCTCGAGATCATAAATGCAGGACTTGTAAATTTGTGATGCGATAACGGTTTCAGTGCAGAGATTGAACCTTGTTTTTATTCACGTCCGGCTCTGATTACATAAAAACTGACACTGTTCGCTATTTGGGATAGTCCATCACCCCGACACAAAAAGGGCGGCACCCATCGGCACCGCCCTTTCAGTTTCGCCACATGTGCGGCGCATCCAAATGTGCTTACTTCCGGTTCTGGCGATTGTCGATCAGGCTGTCGACGACACCGGGATCGGCCAGGGTGGAGGTGTCGCCCAGATTGGAGAAATCATCTTCGGCGATTTTGCGCAGGATGCGGCGCATGATTTTGCCGGATCGGGTTTTTGGCAGGCCCGGCGCCCATTGCAGCCAATCGGGGCTGGCGATCGGGCCGATATCCTTGCGGACCCAGGCGACCAGTTCCTTCTTCAACTCATCACTGGGTTCTTCCCCACTGTTCAGGGTGACATAGGCATAGATGCCCTGACCCTTCACATCGTGGGGCGCACCGACAACGGCGGCCTCTGCGACCTTGGAATGGGCGACCAGAGAGCTTTCGACCTCTGCCGTGCCCATGCGGTGGCCTGAAACGTTGATCACATCATCGACGCGACCGGTGATCCAGTAATAGCCATCCTCGTCCCGGCGACAGCCATCGCCGGTGAAATATTTCCCCTTATAGGTGGAGAAATAGGTCTGCATGAAGCGTTCATGATCGCCATAGACGGTGCGCATCTGGCCGGGCCAGCTTTGCGTGATGCACAGGTTGCCGGACGTCGCGCCCGATTGCGGATTGCCCTCATTATCGACGATTTCCGGTTCCACCCCAAAGAAGGGATTGGTCGCCGAACCCGGTTTCAGGTCGGTAGCGCCGGGCAAAGGCGTGATTAGGATGCCACCGGTTTCCGTCTGCCACCAGGTATCGACAATCGGGCAGCGACCCTTGCCAACAACCTCGTGATACCACAGCCAGGCTTCGGGATTGATCGGTTCCCCGACCGAGCCCAACAGGCGCAGCGAGTCCAGTTTGCATTTCTCCACCGGGCCTTTGCCTTCCCGCATCAAGGCGCGGATCGCCGTCGGTGCGGTATAGAAGGTATTGACCTGGTGCTTGTCACAGACCTGCCAGAAGCGCGAGGCGTCTGGATAATTTGGCACGCCTTCAAACATCAGCGTGATCGCCCCATTGGCCAGCGGGCCATAGACGATATAGCTGTGACCCGTGACCCAGCCGACATCCGCCGTGCACCAATAGACATCGCCTTCATGATAGTCGAAGACATATTCGTGGGTCATGGAGGCATAGACCATATAACCGCCGGTCGTGTGCAGCACGCCTTTGGGCTGGCCGGTGGAGCCGGATGTATAGAGGATAAACAGCGGGTCTTCTGCAGACATTTCTGCGGGTTCACACTGATCCGACACATCCTTGACCACGTCGTGGTACCAGACATCGCGCCCGTCGACCCAATCGATCTTACCGCCCGTGCGCTCCACTACGATGCAGGATTTCACCGATTTGCATTTTTCCAGCGCCTTGTCGGTATTGGCCTTCAACGGGATTTTCTTTGCCCCGCGCAGGCCTTCATCCGCCGTGATGACCATGACGCATTCGCTGTCATTGATGCGCCCCGCCAGCGCATCGGGTGAGAATCCGCCAAAGACGATGGAATGCACCGCACCGATACGCGCACAGGCCAGCATGGCATAGGCGGCTTCGGGGATCATGGGCATATAGATACAGACGCGGTCGCCTTTCTTGACGCCCTGGTCCTTCATGGCATTGGCCAGACGGCAGACATGGCCGTGCAATTGGCGATAGGTGATCGTCGCATCATCCTTCGGGTCGTCGCCTTCCCAGAGGATTGCGGTCTGATCACCCCGGCTTTCCAGATGCCGGTCAATGCAATTGTAGGACGCATTCAACGTCCCGTCCTCATACCATTTGATGGAGACATCCGGCACCATGAAGTTCACATTCTTCACCGTGCTATAGGGCTTGATCCAATCGATGCGTTTGCCATGTTCACCCCAGAAAGCCTCTGGGTCTTTAATTGATTTGGCATACATCTCTTCATACTGCGCGCGGTTGATCAGCGCATTGTTGGCAATGTCATCGGCGACTGGAAAAACATCGGTGCTCATCTGGGCATTCTCCCTTTGAATCATTGGCCCCTCTGATCGGGGGCTTGTTGGTTCAAGTCCGGTCCATCAGGCCGAGACTGCAGATTTCCCCCTAACTTTGCCGGTTTAGACGCGGGTCTGCAACCGTGACTGCTGTATCAATTCATACAATGGTGCGAAAGCCGCCCCGTTGCTTCGTTTGACGCAGTTTCAGGACTCAGCGGGGTTGCATGCGCAAAGCACTGTCCAGGCGCACACATTCGCCATTCATGACAGTATTTTCCACCATATGAAGTACCAGAGATGCATATTCCTGTGGTTTCCCAAATCGTTGCGGGAATGGCAAGGTAGCCGTCAGGCTGTCTTGAACCTCTTGCGGCATGCCCAGCAGCATGGGTGTGCCAAACAGGCCAGGCGCGATCGCATTGACCCGAATACCACTGCGGGCAAATTCCCGCGCGGCGGGAAGGGTCAAACCAACCACCCCAGCCTTGGATGCGGCATAGGCGGCCTGACCAATCTGGCCTTCATAGGCCGCGATGGAGGCGGTATTGATGATGATGCCGCGCTCCCCATCCTCATTGGGCTCCCGTTGGGCCATATCCGCGGCAGCAAGGCGCAGAATATTGAAGGTCCCGATCAGATTGATGTCGATCACCTTGCGAAACACATCCAGATCCATTGGTCCCTCGCGACCAACGATTTTTGCTGCAGGCGCTACACCGGCACAACTGACGGCGACGGCACACAGACCATGCTTGTCGCGGGCTGTCGCAAAAGCGGCAGCCACTTCCTCTGCGCTGGTGACATCGCAGACTATCGCCAATCCATCAATGTCTTTCGCGACGGCGGACAGTTTATCCGCGTCGCGATCCAGCAAGGCCACTTTTGCGCCGTTTGCTGCCAGTGCGCGGGCAGTCGCCTCGCCCAAGCCAGAGGCCGCCCCTGTTACCAAGGCGGCTAAGCCGTCGATTTGCATCGGTCTGCTCCTCTCTCAAAATATCAGAAGTCGAGATCTGCATAATGCTTTGGAGGGGGCGCACCAGGAATGTGATCCCCCAGGATCGGGCGGAAGGCCGGGCGTGATTTAATGCGCGCATACCAGTCTTTTGCTTCTGGATGATCGTTCCAGGGCACATCACCGATATAATCGACACAGGATAAATGTGCCGCAGCGGTCAGGTCGGCCAGGGTCAGTTCCTCCCCCGCCAGCCAGGTCCGTCGCTCTGCCAGCCAACCAATATAACCCAGATGGGTGTGAATGTTCCGACCCCCGGCACGCACTGCGGAAGAACTGGGTTCCCCCATCCCAAGAAAGCGCTTCATGATCTTTTCTTCGACCAGATTGATGCCGACTTCCTGGTGGAATTTGATATCGAACCAGTCGATCAGTCGCCGGACCTCAGCCCGCATCACAGCGCCGGTGCCGATCAATGGCTGGTCACCATACATTTCGTCCAGATATTCGCAGATCGGCTGGGAACCGCAGACCCGGTTCCCGTCTTCATCAACCAGTACAGGGACTTCCCCCGTTGGATTGATGGCCAGAAACGCCTCGTCCCGGTCCCAGGTTTTCTGAATCCGGGTTTCAAACGGCAATTGCTTTTCCCCCAGCATCAGCCGGACTTTACGACAATGGGGCGAGAGCCAGAGGTGATAGAGAAGCATCATGACCCTTCGCATATAGCGCCGGATAAGCGGTGCCGCAATGCGCTTTCGTATTAAAGCCTGTAAACGCGTGCCGCCGTATCATGAAAAAGCGCACGACGCTCCGCTTTTGACCAGTCTTGCGTCAACAATTTGAAACTGTTCCAGATCGTATTATAGCCGCAACTGACGCTATCAACAGGGAAATTCGATTCGAACATGCACCGGTCGACACCAAACAATTCTATTGTTGTTTCATAGTAACGACGGGTTGCCTGCATCAGGGTCAGGCTGGTGGGTGGGCGGGGCTGCTTGTGCCAATCAAAGCCGTTTTCCGGCATGGCGATACCCCCCAGCTTCGCCATTACATTGGGGCAGGACGCCAATTCGGTGATATCGGCTTTCCATTGGGTGAAAACCTGATCCCCACGCCCTGCATAGGCCCCGACCCCCAATGGAACCCCGAAATGATCCAGAATGATGGTCAGGTCCGGAAACTGGCGGGCCAGATCCGTCACTTCACAGATTTGTGGATGGAAGCACCAGATATCCAGGCTCAAGCCCCGGGCCGCGATTTCTGCGACACCGGCGCGATACCGCGCATCCATCAACAATTCCGGGCCGGGTTTGGTGCGCACATCGGGCAGGGCCGGATCTGAATCCCAGGCAACACCATGGCGGATACCCTTGAACCGCCCGCCCGCCACGGCGATATGGGCATCCAGCGCTGGCGCGACTGCACCCCCCAGGGTCAGGTCCACGGCCCCAACGATCCCGGCTGCAATCCGACACGGACCATAGTCACCAGATGCCGCCATGGCGGCGATACCATTGACGAATTCTGTTTCGCCAACCGGGCGCATGACCGCTGGCCCATCAGCCCGATACATCGTTGCGGCTTCGATAAAAACCGTGCTGGTGATAGTGTGCCCGGCGCTGACATCCCGGTGAATCTCGTCAAAGCCATAGCGCGGGCTGATCCGATGGGGCTGGTTCAACCACAGGTGATGATGGGGATCACAAATCTCCATTTCCGGTTCCAGCGCGTCTTCCGCACCGGAAGCCAGCCATGCATCATTCTTGGCCATATGAATTCCCCCTCAATTCATCCTATTGAGCGCCCGCACCGCGAAGGCCGCGATTGGTGATCATCATCGTGATTGAGGAAATGACCCCCAGACTGGCAAACCCGATAACCAACGGCAGAACAGTCCCGTCGAAGGCTTGTCCAACCACAATTCCGAAGACCAATGAAATCAGGGTGGTCAACGCCCCGACCACGGCAGAGCCTGTCCCGGCGATATGCCCCAATGGTTCCATCGCCAGGGCATTCAGGTTCCCGAACAACAATCCAATACAGAAAAAGCTGGTCATGCCCCACAGCATGAATGCCCAAAGCGGCGGATGTCCCGCCAGCACGATGTCGACAATGAGGAAACCGAGCGACAGACCTGTCAGGGTGAAAACCGCCGCAAATGACAGAAACCGCATCCCAAACCGCATCACAATGCGGGCGTTCACGACCGACGATGCCCCAATCGAAAGGGCCAGAATTCCAAAGAACAGCGGAAACAAATCCCCAAGGTTAAAAACATCCTGAAATATCTGCTGGGCACTGTTCAGATAGCCGACAAAGGCACCAAAAATGAAGCCTGCGGAGATCGTGTAGCCCAAGGCATGTCGGTTGCAGACTGTTTCTTTTACCGCCGAACCAATGCGTGCCAGGGACAGGGGCATCCGGTCACTATCGGCCAGGGTTTCTGGCAGTCGGAACATCATCCAGACGGCACAGATAAGACCTAACGCCATCAACAACAGAAAAATCGCGCGCCAATCGGCAACGAACAGCACCGCCTGCCCAATCGCGGGTGCCAAGGCGGGCACGATGATAAACACTGCCATCACAAAGGACATGATCCGCGCCATGCCGCGCCCGGCATACCGATCCCGAACCACCGCGATCGTCACCGTGCGTGGTCCCGCAGCACCCAACCCCTGCAATACGCGACCCAACAGCATGGTTTCATAATTCCAGGATACCAGAGACAGAATGCAGCCCACACCAAATATGGCAATCCCTGCCAGGATCATCGACTTTCGACCCAGCGAGTCAGACAGCGGGCCATAGAAAAACTGACCCACGGCAAAGCCCAGAAAGAACAGCGAGATGACCAATTGTGTATCATTGGCTTCCACCACGCCCAATTCCTGACCAATGGCGGGTAAGGCGGGCAACATTGCATCGATGGTCAGGGCGACCATTGAAATCTGCAGAGCGATCAGGGCAATAAACTCAGGAAGGGATTGATCCCGGCCTTTTTTCCAGAAATTCATCCAACTTTCCTTCGCTTAACGTCTTTTAAAATTTCCTGTGCGGCATTGCGCCCCGGAATACCGCTGACGCCGCCGCCGGGATGGGCACCGGACCCACACAGGTAGACACCGGGAATCGGCATGCGGTGGTCGGCATGGCCGGGTGCCGGACGCAGGGCAAAAATCTGATCCAGATGCAGGGTTCCGTGGAAAATATCGCCCCCGACCATATTCAATTTACGCTCAATATCCAGTGGGCTGTTGATCTGACGCCCGACAATGGCTTGGCGGAAATTGGGACTGTGCGCCGCGACCGTATCGATGATGTGATCGGCGACCTCTTCACGGACATCATCCCAACTGCGCCCATCTGGCAGATGACGCCGGAAATGCTGACAGAACAGGCTCATCACATGTCCCCCCGGCGGGGCCAGGCTGTCATCCATCAGGGTCGGAATGCACATTGATACGACGGGGGCCTTGGACCAGCCCTGCATGCGGGCATCATCATAGGCGGCGCGGATATAATCCAAAGACGGGGCGATATCGATGGTATTCTTCATCGCGGTCAACCCGTTTTCATCATGATCGACCGTATCGAATTTCGGCAATTCGCTCAGCGCAACATTCATGCGGAAGGTCGCACTCTCACTGCGCCAGCCCGCCACACGCTTGGCAAACCGGTCCGGTGTCAGGGCCGGATCAATCAACTGACCAAACAGGATCTGCGGATGACAATTGGCCGCGACGACCGGGGCATGAAGTGCGGTTCCATCCTCCAGAACAACGCCTTTCGCGACCCCCTTATCCAGGATCACCTCTGAAACGGCCGCATTGGTCCGGATATCAACACCCTGACTGCGGCAATAGCGCGCCATCGCCTGGGTGATCGCCCCCATGCCGCCCTTGGCATAGGCCCAGGCGCCGGTGCGCCCATCCACCTGACCAAAGATATGGTGCAACAGGACATAGGCCGATCCCTGGGCATAGGGATCAACAAAATTCCCGATGATGCCTTCAAACCCATACAGGCCCTTGATCGGATCACTTTCAAACCAGCGGTCCAGAAAATCGCCAATCGACATGGTCATCAGTTCCGCAAGGTCGGCCTGACGGTCTGCGGGCAATTTGCGCAGAACATTCGCCTGCCCCAATACTTTCCATAGATCCGACAACCCGCCACCAAAATTGGGGGGCACCTGAGTGGCGATCACGCGAATGGCGTCGCCCAAAGATTCCAGCAAATCTTCAAATTCGGGATAGGCCGCAGCATCTGCCGCGGAAAACCGCGCCAGAGCCTGCTGGGCCGATGCGGGATCCCGGGGCAGGTACAGATGATCGCCAGGCAGGATAGACAAACTGCCCCCCGGACGCTGCAGCAATTCCAGGCCATGCTGAAACAGGTCCAGGTCCCGGATCACCTGCTGATCCAGCAAGCTTACCAGATAAGAAAAGACAGAATTGCGGAAGCCGGGATGAAATTCCTCCGTCAGGGCCGCGCCACCGATCACGTCGCGCCGCTCCAGCACCGTCACCTTCAACCCGCCCCGCGCCAGATACCCTGCGCAAGACAGGCCATTATGCCCCGCCCCAATAACAATCGCATCGGTCCTGTTCTCAGATGTGCTCATAATCATCACCTCACGTCTTACACGGTGTTGCATTAAGCACGGCTAAAGCATCAACAGTTGCCTGGAGGATAGCCCTATTCATGAAAATTCTCTCAAACCTGCGAGCCAAATTTGGACCTGTGCTATATGCAAGCCATAGGAAATAGCTGACGGGGTGCCGATTGGCGAGGTCGAAATTTGCTAACGACAAAACTATCAAAAGCCTGATAACAATGTTGATGGAATAATACGAAGGCGATATCTTTTGAGAGAATTTTACCATTTTCGCCAAATACTTGTTATATCAAAAAATATTTCACGAAATAATATTAAAAGATGACACACTTAGAAAATTCTCATGAAAAAAACTATCGAACAGACATTGAAGGTCTACGCGGCTTATCCGTTTTATTCGTGATTTTATTTCATTATGATATTGGGTTTTTTAGTGGTGGTTTTGTTGGTGTTGATATTTTCTTTGTAATCAGTGGATTTCTAATAACGGGAATTATAACTAAAAATGTTCATAATAAGTCATTTAACATTGTTGAATTTTATCTGCGCCGAGCCCGACGTTTGCTGCCAAGTTATTTGATTGTATTATTTGGAAGTTTTCTGCTTGCAGCCATCTATTTTTCACCTCTGCATTTTGAACGCTTCAGTGAAGCGTCTTTGTATGCATTGGTTTTTGCATCAAATATCTTTTATATTGGAGAGGTTGGGTATTTTGATTTAGGTGCCCAACTAAAACCACTTCTACATACGTGGTCTCTTGGGGTGGAGTGGCAGTTCTACTTGATTTGGCCAATAACATTATTTTTCTTCTTTAAGTTTAAGAAGTTTATTGGCCCTCTTTTTTTAGTTCTCATATTCTTATCGAGTATTCTTGGGGCTGTGGCGTTTGATACAAGTCTGTCCAGCTACTATGTCCCAGTTTTCCGGTTCTATGAATTTATGATTGGCGCCTTAGCTTACGCCGTAAGTCGGAAAACAATAGAAGACACTCTGATAAACACAACATTATTGGTCTTTGGCTTGGGACTAATTCTAGTAAGTGTTTTCTTTTTTAAAACTACTATGCCATTTCCGTCAGGCTATGGATTATTACCAAGTGTCGGCGCTGCTCTGGTAATTCATAGTTGCCCAAAATGTCCGCCCATCGTCAGAAAAATGTTTGAGAACAAGGTAATCGTGAGTATCGGAACAATCAGCTATCCGCTTTATCTGGTGCATTGGCCGGTTCTGGTGTTTTTTCAATATGCAACATTCAGCCCTGTTTCACCTTTAGAAAAAACCGTTCTTATCAGTGCCAGCTTTGTAATGGCTTTTATACTATCGAAGTTTGTTGATATACCGATAAGAAACCAAATTAAAGTTGTCGGGTCGCGCCTGCAATTCAATCAATTTCGCCTAAAACTAATAACAATCTTGGGTTCATTTGTTTTCTTTGCTGTGTTTCCCGCTCTCGCATATAGCGCTTCTTATACAAATGGTTGGGGGTGGCGCTTCTCATCAACGTATTCGGATAGAATAAAGCGCCAGCTTGAGGATGGAGCCTTAGCGAATGAGGCGTTTTTTGAAACCCACAACAAACTTCCTGTTGATGCAGAATCAAGTAACAAGAAAAGCGTTCTGATTGTTGGTGATAGTCACAGTAAAGACCTATTTAACGCACTTTCACAAAACAGAGACCTATTTCAGAATGATTACGTCTTTTACACATTTAATCTAAGTATCCATTGCCATATGCCTGAATCTGTTCGCCAATCCCTAGCCTCTCGTTTGGTTCATGGAATAACGACAAGCACGATATCTGAGAGCTGCAAGGCACAAAAGGTGGAACTGCTGAACTTAAAATACGCACAGGAAGCAGATATAATCATCGTGGCCTCCCGTTGGCATTCTTCGAATCTTGAATATCTCGATCCAACGGTTAAGTTTTTTAAGGCCTTCCCGAACGCAGATATCATCTTATGGGGAGCACTGGAACTCCCTATTGACCCCGTGACGCTTCTGACGACCAAAGGCCCAACACAAAAAGTTGCAAGAATGTTGTATAATCTTGGTCAAGAAGAGCGCATCCGACTGAATGAGACTTTAAGTAACGCAGCGCGTCGCTGGGACATACGATATTATGATGTCCTATCAACAATATGCCGAGATACAGTTAAGGAATGTATGGTTTTTGACTCATCGGGAACCGCCCTATTTATGGACGATAACCATTGGACCTTCGAAGGACAAAAGTACTTCGGCTCCACCCTCTCTCCACTGCTTGAAAATGTAAATTAAGGGTACGTTTAAAGTGAAATCCTGACTCTGCCTGCAGGCACCTCGCTGAAATAGTTCTAATTAGAACTTGTTTGCCTTCCCCTTGAAAGCTGAATGGCGCGCGCCAAACTTCCCTTAAGACACTTTGCGATCAAGGACCCAAAATGCCCGACGGCGAGTACAGTTTGCTGATAGAGGTTTGTGCGTCCTTAAAGGAAGTCGACAAGGCTGCCTGGGATGCCTGCGCCGGGGCGGAAAACCCCTTTGTTTCCTATGACTTCCTTTCCAGCCTGGAAGAAAGCGGATCGGTCCGGGCGGAAACCGGTTGGTTGCCCCAGCACCTTCTGCTGCGCGATTCCGCAGGGTGCTTGCTGGCAGCTATGCCGCTGTATCTAAAGGGTCATTCACAGGGGGAATATATATTCGATCATTCCTGGGCGCATGCCTATGAAAGCGCAGGCGGTCAGTATTACCCCAAGCTACTGTCCGCTGTGCCCTTTACCCCCGTGCCAGGGCCGCGCCTGTTGACAGCCGCCGCGCCAGATCCGGCTGCTGCGACCCAATATCTGATCAGTGCCATGGCACAATTGGTAGAGCGGCACAGCGTCTCCAGCCTGCATGTGAATTTCGTCACCGAGCCGCAAGCAGAAGCCCTGGAAGATACCGGTTTCCTGATCCGCCACGGTCACCAGTTCCATTGGCACAATGACGACTATACATCCTTTGAGCACTTTCTGGAGGCGTTTTCGTCCCGTAAACGCAAGGCTGTGCGCAAGGAACGCCGCGCCCTTACCGAAGCAGGCCTGACCGCCAAAGCCCTGACGGGGGATTCGATCACCCCTGAACTATGGGATGCATTTTATGAGTTCTATACCGATACCTATGACCGGAAATGGGGGGGCGCCTATCTGACGCGGGATTTCTTTGATCTGCTGCATGCGCGCATGCGCGACCGCGTGGTCCTGATGCTGGCATTTGATGCCGACGATATCCCGATTGCAGGGGCCCTGAACCTGCTGGGCAGTGATGCGATTTTCGGGCGCAATTGGGGCTGTCTGGAAACCTATAAATTCCTGCATTTCGAGCTGTGTTATTACATGGCCATTGATTATGCGATCACCCATGGGCTGAGGCGCGTCGAAGCAGGCACCCAAGGAGAGCATAAAGTCCAGCGTGGCTATCTGCCCGTCACCACCTATTCCGCTCATCTGCTGCCCAATGAGGGCTTCCGCAGCGCGGTTAATCAATTCCTGAATAAAGAACGCCTGTATGAGGCGCGGTTGCGGGCAGAACTGGCGGAAGGCAGCCCATATAAGAAGGAGGGTTGAGGCCCAACCCATCCCTTTTAACCTTCTGCTGACCGTCGCCTGAAGTGCCATTCTGCAAAAAAGCAAAAAAATAAATTTTTTTCGCAGGCTGTGACACCCATCACAGCCAGACGGGCCCGGACGGCCTATTGTAAGGGTGTAAGGCGGCGGGTCCAAAAGGCGATGCCGCTTCGGAAGTTCCGGAGAACCGAGGCCAAAATCCTGCCCCTCCCATCCGGTTTCGGTTCAACGGTTACGGCGGCGACGAGACTATCTCGTCGCCGTTTCGTATTTCAGGCCTGTTTATCACCAAGCAAACAATCACCAGGAGATAGGCGCAGTCCCCGCAAGAAATCCCCCCCAGAAACCGGGCTTCGGCCCGGCCGTTGAAGATGCAGCAATTTCAGCGCACCTGTACCACAGGCAACAACCGCGTCGGGGTCAAGGATGGTTCCAGCCGGGGCTTGCCTATCCGGAAAAGCCGGTAGCGCTTGCAGCAACTTGATGCGCTCCCCGCCATAGTCGAAGAAACAGCCCGGCCAGGGTGTCAGGGCGCGGACCCGGCGGTCCAGATCCGCTGCATTCTGGGTCCAATCGATAAACCCTTCCGATTTTTGGAGCTTATCAGCATAGGTCACACCGGCATCAGGCTGTGGCTTGGGCGTGATCTGACCACTGGCGCGACTGTCCAGGGCCTCAACGATCAAACGAGCCCCCAGTGCCGCCAGATCATCATGCAAATTCTGGGCAGTGCTGCGATGATAAATCGGCATTGGTTCTTCCAGCAGGACCGGACCGGTATCCAGCCCCTCGTCCATCTGCATGATGGAAATACCGGTTTCGTCGTCTCCGGCCAGGATTGCCCGCTGGATCGGCGCGGCCCCCCGCCAGCGCGGCAGCAAAGAAGCGTGAATGTTCAAACAGCCCAATCGAGGCGCATCCAGAATTGTCTTAGGCAGAATTAACCCATACGCAACGACAATTGCCGCATCCAGGGCAAGATCCTTGAACGCCGCCTGGGCCTCTTGCGTTTTCAAACTGCTGGGATGGCGCACCGGAATGCCCATTTTCAAGGCCGCCTGATGCACAGGGCTGGGCGTTTCCTTCTTCCCCCGATGGGCGGGGCGGGGCGGCTGGGTATACACAGCCTCAATCTCATGTCCGGCCCGTTTTATGGCATCCAGGGCGGGTACAGCGAATCCCGGTGTCCCCATAAAGGCAACGCGCAGCTTCGTCATCTTTGGTTCCTGACAGGGTTCTGGCCTTAATGCGGCGCAGCGCTGGATGGGGCGGAACTACTCCGCCGCGACGTCCGGGCGGGGCTTCCCACGCATCAGTTTTTGCAGCTTGCGCATGATCATGCCCCGTTTCAACGAGGATATATGATCCACAAAGACCACACCATCCAAATGGTCGATTTCATGCTGAATACAGGTCGCCAGCAGGCCGTCTGCGTCAAGCGTCTGTTCCGCGCCCGTTTCATCCAGATATTTTACCGTCACCCGGGCTGGGCGCTTCACATCGGCATATTGTTCCGGAAAACTGAGGCAGCCTTCCTCATAGCTGGCCAAGTCGTCGGATGCCGCAATGATTTCCGGATTGATGATTTTCATCGGCTGCGGCGTTTCCCCACGCCCGGCACAATCCACCACCAGCATCCGTTTGGCTAAACCAATCTGGGGCGCAGCCAGACCAATACCCGGCGCGTCATACATGGTCTCCAGCATATCATCCAGCACACGCCGGATATGCCCGTCCACCGCCTCAACCGGGGTGCACTTTTTCTTCAGCACAGGATGCGGTGCCACCAAGATCGGCAGGATCGCCATGTCTCATTCTTCCATTACATTTCAGCACAAATCTAGAACTTTAGGTAATCTGCAAACCTGCCGGGGTCAAGGGGGTGCCGGGTGGACTGTCTTGGCATTACCCCGCCAGATCAAGGATAACCGGCACATGGTCTGACGGTTTTTCCCAGTCGCGGGCGTCGCTTAGGACCTGCATAGCGGTGACCTGATCGGCCAGCGGGGGTGTGGCCCAGGCGTGGTCCAGGCGGCGGCCTTTATTGGCAGCGCGCCAGTCCTTGGACCGGTAACTCCACCAAGTATATAACTTTTCCTCATCCGGCACGAATTTGCGCATGCAATCGATCCAGCCGAAGGCGGTCTGGGCCGCATTGAATTTTTCGACCTCAATCGGCGTGTGGCTGACGATTTTCAGCAATTGCTTATGGGACCAGACATCATGTTCCAGGGGCGCGATGTTCAGATCGCCCATCACCATGATCTTGTCGGTTGCCTTCCGGTTCTGACCGAACCAAACGGCCATTTCGTCAACAAAATCCAGCTTATGGCCGAATTTATCATTGATCGCCCGATCCGGCTCGTCCCCGCCAGCGGGGACATAGAGGGAATGTACCTCAACCCCGTTGGGCAGGGTCGCATAGATATGGCGACCATCCGCCTTACCGGTCCAGGTGTGGGATCCAATATCCTTCAAGGGGTGTTTGGAGAGGATGCAGACCCCGTTATAGCCCTTGATCCCATTGATCGCGATATGGGGATAGCCCAGTGCCTGAACATCCTTGAACGGGAACTGGTCGTCATGAACCTTGGTTTCCTGCAAGCAGATGACGTCGGGCGAAACCTGTTGGGCCAGCTTTTCCACGATGGGCATGCGCAGGCGGACAGAGTTGATATTCCAGGTCACAATACGCATCGGGTCTCTCTTTCAAACTGTAAGGATATCGGGTGAATTTTATCGGGATTGGGCGCGCTGACGGGCAGCATCGCCAAAGGCCCGGAACATGGCCTTGCTCAACGGCCATTTCAGGGCGGTCGGATGTTCCGGATGCCACTGAACCGCCAACAGGAACCCTTTGGAGCCTGGCAGGCTGACCGATTCAATGATGCCATCATCGCTGACCGCTTCTACAAACAGGCCATCGGCAAGCCGGTCGATCGCCTGAGCATGCAGCGAATTGACCATCACCTGCCCGGTCGCGCCATTCAGCCCCGCCAGCATGCCGCCGGGCTGAACATCAATCGGGTGGGCCACGTCATACTGGTCCTGGACAGGCAGGTCCTTGCGCGCACGATGATCCCGCTTGCCGGGCAATTCATGGACATGCTGGTGCAGGGTTCCCCCCAGGGCGACATTCAATTCCTGCTGACCCCGGCAGACCGCAAACAACGGCAGCCCAGCCTCTATCGCCTTGCGTATCAGCGGCAGGGTCACGCCATCCCGATTGGGGTCGCGCTTGGTGTCGGCCCGAAAGGCCGGGCCTCCATAGTTCTGAGGTTCGACATTCGATGGACTGCCCGACAGGAACAGACCGTCCAGGCGCGCCACCAGAACGTCCAGGTCCAAGGCCCCCGGCAGGGCTGGAATAGCCACAGGGATCGCCTCTGACGCCGATGCCACCGCATCGAAGTATTTATGGCCAACATGATGATACACGCTGCCTGCTTCGTTCTGCGACATACAGGCGGAAACGCCAATCAAGGGTACTGACATCAAGAATCCTCATATACAGGAGGGGATGGTACGTTATAGGCGGTAACGCAGGTGTGACTGCGCCGCCATTGGCGTGTCTTGCCCCGGCGGCGTGTTCGACACAGATTATGGCTTATGGAAACCGTGACCGAAACCCTGTTGGCATATAAATCCGTCATTGTGGCGGGGTGGGTTATTCTGTTCTTCATCATGGAACGGCTACGCCCGGCCGCGATCGTGCCCCTGGATGCGAAGGGGAAGGCCGGGCGGCTGTTCAGCAATGGCGGCCTGTTTGGCACCAATGTTATCCTATCGATATTCATTGTCGTTCCAATCAGCGTCTGGGCGACGACAACAGGACCCGACTGGCGCAGTGCCTACGCCCCCTGGTGGGACGGGATTGGCGGCCTGCTGGCAGATTTGCTGATTCTGGATATGTTGATTTACTTCTGGCACCGCGCGAATCACGAATTCCCGCTGTTGTGGCGCTTTCATGAGGTGCATCACCTGGATGCGACCCTGGACAGCACAACCGCCTTTCGCTTTCATTGGGGTGAAGTGCTGCTGTCGGCCTTAGCCAGGGCCGTGATCGTCATCAGCCTTGATATTCCGCTGGAGAGCATTCTGGTATTTGAAACTCAGGTTCTACTGGCAGCGATTTTCGCCCATTCCAATGTCAAACTGTCGCCCGGGCTTGAGAAGGCTTTGGGTTGGATTGTGATTACCCCTGCTATTCACTGGATTCATCATCATGCGATCCGACGGGACACGGATTCCAATTATGGCAATCTGTTCAGTTTCTGGGACCGGCTGTTTCGCACCTTTAACAAAACACCCCGCAGTCCGACAATGTCTATTGGCGTCGAGCGGGAGCCGGAAAAACCCTTCCTGCGATTGTTCATGCGCCCCTTTGAATCCAGATCGTAAAACAGCGATCCCAGCATTGAACCAGCGCCGATTCTGGCGCATGATTCAGGTCCCCAATCGCAATCTGTAAGTCTCTGGATTTGACTGATAACACCCCTCAAGATGATGATCCGGCCGGTCCATTGTTCAAATATCGGGCCCTGGTTCGGGATGAACAGCTAAAAGCTGATTCCTGCCAGGCCTTGGCGGCGGAAAAACTGCAAGGCCTGTTCAAAGCGCTGACCGACTATCGACCTTCGGACAATGCCGGGGGATGGAAGGCAAAGCTGGGCCTGGCGCGGCGACGGGAAGACCCGCCCCAGGGCTTGTATCTGTATGGCGGGGTCGGGCGCGGCAAATCCATGCTGATGGACCTGTTCTATAAAGAGGCAACGGTCCAGCGCAAACGTCGGGTCCATTTCCATGAATTTATGATTGAGGTCCATGGTGCCATCCATAATTGGCGCGAGGCGCAGAAGACACGCGACACGAAAGAGGATGATCCGCTGCCCAGAATTGCCGCACGCATTGCCGATGAGACCTGGCTGCTATGTTTTGATGAATTCCATGTGACCGACATCGCCGACGCGATGATTTTGGGACGATTGTTTGAGTCGCTGTTCCAGCGGGGTGTGGTCGTGGTGGCGACATCCAACTGGCCGCCAGACGAGTTGTATAAAGACGGGCTGCAACGCGAACAGTTCATCCCCTTTATCAAGCTGATGCACAAGAAACTGGATATCCTGCATCTGGAATCGCCAACCGATTACCGCTTGATCCGTTTGAAATCCCTGAAAACCTATCATGCCCCGCTGGGTGCCCCCGCGACGAAGGCGTTAAATCAGGCGTTCGACGAATTGACCGAGGGGGCGGCGGCAGAGGCCGATAGCTTTAAGGTCAAAGGCCGCACAATCGCTGTGCCGAAAGCGGCGCGCGGCGTTGCCATGGTGGTGTTTGATGACCTATGCGGTAAACCGCTGGGGGCGGAAGATTATCTGACACTGGCACGAAAGTACCACACGCTGATCCTGAACGGCGTCCCGCGCCTGACAGAGGATCGCCGCAATGAGGCTAAGCGCTTCATGACGCTGATCGATGCGCTTTACGAACATCACGTCAATTTGATCATGGCCGCAGATGCCGCCCCGAACGACTTATATCGGGAAGGCACCCATGCATTTGAATTTGAACGCGCCGTGTCCCGGCTGATGGAAATGCAATCGGGCGACTATCGCGAAATGCCACATCGGTCTGGAAACGGCGATCAGGAGTGAGGGATTTCCCGCCTGCCCTTAACAGGCGAGACGGCAGAACAGAGGCTCAGCCGCAAGATAAGGCACCGGATGAAAGATCGCGTCATTCCCGCGCAAGCGGGAATCCAAGGCGTAACGCTGTGATCTCACTATGCGGCCCTGGACCCCGGATCACGTCCTGGGTGACCGGTTTGTAAGAGGTTGATGGTATCGAGCACACCACTGCGCTCATACTAGTGTGGTGCGCGCGCATGAGCTCACACAGGATACTCTAACCACTTGTTTTCTAATCAAATACGTCATCACAAACGATTTCGTCTGTTTGGGATTTGCTCTAAGGAGAAACAGAACACTGTCCAAGAATGGGGATCAACGCACCGTCCTCAGCCGCCGCAGGTAGGACAGTCAGGGTCTTTAGGCACCTTGATTTTACGAAACGTCTGGTCCAACGCGTCAAACAGCAGCAATTGGCCCGACATGCTGGTGCCCAATCCTAACAGTTCCTTCAGGACCTCGGTTGCCTGCAGGCTGCCCATGACTCCCGCGACAGCACCGAAGATACCAACGGTATCGCACCGGGGCACCATGTCAGGGTCCGGCGGTTCCGGGAAAAGGCAGCGATAGCAGGGCCCGCCGTCATAGGCTTTGAAGGTCGATAATTGACCTTCGAACCGCACCAGGGCGGCGCTGACCAAGGGTTTCTTTAAGGAATAACAGGTATCGTTGCACAGATACCGGGCAGCGAAGTTATCGCTGCCATCGACGATTAAATCATAGTCTGCAAACAGCTCCGCCGCATTGTTGGCGGTCAACCGGGTGCGGTGTTCGATGATCGTAATATCGGGGTTAATCGTTTCCAGGCGTTCCGCCGCAGAGCGCGTTTTCGGGCGGCCAATATCATCAACGGAATGGATGATCTGGCGCTGCAGATTGGACAGATCGACCACATCATGATCAACAATGCCCAATGTGCCGATACCAGCCGCAGCTAGATACATCAGGACAGGGGCGCCAAGCCCGCCTGCCCCGACGACCAGAACCTTGGAGTCCAGCAGCTTGATCTGGCCTTCCTCACCGACCTCTTCCAGAATGACGTGGCGGGCATAACGCTCTAATTCATCATCTGTCAGATCATCACGCATGGGGATGGATCAGTCCTTTGAAGACCCGCCGGCAGCAACCCTTGACTGTCTGGTTGGGGAGTCATTTTGCTCTTCATTGGTGTCTTCATCATCCTGAGACACCAAATCACGGCGAACCTCTGGACGGCGCAACAACTCATTGATCCGTCCCGCCTCGGCAAAGGTTTCGTCGGCCATGAAGCGCAGGCCGGGCGTATATTTCAACTGAACTTCCCGCGCGACCTGACCCCGCAGGAACGCGCCTGCGCGTTTCAGGGCCGATAGGACTTCATCAATGTTTTGGCCGCCCAAGGGCATGATATAGACAGTGGCCAGCTTCAGATCCGCCGCACAGCGCACTTCCGACACGGTGATCGGAATGCTGGTCAAGACCGGATCCCGAAGCTCACCCCGTGACAGAATACGCGACAGGGCATGACGAATCTGTTCGCCAACCCGCAATTGCCGCTGAGAGGGCTCTCGGTCGCTCATGCTATCGCCTCCTCTCCACTGTCTGCACCCAAATGGACTGGGTTAGAGTTTCCGCTTGATCGACTGAATATCAAAACATTCTACGATATCACCGACCTGCATGCCTTCGAAGTTTTCAAAGGCCATACCGCATTCGTACCCGCTCTTGACCTCTTTAACATCATCCTTGAAGCGTTTGAGCTGTTTCAGCGCGCCTTCATAGATCACGGTATCATCGCGCAACAAGCGCACTTTCGCGCCGCGACGGACTTCACCATCTGTGATCATGCACCCGGCGATCTTACCGGCCTTGGTGATGTTGAAGACTTCGCGGATCTCCGCATAGCCCAGGAATTCTTCGCGTTCTTCCGGTGCCAACATGCCCGACAGAACGGATTTCATATCATCAATCGCATCATAAATGATTGAATAATACCGAATATCAACGCCGTCCCGTTTGGCCAGATCCCGTGCCTGTGGGTTTGCCCGGACATTAAAGCCCAGGATCACACCCCCGGTAGACGCCGCCAACGTAACATCCGATTCCGTGATGCCACCAACGGCACCATGCAGAACGCGGACCTTAACCTCATCGGTTGCAAGACCTTCCAAGGCGGAAACCAAGGCTTCCAGGGACCCCTGCACGTCGGTCTTGACCACGATTGGCAGCTGTTCCGCCTCGCCGGCCTGAACCCGTTCGAACATCTGTTCCAACGTGCCCCGGCCACTGATGGTAAACTGCTGCTCCCGCGCCTTGCGCTGGCGATAGCTGGCAATTTCACGCGCCTTGGACTCATCGGCCAGAACGATAAATTCATCGCCAGCCTGCGGCGTGCCTTGCAGCCCCAGAACCTCAACGGGAACCGATGGACCGGCTTCGGTCAACGCGCGTCCTTTGTCATCCAGCAGGGCGCGCACCCGGCCCCATTCCTGGCCCGCGACAAAGATATCACCAACCCGCAGGGTACCGTTCTGAACAAGAACCGTTGCAACGGAGCCACGACCGATTTCCAATTTGGCCTCGACCACCGCGCCGCGGGCTTCCGCTGCCGGATCGGCAGTCAATTCCATCACTTCGGCTTGCAGAAGAATGGTTTCTTCCAGCACATCCAGATTCAAGCGCTTGGTCGCCGAAACTTCGACGCAGATTACATCCCCGCCCATGTCTTCGGGCACAAGGCTGTGTTCCAAAAGCTGCTGTTTCGCCTTGTTTGGATTCGCGCCTTCTTTGTCGATCTTGTTAATCGCCACGATAATCGGCACTTCCGCCGCTTTCGCGTGATTGATCGCCTCAATCGTCTGGGGGCGAATGCCATCATCGGCTGCGATCACCAGGACCACGATATCCGTCACCTGTGCGCCGCGTTGACGCATGGAGGTGAAGGCGGCGTGGCCAGGCGTATCCAGGAAGGTGATGCTGGCACCAGTCGTCATGGTTACCTGATAGGCCCCGATATGCTGGGTAATCCCACCGGCTTCCCCGGCGGCAACATCGGTTGCGCGCAAGGCATCCAACAGAGATGTTTTACCGTGATCCACATGCCCCATGATCGTGACGACCGGCGCACGCGGCAGGCCTGCTGCATCGCTTTTCTTGGGTTGGATCAGGATGTCTTCGACATCGGATTCCGACACACGCTTGGCGCGGTGCCCGAATTCGGACACGACCAGTTCTGCGGTATCGGCATCCAGAACTTCGTTAACCGTCGCCATAACGCCCATTTTCATAAGCGTCTTGATAACATCTGCTGCGCGCTCTGCCATACGGTTGGCCAGGTCACCAACAGAGATTGCTTCTGGAATGGTGACTTCGCGCAGAACCTTTTCACCCCGTGACAGGCGCTCCCGGTTTTGTTGCTTTTCACGCTCCCGGGCACGGCGCAGGGCCGCCATGGACCGACCGCGATTTTCGCCATCGTCTTCCAGGGCCTGCGTAACGGTCATCTTGCCACTGCGGCGGCGTTGTTCGCCGCTGCGCAGGCGCATTGTGCCCTTATTCTTCTTATCCTTGTCATCCGCAGGGGCTTGCGGTTCCAGTTTAGCGCGCGCACGGGCGGCTGCGTCCGGTTTTTCGGATGGCGGAATAGGCAGATCAACCGCTGGCTCGACCGCAGTGTCTTCCGTTACAGAAGCCGGTGCCGGTTCGTCCGCGCTTTCAGCAGACTTGGCTTCAGCAGCCGCAGCATCGGTCTTTTCTTCTTCCGCCGCTGCAGCTTCTTCCTGCTTCAGGCGCTCTTCTTCCTCGCGGCGGGCGCGGGCTTCCGCTGCCTTACGCTCAATCTCCTCAATTTCCTGCTTACGGCGTTCTTCATCACGCGCAGCGCCTTCCAGCGCCCGAATCCGGGCCTGCCGTTCGGCTTCTGACAAGCCGTCCAGCGGATTTTCCGAGACCAGCTTGTTCTTTTCCTGCGGGACACGCGGTGCCGCAGCGCCCCCCTTCACGACCTTCATGTCGCCGGTGTCATTGCGCTCAAAGGACCGACGGCTCTTGGTTTCGACGATCACAGTCTTGGATCGGCCATGGCTAAAGCTCTGGCGTACCTGACCGCTTTCAACCGTCTTAGAGAGGCTCAGCTTTCCTGGTTTCCCAAGAGAGAGCTTGCCACCGCCTTTAGAAGTCCCATCACTCATTCATCGTCCTTTCCGGCAAGCCGACCCGTGTCGGGTGCCGTTTCTCTGAAACCTTTTAACCGCCCTGCCTCCATTTGGAAGCGACGGCTTAATCCGCCCCCGGATCCACCCTTAAGCAGCGCCGCATGAACAGCCGCGTCGCGCCCGAAGGCTTCTCCCATTTCCACCGCATCAAGCACGGCAAAAACCGGCACATATGCCCGGGCTTCCGTTTCCCGAGCCAGGCCCGCTAATTTAGCGCGCCCATCCGCGGCCCCATCTCGGGCCTGTAACAACGCCGCGCAACGACCTGAATTCAGGGCTGCGCGGGTCTTTTCAAACCCACAGACCGCTTCACCAGCCCGACGCGCAAGAGACAATGTCTCAACACAACGCCGCGCCAACAAGGCCTCTATTTGCACGACCAAATCGACCGATGCAACGACCGGTGCCCGGGCCGCACGGGCAAACAGCTTACGATCCAGTGCTGTCTTAATGCTTTGCGCATCCGCGCTCAACCACAATCCACGTCCTGGCAGTTTCGCCGCCAGGTCCGGAACGACTGTACCGTCCGGACCCAACACGAATCGAATCAGCGCTTCCTTTGGATGCCGTTCACCCGAAACCAAACAGCGCCGGACCGGTTCTTTCCCCGCCCTGACAGATCCATCATCCACCGAAAGGTCCGGTATATCAGGCGCCAGCGCAGCGTTTGCCTGGGCAGATAGGTCTTTCTGGTCCGTCACCATCGGCGCCGTCCTCCGGACCGTCCTTAAGCCTCTTCCTCCGCAGCTTCAGCCGCAGCCTGTTCGGCCAGCATCTGGTCCAGTTCTTCCTGTGTCAGCCAGCCAACCTTCACACGCGCATTCATCACCATGACATTGGCTTCTGCCTCTGTCAGATCATCGCCGCGCAACAGACCATCGACCGGATCGGTCAACTCATCCGCTGCAAGTCCAGCAAAATCTTCAATCGTGCAGATTTTGTCTTCACCCAGCTTGATCAACTGTTTGTTGGTGAAGCCCGTGTAAGCAGCCAGATCATCGGTCACGCCCAGATTGCGACGATTTTCTTCCAGCAGACGATTCTGTTCATCCAGATAGGCGCTGGCACGATCTGACAGGGCTTCTGCGACTTCCTCGTCAAAGCCTTCAATGGTCGCCATTTCGTCAACCGGCACATAGGCTACTTCTTCAACCGAAGTAAAGCCTTCCGTGACCAGTAATTGGGCAATCATGTCATCAACGTCCAGGGCTTCCATGAACAATTCAGAGCGTTCGACGAATTCGCGCTGGCGCTTCTCCGATTCCTGCTCTTCGGTCATGATGTCGATATTCCAGCCCGTCAGCATGGACGCCAGGCGCACATTCTGACCCCGTCTGCCAATTGCCAGCGACAACTGCTCATCAGGCACCACGACTTCAATCGTGTTGGTGTCAGGGTCCATAACAACCTTGGTGACTTCCGCCGGGGCCAGGGCGTTCACGACAAAGGTCGGGTCTTCATCATTCCAGGGAATGATATCGATCTTTTCACCTTGCAATTCCGCTACAACGGCCTGAACGCGACTGCCGCGCATCCCGACACAGGCACCGACCGGGTCGATGGAGCCGTCATTGGACAGAACGGCGATTTTCGCACGACTGCCTGGATCGCGGGCGACCTTCTTGATTTCGATAATGCCGTCATAGATTTCCGGCACTTCCTGGGCAAACAACATCGCCATGAATTCAGGACGGGTCCGCGACAGGAAAATCTGCGGGCCCTTCTGTTCCTTGCGCACATCAAAGATATAGGCCCGCACCCGGTCCCCGCGTTTGAAATGTTCCCGCGGGATGATCTCATCCCGGCGCAGAACACCTTCAGCGCGACCCAGATCGATGGTCACATTGCCATATTCAACACGCTTGACCAGACCATTGACGATTTCGCCATTGCGGTCCTTGTATTCTTCGTACTGGCGATCACGCTCTGCTTCGCGAACCTTCTGCACGATCACCTGTTTGGCGGTCTGTGCGGCGATGCGCCCGAAATCAATCGGGGGCAGGCGATCAATGATGAAATCACCAACAACGGCATCGGGCTTCTTGCGGCGCGCCCGATCAACGGTGGTTTGTTTCACCTCGTCTTCCACGGCATCGGGCTCTACGACCTCGATATAACGGGCCAGCACGATTTCGCCGGTCTTGCGATCAATCGTCGCCCGGATATCGTGTTCCATCCCGTATTTAGAGCGCCCGGCCTTCTGAATTGCCTGTTCCATGGCTTCCAGAACCAGGTCGCGCTCAATCCCTTTTTCCCGGGCAACGGCGTCGGCTACGGCCAACATATCGGTGCGCGTGATCGTGATGCCTTCCATCGTATTCGATCCTCTAAACTTTTGGTCAGTCGTTTAGGATGCGCAGGGGCCCTTACAGGGCGGATCCCTCCGCGGTTCCGGTTGTTCCAGCAGCCGCAGCGCGGCTCGCCTCAATCAGCGCGTCGGTCAGTACTAACTTCGACTCGCGAATTTCTTCAAATGGCACTTCGAACGCGCCTGTGTCCGTCTCAATCTTAACCATCGTGCCGTTCAAGCCCCCCAGGATGCCGCGAAATCGGCGACGCCCATCAATCAGGGACTGTAACTCGACCTTTGCTTCAAACCCGGCATAGCGCTCAAAATCCTTGAGGCGGGTGAGCGGGCGGTCGATACCCGGAGAACTCACTTCCAGACTGTACGCCTGTTCAATGGGATCGTCCACATCCAGCAGCGCAGAAACCGCACGGCTGATATCCGCACAATCATCAACCGTGATCGCGGCCTCGTCCACACGGTCGGCCATGATCTGCAGCGTGATCTGTTTCGTTCCCAAAACGCGCACGCGCACCAGCCCGTATCCCATATCGGTCAGGGCTGGTTCGATCATCGCTGCGATACGGTCTTCGATCACCATTAACAGGTGCCTGTCTCTTCTCCGGCCGATGCCGGTTTTCCAACAAAAAAGGGCGGGCCGCAGCCCACCCCCATCCATCACTCTTGCAGTACAAGGCGATATAATGAAAGTTCAGTCGCAGGGTAATACGCCAATTGGGCCTGTCTATCAAGTCCGCAGTCACCAACCGGCCAGACCGGATCGTATCCTAATCCCGACGCTGAAATTGCAGGTAATGGGGACGTCCGGCCAGTGCCTTGGTTTCATATCGCGTTGGCGGTTGATCCTGGGGGCGATTTAACCAATCGCCGGGCCTTTGCGCGGTCCATATGAAATCCGAACATGCACCAATATGCAGCAGCATCCATTCCAGGTAATCGGGATGATCCGTGGCGCATCGCAGATACCCGCCTGGCCGGATCACACGGGCCAATCGAGGCAGGTTGTCCGGTCCAATAAAGCGGCGCATCCGATGACGCGCCTTGGGCCAGGGGTCCGGGAACAGAACAAACACCTGATCCAGGCACCCATCCGGCAAAACATCCAACACATGACGGGCATCATCCGGGTAGACGCGAACAGTATTGACCTTGGCCTTATCCAGATCGCGAACCAGTTTCACAACACCATTGATGAAAGGTTCACACCCGATATAGCCAACCGTTGGATTGGCCTGGGCCTGGGCCACCAGATGCTCACCAGAGCCAAACCCGATTTCCATCTGCACAGAGTCAACCGAAGGGATGAAAAGCTCTCTTGGATTCTTAGGCATTGCCTCAGGATCCAGCGCATAGACGGGCAGCCGCTGGTCCAGTATCCCCTGTTGCGAAGGTTTCAGGCTGCGCCCCTTTCGGCGGCCGAAAAACTTAAGCCTGGCTTCGTCCGATCGGGGGTCCATCACGTCAGTATCGCGTCACGATGCCTTAGGTCAGCGCCGATGTCAGCGCATCCACGAGGTCCGTGCGTTCCCAGCTGAAATGGCCTTGTTCCGTCGGGATGCGCCCGAAATGCCCATAGGCAGCGCTGGGGGCATAGATCGGATTGGCAAGTTTCAGATGTTCCCGAATACCGCGCGGGGACAGGTTCATCACTTCACTGACGGCCTTGACCAAACGATCTTCCGCAACGGTTCCGGTGCCATGGGTATCGACCAGCAGCGACAGCGGCTTTGAGACGCCAATCGCATAAGCGACCTGGATCGTGCATTTATCTGCCAGGCCAGCGGCAACAATGTTTTTGGCAACATAGCGCGCCGCATAGGCAGCCGAGCGGTCGACCTTCGTCGGGTCCTTGCCGGAAAAGGCCCCGCCGCCATGGGGGGCCGCACCGCCATAGGTATCGACGATGATCTTACGTCCCGTCAGACCGGCATCCCCATCCGGACCGCCAATGACGAAAATTCCCGTGGGATTGACATAGAATTCCGCTTCCGACGGGAACCATCCGGCGGGCAGGACTTTCTCAACATGCTCACGCACCAATTCACGGATCGCATGCTGTTCCATATCAGGGGTATGCTGAGTCGACACAACGACAGAGGAGACACCAACAGGTTTTCCATCTTCGTACTGAAGCGTCACCTGGCTCTTAGAATCGGGACCCAGGCCGCTATTGGGATCACTGTGTCGGAATTCTGCCAGACTTTTCAGAATGTCGTGGGAATATTGGATGGCGGCAGGCATCAGCACATCGGTTTCGCGGCGCGCATGCCCGAACATCAATCCCTGATCGCCGGCACCCTCGTCCTTGTTGCCGGCTGCGTCAACGCCAACAGCGATATCCTTGGACTGACCATGCAGGTAAATCTGCACCTCTGCATGGGCATGGTGAAAGCCCTCCTGCTCATAGCCAATATCCTTTACGGCGGCACGGGCGACTTGCTCAATCTTTTCCTTATTCACCAGACCATCAGGGGAAACGACGCTTTCCGGCCCACGAACTTCGCCTGCGATCACAATCCGGTTGGTGGTCGTTAGGGTTTCACAGGCGACGCGCGCACCGGGATCAGCGGCAAGAAACAAATCCACCACTTCATCAGAAATCCGGTCACAGACCTTATCTGGGTGCCCTTCGGAAACTGATTCGCTGGTGAACAAGAACGAATTGGCCATGCTGAAATCCCCTTCGAATACTCGGCTGTCGTGAGGCGGCGCATCAGAAGACGGTGCGCGGTTCATGATCGTATGTGTCAACCCACAGGCGGCGCATACATTTTCACCGCCTAAACGCGCGGTTTGTTACGAGGGTTTTAAGATAAGGTCAAGAGGGTGCTTGGTCGCTGCCTTGGGCGGAACGGGAAACCTTCAGGATTCTTCGGTCGCATGGGCCATGGCGCGGCACAGATCAAATATCTTTTGGCGGATTTCAGGATCTTTGATTTTGTAATAGGCCCGAATGAGTTCCAGGGTTTCCCGACGCTTCATTGGATCTTCATCGATATAGGGCTCTGATGGCGCTTCCTCCAGACCGGCACGCAGACGGGGGGACTGGCCCGCCGTTTCTGTCGTCATGTCATCATAGAAGAACTGTATCGGCACATTCAAAACCCGCGACAGATCATAAAGTCGGCTGGCCCCAATGCGGTTCGTACCGCGTTCATATTTCTGTACCTGCTGAAAGGTCAGGCCAATCATCTCCCCCAGTCGTTCCTGACTGAGCCCAAGGAGCGTGCGCCGAAGACGGACCCGCCTGCCAACATGAATATCAACCGGATTGGGAACACCGGGACGCCCTGCTGGAATATTACCCATTGAGGATTTCCCCGAAGGCAGATCATCTATTGGAGTCTTCGCCATAAACCAAATTCCTATTCTGATCGGGCTTTCCAGAGACAGCATGCGTTGCGCGACGACTGCCCTGAAACCTATTCTGCCACATATCAACAATCACGATAACGTCGTGCATTCCAAGTCATACACGATCAAGTCGCAGAATTTCTAGGATAAATCAACGTCGGATAGCCATCATTCCAGCAATAGCAGAAATTGTGATCAAGAATAGCGCTATTATATTCCCATATGAAGCAAACAGCGTTTCAGCCAGGGGTGGCGGCAATCGGAAGTCCCGCACGCCGCTTGAATCAAGCCCGATTCGGGCCAGTTCCCGACCATATCCATCATAAGCAACGGACACCCCGGTGCTGGCCGATCGAACCAGTGGCAGACCTTCTTCGATGGCACGCAACCTTGTGTGTTGGACATGCTGATAAGGACCAGTGGAATGGCCATACCAGGCATCATTGGTGATGTTTAAAATCCATTCGGGGCGGTGGTTGCTGTCAATCACTTGGCCCGGGAAAATTATCTCGTAACAAATCAGGGGTGAGAAGGGTGGAAGGCCCGGCAGGGTGAGCGTCCGAGGCCCCGGGCCAGGAGAATAATCTACAGCCCCAATCGTGACTTTTCCAAAGGGAAGGTAGTCGCCCAATGGAACATATTCCCCAAACGGCACCAGATGCGCCTTATCGTATCGCGCCTTGATATCCCCCTGATCGTTCAGGGCCAACAAAGCGTTATATAGGGTCAGCGGATCCTGCACCCGGCGCGGTGCGCCCGTTATCAGATACCCCCCGGTCGGCGCCGCGAAAGCGCCCGCAGCGGTTCTGAGATCCGGTGTTTCCTCAATAAAAAAGGCGGCCGAAGTTTCCGGCCAGATCACGGTGCTTACCCAGTCGGGTCGATCAGCACTGCTGAGCCGCAGAAATGTCTGAAAATTGCGCAGGCGAAAATCCCGGCCCCATTTTTCCGTTTGGGGAATGTTGGCCTGAACCATGCGAAGACCCGGTAGGGCCGGGTCCGCCTGCTGTTGGGTTAAATCGGGCGCAAGGGACAGTCGGATTGTGCCGCCTGCGAAAACCAGGGCCGGAAGTGCGACGACAATGACCAGGCTGAAACGTCGCCTCGCGCGGCCCTGGGCATGCGCATTGTCTGTTCCTTCCGTCGCGATCATTGAAATCAGAAAACCTGACAGCAACACCAAAACACCCATGCCATAGACGCCAATCAGGGAAGCGGCCTGGCTGAGGGCCGGAACGCCGGACCACAGATACCCAAAAGTGTTCCAGGGAAAGCCGGTAAACAGAACACCGCGCAGCATGTCCATGCCTGCGAACCCGACCACCAGTAACAGGCACCGCCCCAGGCGTTGACCCGTGGCGCGACCCGCGACTGAATCAACGATCAGCGTCGCCAGTCCATAGTACACTGCCATCACAAGCGGCAAACCGACCAGGGCGAAGGGAATCATCCACCATAGGTCTGTGGAAAAAACTAAAAGCGCGTTGGATATCCAATACCATCCGGCACAAAAATACCCAAATGCGAACCACCACCCAATACCAAAGGCCTGCCGTCGTCGCGTCACACCTTCCAGCATCCAAACTATGAATGGCAGCGTTAAAAAGGCGACGGGCCAGATATTAAAGGGCGGCAATGCCAGCGTCGTGATTGCCCCCGCCAGAAACAAAATTCCACGGCGACGCCAACCACCCCATGCATTCAACTGGCCCGGAAGAGACGCCAATCCACCCCATGTCATATCATGTTTCCCTAGATTGAATATGGGGGAACATTGGCCGATTCTGCTGTGATCAGCATCCTTATTTGCATATATGTTTTCACACAAAACTCCAGGGGCAACGCATCAGTCAGCGCGCCTTACGCCGTAGGCACGGTTCCGCCATCTATAACATACTCGGTCCCTGTAATTGCTGCCGCTTTCGATGACACCAGAAAGGCGATCAAATCAGCCACTTCATTTGGTTGAGTTGGACGACCAAGGGGAATTCCTCCCAAAGAGTCCATAATAATCTTCTTTCCTCCCTCATAATCCGTGCCGGCTTGCTCCGCCAGCCTTTCAGTCAGCCGAGCCGCAGCCTCGGTCTCAATCCAACCTGGTGATACCCGAACGACACGGATGCCCTTGGGCGTCACTTCTTTTGAAAGGCTCTTGCTGTAGGTTGAAAGCGCGGCTTTAGCCGCAGCATAGGCCGTGGTTGATTCCGGCAATGGCAATTCACGCTGAATCGATGTGACGTGGATGATGACGCCTGATCCCTGTTCGATCATCGATGGCAGCAAGGCGCGATCAAGCCGCACCGCAGACATCAGGTTCTGATTAAGCGCATTCTCCCATTCAATATCAGTCAGGGCTGCGAATCCTCCGCCGGGCGCACTAGACCCCCCGACGACATTTACTATGATGTCGACACCCCCTAATTGCTTAAGCGCCGCATCTGCCGCAGCCTGGCATCCTTCAGCGGTCGCCATATCCGCCGCGACATAAAATACATCATCCTGGGGAAGCTGCGGAAGCGCCCGTGCTGTTGTGACAATTTGCACGCCGGCATGGCGCAATGCTTGGACAACAGCGGCACCGACCCCTTTAGTTCCCCCGCTAACAAGCGCACGACGACCGCTAAGCCCTAGATCGAAACTCATAATGTGATCTCCAGTGATGCGATTTTTTCATCCCGAAGAACGAAGAAATATCGCAGATCCACGGGACTGCCTGGAAAATTACCCACAACATGCGCTGTCACGATGGTCATGCCGTCGGTTTCTTCAATTGAGAACGGTTCCACTGTATAGTTAAACTTGCGGGATGCCCCTGTTTTCCATTCCTGAATCGCTTGGCGACCGGTATAGGTTTTCGCTTCGTCAACGACGACACTGTCTTCGGTGAAGCACTCTGCGAAAGCAGGATTGTTATCCAGGTCAGATTGGTAATATCGGGAAATTGGGTGCGGTAGGTCTATTGGCATGTGCTTTTTCCTTTGTCCGTTTGCATCAACGGCAAAATAAGAATACGTTTTAAAGATGACAAGTACGGACAAAAAAGTTGGGTACTTACCGGAAGGTAAGGTACAATATACGCCAACCTCTGCGGCTGAAGGCGCGGAACAGGCCCTTAAGATGCTGGAAGGGCGCTGGAAACTGGTAATTCTCTTCCATCTTTTCGGCGGAAAGATCATGCGTTTTTCTGATCTTGAGCGTGCCATTCCTGCGATATCGCAAAAAATGTTGATCCAACAACTTCGGCAGATGGAGGCTGATGGCATCGTCCGCCGTATTGTCCACCATCAGGTGCCGCCGAAAGTTGAATATTGTCTAACCGATTGGGGACAATCCTTGTGCCCGGCCCTGGATGCCTTGCTGAAATGGGCAGAGCAACGGCACGGTTAGACAAAAGCAGGCCAAGTATTTATTCACGCAATGAAAGTCGCAAACAGCATGGTCCCGGATTTCATATCAGGGGATCATGTCGAATGCTCCTGTCTTGAATATCCATAGAGTTTTCTAAAGGCCCGCCCCCCATGATCGTTCGCAAGAATCCTACATTCCTGACCCTGTTCCTGATTACAAAAGGGTCAATTGTTCCGAAAATAGCCCCTAAAATCGGGTTCTTCATGGCCCTGTCCGTCATCATCCTGGTGCTGGACCACACCGGGGTTCCGATCATCCATATCAACTTTCAAGCCGCCAGTATTTTCGGCCTGGCGCTGTCCCTGTTTCTGGGGTTTCGCAACAATGCCGCCTATGAGCGTTGGTGGGAGGCACGCATGTTATGGGGCCAGTTAATCGCAGATATCAGAAGCCTGGGGCGGGAAACGATGACTTTTATGGGCGAAACTCAGGATCGCGCGGAACTGTTGAAGCTTGCCTGCGTTTTCCTGCATCTGCACCGCACCAATCTGCGCCGAACAGATCCCCCCGCGCAAGTGCAGGAATTTGCCGATCCGGCATTGATCCAATCCTTTAAAGATATGCGCAACCCGGCCTGCGGTCCTTTGAATGAAATGGCGAAACGGCTGCACCGTATTCATGCAAATGGAGGGATCAGCGACTTCGGCCTTCGCGTTCTGAGCCAACGACTGGGGGCCATTTCATTGGCCCAGGCGGGATGCGAGCGGATTGCTGGCACTCCCATGCCCTATGTCTATGTCCTGCTGATCTACCGCACGATCTTTCTGTATTGTATCCTGGTGCCGTTTGGATTGATTGAATCCGTGGGCTGGATGGCCCCGGTTTTTGCCGGGATTATCGCCTATGTCTTTTATGGGCTGGCTGCGGTGACAGACGAGTTGAAGCATCCCTTCACAAATTCCGTGAACGGTATCCCGCTGGACGCCATGTGCCGCACCGTCGAAATTTCCGTTGCAGAGGCCCTGAACACCCCGCCACCAATGCCCCTGGAGCCCAAGGATCATATCCTGACATGACTGTAAGGGGCTGCGCGAGTTACTCAGCCGCCTTAGCGGTCGTGTCAGCGGCGCGCTTTGCGTCGACACCGGGCGCTACGGCAGCGGGCCGATAGCGCAGGCGAACCCGTTTGATACGACGGGGGTCAGCTTCCAATACTTCGAATTCCAGCCCGGATTCCTCATGCGGGATCAATTCCCCCCGGATCGGTACGCGCCCTGCCAGCGTGAAAACCAACCCGCCCACGGTGTCGATATCTTCCTGACGCTCTTCATCTGTCAGGATCGGGCCCAACCGCTTTTCCAAATCCTCAATATCCAGACGGGCATCGGCGATCCAGGTGCCATCGGGCTTGTGTTCAATCTTGGGACCGCGATCAATATCGTGTTCGTCTTCAATTTCTCCGACGATTTCCTCGACCAGATCCTCAATCGTCACCAATCCGTCGATGCCGCCATATTCATCCACCACCAGGGCCATATGCAGCCGGTTCATGCGCATTTGCAGCAACAGATCCAGCACCCGCATCGATGGCGCGACAAACAGGACCTTGCGCATCACAGCACGGACGGAAAAGTTTTCCTTCGGCTCTGTCGTGGCCGCCAAGACATCCTTGATATGGACCATGCCCAGCACGTCATCCAGACTGTCGCGATGCACCGGATAACGGGAATGGGGCTGGCGCGACATGATCGCGACCAGTTCATCCAGCGACGTGTCCGCTGGGACAGAGACGATATCCGCCCGTGGAATCATCACGTCATAGGCGGTTTCTTCTCCGACATTTAGAATATTGTCGATCAGCGCCCGTTCATCCGAATCTATCGGGGTGGCGCGATCATCGTGCTGTTCCAACAGTTCTTCAAAACTGTCGCGAAGTTGCGATTCTCCGTTTCGGCCGAGAAGCGTGCGCAGAAAACCGCGCAGGCCACTCGGCTTTCTAGAACTGGGTTCGCCAGGGCCCTGATCACCGGTACTGGATGTGCCGGAGGATGAATGGTCTGCCATGATCTTTACCTTTTACGCCCTTACTTTGTTTCTGCGCCTTCGAGATAGGGATTTGCGATGCCAATGTCAGCCAAAATCTTTATCTCAAGCGATTCCATCTCTTCGGCCTCTTCCTCATTCTCATGATCAAAGCCCAATAAATGCAGAACGCCATGAATTGTCAGATGGCTCAGGTGATGGGCGAATTGCTTCCCCTCTTCCCCCGCCTCCCGTGCACAAGTTTCCCGTGCCAGGACAACATCACCCAACATCAGGGGTTCACCTGGAATATCGGCATCGTCCCCAGACTCAAAAGACAGCACATTGGTCGGCTTGTCCTGACCACGATAGTCCCGGTTCAACTTCTGGACCGTTTCATCATCAGCCAGGGCAAGGGACAATTCCAGATCCCGGGTCGGGTTCATGGCGGCAAGCGCCGCCCGTGCGGCCGCCTGGGCTATGGATTCATCGGCTGGCGTCCAATCCCCTGCTAATATGGTGCATTGAATGTCCCAATTGGTAGACGTGGTCACGCCGGGTTGCCTCCTGCCTTGGCCGCATCACGGGCGTCATAGGCCTGAACGATCTTCGAGACCAGGGGATGGCGCACGACATCCGCAGAGGTGAACCGCGTCATGCCGATCCCCTTGATGCCGCTAAGGGTCTGCACCGCTTCGGCCAGTCCGGAAATCTGACCAGGGGGCAAATCAATCTGTGACAAGTCCCCGGTCACCACCATGCGGCTGTTTTCCCCCAGCCGCGTCAGGAACATCTTCATCTGCATCGCGGTGGTATTCTGCGCCTCATCCAACAAGACGAAGGCGTTTTTCAGCGTTCGCCCGCGCATGAAGGCCAAAGGCGCGACCTCAATCTCTCCATTCTCCAATTTCCGCGATACCTGATCGGCTGGCAGCGTATCATACAGCGCGTCATAGATCGGGCGCAGATAGGGATCGACCTTTTCCTTCATATCGCCCGGTAGAAAGCCCAGACGTTCCCCAGCCTCCACAGCAGGGCGCGACAGGATCATCTTTTCGACCTGCCCGGACAGCATCATGGAAACCGCCATACAGACCGCCAGATAAGTCTTCCCGGTTCCCGCAGGGCCAATCCCAAAAACCAGATCATTGCCCCGGATCAGATCGACATATTCTGCCTGCAAGGGCGTGCGCGGTGAAATCTGGCGACGGCGGGTGCGGATGATGGGTTCCTGTTGCCCAAACAGATCCGTCGGCTGGCCCACCATGCGTAAGGCGGCATCAATATCTGCGTCCTCCAGCGATTCGCCGCTGCGCAATCGGCTATAAAGGCGATTTAGGCCTTCTTCCGCCAATGTAACCCCGTCTTTAGAGCCGGTCACCGCCACCTGATTACCGCGATTGATCAGCGTTATTCCCAACTGTGCTTCTATCCGAACCAAATTCTTATCATGCTCTCCAAACAATTCGGGTAGAAGGCGGTTGTCTTCGAATTCAATGACATGGGTGATGGTGCCCATATCTTCTGTCAGGATGGAGTTCAAGCGCAGACCCTTTCTTTGGGATCAATGGGCGGGGATTGCCCAACTTCAGCGGCTCCCGATTGAGATACAAACGAGTGGGATGGCAACATGGCGGGGTCGCCAGAAACCAACGACCCAAACAAACTATAAGCCTTAAGGTCCTGAATGTCGCAGTTTACAATATGACCGATTAGTGACGCGCCCCCAAAGATATGCACGGGTTGCAGATACGGTGATCGCCCGACCAGTTGCCCAGGGTCGCGGGCTGATTTTTCCATCAGCACAGGCATCGTCTTGCCGATACAGCCCCGGTTGAACGCTTCCTGCTGGGCGTCCAGCAATTGCTGTAACGCCGTCAGCCGATCGGTCATGACCGGGTCAGGGACCACATTTCCCATATCCGCCGCCGGCGTTCCGGGACGGGGTGAATATTTAAACGAAAAGTTCGCCGCGAAACCAACATCCGTCACCAGCTTCAGCGTGTCTGCAAAATCCGCATCGCTTTCACCGGGAAAGCCGACAATGAAATCGGAACTGAAGGCCATATCCGGGCGCACATCCCGCAGGCGATCCACAACCGTGCGGAATACATCCACTTTATGCTTGCGGTTCATGGCCGCCAGAATGCGATCCGACCCGCTTTGTACCGGCAGATGCAGGAAGGGCATCAGGGCGGGCACATCCCCATGCGCCGCGATCAGGTCATCATCCATATCCCGGGGGTGGCTGGTAGTATAGCGAATCCGGGCCAGGCCATCGATTTCCGCCAGGGCGCGGATCAATCGGGCCAAACCCCATTCACGCCCATCCGGTCCATCCCCGTGATAGGCATTCACATTCTGGCCCAGCAGCGTGATTTCCCGCACCCCTTTGGCCACCATCTGTTTGGCTTCGTTCAGAATGGCGATCGCAGACCGGGACTGTTCCGACCCACGGGTATAGGGAACAACGCAGAAGGTGCAGAACTTGTCACACCCTTCCTGAATGGTCAGAAAGGCAGAAATACCAGCCGGAATGCGTTCTTCGGGCAGGACATCATATTTATCTTCAATCGGGAAATCCGTATCGACCTGACCCTTGCCCAGATTCTTGTCGGCTTCTGCCAGCATGGCTGGCAGGCGGTGATAGGTCTGGGGCCCGAAAACCATATCGACCTGGGGCGCGCGCCGCAGAATTTCTGCACCTTCGGCCTGTGCGACACAGCCTGCAACCGCCAGCATCATGCGCCCGCCGGTTTCTGCCATTCGGGCCTGTGCTTCGCGCAGGCGGCCCAGTTCCGAATAGACCTTTTCCGATGCCTTTTCGCGAATGTGACAGGTGTTCAGAATGACCAGATCAGCCCCTTCAACATCAGGGCTGACTTCAAATCCCATTGGCGCAAGTGTCTCCAGCATGCGTTCGCTGTCATACACGTTCATCTGACAGCCATAGGTCTTGATGTGGACCTTCCGCAATCGATCTTGCGACTGGCGTTCCGGGGTCTTCATTGAATTAGTGGCACCATGGGTCATCAACACGCTCGCTTCACAGTATGCGGGAAAATACAACAATCCCGCGCCTGATAGGACAGACAATGGGGTGCCGTCAATGCGGCATCACATACGCCAGACGCTGAAAACTGTGCGGTGATTCGGTACCAGGGGGCAGGATTGTTATTGCGGTGGACCGTCATATGCGCCCATCCAACGCCGCGTGCAATCGCGTGTGGAATGCCTGAACCGGAGAGGGCGGACAATTGCTAAGGACCATACTGCGAAATGCTTGCCAATTTCCTAACGTGTCACGGGATGCCTGATGCTCTTGCAGCCTACTGCAAGATTGTTTCAACTTCAAGGATCACGACGCAGCCTGGAAGATTGGGCTGCTGGGCTGTGGCGCATTATGCAGCGCGGTTTGCAGCCCTTGCGTACAGGCCCGTTGCGTCGCCTGCGCCAATTCTTTGCGCCCCCCGACATCGGCCATGCGCAGGGGTTCATGAAACACGACATCCACGCCAACCGTGCCCAGACCCAGCCATCCCATCAGATGGGGCACCAGTTCCATATCGCCAAACCAGGTATATAGCGGGCGCAAGGCGCGCCCCATGGGCATGCCATCCAACCGGTTATACGCGATGGAGACCGTCTGCACCTCGATCTGCCCGGTTTTCGGGAATTCGATGCTGGCGGATTGGAACAGCGCGCTCTTGAAGGGCAAAACACGACTGCCATCCGAACTTGTCCCCTCTGGAAACAGCACCAGACATCCGCCATCTTCGATGCGCTGTTTCATTTCGCTCAGATGCCTGTCCGCCTTACGCGGATCGCGTTCGATGAAAACCGTGCGCTGTTGAACCGCCAGCCAGCCAAATATCGGCCAGTCGCGGACCTCTGACTTCGACACGAAGGAACAGGGCAGCAAGGCACCCAGCACGACGATATCCAGATAGGATGCATGATTAGCAACGAACAGAACGGGGCGGTCCCGAATCGGTGTGCCGGTCACGCGCACGTCAATCGCGGCGATCCGCTGAGTCATCTTGTGCCATTGCATGGTAACAGCGGGTGTAACGCCCCGTTTCGCCAGAATACTGCGCAGGTTCAAAACTGCCAGCCACAGGGTCCACAATGCGATCCCTGTTGCGCGCAACCCCGCCAGAAAACGAGATGTCTTAAAAACACCGGGTTGGGGAATGGCGCGCGGTCGCCGATAGCGGCTGGGATCTGGCTTTTCAGGTCTCGCTTGAACTGCGCTCATCACTGCCACTTTCGCCTGTCTTGCGGACATAGTGTTTGTAGTATCGATCGGTCACCAGATCGGTTTCAACCACGATGCAGACATCAATCGTATCAAATTGTGGATCAATCACGGCACCGTCGCCGATAAAGCCCCCCAGACGCAGATAGCCCTTGATCAGCGGTGGAACAGCGGCCAGGCCCTTGCGCTTTTCATAACTGTCTGCGGGCAGGCGATTCATTTCAACATACCGTTCCGGCAGGGCGACCGGGCGTTTTTCTATCGGGGCCAGATGGTTCTGATACAGATAGCTCAATGGCAGGGCAATGGCGTCCGGATCCACGCCGGAAAAACTGGCACAGCCAAACATCAGCGTAATGTCATAATGGAAGACATAGGCGGCAATGCCCCGCCACAACAGGTCCATGACATGGCGGGTGCGATAATTGATATCAACACAGGATCGGCCCAGTTCCAGAATTTCACCCGGCTGGTTTACAATCGCGCTGATATCATATTCATCAACGCTGTAGAACTGCCCATGGCGCGCCGCTGCCTCTCGCCGGACCAACCGATAGGTGCCAACAACAGATTCCGGACCGTCCCCAAGACTACGATCAACCACCAGCAGATGATCGGCGACGTCATCAAATGTATCCACATCCCGCTTGCTGCGCGCCGTCTCCGGACTGGGATGGGCCGTCATTTCTTCATAGAAGACCCGGTATCGAAGCGCTTGGGAGGCATCAACAAAACCAGGATCCCCATTGGCGAGCCGAATTCCAAGATTGTTGCTCGTCAACTGCGCTAACGACTCATTCAGTGAACTGGTACTTGTCACGATGGGCTCTTCTTCCCTGATCGGCCCAGGCGCACACCAAATAATTCAAGCCGATGATCAACCAGTTGATACCCCAATTCCTTGGCGACGGCTTCTTGCAAACGCTCAATCGCTTCATTGTGGAATTCGATCACTTTTCCCGTCTCAATATCAATCAAATGGTCGTGATGTTCATCGGGAACTTCTTCATAGCGTGCACGACCGTCCCCAAAGTCATGACGGGTCAGGATATCCGCCTCTTCCAAAAGGCGAACGGTGCGATACACGGTTGCGATGCTGATTTTTGAGTCAACTTCGGTTGCGCGTTGATGCAATTGTTCCACATCGGGGTGATCATTGCTTTCAGAAAGCACGCGGGCGATGACCCGGCGTTGCTCCGTCATCTTCAAGCCTTTTTCTGCGCAAAGATTTTCAATGCGAAGAGGGTCCGTCCCATCCATTACAGCGTTCCCTTCTATTCTGACAGTTGGCCGTACCAATTGCTGTTAAACAAACCCTACCTGTGCAGCCCCCAAGGATCAATTCTATATGATGCCAATTCCAGAATGAAACCCACAGCACAGCCCAATCAGCGTGATGATAGTGCATAACCAATCATGCAAAAAGAAACCCGCCCATCATCATTGTGATGATGCAGCGGGAATCGAAAACAGGCCGTTCTGCAAACTTATTTTTTACTGTTGCTGCGGGTTTGCCGTCCAAGGCCGATTTCCTTGGCCAGTTTGGAACGCTGTTTGGCATAGTTCGGGGCGACCATCGGATAATCTGCCGGCAGGCCCCAGCGTTCCCGGTATTCTTCCGGTGACATATCATAGGAGGTTTTCAGATGGCGTTTCAGCATCTTTAATTTTTTGCCATCTTCCAGGCAGACCAGATAATCTGGATGAATTGATTTCTTAACCGAAATTGCCGGAATTGGTTTATCCGCTTCGGGCTCTGGCCCTTTACCGACCTGCTCCAGCGTTCGATAGACCTGCTCAATCAATCCGGAAAGCTCAGAGGAGGGAACAGAGTTATTGGATACATGCGCCGCGACAATATCGGACGTCAATTGTAACAATTCAGAGGACCCAATATCTGTTTCAGAAGTTTCCGCCATGACTTTACCTTTCTTTTAGCAGCCTGATCACCCTGTATCGATCAAACTAATACCGAATCTCAAGTGACATTTACTAATCACACAACCAGCTTCATGCATTGATTATAGAATTATCATTCATCAAGCATGATTTTGGACTTAGCAAAAAAATATTGATTTTTGCAAGAGAAGAATCAAGTGCTTTAACTTTTAATTTATTTGCATGCCAGTATCTGAACCAGAAAAACTAAAACCCCTTTATCTTTATAGCCTTTTTTGCATAACAAGCGCATCGATAAATGTGCCATCACTTCTTCGATAGTATTTTTTCCGCAAGCCAACTTGCTTGAACGCCATATGAGAATACAACGCCAGGGCGGCAGGGTTATCTTTCCCGACCTCCAGAAACACCTGTTTTGCCCCATTCTCTTGCGCCCGGATCAAAGCGATGCTCAGTAACGCCTTACCAATTCCTGCCTTGCGCCATTGCGGTGGCACCCCAATGGATAGTATTTCAGCTTCGTCCATGACAATTCTGGCCAGGATAAAGCCAACAGGATCGTCAGGATGATCCACTTTCGGCGGGACAGATTGCAGCGCGATCAGCCCCCAAGTCCCCGGAACGGACAACAATTCGCGTACAGAGGGTTCAGGCCAGGGATCATCAAAGGCTAGAGCATAAAGCGCCGCGATCACCCTGAAACCCTCTACCCCAATTGGCGTAATCCGAATGCCTTTTCTGGGCATGTCAGGGGGCTGACGGGTCATGGATAACACCTTTGGATGGAACAGAAACAGAAAATGACCCAGGTTCAGGTGAATGGCAAGTCGGCACTTGGCAGGCTTTCCCTGACAGGACCGGTGGGATTTTAGCGGCATTGTCGGTGTGGCACTTTTTAAGATTGTGGCAATCGTGGTGCCATGCTTAGAACATATCGGGGGGCCATGCTGAAAATCAAAGCGGATTGATAACCGCATTTGGCAAGTAAATAGCTGGAGACACGTATGGTCGTTTGGAATTTCATTTGGGGTCGCATCCCCCAGGCTTTGTGCCGATTGATCGGTCTGGTTTTACTTGTAATCCTGGCGGCTTCCGGCCCTGGCATGGTCGGGACCGCATCGGCGCAAGAGACTGTGACTTCTGCTGTTGTCCTGATGTATCACCGGTTTGGTGAGGATGATTATGCCAGCACCAGCGTCACGATGGAACAATTCGAAGCCCATGTCAGGGAACTGACGTCCGGAAAATATACTGTGATGCCGCTCTCTAAGATTGTTGCGGCCCTGAAGGCCGGAACCACGCTGCCCGACCGTGCAATCGCCCTGACAATCGATGATGCCTATGCCTCAGTCTATGACAGGGCCTGGCCAATTCTGAAGCGCGAAGGAATACCCTTTACCCTGTTTGTCGCAACCGAACCCTTAGACCAGGGGTCATCGGATTTCATGACCTGGGACCAACTTGTGGAATTTCAGGAATCCGGCCTTGTCGAAATTGGCAGCCAGGCGGTGACCCACCCCCATATGCCCTTGAAATCCAATGCCAGGAACCGAGAAGAACTGACGCAATCTGCGAACCGCCTGCAGGAAAAAACCGGTGTGCGCCCGACCTTATTCGCCTATCCCTATGGAGAGGCCAGCCGTGATGTTATGACCCTGACACAGGAACAGGGATATAGCGCAGCCTTTGGGCAACATTCCGGGGTCGCCAATAGCACCAGCGATATGTTTTATCTGCCCCGTTTTCCGATCAATGTGAACTATGGCGGGGTTGAGCGTTTTACGCGGTTGGTGAACGCCTTGCCCCTGCCGGTATCCGGTCTGACGCCCAGCAACCCTACCCTGCCCACAGAAGGTTCGGGCAATCCGCCAGCCTTTGGCTTTACGGTGGAAGGCGTCTCAGAGAATTTGACGGACCTGAAATGCTATCACTCTGATGCCAGCCAGATTTCAGACTTCCAGCAATTGGGAAACCGGTTTGAAGTACGATTCGATGGCGCCTTTGCCCCGGGTCGCACCCGCATCAATTGCACCATGCTGGGACATTCCGGACGATGGCGGTGGTTCGGGATGCAGTACTACGTTCCGCCCGAATAAAGCCCGAATATATTAAGCCTGCGGGTTTCTCAGCTTTGCCTTATCCAGCGGGCGCAATTCATTCGCGGAAATGATCCCACGGATCAGTTCAATATATTCATGGCCCTTTTCGGAATAGGATTCCAGACCAGCCGCCAGGGCAACGCCATTCAAAGTGCTTCCCTCACGGCGCATTTTGGCGCGAATGTCGCGTAAACTGCGATAGGCCCGATGCGTATTCAGATTCTTGATATAGGCCGCGACCGCTTCCAGCGGGGTGTCGAAAACCTTAATCTTATGGGTCAGTCCATCCTTGCGCTGTTCCGGCACCAGTCCTTCAGCGCCCTCGCCCCACACCCATTGTCCGAACAAAGCATTGCCTTCACGGGCAAAGCGGGACGTTCCCCAGCCACTTTCCACAGCCGCCTGGGCCAGCGCCAGAGAGGGCGGAACCTCGTCCACGCGACGCAACAGCAAATCCCATTGACCGGCCTCAACCCGATACGACTCAAACTGTGCCGCCATCCATGCCGCATCATCTGCAGCGATGGATTTTCCTGTCATCTCCCGCTCCCGCAACGCCTGCAGGCGCTTGCGATCAACTGCAAGGCGTTCATTGGTGATCAACACCAACGGCAACAGCATTTTGAAGAAAACGGCCTTGCGACGGTCAATTTCCTGAATCTCTTCCAGATCGCCCGGAACAGAGACCGCAATGACCCGGGGCACAGTCATTGTCTGGGCGCGAATATCATCCAGGCGATAATTAAGCGCCGTGAATTCCGATTCCAAGTCGGCGACCGTCATCGCATCCCCAGAAGGCGACAGGCGGCGGTTCGTTGCACGCGGCTGGGTCGTCGCGTCGTCTGTTTGATCCGTTGCGGTATCCAGGGGGGCATTCAAGTCTGTCGGCAACAAAGACAGCGAGACCCGCGCCGTGGGCCGTTCATCCCCTGACAGGCGGTCGCTGCGCAGATATCCCGTCAAAGACCCCTGATCGCTGAGGGTCGACATGGCCAGGATGACGCCAATACCCGCGGCGAATCCCATTGCGAAAAGCGCCGCCCGGTTGTCGGACCTGTTGGATCGCCCGCCCGTATTAGTGTCTATTGTTGTATCCACCATCTCGCATCCTCTGTTTTGCGTTTCCCGCACAACTGCGGACCACAAAAAGCACAAGCCCGATCATAAGCGATACATATCGCCCTTAATCAGGGTGCCAAGGTGTCATCATTGAGACAGTTTCAGGGCAATCCGAAAGGAACCCCGATGCCGTCAGCCAATCCCATCCAAACAGTCGGCGAAACCAATAATCAGGCGGTTGCGCGCACTTCTGTTACTTCGGGGATATAGTGCCGGAGCATATTTTCGATCCCCATCTTCAGGGTTGCGGTCGAGCTGGGGCAGCCCGCACATGCACCCCGCATGGTCAGAAAGACCACGCCCTGCTTAAAGCCGTGGAAGACAATGTCCCCCCCGTCTTGTGCAACGGCAGGACGCACCCGGGTTTCCAGAAGCTCGCGGATTTGACCGACAACGGCCTCATCTTCTGGATCATAGGTGGCTTCAGCCGTTGAGGACGCTGTAGCGGCATCAGCGGGTCCGGCACCTGCTGATAAAACATCCCGCCCAGCGGTAAAGTGTTGCATGATAACGCCCAAGACTGAGGGCTTCATCACGTACCATTCCCGGTCTTCCGTCTTGCTGACCGAAATGAAGTCATTGCCCAAAAAGACCGCCGCGACGCCCTCGATTTCAAACAAAGCGCTGGCCAGAGGGGAAACCCCTTCCGCCGCATCCTTATTGGGAAAGTCCAACGGATCGGCCTTGTCCAGGACCGCACGTCCCGGCAGAAACTTCAGCGTAGCCGGGTTTGGGGTCTGTTCCGTTTGAATAAACATCGCGTCTTTTGCCTCTCTCCGACTGTTGTTTCCAGATTGGAAATCACGCCGGCTAATTCTATCCATCCAGTGCACAGCATAGATGGCTTTTATTGACCTGACGTCAAGCCCTGGAGATCGCACCCCTGATCACGTCAGTTTTGCCACTTCCTCATCAGACAGCGATCCAGGCACGATGGTCAGGGGCACGCGCATGCTGGTTGCGCCCTGTTTCATCATATAATTTATGATCGGGCCAGGCCCTTCCGTATCGGTGCTGGCGGCCAGCACGACAATGGATATTGAGCGATCCTCGTCCAGCAATTTCAGCAATTCTTCACCCCGTTTGCCCTCACGCACGATCAGAATGGGCATGGTGCCGGAAATTTCCTGCGCGCGGCTGGACAGGTCACTCAAGCGGGCTTCTGCCTCTTCACGACGCTCATGCTGAATCAATTCCCCGACACCCAGCCAATGGTGGAACTCAGCGGGTTCCTGAACATAGAGCAGCGCCACGCGACCCCCCGTGTTTTTTGCCCGCAAGCAGGCAAACCGCATGGCGACCTGCATTTCTTCGCTGTCATCGACAACAACCAGAAAGACCCGATGCCGATCATCCGGGAGGTCCTCAGGCGGCCTGGCACTGTCCGTGCTTTCCGTCATTTCATCCCCACTAGCCGTATTAATGCTGTTTCTTATGGCCAAAGCTTATCATTAGATTTGGGGAAGCCCTAAGAATTTTCCACCAGAAGGCGTCCCGCCAGATACAGCGACCCACAGATCAACAGATGGGCCCCTTGCTGGTGTTTTGCCAATCTTTCCGCCGCCTCCAAGGCGCTTCCGGCGGTGGACGGGTCGGGCAATCCCGCTTCTTTTGCCATTGCGCATAGTTCTGTGGCGGAAAAACTGTTTTCCTCCCCCGGGATGGTGACCGCCTGAAAACTGGCAATCAGAGGTGCAAAGGGCCGCAGGAAGTCGACCGCCGCCTTGCTGTTCATCATACCGCAAATCACATGAACCGGGATGGATCGATCCCAACGGGCGATTTCATCGGCCAACGCAAGACCAGCAGCGGCATTGTGGCCGCCATCCAGCGTTACGGTCCAGTCGGGCAAGGCGCGCTTCAACGGGCCCTTTGTCAAGGTTTGCAGCCGGGCGGGCCATTCGATCTGGCGCAATCCCTCGCGAATCGCCTGATCCGGAAGATCGAACCCCTGATCCCGCAGGACCAGGGCGGCGGCGACGGCGGTGGCTGTATTGGCCTGTTGATGGGCACCAGGCAGGTTCGGGCGCGGCAACTGGCCAGACCAGGCCGCGCTGTCAAACCGATAGCCGCCATCCGGGCCTTCGGCGACGGACCATTCCAGCCCATGCCGCAGCAAGGGGGCCCCCACCCGTTGTGCATAATCAGTCAGAACCTGCTGCGCGACCGGGTCCTGGGGACCAATGACCGATGGGGTTCCAGATTTCTGTATCGCCGCCTTTTCCCCCGCAATGGCTGCCAGGCTGTCGCCCAGAAACTGGATATGATCCATAGAGATCGGGGTGATTATTGTGGCGGCCGGGTGGTCGACGACATTGGTAGAATCCAGCCTTCCCCCCAGGCCCGTTTCCAGCAACAACAGATCCCCCGGTGTTTCCGAAAATGCCTTAAAGGCGGCACAGGTCGTGATCTCAAAAAAAGTGATCGGGCGGCCTTCATTGACGGTTTCACAGTCGCTCAGCAAGGCCTGCAATGCCTCTTCATCAATCAATCGCCCTGCAAGGCGTATCCGCTCATGAAACCGCGACAGATGGGGGGATGTATAGACATGCACGCGGTAGCCTGCGGCCTGTGCAATGGCACGCAAGGTCGCGATGGTCGATCCCTTGCCATTGGTGCCCGCCACATGCACGACGGGTGGCAGTCGGTCCTGGGGGCGCCCCAACCGATCCAGTAGGTCCTGGGTACGCCCCAAGGACAAATCAATCACCTTGGGGTGCAACTGCATCAGGCGCGACAATATCTCGTCGCTGCCCTGCGCGCCGACATCAGACAGAGAGGTTTGTTCAGGGGCGATCATGGAGAACGCAACGCCTTTTCAAATGAACGGGTGCGAAACCTGTCAGGTCTTGGCGACAGTCTTTCCAGCCGGGTTTGCTGTTTGATCGGTTGGCTGAGACGCGTCAGGCGTTGGAATATCCAAATCCTGGCCCGTGCCCGACGTCGCTTTATCCGCAGCTTTTCCATTGCCTGTGTCAATGGTGCGCCCCGCCATCAGCAACGTGATCAGCCCATGCAGGGTTTCACGCTGTTTCGACCGCGGCACGACCAGATCGACCATGCCATGATCCAGCAAATATTCCGCCGTTTGGAAGCCTTCGGGCAGGGTTTCCCGCACCGTCTGTTCGATCACGCGCCGCCCTGCGAACCCGATGCGCGCGCCCGGTTCCGCCATGTGGATATCGCCCAGCATCGCGAAACTGGCAGACACGCCGCCCGTCGTCGGGTCGGTCAACATGACGATATAGGGCAATCCCGCCTCTTTCACTTCTTCCACCGCAATGGTCGTGCGGGGAAGCTGCATCAAGGACAGGAACCCTTCCTGCATCCGCGCCCCACCAGAGGAAGGAATCGCAATCAACGGGGCCTTTTGCATCACAGCCAGACGGGCCGCAGCCAGCATGCCCTCACCCACCGCCATGCCCATGGACCCGCCCATGAAATCAAAATTGAACGCGGCAACGACGACCTTCTGACCCAGCAGTTTCCCGTGGGCAACAACGATGGCATCCCCGCCATCGGTTTTCGCCTGGGCATCCTTCAAACGGTCTGTATAGCGCTTTTTATCGCGGAATTTCAGCGGGTCGATCTTCACCCGAGGCAGTTGGATGCGGGTATAGTCCGCATCATCAAACAGATGATCCAGCCGCTTGGTCAGGGGCAAGCGCAGGTGATAGCCGCAATGCTGACAGACATGCAGATGGCTTTCCAAATCCCGATGAAAGATCATCTGTCCGCAGCTTGGACATTTATGCCATAGATTATCTGGCACATCGGATTCACCCACCAGTGCCTTGATCTTCGGTTTCACCCAATTGGTAAGCCAGTTCATGAACCGGTTAGCCCCTCTGATCCTGATTGTGTTGGTCTAACGTTAGCTTCGCACGCCATCGGCCAGTGCGGCAACATAGTCTAGCACGGCCTGGGCGCACCCTGGCAAGGGAGCCCCTTGATCATCCAGATTCGCCTTAACCTGTTCGATAATCGCAGACCCGATGACCGCCGCATCGGCTGCCCGCGAAATTTCACGGGCCTGCTCTGGGCTGCGAATGCCAAAGCCCACGACAATCGGCAGATCCGTGTGCCGTCTGATCCGCGCGACGGCCCCCCGCACCGGATCGGCCTGTATTTCTTTCGTCCCGGTGATCCCCAGGATCGACACGTAATAGACAAAACCAGATGTGTTCTGCAGCACCTTTGGCAGGCGTTTGTCATCGGTCGTGGGCGTCGCCAGTCGGATGAAATTCACCCCGGCCTGCAGGGCTGGAATGCACAATTCAACATCTTCTTCCGGTGGCAGATCGACCACGATCAAACCATCAATCCCCGCAGCGATGGCATCCTGTAGGAACCGATCCACGCCATAGGAATAGATCGGGTTGTAATAGCCCATCAGCACCAGCGGTGTTTCAGGATGTCTGGCCCGGAATGCGGTCGCCATCGCCAGGGTCTTCTTCATCGTCTGACCATTATGCAGGGCGCGCAGGCCCGCTGCCTGAATTGCCGGTCCGTCGGCCATGGGATCAGTGAAGGGCATACCGATTTCAACGATATCCGCCCCTGCATCCGGCAGGCCCAGCAGAATTTCCAACCCGGTTTCGTAATTCGGATCGCCTGCGGTGATATAAGTAACCAGTCCGCCGCGCCCTTCCGCCTTCAGCGCCGCAAATCGCGCCGCAATGCGCCCTGAATCCGGCGCAATCGCCACTGCCGCCTCAGTCACTGCCGCCTCACTCACAGCTTCACCCCTAACAGATTGGCGATGGTGGTGACGTCCTTGTCCCCCCGACCGCATAAATTCATCACGATGATATGATCTTTTGGCAGGTCAGGCGCGATCCGCATGACATGGGCCAGGGCGTGGGACGGCTCCAGCGCGGGGATGATCCCCTCCATCTTGCAACAGAACTGAAACGCCTCAACCGCGTCCATATCAGTCGCCGACGCATAGGTCACACGGCCTGTATCCTTCAACCAGGAATGTTCCGGCCCGATGCCTGGATAATCCAGCCCGGCAGAAATCGAATAAGGTTCGACCACCTGACCATCCTCATCCTGGATCAGATACATGCGGTTGCCATGCAGGACGCCTGGGCGCCCGCCGGTCAAAGAGGCAGCATGCTCTCCTGTCTCTATTCCCTTACCGGCGGCTTCAACACCGATGATATTGACGGATTTGTCGTCCAGGAACGGATGGAACAGGCCCATCGCATTCGACCCGCCGCCGATACAGGCGACCAAAGTGTCGGGTAGACGGCCTTCCGCTTCCATCATCTGTTCTTTGGTTTCATTGCCAATCACGGATTGGAAGTCGCGCACCATGGCGGGATAAGGATGGGGTCCGGCCACCGTCCCGATGATGTAGAACGTATCTTCGACATTCGCGACCCAATCGCGCATCGCTTCGTTCAAGGCATCCTTCAAGGTCTTCGATCCGCTTTCCACCGCCTCGACCTCGGCACCCAGCAGCTTCATGCGAAAGACATTGGGGGATTGGCGGGCCACATCAACAGACCCCATATAAACCTTGCAGGGCATATCAAACAGCGCACAGGCCGTTGCGGTCGCAACACCGTGCTGACCCGCGCCGGTTTCGGCAATGATGCGGGTCTTACCCATGCGGCGCGCCAGCAGGATCTGGCCCATGACATTGTTAATCTTGTGGCTGCCGGTATGGTTCAGCTCATCGCGCTTGAAATAGATTTTCGCGCCGCCCAGATGCTCGGTCATGCGCTTGGCAAAATACAGCGGGCTGGGCCGACCGACATAATGCTTTGCATAATAGTCGATTTCCGCCTGAAAGCTTGGATCCGCCTTGGCATCTTCATAGGCTTGCTGGACCTGAAGGATCAGCGGCATCAAGGTCTCCGCGACGAAGCGCCCGCCATAAAGACCAAAACGCCCGCTTTCATCCGGACCGGTGCGATAGGAATTTAACTGTTGCATGGGTATCAGACCTTAACTGTTCCGTGACCCCCCACGGCCCGCAATCGGGTATTTTGTGCGAGGTCGGTTCTAAACCAGCAGCGGGGGCCTGTCCATACAGTGGATTTCAAGTGAAAGATTTCGATGTTTTCTTAACCCGCCAGCCGTCCATTCTGAAAGTCTTCCACGGCTTGGATCAGTTCATCGCGGGTGTTCATGACAAACGGGCCATAGCGGGCGACGGGTTCGTTGATCGGCGTGCCTTCGCCATAGAACAGGGCGGCACCGTCGGGGCCTGCGGTGACATCCACAGTGCCGCTGCCGCCCAGTTGCGCCAGGGACGGTGCGATGACAGCACTGTCCTTGCCCTGATCAGACGGGCCGGTGACTTGGCCTTCATAGACACAGAAGAAAGCATTCCGGCCCGGTGGCGTGTCAATTGACATCTTTGCGCCCGGTTGAGCATTAATGCGCAACAGGCGGATCGCGGTTGCTGTTTTGGCCGGGCCGGTTACATCTCGATACGTGCCCGCAATGACATGTACGGACAAATCGTCACCTTCCACCGTTGGAATCTTGTCCGCGGTCAGATCCTGATAGCCTGCCGGTGTCATCTTATCGGCAGCAGGCAGATTGACCCATAGTTGAAAGCCGCGCATCCGGCCTTCGATCTGTTCAGGCATTTCTGAATGGATGATACCACGCCCGGCAGTCATCCATTGCACATCGCCCGGGCCGATGATTCCCGCACCGCCTGTTGAATCCTGATGGCGTAAGCGGCCATCCAGCATAACGGTCACAGTTTCGAAGCCACGATGGGGATGATCCGGGAACCCGCCGACATAGGCGTTGGGATCATTATTGTCGAAGCGGTCCAGCATCAAAAAAGGATCGATCATGTCGCATTGCTGTGTCCCGATCATACGGGTCAGGCGCACGCCGTCACCATCGGATGTTTCCAGTCCTTTTAGCACCTTCCCGATATACATCGCGCCACTCCATCGTCGTTGTTTCGTTATCTCTATATAATACTGCGCGACACAGGGTTAATCGGCCTCCTGGGAAACAGTCTGATCGTAATTTTCACCAATGGACAGGGCCAGAATGCGCGACATTTGCACGCCACTGAGGCCGGATTGCTTGCGCCAGATGTTAAATTGCGCCTGAATTTTTGCCAAATCGCCTTTGGATGTCGGCATATCGGCAACATCAATACCCGCCTCCCGGATCGCCGCCACAACATCGCGAGATAACACAAAAGCGTCCCAACCGACCATGCGCAAGAGGTACTGTCCAGTGGCACCCCCCAGGCGGGATCCCCGCTTTGACAGGAACGCCATCAGACCAACCTGATCCTCCTGAGGCCAGGCCGCCAGGAATGCGCCAAAACTGCCATGTTCCGCAGCAATGTCCTGTACAAACAGGGCGTTGGCATGAACCGCCCTGATCTTTTGCGCGTGGCGCACGATGCGGGTGTCACTGGCCAGATCATGCCAGAATTCATCGGGCTGAAAGCATAGAGGACCCGGCTGAAACTCCAAAAACGCCGCTTCAAATCCCGGCCATTTATGATCGATAATCCGCCAGACAAAGCCCGACCGAAAGATACATTTCGCCATCGCGGCCAGGATGCGGTCATCACCCAGCATTTTCAATTCAGACGGATCCGGGGCGCGGGAAACCAAGCGGGCCAGAGCTTCCTCTCCTCCCTTCCGTTCGGCTGCGCGTTTATGAATTTTTGCGAAAGATTTTATCGCCATGGCCCATCATCCGATTTGAGAACAGAGAATACATCCAAAAAGCAAACCCCGAAAAGCACTTGCGGCATGCCCCTTGCTGCATCGCGAAACCGTCATACGCCGGTCACCAGAAGTCCATGGTTTCGTCATGCAACGGAAACAGCACCTTCACCAGATCGTCAAGCATTGCGGGTATGCCAGTTCGCATCGGTCAACCATGCCGGTACGACCGCTCTTTACACATTTCAAAAATGACCGAAAGAAGGAATGACTCTATGTCCGTGACTCGCCGTTCCCTGCTGAAAAGCTCTGCCGCCGCGACCGCCGTGGCGATTGCTGCGCCTGCCATCCTGCGCGCCCATGACGCCCTGGCCTCCTCCGGGCAGGTCGATGTCTATGCCTGGGGTGACTATATCAAAGAAAACATGATCCAGAAATTCGAAGGCGACACCGGTATCAAAGTGAACCTGTCGACCTATGGCTCCAACGACGAAGCCGAAAACAAGCTGCGCGCCGCCGGTGGCAAAGGGTTTGACGTGATCTTCCCGTCCATCACCAACGGCCCGAACTATTATCCAGACAGCCTGTTGGCTCCGCTGGATGAAAGCAAGGTCAAGATGGACAACATCATCCCGTCGATGGTCCGTGACTCCTTCAATCTGGGTGCCACCTATCGCGGCAAGCGCTATCTGCTGCCCTTCGACTGGGGCACGGAAGCCATTACCTTCAATTCCGAAAAGATGCCGATGAGCGATGCCGAAGTTTCCTTCGGCTCCCTGTGGGTTCCTGAAGCAAAAGGTGCATCCGCCTTCCGTCAGAAATCCGTGATCATGGGCGTTGCGATCTATTTGGACGCAACCGGTGAAGTCCCGTCCAACCGCGCCATGGACATCTATAAATCTGAAGAAGATGCCCGCCGCGTTTGGGATGCCTGCACCAAATTCATCCTGGCGCATAAGGAAAACATCGCCGCGTTCTGGAACAATGCCACCGAAGCAACCTCTGCCTTCACCGATTCCGGCGCCTTGATCGGTCAGACCTGGGATACGACCGGCCTGTTGCTGAACCGTGAAGATGCAAAATGGAAATACCGCATGCCGAAAGAAGGCGGCATCACCTGGATGGATTCCATGGGCGTGACCTCCGGCGCAGCCAATACGGACCAGGCCTATGCCTTCATCAACGCCATGCTGGAGCCGGAAATGGCCGGCATGTTCGCCATGAACACCGGGTATAATTCTGCTGTGAAAAGTGCTGCGGACTTTGCCGGTGATGAATACCAGAAGCAATTCAACGAAGTTTACACAGATGCCGCCCTGGCAAATCTGTGGTGGTGGCAGGCTGACACCCCATACTTCGCATCCCTGCGTCAGGAATATGTAGAGAAGATCACCAACTCCTAACGCGTCCTATTCGGGGTCCGGGCGATATTTTAACGCCTGGACCCCACTTTCTTTCGTTACTTTTTCAGAATTGGGGGCTTTTATGCGCGGGAAAGATGTTCGTCTGGAAGATGTTGTGATGCGTTTTGGAAGCTTCACAGCCGTCCAGCAAACCAATTTAACAATCGAAGCCGGTGAGTTTTTTTCTATTCTAGGGCCATCAGGATGTGGGAAGACCACGATCCTGCGCATGGTTTCGGGGTTCATTGATCCCAGCGAAGGCCGGGTGTTGATCGGCGGGGAACAGATGAATGGCCTGGGGCCTGCGAAACGCCCCACAGCCCTGATTTTCCAGAATCTTGCCCTGTTTCCCCTGATGACCAATTGGGAGAATGTTGCCTTTGGTTTGGAAGCCCGGGGTGTTGCAAAGGCCAAGCGTCGCGACCGCGCCTATGAACTGATGGCGCTGGTTGGTCTGCAGGGGCATGAAGAAAAAACCCCCAACGAATTATCTGGCGGCCAGAAGCAACGCGTCGCCATCGCCCGCGCCCTGGCCGTGGAACCCGCCGTTCTGTTGCTGGACGAGCCATTGTCAGCGCTGGATTTGAAACTGCGCCAGTATATGCGCGCCGAATTGAAGGAAATTCAGCGCAAAACCGGCGTTACCTTCATCTTCATTACCCATGATCAAGGCGAAGCCCTAACCATGTCCGACCGGATTGCGGTGATGAAGGCCGGAGTGGTGGAACAGGTTGATACCGTCGATAATCTCTACGCCCATCCCCGGACGCCCTTCGTGGCGACCTTCGTTGGCGAAAACAACGTCCTTGAGGGCAAGATTTCGGACCTCCAAGACGGATATGCCGTCGTTGAAACCCAGCAGGGTGCAATTCGCGGTATCAATCAGGACAAGGCAACTGTTGGCGACAAGGCCATGGTATTCGTCAGGCCAGAGCGCACAAAACTGCTGAACGGAGCGGCCCTGGACAATACCTTCGACGTGGATTTTGAGCGCCGCGATCTGGAAGGTGCCTTCGTCAATCTGTTTTTTAAGACCAACACAGGCTCCATCATCGTCCATGAAGCCAATCTGGGTCAGCACAAAGAGCTGGAAGGCCGCGCGAAGATCGGGTTCAACGCATCGGACGCCATCGTCATGCGATCGGGGGAATTGAGCGATGAATAGCCTGATCCGCAGCTACGGGAAGGGTCTGACCGGCATTTTCATAACCCTAACGGCGTTCTGGCTGTTGCTGCTGATTATCCTGCCGCAGGCCTTCATGCTGGACCAATCGCTGTGGTCGATCGACAAAGACGACCAGTTGGGTATGAAGATCGACCGCGCCTATTCTGATCTGGGTCTGCTGGAATATGATGTCCAACAGGCCACCGGCGATACCAAACCCGCCGTCCAGGCGAAGATTGACGCCCTGAAAGAAGAAATCTCAACGCTGGAGTCTCAGGAAACCGATCCGCCCAGAGAGTATGGGTTGCAAAATTATACCCGCATGTCCTCCCTGCATTTCTCAATCTTCGTGAAAAGCATTGTCTATGCCCTGGCAGTCACAGTTCTGGCCTTTGCGGTCTGTTATCCAGTTGCCTTTACCATCGCCAAGCTGGCGACCCCCCAGCGCGCCGCGCTGTTGATGCTGGGGCTGATTATTCCCTATGCGATCAACGAATTGCTGCGGGTTTATGCCTGGCTGATGATCCTGGATTATCAGGGGGTGATCAACAGCCTGCTGGCCTGGATGGGGGTTGTCAGTTTTGCCGACAAGACCTGGGTCCCATTCCTGGAATATCCAGGCTCTGTCTTTGTCGCCCTGATTTATGCCTATGTCCTGTTTATGATTTTCCCGATCTACAACACCGTCGATACGTTGGATAAAAACCAGTTAGAGGCGGCGCAGGATCTGGGCGGGTCGGTGTTCCTGACCCATTGGCGGGTGGTTCTGCCCCATGCCAAGCCCGGTATCGCCGTAGGGTGCATCATGACCTTCATGCTGTCTGTTGGCTCCTATTCCGTGCCGCAGATCATGACGCGGGGGAAATCGGGCGACTGGTTCTCGCAATTGATCTATCGACAATTCTTCGAAACCCAGAACTGGAATGTGGGCGCAGCCTATGCGTTCAGTCTGGTTCTTGTCTGCCTCGCCTTCATCCTGATCATGATGAAGGTGTTCAAGGTCGGCATTCGCGACATTTCGAAATAGGGGACGATGGGATGAGCACGCAATCCAATGGACCCGGACTGTCGGGCCTGATTTTGAAAATTTATATCGGGGTGTTCTTTGTCTATCTCTTTGCCCCGCTTTTGGTGATGTCACTGGCCGCCTTTAATTCCTATGAATATCCGTCTGTGACGCAATGGCGCGGCTGGACCCTGCACTGGTTCGGAGAATTGGCGCAGGATGATCGCATTCTGCAAGGGATCGTGAATTCTGTGCTGGTCGCCGTGGGCGTTGTGGGGCTGTCCCTGCCGCTGGGCCTGTCAGGGGCGCTGATCCTGACACGCCTGCAAAGCCGCTATACCAATGTGCTGTATGCGGTGTTGGTCTCTCCGCTGCTGATTCCCGGCATTATTCTGGGGATTTCCACCCTGATCTTCTGGGGGCGGGTCGATGTGCCAGGCGGATTGTTCCTGACGGTCCTGGCGCAGACCAGCTTTATCGCCTCCTATTCCATGCTGCTGTTCATGGCCCGGCTGCAACGCCAGGATCGGGTTCTGGAGGAAGCAGCCCTGGATCTGGGCGCATCCAGCTTTTTCATGTTCCGTCGGATCACCGTCCCTTTTCTGGCCCCCACCCTGATTACCGGGGCTGTTATTGGCTTTCTGCAATCGATTGAAAACTATAACACGACCATATTCGCCATTGGCGGAGACTGGACATTGGTAACAGAGATAGGCTCGCGCTTTCGTTTTGGCCTGTCACCGGTTATCAATGTGATCGGGGTTCTTTTCGTGGTCCTGACCGTCATCGCCGCGACGCTCTATACGATCCAGAAAGAACGGGAAAAACAACGCCGCGCCGCCTTGGGATAAACAGACCCGCTGTGAGCATCGACATCACCTTCCGTTGCCCGCCTGAATGGCAGGACGTGCTGCCCCGACCCATTTCAGGGCGGCAGGGGTTGCCCGACTGGCTGAAAACCATGCCATCTGAGGCCCACAGCGCGCTGCTGGGTCAGGACGTGCGGACGGTGAAGCAATGCCCGCCCTTTCTGGATGCGATGGGCGGTGGCTGGATGATGCCCCTGCTGTGTGATGTCACGGTGCAGGACGGGCTCACCTTTTCCTGGGATTGGGACCTGCCGGTCAGCCGCCTGGATCGATTGACCCGTGCGCCGCTCTCCTGGCATCCCTCCGCCCAGTTGGATGGGGTACCCTTTGCTGAGCCGGGGATGGCCGCTCTGAAATTCAACTCTGCCTGGACGGTTGAGGTACCAAAAGGCTGGTCGGTGCTGTTTACGCATCCGGTCAATCGACTGGACCTGCCCTTCCAGACCTTAACCGGATTGGTCGATTGCGACGCCTTCAATACTGGCTTCGTGCATTTCCCGGCCCTGTGGCAGGATCGGGATTGGACCGGGACCCTACCAAAAGGCACCCCTGTCGCCCAGCTTTGGCCCGTGCCCCGCGCTATGACCGCGCATTTCGAAACGCTGGAAGGGCCATATGCCGATCAGGTTGAAGAAACCCTGGATCTGATCGGCCAGGCGCGCGGCGGGTATCGAAAGAACCACCGCGCATCGGACCACTGATCCTAGATAAGACCAAAAAGCATCACACCAGTGCAGAAGATTCGATAAGGCTAAACCGCCCTTTTGAGCGGCGGGTGAGGGCTTTGGATACGTCCGCTCTTAACTCTGCCCGCTCTGCCTTCAGGGCAGCCCCTGCCGCCTCTGCTTCGTCCAGACGCCCCAGTTCTGTCAATGCTCGGATCAGAAGCAAACGATCCTCTGCGCTGGCCTGAACAGCCAGTCCCTGGACCGCCTCTGCAGCCTTCTCCCAATATCCAAGCTTGAACATGGCAACAGAAACGCCGCGCAAGGCATCTGGATCGTCCGGAAAGGCCTGAAGACAATCGCCTGCTTGTTGCAATTGCCCTAGATCGATCAGAGCCAGACCCCGCTCAATTTGCGCATTACGATGATCCGGTGCGGACCTAAGACATCGGTCCAGCCAATAGAGCGCGTCCTTTCCACGCCCTTCTCGGCGCAGGAAAACCGCAAAATTATAGGCTGTTTGGGGCGGTGCGGACGGTGCACTTGCCGCTTTCTTAAACAGCGTTTCCGCGCGCTCCAGATCACCGGCCTGATAGGCCGCAAGGGCATCCTGGGTCAGTGCGGCAATTTTGGTCGCCGCCCCACCCATCAGGCCTTACCGTGGCATTGTTTGTATTTCTTGCCTGATTGACAGGGACAAGGCGCATTGCGCGGAATCTTACCCCATGTGCTGGGATCGCCCGGATGCACATAGCGCCCGGTCGCTTCATGCAGGACATAGCCTTTCGGCGCCGTTTCTGCAGTCAATGGCTTGTCAGACTGGGACGGGCCAGGGTTTGACAGGCTGCGGCTCTTCAACTGCGCAATGTCTTCATCTGCGGCTGGTTTTATGGCCTGCTGGGACTCTGTTTCCCGCTGCTTTTCCATCGCCTCTTCGACATTGGTGCGCAGTTCAACATGCGACAGCACCTGGGTCACCTGGCTGCGCAAACCAACCAAGAGCGATTCAAACAGGGCAAAGGCTTCGCTTTTATATTCATTCAGCGGGTCCCGCTGCGCAAAGGCGCGTAGACCGATCCCCTGGCGCAGATGATCCAACTGCAGCAGATGGTCCTTCCAGGCATTGTCCAACAGTTGCAGCAACAGGCTGCGTTCCGCAATGCGCATCACGTCGGGGCCATATTTTGAGGCCTTTTCGGCCATTTTGCGTTCCACGGCGGATGTGATCCGGTCCCGGAATTCTGTATGACCGACGCCTTCTTCTTTCGCCCATTCCGCAATTGGCAGATCCAGGGCAAACAGGCGGCGGCATTCTTCATGCAGGGATTCCAGTGCCCATTCTTCCGGCAATACCTTTTCCGGCACGCAGCGATTGACAACATCGTCAATGGTTTCGGCCCGCATGTCGCGGATCGTTTCATTGACGTCCTCGTCCCGCATCAGGTCTTTGCGTTGTTCGAAGATCACCTTGCGCTGATCGTTCATCACATCATCGTATTTCAGCAATTGCTTGCGGATTTCAAAGTTGCGCGCCTCAACCTTGGACTGGGCCTTTTCCAGCGCCTTGTTGACCCAGGGATGGACAATCGCCTCTCCCTCTTCCAGACCCAGTTTGCGCAGAACACCATCCATCCGTTCCGACCCGAAGATCCGCATCAGGTCGTCTTCCAGACTGACGAAGAATTTCGATTCCCCTGGATCCCCCTGGCGTCCGGCGCGACCACGCAACTGATTGTCGATGCGGCGGCTTTCATGACGCTCTGTTCCCAGAACGAAAAGACCGCCTGCTGCCAGGACTTCCTTATTCTTGGTCGCGATATCGTCGAGGATTTCCTGTTTCTTCTGGGCGATCAGCGCCTCGTCCTCAATGCCGTCCAATTCGCGCTGGACCCGCAATTCCATATTGCCGCCCAATTGAATATCCGTTCCACGACCGGCCATATTGGTGGCGATGGTCACCGCACCCGGCACACCGGCCTCACCGATAATAAAGGCTTCGCTTTCATGATGACGGGCATTCAGGATCTGATGTTTGATCCCGCGTTTCTTCAACTGACGGGAAAGGTCTTCTGATTTCTCGATTGAAACCGTGCCGACCAGAACCGGCTGCTTTTTCTTATTGCACGCAACGATCTGTTCGATCACCGCCGTGTCGCGCTCCGCAGAGGTGCGATACACCTCGTCATCATTGTCCTTGCGCGCCATGGGCTTATTGGTCGGTACATCCACCACATCCAAGCTGTAAATCTCGGAAAATTCACCCGCTTCTGTCAGGGCTGTCCCGGTCATGCCTGCCAGTTTGGGATACATGCGGAAGTAATTCTGGAATGTGATAGACGCCAGGGTCTGGTTTTCCATCTGGATTGCCACATTTTCCTTGGCCTCCAAGGCCTGGTGCAGCCCTTCGGAATAGCGCCGCCCTTCCATCATCCGACCGGTGAATTCATCAATGATGATCACCTTATTGTCCTTGACGATGTAATCGATATCCTTGGTAAACAGTTTATGGGCGCGCAGGGCCTGATTCACATGATGGACGACGGTGACGTTCTGCACGTCATACAGACCGCCTTCCCCCAACAGGTCCGTCTTTTCCCGCAACAGCGCTTCGATATGTTCCGTCCCCTGATCGGTCAGGGTCACGGCGCGCTGTTTTTCATCCTTTTCGTAATCATCCTGGGTCAGATGCGGGATCAAGGCATCGACCGTCATATACATGGTCGATGAATCATCGGTCGGGCCCGAAATGATCAAGGGGGTGCGGGCCTCATCGATCAGGATCGAGTCGACCTCATCAATGATCGCGAAATTGGGTTCGCGCTGGGCCATCTGCTCCAATCGGAATTTCAGATTGTCGCGCAGATAATCAAAGCCAAGCTCATTATTGGTCGCATGGGTGATGTCACAGCGATAGGCATGCTGGCGCGCGTGTTCGTCGATACCCGGCACCACTACCCCGACTGTCAGGCCCAGAAATTCGTAAATCTTACCCATCCAGACAGAGTCACGACGGGCCAGATAATCATTCACCGTGACGACATGCACACCCTTGCCTGACAGGGCGTTCAGATATACCGGCAGCGTCGCGACCAGGGTCTTGCCTTCACCGGTTTTCATTTCCGCAATCTTGCCCTGGTGCAGGACCATCCCGCCGATCAGCTGCACGTCAAAATGCCGCATGCCCAGAACGCGTCTGGCGGCCTCGCGAACCGTTGCGAAGGCTTCATTCAGAATGTCGTCTTCGGTTTCACCCTCTGCCAGGCGCTTGCGAAACTCTGCCGTTTTGGCCTGCAGGGCAGCATCATCCAGCGCCTTGAACCCCTCTTCCAGGGCCCCGATCGCCTCAGCGCGTTTGCGCAAAATCCGAACAGTCCGGTCATTCGCAGACCCAAATACGCTTTTAAGCAAGCCGCCGAGCATGAAAGACGTCACTTTCAAGTTTTTGCCAGAAGAACCCTGGGCGTGAAGACACAAAGACAATCGGGTTTTCAGGCCCGATGACACTGCGATTGGAGATAAGGGTCCAACGCCGCTCTGTCAACGTACCCTTGCCGCAAGTGTCCGTCAGTTCTGCTTGTGATCCCCGGCTATCCATGGTTTCGTGCGCCCGAAATCAGGTCGCAAAGCCGTCCTGAAACATTGCCCTGCGACACTTTAGATGAGGATACCATGCCGTTTTCTATTAACGCCCTTCGTTCGACACTTTCCATTGCTGTACTGATCGGCGGCCTTACCTGTGCGGCGTCCGCGCCCACATTGGCGCAATCCGATGATAAGACCGTCGCCATCGTGAATGGCACCGAAATCAAGCAATCGGAATTGGTCAATTTCTTTCAGGATTTGCCCAAGGAAGTGCAAGGGGCTGGCATGCAGGGGATCTATCCGTTGCTGCTGGAAGAAGTGATCGGCCGACACGTCATTGCCGACAAGGCCCGTGCCGCCGGGGTGCAGGACGACCCGGAACTTCAGGCGCGCCTGAAGCAGGTCGAAAACGAATTGCTGTATAATTACTATGTCATCAAGGAAGCGGAAAAGCAGGTCGATGATGCCGAAGTTCGCGCCCGCTATGACGCGCTGGTCGCACAACAGGCGCCGGGCCAGGAAGTTGATGTCAGTCACATTCTGGTTGAAACAGAAGACGAAGCGAAAGAGATCATCAAGGAGATCACAGATGGTAAGGATTTCGCTGAACTGGCCAAAGAACGGTCCCAGGATCCTGGCTCTGCCAGCAATGGCGGCAGCTATGGCTGGAGTCGTAAGGGACAGTATGTGAAACCCTTTGAAGATGCAGCCTTTTCGCTGGAACCCAACACATTCACGGCAGAACCGGTAAAGACCCAGTTCGGCTGGCACGTCATCCTGGTCAAAGGCAAACGCGATATCCAACCGCCCAGTTTTGAAGAAGTCGCACCCCGCATTCGGGAACAATTGGCGGAATCCAAAGTTCGGGGTATCATTCAGGAGGCCATTAAAGGGGCCACTGTTGAGCGCTTTGATATGGACGGCAATCCGATGCCGGCCGCCCAATAAAAAACTGACTTCAACCAGCAGAAGGCACCGCCATGGCAACGACCAAATCCCCGTTCGCTCCCAAGAGTTTCACGACCCTTCCGGAAGTAGCGGGGGTTCGCCTGGGGGGCATTGCCGCCGGGGTGAAATACAAAGGTCGCCCGGATTTGTTCATGGCGGAACTGGATCCGGGCACCACAGTAGCAGGGGTGTTGACCACCTCGCTGACCCGGTCTTCTGCGGTTGATTGGTGTGCCCAGGTCCTGAAGAAGGGTGCTGCCCGAGCCATGCTGGTGAATGCTGGCAACGCCAATGCCTTCACCGGCAAGGCGGGCATGGAAGGGACCGAGGCAATGGCGGAAGTCGCCGCCGCCGCCGTCGGGTGCAAAAAGAAAGAGGTCTTGGTTGCCTCAACCGGCGTGATTGGCCAGAAACTGCCCACCGACCGGATTTCAAAGGCTGTACCCAGGCTGCATGCCAATCTGAAACCCACTGGCTGGCCGACTGCTGCGCGCGCCATTATGACGACGGACACATTTCCGAAAGGCGCATCGGCGACCTGTGAGATTGGTGGCGTTGAGGTCACTATTGCAGGCTTTGCCAAAGGGTCCGGCATGATCGCACCGGACATGGCGACCATGCTGGCTTTCGTCTTTACCGATGCAAACATCCCCCACGCCGTACTGCAAAAGCTGTTGCGCAAGGCAACCGACAAGACCTTCAATTGCATCACCGTTGATGGCGATACCTCGACCAGCGATACGCTGTTATTGGCCGCTACTGGTAAAGCTGGAAACACAGCGCCCAAAAAGGCATCGGACAAAGCGCTGAAAGGCTTCCGGGCGGCCTTGCTGGATGTGCTGACACAATTGGCCCATCACGTTGTGAAGGATGGTGAGGGTGCATCGAAATTTGTCACCATCGATGTGACAGGGGCGGCTTCTGACGCGGCAGCCCGAAAGATCGGCCTGTCGATTGCCAATTCTCCGCTGGTAAAGACCGCGATTGCGGGCGAAGACGCCAATTGGGGCCGCATCGTCATGGCCGTTGGCAAGGCAGGAGAGCGCGCCGACCGTGACCGCCTGACGGTCGCCATGGGCGGCACCGTCATTGCGGAACAGGGGGAAGGCGTGCAGGGCTATGATGAAGCCCCCGTCACCGCCCATCTGAAGGGCCGGGAGATTGATATCGAAGTCGATGTTGGTGTCGGACGCGGCAAGGCCCGAGTCTGGACCTGTGACCTGACCCATGGCTATATCGACATCAATGCCGATTACCGAAGCTAGCCAATTCTGATGAGTGGATGTTGGGATGCCAGTGGGGGGCTTGCAGAGGCACAGCGGGATGTGAAAACCCTGCTGGTGGTCGCAGTTGCCCTGCTGGACAAGGACGGTCGCATTCTGCTGTCCAAACGGCCGGAGGGTAAAAAGCTGGCGGGCCTTTGGGAATTTCCGGGTGGCAAGGTTGATCCTGGAGAAACGCCTGAGCGTGCCTTAATCCGGGAATTGCAGGAAGAATTAGGCATTGATACACGGGCTAGCTGCCTGGCCCCAATCGGCTTTGCCAGTCACGCCTATGAAGACTTCCATTTACTGATGCCACTCTATGTCTGTCGCGTCTGGCAGGGCACACCCCAAGGCCGCGAAGGCCAGGAACTGGCATGGGTTCGTCCGCAGCGCCTGGGCGATTATCCCATGCCGCCTGCCGACATCCCCCTGATCGCCCAATTGCGCGATTGGGTTTAGGAACGCGCAGCCGCATAAAAATCGTCACCCCGGACCTGATCCGGGGTCCAGGGCGGCAGGCAGCGATTTAGATGTTCCACCCTTAACAGCCAACACCATTCTCATCCTGAGGAGCGGCAACGCCGCGTCTCGAAGGAGGGGATGTAAGGGCGGTGCTTTCAGCGGGCACACCCTTCGAGACGCTGCGCTCCTCAGGGTGAGGCGCTGGTTTATTGATCCGGAGTCCAGGGCGGCAGGCGCGATTGGTACGTGTGGCCCTGGATACCCGCCTGCGCGGGTATGACGAGGGTGGTGTGAAGTCCCCTCTTTTTGAAGTTAACCGCAAAGGGCGCAAAGAAGGGGTAAGGACGCTGAGGGGCCGATACTCGCATTTTTCGTCACCCCGGACCCTGATCCGGGGTCCAGGGCGGCAGGCAGCGATTTAGATGTTCCACCCTTAGCAGCCAACACCATTCTCATCCTGAGGAGCCGCAACGCCGCGTCTCGAAGGAGGGGATGCAAGGGCGGTGCTTTCAGCGGGCACACCCTTCGAGACGCTGCGCTCCTCAGGGTAAGGCGCTGGTTTATTGATCCGGGGTCCAGGGCGGCAAGCTCTAACGCTGCTGCGTCTTGGCGACCTTTCCGCTTCGTGCTATCCCCAATTTCAGAGAAATCCAAGAATAGAGGGAGTTGCCAGGAATGACTGAGCCACTGTGGACACCCACCCCCAAGGCGATCGCTGACAGCAACATGACCAAATTCCGCGAGGCCTGTGCGGCGCGTTGGTCTGTTGATCTGCCGGATTACGATGCGCTGTGGCAATGGTCAGTGACAGAGGTTGAGAAATTCTGGGACAGTTTCTGGGATTTCGCAGGCGTGAAGGCGGAAACCAAGGGCAGCCGCATTCTGGTCGATGGCGACAAGATGCCGGGCGCGAAATTCTTCCCCGATGCAAAGATTAACTTCGCAGAAAACCTGCTGTCCCGCCGCGATGATAGCGACGCGCTGGTATTCCGGGCTGAGGACAAGGTACAGCGCCGCATGAGCTGGCGCGAATTGTATGATCTGGTCTCAAAGCTGCGTCAGGCGCTTGCCGCACAAGGCGTCAGTCAGGGGGACCGCGTCGCAGGCTTTGTGCCCAATATGCCAGAGACGATTGCGGCCATGCTGGCAACCACCTCACTGGGGGCGATCTGGACCAGTTGCTCCCCGGATTTTGGATTGCAGGGCGTGCTGGACCGGTTTGGACAATCTGAGCCAAAGGTTCTGTTTACCGCCGATGGTTATTTCTACAATGGCAAAGGCCATGAAAGCCTGCCCCGGGTTCGGGAATTCCTGACCGACCTGCCCAGTGTTAAAAAGGTCGTGGTACTGCCCTTGCTGCACGACACACCTGATTGCGAAATGATCCTGGATGCGCAGTCTTTGGCGGATTTCATCGCTGATTTCCCGGCAGAAGAAATCAACTTCCCCCGCTTCGACTTCAACATCCCGCTGTATATCATGTATTCCAGCGGCACGACCGGGAAGCCGAAATGCATCACCCATGGGGCGGGTGGCACGCTGTTGAACCAATGGAAAGAACATCTGCTGCATTGTGATGCAGGCCCTAAGGACCGCACTTTCTATTTCACCACCTGCGGCTGGATGATGTGGAACTGGCTTGTCGCCGGTCTGGCCTGTGGCTCGACATTAGAGCTCTATGATGGCTCCCCCTTCTATCCCAGCGGCAATGTTCTGTTCGATTTTGCCGCTGAGGAAAAGTGGACGATCTTCGGCACCTCTGCAAAATGGATCGATGCCTGCGCCAAGGCAGAATTGAAGCCCCGCGAGACGCACGATCTGTCTTCCATGCGGGTGATGTGCTCCACCGGGTCACCGCTGGTGCCGGAAAGCTTTGACTATGTCTATCGGGATGTGAAGGCGGATGTTCAGTTGAGTTCCATCTCCGGCGGGACCGATATCGTCAGCTGCTTTATGCTGGGCAATCCGGTGAAGCCCGTCTGGCGCGGTGAAATCCAGTCCCCGGGCCTGGGTATGGCCGTGCAAGTCTATGATGATGAGGGCAAACCTGCCGCGACGGGTGAGCAGGGCGAATTGGTCTGTGTGAAGCCCTTCCCCTGCATGCCCGTCGGATTCTGGGGCGATGACACTGGCGAGCGGTATCACGCCGCCTATTTTGAGAAATATCCGAACATCTGGACCCATGGCGATTTCATTGCGCAATCGGAACATCACGGTTTTACCGTCTATGGTCGGTCCGATGCGACGCTCAATCCCGGTGGCGTGCGGATCGGCACGGCAGAAATCTATCGCCAGGTCGAATCCTTCCCGGACGTGCTGGAATCCATCGTGATCGGACAGAGTTGGGACAATGATACCCGCGTTGTCCTGTTCGTGCGCATGAAGGACGGTCAAAACCTGACCGATGATCTGATCACCGCGATCAAGAAGCGCATCCGCACCAATTGCACCCCGCGCCATGTCCCGGCAAAGGTCATCGCGGTCACGGATATTCCCCGCACAAGGTCCGGCAAGATCACCGAGCTGGCCGTCCGCGATGTCGTCCATGGCCGCGCCATCAAGAATCAGGAGGCCCTGGCAAACCCAGAAGCCCTGGATCAATACAAGGATTTGCCGGAGCTTCAGGATTAGGACAATCACCTTCTTTGGAGTGTAACGCCCAATAAATTGGCCCCTAAGGATGATTGGAACAGATCGTTTAATCTTTATAAGTGTTTGGATTTATTCTGTGTTTTGGTCTAAATAAAATGTCCCCTAAGTCAAAGGAGACATCATATGGCTTTTTATTATGTGAATAAAAACGCACAAAATAATGGTGATCACGAAGTTCACACTACTGGCTGCAGTTTTATGCCAGATCCAGCGAATAGATTGTCATTAGGCGAACACAGCAATTGCTCGACCGCTGTTGCAAAAGCCAAACAAACATATCGACAATCTAATGGGTGTTACTATTGCTGTAACTCGTGCCACACTCAGTAACCTGCCTTTAGCTTTGTAGTTTGGCGCTGTTTGCAGTTATAGAAATCAGTACCGAGATAGATGTTATCTATTTCAACACTCTTCTCCTATCGGCGAGTCTGTTCTAACACTAGGAAACAACCTTGTGTGAGACCTGTCTGAGCGATGACTGACTCCGCCTTGACCAATTCGGCGCTGCTGAAATTGTTTTCTTCTGCCACGACGTCTTCGGATCGGCGGCGTTTGGAGGATTCTGTTGTCGCGTTCCGGGCTGTTTTGTTGGCGCAACCGGATTATCGCCCCGCCCTGCATCAATTGGGCGTGACCTTGCGCCGCCTGGGACGGGTGGCGGAGGCAGAAGCGGTTTTGCGCACGGCGTTGGAACGCCATCCCGACGCGCCGGAGATCATGATCGCCCTGGCAGAGACCCTGGCAGATTGGAATCGGATCGACGAAGCGATTGAAATCACAGAGAACGCCATTGCCTTGATGCCCGGCGATGCCGTGCCGCTGACCCTGTTGGCGACATTGCAGGCCCGCCAAGGGGAGAAGATGCTGGCCAGGGCCGCATTGGAGGCTGCTGCTGCCGCGCGCACGCCCTTCGCGCCGGCGCTGACGCTGTTGGGCCAGATCCAACGCCAGGAAGGCGATACCGCCGGATCATTGCGCAGCTTGGACCGGGCGATTGACTGTGCCTTATCCAGACCGGAAGTGGCCCAGGCTCATGTTCAGCATGCCATTACCCTACTGTGTGACGGAAAAATCGCCAAAGGTTTTCGAGAATATGATTGGCGCTGGAAAACCGGTGCATTGCCAAATCTTAACCCCGGATTGCCCCCCTGGACCGGCGATCCTCTGGCGGGGCGCAAATTGCTGGTACGCTGTGAACAGGGGATGAGTGAATGCCTGCAATTCTTTCGATTGGCCGGATTGATCACCGGCGGTCGTGTGATTGTAGAGGCCCCGCCGGCACTGGTTCCCATTCTGCGGGCCAGCCATCGGGTATCGGACGTCATAGCCCAGGGCGATCCCCTGCCTCAGGCGGATTGCTGGGCACCGCTGCTGTCCCTGCCCAGATTGATGAAAATCGATGCCGATTCAATCCCCGATGAGGTCCCCTATCTGCGTCCGGATCCCAGCCTGTTCGCCGCCTGGCGGGAGCGTCTGGGACCGGGACCAAAGATTGGCATTGCCTGGCATGGCGGGGAACCCTTGTTTGACACCCAGCGCCGCAGCATTCCCCTGGCGGATTTCGCCCCCCTGGCGCAGGTTCCCGGCATTCGATTGATCAGCCTGCAAAAGGGCGAAGGTCGGCGGGAAATCGATGCCGTCCCCTTCCCGATCTATGATCCCAGCGAAGAAATGGATGAGGGCGACGGGGCTTTTATCGATACAGCCGTTGTGATGCAGGAATGCGCCCTGATCATCACCGCCAATACTGCCATTGCGCATCTGGCCGGCGCCCTGGCACGCCCCTGCTGGGTGGTGCTGCCGGAAGGCGGGGATTGGCGGTTTGGATGGCACCCGACCCATAGTGCCTGGTATCCCACCCTGGAATGCCTGCGAAAGCCAAAGGGGGGAACCTATCTGGATGTATTCGAATTCATGTCCCGTCGCCTGACGGCCATCCGCGACGGCCAGGGGGACCTGGCCCTGGACACCGATACACCTGATTCATAACGGCAAATTGATTGAGATATTAGACGAATTGTTTGAAATCTGATCGCCCTACCACATGTGAGCGTATAGTCTGTGGGCGGGACGGACCGGTGGATGATGTCATCCACCGATAGGTGAATTAGGAGATTCTTAATGCGACATTTCTTGGCAATCGCGCTGATCGCGCTTTTTCTGCCAGTATCTGCCCTGGCCATGGGCTTTGGCAATTCCTCCTCGAACGACGGTGAAATGACCTATGATATGGGCTATAAGAAGGCCATGGATGGTCAGTACAGCGAGGCGATCGAGGTTCTGAAAAAGGTTGTCGCCGATGACCCCAAGAATGCCGATGCCTGGAACATGCTGGGCTTTAGCTATCGGAACATTGGTGACAGCGGTAATGCCTGGGATGCCTATGAACGCGCCCTGACCATCAATCCCAACCACAAAGGCGCCCATGAATATCTGGGAGAATGGTATCTGATGCAGGGCGATATGCCCTCTGCCAAGGCACAGTTGGACAAATTGAAAATGCTGTGTCCGGCCGGCTGCACAGAATCCGAGACTTTAGAAGCTTCCATCCAGAAAGCCGCCAGCCAGTCCTGATTGACACCCCTACAAGACCATCGCTGGGTAAATCTATCCGGCGATGGTTCTGGCGCGGATCATTTCGGCAAGACAGGTTCGTCTGGCCAGATTATCCAGGCTGGCGCCGCGCAATTCAACATGCTTGACCGCCATTGTGCCATTCTGAGGGTACAAAAACAGATCCAAGGTGCAGGCCCCGCCCTGAAACTGGCGAACCTCTGCCGGGCCATCGCGACGCACCAAATCCGGATGCCCCAATTGACCATCCAGCAAATCACCATTCAGCCCCATGAACTGCATGGGATCATCATTGACCCGCTCAACGGCTGCGACAGGGGCCACAGCGATGCTGCCACCGGTATCCCCCGTTGCTGCCGGTGGTACGGCAGGAATCGCGATCTGGGCGGTCGGCGAAGCCGGGGCGTTCGCCGTGGTGATGGAATTTTCAAACACCTGACAGCCAGGGCTTAAGGCCAGGGCCGACACGGCCAGCAAGGCGGCAACGGCAATGGGAAGGCGGGTAATCATTTACGGTATTCCTTTACGACCGTGCGGAGTATTTCTTATGCATCACCGGACATGGCTTCAAACTCTGCCTTTCTGGGCAGGGATTCATACAGATGGACTGCAGCAGCGGCGACCAGGACCGGCGCAATCAAATTAACAATCGGGATAGACATCAACAGGACCGACAGGATGCCGAAAACAATGAATTTCGTAGCATAAGCCTTGCGCAATCGCTGAGCCGGTCCGACGGGCATACGCCGGGCGGCCACCAGTTCAAAAAACTCGCGCCCCACCAGATATCCGTTCACGAACAGAAACAGAAACGCCCCCGATCCAAAGACGACCAATAAGATCAGATAGACCGGCAAGGCGATCAGGTTCAAAAGAACCGTGATACCCAGAAACTTTAGCGCGCCATAGACTGCTTCCAGGATCGGCTGGCTGCGCGCATTGGTGCGTTGCGGGTAATGTTTGGCCTCCACTGCTTCGCACACGCTGTCCAGAAAAATACTGATCACGGAAACCGCCGTGACCGGAAACAACAGCCAGGTCAGCCCCCCCGCGCCCAACGCAAAAGAAATCCAGCCAATTTCATCCGCAGCATTGCCCAATGATTCAATCGCGCCCCCGATCAGCCAAAGCTGGGTCCAATTGACCTGTTGCAAGGCCCAGCCTACAGCGGACCACAACAGGATCATCGTCAAGATTGCCCCGACAATTCCCATCACAACCACCCGCAAAAAACGAGGGTCGGGCAATTGCTCCATGGCTTTGCCAAACGCGCTAAACATCAGATCGATCAACCTTACTTGCGGGGGAACGGGACGCACAGCGTCCAAGCCGCTTCGTCGAACGGCATGCCCCTCTTTCATCAGCGGAATATCTATTGAGATTCTGCCGGAATTACAAGATGCCGTCGCATTTCCCTTCCGACCGCAGTGCAGCATCGAATTTTGTTGCATGCATTTCATTCTGTATACAGAATACAGTAATTCAAAAGAATACCCTGGTAAGGAAATCATTGTGTCTGGAATGGAACCGGTGGCGGAACGGATGAGTTTGGTGGATCAGGTGCATGCGCGCCTGGTTGAGGCCGTTTGCTCTGGCGATCTGGCACCCGGCACCCCGTTGCGCCAGGAATGGTTGGCGGAAGAACTGAACGTGTCCCGGCAGCCGATCATTCAGGCCTTGTCGATGTTGAAACGCGATGGGCTGATCGAACCGGCTGGGAAACGCGGCTTTCAGGTGACCGCCGTCGATGCGCAAACCACCCGCCATGTCTATGACCTGCGCGCCGCCTTTGATGGACTGGCGGCACGGCTAGCGGCGGGACAGTCGGACACCGTGCGCCGCCATGCCCTGATCGAGGAAATGAAGGCGGGCTATCTGGCCCTGAAAGCGGAAGACACGACCGCCCTGGTTCAGGCCGATATCGCCTTTCATCAAGCGATCTATGAATTATCTGGAAATCCCATGCTGCCAGAGGCTTCTGCTGCTGTGTGGCGTCAAATTCGCCGCGTCATGCGCGCAGTCCTGGAACATCGCACCGCCCGGGCTTCGGTCTGGGAAGAACATGCCGGCATTGCCGACGCCATTCGACAGGGGGATGCCGCATTGGCGGAAACCCGTGCCGTAAACCATGCCCGAGACGCCGCAGATCAGCTGATCGGGTGGATGATTGAAAGAAACTGACCCCACCGACAGACAAGATTGGACGGGTTCATTGGAGGAAAAGGAGAGTATCATGAAATTGAGCGAAGCGGCCCTGGCCGATTTCAAGACGAAAGGCTTCGTCTTCCTGCCTGAACTGTTCTCCCGCGAAGAAGCAGCCCTTCTTTTGGACGAGGCGAAAGCCATTTACGCGACCGACCGGGAAGAGGTCTGGCGCGAATCTTCTGGTGTCGCGCGCACAGCCTTTGCCGCCCATACCTATAACGAGGCGCACCGTCGTCTGGGCGCCCATCCGCGTCTGCTGGACCCTGTGATGCAGATCCTGGAAGAACAGGTCTATATGCATCAATACAAGATCAACGCCAAAGCCGCCTTTGACGGCGATGTCTGGCAATGGCATCAGGATTACGGTACCTGGCAGCGTGACGACGATATGCCCGAACCCCGCGCCTTCAACATCGCCCTGTTCCTGGAAGACGTGACACCCGCCAATGGGCCGCTGCTGTTCATTCCGGAAAGCCATGAGGCCGGTGTGCTGGAAGCCGGGCATGACCTGGAAACCACCTCTTACCCGCTGTGGACTCTGGACCGTGAAACAGTGTCACGTCTGGCAAAAGAAGGCGGCTGTGAGGCCCCGGTCGGCCCGGCAGGGTCTGTGGTGATGTTCCATGGCAATCTGGTTCATGCCAGCCCGGCCAATATCAGCCCGTTTGACCGCACCATCGTCTATTTGAGCCTGTGTGCGGTTTCCAATCATATCCGCCAGTTCAAGCGCAAGGAATGGATCGCCCATCGCGATTTCACGCCGATCACGCCCTTGGAAGACAATTGCCTGGACGATCTGGTCGCAGCCCATCAGGCCTCTCGAACAGCCCAGGCGGCGGAGTAATTTGGTATGAACCTTGATGCAAAACTCCGTCGCCGCGCGGCGGAGGGTAACCCCGTTCGCGTTGGCATCATCGGTGCCGGTAAATTCGGCGCGATGTTCCTTAGCCAATGCGGGCACCATCCGGGCTATCACGTTCTGGGTATTGCGGACTTAAGCGCCGATCGTGCCCGGGCAACCCTGGATCGCGTTGGCTGGCCAAAAGAGCGTTATGACGCCCCCGATGCTGCCACCGCCCTGGCCCAGAAGAAGACCTGGATCACCGAAGATGCCGATGCCTTGATCGAGGCGGATGGCCTGGAAGTCCTGATCGACGCCACCGGCAACCCGGCAGCAGGCATTCGCCATGCCCTGAAAGGCATCGAAAACGGTCGCCATCTGGTCATGGTGAATGTGGAGGCCGATGTTCTGGCCGGTCCATTACTGGCGAAAAAAGCGGAACAGGCTGGTCTGGTCTACAGTCTGGCCTATGGTGACCAACCCGCCCTGATTGCCGAAATGGTCGATTGGGGCCGGACTGTTGGCATGGATATCGTCTGTGCCGGGAAGGGCACGAAATATCTACCCGCCTATCACCATGTCACGCCCAATGATGTCTGGACCCATTACGGATTGACGCCAGAACAGGCCAAGGCCGGGGGTATGAATCCGCAAATGTTCAACAGCTTCCTGGATGGCACCAAATCCGCGATTGAAATGGCCGCCGTTTCCAACGCCTGTGATCTGGTTCCACAAGATGATGGTCTGGCCTTTCCGCCTTGTGGTGTGGACGACCTGCCGCGCATCCTGTCACCCAGAGAGACAGGCGGCGTCCTGAGCCGCAAGGGTACGGTGGAAGTGGTGTCCAGCGTGGAACGGGATGGCCGCCCGGTCTTCCGGGACTTGCGCTGGGGTGTCTATGTCACCTTCGAAGCGCCCAGCGATTATGTCGCCCGCTGTTTTTCCGAATACGGCCTGTTGACGGATCCAACCGGGCGCTATTCCACGATGTACAAGCCCTATCACCTGATCGGGCTGGAACTGGGAATATCCGTTGCCAGCGCCGCCCTGCGTCAGGAAGCCACCGGCGCGCCGCGCGCCTGGGCAGGCGATGCCGTTGCCACCGCCAAGAAGCCGCTGAAACAGGGCGACCAATTGGATGGCGAAGGCGGTTATACCGTCTATGGCAAATTGATGCCTGCGGCCACATCCCGCGCAAAAGGGGCCTTGCCGATCGGCCTTGCCCATGGGATCACATTGAAACGTTCCGTCGCCACCGACCAGGTCCTGACCTGGGACGATGTGGTCCTGGACGAACAAGACCCAACTTTGCGCTTCCGGAAAGAGATGGAAGCCGCCTTCTCTTAAAAGGAGACCGCCGCCATGACCAATCCTGTCGCCATCGTCACTGGAGGATCGCGCGGGATTGGGGCGGCGTGTTGCCGGATGCTGGCGGCACGGGGCTATGATGTCGCCTTTTCCTACACCGCGAATGATGCCGCCGCTGCCACTGTCTCTGCAGAGATTGAGGCGGCGGGCGTGCAGGCCTTGGCTATCAAAGCGGATATGGCGACGGAAGACGGGGTTCTGGCCCTTTTCACTGCTGCTGATGGGCGCTTTGGCCGGTTGGATCAGGTGGTGATCAACGCTGGAATTACAGGCAGGATCAAGCGCGTGGTCGATATGTCCGTTGAGGATATCCAGGCTGTTATGAACCTGAATATCGTCGGTGCGATGCTGTGTGCGCGGGAATCGGTCAAACGGATGTCGTCGAAAAGCGGGGGGAAGGGTGGCAACATCGTCATCGTCTCTTCCGCCGCTGCCTGGCTGGGATCCCCCAACGAATTCGTGCATTACGCTGCCAGCAAGGGCGCAACAAATTCCCTGACCATTGGTTTGGCAAAAGAAGTCGCCCAGGAAGGAATCCGCGTGAATGCCGTCGCACCGGGCCTGATCGATACCGACATTCATGCCACAGCCGGTGCCCCCGACCGGGTGGAACGGCTGCAATCCATGGTCCCCATGGGGCGGGGCGGCACCGCGGAAGAAGTGGCCGAAGCGATCCTGTGGCTGCTGTCTAATGACTCCCGCTATACAACGGGCGTGATCCTGCCGGTCAGCGGTGGGCGCTAGCGCATCCTGCCGCCAGGAGCGCAAAATAAACACGTCAGCATCCTGCGGCCGCAGGAGCGCATTAGTAAACCAAGCATCCTGCGCCCGCAGGAACTCATTCTCAATACGTCCGTATTCTATGCTCGCATCCGCAAAAATCGAAGGACGGGCACAACACCTTTTCCCCCGATGGACAGTATGAAACGTTCAGGGGGTTTGTAGGCACCCCACGACAAGTGCACACTGCGCCCCAACAATAAGAGTGTGAGCTGAGGCATCCCCATGAGTCCTCCGGTATCGGAGATTGATCAGGTCGCGGCAAAGGTCGCCGCCGTTCCCGTGCGCCTGGATTCAGGGCCCGGACGCCCCTTGATGGCCGCCCTGTTGATGACATTGGCGGCAGCACTTTTTGCCTGTTTGAATGGGCTGGTGAAACAAACGAACCTGATGGGCATGGATGCCTTGCAGATATCCTTTCTGCGCAGCGTCTTTGCAGCAGGCGCAATGCTGCCCTTTCTGATACAGCCCATCCGCAAGAATGGCTTCGCCTATCTGATACCGCAACGACCTTTTCTGATGCTGTTTCGGGGCGCAACCGCCTGTGTCGGGGTCATCGTCTGGATGACCGCACTGACCATGCTGCCGCTGGCCGAGGTCACAGCGATCAGTTTTGCGGCCCCGCTTTTCGCGACGATTGGCAGTGCCGTGATCCTGCGCGAAACCGTGCGTTTGCGGCGGTGGACCGCTGTCGCAATCGGGTTTTTCGGCGTTCTGGTAATCCTGCGACCGGGTATGGTTCCGCTTGAAGCCGGCACGTTCTGGGCCCTGGCCGCCGCGGGGGGCATGGCGATGTCTGCCCTGTTGATCAAGCTTTTGACCCGCACGGAACCACCGGAGCGGATTGTGTTCTGGACCAATGTATGCCTGACAGTCGGGACATTGATACCCGCCCTGACGGTCTGGATGCCCATGACCCCAGAATTGTGGCTATTGGGCATTGGTATGGGGGTTACGGGCGCGATCAGTCATATCCTGATGACCAAGGCCTTTGCCGCCGCCGATGCCTCCATCGTTATCCCTTTTGACTATGCCAGGCTGCCCTTCGTCGCAATTGTCGGCTATTTCGCCTTTGGTCAGGTGTCGGATTACATCACCTGGATTGGTGCCGCGATCATCGCCAGCAGCGCCATCTACATTGCCCGGCGGGAACAGCAATTGACGAAGAAATCACGCGCGGTTCAGGACTGATCGAACCTGTGCCGGACTTGCCGGTGTACCGCCCGCTGCCTCAATTTCTTTGATCGCTTGTCGGGTCAGATCCAGATTGCTGATCTGTGACTGCCAGGGGGCGTCTTCCAGCCCGACCCGCACATGCCCACCCGCCCGCACCGCAGGGGCAATCAGGGATGTGATATCAACGCGCAAGCCTGCGATCATCCAGGGGGCCTGAGGGGCGACGTGATCCAAAAGCTTACAATGTGCCTGTAGCGCCCAACCCTGTGGCGGAAAGCCAAAGGCGAACCCATCCGAAAACATGAAGCGATAGATCGGCACTGGACAGCCGGGCGTCGCCTTATGCAGCGCCGCCCCCAGGCGGGTAAAGCCAGGCTCGTATATCGCATAGCCGGGGTGGAATTTATACTGGGCCGCCAGCCGCAGCCCCTGCTGGATATGGTCGCCGGGATTGGCGTACAGAAACCCCGTTTCCCCGTCCGCAATCTCTTCAAAACCTGCAATCTGGGTGGAGCCTGGATCGACCACACCGCATTCCAGTAGGCCCCGCTTGGCCAGTTCCTCCGCATGGGAGAAGCGCTGAACCGCGCTCATCCCATTGGGATCACCCAAACCGCCTGGGAAGGGAATGGTGGGATAGACCATCGCGTCACTTTTCGCGCGAATGCCCTCGATGATCCGGGCATAGGTCTGCCAATCATCGTCCTGGCGTCCACTGTCAGGATCATAGGCATGGACATGGATGATCGCTGCGCCCGCATCGATACAGGCCAGCCCTTCGGCGACGACTTCTTCCACCGTGATCGGCATCAAGGGTTGTTTGGCCCGCGTCCAGGGCCCGTTCAGCGCCACTTCCAGCCAGGTCGCCATGGGGTCCTATGCCCCAACCGGAACCGCTGAGAAACTCGCCGCCAGGGTCAACAGCAGGGCTGCCAGCACTCCGATGGTCAGAATCTTGCGCAATGTGCCATACCAGACGGGAAACATGCCCGCCTTCACCGCCTTGATATCGACCAAAAAGGCCAGCGCGAAGGCAATCACGAAGCCGATCAGAATAACCATCATATCGGGCGTCAACAGCAGAACCCAGCCCAGCAGCGACGGCACAACCGACCACAGCAGCCGCGGTCCCGTCGGCCCATACCGATCCCCCGCCAGGGCCCGTCCCCAATGCACGCCCCCCAAAAACGACAGAATCACCGCCGCATACCCAAATTGCAGCGACAACGCCCCCCCGGCCAACATCGGATCCCCGCTCCACAGCGTAACCGCCGGTGCATAAAAGGGAATCAGGCCCAGAAGACCGAGGATCAGGGCGGGTTTGGGGATGGCGACGATAGCAGTATTCATCCGAAACACTCCTATAAAAATATTACTCGTCCATTTTAAAAAACTTAAAACCATTAAAGGTTAGCTTATTGTTATTCGACCCTAAAACTGCTCAATAACATGTTAAGCCGTTTGGGCTTGCACTTCCCTTTCTATATTTTCTGGTAGTTCAGGAATTGCACCAGTTATTCGCGTCGCACGAGGACCATTTTCAAGCTGTTGTTGATTGCGCATTTCGTGAAGGACCGCAATTGCCCAATCACGAACTTTGATATTGTTATAATTTTCCGAACGACCAAGCTGTAATTCTACTGAAGAAGAGATTGATCTCCAGAAACGATATTCAGTATTTAGCCACGCATCCACAAAAGTTTTTGGTGCGATAAGGGAAAGCAGGGGGAAACCAGAATATTGATAATTATCGGAGAACTCACTGTATACTTTAGACAAAAACTCTTCAGGAGATGTATACATAAGGTTCAGAAGCTCCATTGCTTTCGTTTCCAAGGCGTTCTTTTGAACATCATCCTGACAAGAGTCTAGGTGCTCCTTTATTACTTGGAAGTATGGTTTCGTTTCTTCATTAATCATAAAGCCATACCCATCATACTCTTCACGTACATCACGCCATTTGTATCTTGGATGAGTAGGCTTCAGTTTTTCAGCATCACAAAGTCCATCAATATACTTTACCCCTTCATTCACTACGTCATCATAACTTCTGATAGCCCATTTTTCCTTTGCCATAAATAAATATAACGCAAATACATGCAATATCTCACCTGGTTCAACAATTTCCCGATAAAAAACCTGCTGATTCATTTTATCTATTGCTCTCTTCAGATCTTCATCACTACGAGAAAAAAATGTCCATACAATTTTCCATGCAGGAGTGCTTTCTATGTCTTGGAAGGCAGCATTACGTCTCAACGCCTCCCTAATCTCTTCCTGGGAATATTTTCCCTTTATCAACATATCAACCAATATAGAATCTTCTAATGCCGGGAACATGAATTCTACACTTTGGTGCATTTCCCTTATTTTTACAATTTCGGGCTTTTCAATATCTGAGCTTCTCTGATTTCTAAGATTTTGCGAATAACTGAACCAATATTCATATCTATTAAGTAAATCTACTTCTCCTATTGTCCCTGCCCTTATATGTACATTCAAAACACAATGCGCTGCGACCAACCTTTTTAATGGATCTTTGTATTTATGCAAATTAACGTCAAGTGCATCAAAAAGACGGCCAATATCTTCAATTACATGATTCAATATACGGAGACTTTGCTCCTGGGACTCTTGGAAAATTGTGCAAATCAGGTCCCTGTGTATAGAAATAAACTTTCGTTGGTCTGGACAACTTAGACGTTTTGAAAAGTGCGCATACGCTTCATAAAGCTCTGGATTTACTTTTATGGATTGTCCAAAGAGTTTTTCCTTTTGGAGTGTCAAATCATCTTTGATCTTTCCATCATTGGCAATCACGATTACGCGAAAACCATGGTGTTCCAAATAAACATTTATAACCCCCAAGAGCTCCTTTAATGGTATGTTTGAGCGCTCTAGGTCATCAAATACAAGAACTTTACTTGGTTTAAGACTTCGCCTTAATATCGGTGTGAGGAGAGATGATATTCGAGAAGCTGCAGCAGCAGGCCCCCAAAATGACTTCACCAGTTCGCCAAGTTGGGATGCGATTCCTTGTCCTCTTGTGTATCTAGGATGCGCTTCAGCAATAACAGCCGCATGTATATCATTAACTGTTGGAAGCCCATAAAGGCTGACATACCAATAGTCTTCTTTTCTAATTGCTTTCTGGACTTGATAAGTCTTACCAACTCCCCAGGCGCCAGTTACCAGCACTGCGTAACCAGGGGCTATGAGAGTTTGATAATAATCTAAGTATTCTTTCAAATGCGCCGACATAGGTTCCCAAATTTGTAATGTAATTCAAAATACTCGATTCTTACATGTGGAAAGCAAAGTATATAGTCTTCTATAAAATATGCTGTCGCCTCACCCTCAACGCGCTCCCGCCTCATTATTCCGGAACCTTTTTTTGTGCACAGCGATTTAACAACATTGGTCCAAATGGCGGACCTTATCGCCTATGTCATCAGTTGGGGGGGCCGATTAAAGAACATGGATTATCCAGGTCGCCCAGAATTGACATCCTTTGCTGAAGAGATTCTGAAGCTAAGATTCACCCATATCACGGACCGAGGTTATAATGTTTATGGTTTTAAAGTTATCAATGACTTGCGGGCTTTGAATGATCGGCAATTAGAATAAAAAAAGGCAATGCCGTTCCCGACAAAGCCTCCGAGGAGAACATAAGCACTTGAGGGGCCTGCGTCCATAAAAAAGTTGAATTAAGAAATCAATACCACCCTGAATATAAATTTTCTCAATGCGCTTCCGCCCAGTTTGCACCCGTTCCTGCTTCCACCACCAGCGGGACGCTTAGTTCCAGCAAGGGGTTGGCGGCGTTTTGCATTGTGTCTTTGACGCATTTGATAACGGCGTCTTCGCGGCCCTGTTTGGCTTCGAAGACCAATTCATCGTGGACCTGTAGCAGCATTTTTGCGTCTTCGGTCAGGCCTGCATCGGCCAGGGCCTTGGGGATGCGGATCATGGCGCGTTTGATGATGTCTGCCGCCGTTCCCTGGATCGGGGCGTTGATGGATTGGCGTTCCGCATAGTTTTTGCGCATCGGGTTCTTGTCCAGGATGGTCGGGATGTGGATGCGCCGCCCGAACAGGGTCTCCACCCGGCCATGCTTGCGACAATACTCAACCGTTTCATCCATGTAATGCTGAATGCCGGGGAATTTCTGGAAATAGCGGGTGATGAAGTCCTGCGCCTCCCCGCGGGACACGCCGATCTGATTGGCCAGGCCAAAGGCGGAGATGCCATAGATGATGCCGAAATTGATCGCCTTTGCCTTGCGGCGAATATCGGGCGTCATATCGGCCATGGGCACGTTAAAGACCTCCGACGCGGTGGCCGCATGAATATCCTGACCGTCCAGAAAGGCCTGAATCAGCGGCTCGATTTTGGCGACATGGGCGACCAGCCGCAATTCGATTTGGGAATAATCCAAAGAGATCAGGGTGGAGCCCTGGGGAGCCACAAAGGCCTGGCGGATTTTGCGGCCTTCTTCCATGCGGATCGGGATGTTCTGCAGGTTCGGATCGGTCGAACTCAACCGCCCGGTCTGCGCGCCGGTCATCATATAGGATGTATGAACCCGCCCGGTCTCCGGATGGATGTCTTCGACCAGCGCATCGGTATAGGTGCTTTTCAGCTTGGACAGCATGCGCCAGTCCAACAGCCTTGCAACAATGGGGTGGGCGTCACGCAGCGGTTCCAGGACTTCTGAATTGGTGGAATAGGCCCCGGTCTTGGTTTTCTTGCCGCCTTGCAGGCCCATTTCGTCAAACAGCACTTCGCCCAATTGCTTGGGGGAGCCGACATTGAATTCCCGCCCCGCATCCTTGTGGATCGCCACCTCCAAATCTGCAAGGCGATGGGCGAAATCCTTGGACATCGCGCGCAGAACGGTTGGATCGACCTTAATGCCGGTCCGTTCCATCTCCGCCAGGATCGGGACCAGCGGGCGTTCTATCGTCTCATAGACCGTGGTCAGCTTTTCCGTTAGCAATTGCGGTTTCAGCTTCTGCCAAAGGCGCAGGGTGATGTCGGCATCTTCGGCCGCATAGTCGCAGGCCTTGTCCAGCGGCACCTGGTCAAAGGTGACCTGGGATTTGCCCTTACCTGCCACGTCAGAGAAGGAAATCGTGCTGTGATCCAGATGCAGTTCGGACAATTCATCCATGCCGTGGCCGTGCATGCCGCCTTCCAGGACGAAACTGATCAGCATCGTATCGTCAATTGGGCCGACGGAAATTCCCTCCTGAGCGAAAATGACCGCATCGTATTTGATGTTCTGACCGATCTTCAGCACGCCTGGGTCTTCCAGCAGCGGCTTTAGCAGATCCAGGGCTTCTTTCTTTGGAATTTGCTTAGGGGCCTCGCCACCCTGGTCAAAGATATCCCCCCCCTGGCCCGGCGCGACATGCGATAGCGGGATATAGCACGCTTTGCCTGCTTCTATCGCCAGAGAGACACCAACGATCTTGGCGCGCATCTGATTGACGCTGGTGGTTTCCGTATCGACGGCCACCGTTCCCTTTTTGCTGGCAGCGGCGATCCAGTCTTTCAGCACCGCCACATCCTGCACCAATTCATAGGTGGCTTCGGTCGGGGTTGGCGCGGCTGCGGCCTGTTCCTGTGCGCCGCCCTTTTCACTGCCATCGCCGACGCGCGCAATCAGGCGCTTGAAATTGTTGTCCTGCAGGAAGGTCATCAGCCGGTCTTTATCCATGACCGATCGTTTCAATTCGGTCAGCGGGACCGGCACGTCAACATCGCGCACCAGGGTTACCAATTGGCGCGATATTCGGGCCTGATCCGCAAATTCAATCAAGCTTTCCCGTCGTTTGGGCTGTTTGATCTCAGACGCGCGCTCCAGCAGCGTATCCAGATCGCCATAATCATTGATCAATTGCGCTGCGGTCTTAATGCCAATGCCCGGCACGCCCGGCACATTATCAGACGAATCCCCGGCCAGCGCCTGAACATCCACAACGCGGTCCGGGCCGACGCCGAATTTCTCCATCACCTGATCGAATTTGATGTCGATATTCTTCATCGGGTCCCACATGGAAACCTTGTCATCGACCAATTGCATCAAATCCTTATCCGACGAAACCACGGTCACAATCGCGCCTAGCGCCTTGGCCTGTTCGGCATAGGTCGCGATCAGATCATCTGCCTCATAGCCTTCCATCTGGATGGCGGGCAGGCTGAGCGCGGCGACCGCTTCGTGAATAAGCGGAAATTGCGGGATCAGTTCTTCCGGTGCATCAGGACGATGCCCCTTATAATCCGGATAAATGTCATTGCGGAAGTTGATCCGCTTGGCATCAAAGATCACCGCGACATAATCCGCATCCGTCTGTTCAATCAGATTCAACAGCATGCTGGTGACGCCAAACACCGCATTGGTGGGCGTCCCATCTGCACGGTTCATTGGCGGCAGCGCGAAGAAGGCACGGAAAATATACCCTGACCCATCAACGAGATAGAGATGCTTTGGGCTGTCATTGGAATCGGCGGACATCAGGGCAAAACCTTACGAAAAGTCAAATGGGATACGGCGTTCCAGCACAGTATGCCCGTCTCTTAACGATGGGGAAATACCGGCGCGCTTGAATTTTGCCGCCAATGGCACAAAATAAGAAGAACGCGGGTGGATGCCTCTATCAGGGTCCAGGCGCGGAGAATGGCACTCGCTTGATTTTGATAAGGAGATCGCCCCATGGCGCGCATGACGCTTTTTAACAGCCCCCTTTTGCTGGGCTTTGATGAAATTGAACGCACCCTTGATCGGGTTGCCAAAATGTCTTCGGACGGCTATCCCCCCTATAACATAGAACAACTGGACGAAGACTGTTTGCGCATTACCTTGGCTGTTGCAGGTTTCTCAGAAGATGACCTGACAATTCAGCGGGAAGATGATCAGCTTGTTGTGGTTGGTCGCCAGATGGCGGATACAGCAGAGACTGATCGGATTTTTCTGCATCGCGGCATTGCGGCACGCCAGTTTCAGCGCCGCTTTGTTCTGGCAGAAGGAATTGAGATCGAAGGTGCCACGTTAAGCAACGGTTTGTTGGACATTGATTTACGCCGCCCGAAACCGGAAACACGGGTGCAGAATATTGTGATTAACAAGGGCAGCAGCAAATCCGCGCGCCAAACACCGAAAACGTTAGATGTAGAGGATGCATAAAATGGAAGATCGTGACCTTCAAATCGAAGACCTGAAAAGCCTGACCGTCGCGCAATTGGCGGGGCTGGGTGAAGGTCATGTCGGGTATATCCGACAGATCGAAACCGATGAAGGCATCCAGTTTGAATTGCGCGGTGCCGATGGCAGCCAGTTGGCTACGGCTGAAACCGAAGCCGCCGCTCTGTTCGCCGCAGAACATCTGGAAATTGAGCCGGTAACGCTGCAGTAATCAGATCTGTGATGGCAGATCAGTGCATCATGACCGGAACGCCCGCGAACCAGGGATGGCCGAAAATCAACGCGGCATAAAGCGCCAGCCCGGCCACCACCCGCCACAGGCCAATCCCTGCCCAATCCAGTTTCGTTCGACCCTGAATGACCGCAAGGAAGGGCGTAATGCTGGTGGTCAGGGCGATTGGCCCCCAATCCGACCCCAAAGTGACACTGCGGCGGTAATCGATATGAAACATACCCCCGACACTCAGGATCAGAAGGCCGCCAAACAGAATGACAGACGCCAGATCCCCATTCGCGATCAGATGAGATATCGCCCATAGGGCAAATCCCACCATCATGGGGTGGCGCGTCACCGTCATGATACCTGACAGCGGCTTTGGATCCGTGGCCACTTTCTCTCCCCCCACTGCGGTTGGATTTCGCGTCGTCAGCGAACACACCAGCAGGATCGTCACCAGGGGCATAACCAGCACAGGGATCATCGACAGGATCGGCGGCGAGACCCACAACAGGGTCGTGTCGTATCGTGCATCACCATAGGCAATCAGCATCCAGGTAATAGCACCTGCAGAAATCAGGGAGAACACAGCGCGATGCCCGTTTTCCCCTATTTTCTGAATGGTAAATGCACGCACTGACAGGCTGGCCAGTATAAAATGACTGGCCACAAAGAATGCCGTTGCGATCACAAGTGTTAAGACGGTTTGTGTCATTTTGCTAATATGGACAAGGCCGAAGCGCCCGTCCATAGTCGAATGGAAGCGATGCGGAAAAAGCGCCATGGGGTTGGGATGAGACTCTCCGAAATACTGGGGCGACTGGTGACCGGGCGTGCCCGGCCAACGACAGAACAGGTTCAGCGTCAGATCCTGACCTTTATTGATGGTAATGGGGCGGTGGATGCCGCTTTCCTGTATGCGCGCTTGAATATACAGCGCGGGGGCTATAGAGAGCCCACTGACAGTGACAAGGGCATGATTGATGAAGCCGCCCAGATTCTCGTGAACAAACGGATGCTTCGGGCGACACGCGATGCGCGCGCCGTCGATCCGGTCATGGCGGGCGGTACCTATCGCCTGGCCTATCCAATTGAAAAGGACGCACTCCCGTGAGTGATGATACGAATGACGCCCCAGAAGCCCCAAAGACACCTGCCCCGCTGGATCCCGTGGCAGTCGTGCTGTTGGACCATCTGGCGACCCTGCCCCAGGATAAAAGCGCTGCACCCGATGATGTTGCGCGCGCATATGCGGAAATCCGCCGCAAACCAAGTGACGGGCGCGACCTTTACAAACGCTATCAGCGCGCCGTGAAAGAACAGGCGATCCATCTGGCCCGGGCCGGTCGCATAGAGATTCTGCGCCGGGGAGAACCCGTCAATCCCGATGATTTCAAAGGGGTCTGGCGCATGCGGTTGAAACGGTCATAAGTTATGAAAATCGGTTGGAAAGTCTATTTGCTGGGTCTGGCATTCTGCACGCTTTGGAGCTCCGCCTTCACGGTTGGGAAATTCGCTATTACCGCCGCGCCACCGCTGTATTTCCTGACCATCCGCTTTGCCCTGGCATTTGTCGTGATGTGGATTGTATTGCTGATCCTGCGGCGCAATCTGCCCAGCAACAGCCAGGATCGATGGACGGCCATCTGGCTGGGGGTATTAAACAACGGGGCCTATCTGGGGCTCGCCTTCATTGCCTTTCAGTCCGTCTCCTCCAGCATGGTGGCCCTGATCGCCAGCCTGATGCCGCTGGTCACCGCAGCCCTGGCCTGGCCCGTGCTGAAAGAACCCTTAACGCCGCTTAAGGTTCTGGGGCTGGCGCTGGGTACCTTTGGGGCGTGGTTCATTCTGTGGAACCGCCTGGGGGGCGATATTCAGATCGACGACCCCTTTGGTCTGGGAATTGCGACTGTTGGAATGATCTGCCTGGCCTGTGGCACGGTCCTGTATAAAAAACGCGGTGCCCATGCCGACCCACTGGCGATGAATGCCATACAGGCCCTGTCCGCCTCTGTCGTTTTGCTGCCAGCCGCTTATTTCATGGAAGATCCGGCAAAGATCGTCTGGGGTTGGACCCTGGCCTGGACCCTGGCCTATACCGCGATCATCATGACCTTTGGCGCTTTGCTGCTGTGGTTTGCCCTAATCCGGGCCGCAGGGGCCGGGGCGGCCAGTGCCTTCCATTTCCTCAATCCAGGCATCGCCATGCTGATCGCCTGGGTTGTTCTGGATGAGCATATCTCAGTCACCGATATCGGCGGGTTGGTCCCGGTTGCGATTGGTATTTTGTTGGTGAACTGGCCCAACACGAAGAAGGTCGTGGCCCCATGACGGGGGGAAAGCCACCCTATCGCGTAGAGCAACAGATCGGCCATTTGCTGCGCCGGGCCCATCAACGTGCCAGCGCCATCTTTCAGGAAACGCTGGACGATAAGGCCTTAACACCTATGCAGTTTGCCGCCCTGATGCGGCTGCATGATGATGGCTCAATGTCGCAGAACCATCTGGGCCGCCTGGCCGCCATGGATCCCGCTACGGTCCAGGGCGTGATCCGTCGCCTCCAGGAACGCGGGCTGGTCAGCCGGGTCCCCGACCAGACGGACCGCCGCCGCACGGTCTTGTCCGTAACGCCTGAAGGGGCCACGCTGGCAAAATCCCTGGTCCCCAGCGCCAAGGAAGTCAGTGCCAAGACCCTGGCCCCACTGACACCGGCGGAACAGAAACAACTGCTGGATCTTTTGGAACGCCTGGGGTGAGAACCATTCTATTTCGGGCAGGTGCGCCCCAGATAGGTAACGTCAACCACAGTACCCTGGGCACAGAAAGACATCTGGGCCTGTGGACCGCACAGACAGACCTCATCCCCCAGATTATATCCGGTCATATCCGTGTAAAAAGTGTATAAAGTCCCCTGATCGTCCCGCAATGCCTGACAGGTCGCCCCTTCATTCGTCAGCACGCCAATGCGGCAAGAAGGGGGAAGGTCCGAACCGGTTTGACAAGCCGATACAAGCCCGATCACGATCAAGGAAACTGCGGTGGAAACAGTCCGGACCATGCCGTTTCGTCCGTTTCGGTTAACGATCAGGCGAGGCCATCGCGCCCCATGGCGACATATTTTTCGCGCCGCGCCTTGCGCAGGGCTGTCGCACTCAATCCTTCGACTTTCGTCAAAGCCACCTCTATCGCATCTGCCGCTGAAATCATGGTCTGCTGGACATTGCGATGCGCACCGCCCATTGGTTCCGCGATGATATCGTCAATACAGTTCAGGGATTTCAGATCCTCTGCTGTCAGCTTTAAGGCTTCCGCCATGGCGCTGGCCTGATCCGAATTATCCCAAAGAATGGCCGCACAGCCTTCCGGAGAAATCACCGAATAAACCGAATGTTCCAGCATTAGAACCGCATCCGCAGCGGCGATGGCAATGGCCCCGCCAGAGCCCCCTTCACCGATAACCACGGAGATAATCGGCGTATCCAGACGCAGACAGGTTTCGATGGACCGGGCAATGGCCTCGGCCTGGCCGCGTTCTTCCGCCCCAACGCCGGGATAGGCACCGGGTGTGTCAACCAATGTGATGACCGGCAAGTTGAAACGGTTTGCCAATTCCATCAACCGAATGGCCTTGCGATAACCTTCAGGCCGGGCCATGCCGAAATTATGGGTAACACGATCGGTCGTATTGGCCCCTTTTTCATGACCTAAGATTACAACGGCGCGCCCCCGGAAGCGACCAATGCCGCCTTGAATTGCCTTGTCGTCGGCATAAGCGCGATCCCCGGCCAGCGGGATGTAATCTTCAATTATTCCATCGATATAGTCGCGGAAATGGGGACGATCCGGGTGACGGGCGACCTGAACCTTCTGCCAGGCGGTCAGCTTCTGATAGCTTTGCCGCAACAGCTTGTCGGCCTTGGCCTGAAGGCGCGTCACTTCATCGGCGATATTGACTTCGCCATCATCCGCCAGGTGGCGCAGCTCTTCGATTTTGCCTTCTAACTCAGCAATTGGCTGCTCAAAATCCAGATAATTCCGCATGGTGCGGTTCGCCTATCCCAATGATTTCAACAAATACCCGTGGTTCCTAGCACAGACAGGGGGGGATGCAAATCACCCTCGCAGCGTAAATTCCATTTACCATGGATCACCGCCGGGCCCGGATCGGTTCCAGCTTGGCTTCCTTGCGACGACCCCTGGGCAATTGCGATTCGTCTTCAAACAGATCCGCCAATTGCTCCATCATCGTACCCCCCAGTTGATCCACATCGATGATGGTCACCGCGCGCCGATAATAGCGTGTCACATCATGCCCGATGCCGATTGCAACCAATTGCACCGGAGACCGTGTTTCGATCTGGTCAATCACATCGCGCAGATGGCGTTCCAGATAATTGCCAGGATTGACCGACAGGGTGGAGTCATCGACCGGCGCACCATCGGAAATCACCATCAGGATACGGCGTTCCTCTGTCCGCGCCAGCAACCGTTGATGCGCCCATATCAGCGCCTCGCCATCAATATTCTCTTTCAGCAGGCCTTCGCGCAGCATCAGACCCAAATTGCGGCGGGACCGGCGATAGGGCATGTCCGCCTGCTTGTAGACGATATGGCGCAGATCGTTCAGGCGACCCGGATTGGCAGGTTTGCCGTCGGCCAACCAGCGCTCTCGGGACTGGCCACCCTTCCAGGCGCGCGTGGTGAAGCCCAGAATTTCAACCCGCACGCCACAGCGTTCCAGCGTGCGCGCCAGAATATCCGCCGACATGGCCGCAATCGAAATGGGGCGCCCGCGCATAGAGCCTGAATTGTCAATCAACAAGGACACGACCGTATCGCGGAAATTCATTTCCTTTTCGCGCATGAAAGACAGCGGATGCGCCGGATTCGTCACCACACGGTCGATCCGCGCGGTATCCAGCAAGCCTTCTTCCAGATCGAATTCCCAGGACCGCTGTTGCTGCGCCATCAGGCGACGCTGCAACCGGTTTGCCAGCTTGCCGATAATCCCCTGCAAATGGGTCAATTGCTGATCCAGCATCGTGCGCAGGCGGGTCAATTCCTCTGGATCACACAGATCCTCGGCACCGACGATTTCATCAAAGCTTTCGGCATAGGCTTTATAGAATTTCTCTTTCGGCACATTGGACAGATCGTTTTCAGGCCGCCAGCGCTTGCCGGAATCGCCGGGTTCTTCCGCGCCAGGCGCTTCCATCATCTCGCCCGCCATATCCTCATCAGCGGCTTCCCCCTGATCGTCGTCCTGGCCCTCCCCCATGGCGGAGTCAGACGCACCTTCGGTCTGGGCGGCATTGTCATCGCCCCCCTGATCCTCGTTCTGGCCCTGGGTCTGGTTGTCGGTTTCTTCCTGATCGTCCTGACTGTCACCGTCGTCGGAGCTGTCGCTGGGATCTTCGCGACCCATATCGATATCCATTGCCCGAATCAGCTTGCGGGCGGCCTCCGCATAGGCGCGCTGATCTTTCATCAGGGGGGCCAGCGTTTCCAGCGACCCTTCGATCTTCGGGCCAATATGGTCACGCCACAGATCCACCACCCGCTGGGCTGACGGCGGCGGCGCTTCACCCGTCATATATTCGCGGGCCAAAAGCCGCACGACTTCGGGCATTGTGCTCTCGGTCCGCTCTTCAATGCGATGGAAACCCATACGGCGGTATTTCTGATCCAGGGCTGCGGCAAGATTGGCCTGCAGGCCGCTGCGGTCCTTGCTGCCCATCGCTTCGACGCGGGCGGTTTCCAGCGCATCGAACAGCACCGGCGCGACCTCCCCTGTCGGGCGCAGCGCAGAATGAGCCTTGCCATCATGATAGCGCAGGCGACAGGCCAGTTGGTCGCCTTCCCCCCGAGCTTGGGCGATTTCTTCCGGCGGCAATTGGCGGCTGGGCAGGGGCAGACGTGCGCGCTCTCCCGTCATATGAGCCGGATCAGACCCATACACTACCTCCAGCTCCGGGCGCTTGGAAACGGCCCGGAAGCACGCCGCATTGGCGCGTTTAAACACCTCCAGCGGTCCATCCCGATCATTGCCTGCCATCGCGTTTGCCCTGGCTTAGTGCACTTGAATTGCGGCGCTGGAATCCGGCAATTCTTCGCCGAAACAGCGCTGATAATATTCCGCGATCGTCGCGCGTTCCGTCTCATCACATTTGTTCAGGAAGGTGACCCGGAAGGCGAAACCGATATCCGAGAAAATCCGAGCATTTTCTGCCCAGGTAATCACGGTACGCGGGCTCATAACGGTAGAGATATCGCCCCCCATAAAGCCAGTCCGTGTCATATCGGCACAATGCACCATGGCCGCGATCTGGTCGCGCTTTTCGTCCGTATCGAAGTCGGGGCATTTCGCCAGAACAATCTTCACCTCTTCTTCATGGGGAAGATAGTTCAGGGTCGTGACAATGGACCAACGGTCCATCTGACCCTGGTTGATCTGTTGCGTCCCGTGATACAGGCCCGACGTGTCGCCCAGACCGACCGTATTGGCGGTGGCGAACAAACGAAAGTATTTATGCGGACGAATGACCTTGGACTGATCCAACAGGGTCAGCTTCCCTTCGATTTCCAGCACACGCTGAATCACGAACATCACATCAGGCCGCCCGGCATCATATTCGTCAAAACAGATTGCGACTGGATTCTGCAACGCCCATGGCAGAATGCCTTCCCGAAATTCAGTAACCTGCATGCCATCGCGCAGAACAATCGCGTCCTTACCAACCAGATCGATCCGGCTGATATGACTGTCCAGATTGACCCGGATACAGGGCCAGTTCAGGCGCGCCGCGACCTGTTCGATATGGGTTGATTTCCCGGTCCCGTGATATCCCTGAATCATCACGCGACGATTATGGGAAAACCCAGCCAGGATCGCCATTGTTGTATCCCGATCAAAGACATAGGCCGGATCGATGTCAGGAACATGTTCCGTGCGAACCGAAAATGCCGGCACTTTCATATCGGTATCAAGACCAAATACGTCGCGAACAGAAACTTCTATATCGGGCGCGTCGAGGGGCATGGCTTCATCATTTCCCGCGACGGCGGCGCTGCTTTTCATCATATCGTGTGGGCTCTCATACAGTGTCGTTACGTCAAATTGGCTGCTTTAGGAAGGCCATAGGCCCCGTGAAATGGTCATCAGTCGTCAAGTTTAGGCATCAAACTAGCGCGGAGCGTTGCATAGGCCAGATTGATCCGTTTCAACCGCTCCTCTGCTTCTGCATCGCCGCCATTGACATCAGGATGCAGACGCTTGGCCAATTCCTTATAACGCGCCTTCAAGCCGGTCAAGGTGAGCGGATGGGAAAGGTCTAGTGCCCGCATGGCCCAAACCTCTGTTCCAATGCCCGATGACCCGCTAGGAGGATCGGTGCGACCGGCGGAATCAGACCGATCCCCCTCTCCCGGTCCATCGTTGAACAGGCCGGTATGGTCATGAAATGTGAAATCCGCCCCGGCTCGCGCCGCCTGTTGCATGCCCAATGGCCAGGTGGGACGCCCCCAGACCGTATCATGACGGATCATGGAATCAATCTGGGCCTGACCCAGGCCACGACAAAAATCCCATGCGGCGTTACATTCCCGGGCATGAACCTTACAGAACCAGAAGTAATCCCGCAGCCGGTCCCTGGTTTTGGGTGCCGGATGCAAGCCAGGTTCAACGCAATCCGGATGCGCGCAGACCCGCATGCCAGTGGCACGATCTCTGGGGTCTTTATACAGTGTCCGGCGCATGTCTGATCCTATATTGCATTGCAATCATCCGACCCTCACTATGGGGTTGCGAATACGGTGCGACAAGCCCAAGTCGACCCATAGCCCATAACTATTTACCCTGGAGGATGCATGCCCAATCCGGTTGAGACAATGATGGAGCAGAAACTGCGAACGGCGTTCGCACCCAGTGAGCTGATCATCGAAAATGACTCCCACCGCCATGCCGGTCATGCGGGGTCTCCTGGCACGGGCACTTCTCACTTCTCTGTTACAATGACGGCCCAGACATTCGAAGGAATGGGTCGTGTTGACAGACAACGCAGGGTTTACGCTGTTCTGGCCGAGGAACTGGCAGGGCCAATCCACGCGCTTGCCCTTCGACTGAAGGCACCGTCCGAAGGCTGATACCGCAGGGCTTCGCTCAGCAGTGCCACGGCCAAACTTAAATCCCCACCCATTGTAAAGCACGCAACCGTGTGTTGCCGTCCTGTTTCAATCGTGCTATTACCAAATTTCTAGATTAGGGTGGGGCTTCTTAATCATGAAACAATTAATCAGCGCGGATTCGGCGTTGCGCACGAGAAATGTCCGCATTGGGGACAGGCGCACCAGCGTCCGCCTGGAACCCGCTTTTTGGCAGGTTCTGGAAAGGGTCGCCAAAAAGGAAGGCCTGACCATTCATGCCTTATGCACTAAAATTGACGAGTGGAATGAGGCCTTAAGTCTGACCGCTGCTATGCGCGTTTTCCTTTTGGCTTACATCTGGTCTGGATCAATAAAATACGCTGTATTCGCGGCCCGGACCGGAAACATGCCGCCGGCGTTTCAGCCGCGCGATTGACCGGCTATTGGAAACGCCTGATTGCTATTTTTCCGCTTGTGGTATGCCATCCCTATCCGCACGCGCCTCACCCTCATAGAATTGTGGCCAGATTTCCTTGATCAAGGGGCCGTCGGCGCGCATGGCGTGGCAGGCATCAATATGCCCGGGGCGCTTGTCGCCCTGTGAAGAGGGCGGATCCTCTGGCAGTCCAAAATCGCGCCGCGCTGCGTCTCGGGAGGCATAAACCGTCTGGTAACAGACAGTCGCCATTGGATAGAGTAGTTCAGACAGATGCGTGCAGCCTGCACGCCCCCCCAGGCGCTTTTTCACCTCCCGATGAAACCCGGCACCAACGCGCAGACCAATCAACTGCTCATAGTCCGGTGCGATGTCCCCGCACAGGGAATAAGGACCCATCACCGTTACCGCCTCTGCCCCATGGATGACCATGTCATCGTCTATGGTGATACGCAGCAGCATGTCATGAACGGCTTCCCCCGGTTCGATGGTGCCGCGATGGGAATTTACAAAAGGATAGGTCTTGGTGTCACGCATATGACCTTCAATGTCCCACAGCCCGTCGGCGCGGAAGAATCCTTTCACTTGAATATCACGGGTATGATACTGGCGACGGTCACAACCGGGCTCACTCAATGGCATTTAAACACTCCTTACTTGAGGACAATCAGTCCTCTTCATCATCCGCATTGGGATCAGGCGGTGTGATCCGCAACGACGTGATCTGATTGCGCTGGCGGCGCAATACTTCAAAGCGGAACCCATGGAACAGGAATGTCTGTCCGGGATCCGGAATCAGCCGTGCTTCATGCAGGACAATCCCCGCAACCGTTGCGGCATTATCATCCGGCAGATCCCAATCCAGGTCCCGCGCCAAGGTTCGCAGGGTCACCGCCCCATCGACGATAAAGCTGCCATCTGCCTGGGGTCGAACGCCCGGCACGGCAATATCGGTTTCGTCATCAATTTCACCGACAATCTGTTCCAGAATGTCTTCCAGTGTAACAATCCCCATGAAAGCACCGTATTCATCCACCACATTGGCGAAATGCTCGCGGCGTTCGCGAAAGGCCTGCAACTGGTCCAGTAAAGTCGTCGAATCCGGAATGAACCAAGGGGGGGCTGCCAGGGTGGCAAGATCCAGGTCCTTGATATTGCCGCCCCGCGCATGAATTTCCCGCAACAGCGCCTTGGCATGCAGGACGCCGGAGATATCGTCAGAATCGCCACGATACACCGGCAGGCGGGTATAGGGACTGCCTAGAATCTGTTCGACCAGATCTTCCACCGGATCATCCAGGTCCAGCGTTACCACCTTTTGTCGGTGGGTCATGATGTCGGCAACTTCAACCTCATCCAATTCCAGAATGGACCGCAACATCTCCCGCTCATGGCGGATATCGGGGTCTTCCCCCGAATGCAGATCAATCGCGCCGCGCAGTTCTTCCTCATGTTGTTCAACACTGATTGAGGTCGATAAATCCACGCCAAAGGGCCGCAATGTGGCGCGCACAATGCTTTGTACTGTTGCGGTGATCGGGGCAAACAGGAACACAATCCACCGCATGACCGGCGCAACCTTCAGCGCAACCGCGTCAGCATGGCTTAGTGCATATGTCTTTGGCAGCACTTCCGCAAAAATCAGCACCAAGGCCGTCATGGCGATGGTGGCATAGACAACGCCGGCCTCTCCAAAAATCGATACCAGCACCGTCGTTGCCAGGGCGGATGCCAGGATATTGACCATGTTGTTGCCCAGCAGGATCGCCCCGATCAGGCGGTCCTTTCGCTCCAGCAATTTCAGGACTGTGCCTGCGTTCTTGTCGCCTTGCTTTGCCTGTTGATGCATCCGCGACCGGGACGTCGCTGTCAGCGCCGTTTCGGACCCAGAGAAGAAGAAGGACAGGATCAGCAGCAGCAGGATCGCCAGACCCGCATAGATAGGATAGTCGGTCATGCGGATATCGCCTCGTTCAAGATTGCGGTCAGATCTTCCGGCGCGACATCCTGCGTGACAAAGGCCTGACCAATCCCCCGCGCCAGCACGAATGTCAGGCGTCCATTCTTCACCTTCTTGTCACTGGCCATGCGTGCGACAAGATCGGGTGCGCTCCAGGCAATACCGGGGACGGAATTGGGGCCGGTCGGCAGGCCCAGCTCCGCCAGATGCCGGGCGAACCGGGCAGCATCCTGGCCGTCGCACAGCCCCAGCCTGGCTGACAGATCAAAAGCCATGACCATGCCAATCGCGACCGCCTCTCCATGCAGCAGTCTGGAACCAAATCCGGTCGCCGATTCCAGCGCATGCGCGAAAGTATGTCCAAAATTCAGCAAGGCCCGGCGATCCGCCTGTTCCAGCTCGTCTTCTGCAACGATCCGGGCCTTTGCGCGACAACTTGTCTCAACCGCCGCAATGCGCGCAGCAGGATCGCCTGACATCAAATCCGCACCATGGGTTTCCAGCCATTGGAAGAAAGCAAAATCATCAATGGCGCCATATTTTACGATTTCCGCATAACCGGCACGCAATTCCCGCCGCGCCAACGTATCCAGCGCGCCAATATCGGCCAGAACCAGACGGGGTTGATGAAAGGCGCCCACCAGATTCTTTCCTGCGGGCACATTAATGCCGGTCTTGCCCCCAACGGAGCTGTCGACCTGGGCCAGCAGTGTGGTGGGAATCTGTACAAAATTGATTCCGCGCAGGGCAATGGCGGCGACGAAACCGACCAGATCCCCGATCACCCCGCCGCCCAGGGCAACAAGGGTGGTTGACCGTTCAATGCCAATTTCAAAGATATCATCCAGCAGGCGCGACAAACGCTCCATACTTTTCGTGCCCTCACCGGGTGGTAAAATGATGGTTTCCTGAACGATACCCGCTTTGCGCAAAGATTCTGTCAGCGTTTCCAGATGCAGCGCGGCGACCGTTTCATCGGTGATCACGATCACCCGAGGATGGGCCAGGACCGGCTTAATCAAATCCCCGGCCTGCGCCAAAATGGTAGAACCGATATGAATGTCATAGGACCGATCCCCCAACGCGACGGGCACAATTGCGCTGGACGGGTTTGGAACCGACAGAAGGGCCCCAGAAGATACAGGGGTCCCAGAAGATGCAGGGGTCCCAGAATCAGACATTGGCGTCATACACTATCGCTTTCCTTTGATGCGCTCAGCGCCTCAATTACCCGCAAAATCGTTTGTTCCTTTGGCGCGCGGTCGGAAATCACCGTCACATGCGCTTGTGCATAAATTGGATAGCGCTCTTCCATCAATCTGCGCAAGGTTCCTTGCGGATCCTCAGTGCGCAACAGGGGACGATGGCTGCGCTTTGACACGCGCTCCCACAGGACATCGAATTCTGCATTTAACCAGACGGTAAGGGTTTGTTCCAGCAACAAGGCCCGTGTGGCCGGATCAATAAAGGCCCCACCGCCCGTCGCCAGGACAATCGGGCCTTCTTCGACCAACCGGGCAATCACGCGCCTTTCGCCGGCGCGGAAATACTCTTCCCCGAACTGCGCAAAGATATCGGCGATGGAACAATCGGCCGCCCGCTCAATCTCATGATCTGCATCGGCAAAGGGCAAGCCAAGGCGCTGCGCCAATTGACGCCCGACTGCGGATTTCCCCGCCCCCATCATCCCCACCAAGACGATAGACCGATCCAGGGGGACAGTGTGATCGGCATTTGCATTTTTCATAACAACAATTCCAGGGCATTCATGGCAAAATCAATCCATTTCCCTGCTCTTGTGATTGTGTCGCGCCGTTCGCGCCTTTAAACCTTGTCGCAGAATTGCCATAGTCAGGGAATAGGGTAAAGCCTGTGCTGGCCGATGACACATTAAAGTGGTGAAAATAGCGTCCTTAAGGAGGAACGGTGGGAAAGATTGTCTTGTTTCTAATCGCGCTGATATTCGCAGCGCTGATCGGCGGCGCGATCTATCTGATCGCCTATGATATCCCAGCCCCGGTCGCCCCGGTTGAGCGTGTGATCGACAATGACCGATTCCCGCAGTCGTAATCACGGCAGTCATAATCTTGGCTGGATATCGTGCCAGGCTTTCAGCCTGACGATAAGGAGCGTGGCACTGTTCGGTCTGCTGATGACCGCTATGCCTATCGCGCGGGCACAGGTGCAACTGTTTCCGTCACTGCAAGGCGGAACTCAGAACCAGCCGAATTCGCAAAATCCTGATCAACCGTCGGCGAATCCTGAACCTACAGCTCCTTCTGGCATGGCGGTTGAAACATTGGGCGCGGTGGACACAGAAGCCGTTGGCGCTTTGCCGGACTCTGTTGCCGCTCTGCCGCCAGATCTGTGGAGCGGCCTGTCTCGCAATACGATTGCGGCCTTGATCAATGGCCTGAATGGGAATGGCGATTACCCCGTCGCGCGGGGGCTGGCGAAACGCCTGCTATTATCCGCCGCCGCCTTGCCGCCACAGGACTCCGGCACACAGGTATCTGTCCTAAAAGCCCGCATTGAAGCATTGGCCCGTCTGGGATTTGCCGGTGATGCAGGAATGCTGGCCCGCGCCGGTGCCGATGCGTTGCGGGATCCCGATGGACTGGCCGCCGTGGCGCGCGCCCAATTGGCCGCCTATGACCTGCCCGAAGCCTGCAGCACGGCATCAAATGCCGTTGCACAGTCCAATGATGTATTCTGGCAAAAACTGATTGCCTTCTGCCAGGCAGTTGCCGGTCAGAAGGATCAGGCCTCCCTTGCGGCGCAAACATTGTTTGATACAGGCGTGAAAGACCCGGTCTATTTTACCCTGATGGACAGCATCACCCTGGGGCTTGCGCCGGAACTCAAGGCTTTGACCCCTGAAGGGGCGATGCATTATGCGATGCTGCGATTTTCCGGGGCGCCTGTGCCTTTTGGCAGCACAGACCCCTTGATCACTCAATTGGCCGTACAACAGGCCTCCGACCTGGATGTGGCGGAAAGCGCCGCCAGACGCGGCCTGCTTTCCTCCGAGGCCCTTGCAGATAAATATCTTTCCGAGGCCTTTAAATCCGCCGCATTGGATGCCCCCCTGGAGGCGCTGGACAAAATCAGCCCTGCGGCGGGACGGGCGCTGTTATATCAGGTCCTGCTGAAATGGGAAATTCCGGCCCTGCGCGCAGAGGCTGTTTCCGTCGCCCTGACCCGCGCGCGGTCAGATGGGTTGCTGATCGCCATTGCGCCGGTTTTTGCTACACCGGCCATGACAATCCCACCGTCCAATGACCTATTGTGGTTTGCCGAGGATGCCGCGCGATTATTCTATATGACCGGGCACACGGATCGGGCCCGCCAATGGCATGCCCTGCTGCGCAGTCATGCGACCACCAATGCGGACAGTGCCGCTTCCAACGCCAGATTGTGGCATCTGGCCATGCTGTCGGGTGAAACCGGACAGGCGCTGGGCCAATCCCGCCGTGATTGGGATCGGGCCATTATTGACGGCGCCGAAGACCCGGATGCGGGTCGGGCCCATCTTGAAACACTAAAAGCACTGGTGCAGGCGGCTACCGGAGGAGAACCACTGGCCAGTGAGGCAGACCTGCGCACCGATGCCATGGCGGCCCATCCTGAAACCGGTATCGGCGCCGCCGCACTGCCGCTGCATCTGTTGACGCGCGCCGCAGAGGCAAGACGGATGGGGGAAGTCGTGGCCCTGTCTATCGCCGTTTTGTCGACCGGCCCGGCGCAGGACCTAAATCCGTCCACGCCCATAGCGGTCGTGCGGGCGCTAACCACTGTGGGCTTGCAGCGCGATGCCCGGCAACTGGCGCTGGAAACCGCCGTTCTGTCCGCCCCCAGCCCGGTCCCGATGGACCGATAGAGCAAAGGTCATGTCGCGCTGGATCGACGCTTTCCTGGATATGCTGGTGGCAGAGCGCGGCGCTTCAAAAAACACCTGCATCGCCTATGACAGGGACCTTAAGGACTATACTGCCTATTTAAAGGCCCAGGACCAAACTCCGCAAACTGTCGGTCCGGAGGAAATTTCCGCCTATCTGAGCGCGCTGGCGCGCGGCGGGGCAAAACCCGCTACAGCGGCGCGCAAACTGTCCGCCCTTCGGCAATTCCATCGCTTTCTGTATGGCGAAGGATATGCGCCACGGGATGCAACAGCCACAGTGGATGCGCCCCGCAAGGGACGCCTCCTGCCAAAATTCCTTAGCGAGGCAGAGGTGGACACCCTGCTGATCGCCGCCCGAAAGGCCAAGGGGCTGGACGGTGTGCGGTTGGTGTGTCTGTTGGAGGTCCTGTATGCGACCGGGTTGCGGGTCAGCGAGTTGGTCACCCTGCCCCTGTCTGCCGCACGGCGCGAAGAACCCTTTCTGATGGTGCGGGGCAAGGGCGGCAAGGAACGCCTTGTGCCGCTGTCCCCCCCGGCGCGCCAGGCGCTGGTCGCCTATCGCAAGGTCCGCGATGCTTTTCTGCCCGACGGGGTGAAGGACAGTCCTTACCTGTTCCCCAGCCGGTCCAAGGAGGGATATCTGACACGCCAGCGTTTTGGGCAGATGCTGAAAGAATTGGCCCTACAGGCAAGGCTGGACCCGGCCAAGATCAGCCCCCACGTGCTGCGCCATGCCTTTGCCGGGCATCTGGTTGCCCATGGGGCAGATCTGCGGTCCGTTCAGCAGATGCTGGGCCATGCGGATATTTCGACCACACAGATCTATACTCATGTCCTCAATGAGCGTCTGGCGTCCCTTGTTGCGGACAAACACCCCCTGGCAAAGCGACCAAAAACATAAATCCATAGTTTTTGCTTGCGATTTCCGTTAGGTGGAATAGGTTCCATTTATGAATTTAATCCACGTCCCCGGTTAATATACGTCCCAGGAGAGTCGTCTCATGAGTTTTACGATCGTTGAACAAGCCACCCCCCGTCTGAACCGCAGCGAACTGGCCGTTCCCGGCAGCCGAACCGAACTGTTCGAAAAGGCAGCAAAATCAGATGTCGATGTCATCTTCCTGGATTGTGAAGATGCGGTTGCGCCCGATGAGAAAGAAAAAGCACGCAAGAATATCATCGAAGCATTGAACGATATCGATTGGGGCACCAAAACGATGTCCGTTCGCATCAATGGTCTGGATACCCACTACATGTATCGCGATGTCGTCGATATCCTGGAACAGGGTGGCGAGCGTCTGGATATGATCATGATCCCGAAAGTCGGCACCCCGTCCGATATCTATGCCGTCGATATGCTGGTGACCCAGGTGGAAGCCGCTGTGAAGCGCAAAAAGCGGATTGGTTTTGAATTGATCATCGAAACCGCGCTTGGCATGGCCAATGTGGATGCCTGCGCTGCGGCTTCTCCGCGCAATGAATCGCTGCACTTTGGGGTTGCCGACTATGCCGCATCAACCAAGGCCCGCACCACTGTCATTGGTGGCCCCCATGCGGATTATGGCGTGCTGACCGACAAGGATGGCGATGCGCCCCGCGATTATCATTGGGGCGATATGTGGCATTATGCCATCAGCCGCATGGTGGTTGCCGCCCGCGCCAATGGTTTGCGCCCCGTCGATGGCCCGTTTGGTGATTTCTCTGATCCCGAAGGTTATAAGGCCCAGGCCAATCGCGCCGGGGTTCTGGGCTGTGAAGGCAAATGGGCGATCCATCCCAGCCAGGTCGCCATGGCGAACGAGCTGTTCTCCCCTTCTGAAGCGGACGTGACCAAGGCCCAGCGCATCCTGGACGCCATGGCCCAGGCCCAGAAGGAAGGCAAGGGTGCCGTCTCTCTGGACGGTCGCCTGATCGACATCGCCTCCATCAAACAGGCCGAAAACCTGATCGCCAAGTCAAAGGCGATCGCTGGGAATTAATTCCGGGGATTCTGGGTCTTCATTCCGTTCGGCGGGTGCAGCGCGGTCTTTCGGGATCAGCACTGCAGCCGCCGAACTTGTCTTAAGGCCCTTTTGGAAGGGGACGCCCAATCTTTTACCCCTCCCCCCTTGAGGCAGGGGAATCGCATATGGCAGATTTGCCATAGGCGGCGAACAGGATTCTAAGGAGGTTTTCCATTTGCGGAGGACCTCATGGAGCAGTTTGAAGACACGTTTGGGGATTTGCCGGACCCGCGCGCG